>Ga0265298_10000013_pt1 | contig 276995 bp, 240 predicted proteins | sample AusTroGonzalo_MG_3_FD_193486 | JGI IMG/M metagenome (GOLD analysis project Ga0265298, IMG submission 193486) | Bovine rumen microbial communities from tropical cattle in Woodstock, Queensland, Australia - Gonzalo_01 | ecosystem: Host-associated > Mammals > Digestive system > Stomach > Rumen ...
TGATATCAAGAATGTAATTTTTCATTGGTACACTGGCCCTGTTGGATTAATCGACAATATATTGGATAGAGGTTATTATTTCTCTGTAAACGAAGCCATGTGCTTGTCAAAAAATGGCCAGGAGATTTTGAATAAATTGCCAAAAGAGAGGATTTTGACAGAAACAGATGCACCATATAATGAAAGGAACAGTATTCGGAAAGTCCTTGATTATATGAGAATGTCTGAAAATGATGTCCTGCAAAACTTTAGGCAATTATTGAATAGGCTTAAATGATGATTGATGATATTAAGTGAGACAATCCGTTTGTTTGTTATGGTGACTACGATACAAGTGTTGGGAATGTGATATGACACAAGATGAAAAATGGTTGATCCGGTATCAGGAGGTGATTGGCTTTATTGAGGCGAACCATAGGAATCCTTCGAAGCACCATATTGAGGAGCATGACCATCTGAATTGGCTGAAGGCCAACAGAAAGGCTCTTAATGCTGGGAAGATGAAACCAGAACGACTTGAAATGTTTAGAAGACTCTTGTTGCTAATGGAAGAGTATAAACGTAAGAATCAATATATAGAATCAGGGAAAGTCAGGTTGGCTTTTCTTGATTATTATTTGATTGATTGATGAAATAATGTTAAATTCTCCATGTTGTTCTTTTCAATTCTTTCCAATTCTTGCAAAATTGGAAAGTTTTTTTTATCTTTGTGGCAAAAATTATATATATGAGTATAATAGAAACCCCTCCCCAAATTGATCATCAGGAGTTGTTTGATTCTTTAGTTACTCCTCCTCATGCAGATGTTGCGGCAATAGTGGATAGGATAAATGAAGAATATGAGTATTGGGATACTGTTAAGTACAAAAAATGTACGAGAAAGTGTTCTCCTAAGAAGTTGTGGTCTTATGTTAAGGTTTCTAGAATGAGGAATATGATTAGCGTATGGCCTCAGTTTAATATATTTCTTGGCATTACTAACCAAATGCAACGAATATGTCATGAGCTTGACATGAACTTTGGAGGTTCGTGGGGTACGAGTTCCATAATTCCTGGAGATAGTAAGGAAAAATATTTGGTCAGTTCGCTGATGGAAGAGGCTATATTCTCAAGTCAGATGGAAGGTGCTGCTACTACTCGACAAGTGGCAAAGGAGATGCTTCGCAAGAAAATGACACCAAAGGGCAAATCGCAGCAGATGATAGCCAACAACTATCAGACGATTCAATTCGTAGTTCAGAATCAAGATACCCCTTTAACTGTAGAATTATTACAGCGCATTCATCGTCTGATGACCGAGAACACGTTAGATAATCCTGAGGATGCTGGAAGATTCCGTATGAACGACGATGTTGTGGTAGAAAATGGTATTACCCATGAAATAGTACATCGTCCTCCTTCTTTCACTGTACTGCCTTCTTTTGTGAAAGACCTGTGTGTGTTTTTTAATGATGAGAAACCTAAGGTCTTTATTCATCCCATTATTCGAGGTATAATTATTCATTTTATGATTGCTTATATGCATCCATTCGTTGATGGTAATGGAAGAACTGCCCGAGCTCTTTTTTATTGGTATATGCTGAAACAGAAGTATTGGCTGACGGAATATCTTTCTATATCAAGGGTTATTGCAAATTCGAAGAAATCATATGAGAAGTCTTTTTTATATACAGAAGCAGATAGTAATGATATGGGGTATTTTGTGGCATATAATCTGCGAGTATTAGATATTTCATTTAAACAGTTGCAACGTTATCTGAAACGAAAACAAGATGAAAAGAAAGCTGCGAATACATTTCTGCAGTTAGGAGATATTAATGACCGACAAGCTCAGATCATTAAGATGTTTGTTGATAATCCAAAGGAAGTAATTACCGTTAAAGATATTCAAAGCAAATTCTTAATTAGTGCAACGACTGCAAAGAGTGATATTATGGGACTTACACATCGTGGTCTTATTGATGAGTTTGCTTTTAACAAGGTTAAGAGAGGCTATGTGAGAAGTAATAAATTCGAAGAAGCAGTCAAACCATTTTTGAAGTAATTCTTTCCAATTCTTTCCAATTCTTTAAATATTGGAAAGAATTGGAAAGTGAAACACCGGGACAGGAACTGAAGTGAACCCAAAAAGTTGGACACAACTGAAAGGTTCACTTCAGTTCCTCGTCACGTTAGAGCCCCTAACGAGGGGCGGCTATCGCTCGGCCTTTGGACGCTTGCTACCAACGGGACGCAAGAATGCAGGGTGCCCCTGCAAGGGCCACAACCACTCGGGGTATGGGGCAGAGAGCCCCATGAATGATAAGAACGACATCAGACTGAAAGGATGATACCGATTTAGGGGTGGAGCGGGGGAATAAAGGTGAAGATGCACAAAATGATGAAAAAGTGCAGATTTCTTTGTGAAAAGGTTGAGATTTACGAAAAATGTTGTAACTTTGACGCCACTAAATAGGACTATCCCGATAAAATGACTGCTAAGGAAATCATAGCGTATATGGAGTCGCTGCGGAATGAGGAGCAGCGACGAGTGCTCATGGGGTTCTTTAAAACGGGACCTGGGGAGTATGGTGAGGGTGATGAGTTTCTGGGACTGAAAGTGCCACAGACGAGGGAAATCGTGAAAGCGGTGGCTAAGGATATTGCGCTCGAAGAAATCCCAACGTTACTCCTCTCGAAATGGCATGAGGTGAGGCTCTGTGGATTGCTGATACTGGTGGCGAAATTCTCTGCATTGGCAGAGCGACCAAAGGTCGAGCGTGAGAGGCTGACGAAGAGGACAGCGGCGAGAACGCCGCTGAAGTGCACGGAGAAAACGAACGACAAGGACGCGCCGCTGGAGTACACGGAAGAGGCTATTCGGGGGCGAGATGAGATTCTCTCGCTCTATCTTAAATATGCGGAGCGAGCGAATAACTGGGACCTTGTGGATCTCTCTGTGCCGAAGATTCTGGGACATTGGCTGTTGTTGCCGACAAAGATACCCCCCCTCCCGACCTCCCCGAGGGGAGGAGATGTGAAGCGGCAGGTACTTGATGAACTGGCCCAAAGTGATAACCTTTGGAAGCAACGGATGAGTATGGTGTGTACATGGAAGACGTCCCAGATGGGGGATCCGTCGTGGTGCTTAAGGTATGCGGAGATACATCTGCATCATCCGCATGACCTGATGCACAAGGCGGTAGGATGGATGCTTCGCGAGATGGGGAAGCGGTGCTCCATGGACTTACTTCGAGAATTCCTGCGCCAACACGTCTATGAGATGCCTCGCACCATGTTACGCTATGCTATCGAGAAAATGTCGGAACAGGAACGACAATATTGGCTGAAGTTATGACTTCGTATCTGAACACAGAGAATATAGCACGTAGTACGGGTGGGGTGGAGTACCACCCGCTCAAGCCTTTCCTGCCCGAGAACGCGAAGGTGCTGTTCCTGGGTAGCTTTCCGCCACAGCGCAAGCGATGGTGCATGGATTTTTATTACCCGAACTTCATCAACGACCACTGGCGCATTGAGGGACAGATATTCTTTGGCGACAAGAACCACTTCGTGGACCTTGAGGCGAAGCGTTTCAAGATTGACGAGATTGAGGCGTTCTGCGAAGAGAAGGGCCTCGCCTTCTTCGATACCTCCACGGCCATCCGTCGTCTGCAGGACAACGCCTCCGACAAGTTCCTTGAGGTGGTGGAGCCTACCGACATCTCAGCCCTCCTGAAACAGCTCCCTCATCTCCGTGCCATCGTCACCACAGGCGAAAAAGCCACAGAGACCATCTGCACCTCCCTCGGCATTGCCACCATCCCCAAGGTGAACACCTACGTAACAACTCCCCTCTCTAGTTCTTTCTGGGGAAAGCGTCCCGTTGGGCCGAGCGGGAGAGGGGCTGGGGGAAGAGGCTTTTTATACAGGTTGCCCAGCTCCTCGCGTGCCTATCCCTTAGCCTTCGACAAGAAGGTGGAGGCCTATCGTCGTTTCTTTGACTTCGTCGAGATATGACGAAATGCTTATAAAGCTTGTTTTAGGAAACATTTTTTCTTCTTTGTTTTGGCATTCTCGGAAAGTATTCGTACCTTTGTCCAAAATTGATAACAACTTGAACTATGAATATGATAAGCGACAGCATCAAGTATATCGGTGTGGATGATTTGGACATCGATCTCTTCGAGAGTCAGTATGTGGTGCCCGAGGGCATGAGTTATAACTCGTATCTCATCGATGATGAGAAGATTGCCGTGATGGATACGGCAGATCGCAGAAAGGGTGAGGAATGGAAAGCGAACCTGACGGCGGCCTTGAATGGCAGACAGCCGGACTATCTGGTGGTTCACCACATGGAGCCCGACCACTCGGCACTCATCGCCTGGATGATGGAGACGTATCCTGCTGTACAGCTGGTGTGCAGCGCACAGGCCGTGAAGATGCTGTCTAACTTCTTCGAGGGCGTGGATTTTACAGGTCGTGTGATGACCGTGAAGGAGGGTGATACCCTGGCGTTGGGTCAGCACACACTGCAGTTTATCGGTGCTGCGATGATTCACTGGCCCGAGGTGATCATGAGCTATGACACCACCGACAAGGTGCTGTTCTCGGCCGATGGCTTCGGTAAGTTTGGTGCGTTGGTCAACGAGACCGACGACTGGGCTTGTGAGGCACGTCGCTATTACTTTAATATCTGTGGTAAGTATGGTACACAGGTACAAGGCGTGGTGAAGAAAATGGCTGCCATTGATGTGCAGACTATCTGTCCGCTGCACGGTCCTGTGCTGAAGGGTGAGGCCCTGAAAGAGGCTGTGCGCCTGTATGACATCTGGAGCAAATATGAGCCTGAGAGTGAGGGTGTGCTTATTGCCTACGCTAGTATTCATGGTGGTACGGCAGCTGCTGCAGAGAGATTTGGAGAAATACTACGAGAGAAAGGTGTTAAAAAGGTGGTTGTCAGTGATTTAAGTCGCTCAGATATGGCGGAGGTTATTGAAGATGCTTTCCGTTATCCCACGGTTGTTGTGGCAGCATCGAGCTATGATGCAGGCGTCTTTCCTGTGATGCATGATTTCCTGTATCATCTGCAAATCAAGAACTACCAGAAGCGTAGATTCGCTATCATTGAGAATGGCAGTTGGGCTCCTACGGCGGGTCGCACCATGCGTTCGATGATTGAAGCAATGAAGGATTGTGAAATCGTGGAACCGATGGTTACCATCCGCTCACGTATGAAGGCTTCTGATGAGGCTTTATTGGAAAAATTGGCTGAGAATGTGAAATAGTTTTTCACATTCTCCCAACCCTTTTTCCTTCTTCCATTAATTTCGTGGGTTCTTGATACAAAAATGGGGGGTGGAGCGAGAAAAAAGTTGAAGAAAAATAGTGGAAATGAAAAAAAATGTTTAAATTTGCAGTCGATTAACATGATGAATATCATAAAACATATCCAAACCATTGAATAATATTTTAAATCTATGATAACTTCTGTCGACAAGATATTGAGTTGGTATTTCAACAAGAACTCTTTGCCTTATTGGTGCATGCTCTTGCTGGATGCCGCGATACTCTTTGTAACGGGTGTCTTCTCATACTGGTTGTTCCGTAAGACGAATATGCTCGTGGAGTTTCGTTTCTCGGTACTCTATACCATGATTATATACACACTGTTTGGTTGCATCGGCTTCCGTAAGTTCAGAACCTACTCGGGCATTGTACGCTTCAGTAGTTTCGTGGACCTGACCCGTGTGGCCTATGGTAACCTGTTGGCATTGGCGATGGCATTGTGCTATTCGTGGATCATGGAGTGGATCAACGTGCCGGAACTGTCTGCTCTGACGCAGACCGAGACCGTCATCACGTTTGTACTGGCAACGGTGCTGATGTGGGCAGAGCGAATCTTGGTGAAGACACTCTACGATGTCGCCATCTCAGACAAGCGTGCCATGAAGGTGCTGATATATGGAGCCCTCTCTGGTGGTATCGGCTTGGCAAAGAATATCAACTCACAGCGTCCTAAGAAGTTCCTGTTGCGAGGCTTTATTTCGCATGATGACCGTGCGCGCCATATTCAGCTGATGGGACGTAATGTGTATCATGTCGATGATAACCTGGAAGATATCATCATGCGTGAAGGCATTGAGGGTATCCTCGTGTCTCCTCTACGTGCCAAGGATTTCCGTAATGACTCAGCCATGCAGGATCGACTAATCAAGGCGGGCTGTAAGATCTTCATGGCTCATCAGTTGCAGGAGATTGACGAGAACAACATGACCGAAGCTGATATCCAGCAAATACAGTTGCACGAGGTGTCGGTAGAAGACCTGCTGCCTCGTCAGGAGATCAAGGTGGACATGAACTCCGTTGGAGAGCAGCTCAAGGGCAAGCGTGTACTGATTACGGGTTCGGCAGGTAGCATCGGTTCGGAGATGGTGCGCCAGATAGCCATCTTCAAGCCAGCCAAGATGATGCTGATAGACCAGGCAGAGACACCGGAGCACGATGTGCGCCTGATGATGGAAAAGGACTATCCCGATGTGGAAGCAGAAACCATTGTGACCAGTATCTGCAAGGAAGACCGTATGGAACAGATCTTCCAGGACTTCAAGCCCGACTATGTGTTCCATGCTGCTGCCTATAAGCATGTGCCCATGATGGAGAACAATCCCTCGGAGGCGGTGCAGAACAATATCTACGGCACGAAGGTCATTGCCGACCTGTCGGTGAAGTATGGCGTGAAGAAGTTTGTGATGGTTTCTACGGACAAGGCGGTGAACCCCACCAATGTGATGGGCTGCTCGAAGCGTATCTGTGAGATCTACGTACAGTCGCTGAACAACTCACAGAACGTGACCCAGTTTGTGACCACCCGTTTCGGTAATGTGCTGGGATCAAACGGTTCGGTGATTCCTTTGTTCCGCGAACAGATCAAGAATGGCGGTCCTGTCACCGTGACCGATGAGCGTATCGTGCGTTTCTTCATGTTGATTCCTGAGGCTTGTAAGCTGGTGCTGGAAGCAGGTACCAAGGGACATGGTGGCGAGATCTTTGTCTTCGACATGGGACAGCCCGTGAAGATTGTTGACCTGGCCCGACGTATGATAGCCCTGAGCGGTGCCAAGAACGTGGATATCCAGTTCACGGGACTGCGCTCGGGAGAGAAGCTCTACGAGGAGGTGCTCAACGAGTTGGAGGGTACCAAGCCCTCGTTCCACGAGAAGATCCGCATTGCCGAGGTGCGTGAGTACGACTACCAGGAGGTGAACAAGGAGATTGAGGAACTGATAGCTATCTCCAAGAACTACGATGATATGGCTACGGTGGCCAAGATGAAGACCCTTGTGCCTGAGTATAAGAGTAACAACTCTATCTACGAATCGCTGGACAGAGTTGAGAAGTAAGAGCTGAGAACACAGAGAGCTGAGAACTGAGAGCTGAGAACTGAGAACTGAGAACTGAGAACTGAGAGGCGGAGCCAAAAAATGTAAAATATAAAGCGGCACTATTCATTGCGAATAGTGCCGCTCTTTTTTATCTAATCCTTTTAGCGTTTGCTGGTAACGTCTTTCTCGTACTGCTGGATGGCGGCGATATATTCCTCGCCGACAGGTACGTTATTCTTCAGGTTGAAGTAGTCAAATACGGCACCGAAAGGCATTGACTTAGCCTCTTCCATGAGTGCCAGACGCTCGAAGTACTGACCGTTGTCCTCGTACTTGCGCAGCATCTCCTTGGGCTCGAGCAGCGCCTGCAGGATACATTTCTGGGTAGCACGGCTACCAATGATATAGGCACCGATGCGGTTGATAGAAGCATCGAAATAGTCGAGACCTACGTGTGCACGGTCCAGAGCATCGCAGCGTACCAGTTCCTTGAAGAGATCGAGGGTCTGGTCGTTCATGATGGTTACGTGGTCAGAGTCCCAACGTACAGGACGAGACACGTGCAGCATCAGCTCGGGCACGTACATCAGCAGGGTGCTCACGAAGTCGCTGACATTCTCTGTCTGCTCGTAGTGACCGGTATCCAGTGTGTACATCTGCTTACGGGTAGCACAGTAAGCGGTATAGAAATCGTGAGAACCAACGGTATAGCTCTCCAAGCCGATACCGAACAGCTTCGCCTCGAAGCAGTTCTTCACGCCGTCCAGCTTCTCCTCCATAATCTCGTCGAGAGAGGCAGCCAGGATTTCGCGGTACTTCTGACGTTGTACAGGCATGTCTTTGCTACCGTCGTGCACCCAGATGTTCATGATACATGGGTCGTTCTGTGCCTTACCCATGGCGTCGGCAATACGACGGCAGCGCTTGGTGTGCTCAATCCAGAAGTCGCGGATGGACTTGTCGGGGTTGCTCAAAGTCAAATCGCCACTCTTGGGGTGTGAGAACGACGTAGAGTTGAAGTCAAGCTTCATGTTGTTCTCCTTAGCCCAGTCGATCCAGCTCTGGAAATGTTCTACGCCACACTGGTCACGATCAACGAACTTACCCTTGAAGTCACCATAGATCTCATGCAGGTTCAGACGGTGGTTACCGGCCAGCAGTGTCTTTACAAACTCGATGTCCTGGCGCACCTCATCGATGTTACGTGCACGACCAGGATAGTTACCGGTGGTCTGGATACCACCAGAGAGTGCCTCATTGCGTTCGAAACCAACCACATCATCGGTCTGCCAGCAGTGCAGCGAGATCTGCTGCTTCTGGAGCTGGTCAAGGACGGCGTCGGTATCAACGCCGATGGCTGCATAGCGGTCTTTGGCTACGGCATAAGCTTTTTCAATCAGTTCTGTTTTCATACGAGAGCCCCCCTCTTATCCCCCTGAAGGGAGGAAGACCATCAAAGGGGCATGGGTCTGTTAGTTATTAATAATGTTTAGATACTTCTGATAGGCTGCAGCCCAGGCCTCACGGTCCTGTGGCTCATACTTCACCATCTCGATGCTGTTGGCAATGATCTTGCGCATCTCCCAGATGTTGTCCACCACCTTGGCCGCCTTGGCCTGCATCATGATGTTGCCAATGGCGGTACACTCCTGCGGTCCTGCCAGTACGGTGGCACCGGTAGAGTTGGCTGTGAACTGGTTCAGGTATTTGTTCAAGGAACCGCCACCAATGATATGGAGCGTGTCCAAGCGGAATGGCGAGAACTCCTGTAACCATTGGAATACCTGTCGGTAGCGAAGTGCCAGAGAGTCGAAGATACAACGACAGATCTCCGCTGGTGTCTCAGGGACTGGCTGGTTGGTCTGACGGCAATACTGCTGAATGGCTCCAATCATGCTTGAGGGTGCTGCGAACATCGGATCGTCGGGATTGATAATAGAACGGAAGGCCTCCACCTGCATGGCAGAGCCCTGCAGCTCCGGATGAGAGAGCTTGCGCACCTCCTCGGGCCATTCCAGGCGGCAACGCTCATAGAGCCACATGCCACAGATGTTCTTCAGGAAGCGAGTGGTTCCCTCGATGCCACCTTCATTGGTGAAGTTACGCTCATAGGAAAGGTCGTTGATGATGGCATCCTCGGTCTCGATACCCATGAGACTCCAGGTGCCGCTAGACAGATAAGCGAACTTCTCGTCCTTGGCGGGAACGGCAGCCACGGCCGAGCCCGTATCATGACCTGCCACAGCAATGACAGGGATGGCTCCCAGTCCGGTGATGCGCTGAACCTCGTCGGTGAGCACGCCAATCACGGTACCCGGTTTGACCATCTTGCCAAACTTCGAACGGGTGAGACCGATAGAGTTCAGCAGGCGCTCGTCTAACTGTTTGGTGCGAGGATCCAACAACTGTGACGTTGAGGCAATGGTATATTCACACACCTCATTGCCCGTGAGCATCCACGACAGCGCATCGGGCACAAACAGGATCTTCTGTGCGTGCTTCAGCGCCGAGTTACCCTCGCGCTGCATAGCGTAGAGCTGGAAGATAGAGTTGAAGTTCATGAACTGGATGCCAGTCACGTTATACACATCCTGTTTGCTGACCACATGTTCGAGATAGTCGTTCATGGCATCAAACGTGATGGGGTCGCGATAGGCACGGGGATTGCGCAGGATGGCACCATCCTCACCGATGCATACGAAGTCCACACCCCATGTGTCAATACCTATAGATGTGATCTCTATATGTCGGTTGGCCACTTCCTTCAGGCCGCGAATAATCTCAAAGTAAAGTGCGTAGATGTCCCAGTAGTAGTGACCGCCCTGTTCAATCAGGTTATTGGGAAAACGCGTCACCTCTTCCAGTTCGAATTTTCCGTTGTCTATCTTGCCGATGATGGTGCGTCCGCTGGTGGCACCTAAATCCACGGCAAAGAAATACTTTTCTTTTTCCATTGACTTTGTTTTAGTTGATTTTTAGCAGTTCGCTTGCAAAGTTACGAATTAAAGCAACATCGCTGGCCACATTTTTTGATTTTCTCACTAAGAAAAATGATTTTCTCGAAATAAATGGTTAACTTTGCACGCTGAAAAGATAAAGGGTAAACAGACAACAACTGAATAATATATAAGTATTAAACAAAAATCCAATGTCTACATTAACCATTTCTATTGTCTCAGTCTTCTGCATTGGCTATCTCTGCATTGCCATTGAGAGTCTGACCAAGGTCAACAAAGCAGCTATCGCGCTGCTGATGTGTGTGTTCTGTTGGACACTGCTGATGCTGGGCGCAGGCTCGTATTACCCCGAGCTGGCATCCAATGAGGTAGTGCACCATGTCAGTGAGGTCATCGAGCATCATCTGGGTGATGCCGGCAGTACCCTTTTCTTCTTGATGGGTGCTATGACGATCGTTGAGATCGTGGATTCCAACGGCGGTTTCAACTTCGTGCGTGACACGATGAAGACCCGCTCAAAGCGTAAGCTGATGTGGCGGATGGCCTTCATGACCTTCTTCTTGTCAGCCATTCTCGACAATCTGACAACCTCTATTGTGATGGTCATGGTGCTGCGTAAGCTGGTGCAGGACCGTGAGGAACGTCTGCTCTATGCTGCACTTATCATCATTGCTGCTAACAGCGGTGGTGCTTTCTCGCCCATTGGCGATGTGACCACCATCATGTTGTGGATCAAGGGTGTGGTAACCACTCAGGGTGTTATCACCGAGATCTTCCTTCCCTCACTGGTATCTATGATTATTCCTGCCTTTATCATCAGCATGAAGCTGAAGGGTAAGTTTGATAAGGAACAGAACCTGCCTAAGGCTGAGGTGAGCCAGTTCTCAAAGACTCAGCGCACCATCATCTTCTGGTTGGGTGTAGGCGGATTGATGTTCGTACCTGTATTCAAGACCATTACTCATCTGCCTCCGTTCATGGGTATCCTGCTGGTTCTGGGACTGCTATGGACTGTGACAGAGATATTCCATTATAACACTGCCGAGGACGACACCATGGCGAAGCGCGTGAGCGACCTGCTGTCGCGCATCGACCTCTCTACCATCCTGTTCTTCCTGGGTATCCTGATGGCTGTTGCTGTGCTCCAGGAAGTAGGTGTGCTGGCTGCCCTCGGTATGGGACTGACAGAGGCCTTCTCTGGTAACTATTACCTCATCAACGGTATCATCGGTGTGCTGTCTTCTATTGTTGACAATGTGCCCCTGGTGGCTGGTTGTATGCACATGTATCCTGTCAGTGAGATTGCTGGCGATGCCATGGCAGTAGATGGTATCTTCTGGCAGCTGCTGGCTTACTGTGCTGGTGTTGGTGGTTCTATGCTGATTATCGGTAGTGCCGCTGGCGTTGTTGTGATGGGATTGGAGAAGATCACCTTTGGCTGGTATCTGAAGCGTATTACATGGATTGTTTTCGTGGGGTACATGGCAGGTATTGGGTGTTACTGGTTAGAAAAGGCATTGTTATTCTAAGGTCTTAGAATATCTTCTATTATAAAACAAGGAATCGCAAGCGTTCTGCTTGCGATTCCTTGTTTTTCAATTTTTCCGTTCGGCTTCGCCGCTTGGCTCTGCCAAGAATTCTTCAATTCTTCAATTCTTCCTTCATCCCTCTTCCTTCTTTTCACAACCTCCCAACCCTCCTTGCCTAAGGAGGGCTTCTACCTTCCCTCGGCTCCCTCCCTCTCCAGGGAGGGCTCCAGCCGCTCCTTGCGTCGCTCTTTCATTTCGGTACGCTCAGACCATCAGAGGTCTGGCGTGTTTTTTTTTATTTTTTTTCTTCTTTCAATTTTTCAATTTTTCAATTTTTCAATTCTTACTTCCCCCTTAGTTCGCTGGGCTTGCGTCCTGTCTTGGCTTTGAACTTGGCGGAGAAGTAATCGGGCGACTCGAAGTTCAGGCGGTAGGCGATCTCCTTGATGCTTAGGTCGGTGGAGCTGAGCATCTCCTTGGCACGCTGCAGACGCAGGTCCTGCTGGTAGATGGCTGGTGAGAGACCTGTGTGCTCCTTGAACAGTTTGCGGAAGTTACTGTAGCTCACACCCATGTCCTCGGCAATCTGCTGGATGGTGAGTGGGCTCTCCAATGACTCACGTATGCGCATGCGTGCCTTGCTGATCATGTCCACATGGGCCTCGTTGCGACTCTTCAGTTCGATGTTACGCTCCAGGGAGTACATCATACCGATGAGGTGGTTCACAATACCTGCCATGAGCTGCTGGGAATAGGCAGCCTCTACAAGTGCTGTCTCGTAGGCCTGTTTGTAGAGTGTTTCTATGTCGGACGAGTAACCTACATGGTAGATAGGCTTAGACGGAGAGATGAATCCCGCCTTTACACGTTCGTTCATATTGTTGCCCTTGAAACCTATCCAGTAGCACTTCCATCCTTTCTCACGCGAGGGGTAGTAGCTGTGCCACTCACCAGGAAACAGCAGGAACATGTCGCCCTCCTTGAGAACAACCTCTTTCTGGGAACGGCTGCGGAACACCCCTTCCCCCTCAATGATATACTGTAATTGGTATTCCTGTAGAGTACGTCCTTTGTTGACGTCGAAAAAATAACCGTCAGCATGTCCGCGGGTGGGGTAGTCCTCGTTGGGTCCAATCTCCTCATAACCTGTTGTGGTGACTGTCAGTCCCCATTGCTTGTCGCGATCGCTGGCGAGCATGTATTTGCTTTTTTGCATAGTATCAATAATGTATGTCTGATGTCATTATTACTTTTTCCTTGTCTATCCCTCGGTCTTCACGCAAGGTATCCACAACCAGAAGGTTGAGCCATGGCCCTCGCCCTCGCTGGTGACACCGATATCGCCACCGCAGCGCTCGGCAATACTCTTGCTGATGCTGAGTCCCAGACCGGTACCCTGTACAAAGTCGTTGAGCTTCACAAAACGCTTGAACACATCTGCCTGGCGGTCCTTGGGAATGCCGGCACCTGTGTCCTCGCAATAGATATAAAGACCCTTCTCGCTGGTCTCTTTCTTACCAGGGCATGTGGTGTACTGATAGCCCACTTTGATATGTCCCTCCTTGGTATATTTCACCGCGTTGGTCACAAAGTTGGTCACCACCTGCTGGATGCGTCCTTTGTCAAGACACGTTGGGAATGAGTCATAGGGATTGTCGGCAATGAACGCCACGCCAGGCTCCTGAACACGTTGGCGCAGGGTCTCACAGATATCATTGAATGCCACGGCGAAGTCCACATCCTTCGGTGAGATGGACTGTGGTCCCTGGTTCATGTCGGAAGCCTCCAGAATATCGTCGATAAGACGCATGAGCATATCGCAGTTATTGCGAATGATACGGATAAACTCCTTGCGGTCCTCAGGCGCATCCACCATCTGCAGCAGGTCAGAGAAACCAACGATGGCATTCAGCGGTGTACGTATCTCGTGCGTCATGTTAGCCAGGAACGCACTCTTCAGACGACCGGAGTTCTCTGCGCGCTGTGTCTCCTCCTTCAGCTTTTCCTGAGCCTCCATCAGTTCGCTCACGTTCTTGACGATACCCATATAGCCCGTCTTCTCTCCTTCCTCATTATAGACGGGAACACCGCTGATGAGATACCAGTCGGGCACGTCATCCAGGAATGTGTGGTTAAAGTAGTGAACGGTATTGATAGGCTGGTCACTATTTTTCAGTGCCATGAGCGCTTCGGCAGCCTGCTTGCGCTGATCCTCCCTGATGGAAGTGATATATTCCTCGAAAGTCTCGCTATAACCTTTGTCGCGAAGCGACTGCGAGAAGTGTATCCTGTGATTCTTTTCGTCGGTATGCCAAATGAACATTCTGCTACTCTCCAGCAAGTAATGCAACTCACGTTCGTATTCCGAGATAGCGCTATTGGCAGCCAACAGTTCCTTGTCGCGTCGTTGCTGTTCAAGGTATGTCTTGCGCTCATCGGTGATGTCGCGTGCGGCAAACATGTAATAGACCAAGTCTCCCTTGTCGTCAAAGACGGGGCGTATCCTTGCCTCGATATATTGGTCGATACCAATTTCCGGCAGGTTCATGTGCTGACAAACATGGAACGGATGTGGGCTCTCACGGTCAAAGTCCTTAGCCAAGTCAGGCGTATCAAACATGTTTGTTTTGCGGTAGTAAGCCTCACCAGCCTGATCGAAATGACAGAGACGGCGCATGGCATCGTTGAGGTCTATCAGACGGCCATCGGGCGAGTAGAACGACATGGCAGAGAGTGATGTCTCAAAAGCCTTCTGGTAGTTCTTGCCCAGCTCAATCATCTCCTTGTCGCTTTGCTGTCGCTGGTGATGAGAGGTAGCATCATAGTTCTCCATATAGCTTGTGATGGCCTTCATCTGTCGGTTCTTGACAGTGGTGATGTGCATGCGTCTGTTCAGCACGATGAAAGCCACGCCCAGGATGACAATCATTCCGAAGATAATCAGAATGTTCATGGGCATGAGAGATGAGAAATATGATTGTAGCAGTATCATAATGATGTCTTTCTTTCAATGATTGTAGCAGTACAGGGCAGTGTGATGATGACGGCGGTGCCTTTACCCTCTTCGGAATAGACACTGATGTTGCCTCCCATTTGGTTGAGCAGCTCTTTGCAGATAGCCAGTCCCAGACCAGTGCCGTTGCCCACACCGCTGACAAAGCGGTCGAAGATATGCGGCAGTACCTCTTTGCTGATGCCCCGACCTGTATCCTCAATGGTGATAAACAGTTTTCCGTCGATATAGTCATAGCGCGCATTGATGGACCCCTGATCGGTATAGTGGGCGGCATTCTCAGCAATCTGTCGGATAACACAGCCCACCTGTGTGTCATCGATATCCACGAAGAGTTGGTTATAGGGCTGTTCGATATTGTACTTCACCTCTTCTTTCGCGCATTCTCCCCAGCCATCGTTACAATGCATTGGGAAAGTCTTACTGAAGTCCGTGGGCTTTGGGTTAATCTCAATCATCTGGGCATCCAGTCGTGAGAGGAACAGGATATCGTTGATGAGTTTCAGCAAGTGGGCAGAGTTCTCCTTGATTTCCTCAATGAAAATGCTCTCGTCCTCTGGTGAACCATTCGCATCGTCGAAGAGCTCTGCAAAGCCCACAACCGTATTCAAAGGCGTGCGAATCTCGTGACTCATGTTTCGCAGGAACGCATTCTTGATGCTCTCCACCTCCTGAGCTCTGGCTGTCTCTATCTCCAACTGGTGCTCAGTCCACTTCGTCTCGCTCACATCGCGGCAGATGCCGAAGTAAGACTTCACAATGCCTGCCTCGTTGAAAATGGGCAGCAGGTCCAATTGCAGGTGCAGAACCCCCGTACCCTTGTTGCGTATCGTGGTCTTGATATGAACCTTCACCGGACGAGACGTCTTGTTGTCGAGCGTCTTAAATGTGTGGGTTGCCACACGTTTGAAGGCATCATCAATGAACGTCATACAGCGCGCTTGCGTGAGCGTATGAAGTTCCTGGTGCTTTCCGTCGTAGATGACCAGATCGTGGGTGATAGGCGAGTATTTGACAATACGAAGACCGCCCGCCTGCAGGATATAGTCAATGTTATTGATGTAGCTTGTGATCTCCTTGTTCACCTCGTTGATTTGCTGTGTGCCTTCCTTAAGCTTTCTGAACGCATTGACAAATTCCCCCATGTCTCTACCCGTGGTGAAGATACAGTCCATATCACCATTCTGGTCGAAGATAGGCTTGAGCTGCATCTCCAGATAAACTGGGGACTGGTCGGGCACAGGTTGAACTATGGTGCAGACATGTACCTCTCCCTTGCTCACCTCATCGAGCACATCCTGATCGAAGCTGCTGGCCAACGATACGTTGTGTATAAACATCTCCTCACGTGTGGAATGCATAATCCTGGCGGACTCCTCGTTCACGTCAATCATCGTACCGTCGGGAGCAAAAATCGCCATTCCCGTAAACGAAGACTCAAAGATGGTCTGGTAGCGTAGCAACGTGTCTTTTTCTTGTTCAAAAGTGTTTTGCTCCTTGGTGATGTCGCGACGGACTCCAAAGATGAGATAGGCTTTGCCGTCAGGGTCTCGATAGGGTGATAGCTCAAGATTGAAATAGCGTGTGTCGTGTCTTTCGTTAGCTTCATCCTTGATGAGCAGGTTCACCTTTTTCTCCTTCCCGCTGATGAGCTTTTCCAACGCTTCGTTGATGCGCATGAAGTCACCATGCAGATGCTTGTGGGCAAACTCCAGTGCTTTCATGGTCTTGCGCGGATTACCGTCGTTGTCTATCCAGGAGAAGGTCTGACGCTCCACGTTGTACACCCATATCTTCAACTGCAGCTGTGTGATGCGCTCTGATAGCTTCTTTGCCATCACCCTGTTTTCCAGTTGTTTGCGCATCTCTTTCCTGTGCACATAGAACAGGTATGCTCCTATCAAGAAGAATATGAGCAGACAAATGGTGTTGATAATGAAAGGTGTTAGTAGCAAGGTGTTTTAGGAATGTGTGGATAGACTTATTTGTTTAGTATCTTCTTCGCCTCGTTGCCAATCTTTACAATGTAAACCCCTTTCTTCAGAGAACTGACATTGAACGTGACTGACTCGTTGGCCTTGAAGATCTCTTCACCTTTTATATTATATAAAGCGAAGCGTTCACCTTGGGCTACCTGCACGCGCAGGATGCCATCGCTCAACTCGAACTTAGAACCCATGTTCTGTGTGGCAATGCTGGTGAGGTCACCATCCGAGAAGAACATCTTGGACAACCCCGCCAAAGGCAGACGCTGTGTGGTACCGTCTGTCATGCTAAGAACCATGTCGGAAGCATCAAACGTGATCTTGTCGATCTTACTCACCTCAAAGTTGGTGGCGGAACCACTCTGACTAACGGTCAGATAGGCAAAATTATCGGCCATCATTTGGGCACTGACCATAAGCAGCAGAGCTGCAAGTAAACTTCTTAAAACCTTCATAACTTTCGAATAATTTTGTGGCAAAGATATGAATTATTTTGGAAAAATCGCGCATTTACGTTGTTTTTTAACAAAAAAATTTCCTTTTTGTTGCTCATTCAAAATAAAACCACTAAATTTGTCAACAGAAAATTAAATCACATTATTATGATAGACGTAAAAGAGACTTTAAAGAAAAGTGAGGAGCGCATGGAGATGGCTGCCATGTATCTGGAGGATGAACTGAGCCGCATCCGTGCCGGACGTGCCAACGTAGCCATTCTTGATGGTGTGCGCGTGGAGTCATATGGAAGCAGAGTGCCCCTGAACCAGGTAGCTACGGTGAACTGTCCTGATGCACGTACCATCGCCATCAAGCCTTGGGATCGCAAGCAGATTCGCGATATTGAAAAGGCTATTATGGATAGCGACGTGGGTATCACTCCCGAGAACAATGGTGAGGTCATCCGTCTGATGATTCCTCAGCCTACAGAGGAGCGCCGTCGTGACTTGGTGAAGCAGTGTAACAAGATTGCCGAGAAGGCCAAGGTAGAGGTGCGCAATGTGCGTGCAGATATTAAGGATAAGCTGAAGAAGGCTATCAAGGATGGTCTCTCTGAGGACCTTGAGAAGGATGCTGAGGCAGACCTTCAGAAACTGCACGACAAGTACATCAAGAAGCTCGATGAGCTGATTGAGGCAAAGAACAAGGAGATTATGACGGTTTAATGAAAGGACTGGTCATAAAGAATACTGGCAGCTGGTACACCGTCCGTACGGACGATGGCCAGCTGTTTGATTGTAAGATAAAGGGTAACTTCCGTCTGAAGGGTATCCGCACCACCAATCCTGTGGCTGTTGGCGACAGGGTAGAGTTCAACGAGGAGGGGTGGATAGTGGCCATTGAAGACCGAAGGAATTATATTATCCGCAAGAGTATCAACCTCTCGAAGCAGAGTCATATCTTGGCGGCAAATGTTGATCAGGCATTCCTGATCGTGACGGTGAGCAAGCCGGAGACTTCTACTACGTTTATTGATCGTTTTCTGGCTTCTGCCGAGGCTTATCGTGTACCTGTTGTGTTGGTATTCAATAAGACTGACTTGCTCAGCGAGGATGAACTTCGTTATCAGCAGATGATGGTAACGCTCTATAAAACAATTGGTTATGAGTGTCGTCAGATATCTGCCAGCAAGGGCGATGGCGTAGAGGAACTGCGTCATTTGTTGGAAGGAAAGGTTACACTATTGAGTGGTAATAGTGGTGTGGGAAAATCTACGTTAATTAATCGTTTGGCGCCTCATGCCAACCTGCGCACGGCGGAGATCAGTGATGCGCACAACACGGGTATGCACACCACCACGTTTAGTGAGATGATTGATCTTTCCTCTGACCTTTCCCAAGGAAAGGAGGGTGTTTCTTATCTTATTGACACGCCGGGTATCAAGGGTTTTGGTACGTTTGATATGGAGCCGGAGGAGATCTCGGGTTATTTCAAGGATATCTTCCGTTTTTCTCAGGATTGTAAGTTTTCTAATTGTACGCACACTCATGAGCCTGGTTGTGCTGTGCTCAAGGCTGTGGAGGATCACTATATTGCTGCCAGTCGTTATCAGTCCTACCTCTCCATGTTGAATGACAAGGAGGAAGGAAAATACCGCGAGGGATTCTAGGAAGTCTTGAGTGGAATGAAACGGCACGCTGTCGCGTGGAAATTATATAAAATTGGATTCAGAATTTCTCAGGATATGAAAAATAATATGTAGAATTTTGGATCAGATTTTGAAAAATATCCCTGCGTAGCAGGCTTGAGTATGAATGGAATGGCACGCTGTCGCGTGGAAATTATATAAAATTGGATTCAGAATTTCTCAGGATATGAAAAATAATATGTAGAATTTTGGATCAGATTCTGATAAATTTCCCTGCGTAGCAGGCTTGAGTAGGAATGAAACGGCACGCTGTCGCGTGGAAATTATATAAAATTGGATTCAGAATTTCTCAGGATTTCCCTGTGCAGCGGGCTTAGCAATATTATAAAAACATAGAAATTAAATAGATGAACTTGATAGAAGAGCATAATAAACGCTATGAATTCTTTAGGGAAATTACAGGCGAAGCAATGCTCGTACATAGGAAATATAAATCAGGCCTTTTGGAGTCTGCATATGAGGCAGCTCTTAAGTATCTGTTGGAACAGAAAGAACATAAAGTAGAACGACAAGTTTTTCTCCCGATATACTGGGATAATGTACAGCTTGATCAGACTTATCGAATGGACTTAGTTGTTGATGGCCAGATTATAGTGGAACTGAAAGCTGTATCGCATATTGAAACGGCTCATAGAAAACAATTATGGAACTATATGAATCTGACTCATATGCCTTATGGTATGTTAATCAACTTTGGTTCTGATCGTTTGTATTCTGAGTGGTATCAGCGTTGTTCTAATGGAACAATAGAAAAGATTAGGCTGTTGTGATGTAGCAGGCTTGAGATTGATGGATAGACGGCATGCTACCGCGTGGAAATTATATAAAATTGAATTCAGAATTTCTCAGGTTTTAAAAAATATCATGTAGAATTTTGGATCAGATTTTGAAAAATTTCCCTGCGTAGCAGGCTTAAAATATAGAACAAATGATTATAGAAGTAACATCGTTGGCACAGGATGGACTGGAGGTCTTTGGGAAATTGACAGAGGCACAGTTGAGAAATGTGCTCGATCCAGAGAAAGGCGTCTTCATTGCCGAGAGCCCTAAGGTGATACGCGTGGCACTCGATGCCGGCTATGAACCTGTGTCACTACTGTGCGAACGACGACACATCACCGGCGATGCCGCAGACATTATAGAGCGCTGCGGCGATATTCCCGTATATACAGGCGAACGCGAATTGCTGGCACAACTGACCGGCTATACCCTGACACGAGGCGTACTCTGCGCCATGCGACGCCCCAAGCCAAAAGCACTTGGTGAAGTGCTCAACGACGCACAACGTGTGGTGGTCATTGATGGGGTGGTGGACACCACCAATATCGGCGCCATCTTCCGTTCGGCAGCAGCCTTGGGCATAGACGCTGTGCTTGTGACCAGGAACGCCTGCGACCCATGGAACCGCAGGGCTGTGCGCGTGTCGATGGGTTCCGTGTTTCTAGTGCCCTGGACATGGCTCGACAGCTATGACGACCTGAAAGCACAGGGCTTCAAGACCGTGGCCATGGCACTGACCGATAAGTCGATAGCACTCGACGCCCCCATCCTGAAACAGGAACCACGTTTGGCTATTGTGATGGGAACAGAAGGTGACGGTCTGCCAAAGGAAACCATTGCCAGCACTGATTATGTGGTGCGCATCCCCATGGCACATGGCGTGGACTCGCTCAATGTGGCAGCAGCAGCTGCCGTGGCTTTTTGGGAGTTGAGAAAAGCCTAACAAGTGATTTTTTGTATTATATATAAAATAGGTATGAAGTTTGGAATAATGGGTGCCTTGCTGATGATGGTATCAACAGTGACGGCACAGAACAAAACGGAGGTGAAGGAGTTTAACCTGGCTGGTCCCTATGCGGTGACAGCTCCCTTTGCCATGGACACGGTAAACGTGCAGGGAAAGAAGTTTGATAGTAACTCATTGTTGGTCTCATTGGCTCTGACCACAGAGATGACCGGCACCTTCACGGGGAGCGTTCTCCCCTCGTTGGCAGAGAACAAGAGCGTGGGACTGCTTTCTTTCTATGTGAACAACACCGACTATGTGAAGGGTAAGATAGAGATCAAGGGTCCGAAGCACTCGAAGCTATATATTGATGGTGTAGAAGCCTCTACAGAGTTGAAGCTTGCCCCAGAACACCATACCTTCATGATTCAGTATCTGGCAGAGCCCAGTGATACCGACTCCATCCGTGTGACACTCGACACCTCGCGCCCTGTGGTCTGTCAGACCACAGCAGCGCATCCCTATATGGTTCACGACCTGACCGACGGTAAGCGTGTGCGCGGTATAGACGTGTCGGCAGATGGTAAGTATGTGAGCCTATCGTACCAAACCACCGAACGTGGTGGCAACAGCCGTTGGAGCTATGAGTTGAGAGAGGTGAAGAGCGGTAAGGTGCTGTCGCACCCTTCGCGCAACCCCCAGTGGATGCCCAAGAGCAGTGCCTGGTTGGAAGAAGAACGCGAGGACAACAAGCGCGTGCTCTATAAGGTGGACCCGCAGACAGGCAACCGCGAGCGCTTTGCCTATAACCTGCCAGAGGGTAGCTATACTATAGCACCCACGGAGGACTATCTTATTATCTCCTGTAAGGAAGAAGGTCCCAAGGAAGATGCCGATGTGTATGAAGTGTTAGAGATGGACGACCGTCAGCCAGGCTGGCGCTCACGTGGCTATCTGTCGAAGTATGACATCAAGACAGGCATGACCCAGCGCATCACCTTTGGTAACAAGGGTGAGTATCTGTCGGACATCTCGCAGGACGGCAGTAAACTGTTGATTATGAGTAACAGCTCACGTCTGAGCAAGCGTCCTACCACGGTGAGCAACTTCTTCGTGATGGATGCCAAGACCCTGAAGGTGGACACCATCCTCGTGGCAGCAGAGTTCCTGAACAGCGGCATGTTCTCACCCGATGGTTCGCAGATTCTGTTCAACGGAACCCCCGAGGCCTTCCATCGCATAGGCTGTCAGTTGCCAGAGAATGTAACGCCCAGCATGATAGAGAACGAGCTGTTCCTTTATGACATCGCCACCAAGCAGGTGACACCACTGACCAAGGACTTCGACCCTTCGGTCAGTCATGTGGAATGGTCGGCTGCCGATGGACAGGTCTATTTCTCGGCAGAAGACAAAGACTATATACACCTGTACCGTCTGGACACGAAGAGCGGCAAGATACAGCAGATGCCAGTGACGGGTGATTACATTTATCGTTGGAACATGGCCTCTCATGCCAAAGTGATGGGATGGCTCTGTTATAACACCATGGAACCAGCATCGGCCTATGTGAAGTCAACCCTTGGCACCTCTAAAAGGGGAGGGGAGATTCTTCTGTTTGATGGCAAGACAGCCCTGGGTGATGCAGAGTTGGGTACCTGTGAGGACTACAACTATACCAACTCAAAGGGTGACACCGTCTATGGTCGTCTCTACCTGCCTAAGGACTTCGATGCATCGAAAAAGTATCCTATGATTGTGTATTACTATGGTGGTTGTTCGCCTACCGGTCGTTACTTCGAGTCACCCTATGCACCACAGTACTGGAACTCGTTGGGCTATGTGGCCTATATCGTGGAACCCAGTGGTGCTGCCGGCTTCGGACAGGAATGGGCTTCGCGCCATGTGAATACCGCAGGACATGGACCTGCCGAAGATATCATTGAGGGTGTGAAGAGTCTTTGTGCTACTCATCCTTATATTAATAAAGAGAAGATAGGATGCATGGGTGCTTCGTATGGAGGTTTCATGACACAATACCTGCAGACGCAGACCGATATCTTTGCTGCTGCCGTGAGTCATGCGGGCATTGCCAACCACACCAGCTACTGGGGACAGGGCTATTGGGGTTATAACTACAGCGAGGTCTCGATGGCCAACAGCTATCCCTGGAGTCATCGTCAACTGTATGTCGATCAGTCACCCTTGTTCAACGCCGACAAGATACACACGCCGTTGCTCCTGCTGCATGGTGATGCCGACACCAATGTGCCCTTGGTAGAGAGTCTTCAGATGTTCACCGCCTTGAAGCTCCTGGGTCGTGAGGTAGCCCTCGTGCAGGTAAAGGGAGAGAACCACCACATCTTGGATTACAGCAAGAGAGAGAAATGGCTTGCCACCCAGATGGCCTGGTTTGCCAAATGGCTGAAAGACGACTCCACATGGTGGGATGCACTCTATCCCAAAAAGAACCTTTAGACGCTAAATCCTTGAATTTTGTCCAAAAACGGCAAATTATATCCTTGGATTTTGTCTAAAAACGCCAAATTATATCCTTGGATTTTGTCAGAAAGTGATAAAAGTCATTGACAAAGAACATAAAATGAAATAGGGCGAAAGAAAAATTTTCGCCCTATTTTTGTGTTTTTATGGTAATTTTATTTGGTCATATCATAAAATTATCCTATTTTTGCAACTGATAGATGTGATATCTAACGTACTAATTACTAAAACGTTAAGACAATATATTATTACTAACTAACAATACTAACTATTTATGAGAAAACTAAAACTATTAATGGCTATTTGCGCCCTATTCGTTGGGGGGGGGAATTTGGCATGGGCAGATCCTAATCCGGGTGATGATATGACTTCGTATATCACCAATCCTACTTTTACGGACAATGCTGATGGATGGACAATTACAGGTCAGGCTCGCTATTACAATGGAAAAGGTTTCGATGGTACTACCAATTTTATTGAACTTACAAAGTGGGAGTCGTCTTGGGATGCTACTATCAGCCAGACAGTAACAAGCTTACCAAATGGTTATTATCAGGTACAAGCGGCAGCTCAAATGTCAAATGCTTCCGATCTTTGGATGAAATTAGTTGCCAATGGGGCTGAAAGCTACTTTAGCCGCAATGGTGACACAAATGGTAATATTCTTGCTAATGGTACAGAAACAACTATTGGTTCAGGTGTTGCAGGTTGGCGTTATACTAGAGTAATAGCCAAAGTTACTGATGGTACATTAGAAATTTCTTGTGTGGGTCATTCCGATACTAATGCGCGTTGGGCCAATTTTGATGCTGTAACATTAACATTCTTAGGAACGGAGATTGCGCCAGGTTCTGATGTTACAGAGTTTATCAGTAACTGGGACTTCTGGGGTTGTTTCAACGATTCTTTTAATGGTTGGACTATAGACAAAGATGGTGGTAACTCATGGGTTCATGGAAATACCGCTATAGAACACTGGTGTGACAATCATGCTAGATACTTCGACTATTACCAAACTGTGACGGGTCTGCCTGATGGCAGATATACTCTTTCTGCATCTATGTGGAATACACAAGGAACCCCCAATGGCAATAGTGGCGTCTATGCTACAAATAATTCTAGTGTTACGGTTTTTGCCGGCGTTACGGATGATTGCGGTGATAGTGATCTTCATACATATACAACTGATGGCATTTTCGTCAATGATGGAAAATTGCGTGTTGGTGTAAAGAACAACGGTGCAAGAAGCACTAATTGGTTTGGTGTCGATTGGATTAAAATGACCTATATTGGCAAGGTTGTTCAAGACTACGCAGAGGAACTTCCTGCTGGCGGCGCTATGGCTGCTGACACATGGTACTATCTTGATATTGCCGTTGCCGGCGACAACTATAATGCTACCGCTACGGATCTTAGCAAAATCATCTGCACAACCGATGGTTATACACTAACTTCTGCCACTACAGGTGGTGTCACACTCGTTGCCGAGAATAATTCACTCTCTGTTGCACGTTACTATGTTAAGTCTGTAGGTGCAGCTAATAACCTCGTGGTTGCTCCGGCCTCCTATACCTATACTGTTGGTTCGGCAACTGCTGACAAGGCATATATCCAGCCTGGTAATACTGTTACGGTTAGCTATCAGGATCTGGTGACGAGTAATCCAGGCGCAGTTCTCACCAAGGATTTCAGTGGCGTCACTTTTGATGGTGATGCAATAACAGTTACCCCAACGTCTAATGGTTTCACTTTCGAGGTACCATCAGGTCTTGCAGTAGGCACAGCCTTCACGCTTGCTATTCCTGCAAATGCTATTGGTTATGCTGTTGGTAGTACATATAATGAGGCTCAGAACATTACCTTGACAACTCCAGCAATATATGATGGAATATATTATTTCTATAATAATTATACTCAAAAGTATTTGAGTAGAGGTCGTAATTGGGGTACGCAGGCTCTTATGGATGATTATGGAGTGCCTGCTTTCTTGGAATTTGATGGAGAAGGTAAAACTCGAGTTAAATTTTTCGATAATTACAAATATCTGAGTAGTGATGGATGGCTATTTGCCGACAACGCTACAGGTGGACAATTTTATGTTGAAAAAGTTGTAGGTGGCTATAAGATTAAGGATGCCGCTATAAACAAATACGTTGCAGTATATGATGATTATGCTGTTGGAGATGCATTAGAGAGTGATAATAGTAGTGTTTGGGCTTTGGAGACCCCTGCAGAATATGCAGCAAAGGACAATGCGACAACATTGGCTAATGCACAGGCAGTGGCAGCAGCAACTTCTGCTGGTATTATTGGTATCACATCATTTGCTGATCTTGAAAGTGAACTTAGTTCAAATTATGGTGAAACATCTATTGCAATCACTGGTGCAAAAGCAGAGAAGTATAATGTAAATGCAGGTTCTGATCCATTGGTAGAGAGTAAGTATGTAGAGGAAACTGTTAATGGACTCAAACCTGGTCTTTATCGCCTTACTGTTGATGCCTTCCAACGTGCATCAAGTAATCAACGTGTTGCAGAGGCAGGTGGTGCGAATAGTTTGGTTTATGTATACGCAGGTTCTGCAAAAACACAGATAAAGTCGGTGATGGCCTATGGTGCCAATGCGGCTTATAGTAGTGATTTCGAATATAATGGATTACATTATCCGAATAATGAAGCTTCTGCATATACTGCTCTAGCAACTGGAAACTATAAGAATGTAGTTTACGTTTATGTAGCTGATGAGGGGGAGGGCACAGGCTCTCTGACCTTTGGTATTAATAATCCTCAAAATACCAATGCTGGCGGATATCCCAATGCGTTGTGGGCTGTCTATGATAATTTTACTCTGACTTATTACGAGCCAAAGGCAACCGCTTCAGAGAAGACAGCTCTTTCTGATGCCATTACTGCTGCAGAAGCTAAGACTCTTGGCTTCGAAACTGGTGAATATGCTCCTTATAATAACGTTGATGCTCTCACGAAACTTGCAGCTGCTAAGGCAATCAATTCAGAAAGCGCTTCTGGTACTTCTGTAGTTGCTGCTACTACTGCTTTGACTGGCGCTACATGGACTGCTAATGCTGCTGAGGTGAATGGTATATATGATGGTGACTTTGCTATTCAGCCTGAACATACAACTGGACCTACAGTTCTTGCTGGATGGAATAATCCTGAAGGTATCCGTCAACTGATTAAGAACACAGAGACAGATCCCGGTTTATCTTCTGCAAGTGCTCAAGCTGCTGTATTTGCGTGGGGTAACACAACAATGACTTATGGCAATGTTACTGGTTATACAATACCTCTAAAGGCCAATACTGTTTATGAATTGTCTTTCAAGACATGTGGTTGGAGAGATGGTGACATGGGTTATGTAAAAGTTACGCTACTAAATACGGATAGTGAAGGAATGTCAGAACAAACTACGGCAACAGCTACAAAGCGTGTGAACGTTGCAAATCCTTGGGATGAATTTAGAATTGTGTTTGTTACTGGTAAAGCAGGAAATTATAAATTGGGTATGTGGACAAGTAAGCATACAGTCTTCACAGACCTTATGTTAAAGAAGGCTGCTTCTCAGGTTCTAGAGTTTGCTGATGGTTCTCTGCCAAAGTATGCTCCTGGCACTTATCCTTCAGTTAAGATTACTCGCACGCTGACTGCCGACAAGTGGGCTACTGCTGTTTATCCATTTGCTGTGAGCGGTGTGGATAAGATTGTCGTGCTGGATGCCTATGACAAAGCTACAGGTGCTCTGAACTTCAGCACTGCTGCTGCCAGCACTGCCAATGTTCCATTCCTCATGAAGTCAACGACAGACAAGAGCGCAATCACTCTGAGTAATGTAGCTGTGGCTGCAGCTGCCGTAACCAATGCTACTGCTGCTGAGGCTTCATTGGTTGGTACTTATGCAGTTAAGGGAATCACCAATGCGGAGAAGAACTATGTGCTGAGCAATAATACAATCTATCCTGTTGGTACAGCTGGTGCTACGATTAATCCTTATCGTGCATACATCCAAGTTGCTCAGGATGCTCCCGCTCGTCTGTCAATCGTTGTTGACGGAGAAGAGACAAATAGTATTCATTACCTCAGTGCAGACCTTTCTGACGGCGAAGGAGTTGTTTACAACCTGAACGGTCAGAAAGTACAAAACGTGAAGAACGGTGTATTTGTCAAGAATGGCAAGAAGGTCGTAGTTAGGTAAAAAGCCTACCCCTATCCCCTCCAAAAGGGGTGGGGGACTTTTGAAAGTTAGTTTAGAATAGACACAATATAAAATGAAGAAATGAATATGAAAAAATATATTAAGCCGGCAGTTACTGAAACTATTGTGGAACTGATGCCACTGATGAATAATTCGGTAACGAGTGTAACTGGTGATGCTAACGACATTAACACCTCAGAAGATGAATTCACAGGTGGTTCTGCCGATGGCCGTCGCCACACTGTGTGGGATGACATGGATGAAGAGGAAGATTATTGATTCCGAATCTCTCTATTTCGATATGGGAGCTGTGCCTTGGGTGCAGCTCCTTTTCTTTTTGCAAAAAAAATAACGGTGTGCAGGATAATATAAAACTAAGATAGGCTTATAGTAACGACTTTTCATGCGATGCATGTTTTCTGTACAATTATTTTGCACGTTTCGAATTATTGGTTTATTTTTGCAGCATCTGAGCAAGATACGCAATTATCTAAATGCCAAATCGTTGGACTATATTTTACTAACTAATAATATCTATTCGTTTATGAAAAAACTTAGACTATTAATGGCTCTTTGTACCCTTCTGATTGGGGGTGGCAATTTAGCGAATGCCTACACGGTTGATGACTTGACGTCGGCTGGTTGGACAAAAGTAACCGATCTTTCTTCGTTGACTCTCGGTGACCATTACTTTGTGTTGGTCGATGGCACCGATGCCAGCCTTATCTTCACGCGTGCTGGCGTGGGAACCACGGCTCGCCCCGTCTATCAGCCTATGGAGAATCCTGCTGCTGCCCGCAACGAAGTATGGATGATTGAGGCTTCGGCAGACAAGTATCGTCTGCAGAGTTATGCCGACAACTACTATTATACCAATGGTAATGCAGGATGGAACAACTCCATGCAGTCTTCCGCAGACGGTAACTCCGACCTGACGTTTACCCTTTCAGGTGATAAGTATCATCTTACAACCGGTGCTGGAGCTATAGGTTGTTGGGATACTTTCAACTTAATCAATACTACTTATGGATATGCAGGTGTAGCAGGAAATAATGGTAGCGGTGGCGACAAAGACCACGGCTTTACCCTTTACAGCATCCCACGTGCTAATTACACCACGGCCATTGCCAGTGCAGAATATGCCGCAGCTGGTTGGATAAGGGTGGAGGCACTGACCGATTGGGGCAACGCCACACGCCAGTATGTGCTACTTGATGTATCGGAAACTGGCTATGAGAGCAGCATGGCTATGACTGCTACTGATGGCCTGCCCGCCTATCAGTATAGTGACATGGCCAACAATAACCAGAAATGGTTGACCGAAGCTTCTGGCGACGGCTATGCCCTGAAGAGTGTGGGCTATGGTAAGTACAGTAACTACACGGCTCCTTGGGGTGGTAATATGTCTGACGATGCACCTGCCAATGTGTTTGTTCCTTATGCCTTGACCGATGGAAAGTGGTCTATCAAGAATACATCGGACAACGACAGACGTTTGGGACGATGGGGTGATGGTAATAGAGGTAGAAGCGGTAACCAAGACCCATACGCTGGTGAGTCTATTGCCTCAAACAAAGATGCCGGCAATGGTCGCCGCTGCTTCTTTGTATATGCGATTCCTACAGCTGTCGGTACTGCTGAGGCTCTGCCTGTAAGTGGTGATATGGATGCCGACAAGTGGTATTACTTCGACATAGATATTGCTAACAACTATAGTGCCACGGCAACGACGCTGGCCAATATCACTTGCGTGGGGTACTCTACCGGCAACAACGTGGCGCTCGCCGCTACCAACAATAGCCTTGCTGTTACACGTTACTATGTAAAGTCGTCATCGGCTAACAACCTCGTGGTAGCTGTGGCTGACTACACTCCTTATTATGATCAGATCAGCGGGCTCATTACTCAAGGACAGGCCGTAGGCAAGAACTCGGCTACTACTGCTACAGAGTTGGCTAATGCCATGACCGAAGGACAGGGATACATTGATGGCGCATCTACCGATACCGATGCCCTGAATGCATCTATCGCTCGCCTGACTTCTGCCGTCAGCGCAGCACAGGCTAGTGCCGCCGTTTATGCCGACATCGCCACCGCTATCAGTACTTACGCTACGAAGGCTGCTGCTCTCGATGCAGCTGGTCAGGCCGCCTATGATGCTTCTGCTGTTCAGACAAAGTATGATAATGGTACGTACGCCACACTTGCCGAGGCTCAGACTGAGCTTAGGGCTGCTCTCGTCGCAGCTGTCAAGGTTCAGACCACACCGGGTGCCGACATGACTGCTCTCATCGTGAATGCTGACTTCGAAGGTGCGTACACTTCTGTTGCCAATCCTTCTGGCGATCGCGACATCTATCAGCCCGAGGGCTGGAACGTGGCATGGGAGAATGGTAATGCCAATGATATGACCTCGCTCAACAGCACCACTACAAGCTGGAGCAACTTCAGTGGTCAGGCTCAGCCTGCAGACGGTGGTAACAATGTCTATTGGATTCGCTACCGCTGGGGTAATCAGTCGTCTATCACGCTGTCGCAGACCGTGAACTTGCCTGCTGGTAACTACCGCTTGTCGGCAGAGGGCTTTAACAGTAATGCTACGAATGCAACAGCAAAGATAGCTGTTTCTTTCAGCGCAACTAATGCAGAGACCACTTTCACCGATGCTGCCTGGACGGTGAAGAGTACTGAGTTCAAACTTGCTGAGGCTGCCGATGTGACCATCAGCTATAACCTCGTGGAGAATGCTCAGGTGGAGATTCGGGCTGGTATCGACAACTTTACGCTGACATACCTCGGTGCCGATGCTTCGGCTGCTGACTATATGGCTCTCAACGATGCTATTGCTGCTGCAGAGGCCAAGACACTCGGCTTTGAGACTGGTGAGTATGCTCCTTATAACAACGTTGCTGCCATCACGACATTGGCTGCTGCTAAGGCTATTGATCAGACTGTTGCCAACGCTAAGATCTCCGTTACTGACGCTACTGCTGCGCTGACTGCTGCTACTTGGACTGCCAATGCTGCTGAGGTGAGCGCTATTCTCTGGAAGACGGACTATACGGCGGGGGATAAGGCTGGCGATAATTACATTCATCCACTTGGTTGGACAAATACGGGCTATAACACGCGTGCCCTGAATACGGAGGTATCTTCTGATGCTTGTCTTTCTACTATTGGTACAGCCATTATGATGAAGTATAACACGACTTATGGTGAGACTGCTGGTTACACGATGCCACTGAAGGCTGGTAAGATTTATAAAATATCATTCAGATATTGCGGTTGGGGTAATAATCCTACAACGAATATCGTGCTGACCGACCCGGAGAGCAATGCCATCTCTTTGGCTCCTGGTTTCCGTCCTGCTACGAATGATGGTAATAGCTATGCTGAACACTGGTATGACTACGTGGGATACTTTGTTTCTACAACGGCTGGTAACTATGTGCTGGCATTCAATAAAGTGGAATCTGGTCAGCAGCAGATTGGCTTGACCAACGTTCAACTCGTCTCTGCTTCTGAAATCGAGTTCGCCGACGGCTCTGTTCCTACCTATGCTCCTGGCACTTATCCTTCAGTTAAGATTACTCGCACATTGACTGCCGACAAGTGGGCCACCGCCGTTTATCCGTTTGCAGTGAGCGGTGTGGATAAGATTGCCGTGCTTAACAGCTATGACAATACTACTGGTACGCTGGACTTCAGCACTGCTGCTGCCAGCGAGGCTAATGTGCCGTTCCTCATGAAGTCAACGACAGACAAGAGCGCGATCACTCTGAGCAATGTGGCTGTGGCTGCTGCATCTGTAACCGATGCAACTGCTGCTGAGGCTTCGCTGAAGGGAACCTATGCTGCTATTGATATTACCGATGCAGAGAAGAACTATGTACTGAGTGACAATACCATCTATTCCGTTGGTGCAGCTGGTGCCACCATCAATCCTTATCGTGCATATATCCAGGTGAGTCAGGATGCTCCTGCTCGTTTGACAATGGTTATTGACGGTGAGCAGACTACAGGTATTGAGAACCTCACCCAGGAAAACCTCACCCCAGCCCTCTCCAAAGGCGAGGGAGTTGCTTACGACCTGATGGGTCGTCGTGTGGAGACGGTTCGTAAGGGTATGTTTGTTGTGAATGGGAAAAAGGTTATTGTTAAGTAAGAGTGCGTATGAAAAGTTATATCAAGCCAATCGTTACTGAAACCAAGGTGGATCTGATGCCACTGATGGCTAACTCGGTGAGACATGTTGCGGGCGACATTGACGACATCAATATCACGGACGAGGAATTCGCTGGTGGTACTGCAGATGTTCGTCGCCACAACGTGTGGGATGATATGGAAGAAGAGGAGGAAGACTAAAGCGGTACTTCTCTCATAGAAAAGCGGCACTATTCCCTGCGAATAGTGCCGCTTTTCTGGTGGAATAGTGGCACTTTTCTCAGGCTAAAGTGCCACTATCGTCACGCAAAAGTTCTACTTTTGCTTTGTTTCTAGAGTTTAGAAAGGGTAATTGTAGAGTCTAGAAAAGGAAATTGTAGAGTCTGGAATACTCATTTCCAGGGTCTGGAATTGTGTCGTCTAGGGCCTGGAATAGGGTCGTGCAGGGGCTGGAACTCCTCATTCCAGCCCCTGGATGAAGAACAAAAGTTAAAGAATTACATCGCAATTCTTTTGCATTTCACTCGTTTATTCGTAACTTTGGCTTCGCCGAAGTTCTTCATCATAGTATCTTATTCACGTACTTGTTTCCATCATACTTGCGAGCAAGATAGTTGAAGTGGTTTCTGTCCAAATGACTGACCAGTTGAGAGAAAACGTATTGACCTTGGTTCATTGTAGCCTGTTAAATTTGGCAGCAAAGGTACAAATTCAAAACCGTTGACTCTCAAAATTGCTCGTAAAAGACTGTAATTCAATTATTTCAAAGACCGATTAGTCCACTTTAACGGGACAGTAGTGATGTGGAATATAAAAGAGGTCGTGTCAATAGTAACAGACACGACCTCTTTTCGGTACAGAATAGAACAGGTACCCGTCCCTGCGGATTGTTTTTTCTTAAAGAGTATTAAAAAGAATACTTTTCTAATGTTTTTATTTGCAAAATGGTATTCTTTTTATTACCTTTGCGTCAACATTAAGTATAAACATGAAAGCGTATAAGGTTATTGAAGTCATCAAAATGCTTGAAGCTGACGGTTGGGGCCTTGTAGCCACCAAAGGTGACCATCGACAATATAAGCATCCTCAGAAGAAAGGCAAGGTGACTATCAGAGGACATAAAAATGAGGTGTTAAGCCAATTTCTCTTGAATAGTATTTGGAAACAGGCAGGTTGGAAATAATAAAAAAGGAATGGATATGGAAAAAATTATTGTAAATGTATCTTGGTGTAACAAGAATTATGGTGCAGCTCTGAGTGAGAACGTGCCTGGTGCAGTGGTTGTTACTGCCAAAACGTACAACGAACTTATTGATGAAGTACGCAACACACTCAACTTCCATGTAGAAGGAATGATTGCAGATGGCGATGATGTTCCCCAGTGGCTTCGCGATGGCGACTACAAATTCGAGTACCATCTGGATGCTGCAGCCTTGCTGCAAATGTGCTCTCCTTATGCCTCCATTGCTGCAATCAGCCGTGTTTCTGGTATCAATCAGCACCAGCTGAGCCACTATGCCAACGGTATTAAAAAGCCTCGTCCAGAACAGCGCCGTCGCATCGTTGAAGGTCTGCACAAAATAGGCCGTGAACTTATTGCTGTGGAATAACACTTATTTATAGATGCACAACGGCAGGTATCATGTTGATGACCTGACGTATTTTAGTTGGGTCCGCTCGGCTCTGCCGCTTCGTTTGTCGAAAAAGGAACCTCGTTAGCAAGATTTATATACGGAATAGTAAAGAGGTCGTGTCAATAGTAACAGACACGACCTCTTTTCGGTACAGAATAGAACAGGTACCCGTCCCCTGCGGTTCACGGAATGGGAAGAGGTGTCTGTTCACCGCCACAATAACCACCATATACTTGTATGAATAATTTATATAATTTACACCTATGCAGGTAAGAGATGTCCAATACATGAACCCACGAAAAAGATGATAATAGCCAACGCCCAAATAATTTGCCATGCCCTGTCTAAACAGCCTTTAAGATCCTCATCCATAATGAAATGCTTTAAAACTTTAAATATCCATTTTTCATATAATCTGAAAGATTTGAATAAGCAGAAAATTTAAGCTTCTGCAAGAACTGTGACTGAAATACTATGTTATTTAAGAAATACGCTCTTAAAAGCTTCTTAATTAGAGATTTTTCTCTATATGATAGTGTACAGGAATATGAGGCACATTCAGTTGTATCTTTGTATGTTCCATCTAATTCAAAAATACTATTGGCAAAATCTAATCTTGCCTCATGACATCGTATAGACCTTCCTTCAAACTCTACATATAGAGGAAATCCTGGCCATCCGTGTAAACTGGAAATAATTGTATTAGGATAATTGCCTTTTATGTAAAACTCCCAGCCACTTAAAGCTCCAAGAATATTCTTCATTTTTGAACTATCAAATAAGTCCTTTTCTTCTTCATATAATGTTTCAGTTTTATACTAGTAATCATTTATTAGTGATGCAAGTGCACGAACTCGCTCAACACTATCTAGCCACTCACCATGTGTATCATATGCACTTCGCTGAGTACTTGCCTTTTGGCCATTTATATACAATTGAATATACCTCTTGACAATTCCAAAAGGTTCATTACACTCCCAATATGAATTGCCACCTAATGGTCCAATAGAAATGATTTGTTTTGCCATTTTCTATATATTGTTCAATCAGAACAGATCTAGCATCTCATTTGCAAGCATGTTGTTAACTTCTGAATTCTCGCCACCGAGCATATACTTTATTATCAGTTTTTTTTTCTCCGAATCATAAAGCCCCATTTTCTTAATCACCCTACCTAATGCAACTGAAATGCTGGGGTTGCTTATCCAGTCAATTTCGCAGTTACTAATCTCAAATAAGGCTTCGGCCTGATTCAACAAGGCATTCCTATCAGAAGGATAGCATTCTTCAACAATATACCCTCCCAAGTTGTCTGCATGTTTGGCGATAATATCTATCAGCCCTCTTTCTGTTAATACTCTCCTGGCAATAGCCAACCATGCAACGTTAGTCGTTGCTTGGGACAAACCATTAATGACTTCCACAACATTTTGGCAGAAGCATACTTCTGGGTCTCTTACTCTTTTTGCAAATAGTCTCATGATCTTTTGTCTTTTAATTCTGTAAATATCCTTAATACTTTATGTAAAGCTTCGTCTTCTGATTGACAATACTCTATATGGTATCTTTCCGGTGCGAAATGATATAGGGAATGCAATGTGGAAGAAACGACAAAAGTATAAGCCATTTCTGCTCCAAGTTCTCTATAAACCTTTTTCATCCCTTCAAGCTTGAAATTTACGAAAGTACTGAACCATTCATCAGCGATTTTCTGACGGTTTGAAAAGGGCATTCCTGGTATCTTGCCTCGAACTCTTATATTTATAACATTCATCATACTATAGCCCCGCTTATCAAGAGACAACAATATCTTGCAAGCTAACTCAAAATATTTAGGTGCTCTTTCTGCTGGGTCTAATTCCTGTCTTGCTGCAATAACAGCAGAGCGCAATGGCTCTACATTCATGTTCCTGTTTATTGTATCAATCTCACTTTGGGAACCGATACCAAACAAAAGGCTTAATATATGAAAGAAGGCAAATACGCTATCATCCTCTATCTCTCTTATCTTACGCTGTTCATAGCTCATTAGGTTTTTGTATTTTGACAATAGCGAAACATAAGGAAAAGAAGCAAGCCTAAACATATCTTGCTTGGAGCATAGCTTTGAATCAAGCATTTGCTTATATTCGTATTCATCTATCTGTTTAAGTTTCATTCCGTTATTGAAAAAAAATGTTTGTTACATTTTGAAAGCAAGAGGCGCAGACATTCGCCATACGTCACACGGTTCACCACAAACCACCTTCAAATATGGGAAATCTGCGCCCGTAAACGGGACAGTCCCAATATGAAGGTTTGCTTGTATTTCAACGGTGGTAATTGTGTGACTATCGAGCAATATGTCTTTGCAAAGCAGACTTCGCCCACTATGCGTTGCAAAGGTACTCAAAAAACTTCAATTATCGCAACTTTTAATGTGGATTATCTGTTTTGAGCATTCATGTCACTGATACGGCCTCTTTTGCTATGGAATAGTGGCGCTATTATTTGCTTAAAGTGGCACTTTTGTGGTGCAAAAGTGGTTGTTTTGGTCTGATTCTAGAGTCTAGAATGTGCATTTCTAGACTCTAGAACGTGCGTTTCTAGAGTTTAGATTTATCATTTCTAAAGTCTAGAATGGTTTTGTTTAGAGTTTAGGATGGTCTTTATAGTTTAGAAATGATGTTTCAAAAGCTCAGCTTTTTGCGCAATATACCGCCGCTTTAAGCTGTTGTTTTGGGCTGTCTTTCTGGAGAAAACAAACTGAAAAAGCGTTTTTTATTTTGTTCTTTACTCACTTATTCGTAACTTTGCAGCATGAATATAGATGAATTAAAGGATAAACGCATCGCTGTGCTCTTGTCAGGTGGCGTGGATAGTAGTGTGGTGGTGTATGAGTTTGCACGGCTGGGACTGCATCCTGACTGCTTCTATATTAAGATAGGACCTGAGGAGGAAGAGGAGTGGGACTGCTCAAGCGAGGAAGATTTGGAGATGGCTACGGCTGTTGCACATAAGTATGGCTGTAAACTGGAGGTGGTAGACTGTCATCAGGAATACTGGAACCAGGTGACGGCTTACACGATGGAGAAGGTGAAGGCGGGGCTGACTCCTAATCCAGATGTGATGTGCAACCGTCTGATTAAGTTTGGTGCCTTCCACGAGAAGCGTGGACACGACTACGACTTGATCGCAACGGGACATTATGCGCAGACGGAGCTGGCCGACGGACAGAAATGGCTGGTGACCAGTCCTGACCCGGTGAAGGATCAGACAGATTTCCTGGCACAGATATACGACTGGCAGTTGGAGAAGGCTATCTTTCCAATTGGACACTATATGAAAGACGAGGTGCGCATCATTGCTGAGCAAGAGCATCTGGTGAACGCCAAGCGTCGCGACTCGCAGGGCATCTGCTTCCTGGGAAAGATCAACTATACTGATTATATAAAGAGGTACGTAGGAGAGCAACAGGGTGATGTGCTGGAACTGGAAACGGGTAAGTTGATAGGTAAGCACAACGGACACTGGTTTTACACCATTGGTCAGCGCAAGGGCTTAGGCTTTGGCGGTGGTCCCTGGTTCATTGTAAAGAAGGATGTGGAGCAGAACCTGTTGTATGTGTCGCATGGCTATGATCCAGAAACGGCCTATAAGCAGGACTTCCCCATACATGGGTTCCACAGCATCAATGGTGTGATGCCCGGAGAGAAGATTACGTTTAAGATTCGTCACACGCCTGAGTTCCATGCTGCGACATTGGAAAAGACGGGGGAGGGAAGCTTTATGGTACACTCTAAAGACCCCATCCACGGCGTAGCCCCCGGTCAGTTCTGCGTGGTTTACGATGAACATCACCACCGTTGCTACGGCTCGGCAGAGATAACAGTAAACCCCCTCTAAATCTCCCCGAGGGGAGACTTTATTCTCTCTGCCTCCTTCTTTTCTCCCTCCCTCGGGAGGGTCGGGGAGGGGTTATTTGAATATCTTGAACTCATAGCCTTGCTCTTTCAGCCACTTGATGCTGGCGGGCAAGGCTGTTTTTAATTTCTCAATGGATTTGAGGGAGTCGTGAAACGTGATGATAGAGCCATTGCGCGCATAACGCTTCACATTATTGAGCACATCCTCTGCCGTCATCCACTTGGAGTAGTCGCGCGTCACGAGGTCCCACATCACCACCTTATACTTACGGCTGAGCCATGCATACTGGTCGAGTCGCATCCATCCGTGCGGCGGACGCATGAAATGACTGTGGATGTAGGCATTTGCCTTTTCTACATTATAACAATAGTCGTGAATGGAATGACGGAGTCCGCTAATGTGATTATGGGTGTGATTGCCCACTTGATGACCTTCGTCCACAATCTGCTGGAAAAGGTCGGGATATTTTCTCACATTGTCGCCCACCATGAAGAAGGTAGCCTTGATGCCCTCTTCACGTAATGTCTGAAGAATGAAAGGGGTGGACTCCGGGATGGGACCGTCGTCGAACGTCAGATAGACTGAACGTTCGTGACGGTCCATGCGCCAAAGTGCTTTAGGGTAGAGCCATCTGAGATAGATGGCGGGTTGCTCAATAATCATTTATTAATATGGTGGCGGTTTAGCGAAGCTTGCCGCCCTTGCTTACGAATGTGTTCAGGTAGCGTTGCAGCTCGGCAGAGTAGGCCTCTGAGAGTGCTGGGTCTATCTCACCGGCAATCTCGATGAGGTTCTGCATGATGTAGAACTGAATGCGACAGTTGCTGGCAGACATCATGAACTGGTTCTTCTCCAGTGAGAGGTAGAACTCAGCAAACTGCTTGCCGCGTGTCCATACCTGCTCCAGTATCTCCTTGGCCTTGGCCTTGTTGCCAACCATTGCGAAGGCCAGCGCCATATCGGTAGATCCACCCTGATACTCGTGAGGAATATTGCGGGCTGGCAGTTCCTCCTCGGCCTTTGCCAGTACCTGTGCTGCCTTGTCTTTCTCTCCCTTGTAGGCCAGCTCGAGTGCCAGCTTGGTGAGCAGACGACGGTGTGTGTAGCACATGCGCATCACGGTCTCGTCGAGGTATATCTTCTCTGCATTGACACCACCATACTTGAAGCGGTTCATCACATTGTCGAAGGTCTTCTCGGTATCGAAGTCGGTCATGCCTTCCAACTGACGGCCATCCACATTGGTAGTGAATGGTGTGATGCGGTTGGCCAGACCTTCCTGTACAAAGTTGTCGCCCAGGTTCATGTAGTTCTCCTTGCCTACGGTGTAAGCTACATAGAGCGGACGCTCCCAGTTGCAGTTGGCCAGCAACTCGAGCATCATCAGCTTGCTCTTGTCCAGTGAGCTAAGTCCCTTCAATGAGATGACCATGCGGTCGGGGATGGAGTCACCCTGTATCAGCATGCCGCTACGCTTTACGGCCTCTTTGTCGATGGTCATATAGAGCGTGTCGGTGGGGATGACCTGCAACTCAGGATTCTTTGAGCGTACCCAGTATTTAAGTACGTTCTTCAGTTCGAAAGGATCATCTCCGAAGTTCTGGCGGGCTGCCTCTGGATCCTGCTTGTAGTAGTTGAGCACCTCTTGTTTGAAGTTGGGTTCAATGTGGATATACTCATTGGTGCCAGAGCAATACTCCAGTCGGCTCCAAGTGATGGGCAGGGCAGGAGAGTCGAAGGCAGGACGGATCATCTGGTCGATGTACCAGTCGGTCTGCAAGTAAGAGAGGTTGCACACGCGTGCATCGGTACGTACGCCCTCCACATCCTGATTGTACCACAGAGGGAAGGTATCGTTATCACCATTCGTGAAGATGATAGGATTGCCCTCAGCCTGCATAGACATGAGATAGTTCTGACCAAAGTCGCGACAGGTGTAGCGACCGGAACGGTCATGGTCGTCCCATGTCTGCGAAGCCATCTGAATGGGGATGACTACAGTGACTAAAGCGACTATCGATGCTATCGTAACAGGATTGACTTTCTTGAGCTTCTTGATGAGCATGTCGTAGATAGCGGTAACGCCAAGACCACACCAGATGGCGAAAGCATAGAACGAACCTGCATAAGCATAGTCGCGCTCGCGTGGCTGCTCGGGTGTCTGGTTCAGATAGATAACGATGGCCAGACCTGTCATAAAGAACAAGAAGAATACCACCCAGAACTGCTTCACACCTTTCTGTCCGCGAGCCATAATCTGCCAGAAGATGCCAATGAGACCCAAGATGAGTGGCAAACAGTAGAATACGTTATGTCCCTTGTTGTTCTTTAGGTCGTCGGGCATCTTGGACTGGTCGCCAAGACGTGCATTGTCAATGAATGGGATACCACTGATCCAGTTACCATACTCCACACCGCCATGACCCTGGATATCGTTCTGACGGCCTGCGAAGTTCCACATGAAGTAACGCCAGTACATCCAGTTGCACTGATAAGAGATGAAGAAGCGCAGGTTCTCGAGCATGGTGGGAATCTTAACCGTTTCACCAGGGCGATAGTTAGATGGCATCTGCTTGCCTTCCACACCACCCAGCCAACTCTCGTAATCCTCGATGTGACGGGGATTGTTAGAGTACATGCGGGGGAAGAACATGTTCTGTGCGTAGATAGGCTTGTCCTTAGTGCTAACCACGAAATAGCGGTCGGGCTCATCGGCACTGGCCTTCTCCTTGCGCTGATAGATAGGAGCACCCTTGTCCATCTTCACGCGACCGTCGTTGCCAACGGCATACTCTGAGTTGTAAGCCTGTCCATAGAGCAGTGGGCGATAGCCATACTGGTCGCGGCTCAGGTAGTTACCCAGGGTGAAGATATCCTCAGGAGAGTTCTGGTCCATAGGAGGATTGGCTGAAGAACGGATGACAATGACAGCATAGGTTGAATAGCCAATCATCAGCATGAGCATGCTCAGCAGCATGGTGTTCTTGATACGTGCAGAAACAAGAGCCTTAGGCTTCTGACCACCACTGACTCTTGGCTTGTAGATGAGTACAAACCACAGGGCTATCAAAACGATGATGCCGATGACAGCAGCAGACCAGCCATAACCGTAGAAGGGGATGCCGAGCATGCCTACTGACAGCAAAAATGCGATGTTCTGACGCATCCAACTTCCACGGGTTTCCTTCGCATTCTGTGTCTCGTAGATAGCCCAGATGACGATGCCTACCAAAAGCAGAAGATAGATATACTCACCTGTGTTGAACGGACAACCCAGCGTGTTGACAAACAATAGCTCGAACCATCCACCTACGGTGATGATGCCTGGCACTACTCCATAGAGCACGGCAGCCAGAATGACTACCGAAACACCCAAGGCTACAAACGAACCCAGTACGTTGGCATTGGGGAAACGCTTGTAGTAGTAAACCAGCACGATGGCAGGCAGACACAACAGGTTGAGCAGGTGGACACCAATACTGAGTCCCACCATATACATAATCAGTACCAGCCAACGGTCTGAATGAGGCTCATCGGCATGGTCCTCCCATTTCAAGATAAGCCAGAATACCACGGCGGTGAAGGCTGAAGAGTAGGCATAGACCTCGCCTTCGACAGCCGAGAACCAGAACGTGTCACTGAAGGTGTAGATCAATGCACCTACTAGTCCGGATGCCTCGATGGCAATGGTCTTGGCCAGTGTCAGTTCGTTCCACTGGTTGATAACCAAGCGGCGAGCCAGATGAGTAATGCTCCAGAAGAGGAACAATATACATGTGGCAGACAGCAATGCGCTCATGGTGTTCACCATATAGGCCACATGAGATGGGTCGCTGGTGAACTGTGAGAAGAGATTGGCTGTCAACATAAAGAACGGTGCGCCAGGTGGGTGACCGATTTCCAGTTTATAGCCAGTGGTAATAAACTCAGGACAGTCCCAGAAAGAGGCTGTTGGCTCGATAGTTGAACAATATACAAAGGCGGCAATGAGGAAAGTCAGCCAACCTGCAATATTGTCCACGAGACGAAATTGTTTCATTGTTTATGAGAATGTTTTACGTTAAAAATCGGTTTGTAGCTGCAAAGGTAGTAATTTTAGCTAAAAGTGAAGAGTGAAAACAGAAGAAATTACGACTACTGTACAATAATTAACAGAAAAGTCGTTCTGCACCGTAGATGAGCAGCCAATAGCGCAAAAACTTTCCAACGGCGATGCTGACAAAGGAAATGACAATGTTGGAACGCATGAATCCCAATGTGACAGTGATGGCGCTACCCAAGACGGGCAGGAAGGCAAAGAACCCCATCCATGCACCACGACCTGCCATGAAGCGTTCGGCCTTGTCCATCTTCTCTTTCTTAATCTTCAGGTATTTCTCTATCCATTCCAGTTTGCCCATGCGTCCAACACCGTAGTTGAAGTAAGAGCCTAACACATTGCCAATGGTACCATAGACGACAAGCGGCCATGCCTCCATACCTGGTATAGCCATGAGCCCCAGCATCACAGCCTCGCTGGAAAAGGGAAATACGCTGCCTGCAAGGAATGCTGCCACCAGCATGCCTATATAGCCATAGCCAGTGAGTAGGTCGATTATGCATTCCATATCTGAAGAAGATAGCTATTGACGTGGTTCATCAGTGGCTCGTTGGTACAGATGATAGAAAATGTAAAAACGAGTACAGCGGTGACGTAGAACAGATAGCTGGCAAGTTTTGTGGGATTGAATGTGAAGAAATGGGCAATGAATGGGCTGGCACAGACAAGTACCACACGGATGAGCACGTTGAAATGCTGAGGCTGCAGAATGATGAATGAAGCGACTGCGAGTCCCAACCATTGCAGAAAAGAATAGAACTGACGCGTGCGAATGCGCTCTTCGTAGCTCCTGCTCCAAAAATTGAAAGCTCCAATGATAGCCAGTACTGCTATTAGGATGAACATGACTATCTGTACGGGCATGAGGCTAAAATCTGCCTCTGGTGATTGCCAGTGGAACAATGGCAGGAAATGGGTGAACATGGTTTCGTAGTCCAGATGGTAGAGATACCAAGGGAAGAGAAACCAATAGGGGGTAAGAAGTCCCAATAGCGATGCCAGCCATGTATGCAGGTTCATGGACTGTAGGAAGAGGGGCGTGAACAGCCAAAGTAAAGGTACAAAATAGAGACTTTGTACAAAGAAAAGACTTGCTATGCCCACAGTCAGATAGGCGAAGTAGGTATTACCGGCATCGCCAGGTGACTGATAGGTGAGAAAGAGAAAAAATAATCCTGTTACTGCGCAAATGCCAACAACACCTGCATCCATGGAGGCATAGGTGAATCCGCAGCATGCGTTCAGCAGCATGAAAACAGAAGTAATCATCCAACTGCGTGTACGCAGGAGGACAAATTGCATGTTCATGGCTATCAGAATACAATTGGTGATAGCCATCAGGATAAACTGTAACCATAGTTGCCGAGAGACTAACCCGTTCGTGATCCATGTGATGGGACCGTAGAAGGAACAGAGATAGATAGTAAGAATACTTTCGGCAATATGATTATGCAGTCTTTTCCTCATGTAGTGTTAATTAAAGGTCGGCACCGATGTCACGACGGAAATACTGGTCGGTGAACTTGATCTTCTGAGCTTCGGTGAATGATTTCTTGAGTGCCTCTTCCTTGTTGGTACCATATGATGATACGGCAATGACACGTCCGCCGTTGGTAACGACCTGTCCGTCTTTCAATGCTGTTCCTGCATGGAAGACAATGCTGCCATCCACATTCTCAATGCCAGTGATAGGATAGCCTTTCTTGTAGGCCTCGGGATAGCCACCAGAAACCAGCATGACACATACGGCAGCACGCTCATCGAACTCAATGGCACGTTGGTCGAGATTGCCTTCGGCTACACCTTCAAACAAATCAACGATGTCGCTCTTCAGACGTAGCATAACACTCTCTGTCTCGGGGTCGCCCATACGACAGTTGTATTCGATGACCATTGGCTCGCCCTTCACGTTGATAAGGCCAAAGAAAATAAAGCCTTTGTAGTCGATGCCTTCTGCTTTCAAACCTTCAACAGTGGGACGGATGATACGGTCTTCAACCTTCTGCATCCACTCCTTGGTGGCAAAAGGAACGGGAGAAACACTACCCATACCACCGGTGTTCAAACCTGTATCGCCCTCACCAATGCGCTTATAGTCCTTGGCCTCAGGTAGAATCTTATAGTGGTCGCCATCGGTGAGTACGAAGACAGAGCACTCAATGCCACTGAGGAACTCCTCAATAACCACACGGCTTGAGGCATTGCCAAACATGCCGCCCAGCATCTCCTTCAACTCTTTCTGAGCCTCCTCAAGGGTGGGGAGGATGAGTACACCCTTACCAGCACAAAGACCATCGGCCTTCAGAACGTAAGGGGCTTCGAGCGTTTCGAGGAATTTAAGACCTTCCTGCAGGTGCTCACCATCGAAAGTCTCGTATTTTGCTGTTGGAATGTTGTGACGTAGCATGAATGCCTTTGCAAAATCCTTGGAGCCCTCAAGTACGGCACCAGCCTTTGAAGGACCGATGACAGGAATATCCTTGGTTCTTGGATCGTTTTTCAAATCATCGTAGATACCTTTTACCAATGGGTCTTCAGGACCTACGACAACCATGTCAACCTGATTGTCAACGACAAAGGCCTTGATGGCCTCGAAATCGTCGGCTTTGATATTTACATTAGTTCCTGCATTTGCAGTCCCGGCATTGCCTGGCGCAATAAATAGTTCTTCAACTCGCTCACTCTGAGCAATCTTCCATGCCAAGGCGTGCTCGCGGCCGCCACTTCCTAATAATAAAATCTTCATATTTGTGTGGTTGATTGAAAAATCGAGTGCAAAGTTACAAATAAGTGATTGAAAAGCAAAAGAAAAAGCGATTTTTTTCTTTTCTTTTGGTCGTCACGATATTTTTGTTTACTTTTGCGGCGTTTTAGTAACACAAAGACATGAATATTAATACTACTTTAATGATGAAAAGACAATCAACCAAAACCGCTTTTGCGCTGGTGACGATGGCACTTGTCGGTTCGACAATGGTTATGGCTCAGCCCAAAGAGAATGATGTGGATTGGACCAAGGACTTTACATCGCGTATCACCTTGAATGGTTATGCGCAGGCAGGCTGGTCGTATCAGAATCCTAATGGAAAAGATCAAAACAGCTACAACCTAAAACGCACGTTGTTGTGGGGAAAGGCTCGTATTACTGACCGTTGGTCGTTCTTGTTTATGCACGACTTCAATAGTGTGGTGCAGGAGTTCTATACGGACTATCGCGTGACGAAGAACAAGGCTCTGACTGTGAGACTGGGACAGTTTAAACACTCTTTCTCTATGGAAAATCCTATGTCGCCTACTCAGTTGGAACTCATTGACGTGTATTCGCAGGCAGTGCTTTATCTGGCTGGTGAAGGTCCTGATCCTCTTAATGGTGTCAACTATGGTCGTGACCAGGGTCTGATGGTATTCGGTGATGTGCTGAACAACAAACTGCATTATGAGCTGGCACTGATGAGTGGTCAGGGTATCAACCGTAAGGACCAGAACAACAAGAAAGACGTGATTGCAAAACTCGAGGTTCGTCCGATGGATGGACTTCGTCTTGTAACCTCTGGTTATCTGGGAACTGGTAACGCGATGGGTACGGCAGCATGGAATCCCACGATTGCGGCAGGTGATGACTATAAGCGCAACCGTTATAGCGTGGGTGCAGAATACAAGACCTTGCCTTACTCTCCTGGAGAATACAAGGAAGCACGTCCTGCCAGCATCCGTGCAGAATGGTTGGGTGGTGAAGATGGTGAGGTTGGGTCACGTGGTGGTTATGTTACCACCTGCATCCCTCTGAAGGGTGCCCTCGACCTGGTGGCCAGTGGTGAGACCTTTGACAGAAATACCAAGGTGGATGGCTGGGATCAGACCAACCTGACATTAGGTCTTCAGTATTGGTTCTACAAGAAGTGCCGCGTGCAACTGCAATATACCCGTTGCCTCTGTGGTGAGAATATTTCAACAAAGGATTATAACTGGCTGCAAGCCCAAGTACAAGTAGCATTCTAAGATTATGATTATTAAGATTCTTCTGACCATCATCTTTCTGGTTGTGATGGTTGGCGTGGGACTTTACTCGCGTAAACAGGCCAGAGATGTTGATGGATTCGTGTTAGGTGGTCGTTCTGTAGGGCCTTGGCTTACTGCCTTTGCCTTTGGTACCTCCTATTTCTCGGCAGTAGTCTTCGTGGGCTATGCCGGACAGTTTGGATGGAAGTATGGTCTTTCTTCTGCGTGGATAGGTATTGGCAATGCTGTGATAGGTTCCTTGTTGGCTTGGATACTGTTGGGAAGACGTACCAAGTTGATGACGCAACATATTGAGAGTCGCACGATGCCTGATTTCTTTGGAACACGTTTTGATAGTCAGGGACTGCGTGTGACTGCCTCAGTCATTGCGTTCGTGTTCCTGATTCCCTATACTGCAGGTGTTTATAAAGGTATCTCGACACTTTTTGAAATGGGATTTGGTATTCCTTATGAATATTGTGTGATTATCATGGCTGTGCTTACCGCCGTCTATGTTATCTTAGGAGGCTATAAGGCTACGGCGATGAATGACTTCATTCAAGGTATCATCATGATATTCGGTATCATTGCTGTTATAGCTGCGGTACTTGCTGCGCAAGGCGGACTGACAGAAGCTGTTTCTAAGTTGGCTGCACTTCCTGGTGATGACGGACAGCAAGGTATGTTTGCCACGTGGTTTGGTCCTGATCCCTGGGGACTCCTTGGTGTGGTTGTCTTGACCAGTCTTGGTACCATGGGATTGCCACAAATGGTGGGTAAGTTCTATAGTATCACGGACGAGAGCGCCATTCGTCGTGGTACCGTGATTAGTACGGTCTTTGCCTTTATCGTTGCTGGTGGCTGTTACTTCCTGGGAGGTTTCGGGCGTTTGTATGATCCAGTGATTGCCCCCAACGGAAAGATTGCTTTTGACTCAATCGTTCCTGCTATGCTTGTACAACTGTCTCCTGCATTGATCGCCCTTGTAGTTCTATTGGTTCTTTCTGCTTCGATGTCAACGCTGGCTTCTTTGGTGCTGACTTCTTCAAGTACAATGACACTTGACCTGATCTATCGTGACAAGAAGTCTTTGCCTGGTGAGGTGGAAGATGGTAGCATTGATGATGTAGTAGCAGAGAAAATAGAGCGTCGTAAGGTGGTCGTGATGCGCGTCTTGATCGTGTTCTTCATTGCAATCTCATTGTTGATCGCTTTGAATCCTCCTACTTTCATCGCTCAGCTGATGGGTATTTCTTGGGGTGCTCTGGCTGGTGCATTCCTGGCTCCATTCATGTTGGGATTATACTGGCGTGGTGTTACCACAGCCTCTGTGTGGGCCTGCTTTATTTGGGGTGTTGGTCTTACGGTGGTAAATATGTTGCTTGGTAATCCCATCAATCCCATTAACTGTGGTGCTATTGCCATGGTAGGTGGCTTCCCAGTAGTTTGGCTGGTAAGTCTTTTGACGCCAAAGATGTCTAAGTCGTTGGTAGAAAGTATATTCGACTGCTATAAGAAGTAGCAGTCGAATATACATGATTCTATTTTAGATAATCTTCAAAATATTGGGTGATACGCTCGTGTAAATGTACACTGGCGTGTCCCCTCATATTGTGTCCTTCACCAGGATAGGCGAAGAAATCTGGTTGCGTTCCTGCTTCGGCACAAGCCTTCAGGAATGAAAGAGTGTGCTGCGGGACACAGGTGGGATCGTTGTAGCCAATGATAATCTGCAACTTACCCTTCAGTTGACCAGCCTTGTTGATGAGGCTTGTCTTGGCATAGCCTTCAGGATTGCTATCGGGGGTGTCCATATAGCGCTCGCCATACATCACCTCGTACCATTTCCAGTCGATAACGGGACCGCCAGCTACGCCAACCTTGAATACATCGGGATAGTTGGTCATTAGAGAGATGGTCATGAAGCCACCAAAGCTCCAGCCATGAACACCCAGTCGGTTCATATCGACATAGGGTAGGGTCTTCAGGAAATCCACACCCTTCATCTGATCCAGCATCTCAATCTGTCCCAACTGACGGAAGGTCGTCTGCTCGAACTCCAGACCACGATTCTCAGAACCACGGTTATCAAGGATAAAGACGATATATCCCTTTTGTGCCATATAAGTCTCCCACGAACGACTATACCAGTGCCATGATGCCTCTACATTGTGAGCATGAGGACCGCCATAGACATAAACAATCGTGGGGTATTTTTTAGAAGCATCGAAATCCGCTGGCTTTACCATGCGATAGTATAGGTCGGTGATGCCATCAGCAGCCTTGATGCTGCCACATTCAAATTGTGGTGTGATGAACTCACTCCAAGGATCAGAAGCCAGCAGTAGCTGATGTGACTTCTTGAGGCCTTCCGTCAGGTTGATGGCATTGGGAATGGTTGGTGTGCTATACTTGTCAATCAGTTTCTGGCCTGATGCCGATAGCTTGCCATAGTGCACGCCCTCGCCGTTATCCAGCAACGTGCGTTTCCCGTCTTTGACGTTGACGCTATAGATGTTGCGTTGCAGCGGATGCTTCTCGTTGGATTCAATAACAATGGACTTGTTCTTCTCATTGAAGCCCAGCACATCGAGAACTACCCAAGAACCTTTCGTGAGTTGTTTGATAACCTCGCCTTTGACAGAACAAAGGTATAAATGGTTGAACCCATCCTTCTGACTCTGCATGATAAAGAGATTCTTGTCCCATGGTAAGAACTGAATGGGATGCATGGGCTCTACGTATTTCTCGCTAGTCTCGTGGTGCAGACGATAGAGATATTCGCCTGTAGTAGCATCATAGCATGTCAGCTTGCAGTCGTTCTGGTCACGGTTGAGTTCGAACATGAATATCTCTTTCGCATCAGGACTCCATGCAATATTGGTGAGATAGGTCTCATCGGTCTTGAGATAGGTAATCTTTTTGGTCAGTAAATCATAGACTCCTACTTTCACCTCATGAGAAGTCATACCCGCCATAGGGTACTTGTCGGGCTCCTCTTCAGCGATACGTGGATCAATGTTTACCTGCGGATAGTCTGTGACCATAGACTGGTCCATGCGATAGAATGCGAACTTCTGCCCGTCAGGACTCCAGAAAATGCCTTCCATGATGCCGAACTCGTTACGGTGAACGGCCTCGCCATAGACAATGTCACGAGAACCATCGGTAGTAATCTGAGTCTCTTCACCATTGGTATCCCTAACGAAAAGTTGGTTGTCACGGGTGAAAGCGACAGCTTTTGAGGTCTTGTTCCAATGTTGGTTTGCCTCGCCCTGTTTGATGTCCTGTTTCCATACGACCGTCTTTGCCTTGAAATCGTAGAGAATGCGCTGGGTGCTATCGCTCAATAATACCAATGGCAAATTAGCATAGGGGTAGCTGGCATTCATGGCCGAGTGGAAGTCAGTGTTGATGTCCTTAAGATGGAAAACAGCTTTCTTGTTGCCCTTGGCATCCATGGTGCCTCCTTCTTCTGCATCCTGATACATCAGTTGGTCCCCCCACCATGTAAGGAACATGTTTTTCGGACGCAAGTTATGGTAGTTCTTGCCTCCAAAGTTCAGGTCTTCCAGGGTGAAGAGTTTGTGCTGTGACATGACAGGCATGAAGGAACAAAAGAGCAAAAGAGTAAAAACCCAATGCTTACTCTTCGTCATAACGGTTTCGCTTAAAAGATTTCTTGCCGCCTTTGCTACGGTCGAAGCGCTCGTGACCACCACGGTTTCTGTCTTCTCTGTTCTTGAAATCCTTGTTCTTGAAATCTCTGTTTCTAGACTCTCTGTTTCTGCCGTCCCTCGATCTTCTGCCTTCTCTGCTCTCCTTGTCGAATTCATGACGGTGGAAAGTGAATGAGCGAATGTCGCTATCTTCGTTTTCTTCCTGTTCGTCGAGGCGCTGCTTGAACTCACGATTCTTCTTGAAACGGTGCTTCTCGCCCATCTGGCGTTTCTCCTCTTCAGTCTTAACAACGCCACCTTCCTTGCGGAATTCCTTCAGTTTTCCGTCAAAAATCTGGTACTTGCGGAACTCACATTCCAGAGAACCATTGAAGACGGGAATCTTGATGCTGGGCTTCAAGCCAATCTGCTCGAAGCACTCCTCGCGATAAGAGAGAATCCAAGCGTCATTGTTGAGGAACTGATGCTTTAGGCGTTCGCCTATCATGCGGTATGTTCCTAATAAGTCGGGAGTAGAGATGCGCTCGCCATAGGGAGGATTACATACCATGATGCACTTCTCCTTGGGCTGGACGAAATCCTTGAAGTCGCGCTGCTCAATGGTGATATCGGCAGTAAGACCTGCAGCCTTAGCATTCAGACGAGCTGTGTTTACGGCCTTCATGTCAATGTCGTAACCATAGATATGATGCTTGAACTCACGTTCTTGAGAGTCATCGTTATAGATGCGGTCGAAAAGATCTGCATCGAAGTCAGGCCATTTCTCGAAAGCATATTCCTTGCGGAAAAGACCAGGTGCCATGTTACGGGCGATGAGCGCAGCCTCAACGAGTAGTGTACCGCTACCACACATGGGATCAACGAAGTCGGTTTCTCCCTGCCAGCCTGTCATCAGAATCATACCAGCTGCCAAAACCTCATTAAGAGGAGCCTCTACGCTCTCCTGACGATAGCCACGACGATGAAGTGACTCACCACTGGAGTCAAGGCACAGAGTGCAATCAGACTCTGCAATATGGATATGTAGTCTAATATCGGGATTGGCTACAGAGATGTTTGGACGCGAGCCTGTCTTTTCACGGAATTGATCAACAATGGCGTCTTTTACCTTATAGCTTACGAACTTGGAATGGCGGAATTCCTCAGAGAAGACAACGGCATCAACCGCGAAAGTGTGGTCGTTGTCGAGATATTCACTCCAGTCAATTTTCTTAATTGCTTCGTAGACGTCGTCGGCGCTTTGTGCTTTAAAATGACGTATAGGCTTTAAAATCTTGATGGCCGTATGCAGCGAGAAGTTCGCGCGATACATCATTTCTTTATCACCTGTAAACGACACCATGCGTCTACCTATCTGTACATTATTTGCCCCCAGCAGGGTCAGTTCTTTCGCCAGCACAGGTTCCAGTCCCATGAACGTTTTGGCGATGAGTTCAAATTCTTGGTTCATTAGAATATATAATATTTCAAGGTGCAAAGTTAATGGAACTTAGGCTAATAACAAAATATTTTTGCATTTTTATTTCTTTATTGAAAAATAATTCGTACTTTTGCAAAATATGATAGAAGTGCTGCTTTACGTTGGTCGCCAATCAGGTGTTTCGGACATCATCTTGTGGGTGGTGCTCGTGCTTGCCTTTATTGTGTCTGTATGGCTTATTTTCTATCAGCGTAAAATCACCGCAAATCTGGAGTTTGAACTGAAACAGCTGGATAAGGTTAAGAAGCATAACGTGGAATACGAATTGATTCTTAAGGCTATGCATCTATCCACCTGGCATGTGGACGTCAAGCAGCGTACCATGACTTTCGATAATGACTTCCGTGATAATAGCAATAGCTTCATGCCTCCGCCCAACACACCGTTGGATGAGATTTTCTCCGTCATGTTGGAACCTGGACGCCAGCGTGTGATGAAGAATTACGAGGATCTCTTTACAGGACGTGCTGAGTTTGGAAGAGAACAATATCAGGTGAGACTTCCTCATACAAAAGAAATCTATTGGGCAGATAGTTATGCAACAATCGCAGAGCGTGATATTGATGGTAACCCCATTAAGATTGCGGGTGCCACCATGCGTGTTGATGAACAGAAGAAAATTGAGGAAGAACTGATCAGCGCTAGAAACCGTGCAGAGGAGAGTGATCGTTTGAAGACTGCCTTTGTTGCCAATATAAGCCATGAAATCCGTACTCCTCTAAATGCTATTGTCGGCTTTACAAGTATTCTTCCCGATGTGACTGACGAGGAAGAACGCAAGAGCCTCTTAGCCTTGATTACAGAGAATACTACCAAGCTATTACGTATCATCGACGATGTGGTAAGTATCTCAAAGATAGAAGCAGGCGAGGAGGAGATGGTGATGACGAATTTCGAACTTGGCATGGTGCTTTCTGATTTTGCGGACCGTGCTAATAACGAATGTAAACCTGACGTTACCGTTTCTACTCAGTTCGCATGTCAGGAGCAGATGGTGAATACTGACCTGAATCGTGTTTGTGAGATTGTCAAACACCTCTTGTCAAATGCAGTTAAGTTCACTGATAGTGGCAGTATCATAGTGGGGTATGACAATCCTAAGGAAGGACGTATCCGTGTTTGGGTGAAAGATACTGGTAAGGGTATCGCTCCTGAAAATCACGAACGCATCTTTGAACGTTTCTTCAAGGTGGATGAGTTTATTCCTGGCGCAGGTCTTGGTCTAAGCCTTTGTCGCTCAATGGCTTATAGCCTTGGTGGTAAGGTTGGCGTTGAGTCGGCCTTGAATGAAGGCTCTACATTCTGGTTTGAGATTCCTATTTTGTAATATACCTGTCGTATGTGTTAAAGAAACGTGCGAAGGGACTCCATTTCATGAGCAGTTTTTCGAATAGTGCCACACCTATGCATCCTGTGGCAATTCCCAACATGACATCAATGATATAGTGGTGGCAGGAATAGACTGCTGTCCACCAGATTCCCATTGTTATTACTGCAAAGACTATTGTACAGAACCATGACCTGTGGCTAATGACCGTATAGATAGTGGCTATCAGCATGTAGGCTGCATGTAGAGAGGGAATTGCTGCGAAGATATTGGAGTTGTTGACATAGATACTTTGAAACACGGGTATGCCAATCATCTCGTCGAAGCGGATGAGTCCTGCCACATTTCCAGGTGTGGAGAAGTCGGGAATGAACCCATGTTCAAGTACATACCATGGTGGAGCCGTGGGGTGAATGTAATAGCCAATGAACCCCAGCCAGTTAACAAATAGGAATGCGAGGGCGAAGCGAAGGTAATCGCGTCGTTCACCCTTGATAAAGAGAAACAGTCCGAAGACTATGGGGACGGGAACCCAACAAAGATAGAAGATTCCTGCGAGGAAATCGGCTATGGCATTATTGTGTGTGTTGAAGAACTCACCAGGGATGACAGTCTGTCCATTCATGTTGATGCCGAAAAGATGGCGCTCTGCTTCATAGACGCCTTGCGTATCAACCTCGTTGACCATATAGTTGGGGTAGAGGCGCATCCAGTCATAGCTAATCTCGAACAACACGAAAGGTAGCAGGGCTACTGCCATCTTGCGTGTATAGTCATGGGCAAAGAAGAGTAGCAAGAATAGTGCTACCATGAATACCTGAGCAGGAATCAGGCCGACAACGATAGTCTGGAACAGTAAGAATGCGGAACAGCAAACCAGTACCAGTGTAATCTCGCGGCGTGAAAGACCTTCCAGACTGAACAGTTTATTTCCCTTCATCGCGTTTTCTCAGTTCTTTATAGCAATGGGCAATGCGCCAGAATGCGGTGATGTTGGCCAGAACGGCAATGAGAATCATACCTCCTGCCAACCACCAAAGGTTGACTGTGAAACCAGAGATGAGGGCAACGACAGCTGTGACGACCACACGCTCAGGACGTTGCATCAGACCAACCTTGCACTCGATATCAAGACCTTCGGCACGTGCACGTACATAGCTCACCATTACCGAGCCAACCATGGCAGCAAAGGTTGTGATACCCATCCAAAACCAGTCGTCGCCGGCCTTGATGAATAGTAGGCAGATGCCAAAAAGGCTGACAAGTTCGCTATAACGATCGAGTGTGGAATCCCATAGGGCACCAAAGGTTGACGACATGTTACCCATTCGAGCCAGTCTGCCATCCATCATGTCAAACAGTCCTGCAAAGAGGATAACACCGCCGCCCCATGCAATGTATTGTGCGGCAATCTTCTCGTCACATGATAATTTTTCGGCAGCAGCAATGAAAAGGTATGTGGCTACCAGATTTCCAATGAATCCTAATGCTGTAACGATATTAGGCGTTAGTCCGACGCGAATCATCATCTTGATGATGGGGTTGATAATAACGTAGATAACTTTTTGAAGAAAATCTCTATAATTCATAACGTTTTATATTTATCTTTGTCTTTAAGTGATGCTTTGTAAACGAAAAGCCGTTGAAGCTGGTAGTTCCAGAATACGGCTACCAAAATAGAGACAATGGCTTTTGAGAATATGAAATATTGACTGGATAACTCCGTGAGAACATAGGTTCCCAAGGTGTTGAGTATGATGCTGCCTGTCCAGACAATAGTGTATTTATAGGCTACCTTCTTCTTCTTCAGTCCTTCGTTGTCGAAGACCCAGCGATAGTTCATGATACAATTGGAGATGCCTCCTGATATGGCTCCGAGGAAGGTGGCGTAGAGATACCAAATACCTACGAGCTCTGCCAGTAATACGGACACGACGAAGTCTATGAGTGTTGCCACCTGGGCCGATATCTGTGCTTTACAGAAAGTCCACAGTTCGTGTTTTATCTTGCCCATACGCCAGAAGAATAAAGGATTAATGCCAGAACGAGAGCGGAATAGACTCCCGCCAGCAGGTCGTCGGCCATTACCCAGAAAGCCCCTTTCCGTCTGTCTAGTGAACGAATGCCTAAAGGCTTGACGATATCGAAGAAACGGAAAAGGATCAATGCGATGAGTGCTGACCACCAATTACAAGCCAATAATAAAGGAACCCATACACCAATCATCTCATCGACCACCACTTTGCTGGGGTCGTCGCCCCAGAATGGTTCCAATTTTGCTGTGGCCCAAGTTCCCAGCCATGTGAACAAAAGAATGCATACGGCAGTCACCAGTGTCAAAGTGCTTAGTGGCATGAAAAGTGATAGAACGTACCATGCTGCTGTCGCTACAACTGCGCCAGCAGTACCAGGTCCCCAGGGCCAATATCCAGAACCAAACCCTGTGGCAATAATCACTGGGACGATGGGTAATTTCTTCATTATTGCGTGCAAAAGTAAGTATTTTATTTGAAACTACGAAAAAAAATAGTAACTTTGCGCTCAAAATATTTAAACTACTATATCTTGAATTGTCGTCTCATATTGTTCTCCCTATTCGTATGGATGGTTCATACGGCGTTCGCTCAGATAACTGGTGAGGTTGTCGATGCCAACGACGGTGGTCCTGTTCCGTATGCCAGTGTTTCTTATAGGGGAAACAGTGTGGCCGTTTCTTGCGACGGAGAGGGTAGGTTCTCCATTCCTCGTCATCAGGGATGGGCAATGACTATCAGTGCAGTGGGGTATGTTCCCCATATTATCAATGTCACTTCTTCTACTCCCAAACACCTGGTCGTTCGCCTGTCTCAGGAGTCGCAGCGCATACAGGAGGTGACCGTGAAGTCGAAGAAAGCCAGATATAGTAGGAAGAATAATCCAGCTGTGGAGTTGATGAGAAAGGTGATAGCCAAAAGGAAACATAATCACCTGAAGAACCACGACTACTATCAGTTTAATAATTATCAGAAGATTACCTTCGGACTCAACGACTTGACACCTGCCACGATAGGCCAAGGAATATTCAAGAAGAATCAGTGGTTGCTGAATCAGGTAGAAGTGTCGCCCTATAATAATAAGTTGGTGCTCCCTATCTCTGTAGAGGAAACTGTATCGCAGGAATACTATAGGAAATCGCCAGAGGTAGAGCGTAAGGTCATCATGGGACAATCGTCGAAAGGTGTCAATGACTTGTTTCAGACGGGTGATATCCTGAATGCAGTCTTGAAGGATGTTTTTGCGGATATCGATATCTATGACGACCAGATACGTATCCTGCGCCATGCTTTTACTAGTCCTATAGGTCGTGATGCCATAGCTTTCTATCGTTATTACATCACAGATACTGTCTATGTGGGCAACGATCGTTGCTATCATCTTGACTTTACCCCTAACAACCAGCAGGACTTTGGATTCCGAGGTCAACTGTATATTATGGCCGACTCCAGTTACCAGGTGCGTCGCTGTCAGCTGACCATCCCCAGTACCAGTGAGGTGAACTGGGTGGAGAATATGCAGTGCTTGCAGGAATTCGTTCAGATGGATAATGGCGAATGGGTGCTTGGCATCGACGATATGTTTGTGGAGCTGATGATGACGGATTTCTTCCAGAAGGCTATGGTGGTAAGGAATACTCGTCGTACAGGTTTCTCGTTCGACCCATTGTCAGAGCAACAATTGAAAGGGAAGAAACAAGTGGTAAAAGACCCCTATGCCGAGATGCGAGATAATGACTTCTGGGCACAATATCGCCAAGTGGAACTCACACGCAGCGAGAGTTCTATGGATAAGTTTATCAAGGGCATGGAACAGATGAAGGGCTTTAAGTATATCATCTTTGCCATGAGGGCTCTTTTTGAAAACTACGTGGAAACAGGCACGAAAGAACACCCCAGTAAGGTGGACATAGGCCCCATCAACACCATTGTCTCGCAGAATTTCTATGATAAATGGCGATTGAGAGCTAGTGCCCAGACTACTGCCAACCTCCATCCTCATCTATTCCTAAAAGGATACTATGCACGAGGTATGGAGTCAAAACAGAACTATTATAATGGTGAGGTGACTTATACGTTCAACAGACCAGAATACCTGCCTCGTGAGTTTCCCAAACAGGCCATCACGTTTCAATCAATGCGTGATGTGGCTATGCCAAGCGATAAGTTTGTTACCACGGATAAGGATAATGTGTTTACCTCGTTTAAGGTGACGGATATCGATAAGATGTTCCTCTACAATCGTCAGGCATTGAACTTCGAATACGAGAAGGAGTGGGGCATCAAGTATTTCGTTGAGGCTAAGACAGAAAAAGTGGAGCCAATAGGAAGCATGGAGTTGAAACGATTGAGTGATCAGACCTTGCTTTCTTCCGTGCGTTATACGGAGACAACGATGGGAATTCGTCTGGCACCAGGCGAATCGTATGTTAACACGAAACAGCGTCGTCATGTTCTGAATAAGGAAGCTACCGTGATGGAACTGAAACACACGATGGGATTCAATGGCTTGTTAGGAGGACACTACGACTATAATTTCACTGAAGCCAGCTTCTTCAAACGTATATGGTTGCCCATGGCTTGGGGAAAACTGGATACACATGTGAAAGCTGGCGTACAATGGAATCAGGTGCCTTATCCTTTGCTCATTATGCCTGCTGCCAACCTCAGTTATATCTTACAGCGCGAGACTTTCAATCTAATCAATAACATGGAGTTCCTGAACGATCGTTATGCCTCGTTGATGATAGACTGGGATATGAGTGGCAAACTCTTCAATCGCATTCCGTTGCTCAGGCATTTGAAGTGGCGTGAGTGGATTGGCGTGAAGTGCTTATGGGGAAGTTTGAGCGATAAGAACAATCCTTTACTGCCTCAAAATGCCAATAGTGCTGTGCTGATGGAATTTCCTGATGGCGCTTATAATATCATGGATTCCCACAAACCTTATTGGGAGGCGTCTGTGGGTATCCATAACATATTCAGAATACTTCAAATTCAGTATGTACGTCGTTTGTCCTACCTCGACAGACCATCTGTTAGCAAACAGGGCATTCGCGTACTGATAAACGTTACTTTCTAAGATGAACATTGAACCTATAGCCTATTTCCATTCACCCATGACTTCCAAGTTCGGTATTCCACGACAAAGTGGTTTGATGAACGACTTGTTGGGTACAATCGTCTTTGTGCCAGAATATCAGAATCCAGATGCTATCAGGGGATTAGAGGACTTTGACTACTTGTGGCTGATATGGGAGTTTAGTGGCAATAGGAACGAGACTGCCAATCTCACGGTGCGTCCACCCCGACTGGGTGGCAACGAGCGGGTAGGGGTGTTTGCTTCGCGTTCTCCGTTCCGTCCTAACAGACTGGGTCTCTCGTGCGTATATATTAATAAGGTGGAGATGACTGCTTCTTCTGGTCCTGTGATTCATGTTGCAGGTGCCGATCTGATGGATGGCACACCTATCTATGATATTAAACCCTATGTGGTCTATGCCGACTCCCGTCCTGACGCCCGCAGTGGTTTCGTGGATCAAGTGCACTGGGAACCACTCGTGGTAGAGATACCTGCAGCTTTGGCCAACCTGTATTCAGAAGATGAGCTGAAGGGACTTCGTCAGGTGTTGTCGCAAGACCCACGTCCTCGATATCATCATGATGAGGCTCGTATCTATGGTATGCCCTTTGGCGGAAGAGATGTGCGCTTTCAGGTGAAGGAGAACGTGCTGAAGGTTGTTGAAATTACTAAAAAACATTAATGCTACTTGTACCCGTTTAAACTTCCTCCTCGCAACTGCGTCAGAGTAATAGTTCGCAGACGAAGCATCCGGAGGCTGAGCTGCAACGAAAGAATAAACGAAATAGTTAAATTAATCAATTTAAAAAAGTAGTATTTATGAAAAAGATAGTTTTGACAATGGTCGCCGTGATGGCCATGGGTATGAGTGCAGTAGCTCAGGATTCTTTGCAGACAAAGCGTGAACGTAAGCAGTTTAACCCCATGGAGATGGTGAACCATCGCACAGATAGAATGGTGAAAGCCTATGGTCTGAATGAAGAACAGGCTACTCGTCTGAAGGCTTTGAATCTGAAATATGCAGAGACCATGCGTCCACAGCGTGGTATGCACGACAGAAAGGCTGGAAATGGAATGCCTGGCAGAAAGGGCTTCCAGCCTGATATGAATGGAAAACGCCCTCAGCGCCCTGCTATGAACGACTCTATCCGTCAGGCTATGCGTAAGAACTTCGAGGCTTACGATACTGAACTGAAGAGCATCATGACTGAAGAGCAGTTCAAGGCCTATACTGCCGACAGGGAGAAGATGATGAACCGTGGTCCACGTGGACCCAGAAAATAAAGAATGAGATATTTATTACCATTGATTATGGCAGCTGGCATCATGATGCTGGCTGCCTGTAAAGAAACAAAGAAGAGCGAGGACATTATCACTACTAAGTATGTCCCCAAGAAGCCTAAGGCTCCTATCGCTATGTCAGAAGAACACCTTGTTGACAACGTCCAGTGGATGGGGTCAACTTATCGTGTAAAGGTAGACCGTGTGCCTTCCGATAGTCTGCCCATGCTCTCAGACGAGATTGGTCAGAAGTATATCGATAACTACATCACGGTGTCTATCTTGCGTAGTGATCAGTCTGTATTCTTCAAGAGGACTTTCACAAAGAACAGCTTTGCCTCATACCTGACTGCCGACTACAAGAAGACGGGTCTGCTGTCAAGCATCCGCTTCAGCGAGGTTGATGGCAAAGAACTGGAATTCTCCGTTATCATTGCCCATCCTGATGCTCTCGACGATGAGTATCTGCCTTTGGAGATGAGCATCAACAACATGCAAGGCATTGCCATTGAAGTTGACAATGACATGCTTGATGATTTTGATGAGGCAGATGATAATGACGACGACGACGGCGTCTAGAACAAGTGTTCCCATTGCTCAGCAAGTGCTGGCATAGTGGGGAATACAAGGTTAGCTCCCTCACTTTTCAGAGCATCATCGTGTAGCGGCCCCGTATTGACTGCAATAGTGAATATGCGGGCTGCTACACCTGCATGTACACCTAAGGGTGCGTTCTCTACCACGATGGCTTCCCAAGGGTTCAGTCCACCAGCTTTCTCCAATCCCATGAGGTAGGGGTCGGGATTGGGCTTGCCGCGTTTCACGTCATAGGCTGTTACAATGCGGCTTTCATCCAGATACTTATTGAAGTCTCTTAGCAGACGTTCTATCAGAGGGCGCTGTCCGCTTCCAGTTACCACGCCTATCTGCCATCCCTCTTCGTGAATCTTTTCCATGAGGTCAAGGATGCCAGGCATGATGATGCTTTCAGGCATGAGGTGGAAGAGGCGCGTTTTCTCATCATACATGCGCTGAGCTTCCTCCAGCGAGATGTCGCGTCCTTGTTGTTTTTTCACCATCATCTTGATGGTGTCAATGCCTCTGGCTCCTTCTGTGGCGTAGGCATCCTCCGCAGTCATCTCTATGCCGAAGGTCTTCATGGACTCCTGCCATGCGACAGCATGATTGGGCATAGAGTCGTAGAGGACTCCATCCATATCAAAAAGCACGGCTTTTGGGCTAAACTGCCCAAAGCCGTGTTTCTCTAAGTATTGCTTAATTGCTTGCTTCATTATTTTGGATGTGCTAGCTTTGGCTAGTTCTAACTAGTTTTAACTAGTCTTGCTAGTTCTGCTAGCTTTGATTATTTCTCGTTAGCCAGACGAGCTTTGATGGCTTCGCTTTCAGCCTCGTAGCCGGGCTTCTCGAGCAGGGCGAACATGTTCTTCTTGTAAGCCTCTACACCAGGCTGGTTGAAGGGGTTCACAGCGAGCACGTTACCACTGATACCACAGGCAATCTCGAAGAAGTAGATGAGCTGACCAATGTAGTACTCGTTGAGCTTAGGAACGCTGATGCGCATGTTGGGCACACCACCATCCACGTGAGCCAGACGAGTACCCAGCTCAGCCATCTTGTTAACCTCGTCCACGCGCTTGCCAGCGAGGAAGTTCAGACCATCCAGGTTCTCTTCGTCGTTGGGGAACAGCAATTTCTTCTCAGGCTCCTCGATGCTGATAACAGTCTCGAAGATGGTGCGCTCACCCTCCTGAATCCACTGACCCATAGAGTGCAGGTCGGTGGTGAAGTCAACAGAAGCAGGGAAGATACCCTTGCCATCCTTACCCTCGCTCTCACCATAGAGCTGCTTCCACCACTCAGAGAAGAAGTGGAGCTTAGGCTGGTAGTTCACCATGATCTCAATCTTCTTACCGTTCTGATACAGACCGTTGCGTACGGCAGCATACTGAGCAGCGATGTTCTCCTCGAAGGGAACGTCCTTGCCGCATGCCTTCTCCATATCCTGAGCACCAGCAACCAGCTGCTTTACGTCGAAACCAGCGCATGCGATGGGCAGCAGACCTACAGGAGTGAGTACAGAGAAACGACCACCCACGTTGTCAGGGATGATGAAGCTCTTGTAGCCTTCCTTGTCAGCGCAAGTGCGTGCAGCACCCTTCTTAGCATCGGTTACAGCTACAATCACTTTCTTAGCCTCTTCCTTGCCACGCTGAGCCTCGCACTGCTTCTTCAGCAGACGGAAGGTCAGAGCAGTCTCAGTGGTGGTACCACTCTTTGAGATGTTGATAACACCAAACTTCTTGCCTTTGAGATATTCTGTCAGTTCGAACAGATAGTCTTCGCCAATGTTGTTACCTGCAAAGAGGATGGTGGGATTCTTCTTGTCCTGGATGAGCCAGGCGAAAGAGTTACCCAGAGCTTCGATGACAGCACGTGCTCCCAGATAAGAACCACCGATACCAGCTACAACGATAGCTTCGCAGTTCTCGCGGAGTACGTTGGCTGTAGCCTGAATCTCGTCGAGGAACTCAGGTGTGATTGACGAGGGAAGGTGCAACCATCCCAAGAAGTCGTTACCAGGACATGTACCATTCTCCAAAGCCTCTTGTGCGGCTTTAACTTGAGGCTCGAAAGCCTTCACGGCGCCAGCTTCCAGGAAGCAAGCAGCCTTTGTTGTGTCAAGACTAATATTCTTCATTTCTTTCTTATGTGTTGTTGTATGTTTTTTGTTATCTGAATGAATCTGTCAGCAATTTGATTTCCACCTGTGGCGCGATGCGTTCATATAGAATATTGTATACGGCATCGAGGATAGGCATGTTCACGTGCCAGTGGCGATTAATCTCCTTCATGCACTTCGTGCCGAAGTAGCCCTCAGCTATCATTTCCATCTCCATCTGTGCACTCTTCACGGAGTAACCCTTACCAATCATGGTTCCGAAGACACGGTTACGAGAGAAGTTCGAGTAGCCCGTCACGAGCAGGTCGCCCAGATATACCGAGTCATATACGTTTCGCTCTATGGGGTGAACGGCTTGCAGGAATCGTGCCATCTCCTGAACGGAGTTGGCCATCAGTACAGCCTGGAAGTTATCACCGAATTTCAGACCGTTGCAGATACCTGCAGCTATGGCGTAAACGTTCTTCAGTACAGAGGAGTACTCTATGCCTATCACGTCTGTTGATGTCTTGGTCTTGATAAACTGACTCGTCAGCACGTCGGCAAAGGCTTGCGCTTTCTCCAGGTCTGCGCATCCCACGGTGAGGTAGCTCAGTCTCTCCAGTGCCACTTCCTCAGCATGCGAGGGACCACCCAGACAGGCGAGGTTGTCGTGCGACACGTCGAACACCTGGTGGAAGTACTCCGAGCAGATGAGGTTCTCATCGGGCACGATACCTTTGATGGCTGTGACGATGAATTTCTCCTTCAGTCGTGTCTTCAGTTTTCTCAGATGGTTCTTCAGATAGGGCGAAGGAACCACGAACACCAGTGTGTCGTAGCTCTCAACAATATTGTTGAGGTCGCTATCGAAGTTTATCTCGTTGATGTCGAAGTGAACACTTGTAAGGTATCTGGGGTTGTGACTCAGACGCTTGAAGTCGTCTATCTGGTCATCTCTGCGCATGTACCATCCAATGTGATGAGTGTGACTCACCACAATCTTGGCTATTGCTGTTGCCCAGCTGCCACCTCCGATGATTGCTATCTTACCACAGTCAAACATATGCTTAGGGGGCTTATTGTGCCTTCTCAATCCAGGCAGCTACTTCGTCAACTGAAGGCTTCTGGAGTTCTAGCTTGTACTTCTTGACGATGTCGCCAATCTTCTGCTGCAGACCCTGTGGCTTCTCGTTCTTGATGTCCTGAATGAGGTAGAAGCCAGCCTTACGCAGTACGTAAACCCAGTCCTCTGCCACACCAATCTCTGCCCATTCCTGAATGCTGCTCTGAGGTGCTTTCTTCTCAGGCTTCATCTGTGGGAACAGCATCACCTCGCCGATGGCAAACTTACCAGTGAGCAGCATCACCAAGCGGTCGATACCGATACCGATACCAAAGGTTGGTGGCATACCGTACTGGAGTGCACGCAGGAAGTCGTGGTCGATAATCATAGCCTCGTCGTCGCCCTTGTCGGCCAGTCGCATCTGCTCCTTGAAGCGCTCCTCCTGGTCGATGGGGTCGTTCAGCTCAGAGTAGGCGTTGGCCAGCTCCTTACCGTTGACCATCAACTCGAAACGCTCGGTGAGACCGGGCTTAGAGCGGTGCATCTTGGTAAGAGGCGACATCTCAACGGGATAGTCGGTAATGAAGGTAGGCTGGATGAAGGTACCCTCGCAGAACTCACCAAAGAGCTCGTCGATGAGCTTACCCTTACCCATGGTCTCGTCAACATCCATGCCCTTAGACTTGCAGAACTCGCGAATCTCGTCCTCAGTCTTGCCGTCGCAGTCGAAACCAGTCTTCTCCTTGATAGCATCGAGGATAGGCAGACGACGGAAGGGCGCCTTGAATGAGATAACCTTACCGTCGATCTCAACCTCAGGCTTACCGTTTACGGCTGTACAAATCTCCTCCAGCATCTTCTCTGTGAAGGTCATACCCCACAGCAGGTCCTTGTAGCTCACATACAGCTCCATGCAGGTGAACTCAGGGTTGTGGGTCTTGTCCATACCCTCGTTGCGGAAGTTCTTACCCATCTCGTACACACCCTCGAAGCCACCCACGATGAGGCGCTTCAGATAGAGCTCTGTGGCAATACGCATATACATGTCCTGATTCAGGGCATTGAAGTGTGTGATGAACGGACGAGCCGATGCACCACCAGCGATGTTCTGCAAGATAGGTGTGTCCACCTCTGTATAGCCGGCGTTGTCGAGAATGCTACGCATGGTGCGGATGATGGTGGCACGCTTGAGGAACGTATCTTTTACGCCTGCGTTAACGATCAGGTCAACGTAGCGCTGACGATAGCGAAGCTCGGGATCGTCGAAAGCGTCATATACCTTACCGTCGGCATCGGTCTTCACCACGGGCAGTGGCTTCAGACTCTTGCTCAATACGGTCATCTCCATCACGTGAACACTGATCTCGCCCGTCTTGGTGCGGAACACATAACCCTTTACACCGATGAAGTCGCCCAAGTCCAGCAACTTCTTGAACACGATGTTGTAGAGGTCTTTATTCTCATCGGGACAGATAGAGTCGCGCTGCACATACACCTGAATACGACCCTTAGAGTCCTGCAGCTTGGCAAAGGCAGCCTTACCCATGATGCTCTTGCTCATGATACGGCCGGCGATGCTCACCATGCGGCTGTTCTCGGGTGTGGCAGTCTCGCGCACGTCGTTGCCTTCTTCATCCTTACCGATGACGGGCAGGTCCTCGAAGTTTTCAATAATATCTGTGCTCCATGCATTTACGGGATACTCTGCTGCAGGATAGGGGTTGATGCCCATCTTGCGCAGTTCGTCGAGCGACTGTCGGCGAAGAATTTCTTGTTCACTCAGTTCAAGTACGTTCATATCTTTATATTCGAATATATTTCTTTTAGGATGCAAAGGTACTAAAAAAAACTGATATGCCTTACAATTTAATATAAATTTGCTTTCTGTACAACAGGTAGCCAATGGCGTAGTTGATGGCCACGAAGGTCAATGCGTAGGCCAGTGATGCCCATTTTAAAGGTGTAACGAATGAGTGTAAAATACTGAAAATGAAGTCGTTAATGCCGTACTCGTGAAAGACGATAGATATCACTTCGCTCACTACGTAAAGAGCCAGAGCGTTCATGCCGAAGACGCGAAAGGGGAGAGTCCACTTGTTTTTTTGACGAATATCAATTACCCACATCAGCAGGGCTTGCAGCAGGGCTGCCATCCCGCAGGTCATCAGCACGTAGCTGGGACTCCAGATGCGCTTGTTGAGGGGCAGCCCGAAGGTGAGCAGATAACCCAGTATCAAGCATACGCTTGCTACCACAAAGAGTCCCATCACCTTGTGTTCCACGGTCTTAGCCATTCTGATGGCCTTACCGCAGTAGAAGCCTATCATCACGTGGGCTATGCTCGAGATGGTGCCCAGCAGTCCCTCAGGGTCCACAGGACTTTTATGGTACAGGTGGTCGTAGCCGAAGAGCCAGCGGTCTGCCCTTGCCAGTATGTTTTCTGCAGGGTCTTCGCTATAGCCGTTTCCCCACATTATTAATACGGTGTAGGCGGCCAGAATTGCCACGATGGTGGGGATGGTGTAGCGATGATTCACAAAGAGTGCAAACATCGATACGAAGAAGTAGCACAGCGCTATGCGTTGCATCACAGCCCATACGCGCAAGTGACTGAAACACATCACGTCGCCCTTGATAGCATCGTGAAACCAGTTGATCATGAGACCTATCACGAAGAGCAGGATGGTGCGCTTCACCACGCGACGAATGGTCTTGGGAGTAGGGGTGAAGTTACTTTTGGCCAGCGACAGGTAGCAGGCTATGCCCACAATGAAGAGGAAGAAGGGGAATACCAGGTCACAGAGTGTGAGCCCGTTCCAGCGCGAGTGGCATAGCATCTCGTACGACTCGCCGTAGCCATTGTTTACCAATATCATGCCTGCCACGGTCATGCCGCGCAGGATGTCGAGCGAGAGCAGGCGTTGTTTACTTTCCATAGATGAGCTTCATGATTTTCCGTGCCACTTCTAGTGCGTCGCCCTCAGGCTTGGCTGTATAGCCACCTTCCTGCAGTGTCCAGGGCTCTTCCAAGGCATACCAGTCTATCTTTACTTCCTGAGGCAGCGCCATTGCAAAGAGTTCTGCTGCAGTCTTGTTGGCATTAGGTCCGCCGCCCAGCAGTTCTGGCTGTGGCTTTGTCTGAGCCTCCATCTGTGCCAGCAGCGCATCGAAATAAGTTTTCCAGCGCGGATAGTAGAAATCCTTCAGGAGTCCCTGCCATTCCTTGTGCGCATAGTCGCGCAGTCCGCCCGTATCAGCGCAGTAGCGATTACCCCAGGTGGTAATCTGTACACGGGCATTCCACTCGTAGAGTCGTTTCTCCTCAGGCGTCGTTCCGCAATGGCGTGCAGCCTCCGTCCAGTGTCCCAGTCGGAACTCAGGGCGTGTGCCCAGCAGCTCGTCTTGCAACAGCAACATCTGCAGGAAGCGCTGGCTGTCGTGCTTGAAGGCATCTATGTCGAAGGCTTTATAGTCGGCTATGGTGTGCTGATACTGCACGCGAGCCTGGTCGGCCAGAGCCTGGCGGGTGATGTCTACGAGGTCGTAGAGAGAAGCCCCTCCTACTGCCCCCGAGGGTGTTTCTATACCTTTTACAAACAGGCGTGCTGCTTCCAACGTGGATGAAGGGGTGTAGTAGTTCTTCATCTTCGACCACGACGATGCCTGGAAATTGTTCAGCGAGGGTCGTCCGCAGAAGATGCTCTCGTGAGGCCCCTGCTGGTTGTTGCCTGCAGGACAGTTGTAGATGGTGCTCGCCAGCAAGAGCCAGGCTTGTTCCAGGTATTCGTTAGTGGCGCCATAGCGCGCTTTTACGTAGTTCTTCACCCATGCCTCCTTCGTGAATTTCTCTGGTCGCCAAGGCAGTTCGCTCATCAGTTCAAACATCACAGGGTTGTTCTCCGACCCCTCCATTGTGAAGCCGATGCCCTTCATGGTAGGCTGGTCTGCCTGGTAGAAGTTGTCCAGCAACTGATCCATGCGACCATGCAGTCCCACGTTGGCACCGAAGTTCTGCAACAGACAGAACAGCCATTCGTGCTGCTTGTAGCCCCCTTCGCGCTTCCAGATGGAAGGTGCTCCAAACATAGGTCGGCATTCAGAGAAAAGATCCAGTATGAGGAGGTCACCCTTGCGCATGGTCTCAATCATCTCAGGTCGCGGATTCTCCGTCCATCCCTGTATCACCCACGTCGCCTTGGGGTTGACGCGCTTCATGGCAGCCATCAGTTTGCGTCCCGCCTCGGCATAGTCAATCGAGGCATCGTCGCTGCTCTCGTGGAAGGGGTCCATGGAGTAGTAGTCGGCCTTGCCGAAGAGACGTGTCAGCTCGTCGTAGTATAGGGCGCATATCTTGTCAAAACGAGGGTTGGTAGTCGATAGGTTGGCAGGACGTGTAAACCCGTTCCAGAGAACCGCCTTGTCGTTTGCTTCTTGTGGTATCATGCCGCAGTAGCCTGGCAGTACGGGGTGCATGCCCAGTTCCTTCATGCGTTTCAGAATTTGTCGTTGCAGCTTTTCCTGTCTGTCGTACCAAGATAGCGGTAGAGGTCCTCCCCAACCTTCGAGGTTGTTCATTTCCCACCAAGCCAGGAAGGCAGGACCCGCAATAAACTGTCCTATCTGCTGCTCCGTGTAGCCCAACTTCAAGAGCATCTGTCGCCACACACATTCCTCGCCCACGATAGCCAGGGGCAGGTTCACGCCGTGCAGTGCCAGCCAGTCTATCTCCTGTTGCCAGCGTTCCCAGTCCCAGAAGGCCATGGAGTAGGAGAAGGTGCAGTAGTTATAGGCATAGCGCAACTTCAAGTCGGTCTCGTGGCGTTCCTTTTTCTCTACGCGTGGCAGGGTGGCAGGCAACTGAGCCTTCATCTGTCCCCAAGAGAGGTGGATGCCGGCATAGTATTTCAGGTACCAGTTGATGCCAGATGCGATGTTCACCCACGAGTTGCCCCTTACCACCACGCGCTGTCCCTGCTGGTCCAGTTCGAAGAAGTCGCGGTCGGTGCTTTTCAGTTCCACCTTGAATTTCCGTGATGCTCCCTTGTCTATACGTTCCAGCAGGTCGTCGATGGGTGTGGCGCCTACGTGCAGACATGCGATAAACAGGGCGATCGTTGTTAGTAGCTTACGCATTGTTTTTTCTCGTTTGTTTTCCATGCTGCAAAGATATATAAAATAATCGTAGTGTCCAAAGGTTCGTCTAAAAAAATAGGAGCCCATAGTGAAGTGGCTCCTAATTTCTAGTTCATGCAACTTGCCACGCCGAGGCTGGTGGCAATGGCCGTAAGTATGGCGATAACAGTTTGCAACACAAACTTCCAAGTTTCCAGTTTCTTCATAGTATTATTCGGTTAAGTGTTTGTTTTTAAAGGCCTACGAATTTTACGGATTTTACAGATTAAATTATTTAAAGGAATAATATTCGTAAAATTCGTAAAATCCGTAGGTAAAATAAAGTTTTCATTGGTTGGAACGCCTACAGCGGAAGGTATAGCTCGACGGCCGACAGGGGAAGTCAAATTTTTCAACCTGTGCGGTTGAAAATCCAAGGACTCCGCAGGCACTCCCCTCCCTTCAAGGGGAGGGGTTTGGGGTGGGGTCTGTAACTTCATTGGCTGCGCGCACAATCTCAGCCAAGACACCTTGCATGGATGTAAACACCTGCTGATTGCTAAAGCGGAGCACACGGATACCCTGTTGGCGAAGATATTCAGTTCGCTGCTCATCGTATTCGTATTTGTAATCATGGCTGGCACCATCGAGTTCTATGCCAAGCCGATACCCTGGGCAGTAGAAGTCAAGAATATAAGGGCCTATACCTTGCTGACGACGAAAATTCATGCCGCCAGCCCCACGACCCTTCAGGGCACGCCAGAGCGTAGCTTCTGCTGCGGTCATGTTGTTGCGAAGAGCCTTGCGATAATCTTTTTGTTCTGTAGCGTTTGCTTTAGCTGTAGGATAGTGCATAGGGGTTTTTCTTGTAATAACGTAGAAATCTGCGGAATATTGTTTAGTTACAGACCCCACCCCCAGCCCCTCCCCTTGAAGGGAGGGGAGTGCCTGCGTAGTCCTTGGATTTTCAACCGCACAGTACGAAAAATTTGACTTTCCCTGTCGGCCGTCGAGCTATACCTTCCCTGCGCAGCAGGCTAACTTCCGCGATTGAGGCCGCCTACGGCGGGAAATTTTCCAGAATTGAAAACAAAATTTTTCATTTTTATTTTTTTTCTTGTCTGACACAAGCCGAAGGGTTATAAAACCCTGTTTAATTTTGAATCAGATTTTGAAAAATTTCCCTGCGAAGCAGGCTAAAACTTCCGCGATTGAGACCGCCTACGTCGAGCTATACCTTCCCTGCGCAGCAGGCCTAAGCCTAATCCCCCTGACTCGCGGTCTCAATTCCCGCCAACTCCTTCACGTTAAGGAGCGAGGCACGCTTCTTCAGCGACTTCGACGTCAGGTCGTTCAGATCCATGCGACTGGGCTGGAAGCGCAGGTATATTCCGCGCATGTTGGACGCCAGGCTGAACTCCTCCTCAGAGTCGGCACCCGTGGTGTGCGTAGAGAGATAGAACGTACCCAGGTCGCCAAACTGCACCTTCTTGCCCTCCATCAGCTGCTCCAGGATACAGGACTGTAACTTGTTGGCAACGCCCAGGCAGACATCGGTGCCATACACCGAGTTGTGTTCCGCCATGTGCTTGCACAGCTCAGGGTAGGTCATGGTCTTCAGCGATACGATGCGGGCATAGACCTTGCCGAACATCTTTGAGTTCTTCACGCGGTTCACATAAGTTTTGTAAAGTACAGGCATAGTGTTAAGGTATTAAATGGTTAAAGTTAATTGTGATTTTGCCGAGGATTTCGTTTGGTGGCCCCATTCGTCCCGTTTGCCGGCGTAAAACGCTCCGTTTGGCGCCTCCATCCGTTGTTCCTCAAATGCATTGCAAAGATACTAAATAAATGCGAGGTGTGCAAATGTAGAGACCATAAACCACCATTTTTCGAGGGTATTTTTTGGGGGTAAAATACGGAAAAATATATATCGGTTTTCTGCATGGGAAAGACACGGGAATTTGCATCAAAACTTACTTTCTTACTTCTTACTTTCTTATTTTAAGATGTTTTCAAATTGTGTCTATAATTTATATATTATATATAATATTATAATATTATATATAATATATAAATTTATTTACTTATAGTTTTTCTTTTGCTCTCTTGTTGCGGAAAGAAAATTATAGCTTAAAGTAAGAAAGTAAGAAATAAGAAAATAAGAAACTACACGTTCGTCTCTGAATTAAACGGTGTAATTTTTGGTAGTGTAGTTTTTTATGCCTATCTTTGCATTAGGTTTTTAGGTTGATTCTTATTATCCACCGTCCGTGAGGATAGTGGACTTTTTAATGTATGCAAAATTATGATTAAATAATGATAAAATAGTTGACTGGATTATTGCTTTTCTCGGATTTATTTTGTATCTTTGCATGCCGAAAGCATAGATAAAGAAATGGAAGAAAATATAAAAACGAGAGTGAATCCCTTTTTTGAGGATTATGGTACATTGCACGATGCTGTGCCCTTTGACCGTATCCGTCTGGAGGACTACGAGGAGGCCTTCATGGAGGGTATTCGCAGGGATAACGAACTGATTGAGAAAACTATCAACAATCCGGAGAGACCGACATTCGACAATACGATTATCAACAAGGATGAAGACAAAGAGGGGTATTATGACTTGTTGGACAGGGTGTCAACGGTGTTCTTTAACTTGTTGAGTGCCGAGACCAACGACGAGATGGACGCGCTGGCGCAGAAGATGCAGCCCATATTGACACAGCATGCCAACGACGTGAGACTGAATGAACGCTTGTTTAAGCGCATCAAGTTTGTGCATAGGTATCACCGCAAGCTCACGGCAGAAGAGAGGATGCTGCTGGACACCACCTACGATGGTTTCGTGCGCAGCGGAGCACTGTTGAGTAAAGAAGACAAGGAACGCTTGCGCCAGTTGACGGAGGAAGCCTCGTTGCTGTCGCTGCAGTTCTCACAGAACCTGTTGAAGGAGAATAAGGCCTATCGCCTCGTTATTACCGACCCCGCACAGCTCGACGGACTGCCACAGTCGGCCATCGAAGCTGCTGCAGAAGAGGCAAAGGCAACCTCGGGGGAGGATGGAAAAGAATCGTGGGTATTCACGCTCGACGGACCTTCCTATTCGCCCTTCATGACCTACAGTACACAGCGCGACCTGCGCGAGAAGATGTACATGGCCTACAACACAAAGTGTATCCACGACAACGAGCAGAACAACCTGGAGGTTTGTAAGCGACTGGTGAACCTGCGTCGCGAGATAGCCCAGCTGCTGGGTTACAAGACCTATGCAAGCTATGTGCTGAAACATCGCATGGCAGGTAGCGTGAGAGGCGTCTATCGCCTGTTGAACGACCTGATTGTTGCTTATAAGGCTGCGGCAGTGAAGGAGCGCGACGGACTGAGGACGTATGCAAGGAGACAGGTAGCAGGATCTGAGAAGGCTGAATGGACCCTGGAGCCCTGGGACGTGGCTTTCTACTCGCACAAACTGAAACTGAAGAAGTATAACATCGATGCCGAGATGCTACGCCCATACTTCCAGTTGGACAAGGTGATAGACGGCGTCTTCGGACTAGCCAACCGCCTGTATGGCATCACGTTCAAGGAAAATAAGGACATACCCGTATATCATCCCGATGTGAAGGCCTACGAGGTATTCGACAAGGACAACACGTATCTAGCAGTCTTCTATGCCGACTTCCATCCCCGCAAGGGCAAGCAGGGAGGCGCCTGGATGACGCAGTACCAGGGACAGTATATAGACCGTAAGGGAGAGAACGTGCGTCCCCACGTGTCGGTGGTGATGAACCTCACCAAGCCAACTGCCGACAAGCCAGCGCTGCTGACGCTGGGCGAGGTAGAAACCTTCCTCCATGAGTTCGGGCACGCGCTTCACGGCATGTTTGCCAATACCCGTTTCGAGAGTCTGAGTGGCACCAACGTGTGGTGGGACTTCGTGGAACTGCCCTCGCAGTTCATGGAAAACTATGCCGTGGAAAAGGATTTCCTGCGCACCTTCGCCTTCCATTACGAGACAGGCGAGCCGTTGCCTGAGGAACTGATACAGCGCATTGTGAGAAGCCGTAACTTCATGGCTGCCACAGCCTGCCTCCGTCAGGTCAGCTTCGGACTGCTGGATATGGCCTACTATACACAGAAGAAGCCATTCACAGGCGATATTATACGCTTTGAGAAAGAAGCATGGAGGAAAGCCATCCTGGGCAAACAGCGCACGGATACCTGCATGACGGTGCAGTTCTCGCACATCATGGCAGGTGGCTATGCAGCAGGCTACTACAGCTATAAGTGGGCAGAAGTGCTCGACGCCGATGCCTTCTCCGTCTTCCAAAAAGAAGGTATCTTCAACCAAGAGACCGCACAGCGCTTCCGCGACTGCGTGCTGTCGAAGGGAGGCACTGAGCACCCCATGGAACTCTACAAGGCCTTCCGTAAAGGCGAGCCAACCATTAACGCACTATTAAAGAGAAATGGAATCAAAAGACAAACAACGTAAACTGGACTCGCGCTACCTGCGCATGGCCCGCATATGGGCAGAGAACAGCTACTGCACCCGCCGACAGGTGGGCGCGCTGGTGGTGAAGAACAAGATGATCATCAGTGATGGCTACAACGGTACACCCAGCGGGTTTGAGAATGTGTGTGAGGACGAGAACAACGTGACGAAGCCTTATGTGCTTCATGCCGAGGCTAACGCCATCACGAAGCTGGCACGCTCGTCGAACAATAGCGACGGCGCTACTATCTACATCACGGCCTCACCCTGTATAGAGTGTGCCAAGCTCATCATACAGGCTGGCATCAAACGTGTGGTCTATGGTGAGAAGTACCGCCTCACAGACGGTATCGACCTGTTGAAGAGAGCAGGCATAGAAGTGGTATTATTTGAAGATTATGAACAGCAAAAATAGATTCTCGCCCCTGTGGCTGGCACTGAGTGCCGTGGTGGGTATCTTCATAGGTACCTTCTACGCCAATCACTTTTCCGGCAACCGACTGAACATCATCAACTCGGGCAGTAACAAACTGAGCAACCTGCTCTATATCGTGGATGACCAGTATGTGGACACCATCGATATGGCCGACCTCGTGGAGAAGGCGATGCCTCTGATACTGGGAGAACTGGACCCGCACTCGGTCTATATCTCGGCTAAGGACGTGATGACTGCCAACGACGACTTGCGTGGCTCGTTCTCTGGCGTGGGCATAGAGTTCACCATACGCAACGATACTTTGCGTGTGCAGAACGTCATCAAGGACGGACCATCGGAACAGGCTGGCGTGCTGGCTGGCGATAAGATTGTGGCTGTGGATGATGAAGCCTTTACTGGCAGCATACTGACCAACGAGGAGGCGATGCATCGCCTGAAGGGGCCTAAGGGCACTAAGGTGAAGTTGGGCATCGTGCGCTACGGAGAGACTAAGCTGAGACAAATCACCGTGACGCGCGGCGAGATACCTATGAAGAGCGTCACAGCAGCCTATATGCTGGACGACGAGACGGGCTATGTGAAAATCAAGAACTTTGGCGAAAATACCTATCCTGAGATGCTGGTGGCACTGGCTGAGCTGTCGCAGGAGGGCTTCCAGCAGTTGGTTATCGACTTGCGTGGCAACACGGGTGGTTACCTGCAGTCGGCTGTGCAGATAGCCAACGAGTTCCTGCCTAAGAATCGTCTCATTGTCTATACGCAGGGTCGTCGCTCTCCCCGTCAGGACTATCACAGCGACGGGCGCGGCAGCTATCAGAGCATGCCACTCGTGGTACTCATAGACGAGGGCTCTGCCTCGGCCAGCGAGATTCTTGCAGGTGCCATACAGGACAACGACCGTGGTACCATCATAGGCCGACGCTCATTCGGTAAGGGACTGGTTCAGCAGCCTGTGGAGTTCAACGATGGCTCCATGATGCGCCTCACCATAGCGCGTTACTATTCACCATCAGGACGTTGCATACAGAAGCCTTATACCAGTGGTATGGACAGGAACTACGAGGAAGACCTCATGATGCGCTATCAGCATGGCGAGTTTTTCTCGCAGGACAGCATCAAGCACGATGGTCCTGAATATCACACCAAGAATGGTCGTGTGGTATATGGTGGCGGTGGTATCACACCTGATATCTTTGTGCCTGAGGATACGAGCAACTACACCTCTTATTATAAAGAGGCTACCATGTCGGGACTCATCCTGCAGTTTGGCTATGACTATACCGATGAGAACCGCGCTAAGCTGAACGAGTACGACGATGTGCTCTCGCTGGCGAAGTTCCTGAGACGACAGAACCTGGTGGATAAGTTTGCCACCTATGCCGACAAGCATGGACTGAAGCGCAGGAACCTCATGATACAGCGCTCGTTCAGACTCCTGGAGAAATTTGTGGAGAGTCGCATCATCTACAATATACTCGACGAGGAGTCTTGGCTGAAGTATCTGAACAGAGACGATGCAGCCATCAAGGAAACCCTGAGGGTGTTCAAAGCCAAGGAATCGTTTCCCAAGGCTCCAGAGAAGAAATAAAGACTAACGAAACTGTATGTCGGCAATCACCTGGTTGCCGACATATTCGTTTAAACGTCGCACGTATTCCTGACGACGCATGGACAGGTCGGCACGAAGGGCAGGCATGCTCAGACGGACATGAAGGGTCTGGTTGTAGATGCGCACATCAGTAGTATAGCGGGCTATCAACTCTCCTGCCACGATAGGCCACGCCTCGACAAGACGCTTCTGGAGAAGAGGCGTTTCCAAACCCTGCTTGCGCATGTTGCGCATCACGAGGTCCTTGAGTTCCAATACGTCGCGCTTAAACATAGAGATTACTGTTTACCTGTTATCATACCGTCTTCCACCGTGAAGAGCTGATAGTCGAAGTTGCCCTGCGCCAGTATCTGGTCGAGGTGGTCGCGATTGGTATCTGTAATGAAAATCTGTCCGAACTGAGGACCTGATACCAACTTGATAATCTGCTCTACGCGAAAGGCATCCAGTTTATCGAAGATATCGTCCAAGAGAAGGATAGGCGTGGTGTGCGCATTGGTCTGCTTCAGGAAGTTGAACTGCGCCAGCTTCAGGGCGATGACAAATGTTTTCAACTGCCCTTGAGAACCCTCGCGGCGCATGGGATGCCCATCGAGCATGATCTCCAAGTCGTCGCGATGAACACCATGCAGGGAATAGCCCACGGCACGATCTTTCATGCGGTCGCGCTGGATGACATCCAAGAGCGGACCACGCTGACAATGAGACGTGTAGCTGAGCGACACCTCCTCGTGACCACCTGATATCATGGTGTAGAACTCCTGGAACAAAGGCACCAACTTCTCTACGAAAGCCTGACGCTTGCTGTATATCCTCTCACCCTCAAGCGCCATCTGCTCCTCCCAAAGCGAGAGTAGGGCAGGGTCGGGCTCGCGGTCCTCCATCTTCAACATGGCATTACGCTGTTGAAGTGCTTTGTTGTAGCGATTGAGCGACTCAATATAAGGACGGTCTAACTGCGCAATCACCTGGTCCATCAGGCGGCGTCGCTCCTCGCTTCCTCCTTCTATCAAGAGCGCATCGGCAGGCGACACTAAGACAATGGGAATCAGACCGATATGCTCAGATAGACGCTGGTACGTCTTCTTGTCGCGTTTAAAGACCTTCTTCGTGCCACGCTTCATGCCACAGGAAATGTTGAAATCCGAGTAGCGTCCGTCCAAGAGAAAGAAATCCTTGTCGTGCTTAATGGCTAAAGAGTCCTGAACAGACTGCGCAGAGTGGCAGAACGACAGGAAATAGATGGCGTCGAGCACGTTGGTCTTGCCCGCACCATTGTGACCAATGAAACAATTGAACTTGGGAGAAAGCTTCAAGTCGGCTTCCTCAATATTCTTATAATTAATGATGGATAAACGCTCCAGAATCATTCCTTCTGTGTGATTTTTAGTGCAAAGTTACTGCTTTTCAGACTTAAAAAAGAAAAAAAATGGAAATAAATTTCACCATGTGCGATAATTTCATTATCTTTGCGCCGCAAAAGTTGTGCGAACATAATAAAAAATAAAACAATAATGGCAGAAAACAACAACAAGAACAGCGCTTCTGAGGTTAAGGAGACGCTGAATCAGAGTGAGGCATTCATCCTCAAGTACAAGAAAGCAATTATTTGCTGCGTTAGCGTAATCGTGGTAGCTATCCTGGCATGTCTGTTCTGGAACAACTACAGCGAGAAGCAGCAGGTGAAGGCCAGCACAGAGATGGCTAAGGCACAGGAGTATTACGGTATGGCCGTTCAGGGCGATATGGCAGAGCTCTTCAAACTGGCTCTCGAGGGCGACAGTCTGGGTCACGCAGGTTTCAAGACCATTGCCGATGAGTATAGCTCAACCAAGGCTGGTAACCTGGCTAACCTCTACGCAGGTATCTGCGCTGCTCGTCTGGGTAACCTGGAGGAGGCTGCAGAATACTTCGATGAGTTCAGCACCGCTGACGACCAGATGATTTCTCCTTCAGCAAAGGCTGCCGAGGGTAACATCGAGGCAAGTATGGAGAAGTATGACGACGCTGTGAAGACACTCGTCAAGGCTGCCGATATGGCTGACAATAGCACACTGTCTCCTGGTTTCCTGATTCAGGCTGGCGAGATTCTGGAGAGTCAGGGCAAGAAGGAAGACGCTCTGGAGCTCTATCAGCGTATCAAGGACAATTACTATCAGTGGACAAAGTACAGCACCATCGATGCTTACATCGAGCGTGTGAAGTAGTTCATAGTCAAGACACATAGTTCATCGTTATGGCTACTGCATTACATAATTTGAGCGACTACGACTTCAATGCTGTTCCCGATGCGTCGAACATGATATTCGGCATCGTGGTGGCAGAATGGAACCCTGAGATTACAGGCGCTCTGCTCGAAGGCTGTGTGAGAACACTTGAGAAGCACGGCGCGCTGACAGAGAATATCCATGTGAAGACGGTTCCCGGTTCGTTCGAATTGATTTATGGCGCTCACCAGATGACACTCAACGATGGATATGACGCTGTGATTATCCTGGGAAGTGTGATTCGTGGTGAGACACCACACTTTGACTACATTTGTGAGGGCGTTACTGCTGGTATCGCTCGTCTGAATGCCACAAGCAACATTCCCGTTATCTATGGTCTGCTGACCACCAACGACCTTCAACAGGCACTCGATCGTGCTGGCGGTAAGTTGGGCAACAAGGGTGACGAATGTGCTGTAGTGGCTATCAAAATGGCAAAATTCTAACACAACATTATTATTTACACAAAAGGTTTATGATTCGGTAGGGTATCTGTGAAGAAACTCTGCCGATTTTTTTTCTCCCTATTTGAATATGTTTCATAAATATTTCTTATCTTTGCAGAAATAAATCATCAATATAACTAATTACATTATGAAAACTAAAACATTTTTTGTTGCTCTTCTGTTTGGAGCTTTGGCAGTGCCCTCTGTTGCAGAGGAGATAAGTGACACTCTCATAGTGAAAAGACCTGAAAAGGTAACTATTATCACACAAGACACGCTGCAGCGCATCACGGTGAAGGGAAGTAAGCAGAATGCCGACTATAGATATGTGCAGACCATCTCTTATGCTGACACCTCCGTGGTGAAGAGAAAGACTTTCGGTCTGAAGGAGCTGGTATGCGGCGTCAAGAAGTGCGAAAGAAAGAAGGGCACGGTGACGACTGATGGCTATCTCAACATTGGTCTGAATACCATGCTCGATGCAGAGAGTGGCTCATATAATCTGTGGCCTTCGTTTGACGTGGCTATCGGTATAACTGCCGACTGGCATCCCTTTGGTGCAAAGAATGTGTGGAGCCTGGGACTGGGCTTTGACTGGCGCAACTATCGCATGTCGACACATGATGGCTACTGGGCACAGGATGCGGCAGGCATGATGGGACTCACTCCTTCATTCCCTGTTGGCTCCTCAGACAAGGTGGTGGGTCTCCACGTGACCAGTCTTCAGGTGCCTGTGCTCTACACTCATTATTTCGACAGCAAGCAGAAGTATTTCGTAACCATAGGCGGACTGGTGAACTTTAACTTCTGGGCACATGCTAATCGCCAGTATGAAGTGGGCGATGAGGACTTCGATATCAACACCAAGTCCATAGGTCAGCGCTCTGTTACTGTTGACGCTTACATGCAGTTCCGTGCACCTTACCTGCCTAAGCTCTACTGCAAGTATTGCCCCATGACTTTCTTCAAGAAAGACCGTGGACCTAAGATGCATCAGTTTACCATTGGTATAGGATTCTAAGTATGAAGTTTGTAAGTTGGAACGTTAACGGACTGAGGGCTTGCGAGGGCAAGGGCTTCAGCGATATTTTCAGGGAGATGGATGCTGACTTCTTCTGTCTGCAGGAAACAAAGATGCAGGCAGGACAGTTGGACTTGCAGTTCGAGGGGTATGAGTCATACTGGAACTATGCTGATAAGAAGGGCTATTCGGGTACTGCCATCTTCACTAAGCACAAGCCTCTGAGTGTGGCGTTGGGCATAGGCATCGATGAGCATGACCACGAGGGACGCGTCATCACGCTCGAGATGGAAGGGTTCTATCTCGTGTGCTGCTATACGCCAAACTCACAGGATGGTCTGAAGAGACTGGACTACCGCATGGCGTGGGAGGATGATTTCCGCAAGTATCTGAAACAGCTGGATGAGAAGAAACCTGTCATTCTCTGTGGCGACTTGAACGTGGCGCATGAGGAGATAGACCTGAAGAATCCTAAGACCAACCATATGAATGCTGGTTTTACGGACGAGGAGCGAGGAAAGTTCAGTGCTCTCTTGGATAGTGGCTTCATTGATACCTTCCGATGGAAGTATCCTGAACAGGTGACCTACTCATGGTGGTCGTATCGATTCCAGGCTCGTCAGAAGAACGTGGGGTGGCGCATCGACTACTTCGTTGCCTCTGAGAGACTGTCTTCACAGATAGAAGACGCGAAGATTCATACCTCCATCATGGGAAGCGACCATTGTCCGATAGAACTGATACTAAAATAAATCAATCGACTAAAACTACAATGAACAAACTACTTTGGGCTATTGGCTGCTGGCTACTGGCTATGGGCTCTTATGCTGCAGACTTCGCGAAGCCTGTGACATGGGATAAACATAGTTTGGTAATCGATGGCAAGCGCGTATGTCCTGTCATGGGCGAGATACACTATTCGCGTGTGCCGGCAGACGAGTGGCAACGGGAAATCCGAAAAATGAAGGATGGTGGCGTCACTGTGATTGCCACCTATGTTTTTTGGAACCACATCGAAGAACAGGAAGGCATCTTCCGTTGGGATGGACAGCGCAACCTGCGTCGTTTCATCGAGTTGTGCAAGCAGGAGGAAATTCCTGTGGTCTTGCGCTTGGGACCATTCTGTCATGGGGAGGTGCGCAATGGTGGTATCCCTGACTGGATGTTTACCAAGGGGTGTAAGATGCGCCAGCAAGATCCCGTCTTCCTCCATTATGCAGAACTACTTTATCGTCAAATCTTCACGCAGGTGCAGGGACTACAATGGAAAGACGGTGGTCCTGTGCTTGCTGCTCAGTTTGATAACGAGTATAGGGGTAGGGGTGAGTACCTGATGGCGCTGAAGAGAATAGCGCAGAAGATAGGCTTCGACTTACCTTTCTATACGCGCACGGGTTGGCCTGAACTGGCTACTCCCGTTCCTTTTGGCGAGATGATTCCTCTTTATGGCGACTATGCCGATGGCTTCTGGGATCGTACGCTTGGCGAAACGGATGGAAACTACTATAAGGCGTTCAACTTCAAGGCCTTCCGTTCGAGCACGGCTATTGCCACAGAGCAATTAGGCGTTCAGCAGCAGAAGATAAATAAAAGTGACGAGGACTATCCTTACTTCACTTGTGAACTGGGTGGCGGTATGGCGACAGCCTATCATCGTCGTCCGTTTGTCTATCCAGAGGATGCTTATTCTATGGCTTTGGTGAAGTTGGGCTCGGGTAGTAATCTGCTGGGGTACTATATGTATCATGGTGGAACTAATCCAGAGGGATTGACCACGTTGAACGAGAATCAGCGCACGGTGGCAACCAACTATAATGATATGCCCGTGAAGACCTACGATTTCCAGGCACCATTAGGTGAGTTTGGACAGACTTATCCACACTTTTTCTCCCTGCGCCCCTTGCATCTCTTTATGCATGACTATGCAGAGGTGTTGACCACGATGGAGGCTTCGTTCCCTTCTAAGCAAGACCTCAAGAAGGGTGACGATACACAGTTGCGCTGGGCTGTGAGAAGTGAGGGACATAGTGGGTTCGTTTTCGTGAACAACTACGAGCGTCTGCAATCTCTTTCTGCTAAGAAAGGCGTGCAATTGGAGGCCTGTGGCGTGAAGTTCCCCAAACTTACTATTCCTGCAGGATGTATGGCTATCTTCCCTGTGAATATTGATGGTATCGACTATGCCACAGCTCAGTTGGTGGCAAAGCGCGATGGACGAATCTACATGATGCAGATTCCTGGTATTCCCACCACTATCAGTTATAAGGGAAAGGTGATGCGTCGTGTGAAGGCACTTGGCGAAGGAAAACCTGTAGTGGGTAATATCTGCTTGTTGACGAAGGTGCAGGCGGAACATTTGTTCCTGGATAATCCGGACATTCCGGATAATCCGGAGAGTCCGGACATTCTGGACTTCCAGAAAATCCAGGAGGCTGGCCCGCTTCGCCAGATTACTCTGGGAGTGCAGAAAGTGGCAGAGGAACCTACTGATGATGACTTCTCGAAGGCTGCCGTCTATGAGATTCCATTGCCGCAGGACAAAGAACAGTCTATGCTCAGCATTGACTATCGTGGTGATGTGGCGCGTCTTTATGCCGACGGACAACTGGTGGCAGACAACTTCTATTATGGTCGTCCGTTCCTTTATGGCTTATGGCGCTTGCCTAAGCAGGTGACGAAACTGGAGTTGCGCATCCTGCCTCTTCAGGAAAATGCTCCCATCTATCTGCCTCGCGAAGCTGACAAGACACCAGGGGAACAAGTTAATAGCATTCAACTAATCCACAGAACAAATGAATAGAATACTGATATTGATTTTCTCGCTCTTGGCTTTCTCGCCATGCACTCGTGCTCAGCAGGTCATCTCCCTGTCTGGCGCATGGGATTTCGCAATGGGCGATACGCCTGAATACGATGATTATGTGATGTTGCCTGGCTCTATGCTGACAAATGATAAGGGCAATCGTGTGTCTGTGAACACACAGTGGACGGGTTCGCTCTATGACTCATCCTACTATTTCAATCCTTACATGGAGAAATATCGCCATGAGGGCGAGATGAAGTTCCCGTTCTTCCTCACTCCCAAGCGTCATTATGTGGGTACGGCATGGTATCGTCGTCAGGTATATGTGCCTCATGCCTGGAGCAATCAGCGCATCACGCTGTTCCTTGAACGTCCGCACATTGAGACTACCGTATATATAAATGGTAAGGAGGTGGGACACCAGATGTCGCTCTCTGTGCCTCATCGTTATGATGTGACCAAGTATATTCAGTTTGGTGCGAGGAACGAGATTGCAGTCCGAGTGTATAATGGGATAGAGAATGTGTGTGTGGGACAGGACTCTCATTCTGTAACAGACCAGACACAAGGTAACTGGAACGGTATCACAGGACGCATAGAGTTGCAGGCACAATGGAAGAAACTGAACATCAAACATGTGCGTATCATACCCAATGTGTCAGAGCGTTCGGCACGTATAGAGGTGGAACTCGAGAACCATACCGATGGGGTGCGTGTGTTCCCGATCTGGGACTATGATGTGAATGTGGAGGTGAGCAGCGTGGCAGGACAGCATTTCCATACCACGATGACCAAAGAGGCTCTTGGCAATAAGAAAGTGTTCAAGGTAAGTCTGGGCGATAAGGCTCAGTTGTGGGATGAGTTCCATCCTAATCTTTATCTTCTCACCGTAGAGGCAGGCGAGGATGTCTATGAAACAACCTTCGGACTGCGAGAGATTACGACCAAACAGCGCCAACTCTATATCAACGGACGTCCCTTGTTCTTGCGTGGCACCGTAGAGAACTGTTGTTTCCCTGAGACAGGCTATCCGCCTACTGACGAGGCAGAATGGCTGCGTATATTCCGCAAATGCAAGGAATACGGACTCAACCATGTGCGCTTCCATTCCTATTGTCCGCCAGAGGCAGCCTTTGCTGCTGCCGATCAGGTGGGCATCTATCTTCAGCCAGAGGGTCCTACATGGCCTAATCATGGTGTGAAGCTGCGCAGGGGAATGGCCATCGACAAGTATCTGATGGAGGAGTCAAAGCGTATCATTGATGAATACGGACATCATCCTTCGTTTGTGATGATGGCTGCAGGTAATGAGCCTGCTGGCGACTGGGTGAGCTATTGCAACGACTGGGTGAAGGAGATGAAGAAGTATGACCCAACGAAAATCTATGCAGGTGCTTCCGTTGGAGGTGGCTGGGCATGGGACTCTGCGTCTGATTATCATGTGAAGGGTGGCGCACGAGGTCTTAACTGGGACAAGAAGGCGCCGCAGTCTTCCGATGACTATTTCGATGGAATATGCTTCCCACGTAATTATCAGTCGGAGGTGGCGAACGAGAGTCCTATCGTTACTCACGAGAAAGGACAGTGGTGCGCCTTCCCTGATTTCAATGAGATACCTCAATATACGGGTGCTTATCGTGCAGGTAACTTTGAAATTTTCCGTGACTTGCTGCGTGATAACGGGATGGAACAGATGGATAGGAAATTCCTGATGGCGAGTGGAAAGTTGCAGACACTTTGTTATAAGTACGAGATAGAGCGCAACCTGCGTACCAAGGACTATGCTGGATTCCAGCTATTGGGACTGAATGACTATAGTGGTCAGGGCACGGCACTTGTTGGTGTGCTGAATGTGTTCTGGCGTGAGAAAGGCTATTGTACGGCACACGACTGGACGCAGTTCTGTAATGCCATCGTTCCCTTGGCCAGATTCCCTAAGTTTGTCTATACCACAGCTGATACTTTGCGCGTTCCCGTAGAAGCCTATAATGCCACCTTTGCCACATTGACTGATGTTGCTCCTACCTATTATATATATAATGATACGGTACAAGTGGCTTCAGGAACGTTGGATAACCTGAAAGAGCTGTCTATAGGCAAGAACCATGAGTTAGGAACAGTCACATTGCCCCTGAGTCAGGTGCAGGTTCCTGCTAAACTAACACTCGAGGTAAGGCTGTCACCATCGTATAAGAACCATTGGGACTTCTGGGTTTATTCGGCATCTCAGGAATGTACGGCATCTCAGGATTATTCGACAAAGACCATTTATATAGCCGACTCTCTCGATGCCAAGGCCCAGAAAGTGTTGCGAAAGGGAGGTGTTGTCCTGTTGACAGCAGCAGGAAAGGTGACGCTAGGTAGTGATGTGAAGCAGAGCTATCTGCCTGTATTCTGGAACACATCGTGGTTCAAGATGCGTCCTCCTCACACCACAGGTGCCTATATTGACAGCAGTCATCCGCTGTTTAAATACGGCTTCCCCACAGATGACTGGTCAAACCTTAACTGGTGGGAGTTGCTGAACAAGGCACAGGTGATGAACCTCATGGAGCTGCCTCGTGACTATCAGTCACCCATTCAGCCTATTGACACGTGGCACGTGTCTCGTAAGTTGGGTATGCTGATAGAAGCCAGAGTGGGGAAGGGACGTTTGCTCATGACTACGATGGACATCACGAATCGTTTGTCTGAGCGACCAGTAGCCCGTCAGATGAGGAAAGCTATCATTTGCTACATGCAAAGTGATGATTTCCATCCTACTATCCAACTGGATGAAGAGACCATTCGCGACTTTTATCATAAGCAGGCGCCACAGGTGAATATGTTTACCAACGACTCGCCTGATGAGTTGAAGCCGAAATTGAAATGAGCATAAAAAAAGGGGTGCTAGGAAAAAGACCTGGCACCCCTTCTTTTATGTCGTAAGTTATAGCACTTTTACTACCTTTCCGTTTTGCTTCATGATAACGAGACCCTTTGTCTTCTGGCCATTCGTCAGCTTTCTGCCTTGCAGATCGTAGATGATAGTTGGCGTCTGCTTGGTGGCAATCTCCTGAATGTCGGCGCTGACTTCCGTATTGGTGGTATCGAAATTCTTGCTTCCACCATTATAGATGATATTGCCATCGGCCTTGATAGCCTTGCCAGTAACATTCTGAATGGTCAGACTTCCTCCGTCGAGATAGAAGTTGCCAGTGTTCTCATCCTCGTGGTCTGTGGTCTCATTGGTCACAGCATCGCTACTCTGTTCCACCTGGATACCATCGTCGCCAGTAGCGCTGATGCTCACGGTTCCGCTCTCCATCATGAAGTACTCCTTGCAGTGGATACCGTCTTTCTTGGCACCAGTCACGTTGATAGTACAATTCTTGATTTCGATGTACTCCTTGCTATAGATGCCATGACGACTATTGCCTTTCACGTTGAGTGTGCCCTTGCCCTTGAACTTGGTGTGACCTTTGCAATGGAAGCATCCATTGTATTCTTCGTTCTCACCGTCAGTCAGCGTGTTGGTAGTTGCGCTCTTGACGCTTACTTCCACACGTTTGCCGTCCATCACCATGATGGCAGGACCACTGGGGTTCGTAATCGTTACGCCGTTCAGGTTGACAGTAGCTTTGTAGGAACCCTCCATATAGAAGCTGCCATCGGTTGTTGAGCCTGAAAGTACATAGATAATCTCGCCATCCGTGTTGTTGCTGTTGGCATCTACACCAGCAAAGGTGGCATCCTGAATGAGCTTCACATGAGAAGAAGTGCCACTCTGCAGGGTGACATAGCTGCTGATGTTTGACGCAATGTTGACTGTAGCTGTAGTACCATTGAAGATGATTTCAACGGTATTGTTGTTTACAGCAAAGGTTATGGTGGAACCTAATGCCAGCGAGAGAAGTGAGAGAAATAATTTCTTCATATCGTGGATAGAGATGATTATTTCAGACCAGCACCTTTCAGCAGCTTGTCGGCAGCCTTGTTAACCTCGTCGTTAGCCTTCTGAGCAGCCTTGTTTACTTCCTCATTGGCCTTTTCCTTAGCCTCGTTTACCTTCTTGTTGGCTTCAGCCTTCTGTTCCTCAACCTTCTTGTTGGCCTCGTTTACAGCTTCATCGACTTTGTTCTGAACAGCCTCTTCGGCAGTCTCAACAACGTCCTCAGCAGTAGCCTCGGTATTGTCTGCTACAGACTGACCAGCTTTCAATACTGAAATAATGGCCTCGGCGGGTGTGTTAACCAGTCCGACGAAGACTTCCTCTGCATCTGCGTTCTCGCCAATCAAGGAACTGATCTTCTCTGTGTTCTGTTTCAGATACTCTTGAACCTTGGCCAAAAGAGCCTGAGCCTCCTCTGGATTTTCCTCTGCAGCATTAGCTATTATGCCAGAGATGGCATTGAGCTGCGCCTCTACAGCAGCAGTATCATTGTTCTCAATCATCTCCTGCAGTTCGCTAACAAAAACATCAGCAGCGTCTGTTTGAGCCTCTTTCTTTTGGTCGCATGATGTGAAACCGATGGCGAGTGCCATCATAGCCATAGTGAAGTACTTTTTCATTGTTTTCTCGTTTTTGGTTATTAATAAATGTATTAATTGGCGCAAAATTACATATTATTATTGAAATGGACAAAAAAAATGTGGAATTCCTTTGGTTGTATGTAAATTATTTGTTATTTTTGCCCTGTCAATACCTATGATTATTAACGATGATACAGGATTCAATTAAAACAAGAGTAGTCGGCGTAGACATCAGCATCGAGAAAACTGTTTTCGCAATTGTCGATGTACGAGGTAATCTCATTGCCCGTGGTGATTTTCCGACAAAAGACTTTCCTAATGTAAATGAGTATGTTACCCACTTGAGTAATGGTATTATTGAGCTCGTAGAGTCTAACGGTGGATATGAAAGTATCCGTTCCGTAGGTGTTAGCACGCCAAGTGGTAACTTCCTGACAGGCTGTATCGAGAATCCACCCAACTTGGAGTGGAAGGGACAGATTCCAATGGCTGCCATGCTGCGCGACCGTTTAGGTTTGGCAGTAGCACTTGGTAATGATGTTCATGCCCGTGCTTTGGGTGAGTATGTTTATGGAAGTGCCCATGGCTACAAGGATTTCCTGGTGGTAAACCTGGGTCATGGTGTGGGCAGTTGTATCACGCTGAAGGGAAAGCCCTATCTAGGTATTGATGGTTTCGCAGGCGAGGTAGGTCACAGTTGTGTTGTTGACGGAGGTCGTCTTTGCGGATGTGGCAATCATGGCTGCCTTGAGGCCTATGTGGGAACGAGGGGAATCATCCAGACTGCTAAGGAACTCATGGAGGAAGACAATCGTCCTTCGTTGATGCGCGATGTTATTGACACATTGGATCCAAAGGATATTTGGGAGTTCTGCGAAAAGGGCGATGAACTTTCTATCGAGGTATTCCGTCGCACAGGTCGTATGCTGGGTATCAGCTTGGCTAACTATGCCTCTGTTCTCAATCCTGAGGCTATCATCCTTTGTGGTGGCATAGCACATGCAGGCAACTGGTTGCTCAAGCCTACCGATGAGTCGTTCGAGGAGCATGTCTTCCATAACCTGAAAGGAAAGGTGAAGATTATGTTGTCAAACCTGAACGAGAACGATCGCGACCTGTTGGGAGCCAGCGCTTTGGCATGGAATGTTAAGGAGTACTCGTTGTTTAAGTAATCCAGATGAACGTTGATAAGATTAATCAGATAATCAATTCAAAACCCAATTTAAGTACCGCCCTCGGGATGGAGTTTATCTCCACACCCGAGGACGATACATGTATGGCCCGTATGAAAGTGGACGAGCGCAATCGCCAGCCTTTTGGCTTCTTGAGTGGTGGCGCTTCGCTGGCTTTGGCCGAGAATGTGGCTGGCGTAGCCTCTTCGTCGCTCTGTCCTGGGTGTGCCTGCGTGGGCATCGAGGTGAGTGGCAGCCATGTGAAGGCTGTTGTCGAAGGTGATACGGTGACAGCCTATGCGCGTCTGCTGCATAAAGGTGGTACCCTTCATGTGTGGAATGTAGACATCAAGGATACTGCCGGCGACCTTATCTCCAATGTTCGTGTCACCAACTATGTGATCAAGAACAAATGACAGCATTCGCACTCTATAGATTGCCCCATCAGCAGGAGGTTACACTGGTGGAACAAACCACAGGAGACCCTTTGGAGATAACCTCCTTGCAAAACCTGAACGGACGTCAGGGATTCGTGTTGGCGCCTTTTCAGACTACTGCTGATTGTCCCGTCTTGCTCATTCGTCCCGATCGTGTTCAGACTTTCAAGAACTATGCTCTGAGTATAGTGCCGCTTCTCTCTGAGAAAAGTGCCCCTTTTCTCCCAGTAAAGTGCCCCTTTTCTCCTAGTAAAGTGCCCCTTTTCTCTGAAGGTCGTGCAGACTATGCTACAGACTTTGCTTGTTTTCATCAGCAACTGCGTGAAGGTAACTTTCGGAAAATAGTGCTCAGTCGTTGTGCGGAGCAGCTTTTCGACGATGAAGCCGACCCCCTTCAGTTGTTTGCCCGTGCTTGCGAGTACTATCCACGTTTGTTCATCTCTTTAGTCTATACACCCCAAAGTGGCTATTGGCTCACGGCAACGCCAGAGGTGTTGCTGGAGTGCAAGGATGGCTTGTGGCACACAATGGCTTTGGCAGGAACCATGAAACTGGAAGGCGACGACCTCAATGGCGAGGGCGAACATGTGCAATGGTCAGACAAGAACATACAGGAGCAACGCTATGTAGCCAGCTATATCATGGACTGTCTGCATCATCTCACCACCGATATTCGTGAAGAGGGACCTCGCACCGTGCGTGCTGCCAATCTGGTTCACCTGCGTAGTGATTTCACTTTCACCTTATTGGATAGTGCGCGTGTGGGAAGTCTGGTGCAACTGCTTCACCCCACGCCTGCCGTTTGTGGCCTTCCCAAAGACGAAACCTATCGCTTCATTCTGGAGCATGAGCATACGCCACGCCAGTATTATAGTGGATTCATGGGACCACTGGATCTCCAGTCGTCCACACATCTCTACGTTACGCTGCGATGCATGCAGATCGTAGATGGGAAATATCGCCTCTATGCTGGTGGTGGTCTGCTGAAAGACAGTATCGAGGAGCAGGAGTGGCAAGAGACTGAGGCAAAACTTGAAACAATGAGACAATGTATTGTAACAAAGAAAATGTAAATATACTCACGAGTTTGCTCGTGAAACATGGTATCCGCCATGCGGTGGTGTGCCCAGGTAGTCGCAATGCGGCTATCGTGCATAACCTGAACGAGTGTCCTGAGATAACCTGTTATCCTGTGACAGATGAGCGTTCGGCAGGATTCTATGCCTTGGGTATGACTCAGGCTTTAAAGCAGCCCGTAGTGGTATGTGTCACCAGTGGTACGGCTTTGCTCAATCTCGCTCCCGCTGTTGCTGAGGCTTTCTATCAGCATCGACCTCTGGTTGTCATCTCTGCTGATCGTCCTCAGCAGTGGATTGATCAGCTCGACGGACAGACACTTCCTCAGCCCGATGCACTTGGATGCTTTGTCAGCAAGGCCGTAACATTGGTGGAACCTCACGATGAGGAGGAGCATTGGTATTGCAACAGACTGATTAACGAGGCTTTGATGGAGAAACATGCTCCTGTGCATATCAATGTGCCCATCTCTGAACCACTCTTCAGTTTCACTACACCTTCGCTTCCTGATGAGCGAAAGATTGACTTCATACCTGCAGAGGCTACGAACATCACACTAACCCATATCTGTCGCATGTTCCTTCATGCCAAGAAGCCTATGCTCATAGCTGGTCAACCCATGAATCCATTGTTGGAAGAGGCTGTGCTAATGGTGAAGGATGATGAGGAATATGTGCCTGATTTTGTGCTTTATGCAGGTGATTCTATTGTGAGCAAGCATGTGAAGCGTTTCCTGCGTAAGGCCAAGGAGACATGGGCTGTGAATCTTACTGGACAGGTGAATGATACTTTCATGAATTTGACACAAGTGATACAAGGCGACCCTGAAGTGGTGGCCGACCTTGTTCGCTTCAATTTGGAGGAGATGCCACATCCCTTTGTGCAGAAGTGGGAGGCGTTATTGCAGAAAGCCCGTCAGCAGAAAGAGTCAGAGGAATTGGACTATTCACAGGCTGCTGCCGTGAAATATTTCGAGGAAAAGCTTCCTCTTTCGGCTGTGATGAATGGGGAAACGTACGTTCACTATGCCAATAGTATGGCCATTCGCTTGGCTAATATCTATGCCAAGCATACTGTCTATTGTAATCGTGGTGTGAATGGTATTGAGGGATCGCTTTCTACAGCAGCAGGTTTCTCGTGTGTAGCAGGTGGACAGGTCTTTTGTGTGATAGGCGACCTGAGCTTCTTCTACGATCAGAACGCCCTTTGGAACCAGAACCTGCGAGGTAATTTCCGTGTACTCTTGCTGAACAATGGCAAGGGTATCATCTTCGATAAGCTACCAGGACTTGAGCAGAGTCCTGCTCGTGACCGCTTTGTGGCTGCGCAGCATCAAACATCTGCAGAAGGTATCTGTCAGCAGAACCACGTGACTTATCGTTCTGCATCGAACATGGAGGATATGAAGCAGGGCATCAACTGGCTGCTCTCTGCAGATAGTCAATGCCCCATGCTATTAGAAGTGTTCCTTTAACGAACGTATTTGAAGCTTGATCCGCCCACGAATTCACGCATAATACTTGTGGGTGGTATCTCTTTGTCGCTGATAGGAAGGAAGAAATGTATGAACTTCAGCAACCTGTGGGCTTCGGCATACTCAGGACAGTTCTTTGGTACGGAAGCTAAAATGATTTCTGCATGTGTGCGAAGTACGGCAAACTCTATGTTGAGTGCCGAGTTGAACATCACGTCTGCAGTCTCTTGGAAGGGGAATATCCACTTGTCTTCTGCTTCACATACGTTCTTCCACTGGCTGATAGTCTCCTGAGCGGTGTAGGCACCCTTGTTGTAATCGCGAATGATGCGACGCAGCAAACGGTTGTCTTGCGTGGGTATCCAGTTGTGGTCGTCCAGAGAGATGCTGGTCAGAGCCGAGATGTAGATTTTGAACTTCGCTGAGTCTTCAATACTCTTTGTGAGCAATGGGTTCAAGGCGTGGATACCTTCGATAATCAGTACTGTATCGTTAGAAAGCTTCAGCTTCTTGCCGTTCCACTCGCGCAGACCCGTTACGAAGTTGTATTCAGGCACCTCTACGCGCTCACCTTTCATCAAGCGGATCAGGTGTTCTTCCAGCAAGTGATAGTCCACGGTTTCAATATTATCAAAGTCAAAATCGCCATTCGGCAGTTTGGGCGTGTCCAGACGATTCACGAAGTAATCATCTGTAGAGAATGAGATGGGACGCAATCCGCAAGCCTGCAACTGAATACTGAGGCGTTTGCAGAATGTTGTTTTACCAGAACTTGACGGACCTGTAATGAGAACCAGCCTTAATGGATTCTCCTCACGGTGGAACCTGCGCTCAATCTCCTCAGCTATCTGTACAATCTTCTTTTCCTGCAGAGCCTCCGATACCTGTATCAAGTCTGATGCGTGACCTTTCAAAATGGCCTTGTTTACGTCACCTGCGTTCGACAAATGCATAATGATGTCCCAACGGGTTTTCTCAGCAAACATCTCATAGGTCTTGGGCATGTCCACATATTCTGCTACCTTTGAGGGATCGTTCCAGTCAGGCACGCGCAACAGCATACCATCCTGATAGCTTACCAGATCCCATACTTTCAGATAACCTGCCGATGGTACCAGCGGACCATAGTAATAGTCGGCCGTATCGCCCAGCGTATAGTAGTCGCTGTATATTTGTCCACTGGTCTCTAGAAGTTTAACCTTGTCGCTGAAACCACGTTCGGCAAACACGCGGATGGCCTCTTCTGTGGTTGCCTCGTTGCGACGGAAGGGCATATCGAGATCCACAATCTCCTGCATTCGCTTCTTGATGTTAGTCACGTCCTCCTCTGTGAGCTGCTCATTAGTGCGCTTCTTGAAATTACAATAGTATCCGCGCGAAATGGTGTGCTCTATAAAGAGCTTTGAGCCAGGGAACAAGTCCTGTGTGGCCTTGTAGAGTACAAAGCACAACGAGCGAACATAGGCGCGGTGTCCGGAACCTGCGCGGGCGTCAAGGAATTCCACATCGCGGTTCTGATACAGTCGGAACTTCAGCCCTTGAGGAGCATTGTTCACTTTAGCAGAGACCACAGGGTAGGGGAGCTTGATATCATCAGCAAACTCTTGATAGACGTCGAGCAGGGAAGTGCCCTCAGGAAAGCTCTTAGTCACATTGTTGTTTTTACAGCGAATTTGGAGCATAAGGATAACAGGTTATTGATTCTCTGCAAAGATACTGCATTTATTTTTATTTTTTGTCACCTCTCCCATTTTATTTCGTAGTTTTAACGTTTTCTTTATATAAGATCCTTCCTTTGGGCTTGTCAATCCCAGAACAAAGCTTTAATAAGTTTAAAAGTCAAAGTTTACCAATCGTGTTTCTTTATCGAAATCTGTAATCTTATATTGTTAATATTTATTATTTTCTTGGCGGATTACGCAAATAGTGCTACCTTTGCAGCATCAACCAATAAACTAAAAAATAATGAAAAAAAATGTTTTCCTTTTAATTGTAGCTATATGTATGATGGGCTCCTTTTCATTAATGGCCCAGGAAACCGAGAAGAAAAAAGAAATAAAGGATTGGATGCATGCTGTGGCTTATAAGAAAGACGGAACTACGTTCGAGGGCTATCTGAAAAATATCACTCCTGCCTTGTATGGCTCATATCATCTACCGGATGCGTCAGACTCGACGATGATTTTCACGAAAGGCAATAAACTGTTTGAACGGACTACCAGAATACCCAATAGTGAGATTGATAGTATGGTAACATGGTATGATGACAAACCTGATTTGAAATTCAAATGGGAGTCTCGTCCTGCGAATTTTGCTTTTGGCGGAAGCAAACCCTTTGTTATGGAGCACCCCGTTATGCTATTGTTGCTATATAAAGGGGAAAAAGTAAGGGGATATTTGTCTTCTCATCCATTATATGGGTTTAAATATTTCTTTATGTTGGATGATATGCCTTATGCAATGGCCTTTATGAAACCATTTCAGAAGTTCAACGAGCGACGTAGAAAGACATTGTTGGATACCTTCTATATGTATCCAGAAATGGAGGCCTATATTAAAACTTTGACAAAGGAAGAGGTAAAGGGAAATCCCTTCTGTGTGTTGAAGAAGCTCGACGAGATATTATTGATAAATAATTGAATATATTATGAACGAAGTACATATCTATCATTCTTTTTGGCGCACGCTTCCACTTACTTTAGGGAGTTGCATGTTTCTCTATATTGGTGTTATGATGTTTAATGACCCTTTTTTTAGTCATAAATTGATTGGCATCATTGGTATGTTGTTCTTTGCTATTGCCATGCTTATTATCCCATACCAAACGATAAAAGAGCGCCTGACCCACCAACCTTATATGATAATTACGGATAAGTGTGTCATTGTTAATGGTTTTAAATCGTTTGTGGTGGATTTCGCTGATGTGGAGTCTTTTGAAATTGTGAGAATCGCGATGAGGAATTCGAAGCAGCAGTTTATATCCATCCATTACAAACCTAATGTGGAAATGCAGAAGATGGAAGAAGCAAGTTTCTTTGGACGTATGCTTCGTAAGCTAAATTCTCGTATGGCGGGTGCCCAAGAGCAACTTACGACAACAGGTACGAGCATGAAACTGCAAGAACTCCTGGACTTGCTGAACGAGCGACTGAAGAGGGCATGAATAATCAATGTATAAATTAATAGTATGAAACGAAACATTGTTCTTGCTGTCGTTGCAATTCTCTGTCTGGCCATGTATCTGGGACCATATGTATTGTTGCTGCTGGTGCTCCCAATTGCGTACTTCATTGTTAGCAGAAAGGAAGACATGGAAGTGCAGAGGGTGACCTATACAACAATGGAGGAAGTGGAGCGGAAGTATGGAGCACCCGATGACGTGGTGGTGCTGAATGCCTCGCGTGCCAATGAAATACCATCGCTTATCTTGTTTTATGATGCTATCGATGTGATGATCATCTCTGGCGTGGAGTTGAAACTTAGCGACCTTGTGGGTGTGATGCCAAAGAACATGGCGACACCTTATACGGTAGATGAGTGTGCAGTTATTCTCAGTACGAAAGATACAGACTATCCCACTATTCGTCTGCGTGTGGGCTATGACTACGGGTTGGCCTGCGAGATTACGGCACAGATAGATTCGCACATCAAAAAATAGGTTAGATATTAATAAAGGAATGTTTGGTGAAATAAAGTATTTCTTGTATCTTTGCAACATGAACTTGGGAAAATACGCTATTAACCAAATATTACGTTAAACCTAAAAATTAAACGATTATGGGCAAATTTCAATTAATGGCATTGCCTTATGCAATGGATGCACTGGGAACGGTGATTAGTAAGCAGACTTTGGAATTCCATCATGGCAAACACCTGGCTGCTTATGTGAATAATCTGAATGGTCTGTTAGATGGCAGCGGATTTGAAGAGGCATCCTTGGAGGATATCGTCTGCAAATCAAGTGGTGGTATGCAGAATAACGCAGGACAGATTATGAACCACGAAATGTATTTCGCTCAGTTTACTGGTAACCAGTCAAAGCCTGCACCTGTTGGTGCCTTAGCAGAGGCCATTAAGCGTGACTTTGGTTCGTTTGAGGCTTTTAAGGACGAATTTCAGAAAAAAGGTGCTACCCTTTTTGGCAGTGGATGGGTATGGCTGTCTGCCGATAAGGATGGCAAACTCATTATCACACAGGAGACGAATGCAGGCAACCCCATTCAGAAAGGACTAAAACCACTGTTGACTTTCGATGTATGGGAACATGCTTATTATCTTGATTACCAGAATCGTCGTCCCGATCATTTGTCTGCTCTTTGGCAGATAATAGATTGGAAAGTCATAGAGAGTCGCTATAATTTCTAGTATAATAATAAAAGAAAGTGGGCAAACCTGATGGTTTGCTCATTTTTTCTTTGTAATTTTGCTCATTGAAAATAAAAAAGAGATATGGCACAAAGAGAATGGAAAGAGATTAGGAAGTTCGAGGAGATTCTCTTCGAAGAGTATAACGGTATTGCGAAAATTACAATAAACCGTTCACGCTATCGTAATGCTTTTACCCCAAAGACAACCCTGGAGCTGAGTCAGGCATTTGCTGCTTGCCGCGAGATGCAGAACATTCGCGTGGTACTACTGACAGGTGCTATGAGTGAGGTTCCCGAAGGAAAGAGCTTGGCTGATGTGAAACATGCTTTTTGCTCAGGAGGTGATATGCATGTAAAAGGTCGTGGTGGCTATATTGATGATGATGGTGTGCCACGTCTGAGTGTTCTTGATGTTCAGATGCAGATTCGTCGACTGCCCAAGCCCGTCATTGCAATGGTGAATGGCTATGCCATTGGTGGAGGACACGTTCTTCACTTGGTGTGCGATTTGACGATTGCTTCAGAGAATGCTATCTTCGGACAGACAGGTCCTAAGGTGGGCTCTTTCGATGCAGGCTTTGGTTCAAGCTATCTGGCTCGCATCGTTGGTCAGAAGAAGGCACGTGAGATTTGGTTCATGTGTCGACAGTACTCTGCCAAGGAAGCTGAAGAGATGGGTATGGTAAACAAGGTTGTGCCTATTGAGCAGTTGGAGGACGAGTGCATTAGTTGGGCAGAGACCATGATGGAGCGTTCGCCTATTGCTCTGCGAATGATTAAGGCAGGATTGAATGCTGAACTCGACGGACAGGCTGGTATCCAACAATTGGCAGGCGACTGTACCATGCTTTATTATTTCCTTGACGAGGCTCAGGAGGGAGGAAAGGCTTTCATTGAGAAGCGTAAGCCAAACTTTGACCAATATCCAAAGATTCCATGAAGATAGACATAGAAGAGCGGGTGTTTCATTTCAAACAGCCTGCAGGTACCTCGAGAGGCATCTATACAGAGCGATTTTCCTGGCTTGTGACCATCACAGATGGAGAACGTAAAGGCATTGGAGAATGTGCACCATTGCTTGATTTGAGTTGTGATGCGCTGGAACCTCATATATATAAAAAGGTGTTGCGCGGGTTCTGCGACAAAATGGAACAGACTGGCGACATTCCTTATGAGGAGATGCGTGACTATCCTTCGATGCTTTTCGGATTGGAAACAGCCAAATTGTCTTTGAATTCAGAACTTCTCTTCAATACTCCATTCTCTCGTGGGGAAGAGGGTATCACCATCAATGGCTTGGTGTGGATGGGCTCTTATGACGAGATGCTCAAACGTATGGAGGAGAAACTTCAACAAGGCTTCCGTTGTGTGAAACTGAAGGTTGGCGCTATCGATTTTGATAAGGAGCTTGACCTCGTAAAGCGTATTCGCGAACGTTTCTCACATCGCGAGGTGGAACTACGCTTGGATGCTAATGGTGGCTTCAAACCTGATGAGGCTCTTTATCAGTTGGAACTTCTTTCTCAATATGCTATTCATAGCATCGAACAACCTATCAAACAAAAACAATGGGCGATGATGGCTGAGCTGTGTAGGGATGCACCACTGCCGATAGCTCTCGATGAAGAGTTGATAGGCGTGAACGATCTTGAAACGAAACGACAGATGCTTCGCATCATCAAACCTGCCTATATCGTGCTAAAGCCTTCGCTTCATGGTGGCATGATGGGGTGTAGGGAATGGATAGATATTGCTAAAGAAGAGGGCATCGGTTGGTGGATTACATCAGCATTGGAAAGTAATATCGGCCTGAATGCTATTGCACAGTTTGCTAGCAGCTTCCCATTGACAATGCCTCAAGGACTGGGCACAGGTATGCTTTTTACAGATAATGTTCCAATGCCTTTGGAGATAAGAGGCGACAAGCTATGGATCTCGAGGAATTCTTAGAAGAGTGGCATAACAGTAGTCCGACGGTGTTGGTACATACCAGTGGCTCCACGGGACAACCGAAACCTATGTGGGTTGAGAAGGAACGCATGAAAGTTTCGGCACGTATCACGTGTGACTTTCTTGGACTGAAACCTGGTGATACGGCTCTGCTTTGCATGTCGCTTGACTATATAGCAGGCAAGATGATGGTGGTTCGCGCTCAAACATGCGGACTCCGACTTGTTGCTTTAAAACCTACGGGATGTCCATCGTGGAATGGAATGATAGATTTTGCTGCGATGGTACCCATGCAGGTATATAATCTTCTTCAATCGACGGAAGGAAGATTACGTTTGGAGTCTGTCAGACATTTGATTATTGGTGGGGGGGCTATTGATGATAAGCTTGCGGAAAAACTGCGTACATTCCCCAATGCTGTTTGGAGTACTTACGGTATGACGGAGACGCTCTCGCATATTGCTTTGCGCAGACTAAATGGTGAGGAAGCTAGTGAGTGGTATGTTCCCTTTGAGGGCGTGGAATTATTGCAAACTGAGGATGGCTGCTTAGTGATTAATGCACCTGCTGTTCATGAGGGACAGCTTGTTACTAACGATATTGTAGAGCTGTCGGATAAAGGTTTCCGTATTCTCGGACGTAAGGACAATGTCATTTGCTCTGGAGGTATCAAGATACAAATAGAAGAGGTGGAACGACTCTTGAAGCCGCATCTCGATGTTCCTTTTATGATAACGAAGAGTCCTGATAGAAAATTCGGCGAACAAGTGGTCTTGCTCACCGAAGGTTCTGATATGGTAATCTTAGAGAATGTTTGTAGAGAGGTGTTGCCTAAATATTGGCAACCTCGTCGTTTCGTACATGTAGATAGCTTGCCTTTCACGGAGACAGGTAAGCCTGCTCGCAAAGAAGCCGAACGCTTAGCAACCCTCGCGGAAGAAGTCTAAGGCTTCCTCAATCTCTTTTTGGGTGGCTGTTTGGTTGATGCGTATATCGCCGATACCTCCCAGGAGTGTGAAGTTGATCTGACCTGCAACATTCTTCTTGTCGTGGGTCATCAACTCTAATAGGATGGGGTAGTCGTCGCAAGTGATGGGCATACGGCCATAATTGTTGAAGATGAACGTCACCGTTTGGCGCATTTTATCAACAGGGAAACCTGTCTTGATGGTGCTTAGGTAAAGCTCACATACCAGTCCCCATGCTACTGCATAGCCATGAAGAACGGGCTTGCGCTGCAATGCAAGCGACTCAAAAGCATGACCAACAGTGTGTCCAAGGTTCAGAGCTTTGCGGATGCCTTTCTCTGTGGGGTCTTCCGTCACAATCTGCTGTTTCACTTCTACACTCTCTCCAACAATAGCACCAAGCTTTTCCAGATCGTCGAGGTCGAAATTCAGTAGTTCAGCCCAATGCTTCTCTGTGGAAATCAAACCGTGCTTCAGCATCTCTGCATATCCGGAAAGCAGATTTTCCTGGTCGAGCGTCTTTAGGAAATTAGTGTCAAGGATAACGCAGTCAGCATTGTTGAAAACGCCAATCTCGTTCTTCAAACCTCCAAAGTTGATGCCGGTCTTTCCTCCAACGGAAGCATCGACCATGGCCAACAATGTTGTTGGGATGTTGATGAAGTGAATGCCGCGCTTGAAAGTGGAAGCTGCAAAGCCTCCAAGGTCTGTTACCATACCGCCACCCAGGTTTACTAGCAGCGAATGGCGTGTGGCACCACCTTTCTGCAGCTCGCTCCAAACATGAGAGATGGCTTCAAGTGACTTGTTGATATCGCCTGCGGGAATCACAATCTCTTGCGCATCTTTCAAACAAGGATAGTTTTTAACGAGGGGAAGACAGAGACGATGGGTCGTCTCGTCGGTGAGAATGAATGAGCGATCGGCCTTACATGCAAGGATGGCATCGCTCAGAACCTGTTCCAGATTTTTGGAGATGATAACTTTCTGCTTATCCATAAGTGTGTGCAAAATTAAGGTAATTCTGCGAAACAGCCAAATTTTTTCTCTTTCGATTAAACTTTTTTTCGTAGGCTGCGTCAAAAGAACAAAAGTTTTACGGATAAATATTCCCCAAGATGAGAAAATTGATACTCTTATTGGCCGTACTCTTAACGTCGGCCCTCTCTGTTCGGGCACAGCGGACTATTAGCGGACAAGTCATTGATGACCAAAAAGAAGCCGTTATTCAAGCGACTGTGGCTTTGTTGAAAACTGACAGTACCCTGGTGGGAAACACGGTGACTGATGCCTTAGGACATTTCTCGCTTACAGTCCCCAGCGATGGAAAGTTCTTGCTTCGTGTTACTTATGTGGGTTACAAGTCTTTGTTTCGACAGGTAACCATGAGTGGTAAACCCATTCAGATGGGAACGCTCCAGATTCAGGTTGATGCCATCATGCTGAAGGGTACTGAAGTCGTGAAGAATATGGCGCGCGTGTATTCAAAGGAGGACACCATAATATATAATGCGGGCGCGTATAAGACACCAGAGGGTTCTGTACTTGAGGAATTGGTAAAGCGCTTGCCTGGAGCTGAGTTGAGCGATGATGGAAAGATTACCATCAATGGCAAGGAGGTGAAGAAAATCAAGGTTGATGGAAAAGAATTCTTGACTGGCGACACGCAGACAGCTATGAAGAACCTGCCTACTTCTATTGTAGAGCGTGTGAAAGCATACGATGAGAAGAGTGACCAGACACGTATCACGGGTATTGATGATGGCGAGGAACAAATGGTTCTGGACTTCGGACTAAAGCGTGGCATGAATCGTGGTACCTTTGCTAATGCTGATTTTGGTATAGGAACGCACGAGCGCTATACTGGTCGTCTCATGGGAATGAACTTCAAGGATGATTTCCGCATCATGGGATTCACGAATGCTAATAACTTGGGCGACCGCGGTTTTGGTGGCGGTGGTCCTGGTGGACGTTTTGGAGGTGGTGGCCAAGGCTTGCAGGCTCCAAAGATGTTTGCCTTGAACATGAACTATGAGAAGAAAAATCTTCTGAAGTTGGATGGTGGTATTCGTTGGAATCATAATGATGGTGACACTTGGAGCCGTACGGCAACGGAGAACTTCGTTTCAAAGACGGGCGCATTCTCAAATAGCGTGAGTCAGAGTTATTCGCGTAGCAATTCGTGGAATGGTAACTTCCGCGTGGAGTGGACACCTGATACCATGACCAATATTCACTTCCGTCCTACTTTCAGTATCAGCAGAAACGATAGCAGATCGCAGTCTTTCTCTGCTGCCTTTGCGCAGGATCCTTATAGCTATGTGAACTATGCGTTGAATAGTAGAGCTCAGTTGTTGAATGCTATCAACTACCTCCAGACGAACTATTCTGCAGAGGACCTTCTGGTGAATAGTCGTGATAATGCTTCTTTGTCGTATAGTGATAATACCCGTTTTGGTGGTGAGTTGCAGATGACTCGTAAGTTGAACTCCTTAGGTAGAAACATTTCTTTGCGTTTGGCAGGTAACTATTCTGATGGAGACTCGAAGTCTCTCTCTCTACAGGATGTACATCTTTATCAAGTCGTAAGTAGTGTTTACGGAGGTGACTCGGTCTATATGAAAAATCGCTATAACCTCACTCCTTCTAAGAACTACGATTATTCTGTTCGTCTTTCTTATAACGAACCGATAGCAGACAGGACCTACCTGCAGTTTAGCTATAACTTCCAGTATCGCTATACGAAGAGCGATCGTTCTACTTACGACTTTAGTGAGTGGCCTACGATAGCTAAGGCTACAGGACAGCCATTCTCAATTGATGATTTCAGCCTGCAGTATCGCCAATGGGACAATAATATTGCTCTTCTCTTGGAGAATGGAAAGACTATGGACGACTATCTGAGCAATGACCTGAGTCGTTTCTCTGAGTACAAGAACTATATTCATACGGGTGAGGTGATGTTGCGTGTGGTTCGTAAGGATTATAACTATAATGTGGGATTACAATTTGTGCCTCAGACTTCCAAGTTCTCATACCGCTATTTGGGTGTTGACTACGGAACAACCACACGTACTGTCGTGAACTGGAGTCCTACAGCCAACTTCCGTTGGAAGATTTCAGACCAGGGACAGATGCGCTTCCAGTATCGTGGAACAACCAGTCAGCCCTCAATGACCGACCTTTTGGCTATTAAGGACGATAGCGACCCGTTGAATGTTACGGTGGGTAATGCAGGACTGAAACCCTCATTTACGCAGAATTTCAGTTGGCGTTTCAATAACTATTATCAGAAACATCAGCGCTTTGTGTTTGCCAACCTCAATTTCTCTACAACGAGCAATAGTGTTACCAGTAAGGTTTACTATGATCCTCAGACGGGTGGTCGTACCTCTACGCGCGACAACATCAATGGTAACTGGAACGCACGTGGCGAGTTTATGTTCAATACAGCCCTTGACACACTGGGTCGTTTCAACATGAACACTCGTTCTACAGCAAGCTATACTCACAGCGTCAGCTATCTTGACGCCAACCTGGATGGTAACATCCAGAAGAATGCTGTGAACCAGACCTCTCTGGGACAGCGACTGGGCTTCAGCTATCGTAACGATTGGTTTGAGTTTGAGCCTAACGGAGCGGTGAATTACACCTTCGGACGTAACAAGTTGCAGGAGCAGGGCAATCAGGATACATGGAACTTCAGCTATGGTTTCAATACCACAGCCCAGTTGCCTTGGGGCATGCAGCTCACAACAAACTTGAACATGACTTCGCGTCGTGGTTATAGTGATGCCTCGATGAATACCAACGAACTTATCTGGAATGCGCAGATAGCACAGAGCTTCCTTAAGGGAAAGCCTCTCTCTGTACGCTTGGAGTTCTACGACATACTGGGACAGCAGTCAAGTTTCTCTCGTACTTTGAATGCTATGATGCGTAGCGATACAGAGACTAATGCTATCAATAGCTACGTGATGCTGCGTGTTAACTATCGTTTGAACCTCTTCGGAACAAAGGAGGCACGACGCGGAATGCGTGGAGGACCTGGTGGTCCTGAGGGACCGGAAGGTCCTGACGGCGAGCGTCGCCGTGGTACTCGTGGTGGCTTCGGTGGAGGTGGCGGACGTCCTGGTGGTGGATTCGGCGGACCTCACATGTTCTAAAACAATAAAAAGGCACGGATTTCGATTCCGTGCCTTTTTTCTTTCCTAAGAGTAAACTTATTGGTTCCTAAGAGTAAACTTATTGGTTCCTAAGAGTAAACTTATTGTTTACTGGGAGTAAAGCGGTACTTTACTGGGAGAATAGTGGCACTTTACTCGGTGAAAAGTGCCACTATTCTTGGTGAAAAGTTACTCTTTTCTGTCGTCAATGTTATCACCCTCGGTAGGCTTCATCTCTTCTTTGAAATCAGAGATGCCGTTCTCGATGAGGATGTTGTACCATTGAATCAGCTTCTTGATGTGGCTAGTCTGAACACGCTCGCGATCGAACTCAGGCAGAACCTTTGCGAAGTACTCACGCAGTTCGTCGCCACTAGCTTTCTTATAGTCGATAGAAGCTTTCTTACCTTCTTCCAGTTTCTTCATGCTGTCAAGCACATCCATCAGGGGCACGTCGTCAGTTTCAGTGAACATAGCGATGTCGGCCAGTGAAGTGATACGGTCTGTACCAAAAGCAGGCTGGCGGCGATGTGTTGCATCGAGAGCCTCAACGATCAGACTGTTCTTTGCACGTGAAACTAATTTGTAGAGTCCGGGCTTGCCGGCAATAGCTAAAATGGTCTGTTGCATATTCTTCTTGTTTATTTAAATAATTGATCTATTTGTGGTTCGAGGGGTGTTTCCCCATCGTTGACGATTTCATAATCAGCCTTTTCCCTCACGGTCTCTTGAGGTAGTTGGCGGGCAATCCATTCTTTGGCTTTCTCTGCAGAGATGTTGTCGCGCTTCATGATGCGCTTGATGCGTATCTCTTCAGGAGCCGTAATAACAATCACCTTGTCCAGTATCTTGTCAAGTCCTGACTCATAGAGTATGGCACTCTCCACCCATTCCATTCCGCTTTTCAGGTAATCCTCAAAAACGGCGGGATGCACAATGGCATCTATGGCTTTCGCATTCTCTTCTGATGCCAACAGGAACTGTGCTACTACTGCTTTGTTGAGGCTCCCGTCTTCGCGATAAGTATCATTACCAATCAGAGCGGTGAGGCGTTGCTGGAGTGGGGCAGAGGTGCGCATGAGCCGTTTGGCAGCACTATCGCAGTCATAGACCTCTATGCCTCGTTGTTTGAGTAGCTGGCATACATAGCTTTTCCCGCTTCCTATGCCTCCTGTGATACCTATTTTCATTGCTCTTCAATCAGATAGTCCACTTGCGTGAATTCCAGCTTCGCCTGTGAAATGGCAGCGGGACTTTTCTTCAGGTATATGTTGCACTTGGGAGAATCACTCTGGCTGAACTCCTCGTAGTCGGCTACGACGAGAAAATCGTCTGCTGACAGCGACTGATAGTCTTTCACACCTGTTACAAATGTAATCTTGACTTTGGCTGGGAATGTGCGCAGCACCTTTCCTTCAGGCATGTTGATGCCCACAATGGGAATATTGTCTATACTTTCCTCTGTAAGCACATCGGTGATAAAGCAAACGGAAACCTTGTTGGGTACCATCTTAACACCAGAGAGACGTGCGAGGTTGGTTTCGATGGTCAATGTGTCGTGGAAGTTCTCGTAGTGCAGCTCCTCTGTATAAACCACAGAGATGCTATCCAGTTTCTTTCTGGATGCATAGATAGTGACAGAGTCTGGCGAGTATTTTGTCTCAGTAATGAAATAGAGTGGGTCTGGAATCACCTGTCCTTGGATGCGAACAGGCACTTTCTTCTTCTCACCATAATTATAATAAAAGACCAGCTTCTCCGGCTTCACGCTGATAATCTTAGCAGATGCGGGCAGTATCTTACCTATTATTTTCTGAAGGTCTGCATTGGTAATGATACCAGTACCATTGCTGTGGGCGTAGTTATCGAAGTCGATATCGACAGTTTTGTCGTTGTTGCCATAGATGAGTCCCAAAAGAGTGATACCCTTGTCGCTGATGACTACCCTTACGGTGTCCACCTCGTTGGAGGTGATAACAGCATTCTTGGGTACGTTGGTGTAGCGAACAGGTATCCTTATCTCTTGCTCATACTGAACATCAAGGGTCATGAGCAACCAAAAAATTCCTGCTAACGCAAAGAAAGCAAGAAAAACCAGAAATTCCCTGTTAGCCCTGCTGAACAGGAAATGACTGGCTGTGCGGAAAATATTAGGTAAACCCAATGCCTGATTTTATTTCTGCAAGGGCAGGTTTGCCATATCTTTGAACACCAGACTCTTGTCTACGGTGATGACAACATCGCGGGCAATCTTAATGTCTACGGTGTTCTTTGCCATATCGATGCTCTTCACTGTGCCATAAATGCCACCGCCAGTAACAACGGCTGTACCCTCAGTCAGTTCGTTTTGGAACTTCTGAATCTCCTTCTGTCTCTTCTGCTGAGGACGGAACATGAAGAAGTACATAATGGCAAACATAGCCACGATCATGAGGATGGGCATCATCATACCCCCCTGTTGTGCACCGTTTTGTGCAGCTAGAATGATGTTAGTCATAATCTTATGATAATTGAATTGTTAGTCTTTGGGTGTTTCTTTTTTCTCGATGGGCTTCATCAGACGACCTGTGTTAACGAGGTGACGGGCAATACCGTCAAGCATGCCGTTGATGTAGCCGGCGCTACGTGGTGTAGAGTAGAACTTAGCCAACTCAACAAACTCGTTGATAGAAACGGAAATGGGAATGCTGGGGAATGTCAGCATCTCGGCAATAGCTATCTGCATGATGATAACATCCATGTATGCAAGACGTGAGAAGTCCCAGTTGCGTGAAGCCTCACTCATGAAACGCTGGTATTCGTCAGCATTCAGGATGGTGGCACGGAACAACTTGCGGGCATATTCCTTTTCCTCCTCTGAGTCGTATTCTGGCAGCAATTCCTGAGCATCGCCATTCTTCTCGTCGAAACGCTTAATGGTTTTCAGTACGAAAGTATCAACTACATTCTTATCGTCGTTCCAATAGAGACTCTGCTCCTCGAAGATAGCATCGAGGTCTTCGTTTTCCTGAATCAAAGCACGGTATAGGCGGCGCCACAACTCACGGTCGTTGGCATAGCTGTCTTCAGTGCTCTCCATGTACTCTTGGTAAATCTGACTCTGTTCGATCTGCTCGAACAATTTTCCAATAAACTCTGGGTGGTCAGCCCAAGTGTGCTTCTGTGTTTCCTGAAATTCGTTCAGTTGATGGTTGTTCTCCAATTGGAGCGCGAAACGGTTGTAGGCGAACTTCTGTGATGGAGCCTCTGTTCCTTCACGCTGAGCTTTGGCTTGCAGAATCTCCAGGCGGCGGCGTGACTCCTTGGTAAGAGCCACAATAAGACCTAGCAAATGATTGTATAAATCATAAGCCTTTGAGAGACTGAAGAATAATTCCTTTTCTGCACTGTCAATGTTCTTGTTACCGTTTTGATAGTACGCGTAGGTTAACTGAACAATCTTAATACGTATGATTTCTCTGTTAATCATCTTTTATTGTCATTTTATCGGATGCAAATTTAGTTATTTTTCCTCTATTATACAAGAAAAACAAACTTTTTTTGAAAAAAAAGACAGTCGATGAATTGTAATTCATAAAATATTCGTACCTTTGCACCGCTTTTTTCGTGTGATGGCGAATTAAGTCTAATTAATTTATTATTTAACAACTTAATTTAGAGTAACACATTTATTGTTATGAAAGAGATTTCAATCAATGGCCAGCTGCGCGAGGCCACAGGCAAGAAAGCCACAAAGATGTTGCGCAAAGAGGGTCTTATTCCCTGCAATCTGTATGGTGAAACAAAGGGCGAGAACGGTCTGCCCGTAGCAATGTCTTTCGCTGCTCCTATGGCTGAGCTCCGTAAGGTTGTTTACACTCCTCATGTATATGTTGTTAACATCAACGTAGAGGGTAAGGAGCGTAAGGCTATCGTTAAGGAGTTGCAGTTCCATCCTACATCAGACGCTCTTCTTCACGCTGACTTCTATGAGGTAAACGACAAGAAGGATATTACTGTAGGTATTCCTGTTAAGCTGAATGGTCTGGCTCAGGGTGTACGCGATGGTGGTAAGCTGAACCTCAGCATCCGCAAGATCGACGTTACCGCTCCTTATAAGCAGATTCCTGAGATTCTTAACATTGACGTTACAAACCTGGGTCTGGGTAAGGCTATCAAGGTTGGCGAGTTGAGCTTCGATGGTCTGAAGTTGGCTACTCCTGCTCAGGTAGTTGTATGCTCAGTGAAGGAGACTCGTGCTTCTAAGGCTGCTGCTGCCGCTGCTGCTGAATAATTTCAGGAGAAATGGACAAGTACTTGATTGTTGGCTTGGGTAATGTCGGCGACGAATACGAATTGACCCGCCACAATACTGGTTTTATGGTATTGGATGCTTTTGCGAAAGCATCCAATATCTGTTTTGAAGACAAACGCTATGGTTTCGTGGCTGAAACGTCTCTCAAGGGGCGTAAAGTCTTTCTTCTGAAACCTTCTACTTATATGAATCTTAGTGGTAATGCTGTGCGCTATTGGCTTTCGAAAGAGAATATTGACCAAAAGCGCTTGTTGGTCATCAGCGATGATGTGGCACTTCCACTAGGTGATTTCCGCTTGAAGGGAAATGGCTCGAATGGCGGACATAACGGACTGGGACATATCCAGCAGCTTATAGGTCAGAACTATGCGCGTCTGCGCATGGGTATTGGTAATGAGTATGCACGTGGTGGTCAGATAGACTGGGTTCTGGGACGTTATTCGGAAGAGGAACAGAAGGAACTCCAGCCCAGTATAGACCTGGCTGTAGATATTATCAAGAGTTTCGTACTGGCAGGTATTGATATCACCATGAACCAGTATAACAAACTAGGTAAAAGAACAAAAGCGAAAAGTGAGTAATAGGCTGACGCATGAGTGAGGCACGAATAGACAAATGGCTTTGGGCGGCGCGTATCTTCAAGACTAGAAGTATTGCTGCCGATGCTTGTAAGAATGGACGAGTGGGGGTGAACGATGTGTTGGTGAAACCCTCGCGAATGGTGAAAGAAGGCGATGTTATCAGTGTTCGTAAGCCTCCTGTCACCTATTCTTTCAGGATTCTCAAGACCATAGAGCAGCGTGTTGGTGCCAAACTGCTGCCTGGCATTTATGAGAATATCACCCCTCAGGACCAATATGAGCTATTGGAGATGAACCGCATCAGTGGTTTTGTAGACAGAGCCCGTGGTACTGGTCGCCCCACGAAGAAGGATCGTCGTGCTATGGATGCCTTTGTGACTCCATCATTGGAGGGCTATGGTGCTTTCGACTTCGATAGTTGGGACGATGATGACGAGGATGAAGAATAATAAAATACCTAATTATAAACATTAAAGACAATGAAAATTGGAAGTTTTTTTCTTGGAGCAGTAGCCACTCTGATGTTAATGGCTTCGTGTCTTGGTGATAGTGACCAGTATAATGCGGGTATCACATTTGGACATCCCACATATCTCAATAATGGCGTCTATGCTAATACAACTGGTGATTCGGTGTTAATGTTCAGCTATGGCGACTGGGGCGTTAAGCTCTCAGACGCGTCATGGGTTCACATGAGCTCAACGAACGGTATGGGAAATGCCGTCTATCGCATCCCTGTTACGTTCGATCAGAATACGACTGGTAAGAGTCGTCAGTGCATGGTTCGTTTCTATGATATCAATCATACCGACGTTATCAGCACATTCTACTATATCCAGTATGCCACACGTGGTGATGGCTCTCTGGGCAATGCGCCAGCAGTGAAGAAAATAACGGGTAGCGATGGTAGTAAGTTTGAGTTTGACTACGATCAGCTCTTCCGTCCTGTTAATGTAGAGATGTCGAAGAACGGCACACAACTTCGTAGTCTCACTTTGACTTATAATGATAAGGATAGTTCTCTCATTGTGTATGATGGAACGGAAAAGTACATGTGTAAATATTCTCCTGATTACCAGCCATATACACTTGCGTCGTCAACTGATACTATAGGTTATCACTTGGTGGCAAACGGATATACTTATCTGCGTGTTAACCAAGCATTCCGCCTTGAGCATCGTAAGAATGGAAACGTGCTTAATGCTACCACTTTCTTCCTTGGTGGACGTTCGCTGGCAGCAGACAGCTTGCATGTGGCTGATAGTGTTTATTACTATGCTAATGGTGTTGACTATGAGAAGATTAATTATAAGTATGGTAATGTGGACAATCGTTGTCAGACTGTCGATGTCAATCAGCTTGTTGATGGCGCAGAGCATTGCGACCCTTATCTTCTCCTGTCTCTTTTCCGCTATGCGCGTCATACCAGCGTGGTTAGTGAAGTGTCATCTCTTACACGTCAGCAGCGTGTCTCTGTACAGTTGAACTCAGATAAGAGTGTTAGTCAGATGACAGTAACCTCTGGTGATACTTCTGTAGTCTACGATTTCGAATATTAATCAAAGAATAGGGGTACTTGCTAAACCCCCTCTCGCTGCATTTGGTGTGGCGACAAACAAAACAAGAAAATGGATACAAAAAAGAATCAGCGAATCAGTGTGCTGTTCATGTTCTACGGCATACTGTTCTGCGTTTGCCTGATTACGGCAAACGTTCTCGAGACCAAACAAATCTCGTTTGGACCAATGAATATGACTGCGGGTCTCATCGTGTTCCCCGTAAGTTATATTATTAATGATGTAGTCTGCGAAGTGTGGGGCTATGGTCGTACACGTCTGCTCATCTGGATGGGCTTTGCCATGAACTTCCTCTTTGTGGTGTTTGGTGCTATAGCCGACTGGATTCCTGGTGCTCCTTATTGGCATGGTCAGGAGGGCTTCCATCAAATCTTTGGTCTGGCACCACGTATTGCTGCGGCCTCGTTCCTGGCATTCCTTTGTGGCTCTTTCGTGAATGCCTATGTGATGAGTCGCATGAAGTTGTCGTCCAATGGACAGAATTTCTCTGCCCGTGCTGTGCTCAGTACCGTCTTTGGCGAACTGACAGACTCTCTCATCTTCTTCCCCTTGGCCTTAGGTGGCGTTATCCCCTGGGAAGAGATGCCCTCGCTCGTGATTACTCAGGTGACGTTGAAGACCGTCTATGAGATTATCGTGCTGCCTGTCACCATTCGCGTGGTGAAGTTCACAAAGGCCCACGATCATGAGGATGTCTTCGACCACGATATCAATTACAATATCTTTAAAATTAAGGAATAACGATGGCAACAAGAGAAACCGAAGGTCTTCAAGCTCTTGGCAAGAAGACAGAATATCGTAGTGACTATGCTCCCGAGGTTCTTGAGACTTTTGTCAACAAGCATCCTGATAATGATTATTGGGTTCAGTTCAACTGTCCCGAGTTTACCTCCCTGTGTCCCATCACTGGTCAGCCCGACTTTGCAGAGATAAAGATCATGTATATCCCTGCAGAACGCATGGTGGAGTCGAAGAGCTTGAAGCTCTACCTCTTCTCGTTTCGCAATCATGGCGATTTCCATGAGGATTGCGTGAATGTGATTATGAAGGATCTGGTAAAGTTGATGGAGCCTAAGTATATAGAGGTGGTAGGACTTTTCACACCTCGTGGTGGCATCAGCATCTATCCCTATGCTAATTGTGGTAAGCCTGGTACGAAGTATGAGAAGTTGGCAGAACAACGACTCATGCAGCATCAGTGCATTTAAGCAATAAAAAATGCGTGACTTCTGTTTTAGAGGTCACGCATTTTTTATTGCTTGTTCAGCTTTTACTCTTCTGTTTTCTTGTAATAGCCCCTCAGTCCTTCAGCAAAGCGGAATACCAAGGTGTCAGGTGTCAGCATCTCCAAGTCAGCAGTATCGCTGTGCATCACCACCTGCTCACCAATAGAGTCTGTTCTTACGCCACGCAGTATAATCTTGCCATTGTAGATGAACCACTCGTTGTAGAACTTCAGCTTGGGATATTCCACAGGCGATTCCTCGTCAGTAGTAGCTCTCTGTCGATTCATACCGATAGGGAATGCCACATTATCGGCCTTGATGCTAATGCCATATTCGCGCTCCACTTTCAGGAGGTTGGCGATAGAGTCCGGCAACTTGTCTATCTTCTGCTTAATGGTATGTCCTTCCATATCAGCTCTTACACGCAGGGTAGGGAGCACCTTGTAGCACCAGTTGCCCTGCAAGTTGTCTGTCACAATCACCATGTCAGCCTTGGTCGTATCGGTAGCATTCCTTACAATAGCCAGCTTATCGCCTATGCGTGGCTTTCCGAATACCTTGCGAAGTCTTGACGCCTGCAGAATGTTCAGCGTGTCGGGATCTGTTCCCGTATATGGCATCTCAAGGAACACCACAACGGTGTCGTTGCATCCGTCGCAGGCCATGCCATAGATGGTGGAGTCGCCTTCCATCCTGTTGAACACCACTTCTTCTTCAGCTTCCTCTGCTACCTTTTCCTTGCTTGTGCCACAAGCCACGAAACAGCCTATGCTGAGTAATAGCGCAAATAATAAGGATTTCTGTTTCATCATCATATTATAATTATGGTTTTGTCGGCAAAGGTAATGAAAAGTTGGGAGTTAATGAATAGGTGTTCTAAGTTTTTTAAGATTCAATCTGCAAAAAAAGGTTAAATGGGTACAAATAACTTCATCTGCGAGGTCCTTAACTCCTAACTCTTTAGTACCTTTGCATTCAGTTTGAAAAATTTAGTACCAAATAGACTTTAATCCTATGGGAAAAAAGAAAATCAAGTTTAGTCTTGTCTATCGTGACATGTGGCAGTCGTCTGGAAAATTCCAGCCACGCAAAGATCAGTTGGAGCGCATAGCTCCAGTTATTATTGATATGGGATGCTTTGCTCGTGTAGAGACCAATGGTGGTGCTTTCGAGCAGGTGAACCTCATGGCTGGTGAGAATCCTAACGATGCCGTACGTGCTTTCTGTAAGCCTTTCAACGAGGCAGGCATCCAGACTCACATGTTGGACCGTGGTCTGAACGCCCTGCGTATGTACCCTGTTCCTGATGATGTACGTGAGTTGATGTACAAGGTAAAGAAAGCCCAGGGCGTAGATATCCCCCGTATTTTCTGTGGTCTTAACGACACACGTAATATTATTCCTTCCATCAAGTGGGCTAAGGCTGCTGGCATGATTCCTCAGGCCACCCTTTGTATCACCACTTCTCCTGTTCACACCGTTGAGTACTACTCAAACATTGCCGACGAGGTGATTGCTGCTGGTGCCGAGGAGATCTGCTTGAAGGATATGGCTGGTATTGGTCAGCCCGCTATGCTGGGTGCTCTGACCAAGGCTATCAAGACCAAGCATCCTGATATCATCATTCAGTACCACGGTCACTCAGGTCCTGGTCTGTCTATGGCTTCTATCCTCGAGGTTTGTAACAATGGTGCCGACATCATCGATACTGCCATCGAGCCTCTGTCTTGGGGTAAGGTTCATCCCGATATCATCTCTGTTCAGTCTATGCTGAAGAACGAGGGCTTCGATGTGCCTGAAATCAACATGAACGCCTATATGCAGGCTCGTACGCTCACTCAGGAGTTCATCGATGAGTGGCTGGGCTACTTCATCAATCCTGCCAACAAGCACATGTCTTCACTCCTGCTGGGTTGTGGACTCCCTGGTGGTATGATGGGTTCTATGATGGCCGACCTGGGTGGTATCCAGACCATGATCAATAAGATTCGCGCCCAGAAGGGTGAGGCCGAGTTGACCATGGACGACATGCTGGTGAAGCTTTTCAATGAGGTTGAGTATGTATGGCCTCGCGTGGGTTATCCCCCATTGGTTACTCCGTTCTCTCAGTACACTAAGAATATCGCCCTCATGAACCTTCTCACCATCGAGCAGGGTAAGGGTCGCTTTGTGATGATGGACGACGCTATGTGGGGCATGATTCTCGGTAAGAGCGGAAAAATTCCCGGAACTGTTGATCCTGAGCTCGTTGAGCTGGCTAAGCAGCAGAAGCGTGAGTTCACCAATGTTGACCCCCACACTCTTCTCGAGAATGCCCTCGATGGCTTCAAGAAGGAGATGGATGAGAATGGTTGGGACTACGGTAAGGACAACGAGGAACTCTTCGAACTTGCTATGCACCCCGAGCAGTATCGTGCCTTCAAGAGTGGTCAGGCTAAGAAGCAGTTCCTTGCTGACCTCCAGAAAGCTAAGGATGCTAAGCTGGGTTCAAAGATGAGCGCTGAGGAGTTGGCTGCTTTCAAGCACGCTAAGGCCGATGCCTTGGTATCTCCCTCTGCCGGACAGATCTTCTTCGAGTTCAATGGCGATGGTGAGTGTGCTCCTTGCTTAGAGCCATTCATTGGTCAGAAGTACGAGGAAGGACAGACCTTCTGCTACCTGATGGAGAAGTGGGGCGAGATTGTTCCCATTCCAGCAGCACTGGGTGGTAAGCTCGTTGAGGTTGGTGTCAAGCAGGGCGCAAAGGTCCGCAAGGGCGATGTGCTGGCTTGGATTGAGCGCGATGCGAAGTGAACTATCAAACGATTATAGATCAATATTATGCAGAAGATGACGATTTGCGTCGTCTTCTGCTTTTTCATTCCCGACAGGTAGCCGACCGTAGTCTTGCTATTTGTCGCCAACATCCTGAACTTCAGCTCGATGAGCAGTTTGTGGAGGAAGCAGCCATGCTCCATGATATTGGCATCCGTTGGTGCCATGCGCCTTCCATTTTCTGCAATGGCGATGCTCCTTATATCGAACATGGAAAGATTGGTGGTCGCTTGTTGCGCGAACTGGGTTACGAGCGCCATGCACGGGTCTGCGAACGCCATACAGGCACAGGCTTGCCTGGTTTCGAGCCCGAGACGTTGGAGGAACAAGTGGTGTGCTATGCCGATAAGTTCTATTCCAAGTCGCACCCAGAGCGCATCCTTTCCGTAGAGCAGGCAGCGCAGAGTCTGGAGCGATTTGGTCACGAAGGTGTGGAAAAGTTTTTGTCGTGGGCTGAAAAGTTCGAGTAAACAGTTAATTTTTCTGACCTGTGTGGCAAATTCTTCACACATCACTTTTCACTCTTCACTTTTTTTATTACCTTTGCACCCGTGAAACGCAAGTATGCGATATTTATGATGCTTTCCGTCTTCATCTTTGTGTTGGCGGAAATACCTTCATCACCCCTTCAGCACATCATGTGGGGGAGGGTGATGGATGACTCGCTATTTGCCGATTCCCTCCCTGTTGATACCTCTATCTCGCCTGATGCCAAGCCTGCTGCTGCAGCCTTGAAGCGCGACACGTCTCACATGGACTCTCTCCAACTGGCTATATACAAGCACAATAAGGCTATCGACGACTCTTTGGCGCTCGATAGCATCAATCGCAAGAAGAAAAACGGTATTGACTCGCCGGTGCAGTTCTCTGCCGAGGACTCGCTGGTCTATGAGGCAGGGGCTGGCATGGCTCATCTCTATGGTTCTTCTCATGTCACCTATCAGAACATGGACCTCACGAGTGAGAAGATTTACCTTTGTCTCGATTCTTCATTGGTGCATGCCACTGGTGCTCGCGATACGTCGGGCGTGATGATGGGCACACCTGTCTTCAAGATGGGAAGCGATACCTACGAGAGTGATACCATGGCCTTCAACTTCAAGACCAAGAAGGGTCTCATTCAGCAGGTTTACACCCAGCAGGAGGATGGCTTCCTGACCAGTGAGCTGTCGAAGCGTGGTGCTAATGGCGAACTTTACCTGCGCCATGGACGTTACACTACCTGCGACGAACCTCATCCTGATTTCTATCTGGCTCTTTCTCGTGCTAAGGTGCGTCCTGGTAAGGACGTGGTTTTCGGTCCTGCCTATCTGGTGGTCTGCGACGTGCCTCTGCCCTTGGCCATTCCTTATGGATTCTTCCCCTTCACTAAGAGCTACTCCAGTGGTTTCATCATGCCTACCTATGGTGATGAGACCTCCCGTGGTTTCTATCTTCGCGATGGTGGCTACTATTTTGCCATGAGTGATAAGATGGACCTGAAACTCCTGGGTGAGATTTACACCAAGGGCTCGTGGGGTGTGAGTGCTGCCAGCAACTATCGTCGTCGCTATAAGTATAGTGGCTCGTTCTATGGTAGCTATCAGAACACCATCACAGGCGAGAAGAATATGCCTGACTATGCCAAGCAGACCAGCTTCAAGATTCAGTGGTCGCATCGTCAGGACTCTAAGGCCAATCCTTATTCCAACCTCTCTGCCAGTGTCAACTTCGCCACGAGCAGCTATGAGCGCAACAACCTCACCTCGATGTACAATCCGCAGGCGCTGACGCAGTCCACACGTACATCTTCTGTTTCCTATAGCACAGGATTCTCCAGCATAGGTCTTAGTCTGAGCACCACCATGAATCTCAGTCAGAACATGCGCGACTCGTCGATTGCCATGACGATGCCCGACCTGAACATCTCTGTGTCGCGCTTCTATCCCTTCAAGCGTAAGCACATGGTGGGCAAGGAACGTTGGTACGAGAAGATTGCGCTGAGCTATACGGGTCGTCTCTCTAACTCTATCTCTACGAAGGAGGATAAGCTGATGCACTCCAGTCTGGTGAAGGACTGGCGTAATGGTATGCAGCACAACATCCCTGTGAGTGCCAACTTCACGTTGTTCAACTACATCAACATCAATCCCTCGTTCAACTTCACGGACCGTACCTATACTAATAAGGTGAATCGCTCGTGGGACAACCAAACGCAGACGGAGCTTCGCGACACCACCTATGGCTTCTATAATGTCTATAACTGGAACCTGTCGCTTTCAGCTTCTACCAAGCTCTATGGCTTCTATGTTCCTTCGCGCCAGATTTTTGGCGATAAGATACAGGCCATCCGCCATGTTCTGACCCCTTCTGTTAGCTTCAGCTATGCGCCCGACTTCAGCGCTTCGCGCTATGGCTATTACGATACCTATATGAAGACCGATGCCAATGGCAATGTCACGATGGTGGAGTATTCGCCCTATCAGGGTTCGCTCTATGGTGTGCCTGGCAGGGGAAAGACGGGAAGTGTATCGTTCGACATGTCCAACAATGTGGAGATGAAGATCAAGTCGGATGCTGATACCACGGGCTTCAAGAAGATAAGTCTTATCGACGAGTTGGGTGCGGCGATGTCCTACAACATGGCTACAGACATCCGTCCTTTGAGCGACCTCTCCGTACGCCTGCGTTTGAAACTTTCCAAGAGTTACACCTTCAACATGAATGCTGTCTTTGCCAGCTATGTCTATGAGGTTGATTCTACAAGTGGTGCACCTCGTGTCAGCGAGCACACTACCTATTGGCAGCAGGGTAAGATAGGTCGTTTCCAGGGTATGTCGCAGAACTTGTCTTATACCCTCGATAATAATAAGATTTCCAACCTCTTCAAGTGGCTTCGTGGCGAGCGCGTGGAGAAGAAGCAGAAGCGTGATGAGGAGGAAGACGACGAGGACGAGAACGAGGTGGAGACCAACCTCGATCGCGACCTTGAGAAAGGTAAGCATGGGGCTAAGGGACAGGGTAATATGGCGGAGACCGATGAGGATGGCTATATGAAGTTCTCGCTGCCATGGTCGCTCAGCTTCGGCTATGGTGTCACCATGCGCGAGGATACCGATGTGAAGAAGTTCAACTACAACACCAAGCGCTATCCTTATAAGTTTACGCAGAACCTGAACATGAGTGGTAACATCCGCCTCTCTGAGGGGTGGAACATCAGCTTCTCTTCTGGCTACGACTTCGAGAACAAGAAGATATCCATGACCACAGCCTCGCTCAATCGCGACCTCCACTGTTTCAACATGTCGTGCTCTGTGGTCTTGGCACCTTATACCAGCTATAACTTCTCCTTCCGTTGCAATGCTTCCACGCTTACCGATGCGTTGAAGTATGATAAGCGCAGTAGCTATAGCAACAGCGTACAGTGGTATTGATTACTATTCAATAAGACTTGTTGGTTATGATTCGATAAGACTTCTTATCGAATCCTCTTCTCCTACAATCCAGATAATGTCTCCTTCGCAGAACTTGCGTGTGGGGTTCACGGCAGTGAGGTTCTCCTTACCTTCTTCCATTCCCACCACCATACAGCTGTATCGGTTTCTGATACCACTTTCCTGCAGCGTTTTTCCTATGAAGGGACTGTCTGCGCTGATGATGATCTGGCGCAGCTTCATTTCGCGCTTCTCCATCTCCATATCTTCGCCCAGCACCTCGCTGGCAATGACTGCACCAAACTTACTCAGCTGTTCGTCGCTGCCTATGGCCTGAAGCTTGTCGCCAGGGAAGATGGTATAGTCGCCATCGGGTATGTTCAGACGGCGTCCGCCACGCAGTATGCTGCTGATGTGCACGCCAAACTTCCGTCCCAGGTTCAGTTGCTTCAACGAGCGCCCCATCCAGCGAGAGTTGAAGGGCACGTCGAAGTCGGCTATGTGGATATCGCGGTCCAGCAGCTTACCTTCGTACAGGGGCTTCTTCTTGCCATGCACCTGTGCCTCGATGTCGCGCGAACGCAGGTTGTTGATAAACAGACGCTCCAGCAGGATGCTGCGCCTCTTGATGCTGCGCGAGGCAATGATGGCAATGATGGCCACGGCGCCTGTGGTAAACACAATGGCAGGACCAAATGTGGACAGGTGGTGCACGATATAGAATACGAAAACCATGGCTATCATCATCCTGAAGAGGATGGTGAAGAGCAGGGGCAGTCGGTTCCTGTTGCTCTCCTTCCACAGCGCCTTGAACTCCTCGCTGTGGTTCTTCTTCATCACCATAGCCCTGAGGAAGGGCGATATCAGCATCACGGTGACGATGCCCGTGATGGCGTTGGCATACCACGAGGTGGGCAGCATGTGGTTCATGAAGGGCTCGAAGAACATGAACATCAGGATGATGACTGCCATCGAGAGGATGGAGTAAACCACCGCGTTTACCCCCATCTGCAGCAACAGCTTCTTCCATTTGCTGGGGTTATTGCCTGTGGCCTGGTTCATCGACAAGTGGTTCATCAGTCTGATGAGGCGCTTGGGCAGTCGTGGCTCCAGCGTGTTGTACACGGGTATCGCCAAACGAATCATGTAGGGTGTGAGGAAGGTGGTGATCACACTCACCGCCACCACCACGGGGTAGAGGAAGTTGCCTATCACGCCCAGCGACAATCCCAGCGAGGCGATGATAAACGAGAACTCACCAATCTGTGCCATGGAGAAGCCACAGCGCATGGCCGACTTCAGACTCTCGCCACCCAGCATGAAGGATAGTGAGCCGAAAATGCTCTGTCCCACGATGATGGTTAGCACCAGACAACCTATGGGTAGGGCATATTCCACCAGTATTCCTGGGTCAACCAGCATACCTACTGATACGAAGAAGATGGCACCAAACAGGTTCTTCACGGGTTCCACCAGCTTCTCTATGCGCTCGGCCTCGATGGTCTCTGCCAGGATGCTGCCCATGATAAAGGCACCAAAGGCCGACGAGAAGCCTACCTTCGACGAGAATACTGCCATGCCACAGCATAGTCCCAGCGACACGATGAGCAGCACCTCGCTGTTGATCAGTCGTCTTACCTTGCGCAGGAAGATGGGAATGGCAAAGATGCCCACCACCAGCCATAGCACCAGGAAGAAGCCTATCTTCAGTATCGAGCCCAGCATCTCGCCACCGTCAGGGTTGTTGCCACTGGCTATGGCACTCAGCATCACCATCATCACAATGGCGAGTATGTCTTCCAGTATCAGCACGCTCATCACCATGCCGGCAAACTGCTGTTGGCGCAGTCCCAGGTCGTCGAACGCCTTATATATAATGGTAGTGGAACTCATCGCCAGCATACCGCCCAGAAAGATGCAGTCCATGCGCGACCATCCGAACTCGTGGCCCACGATGACACCCAGTATCGACATGGAGAAGATGATGCAGATGGTGGAGATGATGGGCGAGGCGCCCATCTTCAGTATCTTCTTGAACGAAAAGTCGAGACCCAGCGAGAACAGCAGGAACATCACACCGATGTCTGCCCACAGGTGGATGTTCGACATGTCCACCACCGACGTCGTGTAGGGCATGTGGGGCGACACCAGGAATCCTGCCACGATGTAGCCCAGCACCAGTGGCTGCTTCAGCTTCTTGAACACCAGTGTCACGATGCCTGCCACCATCAGCATCAGTGCCAGGTCTTGAATCATTGCGGGTAACTCAGCCATTATATTCTCCTACCAGTTCGCATATCTTGATGATCACATTCTGTGCCTTCTCCATCGACTGGATGGGCACAAACTCATAAGGACCGTGGAAGTTGATGCCACCAGCAAAGATGTTGGGGCAGGGCAGACCCATGAACGACAGCTGTGCACCGTCTGTGCCTCCGCGTATGGGCTTCACCTTTGGAGCCACCCCCGCCTCCTGCATGGCTTTCAGCACCACGTCTATCACGTGCATCTGTGGGTCTATCATCTCCTTCATGTTGTAGTACTGGTCTGCCACGTCCACCGTCACCGTTCCCTCGCCATACTGCTCGTTCATCTTGTCGGCAGCAGCCTTTATCGTGCGCTTACGCTCCTCAAAGCGCGTGCGGTCGTGGTCGCGTATGATGTAGCTCAGTCTAGCCTGTTCCGTCTGACTCTGTATGCCTGTCAGGTGGAAAAAGCCCTGATAGCCCTCTGTCGTCTCTGGGCGCTCGTCCTCGGGAAGCAGTGTTGTGAACTCTGCTGCCAGCAGACTGGCGTTCACCATCTTTCCCTTGGCATAGCCGGGGTGCACGCTGCGCCCCTTAATCAGGACCTTGGCGCTGGCAGCGTTGAAGTTCTCAAACTCCAGTTCGCCCACTTCGCCACCGTCCATCGTGTACGCCCACTCGCAACCAAACTTCTCCACGTCGAAGTGGTGTGCACCCATGCCTATCTCCTCGTCGGGGTTGAATGCCACGCGAATCTTGCCGTGCTTCACCTCCGGATGCTCCTTCAGCCACACCATCGCCTGCACTATCTCGGCAATGCCTGCCTTGTCGTCGGCACCCAGCAGCGTTGTTCCGTCTGTCACGATGAGGTCTTCGCCCACATGCGCCAATAGCTCAGGAAACATCTTCGGACTCGACACCATGCCTTCGCTCAGCACGATGTCGCCCCCGTCGTAGTTCTCCACGATGCGCGCCCTTATGTTGGCACCCGAGCAGTCAGGACTCGTGTCGTAGTGCGAGATGAAGCCTATCGTCGGCACCTCCGCCTTCGTGTTGGCAGGCAGCGTGGCATACAGGTAGCCCTTCTCGTCCATTTCCACGTCTTCCAGTCCCTCCCTTTTCAGTTCCTCCTTCAGGTAGGCAGCAAAGACCAGTTGTTTCTCCGTGCTTGGCACGCGCTCGCTCTCCTCAGCCGATTGCGTGTCAAACTCTGTATATTTCAAGAATCTCTCTACTAAGTTCATTATTCCAGTTTTATGTTTTTTTTCAAATTGTTGCCACAAAAGTACACAAAAACCCTGATACTACCAAATAAAAGCCATCTATTTCTTGCACACTTTATACCACCGTGTGCAACTTTCCCCATTTTTCTTCCATTTTCCCTTTGTCGTTCCGCGATTATTCTCTATATTTGTGGCATCTATATACCATAGACCTCGCCATTCATAGCGATTATAATACCATAGACCTCCCATTCATAGCGATGAATCTCTTAACAGTGATGAGTACTAACCTTAAGAAAATGTTTAACTGTTATGAAGACGTGGAGAGTTTTTTCGATGATATTCATGATGATCGCAGCAGTCGCCTTGACTGCCTGCAGCATTGACGAGGATTTCAATCCGCAGGACGATCGTCCGTTGGCCATCACCGTTGATGGTCAGACCAGTGGTTACGAGCAGACCTTCAAGCAGTGTCTGGGCTCTTTCAGCGAGTATGTCCATTCTTCGAGCGACAACTACCTCGCCATCGTGACCCCCATCCATTGCGACTTCCTCATGGAGTTCCCCGCTGACACCAATCCCTACACCCATTTCCACGAGGGCTATACCGGCTTTGAGCGCGACGCCACCACCGTCACCATAGGCATCAACGAGCGCAAGTGCACCTACGTTTCGGGCACCGCCCTCATCACCAAGACCGATGGTCGCAGCTTCACCGTCTCCTTCTCCGACTATAAGTTCCGTTGGAACCACAGTCGCGAGATCATCTTCAATGGCACCCTCACCGTGCCCATTAACCCCCTCTGACTCTCCCAATACTATGTTTTACGAGTGCATGAATAACGTCAATATCAGTTCATAATTGATATAAAAGGGGTTGCTGGTCCGATTTTTACATTCTTTTGTTCGTATTTTATATCGTTCAATCGAAGACGTTAGTATTTTTGCCATGCATTTTGCATCGAGAATAAAAATATTACCAGTAACCAAAGATTTTTTATGAATATTCAATCACTCGTATTAGTCGCAGCCGTGGTATTGATGCCGAACACCATGTTTGCCAAGGCTGCCAGCAAGCGAACCTCGTTGGTCGATTATGTTAACACGCTTCAGGGCACGAATTCCTCTTTCGGCCTCTCGCGTGGCAACACGTTCCCTGCCACTGCCATGCCATTTGCACAACACATGTGGACACCACAGACCGGACCTAATGGCGAGGGTTTCAAGTATCTCTATGCTACCGATGAAATCCGTGGCTTCGGACAGTCGCACCAATGTTCTCCCTGGGTCAGCGACTATGCTGTCTATACTTTCTTTCCTGAAACGGGCAACCTCGTTGTTGACCCTGATAAGCGTGGCGCCAAGTTCTCTCACGACAACGAAACGGGCAAGCCCCACTATTATTCTGTGAAGTTCAACAATGGGGTAAAGACAGAGCTTGCCCCTACGGAACGTGGCGTGCACTTCCGCTTTTCTTATCCTAAGGATGCCGATTCGTGGCTTGTTATCGATGGCTATAATGGTGACAGCGAGATAGAGATTATCCCTGAGGCGCGTCAGGTGCGTGGTTGGGTACACAATCATCGTTTCTGTAACCATGGCGAGAATTTCTACAACTATTTCGTGATTCAGTTCGACCAGCCTTTTGCTGACTACGGAACGTGGGAGAATCGTCATAACAAGACGTTTGCCAAGGAGCGTAAGGGCAATGGCGATGGCTTTGGAGCCTACCTGAAATTTAAGCGGGGCGCAAAGGTTCAGGCTAAGGCAGCTTCTTCGTATATCTCTCTTGATCAGGCCTATTTGAACCTTAAACGCGAACTTGGTAAGGATAAGACCTTTGAACAGACCAGGCAGCGTGGTCGCGAAACGTGGGAGAAGCTCCTCTCGCGCATTGTCGTGGAGGGAGGTACCGACGAGCAGATGCGCACCTTCTACTCCTGCCTGTTCCGCTCTAATCTCTTCTCGCGTAAGTTCTACGAGATTCGTGAGGATGGCACTCCTTTCTATTATAGTCCTTACGATGGTAGAATCTACGACGGATATATGTTTACCGACAATGGCTTCTGGGACACCTTCCGCTCGCAGTTCCCCCTGACCAATATCCTTCACCCCACGCAACAAGGCCACTACATGAATGCCCTTCTTGCAGCACAAAAGCAGTGTGGATGGCTCCCCTCATGGTCTTTCCCGGGCGAAACCGGTGGCATGTGTGGTAATCACGCCATATCCTTGCTTGCCGATGCTTGGGCAAAGGGCATACGCAGCTTTAATCCCGATTCTGCCCTTGCGGCCTATGCCCACGAGGCGATGAACAAAGGTCCGTGGGGTGGCGCTAATGGTCGTGCAGGGTGGAAGGAGTACTTCGAGATTGGCTATGTGCCTTTCCCCATGTCGCATGGCAGTGTCACCCAGACGCTTGAATACTGCTACGATGACTGGTGTGCCTATCAGCTTGCAAAATCTTGTGGCAATAAGTTCTACGAGCGTATCTTTGCCAAGCAGATGTATAACTACAAGAACCTCTGGGATGGCCGTGTCGGCTTCTTCCGTGGACGGGATGTCGATGGTTCATGGACGGAGCCTTTCTCTCCTGTGAAGTGGGGTGGTCCTTATACCGAGGGCAATGCCTGGCATTATATCTGGTCTGTATTCCACGATGTTGATGGACTCATCCGCTTGTTTGGCAGCGAGAAGAAGTTCTGCGAGAAGATAGACTCCGTCTTCTCTGTTCCTAATACTGTTGACCCCGGATGGTATGGTGGCAAGATTCACGAGATGGTCGAGATGGAAATCGCCAATATGGGACAGTATGCTCATGGCAATCAGCCCATCCAGCACATGTCCTACCTCTATTCCTATGCAGGACAGCCTTGGAAAACACAGTACTGGGTTCGTCAGATCATGTCGCGCCTCTATAATAGTACGCCTGATGGCTTCCCCGGCGATGAGGACCAGGGTGGCATGTCGTCATGGTATGTCCTCTCTGCATTGGGCATCTATGCCGTGACACCAGGCACCAACCAGTATGTCATCGGCTCTCCTTTGTTCCGTAAGGCTACCATCACCATGGAGAATGGAAAGAAGTTCATCATCGAGGCGAAGGACAACAACCTCGATAACTGCTACATACAGAGTGGTATGCTCAATGGTGGGAATCTCGACAAGAACTATATCACCTATGATGATATGTGGAATGGCGGCATCCTGTCATTCCAGATGGGACCTCAGCCTAACAAACAGCGCAATAACACCTCGGCCTCTGCGCCTTATTCCGTTTCAATAAAAAACTAGATTAATCATGAAAAAGACCGTCATTTTCTCTTTTCTCCTACTGGTTGCCGCGCAAGCGTTTGCTGGTCCCTCCGTGGATTCTAAGTCGAACAGCAAGCCGACTGAACGATTATGCCCGCTCTTCACCGACAATATGGTGATGCAACAACAGCGTGACAATGCGCCGATATGGGGTGTGGCAAAGCCTCGTAAGAAGGTTACTGTCGTCACTTCGTGGAATGGCAGGAAATACACCACCACAGCTGCTGCCGATGGCAAATGGCGCGTGGAGGTGACTACACCAAAGGCGGGCGGACCCTATAGCATCACCATCGACGATGGCAGGAAGACTGTTCTTGGCAATGTGATGATAGGTGAGGTGTGGCTCTGTTCTGGTCAGTCTAACATGGGTTTCGAACTTGCGTCTTCAATCAATGCTGAGGCAGAGGTGGCCGATGCCAATAACCACCCCAACATCCGCCTTTTAAAGGTTAAGACCAATATCTCCCCCGAACCTCTCGATGGCTTCGAGACCTCTATCGGCAATGGCTGGAACGTGTGTTCTGCCGATGCTGCCAGGCATTTCACGGCTGTAGGCTACTTCTATGGCCGAAATCTTGAACAGCATCTGAACGTGCCTATCGGCATCATCGACGCGTCGTGGGGTGGCACTATCATCGAGGCGTGGACAAGTCTCGACGGACTCTCCGTTCAGCAGTCCCAGGCTCGAAATATTGAGTATGTCAAGCATTTGCCTGTCGAGGCGTCTGCCCGCGAAGCCCAGTATCGAAAGGAGATCGTGGAGTGGGGGGCTCAGGTTCGTGACATCGACGCGGGCTATGACCATAACCAGCCGGTGTTCGCATCGCCATCGTTCGACGACGCTTCATGGGGTAGGATAAGCTATGAGCGTGGTGTCACGCGTGAGCCTGCTGATATCCTCGGCATCGACGGGTTCTTCTGGCTCCGCCGTGTTGTCGATGTACCTACTAAGTATGCGGGTAAAGACCTGTACATCCATCTGGGTGGCGTCGATGATAATGACATCACGTTCTTCAATGGTGAGCAGATTGGCTCTATGGAGGGCGTCATCTTCCGTCGTAACTACACCATCCCGGGTCGCCTTGTGAAGGCTGGACGCAACATCCTCACGGTGCGTGTGCAGGACACCGGTGGCTTTGGTGGTTTCTATCCTGCTGATGACACCTTCTTCATCACGGATAGTCAGGAGAGTACCGAACACCTTATCGACCTCGCTGGCGAATGGCGCTACCATATTGGCTGCTCCACGATGCAACTGCCTGTCATGCCTGTCAATACGGCGACTGAGCCCAACGTTCATTCTTTCCTCTATAACTCCATGATTCATCCACTTCACGACTATGCCATGAAGGGTGCCATCTGGTATCAGGGTGAGTCAAACAGCGATCAGAGTCTGCAGTACCGCGAGCTTCAGCCTATGCTTATCAAGGACTGGCGTCGCCAGTGGCACGACAATTTCCCGTTCTTCATCGTCCAGCTTGCCAACTACAAGCAGCGTCTTGACGAGCCTTCTGAGTCTTCGTGGGCAGAACTCCGCGAGGCGCAGTACCTCACTGCCAAGCATCTTGAGAACACGGGCATGGCCTGTATCATTGATATCGGTGAGGCCAACGACATACACCCCCGGAACAAGCAGGACGTGGGCTACCGACTCGCCCTTCAGTCGCGTGCCATTGCCTACGGCGAGAATCTCAATCCTAACGGACCTCAGTATCGCTCCTATCGCATTGAGGGCGACAAGATCCGTGTGTTCTTCGACACCGACCACCCCTGTGGCGAGTCCCAACTCGTCACGGGCCATGAGCGTCTCGGCATCCCTGGTGGCGCCGTGAAAGGCTTCACCATTTGCGGTCCCGACCGAGTGTTCCATTGGGCAGATGCCGTCATTGAAGGCAACACCATTGTTGTAAGCAGTCCCGACGTGAAGTTCCCCGTCGCCGTGCGTTATGCCTGGGGCGACAATCCCGAGTGCAACCTCTACAATAAGTCAGGGCTCCCCGCCATCCCATTCCGCACCGACGACTATCCCAACATCGGCATCCTCGTCCGATAATGTTGGTGGTATAAAAAACAAGCCCCTCTTCGTTCTCCGAGGGGAACACTATAGACAGCAAACTAAAGAAGCCCCCTCGGGGGCAGTAGGAGGGGCTTATTTTTTAAGCTTCGACAGAAGCGATGTTTTTTCTTTTCGATGTTTGTAATAACGAAGTTATGAGGTAAGAGCTGTGACTTTGGCGTAAGAACTTGTTCTTAAAGACAAAGCCATAGCACTTATCACAGGAGCTCTGCAAGAGCTACAAACATCAAAAAGAGTATTTTCTGTTTTTTTCCTCCCCTTCGATAGAAAACAATCTGACTACATGTAAATACAAAAAGTTTGCTGAAGATTTGAAACTATGGAATGAAAGTATTATCTTTGCAGGCGAAAACCTCTTGAACCCAGTTTCGCAACTGGCCTTTTGAGGTCACTATTACTGTTCATGAATGTCGTGAGACGTGCATATACTAGTGTCCCTATCTCGAATAGGGGGTTATAAGTTTGGAATTATCAAAAGAGATTTCCATTGTCCGTGAGGATAGTGGATTTTTTTGTGTCTATTTTATCCATTTTAAACGCCGTATTGGATAAAATAGTGCATTTTTTATCCAATACGCTTGCAAAATTGAAGAAAATACCATATTTTTGCACGCAGAATTTAAACATTGAGATTATGAAGACAATAGTTCTGAACCAACGAAAGGAACGTGATGAGTTGCTATCACGTCCGTATCTTACACGTAAAAGTGGTCTGGATATTGACATGCTGCTGAACAGTCATCTCATCAAGCTGATAACAGGTCCGCGTCGTGTAGGCAAGTCAACCCAGGCCTTGTTGATGTTGCGCGACAAGAATTTTGCCTATCTCAATTTCGACAATCAACCGCTTCTCGACGCATGGGACGCTAATCTGGTGATGCGAATGCTGGATGACGTCTATCCCGGCTATGAGTATCTGCTGCTCGACGAGGTTCAGAATCTTGATGCTTGGGACTTGTGGGTAAGCGAGCTCTATAGGATGGGAAAGAATCTGGTTATCACGGGTAGCAATGCCAAAATGCTGTCGAGCGAAATGGCAACCGTGCTCACGGGAAAGTATCTACAGATAGAGATGCTACCCTTTAGCATGGAAGAGTTTTTCGATTGGAACAAGCTCGATCTTCACGGACTAAAGCCGGAGCAGCAGGCTGAGGGTAGGGCGTTGACAGACGACTATATGCGCAATGGCGGCTATCCTGAAGTGGTGGCATCGCGCCCATTGGTACGTAGTTATCTCGACACATTGTTTGACTCCATCGTGTGGAAGGATGTGGCAAAGCGTCACAATGTACGCAACATCACCGACCTCAACAACCTGGCCATATATCTAGTTTCTAACTTCTGCAATCCACTGAGTGCCAATGAACTATCGGAGGAACTCGGCTTCTCGAGTGTTTCCACCGTCAAGAGGTTTATGGACTATCTGCATGAACCCTACCTGTTCTACTATCTCTCGCGCTACAACAATAAGTTGAAGCTGATGAACAAGGCGCCCCGAAAGGTCTATGTGGTAGATAACGGCTTTGTGGCAGCCAAGGCTTTCGCCGTGAGTGAGAACCTGGGACGATTGCTCGAAAACCAAGTGTTTATAGAGCTGATGCATCGAGGATACGATACCGAAAAGACCCTGTTCTATTATCGCTCTCGCAACGACAAGGAGGTAGACTTCGTGTTGCGCAAGGGAGCGCATGTCGAACGACTGGTACAGGTGTGCTACGACATGAGTAGTCCCAAGACCGAGAAGCGCGAGGTTGACAGTATCGTGGAATGCGCAGGCGAACTGAAATGCAGCAACCTCACCATTGTGACGCGCGACGAAGAGCGCACCATAGAGAAAGGTGGCTACACCATAGCCGTAGTGCCAGTATCAAAGTTCTGAGAATCAATGTTGATGATCATTTTCGTGAGGTCACGAAAATGATAACCTTAGCCAAAGGAGCTCAGCGCGAAGTTCAAGATTTTATGCTTACACGATATGCCCGTTATTTGATTGCACAGAATGGCGTTTTAGCCAGTAGACTACCCACATTGACGATCGCAGCCTAGAATCTTGCAGCAGATTTGGTGGTCTGTGAATAAAAAGTTGCTCAAATATTTGGAGGTTACAATAAAACTTCCTATCTTTGCAAAAGGAATGAGAGTTCTCGCTTAGGCGAGCGTCTTGGCTAACCAAGCCGAGCGGCATATAGGCGCGATAACATCAAGCTCCGCAACCGTTCTAATATAACAAAGCCGTTGGTCGAGTACCTGCGGCTTTTGCTTTTTTAAAGTGAGGGCGCTCCTGGATTGAGCTGTTCAATGGTTGACATGATCTCTTGGCGTGTCTGGATACTTGCATTCACTACAACGGCTTCACCATTGTAAACAACAAAACATTCGGCAATCATGCCGTTTGCAAAATCAGCTTTTCTTCTTGAGATGTATTTTGAAAGTTCGAAGGAACGAACTTGTAGAATGTGCTCGTCAAGATCAATGACAATAATCTTGCATCCTTGCTTCTTTGCAGCTTTAAAGCCCGCCGTAATTCCCTTCTCTCCCTGAATGCCTTTTCGATCGCCTAACTCTCCGTCAATGGTGTACTCAGGATTCTTATGGCCAAAAGAGAGTGTATGAGAATTGATAACGATTGTAATATCAGAGAAAGAATTGAGTATGGCACGGGCTGCGCGAATATTGCTATGTAATTCTCGTTGGTCAGCGTTTACACTAATAAGTAAGCGTTGACCATATATTTCATCTTCTATGAAATCTGTAGGGGTAATCATAATCGGCCTGCAAAGATAGTAAATAAATCTCTTTTTCACAAGCCTTACGGAGCGAAATTGCTTGGTGGTAGAGAAATTCTTTCTAACTTTGCACTAAAAAAGTACGAAGCAAACATAACATAATTTATAGTGGAATATGGCAGGATTTTAAAGAAGTCAATTCCAGAACTAATTGCATCGTGCTGTATACCGTCAATCAAGAATCATAATCGTGGCAGTTCTGAGGTCCTTCTAATTACAATACATTGCCCACATAACACCTACACTTTAGTAACAGAAAAGTGTAACGTTCCAACCTTCCGACTTAAGAATCTTGTAAAACACTGAGAATCAATGTCGATGACCATTTTCGTGAGGTCACGAAAATGGTTCAGCTTGGCAGTGGTTCACAGCGCGAAGTTCAAGACTTTATGCTCATTATGTCAGGGGAGTGCCCCTGATATTTTTTTATTCCGCCTCAGGAATGTCACTCCACTTCGTGGTGTAGCTGGGACTGCGGAAGTCGTGCTTGATGCTGTCGCGGAAAACGCCCGCTTTACCTTTTCCGTCTTTAGCCGTATATTGTTGCGAGCCAAGCACGATGGTTTCACTACCATTCTCCCGGTTGATACGATCGATAGCTTCATCAAGCCTCCGCTTCTTCTCGTACTTCTCGGAATCGTAGTCTATGAAATTGGTTTGGACTGCTGAATCTGGACAGATGCCTGCCACGATAACGCCTGCCCGCTTGTACTGATACCCCTGTCGGAATATCTTCTGCGTGCAGCGAAGCGCACATTGCACGATATCCTGCGTCGAGCTGGTGGGCGTCAGCAAGGTCTCCTGAGCCCAGTTCCAGTACTGCGGTAAGTCCTCGCGAAAATGGTTCGTGTCTATGAACACACTCACAATGGCTGCTGCCGACTGCTGCTTGCGTAGCTTCTCCGCACAATGGGCAGCAAAGTTGCTGATACTGGTGCGTAGCGTCTCGAAGTCGGCCACCATGCCAGGAAAGCTCCTGCTGGTGCAGATGCTTTTCTTTTTGCTCATGTCTTCCAGAGGCACACAGTCATCGCCATTCAGCTCCCGCCAAGTGCGCTCTACGACCACATTGAAGGAGAGTCGAACCCAACTCCTTGTCAACGAGGCAAACTCGTAGGCAGTCTTTACACCCACAGCCTGCAGTCGTTTGGTGTACTGTCTGCCAATGCCCCATACCTCATCTATCGGATAGAGTTTCAGGGCTTTGATACGCTTCTCGTCTGTATCGATATAGCAACAATGATGGTAGCCAGCATAGTGCTTGGCATAATGGCTTGCCATCTTTGCCAAGGTCTTAGTAGGACCAATGCCTATGCTCACAGGCATGCCCGTAGCGTGCTTGATGGTCTTGTGCAATTGTTCGCCCCATGATTTAAGGTCGAGGTGCTCCATCCCTTTCAGCATACAGAAACCTTCGTCTATGCTGTATCGATAGAACTCCGGCACCTCCTTGCGGATGAGCGACATCACCCTGTCCGTCATATCCAGATATAGCTCATAGTTAGAGGAAAACACGGCTATCTCCTGTCCAGGGAACAGGTCTTTCAACTGAAAATAAGGCGTTCCCGCCTTGATGCCCAGCTTCTTTGCTTCGTTTGATCGCGCCACCACACATCCGTCATTGTTACTGAGTACAACGACAGGCTTTCCGTTGAGGTCAGGGCGAAACACCCTTTCGCAACTCACGAAACAATTATCACAATCTACAATGGCAAACAATGGGTTTTCCTCCAGTCTCTAATGGTGAAAATCACTTTGCCCCAGACGTGAACTTCGTCGGAGGTATCCAAAATAAACGGCTTGAAATTCTTATTGGCAGGCAACAGGCGGATGAAGCCCTGGTCACGTGTTGAAGTATCGAGAAACTTCACCGTGAACCCACCGTTGACATAAGCAGCCACGATATTGCCATGCACCATCTCCTCGGCTTTGTCCACCAGACAAAGGTCGCCATCAAAGATGCCAGCCTCCTTCATAGAGTCGCCCTTCACCCGCACATAAAAGGTGCTTTCAGGATGCCTGATAAAGTCACGGTTAAAGTCCAGCCTGTCAGCCGGATAGTCGCTTGTGATGGGGAATCCCGCAGCTATCGCATCATACATCGGTAGCTCCAGCTCAGTAGAAGCATCCGCCTTGAAAATCTCTTCGTCTTTCATCCTTCCTTATTTTGCCTACAAAGTTACGCAATAATCTGAAAAATAAGGAAGGAATTACAAATAAAAAACACCCCTCCCAGTCGGTAGGACAGGGGAGGGGCTCTTTCAATTCATACAACTTGCCACGCCGAGGCTAGTGGCGATCGCCGTAAGGATGGCGATAACAGTTTGCAACACAAACTTCCAAGTTTCTAGTTTCTTCATAGTATTATTCGGTTAATTGTTTGTTTTTAAAGGCCTACGAATTTTACGAATTATACAGATTAATTTTTAACGGAATAATAATTTGTAAAATCCGTAAAATCCGTAGGTAAAATAAAGTTTTCATTGGTTGGAACCGCCTGCGGCGGGAAATTATTCAAAATTTGATTCAAAATTAAACAAAGATTTATATCCCTTCGGCTTGTGTTAGGCGAGAAAGAAATTAAATGAGAAATTTTGTTTTCAATTTTGAAAAATTTCCCTGCGCAGCAGGCCTAAGCCTAATCCCCCTGACTCGCGGTTTCGATTCCCGCCAACTCCTTCACGTTAAGGAGCGAGGCACGCTTCTTCAGCGACTTCGACGTCAGGTCGTTCAAGTCCATGCGACTGGGCTGGAAGCGCAGGTATATTCCGCGCACGTTGGACGCCAGGTTGAACTCCTCCTCAGAGTCGGCACCCGTGGTGTGCGTAGAGAGATAGAACGTACCCAGGTCGCCAAACTGCACCTTCTTGCCCTCCATCAGCTGCTCCAGGATGCAGGACTGTAACTTGTTGGCAACGCCCAGGCAAACATCGGTGCCATACACCGAGTTGTGTTCCGCCATGTGCTTGCACAGCTCAGGGTAGGTCATGGTCTTCAGCGATACGATGCGGGCATAGACCTTGCCGAACATCTTTGAGTTCTTCACGCGGTTCACATAAGTTTTGTAAAGTACAGGCATAGTGTTAAGGTATTAAATGGTTAAAGTTAATTGTGATTTTGCCGAGGATTTCGTTTGGTGGCCCCATTCGTCCCGTTTGCCGGCGTAAAACGCTCCGTTTGGCGCCTCCATCCGTTGTTCCTCAAATGCATTGCAAAGGTACTAAATAAATGCGAGGTGTGCAAATGTAGAGACCATAAACCACCATTTTTCGAGGGTATTTTTTGGGGGTAAAATACAGAAAAATATATTCTCAGATGAAAAGGTCAACGCTTCCAGTACGAAGTCCACTAGCCCGGGAAAAGGGACAACAGAATCAGGAAAGCAGACAACCAGCTCAGAGAGACAAGTCAACAAAAGCAGTATAAGAAACAGTAATTAACAAAAACAGTATTAATTCAAGGCTCAAAGGGAGTCAACACTATACAGGGAAAGACAATGAAAACACCCCATTTTGGACTTTTGGACTTTGGACTTTTGGACTTTTTGGTGTTTTCAAAAAAGCAAATACGTTTGATAATATATTATATATATTATAATATATATAATATATTAAATATTATACTTAGTATAACCGTATTCTTTCTAATCTTTTTCATATTTCCTCTCTCTTCTAATAAAATATAGCAAAAAGTCCAAAAGTCCAAAGTCCAAAAGTCCGTTTCAGAATTTAAAAAATAAATACGAAGTAAAAAATTTGGTAGTGTAGTTTTTTATGCCTATCTTTGCAACAATAAAAACTAAAGACCAAGCATGAAGACTCAATCACTTATATATAAAGCATTGATTTTGAGAGGGTTATACCCCCCCCAATTTTCGTTATGTAGTATAGCGTCAACATTTCGTTTCCCCATCAACATTGTTAAATCACCCTTGTTGCGCAGGCTCACCGCCCGTGCTGCAGGGCTCGTTGCGTCTGCAAGTTTTCTGTGCACGCTCACCAGTTGTGAGAAGGAAGTGACGCTCACCCCTATGTATAAAATGTACGAGGAGAGTGTGGCACTCCCTGATGCCCAGCTCGACAGCATAGACCGTTTCACCACCAAGTTCAATAAATATGTACGCACCTATCCCGAGTCTCGTGAAGACACGTTCTACGAGCCCACGGTAGAGAACGTGCGTGAAGCCCTTTCCCTTTATGGTCGCGAATACGAGGAGGTGAACACTTCCTTTGTCATCATCGTGGATACCACGTGGGAGAAGGTGACACATCTTACGTACTAAAAACTTGAAGTCTATGACAACAAAAGAACCCGGCTACGTTTACATACTCACTAATCCTAGCTTCAGGGAAGACTGGGTGAAGATTGGTAAGAGCTCTCGCCCCGTGGACGTGAGGAGTAAGGAGCTGGATAATACTGCTGTTCCCTTGCCCTTCGAAATCTTCGCCACGATGAAGACGGTGAAGTATAACGAGGCAGAGAAACTGGTGCATCGCTACATTGAGCGTTTCACCAACCTGCGAATTCGCAATAATCGCGAGTTCTTCAATGTGAAGCCAGAAGAGGCTCTAGAGATATTCCGCGAAGTTGCAACTCTGCTGGATGATGCAGAGATAGAAGAGGTTTATAAGAATGGCATGAAGGGTGGAAACTCTAAAGAAGGCGATAGGAAGCCGATGCCTCAAAAGTCACGAACTTCCTCACAAAGCACCGGAAATAGAGTTTGGTTGATTCCTTACAATAAAAAGTTCTTTGACCTAAAAACCTGTTACGACAAAATGGGCGAAGTCTATTGGACGCAACATTTCCACTTCCAAGCAGGCGATACAGGCTACATTTATGGCGCAGCTCCTGAAAGTGCCATTCGTTTTAGTTTCAGGGTGAAGGAGGCAGATATGCCATATAACCCGATTATGGATCAAGACAATGAGTTTGTAAGGGGTGAAGGGCCTTCTAATTCAGATGTAAGTGACAGGCTCTTTGCTCACATAATACTTACTGGAGAGACAACAAACAAACGTCTCTCGCTGGCCAATCTCCTTGACAGAGGATTAAAGGGAGCCCCTATGGGAGCAATGAATCTTTCGAAGAAGGAACTGAAAGGATTGTTGGAGTATATAGAAGAGAATTTTTAAAGTACCCACCTTCGAGGACAAATTGGAAAAGAATATATAAAATACAATTCAATATATGACACGAAATATCGTTTGGGAAGAAATACGTAAAACTGCGAGTTATATTTATGGGATAGAAAAATATACTAAAGCTAAACGAAAATATAATACAGGAAGTAAGTTGTTTACTTTTATTATTGCAATAATATGTGCAACATCTACCATTTACCCAGAGTGGAGAGAGGCTACTATTATCACCTCAATTATAGTCGCGACCTGTACATTTATAAAAGAATTTAAGCCTATATATGCACAACCCGAAGAAGAACTCAGGGAGTTGGATAATATTTGCGATTTCTATAAAGGATATTTGAACAAATTAGAAGATTTCTTTACTTCTGATTGCTATGATAGTAAAGAAGATCTTGATGAAAAGAAGAAAGATAGATTTAAAGAAATTATAAATACTGTAGGAGACAGAGAAACAACAATGAAACGGTTGTGTAGGAGTAATTATTGGGAATCTAAAGAAGTTAAACAGAAGACAACATATCATTTAAAGAGTGGTTTCCCTCAGGCAAAATACTACTCACTTCCCTATGAATAATATTATAGGAAGAAGATAAAGGCCGAAGTTATAAAGACAAAGCAAAGGAATAAGATATATGGCAACAACAAATAAAGAAGATTTGAAGAGAGAACTGGGTAACCTGATATGGAAGATGGCTACCACATTGGTGCATGGTGGCAAGGTGTCGTCTGTGCAGTTTATGGATTACACTTTGGGCACCCTGTTCTATCGTTTTATTAGCGAGAATATCACAGACTACTGCAATAAACTGATGACGGATGCAGGAGTACCCAATGCCGATTACCTCAACATGGATGATGCAACAGCGGAGAATGCCCGTGCCCAGATTATCAAGGCAAAAGGCTTCTTTATTCTTCCGTCGCAGTTGTTCAAGAGGGTGGCTGATGGCGCAAAGAATGATGACGAATTGAACACCACGCTGGCGAACAACTTCAAAGCCATTGAAGATAGTGCCATCGGAACGGACTCTGAGAACGATGTTCGTGGACTCTTCAATAACTTCAATACGAATGACCAAGGACTAGGCGCCACTGTAGCGGAGCGCAACGAATTGTTGACTACGCTATTGGAGAGTGTGCGTGACCTCGACTTCACTACATACATAGAGAGTGGACTGGATGTGTTTGGCATCTGCTATGAACACCTCATCAAAATGTATGCCCTGAATAGTGGTACCAAGGGTGGTGAGTTCTACACACCTGCTGAGGTGAGTTACCTGCTTGCCATGATAGCAGCAGCAGAGCGCAAGACCGTGAACAAGGTGTACGACCCTGCATGTGGCTCTGGCTCTTTACTTCTGAACTTCAACCTTGTGCTGGGAGCCAAGAATGTGCGTGATGGTTTCTTTGGTCAAGAAATCAACCTGAAGACCTACAACCTCTGTCGCATGAACATGTTCCTGCACAATGTGAACTATGATCACTTCGACATTCAACTTGGTGATACCTTGCTCGACCCCAAACACGAGATGGATGAACCTTTCGATGCTATTGTGTCAAATCCACCTTATAGTGTCCCCTGGCCAGGCGATAGCGATATCACTCTGATTAACGACCCTCGCTATTCTCCTGCTGGTGTGTTGGCACCCAAGTCAAAGGCAGACTTTGCTTTCACCATGCACATGCTTTCATGGCTATCCACAGAGGGTACTGCTGCCATCGTAGAGTTCCCTGGCATTTTGTATCGTGGTGGCGCAGAGCAGAAAATCAGAAAGTATCTGGTGCAGAATAACTTTATCGACACTATTATCCAGTTGCCCAGCAACCTGTTCTTTGGTGCCTCTATTGCCACCTGTATCATCGTATTGAAGAAGAACAAGAGCGACAACCGTGTTTGCTTCATCGATGCTAGTCAGGAGTTTATCCACGAGGGCAACAAGAACAAACTTTCAGATGAGAACGTCAACAAGATATACGAGGCTCACAGGAAGAAGGAAGAGATTGCACACTTCTGCCATATTGTTACTACCAAGGATATCGAAGCGGAAGACTTCAATCTTTCTGTTTCTACCTACGTGGAGCAGGAAGATACCCGCGAGCAGGTGGATATCGCTGTTCTGAATAAGCAGATTTCTGAAATCGTAAGTCGCCAGCAGACTCTCCGCACTCAGCTCGATGCCATCATTAAAGAATTAGAGGAGGATGTGGCATGAGTGAGATAAAGAAGCTGATAGAGAAACTTTGTCCGAATGGGGTGGAGTATCGCCGAATAGGTGATATAACAGAAATTCTTAGAGGAAAACGACTAACCAAAAAAGAATTATCTGAAGAAGGATCTTACCCAGTTTATCATGGAGGCATTGAGCCGATTGGTTTTTATGGCAAACATAATAGGCCTGCAAATACAGTCATGATTATCAACGTTGGGGCTTCTGCTGGTACTGTGGGGTTCTGTGACAAACCTTTTTGGTCTTCTGATGGATGTTTCTGTATAGGAAAGTCTGATATTCTCTTGGATAGATTCCTATATTTTCTCTTATCTAAAAATCAGGGAAGTTTCGTTAGTAAGGTAAGACATGCGGGAATCCCTACGTTAGACTCAAAAGTTATCGCGAACTTTGAAATCCCAGTACCTCCATTAGAGGTGCAGAGTAAAATTGTTGAGGTACTCGACAATTTTACGGAGCTAGAAGCGGAGCTAGAAGCGGAGCTAGAAGCGGAGCTAGAAGCAAGGCGAAAGCAATACGAATACTACCGTAACCAACTCCTGTCATTCGAGAATTGGGGGGGGCAAGATTTGATGTAAAGTGGATGACATTGGGAGAAATATGCGAAATAAGAGGTCGAATTGGATTTAGAGGCTATACAATAAAAGACCAAGTTGAAAAAGGTGAAGGGGCTTTAACTTTAACTGCTTCTAACATTGTAAAACAACATATTGATTACAACAAAAATACATATATTACTTGGGAAAAATACTATGAATCTCCTGAAATCATGGTAAAAAATGGTGATATAATCGTATGCCAAAGAGGTTCTATAGGCAAAATAGCTATTGTTGAGCATTTAAATGAAGCAGCAACAATTAACCCTCAACTACTTCTACTAAAGAACATACATTGTAACAATAAATATTTAACATATTATTTAACAAGTAATCATTTTCAAAAGTCACTTTCCAAAATTGTGGGTCATGGAACAGTTCAAATGATAGCGCAGAAAGATTTGAAAAACTTACTGATTCCTATTATACCCGAACAAGAGCAACAAAGAATTGTCTCCATCCTTGACCGCTTTGAGGCATTGACCACAGACCTGCAGTCAGGACTGCCAGCAGAGATAGAGGCAAGACGCAAGCAATACGAATACTATAGAGAGAAACTTTTGACTTTTAAACGTAAATCAGCATGATGTTAGAACAGATTGATTTGATTTCGGAGAATACTGAAAGTACCGTAGTCGCAGAATATGTGCGCCCTGCGGTGGCGCGTGAGGTGACCTATCAGAGAGAAGCGGAGTTAGAACAGGACCTCATTGAACGTCTTCAGCGACAGGGTTATGAATATTTGCCCATCCACAACGAAACGGAACTGATAGCCAATTTGCGCCATCAGTTGGAGGTGTTGAATGACCTCAAGTTTACGGATGGCGAGTGGCAACGATTCTTTAAGAGCGAGATTGCCAACGATAGCAAAGGTATCAAGGAAAAAGCCTTCACCATTCAGCGCGACTACAAAAAGAGCTTCGTGCGTGATGATGGTACTCAAATCAATATCAATCTGATAGACAAAAAAGATATTCACCATAATTCAACCCAGGTCATCAATCAATATACCGTGAGTACGGGTAAGCGGGAGAATCGCTTTGATGTGACTATCTTGGTGAATGGTTTGCCCTTGGTACATATAGAGTTGAAGCGCAGGGGCGTATTGCTGAAAGAGGCGTTTAATCAGATTAATCGCTACGGAAGAGAGTCATTCTGGGCAGACAATGCGCTATTTGAATATGTGCAGATATTCATCATCAGTAATGGCACAAGGACGAAATATTATAGCAATACCACTCGTGACAATCATATCAAGGAGCAAACAAGCAAGGCAAAGGCAGGGCGCCAGCGCACGTGTAATAGCTATGAGTTTACCTCTTATTGGAGTGATGCTAAGAACAAATTGCTGAACGACCTGGAGGACTTTACTGCAACTTTCCTGAGTCGTCACAGCTTGTTGAGTATTCTAACACGTTATTGTGTGCTGACAGAACAACAGGTGCTGATGGCAATGCGTCCTTACCAGATAGCAGCCACAGAGCGTGTGCTGAATCGTATTGAGGTGGCGCACAATGCCAAGGTATATGGTACGGTGAAGGCTGGAGGCTATATATGGCATACAACAGGAAGTGGTAAGACGCTTACATCATTCAAGACAGCCCAACTTGCTACACAACTGCCTTATATCGATAAGGTGTTCTTTGTGGTGGATAGAAAAGATTTGGACTATCAGACCATGCGCGAGTATGACCGATTCCAAAAGGGTGCTGCAAATGGAAACACCTCAACCAAGGTGCTGGAGAGTCAGATAGCAAGTGCCAAGAGCAAAATCATTATCACCACCATACAGAAGTTGACGAGCTATATCAAGAAGAATCCAGATAGTGATGTGTATCAAAAAGAGGTGGTGATGATTTTCGATGAATGCCATCGTTCACAGTTTGGCGATATGCACCAGCTTATCACGAAACGCTTCAAGAAATACTACCTCTTTGGTTTCACAGGCACACCTATCTTTGCAGAGAATATGCCAACAGGTGTTGGTGTCATCAAGACTACAGAAGATGCTTTTGGAGAAAGACTGCATACCTACACCATCGTCAACGCCATCAGCGACCATAATGTGTTGCCCTTCCGTGTGGACTACGTCCGTACGATGAAGGAGAAAGAAGAAATGGAGAATAGCAAGGTGTGGGACATTGAGCGAGAGAAAGCCCTGAGTGACCCACGTCGCATCACTAATGTGACACAATATATCTTGGAGCACTATGCCCAGCAGACCATGCAAGGTAAGAACTACAAGATGAGTGTGGTGACCAATGTAGAGAAGTTGGCGAAAGATAAGAAGAAAAAAGTAGAGGAGGAAAGAGGCAAGTCATTGCTTAGTGGATTCAACAGTATCCTTGCCGTGCAGAACATACCGATGGCAAAGCAATACTATCTGGAACTGCAACGCCAAATGGAGGAACTGCCTGAAAACAAGAGATTAAAGGTAGCAACCATCTTTAGCTATGGTGTCAACGAGGCAGACCCCAACGATGAGGATGATGAGTGCAACGACGATACAGAAGGACTAGACACATCAAGTCGCGATTTCTTAGAGCAAGCCATTCAAGACTATAACAACATGTTTGGCACAACGTACGACACAAGTGCCGACAAATTCCCCAACTACTACAAGGATATTTCTCTGAGAATGAAGAACAGGGAAATCGACATCCTTTTGGTGGTGAATATGTTCTTAACTGGTTTTGATGCCACAACGCTCAACACGCTCTGGGTGGACAAGAATCTGCGCTATCATGGTCTGTTGCAATCGTATAGTCGTACCAATCGCATATTGAACAGCATCAAGACGTTTGGTAACATTGTTTGTTTCCGCAACTTGGAGGATGCAACGAACAAAGCACTTTCCCTGTTTGGTGACCCTGAAGCCAGAGGCGTGTCTATCCTCAGACCATTTGATGATTATTTCTATGGATATGAGGATAAGAACGGAAAACATGAGAAAGGTTATAAAGAATTGGTTGAGGAACTTCTGGAGAAACTGAAGCCAGGCGATATGCCTTTTGGAGAAAAAGCAGAAAAGGACTTTATCAAGTTGTTTGGAGACATCCTGAAGATGAGAAACCTGCTCAGCGTATTTGATCAATTTGAAAAAGTTGATATGCTTAGCGAACGCGATGTGCAGGACTATACCAGTATCTATCTTGACCTTGCCGACAAGTACAGACGCGAAAAGAAGGAAAAGGAAGATATTTGCGATGACGTGATATTTGAGATGGAACTTGTTAAACAGGTTGAGGTGAACATTGATTTTATCCTCTTCCTAGTGGAGCAATATCGCAAGAGTCATCAGCAGGATGGTGAGATAAGGGCAAGAATCAGCAAGGCTATAGACAGTAGCCCAGACTTGCGAGATAAGAAAGAACTGATAGAGAAGTTCATAGAGCAGTTGACACCAAACAGCGAAGTTGATGCTGCATGGCGTGTTTATGTGAACAGAGAAAAGATAAAGCAGTTTGAAGCTATCGTGGAAGAGGAAAGTCTGAAGCGTGAACAAGCTGTGGAGTTCATTGAGAATGCCTACGAACGTGGCTATGTGCCAGAGGGAGGAATGGAACTGGATGGCATGATGCCACCTATCAATCCCTTTGACCCATCAGCAGACAGACAAGGAAAGATACAGAGAGTAATTGACCGACTAAAGGAATTCTTTAATCGTTTTGCTGGCATCACAAATGGTAGCTTTGCAGATTAAAGTGATAGCTGATTGATTACATCCTCAAACATGCACCCTCTGCGAAGATCGTGCGGATTGAGTGCACAGCGGCGCTCGAGCTTGCTCGCTTGGCTTGCCAAGAACCGACCCTACTGTGCACTTCGGATTATATAAAGAAAAGGTAAAAAGAGAAAAGGTATAACTAAATTAATTGAAAACATAAACTAAACAATGACAATTGAAGAACTGAGGTCCTTGTTCCGCGATATGCAGGACAAGGGGTTGAATCCTATGATGTGCGACACGGAAGTGCCCCTTTACGACGCTGCCGTGCCTTGTGGCGATCCTATGTATTGCGCTGAAGACTTTGTTGAGTCGATGCTGCTGCCGAAAGAACTGCTGTCCATCAAGCCGGAATTCATGGTGACGGTGAGGGGCGAGTCGATGAGGGATGCGGGCATTGCCACGGGCGACGTGGTGAAGGTGGTGGGGATAGACCATCCTTTCGATGGCGACATCGTGCTGGCATGCATAGAGGGGGAGTACACGCTGAAGACTTACTTCGAGGATGAGGATGGGCAGACATGGCTGGTGCCTCAGAACGAGGACTACAAGCCTGTGCTGCTGGATGGCAGCAGGCGGGTGAGGCTGTGTGGCAGGGTGAAGGAGATAGTGAAGCAGGCACCAAGGGTGCCAAGCAGACTTTGTGCCAGGGCGGTGAGAAGGGCGATAAAGGCAAAAGATGTAAGGTCTAAGATCAGCGAGGTGAAGGTGAGTTATGTTTTCCAGGAAATAGCACCAATGATTAAAGCAGCCAGACTATGGTATGCAGTATATAGGATGATGGCGGACTATGATGTGGTTAAGGTTGAGGACTTCGATACCTTCTTATATATGTTGCAAAAGGAGGTGCCACAGCATGAACATGTGCCTCTAAAGGTTGAGCTGCAAAGGTTGGCAGTACAGAGTTTTGCTAAGCCTGTGAAGTTATGGACTCCAAGTAATGCTCCCGTGAGGGGACTGCGATACAAGAGTTATGTGGAGATTGCGAATAAGACTGAGGAATTGCTAATCTCCTAAAAAACTCTCAAAAAACTCTCAAAACTCTCAAAAAATTAGCTCTTTTTTGGCGAAAACTCTCAAATAAAGGCAAAACTGCGCACAGTTTTCTCAAAAACTAGTCGGCGATGGAAGATTACTTCCGTCGCCGTTTTTTTGTGCCTAACTTTGCATCGTCAAACAACGACAAGCGGTCTTTGACATGTTTACATTTACAACGCATACGCAGGTACACACGCACACCTACACGCAGGTACATTCTAATAAAAAATATAAAGGAAAAATGACGCAGGAAGAAAAGATGATGATGCGGCAGGCGCAGGAATATATACGCGAGCTGCAACAGAAACGCAATGCGGGCACGGAGAACTGTATGCTCTCTAGCGACTTGGCTAGGGAGATGGGGATCTCTGCCCTGGATCTACACCACTATCTGATAGACGTGGGGTTCCTCTTTCGTGAGCGAACAACTTACGAACTGAAGCTCGGCAAACGTTATGCGGGGCTTGGATATGCAAAGACTCGGAGTCACTTCCGGTACAACAAGCGGGGCGATCTCGTTGAGACGCGCTTCCCTGTCTGGACTGAGAAGGGGCAGGAGTACATCAGAATTTTAATCATTGGAAAAGGCAAAAATGCCAAGAAGTTCAACAACTAAAAAAAACAAAAGAAATGGAAAAACTTGTATTGATTCAAGCGGTGGGCGCATACGCTGAGCGCCAGTACACAAGACAGGACGGCACGCCGGAGTATTACCGTAGTCGTGGTGTGGTGATGAAACATGGTGGTGACACTTTCTACGGGGAGATGACGGGCGACCTGGCGTCGAAGAACCGTGACACGGAGTATTTTCAGAATCAGCCTTACGTGGTGAAGGGTTACTGGAAGCATCGCACATGGGGTGAGAGTCAGGAGCGCCACGAAAACATGTTTTATATCACTGATTTACAGGCGCTTTAGCTTTGGGGCCGCCTACGGCGGGAAATTATATAAAATTGGAAACAAAATTATTCATTTTTATTTTTCTTCGTTGAAAGTTAAATATCTTGTTTTAATTCTGAATCGAATTTTAAATAATTTCCCTGCGAAGCAGGCTTTTAAACAAAAACTTTGAGTTGAAGCAGAGGAAGTCTTCACGTGAAGATGGCCATCGGATTTCCGAAACTTCTTCTCGCTTAAAATCAACTCAAAAAAAAATGGAAGTTATTATTAAAATCAAACTGAACGATAGTGTTATTGCCCGCATGAAAAAGGGCGAGTATGTGCAGGGTTCGCTGTACTTTGACAGTAAGACCGGCGAGAAGGCTTTCACCGCCTACGCAAGGAAGTCGAGGGGGGCGGGCTATGTGCCGAGCTACAAAACCATTGCGGAGCTGGAGAACGGATGGCTGAAGGAGACGAAGACGCTCATCATACGGCGCGAGGCGTTCCAGAAGCGACTGGGCTCGCCACGCATCATGGCACAGATGGACCGAGGAAACCAGCAGGCTAAGGATGTGCTGATAGACCAAGAGATTATTGAGTTTTGCTAATACCATAGAATTATGTTTTGCTATCAGAAGAATTTCAGTAATCCTACGTTGCCCGTTGACGAGGCTCAGTTTTGGGCGCTCGTCAGGGCAAGCAAATGGAACGAGAATATCGATAAGTATCGCGAGACGCACGATGCGGCTCTCAAGCGCAAACTGCCTGCGTTCATTTTTCAGGCTACGTTCGACGAGACGACATCGAAGGCGGGGAAACTGGGGCGGTGGCGAAAGCAGGCTGCAACCCGTCTGACGGGACTTGTGGTGATGGATGTGGATCATGTAGATCCTAGGTCGATTTGGCCCCCTAAGATAGGGGGCTTAGGGGACTTAGGTATCCTGCTCGTGTACATCACACCTTCGGGCAAAGGTCTAAAAATTGTGTTCAAGGCTCGCACGGAGTGGGGCAACCTCATAGACAACCAGCACCAAATGGCGAAGCTGCTGGGCGTGGAGGTGGACGAGAGTTGCAAGGACGCCAGTCGCATGAGTTTCATCTGCAAAGAGACTGATATTTTGTATTTGGATAAGGAGCTGTTTACATACGAGAACAAGGCGTATGGTGAGAAGTTCGACGAGGAGTACAGGAACGGACACTCGCAGGAAACTATTAAGGGAGAAGTTCTTGGCGATGCCAAGCGGCAGAGCCGAGCGAAAGAAATTAAAGAAGAAGAATTAAGTTATCATGGAGTTGAATACAAAGAAATATGTGAAGCGTGGCAGGCCGCGCAAGGTGGAGCCCCTGCCTCGGGAGATCGCCACCGAACAATGTTGCAGCTGGCTCTCGACCTTAGGTATATCTGCGACAACCAGCCTGAAATGGTCGACAGGGTGCTTAGACTGTGTGGATTTGTGCAGGACGTCATCCGCGAACGAGGCGACAAGGAAGTCACCGACATTGCTCATACGGCTTGTGAGCGAAAGCTATACAAGGACATCCCCAAGAGGATGCAAGGGGTGCTTGAAAGTGTGGGTATTCATGCAGGCAAGTCCGATGCAGCTGCAAAGCCTGTGGGAGCAGTTGAAGTGCCTTACGAACAGTTCGCTGCGAGGCTGGAACCTCTCCTTTGCACCCCTTATGCGGAAGCCTGTAAGGGTGTGAGCAGACACAACTGGCTGGGGGCGGTGATGGCCTCGGGGGCCATGTACTGTACGCTGATGACCCGTTGCTGGTATAAGCACTTCAACGGGGCTCGGCAGAGGATGAACCCGCAGGTGTTGATTATTGGTGACCCTGCCAGCGGAAAGAGCTTTGCCAAGGACCTGGACGACCAGATTATGTGTGCAATGAGGGCGCAGGACGAGGAGGTGCGTGCGCAGGAGACGCGCTACAAACAGGAACAGAAGAAGCGTGGCACCAGCTCGAAGGCGCAGAAGCAGGACGCACTGGTGGAGCCCGAGGGCATGATACGCTACCTGCCCACGAAGACTTCGAACAACATCTTCTTCCGACGCCTGAAGAGGGCCAAGGAGGTGGTGAATGGCGAAGTGCTGCCCATGCACCTGTATATGTTTGACTCAGAACTCGACTCTTCCATCTCGGCACAGAGTGGGGGTGCATGGATAGGCAAGCACGACCTGGAGCTGAAGGCTTTCCACAACGAGCTTAGTGGTGTGGACTATGCCAATGGCGACTCGATCAACGACATCCTGCCTGTGTATTGGAACAGCGTCACCACGGGTACCCAGATATCGCTCTACAAGAAGTTCACCATGCGTAACATCAACGATGGTCTTTGCTCACGTGTGGCAATCTTCCAGATGGAGGTGGCGCGCTATCAGATGGTGAAGAAAAAGATGGTGGACTGGCAGGCTAACGAGGCGCTGAAGCAATGGGGCTTCCGCTTCGAACAGCTACACGGCGAACTGCCTTTGGAACGACTCACCGACCATGTGTATGAGCTCTGCGAGCTATCGGCACAGGAGGCAGAGGCTGCCGATGACCACGTGCTGGACTACCTGAGAAAGCGTGCCGTGTTCTATGCCACCTGGCTCACCGTGCCTCGCATCATTGGTCGGCAGTATGAGCAGTATAAGAAGACGGGACAGCTCGACATCAACGACGACGACCTGAGGTTCTCCACGCTCATCTATGATGCCGTGATATATTTCCAGGACCATTTCTTCGGACAGATGCTGCAGGACTCATGGGACAACGCAGCCCGCGAGTTTGTGCCACGCAGAAAGAATTCGAGGAATGCCGATGCCTACAGGGATTTGCCGGAGACGTTTACTGCTAAGGAGGTAATGACGATACTTGATATTGAAGATGTTGCTGCTCACAAGCAATGTCAGCGCTGGCTCAAGCATGGCTTTGTGGAGCGCGTGAAGCAGGGCAAATACAAGAAGGTCGTCAAGGAAATCATGAGTTAGGTGAAGAATTCTTGGCAGAGCCAAGCGGAAAAATTGAAGAATTGAAAAATTCTTGGCAGAGCCAAGCGGCGAAGCCGAGCGGAAAAATTGAAGAATTCTTGGCAGAGCCAAGCGGCGAAGCCGAGCGGAAAAATTGAAGATTATGTTACCAAGAGGAATCAGAAATAATAATCCTTTGAACATTCGTCGTTCTAAGGATAAGTGGCAGGGCTTAAGAGCCCAGCAGACAGACGGAGCGTTCTGTCAGTTTGAATCGATGGAGTATGGATGGCGTGCAGCGTTCTACCTGCTCACACGCACGTACTATCATAAGTACAGGTTGTTCACCATTCGTAACATCATCAGGCGGTGGGCGCCTGAGAACGAGAACAACACGGAGGCGTATATCCGCAACGTGGCGCGACTCACGGGCATAGACCCCAACGAGCCTCTGGGCATACCAAGCGACAAACCGGGACGCTGGATAGCACTCGGCGTGGCAATGGCGATGCAGGAGAACGGGACAGAATCTCTCGACTACTTCGCCATGTTGCGAGGGTGGGAGATGCGCTTAGAATGAAAATAAACAAAGCCGTAGGTCGAGTACCTGCGGCTTTCGGCTTTTATATCAAAACGTCAGGTATTACTTGGTCTCGGGGGCCTCGCCGATGAGCTCCATGAACTCGTGAATTAGTGGTATGGGAATAAACGTCTTTATGGTTCAGGGGGTGATAGCGGCTCGTTGGCCATCATGGGCTCAAACTCACAGACAGGGTACCTGCTTTCCTGATGTACCACCTGTAGGATGGGGGCATCAAGAGCTTTCTCGATAGAGACCAATGTGTCAATCGTGAAATTGTGGGTGCCACGCATCCACTTGCTGATTTCTGCTTCTTTCTTGCCTAATAGCGAAGCCAGATCTTTCTGCTTGAGACCCTTTGCCACAAGAATCTCGTGAATGCGATCTACTATTTGAAATGAGAGATCTACATTCTGACGGACTAATGGATTTACATGCATCCGCCTTGCTTCAATAATACTACTTCTCTTCATCTCTCGAAAAGTTTAAGTTACCAATGATTTCCTTGTCAACCAAAACCAACGAACCGTCTTTTATGCGTGATGATATAAAACGGCTCGTATCAATCAGAAGTTTAACATAAGGAGCTAGCAGCTCGCTTTCCTGCCAAGTAGCGGCATCCTTGACTCCTCCATTTCCAAATACTAATATTTTATCAGACAATCTAAGACAGTAAAGTCGAACTTTGTTGCCCACATCTATAGGAATGACTCCGACACCATCTCCATAATGCCCTTCTGGACGGAAATACCTTTCGAGAGCACCTTTCTCGGCAATCTTATCCATCCAGGAAATGATGACATCTATCTCTTCATCATAATCGCATCCGATGGGGAATTTGTCAAAGAAGGCTTCGAGCTCAGTTTGTTCTTTGCCGTCAAGGTGTATGCTATAGAAGTTTATGTTCTCATACTCTTCTACAAGCTCTATAGAGTAATGCTGTTTTGCTGTCATATGGATATTCGTTCTTAACTTTTAAGTTATCACGATGCAAAGATAGAAACAAATAATGAAACTTCCAAGAAGTTAACCTAAAAATTAAGTTTAATGATGCGATTTTTGCGATAATTATGTTCTCGAGGGAGGTAAATCTATCAATTCCAAAAGCCTTGTGTAGCGAAAACGTTTCTGGCGAACAAAAAAATGAAAAGAGCACTATCCGAGGGGGAGTAGCACTCTTTTCTACATATTATGTTTATATAGGGTTTACTTGGTTTCGGGGGCCTCGCCGATGAGCTCCATGAACTCGTCGAGCTTAGGTGTGATGATGATCTGGGTGCGACGATTGCGCTGCTTGCCCAGCTCGGTGTCGTTGCTCTGGAGAGGATTGTACTCGCCACGGCCACCGGCGGTGAGGCGCTTGGGATCTACACCATACTTGGTCTGGAGAGCCTGGACAACGCTTGAGGCGCGCAGACAAGAGAGGTCCCAGTTGTTGCGGATGTTCTCGCGAGTGATGGGCACATTGTCGGTGTTACCCTCGATGAGCACGTCGTAGTCCTTGTAGTCGGTGATGATCTTGGCAATCTTTGACAGGGTCTCTGCGGCACGGTCGTTGATCTCGTAAGAGCCACTCTTATAGAGCATGTTGTCGGCAAGCGAGATATATACCACGCCCTTCAGCACCTGCACGTCGACCTCCTTCAGCTCTTCCTTGGAGAGTGAGCGGGTGAGGTTGTTGCTGAGCACCATGTTCAGCGAGTCGCTCTTTGACTTAACCTCTACGAGGTGACGGATGTACTGGTTGGACTCGTTGATCTGGTCTACGAGCTTGTCGATAGATATATTGTTCTGTGAGGCATTAGAGAGGCTCTTGTCGAGTGAGGCCTGCAGCTTGGCGTAGGCAGCCTTCTGCTCGTCGATGGTCTTCTGTTGTGCCTTGAGCTGCTCTTCGAGTGAGGTGATGCGTGCGTTCTTGCCAGCCAGGTCCTCGCGGGTGTTCTGGAGGTTGGCGGTGAGCGACTTGTTCTCGTCACGACAGCTCATGAGTTCTTTTTTGCTGGCACAGCTGCTCAGCAGTATGGCAGCCGAGGCTGCGATTAATAGCATGTTTCTTTTCATAATCGTTTCCTTTTTTTGTGATTGAATCAGAAATCGAGTGCAAATATAAGGATATGGCTCTCAATATCATCAAACAGGTAGCAGGAATTAGGGTATTTTAACCTCGCAGCCCAGAGTTTTGCAGATTTTAGTGAAATGATAGTGGATATGTCAGTATGTGATCCCGTTGGGATTGACTTCGTCGATCCCAGTAGGCTGGCGCCAGCCATCCTACAAAGTAAAAAAGGAGTCTCGAAAATTTGAAAGCAAGCTTTCATTTTCAATTCTCCTTTTTCCTTCGTGATCCCGTTGGGATTCAAACCCAAGACCTTCAGAACCGGAATCTGACGCTCTATTCAGCTAAGCTACGGGACCGTGGTGCGTTAAAACGGTTGCAAAAGTAAAGAAAAAAAGTGAAACGGACAAATTTTTGCTCGTAGTTTGTTGGTTTTGGGGAATAATTTGTAACTTTGCCATCTGAATCAAAGATGATGGGATAGAAACATGTTTAATAGGATTATTCTATTTTCCTTGCTTGCCCTGCTCGCAATAGGATGCAGGGGAAAACATGGGGCTGACAACCTGGAGGACGAGGCTGCCGACTCACTATATAGCGAGGGCTATGTGGAGGAGGGCATCGACGCGCCCATGCCTCAGTCGGCCGAAGAGCTGTTTGATGATTTTATCTTCAATTTCGCTTCGAGCAGCAAGCTGCAAACGGAACGTACGCTGTTCCCCCTGCCTGTGAGCACAGACTCTGTGGTGGGTAACGTGAAGGGTATGGCGGTGAGAAACGGGCAGATAACGAAACAGCAATGGAAGATGGAGAAATTCTTCATGGGAAAAGACTACTACACGCTGTTGCTGGATAACGACAAGGCGGTGGAGCACATCAAGGATACCACCATCAACGAGGTGACGGTGGAACACTTCTTCATGAATGCCTCTTATGTGAGTCGCTATCAGTTTAAGAGAAGTGGTGGCAAGTGGCACCTGGTGTCTCTGCGCAATCAGGCTTTCCAGAGAAATCCGAATGCTTCGTTCTTGTCGTTCTATCACAGGTTTGTGACCGACTCGCTGTTTCAGCACCAGAGTCTGAGCGATGCCATCGACTTCGTGGGACCAGACCCTGATGATGATTTCTCGATGATGGAAGGTGTGATAACGCCCGACTTCTGGAATGCCTTCGCACCTGAGCTACCCATCAATATAGAATATAATATTGTGTATGGACATCAGAACCCAGCCACCACGGAAAAGGTGCTGGTGTTGCGCGGCATAGCCAACGGCATGGAGATGGAACTGACGTTCAGGTTGGAAAAGGGACGCTGGAAGCTGACCAAGCTAATCACTTAAGATGAAGAGATGAGAATAGAGGAAAACTATAGTCTGCTCAAACATAATACATTCGGTATTGATGCCAAGTGTCGCCGTTTTGTGGAGTACGAGACGGTGGAGGAGGCCTGTCAGGTGGCTGACATGCTCAACGACGATGAACCCTTGCTGATCATAGGCGAGGGGAGCAACCTGCTGCTGACTGCCGACTTCAACGGCGTGGTGGTGCACTCGGCCATCAAGGGACTGGAAACCACGGAGACCGGCGATGGCGACATACTGCTGAAGGCAGGCAGTGGCGAGAACTGGGACGGCGTGGTGGCCTACTGCGTGGAGAATGGCTGGAGAGGTGCCGAGAACCTGTCGCTGATACCTGGTGAGGTGGGCGCATCGGCCGTGCAGAACATTGGTGCCTATGGTGCTGAGGTGAAAGACCTGATCGTGGAGGTGGAAGCTGTGGAGATAGCTACAGGCGAGGTTCGTACGTTCAAGAACGAGGCGTGCGAATATGGCTATAGAGAGAGCAGGTTCAAGCACGATTGGAAGAACCACTACCTCATGACGCACGTGACTTACAGACTGAAAAGAGACGATGCTCCGCTCAATGTGGCATACGGCAATATACGTGCTGAGCTGGACAAACGACATATCGCCGAACCTACGCTGAAGCAGTTGCGCGAGGTGATTATTGCCATCAGGGAAGAGAAGCTTCCCGACCCGAAAGTGGAGGGCAACGCAGGCAGCTTCTTCATGAACCCCGTGGTGGAGAGAAGCGTGTATGAGGCTTTGCACGAGCAGTATCCTGACATGCCACACTATTATATCGACGAGAACCACGAGAAGGTTCCTGCCGGATGGCTGATAGACCAGTGTGGATGGAAGGGACGCACGCTGGGGCGTGCTGGCGTGCATGGGAAACAGGCCTTGGTGCTGGTGAACCGTGGTGGCGCGACAGGTGCTGACGTGGTGCGTCTCTGCGAGACCATCTGTCAGGATGTGAAAGCGAAGTTTGGCATCAGTATAAGACCTGAAGTGAACATCATCTAAGAGAGAGAAAAGTGCGATGGAGATAACGTTTCTTGGAACAGGCACATCGTGTGGCGTACCGGTGATAGGATGTCAGTGTGAGGTGTGCAGGAGTGAAGACCCACACGACAAGCGTATGCGCTGTTCCATACTGGTGGAGACAGAGACGACGCGCCTGCTGGTGGACTGCGGTCCTGACTTTCGCATGCAGATACTGCCACAGCCCTTCCGCAAGATAGACGGCATACTGATTACCCATTCGCACTACGACCATATAGGCGGACTGGACGATATACGTCCCTACTGTCAGTTTGGCGAGATGAACGTCTATGCAGACCATATCTCGCGAGAGAACATGCTGCAGATGTTGCCTTACTGCTTCGCAGAACATCGCTATCCAGGTGTGCCCACCATCGGGTTGCACGAACTGAAAGCAGGTGAGCCCTTCAAGATAGGCGACATAGACATACTGCCCGTGGAGGTGATGCATGGCAAGTTGCCCATCCTGGGCTATAGATTCGGTAAGTTTGCCTATATCACCGATATGAAGACGATGGAGGAGGAACAGGCTGCGCTACTGAAAGGTGTAGAGGTGCTGGTGGTCAACGCCTTGCGCTTCGACAGGCCTCACCACTCACATCAGTTGGTGGACGATGCCATCGCCTTCGCACGAAGGGTGGGTGCCAAACAAACTTTCCTCACGCACATGTGTCACGACGTGGGTCTGCACAAGGAGGTGAACAGACAACTGCCCGAAGACATCCAGTTGGCCTACGATGGGATGAAGCTGGATATAGACTGAAGAAAGAAAGAGAATAAAAGATAATTATTAACCTAAAACGAATGAATTATGTACGTGTATGCTCTTATAGTAGCCCTGCTGGCATTGGTCGGCATCGTGGTGTGGATGGAGGTGAGAAGTTATCACCTGCGTTCCGAGGTGGACAGAATGACTACGCTGGTTCACAATCTGAATAGCTATGCCTTCTTGATAAACGATAAGTTTGAGGTAGAGGAGACCAACTACTACGCGCTGAATCCTGGTGCTAAGGTGACGGAACCAAGACTGCTGGGCAACGTGCTGCGCTGTAAGGTGGGCTGCGACTCGGGCGAGTGTGGCACAGGCATGGAGTGCAAGAACTGTCCTGTACGTTTTGTCATCACAAAGGCTTTTGAGCGCAGGGATGATGTGTGCGACTTGGAAGTGGGCATGGAGATATACTCTGGCGATGACAGAAAGTGCGTCAACGACCTGGATCTGTGCATAGGTGGTCGCTATATTAATAAGGATGGTAATCCAAAGATGGTGCTGAACGTGAAAAACGTGTCGGAGTCGAAGCGATTGCTGCGTCGCTATGTGGACCAGAACCTGACAGCAGAGACTAATCCTGCCATTCCCAAGATGCTCTTTGTTACCCAGAACGCAGCACGCTACAATGAGATGCGCGAGTTGATGAAGGATCGCTGTCGTGTGATCTATGCAGAGACAGCTGAGCAGGTGCTGGCCAGAGTAGGCGAGGGTAAGGACTATGGTTATAGCGTGGTGCTGCTTGACGCCTCGTTTGCCCACTCTAACAACATCGTGGAAAAGATAAATCCACACATCATCGTTATCAGGTTGGTGCCTGATGCCGAGATGAAAGCAGACGGACGCGTGGTGACGCTGCCAGACACGATGAAGTTCTCGGAGATGAGAAATACGTTGATGAGCCACTTTGAGTAGCTCATCAACGTATATGTTCTTTTAGTTCTTTTACTTGAAGATATTCCGCAAACTGCCAAACTTTTCCTTCAGTTTGCGAAAGGTCATAATGCCATCAAAGGCCATCACACCATAGGAGATGGCATTGGAAATGCGGTCGTTGAGATTGGTGCTCTCCTCCTTGAGGTTCATGTATTGCCAGGTGAGACGAATCTCCTTCTCGTCGGCCTCCATGCTGTCGGCCAACTGCTCCTTACGCAGTCTGATGTCGTCGAGGGAATCAAAGTGACGGATGGGTCTTTTTCTTGCCATAAGTGTAAACTCCTTTTAGTTTTAGTCTTTTTCCAAGAGCAGCTTAGTCAGGAACCTGACAATAGGCTTCTCGAAGAAAACCTTTCTGCCTGAATAGACGACAATCATCAATAGAAGGTAGATGCCTGCCAATGCGAACATAGCCTGGGTGAACCCATAGATGGTGGAAATCCAATAGACTGTGCCCGCGGATACGCAGAGAACAAAGCCAATGGCCAGAAAAGTCATGGTGAGTGCCAAAATAGAGGCAGATACCAACTTGACGGTCTTGGCAATAATGTTGAGCTTCGTGTATTCCACACGCAGCCCCAGATAGTGTGCGATGACCTCGAAAAGATGGGTCAGCGCATCTATGTTCTTATCGCTTGATAACATAACCGTTCAGAATAAGTGTGGGAAACTATTCTGCAGCGTTCTCTAAATCGTCGATCAGATCGCCAACCTCCTTACGGTTCAACTTGATGTTGTGCTTGCTCAGAAACTCATCGAGCGTCTCAGAGATCTTCTCGCGTGTCTCGCTGCCCTTTGCAGGTGCTACCAGTAATCCAATAGCTGTGCCAGCTACTGCGCCAACAAGGAATGCACTGAAATAACCAAATCCTTTCATAGTGTTCTGTCGTTTTTTGTTGTGAATGTTAAACTTATTTGAAAAGCAAAAATACAAATAAATATCAGAAAGACACAAGATTGGGTGACTTTTTTTGTTAAAAACCCTATATTTGTGGCTATTTAACAAAGTTTAGGCACGGAAATGTCTTATTTTTCAACGATAATTTGTAATTTCGCACAAAATATTTTAAAAGAAACAATTTAATAGGGATTATGAAAAAGTACATCGTATTCTGTGCAGGCCTTTGCGTGGCCATGGTGATGACAAGTTGTAAGTCGAGTGAGAGCGCCTATAAGAAGGCTTACGAGAAAGCTCAGGCTCAGGCTGCTATGCAGCAGGATCAGCAGGTGGCTCCTGTTCAGCAGGTAACAGAGACCCCCGTGGTTACTCCTGTTGTAACCCGTCCTGCTACTCAGACTCAGGTAGTTGACAATGTGGATAATGTAGCTGTTCGTCAGGAGAGCGTAACATTGGTAAGCGGTGCTGGTCTGAAGAACTTCAGTGTTGTTGTTGGTTCATTCACAGTTGTTGCTAACGCAGAGCGTGAGCAGCAGAACCTGAAGAACAATGGCTATGCAGCACAGATTGTGAAGAATGAGACTCCAAGCCGTGTGATGTATCGCGTGGTAGCTTCTACCTTCGATAGCAAGGTGGACGCTGTTGCCAGCCGCGATCAGCTGCGCGCAAAATATCCCGATGCTTGGTTGCTGTTCAATACGAAATAAGCAATTGTAGCGTTGGCTCGCATACTTTCGATTGACTACGGTCAAAAGAGAACTGGTTTGGCAGTCACCGATCCTCTACAGCTGATAGCTGGAGGATTGGCGACTGTCGCTACTTCTGAGCTGTTCGATTGGTTGAAGAACTATATCGCGCATGAGGAAGTGGAACGCATAATCATTGGTGAACCCAAGCAGATGAACGGACAGCCCAGCGAGAACATGGCTCGCATACGACCATTCGTGAATCGATGGAAGAAGGCTGTTCCGCAGGTTCCCATTGAGTACTTCGACGAACGCTTCACATCGGTATTGGCTCATCAGGCCATGCTGGATGGAGGTTTGAAGAAGAAAGCCAGACAGAACAAGGCGTTGGTAGATGAAATCTCTGCCACGATTATTCTGGAAGACTATATGCGTTCGAAAAAGAAGTATTAAATAGTCAAATAGTCAAATAGTTAAATAGTCAAATAGTTAAATAGTTAAATAGTCAAATAGTATAATGATATTACCTATTTATATATATGGTCAACCCGTGTTGCGTAAGGTGACAGAGGATATTACCCCAGACTATCCCGGACTGAAGCAGTTGATTGCAGATATGTGGGAGACGCTGGCAGACTCAGAAGGTATTGGCCTGGCTGCTCCGCAAGTGGGAAAGGATATTCGTTTGGCAGTTATAGACCTAGACCCATTGTCCGAGGATATGCCCGAGTATAAGGATTTCAAGCAGGTGTATATCAATCCGCATATCGTGGAATACGACGAGACAAAGACAGAGTCGCTGGAGGAAGGCTGCCTGTCGTTGCCTGCTATTCATGAGAAGGTGACTCGTCCTACACGTATTCGTGTGCAATGGATGGATGAGAACTTCCAGCCCCACGATGAGTGGGTAGAAGGCTACCTGACCCGTGTGATGCAGCATGAGTTCGACCACCTGGACGGAAAGATGTTTGTTGACAGGGTGTCACCACTGCGCAAGCAACTCATCAAGAGCAAGCTGAAGGCGCTGACACAAGGTCGCTATCGTTGTGGATATAAGACCAAGCCTGTCAGAAGATAGATAGTTGGAAGATGAAGGATGGAACATATGAATAATCTTTTGAGGGGATTGTATTTGCGGGAATCAAAGGTTTCTGTACGAATAGCCCTAATTATATCTTTCATCTTTCATCTTTCCCCATTAACCATTAATGCACAGTTTAATACAGAAAGACTGATAGCCATAGGAAGATCGGCCTTGTACTATGAGGACTACGTTCTTTCTATGCAGTATTTCAATCAGGCTATCGTTGCCAAACCTTATCTCTACGAACCTTGGTTTTTCAGAGGCGTAGCGAAATACTACCTGGACGATTTCAGCGGAGCCGAGGCAGACTGCTCGGAGGCTATTCAGCGCAACCCCTATGTGGTGAATATTTATGAGTTGCGCGGACTAGCCCGTATTCAACAAAAGAAATATGCAGCTGCTGCTGCCGACTATACACAGGCGTTGAGATATAACCCTGATAACAAAGGTCTGTGGCATAATAGAGTGCTTTGCCATATTCAGAACGAAGACTTCAATGAAGCTTTGTTGGAGCTGGATACCATACAGCAGCGTTGGAGTAATTATGCGCAGGCTTATTCCATGCGTGCCGACATCTACATGCAGATGAAGGATACCACCCAAGCCATCGTGGCGCTGGAGAAGAGTATGGAGATAGACCCATACGATGGACATACCTGGGCAGCGATGAGTATCATCACGCTGTCGCGTGAGGAGTGGGATAAGGCAGAAGAGCAGTTGAATGAAGCTATCCGCCTGATGCCTAAGCATGCCGGTTGCCATATCAATCGCGCATTGGCTCGTTTCAACAGGAAGAATCTGCGTGGTGCTATGGCTGATTATGATATGGCACTCGATTTGGAACCCAATAACTTCCTGGGACACTATAACCGAGGTTTGTTGCGTGCCCAGGTGGGTGACGACAACAGAGCTATCACCGATTTCGACTTTGTGCTGAACCTGGAGCCAGATAATATGATGGCGCTTTTCAACAGAGCCGTGTTGCTGGACAAGACAGGCGATTTGAAAGCTGCTATTCGTGACTATACGAAGGTGATAGACGAATATCCCAACTTCTGGACGGGACTGGAGTTTAGGGCATCGTGCTACAGAAGGCTAGGAATGGTAAAGGAGGCTGAAAAGGACGAGTTTACTGTCTATAAAGCGCAACTCTACAAACACCTCTATGGCACACAGCCACGACTGGACCCTCAGAAGCTGCGTAAGCGTAGTGATGTAGATCCAGAGAAGTATAATCAGTTGGTGGTGGAGGATGCTCAGGAAGTGGAACATGAGTATCAGAATAGCTATCGAGGCAAGGTGCAGAACCATAAGGTGGAGATGGAATTCCAACCTATGTTCGCTTTGTCGTTTGAAACCCAGAATAGTGATGTGAACACGACTGTTCATTTCGACAAGATGGTAGAGGAACAGAACCAGCGAAGCCATCGACGACTCTATGTAAGCAATAGTCATGGAGTGATGGATGCAGAGCAGTCTGCTGCATATTTCTCATATATCGACTCGCTGAGCACGGCTATAGACCAGTCGCACGAGACCGTAACAGCAGTAAAGAACCTTCTGCTGCGTGCTGTTGCCTATTCCGCTATTCAAAATTACGAAGGAGCTATTGAAGACCTCTCAACCTATCTGCATATCGATTCAACTTCCGTTCTGGCCTTGTGGCAGCGAGCTGTCTGTCAGTCGCGCATCAATCAGTTCCAGGCTTCGGAAGGCACAAACATAGAACTAAAGAATGCCAATGTACTTGCTGACCTAAACCATGCATTGGTACTTAACCCGCAGAATGCCTACCTGCTTTATAATCGTGGCAACCTGAACGCACAGCGAAAAGCATATGATTCAGCCATTGCCGACTACACGGCAGCTATCGCCATAGAGCAGAACTTGGCGGAAGCCTATTTCAATCGTGGACTTTGTCGCATCTATAACCAGCAAGTGGAGGAGGGCGTTCGCGATTTGAGTAAGGCAGGAGAACTAGGACTTTATACTGCATATAGTATCATTAAAAAATATAGTAAGTAGTAATTATGAAAACCGTAATTCTGGCATCGTTGTGCTTGCTTCAAAGCTCGCTGATGATGGCTGATGAAAAACTAACCGGAAGACCCATTGGAACAGAGGTTTCAGTGGACTATTCAAACGGAAGTGCATCGACGACGGTAAATACTGTTGCCATGGCTTTCGATGGAGACTTGAATACTTGTTTCGCTTCGTATGATCGTAGCTATACGTGGGCTGGTCTTGACTTGGGCAAGCCTTACGTGATAACCCGTGTGGGGTGGTCGCCTCGCAACGATGGGTTGGGAGAGGGCCGTGTGGTGCTGGGTGTTTTTGAAGGCGCCAACAGCGAGGACTTCATGGATGCCTTACCTCTTTATATTATATCAGAGCGCGGAGCCATTGGTCTGATATCTCATGCTGACGTGACATGCAGTAAGGGCTTCCGCTATGTGCGCTATGTAGGACCTGCGGATGCCCGTTGTAACATAGCAGAACTGGAGTTCTACGGACATGAGGGGGAAGGCGACGAGTCGCATCTTGCTCAATTGACCAACCTGCCTACTGTTAGTATACACACCCTTAACAACGAGATTCCTTATGACAAGGAACACCAGATTGTTTCGCAATTGACCATTATCTCGGACAATGGTACCAAGCTGCTGTCGGAACCTGGTACTACCCGCGAACGTGGTAATGCCTCGAGAGGATTTCCCAAAAAGCCATACAGAATAAAGTTTGATAAGAAACAGCGTGTGCTGGATGCACCTGCCAAAGCAAAGAAATGGACACTTATCAATAACTACGGAGACAAGACGCTGATGCGTAACTTGCTGGCTTTCGAGTTGAGTAAGCGACTGGGAATGACCTATACACCTTTTGGTACGGCAGTCGATGTGTTGCTGAATGGTGAATATAAAGGTTGCTATCAGTTGTGCGACCAGATAGACATCAATAAGAACCGCGTTAACATCACCGAGATGACGCCTCAGGATAATAGCGGCGCGGCGCTGACAGGTGGCTATTTCATAGAGATTGACGCCTATGCGGGTGATGAGAAATCATGGTTTAACTCCAGTCGATGGACACCTGTTACTATTAAGTCGCCCGATGAGGACAGCATCACGGTGGAACAGGCAGACTATATAGAAGAGCGCTTCAACATGATGGAGCAGAACTGGAAGCGCTATCTGGACAAGGAATCGTTCTTGCGTCACTTCTTGGTAGGTGAGCTTTCTGGAAATACAGATACCTACTGGAGTGTGTATATGCACAAGGATCGTAATGAGAGCTTGTTCTATACGGGGCCTGTGTGGGACTTCGACTTGGCATTCAACAATGATGATCGTACTTATCCTGTGAACGCGAAGACAGACTATGTCTATCGTAGCGGAGGCAGTTGCGCTGGAAATATGAGAAGCTTTGTCGATAATATTGTCATCAACGATGCTGAGTCTATCAGACAAATGGTGGAGATATGGGATGAAGCCCGTCAGCAGGGACTTAACGAGGAGAACATGGTGGCATTCGTTGACTCAATGGAACAGGCACTCGACCAGTCTCAGAAGCTGAACTTCTTGCGTTGGCCTATCCTGGACCAGCGCGTTCACCAGAATCCAATGGCGTTGGGTACTTATAAAAACGAGGTTGACGTGGTGCGCCAGTTCATTGAGAATCGCATCGCATGGATGGATAACAGACTGAACTACGTCTTTGTGGCTAGGCCGAATGGTGTGGTTGACGTGGAGAATAACATGCAACCTTATTCGGTCTATAGTGTTTCCGGACAACCTTGTGGTAGTGATTTAAAGAGTATGCCTGCAGGCATATATCTCATTAAACAGGGACAGACGGTGAAAAAGGTTCGTAAGAATTAGGCTGTCTCGATTATTATTGCTACCTTTGCACGCAATTTAAACTTAAACATATATTGTAAATATGATCAACATTACTTTTCCAGACGGATCTGTTCGCTCGTATGAGCAGGGCGTAACTGGTTTTCAGATTGCCGAGAGCATTTCGCCAGCTCTGGCTCGCAGCGTGTTGGCATGCGGTGTGAATGGCGAAACGGTGGAGTTGAACCGTCCTATCATGGAGGACGCAAAGGTGGAACTCTATAAGTGGGAAGACGAGCAGGGTAAGCACACATTCTGGCACACCTCAGCTCACCTGCTGGCTGAAGCACTCCAGGAATTGTATCCTGGCATTCAGTTCGGTTTCGGTCCTGCTGTAGAGAGCGGTTTCTTCTACGATGTACTGCTGCCTAATGGCGAGAGCATCAAGGAGAGCGACTTCGCTAAGATTGAACAGAAAATGAAGGAACTGGCTTCTAAGAAAGAGCCCGTGGTTCGCAAAGAGGTGGCTAAGGCCGATGCTCTGAAAGAGTTTGCTGCCAATGGTCAGACCTATAAGTGCGAGCACATTGAGCAGGACTTGGAAGACGGTACTATCACAACCTATACACAGGGTAACTTCACAGACCTCTGTCGTGGTCCTCACCTCGTGGATACTGGCGAGATCAAGGCTATCAAGCTGACCTCAGTGGCAGGTGCTTTCTGGCGTGGTGATGCTACCCGCGAGCAGATGCAGCGCTTGTATGGTATCACCTTCCCTAAGAAGAAGATGCTCGACGAGTATCTCGTGATGCTTGAGGAGGCTAAGAAGCGTGACCACCGTAAGATTGGTAAGGAGATGGAACTCTTCATGTTCTCAGACAAAGTAGGTAAGGGTCTGCCCATCTGGTTGCCAAAAGGAACGGATATGCGTCTGCGTCTGCAGGACCACCTGCGCAAGGTTCAGAAGCGTTACGGCTATCAGGAGGTTATCACTCCACACATTGGTTCTAAGAACCTTTACGTAACATCAGGTCACTGGGATCACTATGGTAAGGACTCTTTCCAGCCTATCAACACTCCTGAGGAGGGCGAAGAGTATCTGTTGAAGCCCATGAACTGTCCTCACCACTGCGAAATCTTCGCATGGAAACCCCGTTCATACAAGGATCTGCCTCTGCGTATTGCAGAGTTCGGTACTGTTTATCGCTATGAGCAGAGTGGTGAGCTTCATGGTTTGACGCGTGTTCGTTCGTTCACACAGGACGATGCCCACCTGTTCTGTCGTCCTGACCAGGTGAAGCAGGAGTTCCTCAACGTGATGGATATCATCAACGTTGTTCTCTCTGCCTTCGGATTCAACTTCGAGGCACAGATTTCTCTGCGCGACCCCAACAATCACGAGAAGTACGTTGGTAGCGATGAAGACTGGGCACTGGCTGAGAAGGCCATCCAGGAGGCTTGTGCCGAGAAGGGTCTGCCTGCAAAGGTGGAATATGGCGAGGCTGCCTTCTATGGTCCTAAGCTCGACTTCATGATTAAGGACGCCATTGGTCGTCGTTGGCAGTTGGGTACCATCCAGGTGGACTACAACCTGCCTAAGCGCTTCCAGTTGGAATATACCGACGAGGATAACCAGAAGAAGACACCTGTCATGATTCACCGTGCTCCCTTCGGAAGTATGGAGCGCTTTACAGCTGTGCTCATCGAACATACATCTGGTCACTTCCCCTTGTGGTTGACTCCTGACCAGGTAGTTGTTCTTCCTCTGTCAGAGAAGTACAACGACTATGCCAAGAAGGTGCTTGAGCAGTTCAACCAGCAGGGTGTGCGTGGTTCTATCGACCTGCGCAACGAGAAGTTGGGTCGTAAGATTCGCGACAATGAGCTGAAGCGTATTCCTTACATGGTCATCGTTGGCGAGAAGGAAGAGGCCGAAGGCTTGGTATCTATGCGTCAGCAGGGTGGTGGCGAACAGGCTACCATGACCATCCAGCAGTTCATCGATAAGATTAATGCTGAGGTGGCTGAGCAGACCAAGGATTTCTAAAGAATACATTCTTCATAAAATAAAGCGGTACTTTGCGTAGAGTAAAGTACCGCTTTTCTTATAGTAAAGTGCCACTTTACTCATAGAATAGTGCCACTTTACTCATAGAATAGTGCCACTTTACTCCCCGCATTCTGAAGTTCTCCTTGAAGTGTTGTTCATTTTTTCTACAAAAAAGTTTGGAAATTCCGATTTTATATGCTATCTTTGCCAACAGCTATACCTTTTATTATTAACTAAAAACAATGAAGATTATGGAAAAGTATGTATGTGATGTGTGTGGTTATGAGTATGATCCCGCAGTAGGTGACCCTGATAATGGCATTGAGCCAGGTACCGCATTCGAAGACCTTCCCGATGATTGGGTATGCCCCGTCTGTGGAGTAGGGAAAAGTGAATTCAGTAAAGCATAATAATTGTTTTAGTATACGGCTATTTCTTCATTCCTAATTATCCTAGTGACATCGCAACGGTCAATTTTGACCGCTCTGGTACCACCATCATAGGAAAATATTTGTTGAATCATTCTTTCATGATGCCAGGATTGATTAGTGTTATCGTGTCCACTTTAGTGGCGTATCTTTTGACTCTGATTTTCTATTAGGAAGTCTAACTACGTCATTTTCATAGACAAAGAAAGAAAAAATACATAAAAAGTTTTGCTAATTCACTGAAATATTGTAACTTTGCAGCCGATTTGCAAAAATAGTTTGATGAAAATAGACAAAAAACAGAATCAGTACCGCATCAATGAACAGATTCGAGTACGCGAGGTCCGCATCGTAGGAGAAAGCGGATCAATGGTTGTGCCTACAAGACAAGCGTTGGATATGGCACGTGATGAGGGCGTAGATCTCGTGGAGATTTCACCAAACGCAAACCCTCCTGTTTGTCGTCTCATCGACTATTCTAAATTCCTCTACCAGCAGAAGAAGCGTGCTAAAGAAATGAAAGCCAAGCAGGTGAAGGTAGAAGTGAAGGAAATTCGTTTCGGACCTCAGACCGATGAACATGACTATCAGTTCAAACTGAAGCATGCAAAGGAATTCCTTGAAGAAGGAAACAAAGTACGTGCTTACGTGTTCTTCCGTGGACGAAGCATTCTTTTCAAGGAGCAGGGCGAAGTGCTGTTGCTGCGTTTTGCCAACGATCTGGAAGAGTTTGGTAAGGTGGAGTCCATGCCATCACTCGAGGGAAAGAAGATGTTCCTTTACTTGGCTCCTAAGAAAGCTGGTGTCGCAAAGAAGAGTCAGCAGGCTCGCGACCGTGAGGCCGAAGCATTGGAGCAGAAGAATGCTGCAAAGCTGAACGAGGAAGTTGCAGAGACAGAGGCACCCGCAAATGGTGGTCTGTTTGCAAATGCAAAGATTAGTGCTGATGCGCTGAAGAAACTGACAGAAGAAACAGATGCGTAACGCCCGGTATATGCGTTGCCATCAATTTATTAATAACAATTTAAAGTATTTAAAAAAATGCCAAAAGTAAAGACAAATTCCGGCGCAAAGAAGAGATTCTCATTCACCGGTACAGGTAAGGTTAAGAGACATCACGCTTACCACAGTCACATTCTGACTAAGAAGACTAAGAAACAAAAGCGTAATCTGGTTGGTACAACTCTCGTTGATACCACTAACATGAAGCAGGTTCGTGACCTGTTGTGTCTCCGCTAATTAACCTATTGTCTAACATTTAAAGAAAGAAAATTATGCCAAGATCAGTAAATCACGTTGCATCAAGAGCAAAACGTAAGAGAATTCTTAAGCTCACTCGCGGTTACTTTGGAGCCCGCAAGAATGTGTGGACAGTAGCAAAGAATACCTGGGAGAAGGGTCTGACCTACGCTTACCGTGACCGCCGCAATAAGAAGCGCAACTTCCGCGCCCTGTGGATTCAGCGTATCAACGCTGCCGCTCGTCTGGAAGGTATGAGCTATTCACAGCTGATGGGTGCTCTGCACAAGGCTGGTATCGAGATTAACCGTAAGGTGCTCGCTGACCTCGCCCTGAACAACCCCGAGGCTTTCAAGGCTATCGTAGCTAAGGTGAAGTAAGAAGAAGGACTGAACAAAAAAAGAAGGAATCCAATCGGGTTCCTTCTTTTTTTATGATGTTTATTTGGTTAGAACTTCCACCAAGGCTTCTTCTTTGAAGGATGATGATCCTCATAGGATACAAGTCGCGTGTTCATCAATTCTTCGTTGATGAGGTCATTCCACGTTTTGTTTTGGCTAATCATGCGATAGATGGTACCCCAATCAGGAAGTCCACCAAGGTTGCGGTCGTCAATCCATACGTCTGCTTTGAGCTTGCGACTGAAGTGTTGGTTGTTGTCTGTCGTTTCTTCAGGATAGTCGCGGTTTACGGCATAGAACTCCACACCACGCTCACGACACCAGTTTACGGCATCCTCAAGTAGCTTGCCCTCACGAACCGACCACAGAATGAGTCTGTGGTGGTCCTTGATAAGCATTTTCAGTGTGTCGGTGGCAAAGGGAATTTCCTCGCCAATTTCAGGATAGCGATGTTCTACAATGGTTCCGTCGAAATCTACTGCTATAATCATCGCTTATTTCTTAATAGAATTATCATCTGCCTTGCCATAGTGGCTTTCAGAATAGTTTCCGTAATTTCCGTAATTACCATAGTTGCCATAACGTCCGTAACGTCCGTAGCGACCATACTTGCCATAGCCATAGTAGTAGCCGTACTTCTTTTTGGACATGTCGATACCATTGATGATGATACACATGTTGGGCAGCTTCTCTTCGCGACTCAGGGTATTGACTACCTCAAAGGCTGATTTCGGAGTATAGTCTGCACGGCAAACAAAGGCTGTAACATCTGTGTATTTACCAATCTGCAATGTGTCGGTAACCAAGCCAACTGGTGCGGTGTCGAGGATAATATAATCATACTGCTTACGCAACATTTCCATGATAGTGTTTAGGTTCTCGCGCGCCAACAACTCGGTGGGGTTGGGAGGGATAGGACCTGCCAAGAGTACATCAAGGTTCGCATTGATGCCAGATGGTAAAATCTGTCCATTGAGTTCTGCCTCGCTGATGCTATCCTTTGCCAGAAGTGTGGTAATACCTTTCTGACGGTCACTAATACCAAATAGGCGTCCCAATGCTGGTTTACGGATGTCAAGACCTAAAAGGATTACCTTCTTACCGAGTAGAGCGAAGCTGACAGAGAGGTTGGCAGCATTGAAGGTCTTACCTTCACCAGAGGTAGAAGACGTAAACATGATAACCTTCTGGTCATCCTTCATCAAGAATTGAATATTCGTACGCATGGCGCGGAATATCTCGTCTGTCTGGTTGTTCTTGTTCTCATGAACAACAATGCCAGCAGCAGTCTTTGCTGACTCACTGGCAACGGCAACGTCGGCCACAATTGGTAGTGATGTCAACTTGACAACATCCTCATGAGCCTCAATCTTGTAGCGTAACAGTTGGATGAGGTAGACAATGAGTAGGGGGAGTGCAAAGCCTAAGAACATGGCGACCAGAAGAATGATGGCGCTCTTAGGACTAACCTTTCCTCCGTAAGCAGGTTCATCAATCAGACGTCCTTTGTCTGCGGTGGCTGCCAAAGAGATAGAGTTCTCTTCACGCTTTTGCAAGAGCATCAGGTAAAGGCCTGACTTAACCTCCTGTTGGCGACCAATCTGTGTCAGTATTCGCTCCTGCTCTGGAGTATTCTCAACCTTTGTTTGGAAAGTGTCATAACGCTTCTGTATTCCCATGCGCTCGATGTCGGCAGAGCGACGTGCCTGTATCAGGGCTTCGTCAATGCTCTTCTCTAATTGATCAAGGGTGTTGGTGAGCGTTATTACGTGAGGAGAATTCTCTGTAGCAGATGCAAGCAGACGATTGCGGTCGAGCACCACTTTGTTGTATTGATCAATAAGTGATGCTGATACTCTATCGGTGAGACCAACATTTGAGGGGATAATCTGGTATCTGTTGGATTTGTCGTTCATGTATTCACGCAGATAGTCGAGTAACTGAATCTGGGTGTTTGCTTCAGACAACTGGCCGTAATACAAGTTAGACTGCGTCATAATCTGTGTGGCGTCCAGTCTTAGCTGTACAAGGTTGTTGCTACGTTTGTACTGCTCCAGCTCACTCTCGGTCTTACCCAGTTCTGCGTCAATCTTCTCAAGACGATTGTTAATAAAGGTCTCAGTCTTGTAGGCAATCTCGTTCTTGTCTGCATTAGCCTGTCGGTTGTAGCAAACAGCCAGATGCTTCAAGTAGTCCATACCGCGTTCACGGTCCTGATCGTTAATGGTCAGTTCAGCAATGGAGGTAATCTTTGATGTTGGAGCTACATTCAGTTTGTTAGCATAGATAGAGGCAACCTGTGTGGGAGATGTAATGGTGATGTACATCGTAGCTTCCTCTTTCTTGGCAAGTTTCAGATTATTCTTTCCTTTTGTTCGCTTGATGAAATCCAATGTTTCCTTTTCCTTCTGTTCTGTTAATGCATTCTTGGTAAAGGTGAGAGTACCATAGGGCGTGTTGATAACAGCAGGTAGAGTCTTGAATGAACCTGCAAAATCACCCATAAGGTCCTCTACATGATAAGCGTCACCTTTCTTCTCAAGTATCATGCTAATGCTACCACGCACTTTGTCGAGTCTGTCCAAACCCTCAGGATCAAGGTCGACGTTGATGGGTTGATACTTGTATACCAATGTTTTCTTGATGCGTCCTTCGCTGCGGTATTCAGTGTAGAGCTTTAAGTCTTTCACTACTTCGCGAGCCAGAATGCGAGAACGGAGAATCTCTACCTCGTTCTCAATACCAGCAGAATTGGAGATAATACCCAAATCCTGCATGTTGGCTAGCATCTGACCATTCGAACGGCGATTGTTGTTCTCGTCTTTAATCAGCATCTTGACGGATAGCTGATAGACAGGAGTGGTGTAGCGCAGATAGATGAGTGCACCGCAAACGAAAATAAACATTGACAGTATGAACCACTGCCAGTTGAGTACTACAAAGGTGAAGATGGTTCTGATGTCGAAAGAAGATTCTTCTTCTTGTGCCTGTTTGAGTACACCATCAACCAGTTCCATTTTTTTGCTTTCTTCCATATTATATTAAATAGGTGTTATTTGTTCAGGTTTATTTTTGATTGGCTAAATAAATCAGATACTTCCCATATCCATTTTTCTGCATGGGCTTTGCAATGTCTAGCAATTGTTCTCTGTCAATCCATCCTTTCTTGAATGCAATCTCTTCAAGACATGCAACCTTCAGCCCTTGGCGCTTCTCGATTACTTCAATGAAGGTGCTTGCTTCTGACAAAGAATCGTGAGTGCCAGTGTCGAGCCATGCAAAGCCGCGTTGTAGTGTTTGAACCTTTAGCGCATTCTGTCGGAGGTATTCCTGGTTCACGGTGGTTATTTCTAACTCGCCGCGAGCGCTAGGTTTGATGCTCTTTGCAATCTTGACAACGCTGTTAGGATAGAAGTACAGTCCAACAACAGCGTAGTTGGATTTTGGATGCTCAGGTTTCTCTTCAATACTTAGGCAATTCCCATTCTTGTCGAATTCTGCTACGCCATAGCGCTCCGGATCGTTAACGTAATAGCCAAAGACAGTGGCGAGGTTGTGTTTTTCTGCATTCTCAACGCTTTGTTTCAATAGACCACTGAAACCTGATCCGTAAAAAATGTTGTCGCCTAGGACTAAGCAGACGCAATCATCGCCAATAAATTTCTCACCAATGATAAATGCCTGTGCAAGTCCGTCGGGAGATGGCTGCTCGGCATATTCAAAGTGAACACCTAATTCTTTGCCGTCTCCCAATAGGCGTTGGAATCCTGGTAAATCATAAGGCGTAGATATAATGAGAATATCTCGGATACCGGCCAACATCAAAGCTGATATTGGATAGTAAATCATTGGCTTGTCGAAAATAGGTATCAGTTGTTTGCTGATTCCCTTTGTAATAGGGTAGAGGCGTGTGCCACTTCCGCCAGCAAGTACGATTCCTTTCATAATAGATTTAAATTATATAGTTATAGAGCTGCAAAGATACGACTTTTTTTTGTCATAATCATCTTTTTCTACTAAAATTGCGCAAAAATTAGAGAAAAAAGCGTATCTTTGCACTCATTAATTTTGAAACTATGAGCTTTTTAACAAATTTATTTAGCCGTAAGGCACATGAAACAGAAACGAAGATTGGTGGCATGGAGGACTTCATGACACTGATTCGTGTATATTTTCAGGCAGAGATAGCTGCGGATTTAGGTATTTCTAATTTGGCTGCATTGCCAGACTTGCGCGTTTTCAAAACGACTCTTAAGGTGGCAACACAAGGTGGAAAATTGGGCGTTGCTGAAAAGGCGCGTTGTAAGAAAATGCTGAAAGATATGTATCAGATGGATGATGCATTCTTTAAAGAGATCGATCAGAGTATTCGTCGTCGCTGTAAGAAGATTCAAGATGTACAGACCTACTTGCTACAGTTCCAGGCTTTTGTACAGGATGTGATGATGCTGACAGGAAATTTGATGAAGTTTAAACTTCGTCTTCCAAGTTTCTTTAAAAAGGCCTTGTATGCTATGACAGAGAAAACTGTTCACGAGATCTTTACTAAAAATGATTATACGGACTCTGGTGTTGTAAAGACCGTCTTCTGTTCGTGAATATAATAAGCGTTTGGGCTTCTCTGAAAAATGGGTTGTGGATTTTGTCTATCGTGTTGTGATGTTGGCAAAGAAGGAAAAACAGCCTCAAAACGCGGAGAAATAATTAATAAATATTAAATATTTAGTACAAAGGTTATAGATTACATGTTTTTTTTCTACCTTTGTAAGGAAAAAATTTAGTCATGGAACAAAGTGAGAAAGTTTTAGCTAACTTCCAGACTCGCGTACGGCAGTTGATTCTCCGCTTTCAAGAATTGAAAAAAGAGAATGGTGATTTGTATGCCATGGTTGAAGAAAGGGATGCTGAAATTAGTGGTTTGAAAGAACAACTTGCTCAACAGGAACGTGACTATCAATCGTTGAAGATGGCTAAAATGATCGAGATTACCAATGGCGACCTTGATGGTGCTAAGGAGCGAATAGCCAAACTGATACGTGATGTGAATAAATGCATTGCTGTTCTTAGCGATGAAAAGTAAAGACGGAAGGCGATGGCAGAAGGAAGTAAAGAGAAACTTAATATAAAGTTGCACGTGTACGATGAGGATATCCACGCTACGATAGATCGCGCGGAAGAGGAGTATTATCGTGCAGCTGCTAAGTTGATATCGGAGCGTTATGGTGCTTATGCACAGGTATTCGCAGGTATAAAAAGTGATCATACGATTGCTTTGATGACTTTGGTGGAGATAGCTCTTCGATATACAAAGGAACTCGGCAAGAACGATACAGTTCCTTATAAGGATATTCTCTCACAGCTGACTTCTGAAATTGAAGAAGTCCTGAAGTGAGAGAATATTAACTTTATATATATTATATGGAAACATTATTTGTTATTTTTATAGCTATTGCAGCGTTGGTTGTTGGCGTTGCAATGGGATATTTCATCTTTCTGAAGGTTGTAAAAGGTAAGGCGCAACAAATTATCGATACAGCTCAGAAGGATGCCGAAGTAATTAAGGAAAAGAAATTACTTGAAGTAAAAGAAAAGTTCCTGAACAAGAAGAGTGAGCTTGAAAAAGAGGTTCAACAGCGTAACCAACATATTCAACAGAGCGAGAATAGACTGAAGCAAAGGGAAATATCTTTGAACCAGCGCCAGGAAGAGTTGGGACGTCGCAAGAATGAGTTGGATAACCAACAGCAGCGTATTGACAATGAGAAGAAATCATTGGCTCTCAAGCAAGAGGAGTTGGGAAGAATGCAACAAAAGGAGCGCGAGAAGCTGGAGGAACTTTCTGGTCTGAGTGCCGAGGAGGCAAAGAATAGACTCGTAGAGGCTATGAAGGACGAGGCTCGTACTGATGCAGCTGCTTATGTCAATGAGATTATGGATGAGGCAAAGCTCAATGCTAATGCTCAGGCAAAGAAAATCGTTATTCAGACTATTCAGCGTGTAGCAACTGAGACAGCTGTTGAAAATTCTGTTTCTGTATTCCATATCGAGAATGATGAGGTGAAGGGCCGTATCATTGGTCGTGAGGGCCGAAATATTCGTGCCTTGGAGGCAGCATGTGGAGTGGAAATCGTTGTTGATGATACACCTGAAGCAATTGTTATTTCAGCATTTGATCCTGTTCGCCGCGAAACTTGTCGTTTGGCATTGCATCAGTTGGTTAGTGATGGACGTATTCATCCAGCCCGCATTGAAGAAGTGGTGACAAAGGTTAAGAAACAACTGGATAATGAGATTATTGAAACAGGTAAGCGCACAGCAATTGATTTGGGTATTCATGGATTGCATCCTGAACTAGTTCGAATCATTGGTAAGATGAAGTATCGTTCAAGTTATGGACAAAATCTTCTGCAGCATGCTCGTGAAACAGCAAACCTCTGTGCTGTAATGGCTTCGGAGTTGGGTTTGAATCCCAAGAAGGCAAAGCGCGCTGGTCTGTTGCACGATATTGGTAAGGTGCCCGATGAGGAAAGCGAAATGCCCCACGCACTTTATGGTGCCAAAATTGCAGAGAAGTATAAGGAGAAACCCGATATTTGCAATGCGATTGGCGCTCACCATGACGAGATGGAGATGCAGACATTGTTGGCTCCCATTGTACAGGTTTGTGATGCTATTAGTGGTGCTCGACCTGGTGCCCGTCGCGAAATCGTTGAGGCATATATCAAGCGTCTGAATGATCTTGAAGCCATTGCGATGAGCTATCCTGGAGTAACAAAGACATATGCTATTCAGGCTGGTCGCGAACTTCGTGTCATTGTAGGTGCAGATAAGATGGATGATGCCGAGACAGAAGCACTCAGTGGTGAGATTGCTACCAAGATTCAGAACGAGATGACTTACCCAGGACAGGTAAAGATTACGGTCATCCGCGAGACTCGTTCTGTAGCTTACGCTAAGTAATCAGAATACAGTTTTGTTTAGATAATGAAAGAGTCTTTGGCTTATGATGGCTAAAGACTCTTTTCTTATTTACTTTTGGCATAATTTTTGCTATTATAAGAGTAGAAACAAACAATAAAAAAGGAGGATAGTTATATGGCATTCATTGATTATTATAAGGTTCTTGGTGTCGATAAGACTGTGGCGCAGAAGGATGTGAAGAAAGCCTATTTGAAGAGGGCTAAGCAGTTCCATCCTGATTTGCACCCTGACGACCCTAAGGCGAAGGCAAAATTTCAGGCACTTAACGAGGCTTATGAGGTGATTGGTGATCCTGAAAAGCGAAAGAAATACGATCAGTATGGCGAACATTGGAAGGAGGCTGGTGCCTTTGGAGAAGGAGGCTTTGGTGGTTTTTCTTCGTCAAGAGGTGCTAGCGATTCGTCTTTTGGCGGGTTCGATTTCTCAGGCTTTTCACAAGGCGGCGGAGGTTTCAGTAAGTTCTTCGAGGATCTATTTGGTAATGGTGGTAATTATAGGACAGGTTTTGAGAGGGGACCGTCTGATACTCAGGCTACGGTAAATATTGATATGTATACTGCTTTGCTTGGTGGAGAGATTATAGTAGGGGTTGCAGGTGGAAAAAAACTGCGACTGAAGGTTAAAGCTGGGACGCAACCAGGTTCAAAGGTTCGCCTGCGAGGAAAGGGACAAAATGGTACGGACCTGATTCTGACATACAATGTTCAACTTCCAACTTCACTTAGTGAGCGCCAACGACAACTGCTAGAAGAAGTGCGTCGTAGCTAGTGGTTAACAGGTCGTAAAGCTCGAAGACTTCTTGTAATAAGTTTAGCGCCTCCAAACAATAGGTTTGGGGGCGCTAAACAGGTTGTTTGGGGCCACTAAACGATAGCTTTAGTTACGCTAAAGTAATACTTTCCCGTAACTATTCTTTTAGGAATGCTTCTGCACGAGCCAAATCATCGGGGGTGTCAATGCCGATGGTCTCTACATCCGTCAGTCCTACCTTGATGCGATAGCCATTTTGCAGCCAACGCAATTGCTCCAGGCTCTCGGCTATTTCTAATGGACTCTGTGGCAGTTTTGTGACTTCTGACAGAACTTCACGACGATAAGCATAAAGTCCTATGTGTTTCAAGAATGGGAAATGTTGAATCCATTCTTTCTGCTCCTTACCTCTTATATATGGAATGACGCTGCGACTGAAATACATGGCATAGCCATTGAGGTCGCAGATAATCTTCGGCGAGTTGGGATTCTCGACAGCTTCCATGTTCTCAAAGGGTTTCCCAAGGGTGGCAATCTGCGTTTGCGGGTCATCAAAGAGATGCTTTACAGTTTCTAACTGACTCTTCTGGATGAAAGGTTCGTCGCCTTGAACATTGATGATTACATCAGCGTCAGTTTGTATTTTCTCTACAGCTTCTTGAATGCGGTCTGTACCACTTTTGTGGTCATTACGTGTCATGATAGCACGTCCGCCAAACTGTTCTACTGCATTGTAGATTCGTTCGTCATCTGTTGCTACATAGGCTTCACCAAGTACACTTACCACTTGTTCGTAAACTCTCTGAATAACAGTCTTTCCGCCAAGTAAAGCCAAAGGCTTTCCTGGAAAACGCGTTGATGCGTAGCGAGCGGGGATAATTCCAATAAATTTCATCTTTGTATGCTTATTAGGCCGCAAAGATACTAAAAATTCATAATTCATAATTCATAATTCATGATTAATTTGTAAACAACACATTTTTTTAGTACTTTTGGGGCTAAATAATGATAAAGACTATGAATATACGAAATATATTATTAACATTTGGTTTCTCAGTATTCTTATTTCCTGTGCATGCACAGAAAATAACTCTTGGTTCATGTGTTACGAAGGATGGTGGAGAGTATAATGGTGAGATGACTGCTGGGAAACCAAACGGAAAGGGAAAGACAGTTTGGTCGAATGGTGATGTTTACGAAGGTGAATATGTGAAGGGTAAACGTGAAGGATTCGGCATTTATATATTTCCTGATGGCGAGAAATATGAAGGCCAGTGGTTGCAGGATCATCAGCATGGTCAGGGTACCTATTATTTCCAGAATAATAATAAATACGTAGGCCTATGGTATTGCGATTATCAGCAAGGTCATGGGGTAATGTACTACTTTAATGGTGACATCTATAACGGAAACTGGAAAGAGGATAAACGTGAAGGTAAGGGAAAGTACACCTTTGCCAGTGGTGCCTATTATGATGGCGAATGGAAGGCAGACAAAAAGAGTGGTAGAGGCTATTTTTATTGGTCGGATGGCTCTTCATACGATGGCCAATGGCTTGATAATAAGAGAAACGGTGAAGGTACCTATAAATATTCCGATGGAGATGTTTATGTTGGGCAGTGGAAGAATGATGTTCAGCACGGAAAAGGTATCTACCGATTCCAAAATGGCGATATCTATCAAGGAGATTATGTACGTGGCCAGCGTACAGGTCAGGGCGTTATCAATTATGCAAATGGTGATAGATATAACGGACAGTTGCGTGATGGCGATAAAGAAGGACAGGGTACAGTGACCTGGAAGAATGGCGATAGCTACACAGGAGAGTGGCATGCAGATAAACCTACTGGACGTGGAAAACTTGTAACACGACAAGGAGATACCGTAGAGGGGCAGTTTAGTAACGGTGTTCCCAATGGAGAGTGTATTGGCCATATGGCCGACGGCTCAAAGTTTAAGGCCATCTTTAAGAATGGAAAACGTAATGGCTTTTCTATAGAGGAGAAAAACGACGGAACTCGTTTTGAGGGGAATTATTCTGATGGTCATCGAGAAGGAAGTTTCGTGGAGAAAGATAAAAACGGAAAAATAACGGCTAAAGGCTCATACGTCAATGGTCGCCGTCAATTAGAAGATTGATATTTGATTTTGATTAAACTTATTTTTAAGACTTATGATAATTGATACACTTGAAAATCTAGAGAAATATGTAGCTGTTAATCCTTTGTTTAAGGATGTTGTGGCTTTTCTACGTAATAACGACCTAATGACACTTGAAGAGGGTAAACATCTTATCAAGGGCGACGATTTGTTTGTGAACATTCAAGTGGCCAAAGGAAAGACACCAGATGAAGCTGTGTTGGAGACTCATCGTAAGATGGTGGATATACAGATACCTCTTGACGGAATGGAGACTTATGGCTATACCCCGTTAAGCAATTTGCCAGATACACCTTATCAGGCAGACAAGGACATAACGAAGTATCCAGGCTTAATGGCTGATAGTTTCGTCGATTGCCAGCCAGGTATGTTTGCTGTATTCTTCCCACAGGATGGCCATGCGCCATGTATTACCATGGCACCGGAGATAAAGAAAGCAATCTTTAAAGTAAAAGCATAAAACTATGGCAACTACTAAAAAAACAACCGAAATCCAGCATATAGGACTTGTGCGAAACGACAGTTGGCTGGAACCTTTTGAAGACGCTATTCGTGGACGTCATGAACATGCTGTTTGGAAGCTGAATCAATTGACGCGTAAAGGCAAAAAGACATTGAAAGATTTTGCATCAGGACATCTCTACTTCGGACTCCATAAGCAATTACGAGGATGGGTGTTCCGTGAGTGGGCTCCTAATGCGACAGAGATATATTTGATTGGTGACTTCAATGACTGGAAGGAAACGGAGAAATACAAGTTGAAGCGCATTGAAGGAACTGGCAACTGGGAGCTGAAACTTAAAGAGCGCGACCTAAAGCATGGTCAGCTTTATAAGATGAAAGTTAAATGGAATGGGGGAGAGGGTGAACGCATTCCTGCATGGTGTCGCAGAGTCGTTCAAGATGAAAATACAAAGATATTCTCTGCTCAGGTCTGGCATCCAGCTGCTCCCTATGAGTTCAAGAAAAAGAATTTCAAGCCTAAGAAGTCTCCATTGCTTATTTATGAATGCCATGTAGGTATGGGACAGGATGCTGAGAAAGTCGGTACCTATAATGAGTTCCGTGAGAATGTATTGCCACGTGTCGTTAAAGATGGATATAACTGCATTCAGGTAATGGCAATTCAAGAGCATCCATATTACGGCTCATTCGGATATCATGTATCTTCGTTCTTTGCTCCTTCATCTCGCTTTGGGACACCCGAAGAACTGAAGCAGCTTATTGACGAGGCCCATAAGAAAGGTATTGCTGTTATTATGGATATCGTTCATTCCCATGCCGTCAAGAATGAGATAGAGGGACTAGGTAATCTTGCAGGTGATCCTAATCAGTATTTCTATCCAGGAGACCGTCATGAGCATCCTGCTTGGGATTCGCTTTGCTTCGATTATGGCAAGGATGAGGTTCTCCATTTCCTTCTTTCAAACTGTCGTTATTGGCAGGAGGAATTCCATTTTGACGGATTCCGCTTTGACGGTGTAACATCAATGCTCTATTATAGTCATGGACTAGGTGAAGCGTTTTGTGGATATGGTGATTATTTCAATGGTCATGAAGACGATAATGCCATCTGCTATCTTACGTTGGCAAATAAGCTGATACATGAGGTTAACCCAGATGCTATTACTATTGCTGAGGAGGTGAGTGGTATGCCAGGATTGGCAGCTAAGTTCGAAGATGGTGGCTATGGCTTCGATTACCGTATGGCAATGAATATTCCTGATTATTGGATCAAGACCATTAAAGAACAACCTGACGAGAATTGGAAGCCAAGTTCTATTTTCTGGGAAGTAAAAAATCGTAGACCTGATGAGAAAACCATCTCATATTGCGAGAGTCATGATCAGGCATTGGTAGGCGATAAGACGATTGTATTCCGACTGATAGATGCAGACATGTATTGGCATTTTGCCAAGAAGGATGTTAATGGGGTTGCAGAACGTGGAATAGCTCTTCACAAGATGATACGACTCGTTACAGCAGCAGCGATTAATGGAGGCTATCTGAATTTTATGGGAAATGAGTTCGGTCATCCGGAATGGATCGATTTCCCACGTGAAGGAAATGGATGGAGCTACAAGTATGCACGTCGTCAGTGGAACCTAGTTGATAACCAAGATTTATGTTATCATTGGTTGGGTGACTTTGATCGCGAAATGCTTCGTGTGATAAAGTCTGTCCGTAATTTCCAAGACAAGCCTGTTGTTGAGATATGGCATAATGATGGTGACCAAGTGTTGGCATTCATGCGAGGTGATTTAGTCTTCGTGTTCAACTTCTCACCCACACAGTCTTTTACGGATTATGGATTCCTGGTTCCGACTGGTTCATATGAGGTTGTTCTGAATACGGACTCGAAAGACTTTGGTGGTCATGGCTTCGCAGACGATACTGTTACTCATTTCACTAACTATGATCCCCTTTACGTTAAGGATCATAAGGAGTGGTTAAAACTTTATATTCCTGCTCGCTCAGCAGTTGTCCTGAAGAAAAACTAATGAGAAGAGATAATACTAATAAAAAGAGCGGCACCACCACTGTCAGAGTGGTGTGTGCCGTCTGTTTTTGGCTGTTCTCCTTTATCTGGCTCTATGCTTTCCAAAGCGATGTGTTGGCAATTTCACAGCATGTGCTTAGTGAAGGGGTTACTCATTATAATCGTTTGGTTGGTGCTATATTCATCACCTTGGTCTTGTATATATTGCAGTTGGTAGTCTATTTCATGACCCGACTGTCAAGAAATACACATGCATTGACATATTTGCCTTCAATGTTGATTCTTGCTGTTGTGTCTGATTTCAATTTTAATGAGAATTTGGACTACACGCTAGGAGCTTGGGCGTGGATTGTGCCATTGGTGTTAGTTCTATGGATTGGGTGTGTATGGCTCTCTAAACAAATGTTGTCTTATGACAATCAAAATAATGTGACAGCAGGTTTCTTCTCCCCAAAGGTATGGCAGAATGTCTTACTGATGTTAGGAATGATGTTTCTTGTTACCTTAATGTCAAATACCAATGCGGTATTTCATTATCAAACTCATGCGGAGATATCTTTGTTGCATGGAGACGATGATGAAGCATTACGTGTTGGAGAACGGTCACTTGAAACCAACCCCAGCCTTACTATGCTTAGGGCATTTGCCCTTTCAAGAAAAGGGGAAATGGGTGAACATTTGTTTGAATATGCCATAGAAGGCAATAGCGCAGACATGTTGCCCCTAAAGGGAAGTCGTAGTCGTTTGATGATATTGCCTGCTGATACAATATACAAGCACTTAGGTGGAAGGCCAAAGATACAGTTGGATATATGGCAATATCTTAATGCCCTTGAACGTGATACTTTAGCAACACGTGCTGTTGCCGACTATGTGCTTTGTGGATATTTGGTTGATAAGAAACTGAGTGATTTTGTTCGTGTTCTGCCAAAGTATTATGGACTCACCGATTCTACTTATCTGCCTCGTCATTATCGTGAAGCGCTCGTTTTATATCGTTCTAATCGGGGTGATACAGCCATCATACATCAAGACTCTATACTTTATGAGAAATGGAGAGCAATTCGAGATTTGAAGAAGGAGATAAGCAATCCATCAGCTCGTCGCGTTCGAGCTTTGGAGAAGTATCGAGGCTCGTATTTCTATTATTATTTATATCAATAGGAATAAGAAAAGGCTGGTTCGTTAAAACCAGCCTTTTCTTGTATAGAGTAATAAGTATTATTCGATAACGATAAGTGCATCGTCTTCCATAACACTTTCACCAATCTTTACGCATATGGCTGTGACAGTACCAGCTTTCTCAGCCTGCAGATTGTTGGCCATCTTCATAGCTTCAAGTACAACGACAGTGTCACCTACAGCGACCTGATCGCCAACAGCAACCTTGATGTCGGTAATAACACCAGGCAGGGGAGCTTTGACTGCGTTGTTCTTGTTAACGGCTTTGGTTGTAGTCTCTCCACTTTCTGCTGGTGCAGAAGCCGCAGCAGGCTTGCCAAGTACTGGCTTTTTCTTTTCAGATTCTGCTTGCTTCTCGAGTTCAACTTTATATTCTTCACCGTTTACTGTAACGGTAACGAGGTTTTCTTCAATGTCGCCTACAGCAACTTCGTACTTCGTTCCGTTGATGGTATACTTGTATTCTTTCATCTTCTTGATTCTTGATTTAGGGACGTGCTGTCATTGTCTGTGCATAACCATTCCACTGTGTTGGGTGCTCAGCAATTGTGATGATGCCGGGCTCAACATCGTGGACATTATTGCCTAAATGCTCATGTAGGGCAAGCGCAATAGCAGCATAAATTTCATTCGTCTTCATACGCAGTTCTAATTACATTGGAATGTTACCATGCTTCTTTGCAGGCAGAGCATCGCGCTTGGTTGCAAGCTGTGCCAGTGCACGACAGATGCGGAAACGGGTATTGCGAGGCTCGATGACATCGTCAATATATCCGTATTTCGCAGCTTGATATGGGTTAGCGAACAGCTCGTTGTATTCATCCTCCTTCTCAGCGATGAATGCCTTAACGTCCTCGCCAGCCTCTTTCTTAGCCTTAGCCTCCTTAGCGTACAGTACGGCAGCAGCACCAGATGCACCCATAACGGCAATCTCAGCAGAGGGCCATGCGTAGTTGAGGTCGGTATGCAGCTGCTTAGAGCCCATAACGATGTGTGAACCACCGTATGACTTACGAAGTGTAACGGTAATCTTGGGTACTGTGGCCTCACCGTATGCATAGAGCAACTGAGCTCCGTGCAGAATAACGGCATTGTACTCCTGACCTGTGCCGGGAAGGAATCCTGGTACGTCAACAAATGAAACGATAGGAATATTGAATGCGTCGCAGAAGCGAACGAAACGTGCACCCTTGCGAGATGCATTTACGTCAAGTACGCCAGCGTAGCATGAAGGCTGGTTGGCAACGATACCTACGCTCTGACCATTGAAGCGAGCGAAACCAACGATGATGTTCTTAGCAAACTTAGGTTGTACTTCGAAGAATTCCCCGTCATCGACTACGGCACCGATCACTTTGTACATGTCGTAAGCCTCGTTAGGATTCTCTGGGATAATCTCGTTGAGCATATCCTCCATACGGTTGATGGGGTCTTCACACTTCTTTCGAGGTGCAACCTCCATATTATTTGAAGGAATGTATGAAAGCAGGGTCTTAATCATTTGAAGACCTTCCTCTTCTGTCTTGGCTGTGAAGTGGGTTACACCAGATTTTGTTGCATGAACACTTGCACCACCCAGATGCTCTTGGTCAATATCCTCTCCAGTAACGGTCTTTACAACTTTTGGACCAGTAAGGAACATGTATGATGTACCTTCCATCATCAGGGTAAAGTCTGTTAGTGCAGGGCTATATACAGAACCACCAGCACAAGGACCAAAAATACCACTAATCTGTGGGATTACGCCTGAAGCCAAAATGTTACGTTCGAAAATCTCTGCAAAGCCAGCCAATGAGTTGATGCCTTCCTGAATACGTGCACCACCTGAGTCATTGATACCGATAACGGGCGCACCCATTTTCATGGCCATATCCATTACCTTACAAATCTTCTGACTCATGGTCTCTGAAAGAGAACCGGCATGAACGGTGAAGTCCTGTGCAAATACAAATACAAGACGTCCGTCGATCGTACCAGAACCGGCTACCACACCGTCGCCAGGGAATTGTTTTTTCTCCATACCGAAGTTATGGCAACGATGTTCTTTGAACATGTCGTACTCTTCAAAAGAGCCTTCGTCAAGAAGCATCTCAATACGCTCGCGTGCAGTATACTTACCACGATCGTGCTGCTTCTGAATGGCTTTCTCACCACCACCGAGACGAGCTTGCTCGCGCTTCTCGATGAGTTGTTTGATCTTTTCTAATTGCTTGCTCATAATTTATTAATGTTCACAAAGTTCCGTTAAAATACCACAAGTTGATTTGGGGTGAAGAAAGGCGATGTTTAGGTTCTCTGCTCCCTTGCGTGGTGCTTGGTCGATAAGACGAACTCCTTTCTCGCTAACTTCTGCAAGTGCGTTGGCTACGCCATCCTCAATGCAGAAAGCTACATGATGAACACCCTTGTTACCTTTGTCGAGCCATTTCTGAATTGTGCTCTCAGGTGATGTTGGCTCCAGCAGTTCCAGCTTTACTTCTCCACACTTTAGGAATGCGGTTTTTACTTTCTGGTCCTCAACAGTTTCAATGTTGTAGCACTTCAAGCCAAGTACATTCTCAAAGAATGGAAGGCTCTCTTCAATGCTCTGTACGGCAATGCCCAGATGCTCAATGTGCGAAATCTTCATAATCGTATAATTTAAAGATTAAAATTTGTGGCACAAAGGTACAAAAGATAAATGAATTTCTAGCTTTTTTTGGTCTTTTTTTAATCAAAAAGAGAGATTATTGCGTGTATCTTGCAATAATCTCTCTTAGTGTGTTATTTTATTAACAAGTTCTTCCTTTATGTATTAATAGGAGTAAACCTGTGACTCATCATATGTCTGATACCAATAGATGGTTTCATCGTTGGTTTGAACCCATTCTGTGAATTTCGGATAAGCTGTTTTGATGCAGACTTTTTCCTGAGGATATGCAAAGTTGTTTGGTACGATAATTGCGTAAGGAGGCTCACCAGCAGCCTCTGGTACGGAAATTGTCTTTCCTGTTGAAAGATTCTTCAGCGAGATGGTTTTCAGGAAATCTTCTACGCTGGTGTTAGCATCAACAGTAAAGTCCTCGGAAATGGGGGCAAAGGGTGTCGCATTCATCTTTGTATTGATGAATGTGCTAGGAGCAACATTGAAGAGCGCATGAACTTCAGCACTGACAAGATTAGCTGCCTCATAACCGGGAATCTGAAGTTGAATTTCATCATTAGCACCACATGCAATGATACTCAACTTGATGGTTGTTTCGTTTGTACGAGAAGCCTGAAGAACAACGTCGTTCATGTCGTAGTCAGCAGAAGCCAGACGGTCTTCGAAACACATCGTATAGGCAGATGTTTCGGGATTCTGGGCTTCTTCTATGGTTTTCGCACCTTGGGTAATCTCAATAATCATATCACAGAAGTTACAGTCAGAACCGTCTTCGAAACACATATATGTGCGCTGGTTTGCACTGAAGAGGGCGATTCGAGGGCTGTCGAAACTCATACCATCAACAGTCTTTCCAAATCGTTTTTCTTCATTTGCCTCTGGTTTAACTGGAGATACCATAGTATAAAGATTCTTGTCTATAGCTGATAAGAAATGTCCATGCAAATGGTTAACTTCGAAATTCAAACGTCCATCGCCATATACGCAACCACTTGAGCAAATCGTATCGTTTCCAAAGTCCTTTCTATTCAGGAATCCAATTTTGTATCCCTCGGGGATAGCCAATCCGCTTTCTGCTGTAATACCTTTTGTAATGTTACCATTACCATAGTAGGGGAGAAGGTATTCCTTGTTTCTATAGAAATTGGCGTTTCCGGCTTTACCTTTCAGAGCCTTGAACTTAGGAAGACTCTTGATATAGTTAGCCTCCTCCTCAGATGTCATGGATGCTGTTACTTGGGGGTCGAAATAGTAATAGTAAATGGTGTTGTGAGCACCGTCAGTGGTGTACATCTGGACAGGTGTTATAATCAAAGGCTTTCCGTCACTGATAAGATAGTTGTTGTTTACTTTGAAGTGTGGATTGCCCTCTGCAATATCTTTCCAGTTGTTGCGTCTTCCGTTAGTTGGGTTTACGCCACCTGATTTCTGAAGGTATGCATCACAAATAGCCTGAACGGTAGACATGTCTACATCGTTAGCGACTTCTTTGTATATACCCTCTCTTTCAATATGCCAATCGCTAATTGATTTTACGACTGGAGCCCAAAGGCGATCGTTAGCCCATGATTCATCGTACAAGTTTTTGTAGTAAAATCTTTTGGGAGTACCATCGTTAATCATGATTTGATGGGTCTCGCTTGCAAGTGTAGCCTCAGCACGAAGAGCATTGTATGATTTTAGAGGATCTCCAAGAACAATATCACTGGCTGTAGGATATTGATCTCCTGCAGCTCTGCCTAATCGAGCTCCAGCCTCCAATTCCTCAAAATCTACTTCTGTGTCATTTAGTCCGAAAGACTGAACGTAATAAATACCTTTGTCATTGATGCATGCGGCAATAAGTCTCTCGTACACGTTAGGCGCATCATATTTCAATGTCACAGCGTGACCATTGATGATTTCAGCTTCGTTCAATACTTTTGCATTGGGGTTGCCGAATGGCGCTTCTGTAAGTATCTGCACCTTTACAATGTTGTTAAGTGGCGCATTGGCGATAATCTTAACTTTTCCTTGATTAATGGAACTCCAATCCTGTCTGACGATTTGACCTAAAACGCTTTCGGCATTCTGCTTGATAGCTGCACTGTCATCGCCCTTGTAGAGATTGGTCTCGTGATCAATACAACTGGTTAATGTTAAACTAGCAATTGCAAGTAAAGATAATAACTTTTTCATATTGGGTTGATGTTAATATTGCTCGAACAACTTAAATGACTAATAATCTTACTATTTCTCGCGTTATTTTCTCACGCTATTTTCTTGCGTACGTTCAATTATATTTAAAACGCTGCAAAATTACAAAAATAAAATGAAACACAAGCGGAAAAACAGATTATTTTTCCGAAAAGGCTCAAAATCTTGCTGTTATGAGCTGTTTTGGCTAAAACTCCACAATGATTTTACCGTTTACCTGACGGCCTGTTAGATAGTTAGGTACTGCCCATTGCCTATTAGTCACGTCTGTTACCCAATAATAGCTGTTTACATTTGAGATTCCCAATAGATTTAGGCAATCCAGTCCGAGCCAAATGCGCTTGAGCCCATATGTCTTGGCCTTTCCTTCTGTTGGCTCGTATGCAAGGTAGCTCATACCAATGTCGGCACGCTTATAAGCAGGTGCCCTGAAGTTCTGGTTGGTAATTCCTCGATGCGGAGCACCAAATGGCAAACCATCAGCATAGGCCATCTTTAAAGTCATTTTCCAGCGTGTAGTACCTGGGAAATAGTCAGTGAAATGGAGGTTTAATGCATAGCGTTGATCCGTAGGCATTGGAATCCATTGCCCATTCATTTTTTGTTGCGTACGCATCAGTGACAGACTTATCCAAGAGTCTGTTCCTGGTACAAATTCACCGTATAGTTTCATGTCAAGTCCAGCTGCATAGCCAGAGCATAGATTCTCTCCGTAATAAGTTATCTTAACGTTCTGTACGTTGTAGGGTACCAGGTTCGAAAGTGCCTTATAGTAAATTTCTGCGCTGAACTTATAAGGTAGGTCTCTCATCTTGAAACGATAGTCCATGGCACCAATTATTTGGAAAGAACGTTGACTTTTAATGTGCTTGTTAAGCGCTACTTTTGTAATGCCTGCAGTGGTTGTTGTATCACGAAACTCTTTATAGAATGGTGCTTGATAATAGATACCACTGGCTAAACGATAGGTGATGTCGGGATTATGTGCGGGTACCAAAGCTAAAGAAGCTCTGGGTGAAACAAGCGTTTCTTTGTTGAACGACCAGTTCGCAAAACGAACGCCATAATTTAAAGTGAAGAAATTATCTCCCCGATGCCATTTATAGGTGTCTTGGATATATCCTTCTAAGCGTGTTGAGCGGATGTCGTTTTTGGAAGAAAGTGTGTAGATAAGGTCAAGTCGGTTGCTCGTGTGAGGGATGGAATAACCGCTGGAGTCTCGCATCTCGTATTCTCTGGCCTGTTCCTTTATTTGTTCCCATTTTATAACTAGTCCGCCTTCTATCTCATGATGTCTTAATTTCCTGTTGGTCATCAGTTTCAGACTTTGGACATTAGCAGTTAGGTAATTGCGTGCATGTTCAGCGTATGTGCCAACACCCAATTGCTCAGCACTCTGTGCGTCGTTCAACCAATATTGTCCTTGTATGTCGTATGCCTCTTGTTCTTTCGTGTGAAAAGCAGACCATAGCAATTTTACATGCATAGAATCAGTAATGTGTCTGGTAATGGAGGCTGCTCCGAACAAGGTACGGAAAATGTCTTTTTCCTGTCCGTCGAAGTACACCTTGAATGATTTGACAGACTGCATTGTTCCAAAACTGGTTTCTCGGTCGTGGGGCTTGAAATTATAATGATTCTCGGAGATGTTTCCTAATACGTCAAATGACCATCTCTTGTTTGGTTTGTATGTTATATATGTCTGATAATCAAGTTGATTTGGTCTGTACTCTCCAGTTGTTTCTAATGATCCTAACAGGTATCTGTTGGTCTTGTATCTTAAACCATGACTCATGGAGAACTTCTTGTTTGACATGCCTACATAAGCACTTGCTCCTAATAAAGATGCCATTGCCGTAGCTTCAAATTTCTTGGGTCTTTTATAAGTGATATCCAATGCGCTGGACATCTTGTCACCATACTTTGCAGAGAATCCACCTGAAGAGAAACCAATCTTTTCAACCATGTCGGGATTAATAACAGATAATCCTTCCTGTTGTCCGCTTCTGATGAGAAGTGGACGGTATACCTCAATATTGTTGATGTAGACAGAGTTCTCGTCGAAAGAACCGCCCCTGACGTTATATTGACTCGATAGCTCATTGTGTGTTGACACACCTGCTTGTTGCTGAATCAACTCTTCTACCGCATTACCCGTGGCAGATGGTGTTGTCTTCATCTCCTTCGCGTCTATTTCCTGCATTTGTGTTGTTTGGCGACGTCGTTCTGTAATTACCACTTCACCAAGTTCCTGCATGGGAGACAGCTGAACTTGAAGTGTTTGGACGTTTTTTGGATTGCGAAGTGTTCTCGTGCGTGCTTTGTAACCAATCATAGAGAATCGGATTTCAACAGAGTCTGCTGTTTGCAAAGTCATATTGAAATGTCCCTGAAGGTCGGTCATCGTTACCTTTGATTGCGTTGTACAAGCTACTGTAGCGAATTCAAGCGCATTGCCGTTCTCGTCTGTGACTCTTCCTTTTAAAGTGAAAGACTGAGCCATGACATTGATACTCACCATAAGCATGATGAGGGCAGATATGATAGATGTGCACTTTAAATACATCTATCTTATAACGTGAAAAAGTTGCTATTATTATGTGACACCCTGATTAGTCCTTATAGAACCATGAAAACAATCGGTTCATCCATCCGATGGAAAAGTGAAACCAACGATACGTGGATGTTGGCTTTCCTCCAAAACGTAAGATGAAGTCGCGATAGTGATTCTTGCGGAAAGGAAGACCTACGTCCATAAAATACATATGCTCGAAGCCCATATTATATGCTTCCTTAATAGCGTGCCAAATAGTTATGACATCTGGGTGTACGAAAGCAAATGATTTACGACGGAAGGCAGAGAACCAGAGGTATGCTTGTTGTTGACTGAAGAATACAACAGAGCATCCGATGATGTACTGGTGATAGCGAGTGACATACAAACGACAAGCGTTGTTACTGATCAGGTTGCGGAAAAATGCATCATCTGGAATGTATCTCTTGGGTTTGAGCCAGTGATGGTGTCGTATGAGTTTCGAGAATGCTTTAAAGTCTGCCTCATTTCTTACAGTGTCAGTTATTACACCTCGTTTGTAAATCAGTTCGATGCGTCTTCTCATTCGCTCGTTAATACGCTCTTCTGGCGGGCGCGAGTGAAGTGAGTTGTGGACGCTCATCCATCTTACTGGGAAATAACCTGCTTCTCTAAACTGTCTGTATCCAAACATCTTCTCCTTCAGGTTACTTACTTCCAGATACAAAACACGTCGTCCAAGTTTTGTGGTTAGTTTCTTGAGCATTAGCCCAAACAATACAGCACTTTGGTCATTATAATCGGGGTGGTATACACCTTCTCCAAGAACGCGGCAATGACGATAAAGATAAGGCGGAAGCCATGATGAACGAAACCGAACAACAGCCAACATCTGGGCAACGATGGTACCGTCGTGACGTTCTACGGTAACCATGTATGGACGTTGGCGAAGGCTGGGTTCTACAAGCATGAAGAATTCCCGACTATGGAAGATGTTCTTGTCGTCCAATCCTTCGGGTAGCTTGTCACCGCTTGTGTATATTCTGATGTTTAAATCGTTCATCGCGGACAAAGATACGAAATTATTCTTAATTCGTCAGCCATATTTCGTATTTATTTTGTATCTTTGCCCGAAATTTAAAATCCATTTGAAATGACAGACTTTAAGACATTGGCGCAGATGCGTCGTTCACATCGCAAGTTTACAAGTGAGGAAATTGATGCTGAGGATGTTAAGCTTATCCTCCGTGCAGCTCTTATGTCGCCTACATCAAAAGGTCAGCGCGCTTGGGAGTTTATAGTTGTAGATGATAAGATGGATCTGGAGAAACTCTCAGATGCCAAAGCAATGGGAGGACAGTTCCTTAAGGATGCTCCCTTGGCCATTGTTGTGCTCGGCGATCCTTTAGCTAATGATTGCTGGGTTGAAGATGGCTCTATTGCTGCCATTTCTATGCAGTATCAGGCAGAAGAGTTGGGACTCGGTTCTTGTTGGGTTCAGATGCGTGGACGTGGACTCGGTGATGGAACCAGTGCTGATACCGTGATTAGGGGCATTCTCGATATCCCAGAGAATCTTTCCGTTCTCTGTGTTCTGGCTATTGGTCATAAGGCTGATGAACGTCAGCCTCAGAACGAGGATAAATTGAAATGGGAGCGTGTTCACCTGAATAAGTATTAAGAATGAATATTGTTTTTGTTGGTGCGGGCAGGTTGGCCACAAACTTAGCTTTGGCGTTAAGTCAACATGGACATCGTATTCTTGCGATATATAGTCGTACGATGTCTTCTGCTGAAGAATTGGCGAACAAGGTAGGGACAATAGCTACAGACGATTTGAATGCATTGCCTTTGAAGGCGGATGCTTTTATCTTGTCTGTAAAGGACGCCGTCTTGGAAGAGTTGCTGCTCAGACTGGAGAACGGACGCGAGGAGATTCCGTTCTTCCATACTGCGGGATCTATGCCTATGGCTATCTTTGGTAAACATCATCATCATGGTGTCATATATCCTATGCAGACTTTCTCAAAAGAACGATTGGTGGATTTCTCTTGTGTACCATTCTTTATAGAAGCTAATGATGACGAAACTCTTCATTTGGCAGAGAATATTACATCTTCTATAAGTTCGCATATTTACCATTTGTCTTCAGAGGAACGTCGCTATTTACACCTTTCTGCTGTTTTTGCTTGTAACTTTGCCAATCATTGTTACGCTTTGTCGGCAGAGATACTACGCCAACATGGTTTGCCGTTTGAGGTTATGCTGCCCCTCATTAACGAAACAGCTCAGAAGGTAAATGCAATACATCCTGTAGATGCACAGACAGGTCCTGCCGTACGTTTTGACGAGAATGTGATTAATGCGCAAAAGAATCTGTTATCAGATAATCCCATGATGCAGCAGATATACGAATTAATGAGTAAAAGCATACATCTATTAGCGAAATGATAAACTACGATTTGACAAAGATTAAAGCCATCATCTTCGATATTGATGGTGTCCTTTCTGCAGAGACAATTACATTAGCTCCTGATGGACTACCACAGCGAACAGTGAATATAAAAGATGGATATGCTATCCAGTTGGCTGTGAAGTTAGGGCTTCATATTGCTATCATGACGGGTGCCAACGTAGATGCTATCCGTGTGAGATATGAAGGGCTGGGTGTGAAGGATGTGATGATGGGATGCTCAGTGAAAATCAAGAACTATGATGCCTTCTTGGAAAAATATCATCTTTGTGATGAGGAAGTGATGTTTATGGGTGATGATATCCCTGACTTGGAGGTTCTGAGAAGGGTAGGTTGTCCTGTTTGTCCCCAGGATGCGTGCCATGAAGTGCGAGAAACATGTCTGTATATAAGTGATAGAAAAGGTGGCTATGGTTGTGGGCGTGATGTGATTGAGCAAACTTTGCGCGCTCAAGACAAATGGCTCATGGATGAAAAGGCATTTGGCTGGTAAAAAAGAAGTATGTTTGAGAATTTAAAGAAATACCATATTATTCTGGCAAGTAATTCCCCCCGTCGAAAAGAATTGCTTGGAGGACTAGGCATTCCTTTCGAGGTAAAGGTGCTTGGAGATATCGATGAGTCATATCCACCAACACTACGTGTAGATGAAATTGCTCAGTACATTTCAAATAAGAAAGCAGAAGCCTATCAAGCAATAATGTCTTCAGACGATCTAATCATTACTGCTGATACGGTAGTTATAGCTGGCGACGAGGTAATGGGGAAGCCTCATGATGCGGCTGATGCCCGACGTATGTTGCTCAAACTGAGTAATTGCTCTCATCAAGTTACAACAGGTGTTTGTTTGATGACAAAAGATAAATGCCGTTCTTTTTCTGTGACTACCGATGTTACGTTCAAGCAACTCACAGATGAAGAGATTGACTATTATGTAGAGAAGTATCGTCCTTTCGATAAAGCTGGTGCTTATGGCATCCAGGAATGGATTGGATACATTGGCGTTACAGGTCTGAAAGGGAGCTATTTTAATGTGATGGGATTGCCAGTTCAGCGAATCTATACCGAATTGTCTTTTTTTTAGTCTTATTTAGTAAGTTCGATTAAAAAAGACACGAAATGTTTTGGCGATGTAGAAATTATTTGTAACTTTGCAATCGATAACTAGTAATTTTAATCTATATTTATCATTTTCCAAAGTTTTTAAAAAAGGGAACCCGTTCGTGAGAATAGGTTCCCTATTTTGTTGATATGTACTATCTCGGCTATTGAAGTCTAGTCTTCGCCATATTCTGCCAGGTTCTCGGCCTCTTCGTCGGGATCGCCACTTCCCAAGTCCATCATGGTGGAGTAGTTCTCCTCAGTGATGTCATCGTCATCGGGATCTGAAATCTCGATATCATCCTCATCTGGCTTGTTGTAGTTGTCTTCAATCTCAACGTCGGCATCCTCATCGTCCTCGTCCATGCTTGATGAGGCGAATTTCATGCGTGGCTTTTCACTTTCAGGTTTTGCCTTGGCGAAAATAGCTTCTATCCATGTGCCCTTAGCAACTTCCAGCACTTCGTATCCGTCTTCCACTTTTTTCTCGTACATGCCACCTTTCTTATGCAGTCGATCTTTGGGAAGAGTTGTTGTAGAGATGTCAAATCCGCTTTCGATAATGTCTTTGATACTCTGTGACAAAGAGTCCCAACCTCCGCCAAAGTTGCGATCCAACACTTCGATGAGCTTGGCTGCAGAAATGTGGCGAATGTTTTCATATGTCAAGTCTGTCACTCGCATGATAGGACGCTTCTTGATAGCCCAGGTAACCTTGATGTTCTCGTCCATCTTCACTTGACCGACTTTGTATCCCAGTTTCTCATATTTGTTTTTTACCAAAGCAGAGTCGCTGTCAATCTCTTCAATCATGAAAGCCGAACGAATGATGTCTACAAAGTGGCGTGCGTTGTCTTTTACCTCAGCATCCTTCTCTGCACCTTCCCAAAGACGGAAGATGTCATTCTCTTGGACGTCCCATACACTGCTTTTGGTCAGTGTTTTTAGCGTAAGTGCTTTTTTACTAGTTTGTTGCTCCATAGAAATAAGTGCGTTTTCTTGTTTATGGTGCAAAGATACGAAATAATTCTTAATTCATAATTCATAATTCACAATTATTTTTTATCTTTGCATCGAAATTATGTCAGAACCATTAGCAGAAAGACTAAGACCACGCACGCTTGATGACTATATAGGTCAGCAGCATCTGGTGGGTGAGGGGGCTGTTCTCCGACGAATGATTGATTCGGGGCGCATCTCTTCTTTTATTCTGTGGGGCCCTCCAGGTGTCGGGAAAACTACTTTGGCGCATATCATAGCTAACAAGTTGGAAACGCCCTTTTATACGCTTTCGGCTGTTACGAGTGGTGTGAAGGATGTTCGTGACGTTATCGAAAAAGCTCAGAAAGGTCGTTTCTTTAATGAGGCTTCACCTATTTTATTTATAGATGAGATTCATCGTTTCTCGAAATCCCAGCAAGATTCTTTGTTGGGGGCTGTTGAACGTGGTATCGTTACTTTGATTGGTGCTACGACGGAGAATCCCTCTTTCGAGGTTATCAGGCCTTTGCTGTCCCGTTGCCAACTTTATGTTTTGAAGTCGCTTGGTAAGGATGATCTTCTGCAATTGCTTGACCGTGCCATTAAGACTGACGTTATCCTTAAGGAACGGAAGATTGAACTGAAGGAGACCGATGCGTTGTTGCGTTTTAGTGGAGGCGATGCACGTAAGCTGCTGAATATTCTGGAACTCGTAGTGGAGAGTTCTGTTGATGCCAACAATTCAGAAGTTGTTATTACTGATGACTTTGTCGTGAAGTGTCTCCAGCAGAATCCTCTGGCTTATGACAAAGATGGCGAGATGCATTATGATATCATCTCTGCTTTTATCAAGAGTATCAGAGGTAGTGACCCAGACGCAGCACTCTATTGGATGGCGCGTATGATAGAAGGAGGAGAGGATCCTCAGTTTATTGCACGCCGTATGGTGATCTCTGCGTCAGAGGATATTGGCTTGGCTAATCCAAATGCGTTGTTGTTGGCTAATGCTGCATTCGATACTGTGATGAAAATTGGTTGGCCGGAAGCACGTATTGCTTTGGCGGAATGTGCGGTCTATCTGGCAACATCGCCAAAGAGTAATTCTGCTTACTTGGCTATTGACCAGGCATTGGCGCTGGTTCGTGAAACAGGTAATTTGCCTGTTCCTTTACATATCCGTAATGCTCCAACTAAACTGATGAAGGAATTGGGCTATCATGATGGTTATAAGTATCCTCATGATTATCCAGGACATTTTACGGAACAGCAATATCTGCCAGACGAACTGCAAAACCATCGTCTGTGGCATGGCCAGCATAACCCTGCTGAAGAGAAACTCTATCAGCGTATGGCTAATTATTGGGGAAAACGTTTTGAAGACTAATTGATAAGAATGAATCAGGATATTTTGATAAGCATCGTGGAGATGCTTGGTACTTTTGCATTTGCCATTTCAGGTATACGTCATGCAGCAGCAAAGCATTTTGACTGGTTTGGTGGATATGTATGTGGAATAGCAGTAGCTATCGGTGGTGGTACCATTCGCGATGTGTTGCTGGGAACCACTCCGTTCTGGATGACTACGCCCGTTTATATGATATGTACGGCTATTGCTTTGTTGACAGTAGCTTTTCTTGGTAAATGGATGGAACCACTCAAGAATGCCTGGTTTGTTTTCGATACCTTTGGCTTGGCATTGTTTACTGTTGCAGGACTTCAGAAGAGTCTTGCCTTTGGCCAACCTTTTTGGGTCGCTATTATCATGGGATGTATAACTGGTTCCGCAGGTGGTGTTATTCGTGATGTGCTCCTCAATAACGAGCCTGTTATTTTCCATAAGGAAATCTATGCGATGGCAAGTGTTATGGGAGGCGTCGTTTACTGGATAGGAATGGAGGCGGGGATACCAGTAGGAATCACGGCTATTATCAGTTTCGTGATTACTTGTCTGATACGTTTTCTGGCTGTTCGCTATCACATCTCTTTGCCTATTTTGTCTTCAGAAGAGGCAAAGCATTAGTCTTCCTTGAGTAAAGCATAGGTTTTCTCCATGAAAAGCATAGCTTTACTCATTGAATAGTTATCCTTTTCTTCGTCTAAAGCATAACTTATGTCGATGCCAATGAATTGAGGATGGCGGATGCTGCGAATGAAATTGATGTCGTTCTCGGAAAACGTGCCGCTTAAAAGGAAAGGCTTCTTTCCTGTGTATTCCTGTATGAACTTTTCGTTCCTTCTGTTGATGATGAATGCATCCACGCAGTCTTCATATTCGGAGTATGACTCTGTTGTGGGGTCGAGCGCTTTCCATACTTCTATGTTCGTCTTGATATCAGGATTAATGGTGCTTCGAAGGTTCCTGATTATTATTGGCGATTCATGACCATTCAGCTGAATGATATCGAGGTCGAAGTTGACCACTCTTGTAATGATGTTTTGTGGCATTTCGTCTTTAAAGACTCCAACTCTCTTTGGTTGATTCTTGATGTCGGCTAAAGTTAGACTTCCCCTATCGGGAATGATGCCGGCATAGGTAGGAAGCATCAGCACATTTGCTGGAGACTCTTCGTAAAAATGTAGCCCGATGTAATCAGCACCCGATTTACTGGCTTGAAGGATACTCTCAGCATCTTTTACTCCGCACACTTTAATCTTCATATCTTCAATGGTCTTTTTACTTTTTTAAACGAGAATATTCGCAAGATTATTGTATAAAGCAGCAGGCCCTCGAATAAATTATAGCTATAATCGTTGCAATTATAGCTATAATTTATTTTCCCGGAATTTGGATCTTAGAACTAAAGTTCTACTTCATCGCTCCAATTTACGAAAAATTAAAAATTAATTTGGTGGTTTGATGCTTTTCTTTTATCTTTGCAACAGAAAATTAATAAAACTAAAACTAACAATCAAATTATAATATGAAGAAACAGCTGATTCGAGGGATGATGTTGGCTCTTGGCCTCATCCTTACTACCAGCCAGACCCTATGGGCGGCCAACAAAAAAACTACAGTTGCACAGGTGACTTCATCTGTGACGTTGACTGATGACGTAGATTATATCATTTCATCAGCAACTCCTTTCGGTGATAATGGTGTTGTGGACATTTCCAACACAGAACATGCGGTTCTGATACTGGCTGCGGTAAAGCCATCGGCTGCAATCAACTTGCTTTCCAAGCATGTTCAGGTAGCGGGACAACGTGCTGTTTATAACACAAACTGTCAAGTGAAACTTTATAATCGAGGCTGTATCATTATGCCTTATGATAATAGCTTCAAGCCTTTGACAGTTTATTCTGAACCAAACTTTGAGGGGGAGTCCTGCAATGATTTCGGATTAGAACATACAGGTGGTTATATGAACACACTGACAGATGCTAAACTGAATAATAAGATTCGTTCTTTCAAGTTGAAGCGTGGCTATATGGTGACGTTTGCCAATGGAAAGGGCGGACGCGGCTACAGTCGTTGCTTCATTGCTGCCGATGCAGACTTGGAGGTTGCTAATATGCCTGCAGTCTTGGATCGAAGCATTTCTTCCTACCGTGTGTTTAAGTGGTATGATGCAGGAAAGAAGAATCTGGCCAGTGCGGCGGGATATGCTGCAGCTCTGTCGGCTTTAAACGTACAGAGTACTTATGACTGGGGAGAGGGTAATAGCAGCTTGCTACCCGACTATGAATGGGTACCCAATCATATCTACGAGGACTGGCCTTCTTCGAGTGCTATTGGTAGCACTACACAGTCGCCTCATTCGAAAACGAATAATGAGCCTTTCAACTCTTCTGATGACCATCCTCAGGATTTGAAAACCATTCTGAACAACTGGGAGAATATGATGCGTACTGGTATGCGTCTTTGTTCACCGGCTTCTCATGATGGTGCACTTGGCTTGCATCACGATTTCCTTGATTCTATTGATGCACGCGGATGGCGTTGTGATATCATCGACTTGCACTGCTATTGGAATGAGTGGAACTTCTCCAATCAGATAAAGAGCCAGTGGGTAGACCGTCATCATCGTCCAGTATGGATCTCAGAATGGATCTGGGGATCGTCTTGGGGCAATAACGGTATCTTTGAGGTGGCAAAAACTAAAGATGAGCGTGATAATCCTTCTACGGCTCACTTGAATAAGAATAAAGAGATTGTGGAGAATATCTGTAATGCGCTGAATGGCTTTGACTATATCGAACGTTACTATTATTGGAACTCCGAGGCCAACTGCTCAAAGCTCTATTATGATAATAAACTGACGCCTGCGGGCGAGATGTATGCTGCCCTTGATGCAGGTCTTGGCTATAATGGTAAGTATGATTATGCTCCGAAGGTTGTGAAGCAGCGTGATCCGGCTAATTTCACGCTTGAATATGATAATAAGAGCAAGGTGGCTACGCTGAAGTGGCACGACTATAATGGCGAGATGAATGGTGGTATCTATATAGAGCGTCGTACCAGTACCACTACTCTCTGGGAGGTAATTGCCGATGTGCCGATGCAGGAGGATGCGGCAGACTATACTTACGAAGATACAAATGCACGCATTGGGTATCAGTATCGAGTTCTCGTTGTTGATGGTAATTCCATTGAACGTAGGACAAAGGCACTGACTGCTGCTGCCAAGGAGGTGTTGGCAGGTGATGCCATAGAGATTAATGGCGCTACCAGATATCTTGGCGGAAATCTCTTCCTAAATGGTAACTTTATGATGGGACTGAATGGTTGGACCAATGGCGAAGGCAAGGCTCTTGCTGCTCCTTATTTCCAGGTTGTTGCAAAGGGTGGCTATGCTGGTCGTCCTTATCTTCAGTGCTATGGTGAAGGTGATGTTTTAAGCGAACAGTCAATATATCAGGTGGTAGACTTGAAGCCCAATACTGATTATTACTTTGCCGGTGCTCTTTGTAATAATGCCAAGATAAGCTATGTGTATGGCAGTAATGATGGTACAACAATAGGCGATAACCTGACGTTCGTCTACAATTCTTCAGATACGTGGCAGATGCAGTCTAAAACCTTTAGTTCTGGCGAATATACAAAAGCGATCCTTTCTTGTCGTCAGTTAGGCGCAAAATCTCAGTTTGGTAATTTTATTATATGCCCGCTGTTTGAGAACCAAGCTGATGCCGTTATCGATGGTATCGCTAACCTCCGTCAGGTTGCAGAACTTTTCCAAAGCTACAATACCTCTTATCCTGTTATCAATACAGACTTAGCCCAGAAACTGGGTGCTGTTACTGTAAATGACGCAGAAGCGCTCGCTACACTTCAGACATTGATAGATAATGCCTATACAGCTTATGATTATCTCAAGACGTATGCAGAGAAGAAGGTGTTGTGGCAGAAGTATGTAGATTTGAAAATGCCTGGATACGAAACACTACAGGAGAAGTTGACTCAGTTTGATAATGCAAATACTATTGCATCCATTATAGAGTATTTCCCACTTCTCGTAGATGCAGTAGAAGAATATATGCCGCTGACAACTATTAAGGATATAATTGCTTCTTCTGATTTCTCTTCCACAACGGGATGGACTACGAAGTGCGGTACTTATACAGCAGGTGATCAACGTTCAAATAAGAAAAATGATATTACTTTCTGGAATGCATGGTGGTCGGGAATTGATGCCTCCGAGGGAACAACCAAGAGTATGGCTATCAAACAGGAAGTAGATGGACTTAGTCATGGACTTTACTCATTAGAGTGTAAAGCCTCGACAGAGCATTTCTGCCTGAGCGATCAGCACGGCTATATTACTGACGGAGAGCAAGTGGAGAATACTCCTGTTCTAACAGCCGATTATTTTGACCTCCCAACTGTGGAGGATGTGGACCGTTGGCAAACTCTGCTGACAGCTCCCATTTATATACCTGATGACAGTAAACTGACCATTGGTTTTATTGGTACGAAGGAAGGTGCTGTAAATGATGCATGGCATGCTGTCGGTGATACAAAGTCAGTGAGTGATAAACGAGAAGGGTGGTGGGGAGCTACGGACTTCGTATTTAAGTTCCATCCTCAATATCGAAAAACTGTTGAACCTAATCAATGGAATGTTACATGTCTTCCTTATGCAGTAAAGGCTACAGACGATGTTAAGTTCTATATGATTGGTGGAATAACGTCAGACTTGAAGAATATTCGCCTTTATGAGGTAACTGAGATGCCTGCAGGCCATCCTCTCATTTACAAGTCTTCAAAGGCTGATGTGACTTTCTTTGAATATGGAGAGAAGGTGGACGAACCTGTCTTTGGTCAGGGTAATCTGTGGGGCTATTTTAAAACAAGTGCCCGAGTTCCGAAGAAGCACTATTACTTGGAGAATGGCGTATGGAAGAAGGCTGGCGAGACTTCAGACACGCGTCCTCGTATGACAAGTTATACAGCCGTTATCTTACCATTCGATGATACAATTGCCAATTATATTTCCAAGAAAGATAGTTGGGAAGGAGAGACAATGCCAATCGAAGGCTTGACGGAAGAAGAGTATGCACTTGGTATTTCGCAGGCTGTTGTTCAACCTTTGTTCGTGGAGGATGGTATGTATACCATTGATGGCAGAAGGGTGAATTCAACCAATGTACGTCAGGGCATCTACCTGAAGGTGGAGAATGGAAAGGTATATAAAGTAATACAGAAAAACTAAATAACGATGTCTAGAAAGTCAATCCTGTTTGCAGCCTGCCTGATGGCTTCTGCAAGTTCTATGGCGCAAGAGCGTTCTTCTTCAAGTATCAATCTGAAAGCTTTCGATAAGTCGGATGTGACGATGATGGTTGATTTGAATGCTGAGGGAAAACGATTCAGCCCTGTGTGGGGACTGGATCTGGCTTGGATAAATGAGCAGAACCTTCGGAAAGGACTGCGCCACATGGGTGCTTCCAATGTGGGCATAGGACGTACGGCATTCCGCTTCAAGGATGCTCTGGTCAATGGTACGGAACTAACGCAGGCCACTATCAACACCATGAGCCAGCGTTCTAGATTGTTTGATATAGTGAGTCCTACATTGCCATTATTGTTCACTGCTGACCAAGAAGCTGGCACCGATCCGTCGTTTCTTACTTATCTGACAGAAAAGAAAAGATATGATGCCAATGTAGAGCCTTGGGCTGAGAATATCAATAGTCATGTGAAGTGGATGAAGGAGAATACTACTCATCCCATTATCGGCGTTTCGCCATTTAATGAGCCGGACTATTGGAATGCGGAGGAGGGGGCAACCATAGAGAATCATGCTCTTGTTGCGAAGCGTTTGAAGGAGAACTATCCACTTTTCAGCGATATAGCCATCGTAGGTGGCAACACTCTGAATGATGATAAGGCAAAATCATGGTTTGAAGGTGGTAAGGATTATTATGACTGGGGAAATACACACCAGTTAGCTGGCTCTTTCAAGTCCTATGCAGACTTCTTCTCTTATTTGTCTTCTAATGGAAAGGTTGGCTATGCTGACGAGATGCACAATGTAGCTGAAGCTATGGTAGGATTGGAGTATGGTATGACATACGGCATATGGTGGGGATTTGATAGTCGTGCTCGTGGCGAGTTCTGCGAAATATCGCGTCATGGTAAGCGCTTGGCTTATGCGGAACAGCGCGACAAATGGACTGCGGCTTCCATCTATAAGCATGATGATGGACGTGTGAAAGCTTTTATTGGTTCTTCTGAGCGTCAGGCAAATACTACCTCCTATCAGTTCTTGTCGCCTGATCGTGATTTCTATTACGATGGCCAGGGACCTCTGCGCTCTTTCTGTATGGAGATTCCTGGAGGAACGGCCTATCAGGAAGGACAGGTTAATGCCGAACGTGTGATTGATATTACATGGGGAGAGGATGTACAGCCTGCTCCTATCAATGGTACTTATCAGATAATGAATGAAGGTACGGGTACGGCTCTAGCTGTTATGGGCGATAATATTGTTGTACAGAAATATGAGAAGTTAGGAACCCAGAAGTGGAATGTCACACCTGCTAAGTCTCCGGAAACCTTTGGTGATTTCAGTTTCTATGATATAACCGGTTCGACGAATGCGCATCTTCATATGAATGTGTTGAACTTCTCAACGCTCGATGGTGCAGATGTTATAGTATACAAGCAGAATGCGAAAGCTGATTCTAATGAACAATGGTATTTGGAGTATGCAGGAAATGGTACTTATTATATTCGCAACCGAGAGACTTCACTTTATCTAACGGCGAAGCCATCTATGGCTGTTAATAATGTAAATGTACAGACCAACGAATTGATGACTGGTGACAACCATAGTCGACAGTTGTGGCGTTTTCTTCCTGTAACGGCCACTTTCGACCGTGTGGCACCATCACAACCACAGGGGCTTGTTGCCGATGCCCTCCCAGCTTCTGTACGACTCTCATGGGATGCTAATAAAGAACGTGACCTTGATGGCTATATGATTTTGCGTTCAGAGAAGGGAAGTGACGAATGGAATACTATTGCACGTAAGATAAAGGATACATATTTTGTTGATAATACCTGTATGCCTTCTACCTCTTATATATATAAGGTGAAGGCTATAGACCTTTCTGAGAATGTTTCTGAGGCTTCAGAGGTGATAGAATCGGCTGCTACAGGTGAGAAAGCGATGATTGCCCGCTGGCATCTGGATACGAATTTCTATGATGAGACTCCTAATATGATGGATGCTGTTCATAGTGGAACACCGACTTTTGCAGAAGATGCAGACAAAGACTTAAAGTATATAACGCTTACAAATGGGGCATATATGCAGCTGCCTTATAATATTGCCAACAATGATGAGATGACCATTTCCTTATGGATTAATATGCGTGCCAATAGTAAATGGCAACGTGTTTTTGATTTTGGATATGATACTGATCACTATATGTTCCTTACTACGAATAATGGTAATGGGGCAATGCGTTTTGCCATTAAGAATGGTGGCGATGAGCAGACGCTTGATGCTACGCAGAATCTGACGTTGCTAGCTTGGAAATACCTGACTGTTTCTATTGGAAAGGATAAGACGGCTATCTATATTGATGGCGAAGAAGTGGGATCTAGTAATAGCATTACCATCAAGCCTAGTGATTTACATGCTATCTTAAACTACGTATGCCGTAGCCAATTTAATTCAGATCCCTATATGCCTGCCTATATTTACGATATGCGTATTTATAATTATGCAGTTGATGCGGCTGAGGTGAGGGAAATGATGAATGATAAGAGCAATAGCATTACTGATGTTAGTGACGATCATGTACCAACAAGGATATATGGTATTGACGGAACAAGGCTCTCGCAACTACAGCATGGAATTAATATTGTAGATGGAAAGAAAGTAATGATGAAATAAAAAGAAAAGAGGTTGGCAATCGTCAACCTCTTTTTCCTTTTACTTCAAACTGTCTTTGTACCATTCAAATAGTTTGTTAACACCGTCTTCAATTTCGACTTTGTGCGTCCATCCCAGTGAGTGTAGCTTTTCTACATCAATGAGTTTGCGCATGGTGCCATCGGGCTTTGAGGCGTCAAACTCTACAGTACCTTCAAAACCGACACTCCTTACAATCAGTTCAGAAAGCTCGCGAATGGTTAGCTCTTTGCCTGTTCCTACATTAATGTGGCAGTTTCTTATTTCTCCCAATGAGGGAATCGCTCCACCACGACCTGCAGAGTGATTGCGATCTACAGCACCATCTGTTGAGGCGCCAAAATGCACACTTGAATATTTCTCAATGCCGATGATGTCCTTGAAGTCAACATTCAACAATACATGTACACTGGCATCTGCCATATCTTCGCTCCAAAGGAATTCTCTTAATGGAGTACCTGTACCCCATAGTGTTACTTTATTATCCTCTATTCCGTATTTAGCCAATACTTTCAGGATGTCTTCCTTTTCAGCATTGCCATTGACACCTTCAACGGGACGCTTGTTCAGGTCAATGGCAATCTTGTCCCACGCACCATCATGAATGAGTTTCGCCAAGTATATCTTGCGCATCATTGCTGGCATTACGTGACTGTTCTCTAGATGGAAGTTGTCATTGGGACCATAAAGATTAGTAGGCATTACAGCAATGTAGTTAGTGCCATACTGCAGGTTGTATGATTCGCACATTTTTAGTCCTGCAATCTTAGCAATGGCGTATTCCTCGTTGGTATATTCCAGAGGACTTGTCAACAGACAATCCTCTTTCATAGGCTGAGGCGCGTTTTTCGGATAGATGCAGGTTGATCCAAGGAATAAGAGCTTCTTGACCCCGTGGGCATAGGCTTCACTAATCACATTGCATTGAATCTTCATGTTCATCATAATGAAGTCTGCACGATAAAGTGAGTTTGCCATGATACCACCAACGAAGGCTGCTGCCAAAACGACGGCATCGGGTTTCTCTACATCGAAGAATCTCTTGACTGCTACTTGATCGGTAAGGTCGAGCTCCTTATGGCTGCGGCCTACCAAGTTGTTGTATCCTCGCTGGGATAGGTTATTCCAAATAGCGGAACCCACGAGTCCGTGGTGTCCCGCTACATATATCTTTGAATTCTTATCTAATACCATTATTTTACAATTCCTTTCTCTAAATACTCCGCAAGATTGGTGCGAACTTTTGCAGCAGCACCTTCGGCTGCGACTTTTGCCATGTCGCTATCTACCATAATCTTCACTAATTCCTCGAATGAGGTCTTATTGGGATTCCATCCTAACTTCGCTTTTGCTTTTGTAGGATCACCCCAAAGGTTGACAACATCTGTTGGACGGTAGAAATCGGGACTAACCTCGATAAGTACTTTTCCTGTTGCTTTGTCGATACCTTTCTCTTCTGCTCCCTCACCAATGAACTCCAGTTCAATACCTACGTGTTTAAAAGCGTAATAGCAGAATTCGCGAACAGAGTGCTGAACACCGGTTGCAATGACGAAGTCCTCTGGCTCTTTCTGCTGTAGAATCAGCCACATGCACTCTACGTAATCTTTTGCATAGCCCCAATCACGAAGACTTCCCAGATTACCGAGGTAGAGCTTGTCTTGTTTTCCTTGTTTGATGCGTGCTGCAGCCAAGGTAATCTTACGAGTGACGAAAGTCTCACCGCGACGTTCGCTCTCATGGTTAAACAGGATGCCAGAGCAGCAATACATATTATATGCTTCACGATACTCCTTTACGATCCAAAAACCATACTGCTTGGCTACTGCATATGGAGAGTAGGGGTGGAAGGGGGTGTTCTCGTTCTGAGGTACTTCCTCTACTTTACCATAGAGCTCGGAGGTCGATGCTTGATAGATACGACACGTATCTGTCATGTCCAATTGACGTACTGCCTCCAGAATGCGAAGCACACCTACGGCATCTACATCTGCGGTGAACTCTGGTGAGTCAAATGAAACCTGTACATGACTCTGTGCTGCAAGGTTGTAGATCTCGGTTGGCCGTACCTTGCCGATAACACCAAGAATACTCATGGAGTCCCCCAAATCTGCATAATGCAAATGGAAGTGGGGCTTTCCTTCAAGGTGGGCAATGCGTTCGCGGAAGTCTACCGATGAACGTCGAATGGTACCGTGTACTTCATAACCTTTATCTAACAAGAATTCTGCCAAGTATGAACCGTCTTGGCCTGTGATTCCTGTGATTAATGCGATATTCTTCATATAATTTATTAGTTTTCTCCACTGAATTGCTTGATGCGTTGTTCTTCGGAGAGCTTACAAATGAGTAGTGTATTATCATTCTCTGCTATAATGTAACCATCGAGTCCCTGTATAACCACTTTCCTTTCCTGTGTTGTGTGAATCATACAGTTATGGGTCTCAAAAAGGTTAATGTCATTACCAATGCAGGCGTTTCCATATAAATCGCGGTGGACCTGAGTCTGCAGTGAGCCCCAAGTTCCAAGATCACTCCAACCGAAGTCTGCTGGACATACGAAGATTTCCTCGGCTTTCTCCATGATGGCGTAGTCTACAGAGATATTTTCGCAAGCGGGGAACTTTTCGTTGATAACCTCTTGTTCCTGTGGTGTGCCATATACAGGTAATAGCGACTCGAAAATCTTATTCATTTTTGGCTGGTATACTCGGAATGCATTAACAATGGTTGATACATTCCAGATGAAAATACCTGCATTCCAGAAGTAATAGTTCTTCTTGATATACTGCTGGGCAGTCTCCAAATCAGGCTTTTCACGGAAAGAGTCCACACGGAAGATACTCTTGTTGCGTAGTGAACTGGTTGATAAATCTGCCTGTATATAGCCATAGCCTGTCTCAGGGCGGTTGGGCTTCATGCCCAGTGTTACTATGGCATCACTTTCAGCTGTGAAATCCATGCATTCTCTAATCACGCGCTGAAACTCCTGTACGTTCATGACGATATGATCGCTAGGGGTTACAACGATGTTTGCTTTTGGATCTTGCGCTTTAATTCGCCATGAAACATATGCAATACATGGTGCGGTATTTCTGCGACATGGCTCACATAGTATGTTGCCCTGTGGCATGTCAGGCAGTTGCTGACGAACGATATCTACGTACTTCTGATTTGTCACGACCCAAATGTTCTTAGGGTTTACCAGTTTCCCGAACCTCTCTACTGTTAATTGTAAGAGTGTCTTTCCTACGCCGAGAACGTCGATAAACTGCTTAGGGCGTTCTGTTGTGCTCATGGGCCAAAAGCGACTACCAATGCCGCCTGCCATTATAACCAGATGATTGTTAACTTGAGCCATAACTATTGTTAATTTCGTAATTATTTTGCAAAGATATGTAATAAATACGACATTAGCAAACAAATTCCTGTGATTTTTACTTCTTTCTCTTTCGGTAGCTGCTTGCTATGAAATAACAAACGATTAATGCAACGATGATGAGGATACCTCCTACAATGTAGTGGTTGTACTGTCCTATGATGTTTTTTAACTCTTCATCGCTTACATCACCAACTGCTGTATGTAGGTACCAGCCCATGGCGGCAAGGATGCCGTGCCATGCACCAGCACCGATGGTGGTGTAAAGCAGGAATTTCCAGTAGTTCATGCGTGCCAGACCTGCTGGAATGGATATAAGATGGCGAATGCCTGGTACCAATCTGCCTGTCAGTGTCGCGATAATTCCGTGATTGTCGAAGTAACGCTCGCTTTTCTCAACTTTCTTTTGATTGAGCAAACACATCTTTCCCCATTTACTGTTTGCAAACTTGTATATGACGGGACGTCCCACGTAGAGTGCTACAAAATAGTTGATAGAAGCTCCAAGATCGGCACCAATAGTGGCAAAAAGCACAACTAGTAGTACGTCTAAGTCGCCTGTCGCAGCGCGGTAAGCCGCAGGTGCCACTACAAGTTCTGATGGAACGGGTATGACGGTACTTTCTAGTAACATTAGAAACAGAATCGTACCATAATTCAAATTGTTCAAAAGGGTAGTAATCCAACTCATTAGACCAATTTATCTTTAATATATGTGTAATAATCTTCTGGAGCAATCTCTGCTGGCAATAAGTGGCAGAATACCGTTTTACATTCAGTGGGATTTAACTCGCAGGCTTTTTTCAGATTCTCGAGAAATGCCTCTATGTTCTTTTGCTCATAATAGCACATGGCTAAATATGCATAACCTTCTTTTGTGTCCTCGGGGACAATCTGAAAGTATTTTTTTAATAATTCGTAGGCGGCCTTTAATAAACGATTTTCCATGAATGATGCTACGATGCGTAGTAGCGTTCCTGGAGTGTCAGTGCTGCTTTCTAGGGCTTGCCTGAAAACGATTTCAGCTTCCTGCATTCTTTGTGAGGAAAGCAAGATGTGTCCTTTGATGAGTAACAGTTGATTCTTGTCTTCTCCGAGCTTCTCCAGATCGTCCATGCATTTCAGCGCATTGTCTGGTTGGTGGTTTCCACAATAGGCGAAGGCTAATTCGTGGTAGATGTCTGGTAATAATGATTCATAGGAGTCATTTGCCATACTTTGGGCTTTCAATAGCATGTCAATGGCTTCTTGAGCCCTATTCATGTTTACAAGACAGATGCCTGCATAAAGCATTCCTATACAATTATCGGGCATGGCATCCAGCAAACGATGGTAGAACTTTAATGCTTCTTCATAATTACCGAGGTTAAAAAGACCATTGGCTTTAGCTAAGAGTGCCTCAGGATCTTTGGGATTGATAGCAAGCGCAAATTCGCTGCTCTCTATAGCACTGGAATAGTCCTCGTTCAATAACTGGGAATTAGATAATGCAACCCAATAGTGGGTGGAGTAGGGATCTTTATCCAATAGTTCGTTGAATATTTTTTCGCTGTCTTTATATTTCCCAAGACCGAACAAGGTATGTGCCATGATCTCTTTGAAATCTAGGGTGTCTTCTTTCTGCGCACCTAATATCCATTTCATAGCGAGATCATAGTATCCCCATTGTTCGTAGATGTGTGCAATATCAATTATGTAATCCTGACGTTCAGATAAGGGAATCTTCTTAATTTCTTCCCTTAAGTATTCTTCGGCTTCTTCATGTTTATTTTGTGCCAATAGAATTTCTGCCCAGTCGTATACATAGTCAGGACTGTCTGTTTCTACAATTTGGCTGTAGTAGTTCTTGGCTGCTTCTATGTCTTCTTTTTCTAGTGCTTCATGTATCCGATATGTTAACGGTCCTATGGCACCAGGTGACAGACTAAGAGCTAGTTGTAATGCATTTTCTGCATCTTCTTCACGCTCGTGCGTGAAGTAATAATCTGCAATCTCAGCAAGCTCATTGGCATCAAGGAATACGGGCTGCCCAGAATTGACAGCATCTTCGTATTCCTTGAGACGCTCTATGAACTCATCATTATTTGAATATAAATCTTCTCTTTCGTCTGTTGACATTTTGTTATGATCTCAGACCTACGGTCTTGTTAAATACAGGATGATCGGGTGTAGAGTCGGGGTCTACATTGAAGTAGCCTATGCGCTGGAATTGCAGATAGCTCAGTGGCTGCATTGTAGCAGCGAAAGGCTCAATGTAACACTCTTTGTTAACGCTTAGTGAGTCTGGGTTGATTATCTGTTTCATGGCGGTCACAGCGTCACATTGCTGTGCATCACGAATGGCAGCCATCTCGTCACGTGGATTCTCAACTTTCCACAGACGATCGTATAATCGAACTTCTGCCTTCATGGCGTTGTGACAGCTTACCCAGTGAAGCGTTTTTCCCTTGATTTTTCGGTCTGCACCAGGCATGCCGCTACGTGTCTCAGGATCGTATGTACAGTAAATTGTGGTTACGCGTCCTTCTGAATCTTTATCACAGGGGTGATCTTCGTTGCACTTAATGATGTAGGCATTCTTAAGACGGACTTCCTTACCGGGAGCGAGTCGCATGAATTTCTTCTCTGCTACCTCCATGAAATCATCGCGTTCAATCCATAACTCACGGCTGAACTCAACTTTATGGGTGCCATCGGCTTCGTTCTCGGGATTGTTGATGGCTGTAAGTTGTTCGGTCTGACCTTCTGGATAGTTGGTGATGACGACTTTTACGGGATCAAGTACAGCGCTTACGCGTTGGGCTCGGCTATTCAAGTCGTCGCGCACGACACTCTCCAGTAGAGCGATGTCGTTTAAACCGTCTAATTTTGTATAGCCAATTTTATCAATGAATTTACGTAAACTTTCAGGTGAGTAACCGCGTCGACGTAGACCACAGATGGTCGGCATGCGAGGATCGTCCCAACCATTAACCAGATGCTCATTTACTAATGCCAATAGATTACGCTTAGACATCAGCGTATAGCTTAGGTTCAGCTTGTTGAACTCAGTCTGGCGAGGACGATTGTCTTCAATATTGTCTGTCTCGCCTTTCCATTCCTTCATCCATGTTACAAACAGATCGTACAAGGGGCGATGTTCGACAAATTCAAGTGTACACCATGAATGGGTCACACCTTCTAAATAGTCACTCTGGCCATGTGTGAAGTCATACATGGGATAGGCGTTCCACTTGTTTCCGGTCTTTACGTGTGGAATGTTCAACACACGATAAATTAGTGGGTCGCGGAATAGCATGTTGGGGTGGGCCATGTCAATCTTGGCACGAAGTACCATTGTTCCGGGTTCACACTTTCCGCTGTTCATAAACTCAAACAAGCGTAGATTCTCTTCTACGGGACGCTCGCGGAATGGGGAATTAGTGCCAGGGCTGGTAGTTGTACCCTTTTGTTGGGCAATTATCTCGGCGCTTTGCTCATCTACGTAAGCGCGTCCTTGCTTAATGAGCCATACAGCAAAATCCCATAGCTGCTGGAAGTAGTCAGAGGCATAGTATACGTTGGCCCACTGAAATCCCATCCATTTAATATCGTGCTCAATGCTCTCAATATATTCTGTATCTTCCTTTACTGGGTTCGTGTCGTCGAAGCGCAGGTTACATGTGCCGCCATATTTCTTCGCTAATCCGAAATCGATGGCAATAGCTTTCGCGTGACCAATGTGTAAATAACCATTAGGCTCTGGTGGGAAACGTGTCTGTAGTCGTCCACCGTTTTTTCCTGCTGCTAGGTCATCCTTTACCATCTGCTCTACGAAGTTAAGGCTTTTCTTCTCTTCGTTTTCGTTCAGTAATTTCTCTTCCATTTCAGTATTTTGTTTTCAAATTTTGATTGCAAAGGTACAAAATAATTCAGAATAATCAATTCAAACACCTTATTTATTTATGGAAAATGGTACAAAATTGCACGATGTGTTGAAAAACATAAGAAAATATTTGCAAGATTGACTTACATCAATTATCTTTGCACTCGTTATCCTGAATACAATCTTTTTACCTTAAAAAGACTAATACCTATTGAGATATGCCCTCCGTTGCGAAACGATGGGCATTTCGCTTTTTATATATCCCCCTTTTTTATTTGATACCTCTTTCGTTAAGGGCTTTTGCGTAGAGGGCTGCATTGTGTAAATGCTCTTGGTAATTGTTTGCAAAGACATGTGTGCCGGAAAAGTTGCTATTGGCACACATATATAAATAGCCATGGACTTTGCGGTTAAGCACAGCATCAATGCCTTTAATACTCGCAACCTTGATAGGGCCAGGAGGAAGACCGATGTGTGTATATGTGTTATAGGGACTTTCAACGCTGAGATGGTTGTGGTAGATTCGTTTCAGTGCAAAATCTTTCAGTGCGAACTTTACCGTGGGATCGGCCTGCAGAGGCATACCTGTTTTTAGTCGGTTAAGATACATGCCGGCAATCATTGGTTTTTCTGCTGTGTTAGCAGTCTCTTCATCAATAATACTGGCTAAAGTCGTTACTTCGTTGGGAGTTAAACCAATCTTTTTTGCTTTCTGCTTTCGATCTTCCGTCCAAAAGTTTTCATGTTCTTTCTGCATGCGTTGCATGAATTTCTCCAATGTCATGTCCCAATAAACCTCATAGGTATTAGGGATGAACAAAGCCGTCACCGAAGCAGTATCGTAACCATACTTCTTGCAGAAATCTTCAGATGTTAGTGCTTGTGCAAGTTCCAAACTATCTAGCATGAGTTTTTGTGATAGCTTACCAGCCAATTGTTCTATAGTTCTTGTCTCGGGTATGGTTAGCATCAATGGTTCTTGTTGCCCGTTTTTTAAATGACGGAAAACGGTAAACGTGCTCATGTCTGGCTTGATCACATAACGGCCGGTACGTATCCTCTTTTCATATCCGTAATGACGTGCTAATGTGCGGAAGCCTGTAAGTTGGCAACTGTTGGAGACTTCTTTGAGTTTTGTATATACGGAGTCTGGCGTATCGTCAGTATCAATATATACGATCTTATCTTCACTGCTATTTGAAAAAGTGCAGAAGAAATAGTAGAAAACGATACCTGCAATAATGAATGCAGATGTTGCTGCAGGCCAAAGATAATATTTTGCTTTTTTCTTATTTTCTTGCATGTGTTTATCCCATTTTAGTTTTGCCGTGCAAAGGTACGGCTTTTTTCCGAGATAACAACTGTTTTCTCGTTTTTCTTTTTGTGAAAATATGTATTGGGGGAAAATAAAAGTGGGTGCTGATGGATTCGAACCACCGAAGTCGAAAGACAGCAGATTTACAGTCTGCCCCATTTGGCCACTCTGGAAAACACCCGTTTCTCAAAAGCGAGTGCAAAGGTACGTATTTTTTTTGAGACTTGCAAATGTTTTGCTAAGAAAGTGGGATGTGTTTTTGAATTTGCTGAAAAATGTCCCAAAAACTTATATAAATACAGGTTATATCCAATTAAGGCGAAAAAGTGCAGAATTCCTAGCAAAAACGATGGCTACCTCACTTTTTTTTTGTAATTTCGCCATCGCTTTTGAGGAGGTTACTCAATTGCCGAGTCAAAAGTTGTATATAACCATTATTCCCAACCACAGGCTTTCTGTGAAGACAGCTGTGGAACATATTAGTTTTTGTGTTGGTTACCACTGTCCGAGAAGGATAGTGGTATCTTTTTTGTTTCATTCGTGATTTTATTTCTATTGATGATGTTGGGAATGCATATTTTATTAGTAACTTTGCAGTCCATATATAAAAAGGTGATGAAGAACTACGATACATATATTTTCGATTTAGACGGAACGCTGCTAGAAACACTTGATGATTTAGCAGGTGCGGTGAATTTTTCTATGAGAATGTGTGGGATGCCGGAGCATACATTAGATGAGGTGCGTCGCTTCGTGGGTAATGGAGTGAGGATGTTGATGGTGCGGGCTGTACCACAGGGCGAGGATAATCCGCTGTTTGAGACGGCTTTTAAGATGTTTCGTAATTATTATATGGAACACGCACAGGATACGACCAGACCGTATGAGGGTATTCCTGAGCTGTTGATGGAGTTGAAGCGCAGGGGGAAGCATTTGGCGGTAGTAAGCAATAAGTTCTATTTGGCAACTCAGTCTTTGTGTCATCATTTTTTTTCAGATACAATCGAGGTAGCAATTGGAGAGCATGAGGCTGAAGGAATTCGTAGAAAACCGGCACCAGATACAGTATTTGAAGCACTAAGGCAGTTGGGTGTAGGGAAAGAGAATGCTGTATATGTAGGAGATAGTGATGTGGATATTCAGACGGCAAGGAATGCAGGCTTACCTTGTATCAGTGTGCTGTGGGGATTTAGAGACCGCGAATTCCTGAAAGAAAACGGAGCAACCACTTTCGTAGCTGCTCCGCAAGATATCTTGGCTTAATGCCTTTTCTTATTGATGCTGTTCACGTAACAGATCGTTGACAGTCTTTACTGGATTGAAGGTTCCAAGGGGGACCTCTACGAAGATGGTGGACCAATTGCTCATGGCTCCGTTCCAGAGGCCAGGCAATTCAAGGGCTTTCAGTTCCTTTCCGCCCTTAGACTTACTTGAGATGAAGCCTGTAGTCTTGTCAACGAAGTCGGGTAGGTTGAATGGCTTGCCTTGATAGTCTTTCACGGCACATACCAAATCAACGGGATTGAAATGGGTTCCCTGTGTGAACATCTTCATGTATTCTGCGTTGTTGGTGTCAATCTGACTGCTTTCCAGAATCTGAAGGGATACTGTACCATCCTGATTGTATGTAAGGAATGGACCACCGCCAGGTTCACCTACGTTCTTCACAACACCACAAACGCGCATCGGACGATTCAGCTTGCCACGCAGATAGGCTGCGTCTACCTTGTTGCCCTTAGGATTGGTGCAGAGGTTCTTCTCAACGAACTGGGCAATCTCTGCAATCTGCTCATCAGTAGGATTGTTGTCTAACTGGCGAAGATATTCAAAAGCCTGCTTTTGCAATGTCACCAGTACGCCGGCAATAATTTGTTTCCACTCAACTGTTTCCGGCTTAAGGCGATCGGGAACAACGTTGTCGATGTTCTTAACAAATATTACATCAGCTTCAATCTCGTTGAGATTCTCAATCAGAGCACCGTGGCCGCCAGGACGGAATAGTAGCGAACCGTCAGCTTCACGGAAGGGAGTATTGTCAGGATTTGCTGCAACGGTATCGGTCGAGGGCTTCTGTTCAGAGAAGGTAATATCGTATTTGATGCCATACTTCTTAGCAAAGCCATCTGCTTTTTGGGCTACTTTCTGCTTGAAGAACTCGAGATGGTCGTGACTGACAGTGAAGTGGACATGCGCCTCACCGTTGGATGCAGCATAAAGAGCTCCCTCTACCAGGTGTTCTTCCATAGGAGTACGTGCACCTTCTGGATATTTGTGGAACAAGAGCATACCCTTGGGCAGTTGTCCATAGTTCAAACCTCCTTCTTTCAACATGTTGGCTGCCACTGCCTTGTAGTTGCCTTCAGCCATCAAAGCCTTAATGCCCTTGCCCTCATTCTGCTTACAAACTAAGTCGAGCGCATCATAGAATGCAAACTTCTCGATATCATTGAAATACTTCTTCTCAAAGTCTGTAGTTGGCACTGTATAGTCAGCATCTACAAAGGAAAACATATTTTTGAACATGCGACTGGCAGCACCACTGGCAGGTACGAACTTTACCACGCGATGTCCTTCGGCTTTATAGTCTTCCCATGCCTTAACGTACTGCTGGCGTTCGTTGTCAGCGGGTGCCAAGATGCCGTTGCCTACGGCAGCAGCTGCCTCCAGTCGTAAGAAAGGAAAACCTGTTTCAAACTGTTTCAGTTGGGTCTCGATCTGCTCTTGGCTAATGCCACGTTGAGCAATTTGTTTCAAGTCTTTTTCTGATAGCATAGTTATGATATATAGGGGTTAATATTGTGTTCTTACAAAAGCTCGTGAATCTCCTCGTCGGTGGCAAGATTGAAGTCTCCGGGGATGGTGTTCTTCAGTGTAGAGGCCGCAAGGGAGTAGTTGAGTTGCATTTGGTTGTCGTCTGGATATACTCTAAGCGCATGAAGCATGCCGGCCATGAAAGCATCGCCTACACCAGAGGCATCGACCACACCGTTGATGTCGTTGATGGGAGCTTGCAGTAGTTCTCCGTCAGTCCAAAGTAGTGCTGTGAGCAGGTGGTGATTGGAGGCCACCATGTTGCGCATACCCATGAGCCATTTACGACAACGGGGGAATTCTTTATGTAAGTCATCGAACCACGCTCTGTATTCGTCCATCTGCATCTTGAAGCTTGAGTCTTGGGCGGTAAAGGGTGGCTGCTTGCGCTGGCAGAGGAATTCAAACTCGATGGCGTCGCCAAACATGATGTCGCAACGTGAGAGTATGCGCTTGAGTGTCTCGCGAGGGTCTGCGCCGTATTGCCACAAGTTCTTTCGGTAATTTATGTCGAAAGCAACCTTTACACCCAGCTCATCGGCAATGTCAAGTGCTTCGAAGGTGGCGTCGGCAGAGCTCTGTGAGATGGCAGCTGTAATGCCAGAAACATGAAGAACGGCAGCATCTTTGAGTATCTCGCGCCAGGGAATCATGCCTGGTTTTATTTCTGAGCACGCAGAGCCGGCACGGTCGTATATGACTTTGGCAGAGCGCATGCCGGCAGCTGGCTCCATGTAATAGGTTCCAATGCGCTGGCCTCCAAAGAGAATGTGACGGCAGTCTACGCCCAACTGCATGAGGTTCTGTACGCCTGCGTGTCCCACAGGTGTATCTGGCAAACGGGTAACGTATTGTACCTCGTCACCCAGCGTTGCCAGCGATACGGCTACATTGGCTTCACTTCCACCGTATTTACAAGTGAAGTAGTCGCCCTGTGATAGCCGTTGGTGGTCTAGTTTGGAGAAACGTAGAAGTAGTTCTCCGAAAGTCACAAATTTAGTTTTCATTATGTGTGTGGTTTATATTCTTTCTACTTGCTTGACGCCTCTGACTGTGCGCAACTTCTTGATGAGTGCTTCGAGGCGGGTGTTGTCGTTAATCATAATGACAAGGTTACCTCGGAATAATCCATCGTTGGAGTCGATGTTGATGCTGCGTAGCACTAACTTCTCGTCTTTGGAGATAATCGATGTTAGGTTGTTGACAATGCCCAGGTCATCGTTGCCAATAATACGCAATGTAATGGCATACTGGCTGGAACCCTTGCCACTCCATTTGGCTCTGACGATACGGTAGCCAAAACGACGTCGCATCTCAGGGGCGTTTGGACAGTCGCAACGGTGAATCTTAATGCCGCCACTTACTGTTACAAAGCCAAATACGTCATCGCCGTAGATAGGGTTGCAGCAGTGGGCCAATTGGTAGTCTACGCCTTTTAGGTCCTGTCCGATGACAAGTACGTCGTCCGAAATTTGTAAGTTGGGATTCGTGAATTTCGACTCGTCAAGGGAGAACTCCTCGGCCGAACGGGCAATGTTGTCGCCAGTGATTACCTTCTCGCCTTGTTGCAATTCCAGATATTTATCTAAGACGGTCTGCACGTCAAGTGCCTCTCTTGCAATGTCACGATAGAAGTCGCTGGCCTCTTTGTAGCCCAGTTTCTTCATGGTTCGCATCATCAGACTCTCATCTTGCTCAATCTTTCGGTTGCGGAATTTGCGTTCCAACATCTCTTTCACCATCAGAGCCTCTTTCTGCTGGGTTTCTTTCAGGGCCAGTCGTATCTTGGCTTTAGCTCGGGAAGTCTTTACTATGTTGAGCCACTCTTGCTTGGGATACTGTGTGGAGGCGGTGAGAATCTCTACTTGGTCGCCGGAATGGAGTTCCTGACGGAATGTTACCACCTTGTTGTTGATGCGTGCACCTGTGCAGGCCGATCCTACCTTCGAATGAATATGGTAGGCCATGTCGAGGACGGTGGCACCTTTGGGGAATTTTAGCAGGTCTCCTTTCGGGGTGAATACGTATATCTCGTCATCGTAGAGGTCCATTTTAAACTGATCCATGGCTTCGATGCCGCTTGATTCCTCCAGCATCTGACGAATGCCATTGAGCCATTCGTCCATACCTCCTTCTGCCTTCACTCCCTTGTATCGCCAGTGGGCAGCCACACCTCGTTCGGCAATGTCGTCCATGCGTTCTGTGCGTATCTGTACTTCTACCCATTTCTGTTCTGGTCCAAGAACGGTGATGTGCAAACTCTCGTAACCATTAGTCTTGGGAACGGTGAGCCAGTCACGCATACGCTTCGGGTTCGAAGTGTACATGTCGGTGATAAGTGCGAACGTCTGCCAGCACTGCTGTTTCTCCTTCTCTATCGGACAATCGATGATGATGCGGATGGCAAAGAGGTCATATACACCTTCGAAGGCACACTTCTGTTTCTTCATCTTCTGCCAGATGGAATGGATGGACTTGGTACGTCCCTTCATGTGGAACTTCAGACCAGCTTCTGTTAGTTTCTTCTCAATGGGGCTGATGAAGTTTTTGATATAGGCATCGCGCGCTGCTTTGGTGGCATTGAGCTTCTCCTTGATCATGTAGTAGGCGTCGTGTTCCAGGTATTTGAGCGATAGGTCCTCTAACTCGCTCTTCAATTTGTAGAGACCTAACTTATGGGCAAGTGGCGCATATAGATATGCGGCTTCCTCGGAGACTTCACGCTTACCTGTTTCGTTCTCGGTGTCGCGTATCTGTCGCATCAGGTTGACGCGGTCGGCTATCATGATGAGAATCACGCGCATATCCTCAGCAAACGAGAGCAATAGATTGCGGAAGTTCTCGCTTTCTACGACAGGATTCTTCTTGTAGAGCTCCTGTATGCGTTGCAGACCGTGAAGAATGCGTGCTACGGATAGTCCGTAGTCGGTGCCCACTTCATCGATAGTCGTATATTCTGACTCGACGCTGGGGTAGAGGAGAATGGCGATAACTGCATCGCGACGCAGTCCAATCTCGTCAACAACAAGAAGGGCTGTTTGGAGTGCTGCAACGATGGGGTTCAGACCGAATACGTTGCGTTGTACCATACTGTGGCTGATAGCCATCATCAGATGGCGTCGCAGTTTCTCTTCGTCGGCAGGTTCCAGCGTTGATGCTATCTTGTCTTTCAACTCGGCATAGAGTTGCAAGGCAAGCTCTCGCTCGGGTATTGTAAATTCTAACAGTTCTGTCATATTCGCCACAAAGGTAGGAAAAAAAAAGAAGATAGCGTTGTTTTTTGCTTTTTTTTAATCGGAGAAGTGCTCTTCAAGGTCGTTCATTTCCTTTTTCCATATCTTTTCCAACTCTTCTTTCAGATATTTGTCTTCAAGTTTTGTGAGGTAGCCTATGTCCTCGAGTAGGCGTGTAGCAGAGATGAGTATACCTCCAACGTCAACCCTGGTCCAGTCTTCCGTGGTTGTGGTATAGGTGATGTTTCCTGCTGAGGCCAAGATGTTGGAATAGAGGATGATTTTGCGAGTGCGTGCGTCAAAGTACTTGCGCTCGCCGTCCTTTTGCGGGTCATAGGTCTTGTTGTGCATTTGTGCAATGCCGATGTTGATAGCAAGGGGCACGGCAGCCTGTTTGCCTACAAGCGTGACCTTGTCGGGCATCGACAATTGGTTGATATCGGGTAGTCCGAATTTCTTGAGAATCTGGGGATTGATCTTTTGGTATTGATCTACGATATTGGATATAAGTGCTACCCAGTTGCGCTTCTCCATTTGGAATTCTTGGTTTACTTCGCTTTCCAGGAGCTCGATGTCTTCAGTACCAACCAGATTCTCTAGTTGCAGAGACTCATCGACTGTTAGGACGGGAAGTAATGTAAGTGGCTTGTCGATATGCTTGAGCACTTTATCTACCATGAGCCAACGGGCAGACTGAAGGGACGTGGCAAAGGCCAGCAGGGAAAGGTCGTCCTTGGTAAGTCGAATGTTGTTGGAGAAGTCCTCCGTGATACGTTCCGCTTTAGCTCTTGCGTGAGCTATCTCTTCAAACGTAAGTAGGTCGCTCAGTGTGATATCTTGATACTTTGCAGCTGTTTCAGCAATAGATTCCCATGAGGGAATATCGTTGGGGCTTATCTTCTTCGGGGTGAAATTGGTGGAAATAGGCATGTGGTGCTCCGTAGGAAGCTCGGCATTCTGTGTGGATGTCAGTTGATGGGCACGTTCCTTTAAGGCCGATAAACGACGTTCAAGTTGGTTCAATTGCTCATTCTGCTTTCTGTTCCTCTCGTTAAGAGCGGCTATATCGTCTTTCTGCTTTCCGAGAACTTTTAGCAACTGTTTGTTTTCTTCTTGAATATCTCGTTGTGCCATCTTGTTAATGTACTATTTGTCTTTTTCTTTTTCTATACGTTTGAGCGCTTCTTCTAGGAATTCTACCGTCTCTTGTAGGTTTTGAACTTTCTGCTCGTTCATCTCTTGTTCTTCCTCCATACGCTTGATGATAGACTGCTGTTTTGCAATAATCTCTCGCTTCATTATTTCCATCTCAAGTTGTCTTTTCTGGTTGTTTCTCAGATATTTATATGTCAAACGTACAAGTAAAAGTATAGGTTGAGGCAATAGGAGAATGTTAAATGGGTCAGAGAAGAATCCTTTGACGCCTTTCTCGTAGCCAAACTTGATTTTCAGTATCTCGTTGGCACCATGTATGGGGTCTTTGAGTACCTCGTCGGCTACCTTGATGGCTGTATTGTAATATTGTTGGATGTTCATAGGCGTTTGTTTTTAGATTCTCGTATTAAGCTATTCCTGTTGTTGAATCCAATTCAAAAGGCAGGTGCATCCTTCCTGTACATCACGCCAAGTGGCTTCGAAGTCGCCAGTATACCAAGGGTCTGCTACTTCACCTGGACGAGGTGTGAAGTCCATCAGCTGATGAATCTTCCCCTCTGCGTCGTCCTGACATATGCGTTGCATGTTGCGGATATTCCAGTTGTCCATGCCAATGAGCAGGTCGAAGCGCTGATAGTCCTGCCGTGTCATTTGTCGGGCTGTCTTTCCCTTGCAGGAAATGCCGTGTTCCGCCAGCTTCCTTTTCGCGGGAGGGTATACTTCATTTCCTATTTCCTCAGTGGAAGTTGCTGCTGATTCGATATGGAAATAGTCGGATAGTCCTGCGTCGGCAACGGTCTTCTTCATAACGAATTCAGCCATCGGGCTGCGGCAGATGTTGCCATGACAAACAAAGAGTATCTTATATTGTTTCATTTTTATTCGTGTGTTGACTTCTGTTTCTATGTTGCAAAGATAACGTATTTTGCTCTAATTCTATGCTTTTTTCTGAAGAATGTTTTGACAATTGACTGAAAATGCGTACTTTTGCATCGTAATCTTTTGATATTTGTAACCTATGATACAATCTAATAAGTGGATTTTTGTGTTGGTACTTGCAATTGTTCTCGGTGTGGCGTGGGCTTTGCGAGGACATAATGCTCCGAACTCTGATTATAAAACCGTTGGCGTGGAAGAGTTTAATGATCTTATCTCTAATTCAGATAGTGTGGTTCTGCTTGATGTACGTACTGCGTCCGAGTATAAGGAGGCCTATTTGAAGGGAGCGTTGCTCATTGATTTCAAGGCTGATACGTTTATGACAGCAGCCTTGAACCAGTTGCCAAAAGACAAGACAATTGCCATATTTTGCCGTAGTGGTATCAGAAGTGCTTCGGCTGCCGAGCTGTTGGCAAAGGAAGGTTATAAGGTTGTGAATCTTGAAGGAGGTACCGATGCCTGGATAGAGGCGGGTAAACCTATTCTTAGTTTGAAGTAGGGCGCTACTTCTCTTGGAGTATAGTACCGTTATACTTGGAGTAAAGTAGCGCTTTACTGGCAGAAAAGTACCGCTTTAGTCATAGAAAAGTGCCACTATTCATCACGAATAGTGGCACTTCGCTTTTAGATGGTCTAGAGTTTAGTTGTTATATTCTTGCCAACTCTTAATCTTGATGTCCTCTTCGCTCATGGCGGTAAAGGCTTCAATGAAGGCCTTTGCCAAGCGAACATTAGTCATCAGAGGCGTGTTGTGGTCAATAGCACCGCGACGAATGCGGTAACCATTGGTCAGCTCACGCTTAGAGTGGTTTTTGGGTACGTTGACAATCAAGTCGAACTTATGGGCGGCTATCATCTTCATGACGTTATTTTCGCCTTCCTCGTCGGGCCATGCTACAGCTTTAGCAGCAACTCCATTGTCGTTGAAGAAACGGGCTGTGCCTGGTGTGGCATAGACTTCGAAACCTTGTTTCTCAAGCTGCTTAGCGGGCTCCAATAGGCTAACCTTACCCTTGGCTGCTCCACTTGAGATGAGAACTGCGCCTCCCTTCTTTGGTATACGATAGCCAGTGGCGATAAGGGCATTGAGCAAGGCTTCGTGGAGGTCATCGCCCAAGCAACCTACCTCACCAGTTGACGACATGTCTACACCCAGTACAGGGTCGGCATTCTGCAGACGTGCAAATGAGAACTGTGATGCTTTCACGCCGATACGGTCAATGTCGAACTCGCTCTTGTCTGGACGAGAGTAGGGGGCGTCAAGCATAATCTTTGTAGCTGTCTCGATAAAGTTGCGCTTCAGAATCTTAGATACGAAGGGGAATGAACGAGAAGCACGGAGGTTACACTCGATAACCTTCACCTCGCGGTTCTTAGCCAGGAACTGGATGTTGAAAGGACCACTGATGTTCAGCTCGGCAGCAATGCGACGAGCGATTTTCTTAATCTGACGGATGGTAGAGAAGTAGATGTGCTGAGCGGGGAACACCATTGTGGCGTCGCCTGAGTGAACACCAGCATATTCTACGTGCTCAGAGATGGCGTATTCGATAACCTCACCCTTGTCGGCAACGGCATCGAACTCAATCTCTTTAGTCTCTGTCATGAACTTAGATACTACTACAGGGAATTCCTTAGAGACCTCTGTTGCCATGTTGAGGAAACGGTGCAACTCTTCTTCGTCGTAGCATACGTTCATGGCTGCGCCAGAGAGTACGTATGAGGGACGAACCAGTACGGGATAGCCTACTTCTTTTACGAAGTCCTTAATGTCGTCGAATGAAGTCAGCGCACGCCATGCGGGCTGGTCTATACCCAACTTGTCGAGCATAGCAGAGAACTTGTCGCGGTTCTCGGCACGGTCGATGTCAACAGGAGATGTTCCCAGTACGGGGACGCCACGGCGATGGAGCTTCATTGCCAGGTTGTTGGGAATCTGTCCGCCTACACTAACGATGACACCACGGGGTGATTCCAGCTCTATAACATCGAGAACGCGCTCCAATGACAGTTCGTCAAAGTAGAGACGGTCGCACATGTCATAGTCGGTTGACACGGTCTCTGGGTTGTAGTTCACCATAATTGACTTGTATCCCAGTTTGCGAGCAGTATTAATGGCGTTTACAGAACACCAGTCGAACTCAACGGAAGAACCGATACGGTATGCACCAGAGCCCAGAACAACCACCGATTTCTCGTTGTGATAATAGGGGATATCGTTCTGAACGGTGGGCAGATAGGTGAAGTATAGATAGTTGGTGAGCTCGGGATGCTCAGAGGCAACAGTGGGAATGCGCTTTACAGAAGGTTGTACGCCACGACTCTGACGATAGCTGCGAACCTCTAAGTTCTCTTTCTCCATGTTGCCATTCTCTGGCTTCAGTACAAAGCGGGCAATCTGGAAATCAGAGAAACCTGCCTGCTTGACTTCGAGCAAAAGAGCATCGGGCAACTCTTCCAGTTTGTTATAGGTCTGCAACTGGTGTTTGAGGTCTACAATGTGTTTCAAACGCTCCAGGAACCAAGGGTCAATCTTTGTCAGTTCTTCGATTCGCTCAATGGTATAACCCTCCTCCAAGGCTTGTGCAATAGCAAAGATACGCAGGTCGGTAGGATTCTGTAGCGCATCGTCAAGGTCTTCGAACTGCGTGTGGTCGTTGCCCACGAAACCGTGCATGCCCTGACCAATCATACGCAGACCTTTCTGAATCATTTCCTCGAAAGAACGACCGATAGACATGATTTCACCTACAGACTTCATGGAAGAACCGATCTGACGGCTCACACCAGCAAACTTTGTGAGGTCCCAACGGGGAATCTTACAAATCATATAGTCGAGAGTGGGAGCAACGTAAGCGCTGCTTGTCGTTCCCATCTCACCAATTTGGTCAAGGGTGTAACCCAAGGCAATCTTGGCAGCAACGAAAGCCAAAGGATAACCAGTAGCTTTTGAAGCCAAAGCTGAAGAACGTGACAAACGTGCATTGATTTCAATGATACGGTAGTCGTTGGTCACAGCATTGAAGGCAAACTGGATGTTACACTCGCCAATGATGTTCAGATGGCGTACGCAACGGATGGTGATGTCTTGGAGCATCTTTACCTGTTCCTCGGTGAGTGAGCAGGTAGGAGCCACAACGATAGACTCACCGGTGTGGATGCCCAGAGGGTCGAAGTTCTCCATAGATGCAACTGTGAAGCAGCGATCGTTGGCATCGCGGATGCACTCGAACTCAATTTCCTTCCATCCCTTCAGTGACTCTTCTACCAGAATCTGAGGTGCGAATGTGAAGGCAGACTCTGCAAGCTCCTTGAAGGCTTTCTCGTCAGGACAGATACCTGAGCCTAATCCGCCAAGTGCATAGGCAGAACGAATCATGATGGGGAAGCCAATCTCGTGTGCAGCTTTTAGGGCGTCATCCATATTTTCTACGGCATGGCTCACGGGAGTCTTCAATTCAATCTCGTCGAGCTTCTTCACAAAAAGGTCGCGGTCCTCTGTGTTCATGATTGCTTCAACGCTAGTACCAAGTACCTCAACACCATATTCCTTAAGTGTGCCGTTTTGGTATAGTTCTGTTCCGCAGTTGAGTGCTGTCTGTCCACCGAAAGCCAATAGGATTCCATCGGGGCGCTCCTTCTTGATGATCTCAGTGACAAAATGCGTGTTTACGGGTTGGAAATAGACTTTGTCGGCTATTCCTTCTGATGTTTGGATGGTGGCGATGTTGGGGTTCACCAGCACGCTCTTGATACCTTCCTCGCGCAAAGCTTTCAATGCCTGCGAACCAGAATAGTCGAATTCGCCCGCTTGTCCAATCTTTAGTGCACCAGAACCGAGCACTAATACCTTTTTGAGTTTCTTAATTGCCATAGTTATTTGTTGTCCTTGTTTATTGGTGGTTTACGATTCCGCGTGCAAAGTTACTTAATTCTTTCGAATTATAAGAAAAAGGGGCTGAAAAATAACAATTATTTTCAACCCCCTTTTCCCCTAAGGTCTCCTAATGGTTAAAAAACCAATGCGATGGTTGCGACCATTACGGCCTAAAGAGCGCAACTGATAAACACCATTGGGTATCTTGCTTACGTCTATTTTCCTCGTGTAGGGTATCACTGTGATGGTCTGCCCCTGCAACGTCTCTACGATAATGTATTTGGCATCCAGCGTGTTCTCTTTTGTGGGAAGAACAAAGACATTGCCTTCTGAATAGAACTGGTTGGGACCAGTGGGACGCTGTGTAGTAGGTGAGAACGCCTCGTGATGTAATTGTATGGATTTGCTCTCGATGCCAAAACGGTTCATTGCTGTGACGGCATAATATTTGTGGGCCGGTACATGTATCGAGGTTTTGGTCTGTCGCATAGCTACCAGATTCTCAGACTTTGTTATGTCAACAGGATAGGTGTCTGAAGCATATATATTATATAAAAGGTATGGAGCGCCACTTTCGTCCTTTGCTCCTTCCCAGTGAAGTCTTGTACCTTCTAATGAGAGTGTGGTTGGCGGGGTAGGTACAGACTTCGTAGCCCAGGTCATGGGCGGAACTAAAGCTGGAGTCGCATCGAAGGCTCTGGCGTAATCATAGATGCCTTTGATGTTGTCTATGAAGAACTTGGAACGGAAGTAACAATGTCCTACGCCAATTTGACGACATACATTCATCTGGCGTGCCACTTGATCTAGTTCCCATTTTCCTTCTTTAGGATCAAGGAAATATATGCCCAGTCCTGGCACTATCAAGCGACCGTTACTGTTTTCCTTCCAGTCGATGGCGAATGGGAAGAAATTGTTGTCTCGGAAGTACATCATGGGGAACAACTCGTCCATCAAACCTTCTTTCAGCCAAAGCTGTGCGTCCTGTGAGACTGCGGTATGCGCGTTCCATCCTCCTGCAGAATAGCGACGCAGGTTGTCGTATTTACCAACAGGAGAACAGGAGAACTTTATCCAAGGCTTCTTTGGCTTAATGCTGTGGCTAATCTTGCGAACGATATCCGTGATGTGGTTACGACGCTGTTGGATGGTTTTCTTGGCCTTTAGTTTGGCAGGCCATGTTTCGGGGTAACGGATATAGTCTAAGTGAAGGCCGTCAATGTCGTAGTTGTCAACAATCTCACGGCATACCTTAACTAAATAGTCACCCGTTTGTGGATTCTCCGGATCCATAAATCCGTCTTCTCCAATGCGTTTCACCAAGTTGGGATACTTCTGCCGCATGGTTTTGCAACCTATCTTGTTCCAGTTGCCCATAGGAATGGTAACTACCCATGCATGGCACTCCATGCCGCGCTCGTGGCATAGTTCTATGCAAAGTTTCAAAGGGTCGTAGCCTGGAGCCTTCCCTGGTGTACCTGTGAGACAGGTTTCCCAAGGTTCTAGTTTTGAGGAATACATGGTGGTACCCCTTACGCGTGCTTGAAATAAGACAGTATTGATACCAGCTGCTTTCAGTTGGTCAAGCATGTTGATTAATTCTACCTTCTGCGCTTTCTGACCAGTTGACCTTGGCCAGTCTATTCCTCCGATGGTTGTTAGCCAAACGGCGCGTACTTCGTGTTTGGGAGAAGATGAGAATTGTGCTTTTACAGGTTGGAAAGTAATGACCCCAACGAGTAGTATGATTAGAAAGAAACGATATCTCATTATTATTTCTAAATTTTCGTGCAAAGTTATGATAATTTTTTCATATTTCAAATAAAAATAGTACTTTTGCATAGTGAATTCACAAAAATAAGCAAAATGATTACGTTTATTGTGAGCCTTGTGGCTCTTCTTCTAGGTTATTTCCTTTACGGACGTTTCATTGAACGTGTATTTGGTCCAGATGATCGCCCCACGCCTGCCATAGCGAAGGCAGATGGTGTAGACTTCGTTGTCTTACCGAGTTGGAAAATTTTCATGATTCAATTCCTGAACATTGCTGGTACTGGTCCTATCTTTGGTGCCATTATGGGTGCTAAGTTTGGCCCTTCGGCTTACTTATGGATTGTATTAGGATGTATTTTTGCTGGTGCTACGCATGATTACTTGAGTGGTATGCTCTCTATTCGTAATGGCGGTGCCAACTTGCCTGAGATTATCGGACGTTATTTGGGTAATGTACCTAAGCAAGTGATGCTTATTTTCTCTGTGTTCTTACTTATGATGGTAGGCGCAGTGTTTGTTTACAGTCCGGCTTCTCTGCTTCAGAATTTGTTCCATACAGAGGGCACACAACTTGCTTTCCTCAGTAATAGTACTTTCTGGATTGTGGTAATATTCCTCTATTACCTGATTGCTACGATGATGCCAATTGATAAGATTATTGGAAAAGTGTATCCACTCTTTGCCTTCTCCTTGCTGTTTATGGCAGTGGCATTCCTGGTGATGCTATTCATCAAGCAGCCCGACATTCCAGAACTGTGGGAAGGGGTAGGCGAAGCTTCGCTGACCACGAAGAATATATTCCCATGTTTATTTATTACAATTGCTTGCGGCGCTATCAGTGGCTTCCATGCAACACAGAGTCCGTTGATGGCTCGTTGTGTGAAACATGAGAAAATGGGACGTCCTATTTTCTATGGTTCCATGATTACAGAAGGCTTCGTAGCGCTCATTTGGGCTACGGTGGCCATGTATTTCTTCTATAATGAACCTGTTGCAGGTTATCAGCAAATGGAGGGCGGTGAGGCTATTATCAGTAAGGCTCCTGCTATTGTAAATATGGTGAGCGAGAACTGGTTAGGCGTGTTTGGTAGCGTCTTGGCTATCCTTGGTGTGGTGGCAGCACCCATCACCAGTGGTGATACGGCTCTACGTTCTGCTCGTCTGATTATTGCTGACTTCATCCGTCTGGAACAGAGAAGCATACGTAAGCGTCTCTATGTATGTATACCTATGTTCTTGGCAGTTATAGCTTTACTCATCTGGCAGATGGCTAATCCAGATGGATTCGATGTGATCTGGAGTTGGTTTGGTTGGAGCAACCAGACATTGTCTGTCTTTACATTGTGGGCTATCACGGTCTATTTGGTTCGTGAGAAGAGAAATTATTTGGTTACTTTTATCCCAGCCGTGTTTATGACGACGGTATGTGTAACTTATCTGCTTTCAGAGCAAGCTTTCCATTTGGAAACTGAATATGCTGGAGTTATTGCTGCATTAACGGCGATACTCTCTGCCGCATGGTTCATTATCTGGTTAGCAAATTATCGTAAAACCCTAAAATAGATTACTTATGAAAAGATTTTTTTTAATGGCCATTTGTGGCTTCGTCTTCTCATTGGCAGCAAATGCTCAAGTGCAAGACCGTCCACCATTCGGAATGGACAAGTATTATGTATCGGCAAGTCTTTCCAATTTCAATCTTGATTATACCAAGGCTGAAAGCCTGAAGATGGATTTCAATGCAAAAGGTGGTTACTTGTTCGAGGATGACTGGATGGTGACTGCTAACTTGGGTTATGATTGGCGTAAAGTAGGTCCTAACGCTCTTTCTTTGGGTGCTGGTCTGCGCTATTACATTGAACAGAATGGTCTTTATCTGGGTGCAGGTGCTAATTATGTTCATCGTCACGACTTTGACGATTTCCTGCCAAGTGTTCAGTTGGGCTATGCTTTCTTCTTGAACCGTACGGTGACTTTGGAACCTGAGGTGTATTATAACCTGAGTCTGAAGGACCATGTAGAATATAGCGGTTTCGGAATACGCATTGGATTAGGTATATACTTCGAATAATTCGTCATTCATAATTCATAGTTATGCTAAGTGTAGAAGAACTGAACGACAAGCTGATTGACCTTGCTTTTGCAGAGGATATTGGCGATGGAGACCATACCACTTTGTGCTGTATCCCTGCTGACGCAATGGGCGAGTCTAAGTTGCTTATTAAGGAGGAGGGCATCTTTGCCGGTGTCGAGATTGCCAAGGAAGTGTTCCATCGTTTTGATCCTGAGCTGCAGGTTGAAGTATATATAGAAGATGGTGCGCATGTGAAGCCTGGTGATATTGTTATGAGTGTGAAAGGTCGCGAACAGAGTCTTTTGCAAACAGAGCGCCTGATGCTTAATATCCTGCAGCGCATGAGTGGTATTGCCACCATGACCCATCGATACCAGCAGGCTCTCATTGATGCCGGCACGAAGACACGTGTGTTAGATACACGTAAGACCACGCCTGGTATGCGTATGCTGGAAAAGGAGGCAGTGAAAATTGGTGGAGGCATGAACCATCGTATCGGATTATTTGATATGATTCTTTTGAAGGATAATCATATCGACTTTTGTGGTGGTGTGCATAATGCTATCAGTCGTGCTAAGCAGTATTGCAAGGATAAAGGCAAGAACCTGAAAATTGAGTGCGAAGTGCGAGACTTCAAGGAACTTGAAGAGGCATTGACTGAGGGTTGTGACCGTATCATGTTTGATAACTTCACACCTGAAGATACGGAAAAGGCAGTTAAGATTGTCAATGGACGTGCAGAGACTGAGTCTTCTGGTGGTATCACCTATGATACGATGATTCCCTATGCCAAGGCTGGCGTAGACTTTATCTCCTTTGGTGCACTTACCCACAGTGTGAAAGGTCTGGATATGAGTTTCAAGGCTGCAGGTAGTGATAAATTGATAATTAAGTAACCTCTATTCTCTCAAGATGAAAAAACTGTTATCGTTTCTTTTCGTTCTCGTTACAATGCCATCTTTTGCCTGCACTAACTTCATTGTAGGTAAGAAGGCATCTGCTGATGGTTCTGTTATCTGTTCATATAGTGCTGATAGCTATGGCATGTTTCAGGGGTTGGTTCATTATCCGGCTGCCAAACATGCAAAGGGTGAGATGCGCAAGATTTATGAATGGGATACCAATAAGTATTTGGGCGAGATTGCCGAGGCTGAGGAAACTTATAATGTCATTGGAAATATCAACGAGTGGCAGGTGACCATTGGTGAGACAACCTTTGGCGGTCGTGAGGAGATGGTTGATACAACGGGTATCATTGACTATGGCTCATTAATCTATATCGCTCTCCAGCGTTCTAAGACGGCTCGTCAGGCTATCGATGTGATGACTTCGCTCGTTGAGAAATACGGTTACTACTCGGAAGGTGAGACCTTTACCATATGCGATCCTAACGAGGCTTGGATTATGGAAATGATGGGCTGTGCTAGCGATCGTAAATTGTCAAATGAACGCACTGTGTGGGTAGCTGTACGCATTCCCGATGATATGATTTGTGGTCATGCCAACCAAAGCCGTATCACCAAGTTCAATATGAAGGACAAGGAGAACGTACGTTATTCGAAGAACGTAGTTTCTTATGCGCGAAAGATGGGCTGGTTCAGTGGTAAGGATGAAGACTTTAGCTACAATGCTGCTTATGCATCTCCCGATTTCTCTGGACGTCGTATCTGCGATGCCCGTGTGTGGAGCTTCTTTAATCGTTATGCCGATGGTATGGACCGTTATATTCCTTGGGCAGAGGGTAAGGATGCCGATGCAGAGGTGATGCCTCTTTGGGTGAAGCCCAATAAGAAGCTTACTGTGCACGATGTAGAGGAAGCTATGCGCGACCATTTCGAGGGTACCCCCTTCTCACTCGATCAGGATATGGGTGGTGGTATTTGGGGTATGCCTTATCGTCCTACACCTCTTTTCTATGAGGTTGACGGTAAGAAGTATTTCAACGAGCGCCCCGTATCTACTCAGCAGGCCGGCTTTGTCTTTGTCAGTCAGATGCGTTCATGGTTGCCTCGTCAGGTTGGTGGATGTTTCTGGTTTGCCAACGATGATGGCAACATGGCTCCATTTACTCCTGTATATTGCTGTTCTACGGAGTCGCCTCGTCCCTATAATACACCAGGTGCAGATGAATTGAACTTCTCAATGGACAATGCCTTTTGGGTGCAGAATTGGGTTAGTAATATGGTTTATCCCCGTTATTCCATGATGTTTCCCAGCTTGAAGGAGGTAAGAGATTCGTTGGATAACTCATACTTCCGCAGTCAGAAGGAGGTGGAGGATAAGGCTCTCACCCTTGATGAGAATGCCCGCACGAAATACCTTACCGCCTATACTGCAGAGAAGGCCAATCAGATGTTGAGTCGTTGGCGCCAGTTGGCAACTTATCTCATCGTAAAGTATAACGATATGACGGTTAAACCCGAAGAAAACGGTCAGTTCACTCGTACTAAATATGGACTGGGTTCTACAGTTAAGCGTCCTGGCTATTCAGAGAAATATGCCCGTGGTATAGTGAAGCAGACAGGCACAAAGCTAGAGCAACCACAGAAATAAAAAGTGAGAAAGGCCAGAATTTACTTTTTGGCCTTTCTTCTTAAGTTTTTATTTGAAACATTTGGCTGGTTCCGAATAATTTATTAATTTTGCATTCGCTTAATCGGAGAGCTCAATTAGTAAAAACGCTTGTTTAATTGGAGAGTTGGCAGAGTGAACGATTGCGCTGGACTCGAAATCCGGTATACCCTTATGGGTATCGGGGGTTTGAATCCCTCACTCTCCGCATAATAATAAAGAGGACTGCTTAGCGGTCCTCTTTGTTGGTATATATGGTTTATGTAAAGTAAGGTGCAGAACTATTCATGATGATAAGGCTCTCCTTTGATAATGGTGCATGCACGATAGATTTGCTCTGTGAAAACCAGTCGAACCATCTGGTGTGAGAATGTTAGCTTTGAGAGTGATAGCTTCTCGTTCGCACGTGAATAGACGGTTGGAGAGAAACCATAGGGACCACCAATGACAAAGACAAGTCGACGTGCCGTATTCCTTTTCTGTTCCAACCATGACGCTAATTCAATACTACGTAGCTCCTTACCGTGCTCATCCAGCAATACAACTGTGTCTGAGGGTTGAATCTGCTTGAGAATCAACTCGCCTTCTGCTGTCTTCTGTTGCTCTTCGGACAGATTCTTCGTATTCTTCAGTTCTGGTATCACGGTAATGTTGAAGGGCATGTAGTGTCCTATACGCTCTGCATAGTCATTGATACCAGCCACAAAGTGCTTGTTGACCGTTTTTCCTACTAGAATGAGTTCAGTCTTCATATTCGTGCTTGCGTTTGGGATTCATGGGAAACCATCCTTTCTGTACTCGTTTCTTTTGAGAGAATAGTTCACCTATACCCCAAAGGGCAGAGGCTCCAAAGACACCGATGCTTGCTGAGATAATGGCATCCTCTATGAATAATGCCCCAGCAAGGCACAAAACACCTATGATAAGATATATTTTCCAAGGCCAGGTGCCCCAATGATATTCTGTTTTGATAACGATGGGATGCCAGATTCCGATGGCTATGAATGTGCAGATGGCAATGATAATTCCGGTGAAATACATGTCGTTGTTTTTTATGTGTGTGCAAAGATACACATTTTCCTTTATTTTATGGTCTCTTCTTGCAGAAAATCGTCCCAGTGAATCTGATAACCATTGAAAACGTTTATGTCCACGTCGCCCTGAATGCCCTTGACACGACCGCAGTCACTTAATTGCCAGAGGGCTAGATGAACATCGGGTTTGTATTCGCCATAACGGGCTATCCAGAATAAATAGTTCTCTTTAAGGTCGGGTGCCTGGTTTATGTAATGATTGATAAAACGTTGGTTCACATAGAGTAGGGGACGTACCTTGGTCGCTTTTTCTACGATATTTAGCCAGATGCGCATATTACTGAATAGTTTCCCTATGCCGCCTCCTTTTTCAATCATTGCATCGGATGGCTCAATGTCTAACATTGGGGGCAAGTCACCTTTCTTGAAATGGCTGTTTTTAAGAAAATAGTGGGCCTGTTCTTTCGGATCTTTCCCAATGGAATAGAAGTGATAAGCCCCAACGCGAATGTTATGCTTCCGTGCGTTTTGGTAGTCGGCATCATAGTATTTGTTGGTGATGGTTGTCCCTTGGGTTGCTTTAATGTATATAAAGCTGACGGGATAGTCTGCCTCGCCTTCTATACGTTGACTGCTGATGCGACGTCCCAGGTTGGTGATTCGTAGCTGATGCCAGTCAATAGAGACTTTCCTGCGTCCCTTTTCGTGTTGATGTCGAGAAATGTCTATGCCATATATACGCTCGCTTGTGTAGTGCATGCGTTCACCACGAAAAGCATCCCTACGCCATTGGCCTGCCTTAAGATAGTCGGTTGAAATGCAAAAACCAAAACCTTCACGTTGGTCGTGTTGCCAATGGCCTTCGTAGAACGAACCGTCGGTAGATCTATAGGAACCATGTCCAGAGGCTTCCATGTGGCGATTCATCATGCCTGCATAGATACCATGTTTATCAAGACGTATGCCGCTAACCAGCGTGTCTGCATTGAACATTCCAATAATCAGTCGTCCTTTTTGGTCTGTAGTTACACCTTTTCCTTGTCTTGGACAATGTCTCCAAGCCATCAGGTTGCGTGCCTCTGTATTTCCTTTTGGCAGATAAATAGCCTGTGTGGAGTCTCCTTCCTCTGCATAGCGAATGACCATGTCAAATCCTTCGTCACGCACATTGTGGCGTTCCAGATAGTAATCCAGCTCGCTGGCTATTTTCTCTTTGCGTTGCTGCTGAAGTGTTGTGTCTATGACAAATGGAAGGCTTGTGTCTATGTTGGCAAAATAGGTTTTTTGTGTGTTTTGGTGATGACGGCATCCACACAGAAAGAGCATAGAAAAGAAGAATAAATAGGCAAGACGATTCATAGCTTGGAAGTGTTTAATTGAATTACGCAGATTACACAGGACGATGCCTGCGCAATCTGCGTAAGATGATATCTTGTTCGCTAATAGCTTAGCAGAGCTTACGTGAGCCGTCACCGATGACTACATCGTATACCTTGGGCTCATGACCATACTTGGCGTTGAACTTCTGCTTGGCATCCTCAACAAACTTCTTGTAGAGGTCGTTGCGAACCAGGTTGATGGTGCAGCCACCGAAGCCACCACCCATGATGCGGCTACCAGTAACACCATTCTCCTTGGCAATGTCGTTCAGGAAGTCGAGCTCTTCGCAAGACACCTCGTAGTCCTTTGACAGACCTTCGTGAGTCTTGTACATCATCTCGCCAACCTTCTCATAGTCGCCTTCGTTCAGAGCGTCGCAGACAGCCAGTACGCGGTCCTTCTCGCCCAGTACGAACTTAGCGCGCTTGTAGTCTTCTTCACCAACTTCAGCTTTCACCTCATCGAGCTGCTCCCATGTGCAGTCGCGCAGGGTCTCAAACTTGCCCTCTGGATGCTTAGCTTGAATGTGCTTAACTACGTTCTCGCATGAGTTGCGACGATCGTTGTAGGGTGAACCTGCCAACTGGTGTTTAACAACTGAGTCGAGCAGTACCAGACGATAGCCATCGGGCTTGAATGGGAAGTACTCAAACTCTCGGCTGCGGCAGTCTAGACGCATCAGACAGCCTGCTTTGCCGAATACTGAGGCAAACTGGTCCATGATACCGCAGTTCACACCGCAATAGTTGTGCTCGGTAGCCTGACCTGCCAAAACCATATCCCACTGAGATACCTTGTTCTCACCAAAGATGTCGTTCAGACCGCAAGCGAAGCAGCTCTCCATTGCGGCTGAAGAAGACATACCTGCACCGAGGGGTACATCACCGGCAAAAGCGATATTGAAACCCTTCACGGGAACACCCAGCTTCTTCATCTCCAGAGCAATACCGTAGATGTAGCGAGCCCATGAGGCCTTGGGGCCAGCAGGATCGTTCAGGTGGAAGTCCACACGGTCCTTCAGGTCGATTGCGTATGCCATAACGGTATCTTCTGTACCGTTGGCACGCATCTCAGCTGTTACTCCCTTGTCTACAGCTCCGGGGAAAACGAATCCTCCATTATAGTCGGTGTGCTCACCAATCAGGTTGATACGGCCAGGTGAAGTGTAAACATTACCGGTCTTTCCGTCAAAGTGCTTGATGAAGCGACTTCTTACAAATTCGATGTCAATCATAATACTATAGTTTATTAGTTCGTAATAAGAGTTAATCTACTTTGATGTCCTTGTTCACGTTCTTGCAACCGATGGTGGCATAGAATAGGATGTATGCCAACATGGCGATAACAAGCCAGTATGAGGTGATGTTGCCCATGCTGCTGGCAATGCTCTGCTGGATGAGAGGCATGATGCCACCACCAACTACCATCGTCATGAAGATGCCTGATGCAGCCTCGGTGTACTTACCGATACCCTCAACAGAGAGGTTGAAGATACCACCCCACATAACAGAGGTGCAGAGACCGCAGGCAGCGATGAAGAAGGCCTTCACGGGGATGTCATGACCGTCATATACCACGGTGCTGCTTTCTGGCATGAAGATGGCGATGAGCAGCAGTGCGATAGCCAAGCTTGATACTACAATCATCTGCAGAGAGGTTGATACCTTACCAGAGATAACACTTGATGTAGCACGACCTACCATCATCAGAATCCAGTAGATACCTGCAATCACACCACCAACGGCAGCAGAGCCTTCAAAACCGAGGTCTGTAACGTAGAACTGAAGGTGCATGGGGATACCAATCTCGATACCTACATAGAAGAAAATAGCGATAACACCCAGCAAGGTGTGGCGGAAAGCCAATGGGCTGTGTTCGTACTTGGGCTGCTCCTTACCGAGGGTTGGCTCGGGGATAGAAACACGGCTGATGATAACGAATGAGATGGCGAATACGGCCATACCGATGAACAGCAAAGGAGCTACGTTGCTCATGCTTGTCTCTGCAGTAACTGTACCAACGAGGATACCAGTCAGCATAGGAGTCAGAGTGGCAGTCAGTGAGTTCAGCGTACCGCCTACCTGAATGAGTTGGTTACCCTTGTTGCCACCACCACCGAGAAGATTCAGCATGGGGTTCACTACGGTGTTCAACATACATACGCAGAATCCGCATACGAATGCACCGAGCAGATAGATAATCAGGTTCAGAGCCACAGGAATCTCCTGATAGGTAAATACATAGGTGGCATCGCCAGCAATACTTGACAGGTACTGAAGAGCGAGTCCAATCAGACCTACTGCGAGGGCAATAAGGGCAGTCTTCTTGTAGCCATACTTGATAAGCATCTTACCAGCGGGAATACCCATGAACAGGTATGCGGCGAAGTTCATCATGTTACCCCATGCCTTGGCAAATGGATAGGTGAAGCCCCAGATGTTACCAAAGGGAGCACCCATGTTAGTTACGAACGAGATCATCGCGAAGATGAAACACATCGTGATGATAGCAATTACTTTGCTGTTGTTTTTTGTTGCAGTCATTTCTTGTTTTTATGTTTATGGTTATTAATCGATAATTCCAAACTTGTAGATGGTCTTCTGCTTGTAGCGCTGACCGGGATTCAATACTACTGAGGGGAAGTAGGGGCGGTTAGGACTGTCGGGGAAGTGCTGACACTCGAAACAGATAGCCGAACGGCGGCCGAAGGTGGCGCCATGAATACCCTTGTATCCGTCTGCCCAGTTGTCGCTGTAAACCTGTACGCCTGGCTCTGTGGTGTAAACCTCCATCGTACGTCCGCTCTTTGGCTCGGTAAGACGGGCTGCGAAGCTCAGTTCTCCCTCTTCCTTCTTGTTCAGCACGAAACAGTGGTCGTAACCAGCGCCATGCTTAATCTGAATGTCGTCAGCGTCAATATCCTTGCCTACTGCCTTTGGTGTGCGGAAGTCGAATGGAGTTCCCGCTACCTTCAGAATCTCACCTGTAGGAATAGATGTCTCGTCGATGGGCACGTAGAAGTCGGCATTCATCTCCAGTATCTGGTCATCGATAGTAGGAGTGGGGGCTGCCGTGCCTGCCAGTGAGAAGAAACCATGGTGGGTCAAGTTGATAATGGTCTTCTTGTTGGTGGTAGCCAAATATTCCAGCACCAGTTCGTTCTGGTCGGTGAAGGTTATCTCAACGGTGATGTCTACCTCGCCGGTGAATCCTTCCTCACCATATGATGATACACGGTGCAGAGCCAAAGCGCGTGGTCCCATCTGCTTGGCATCCCAAACACGGGCATGGAAACCGCGTGGACCGCCATGAAGGGCGTTGGGACCATTGTTGATGGCCAGCTGATATTCCTTGCCGTTCAGCGTGAACTGTCCCTTGCAGATACGGTTGCCGAATCTGCCGATAAGGGTGGAAAGGAAAGGCTCTGGGGAATTAATAACTGATTGGATATTGTCGTGACCCTGAATCACGTTTGCAACGTTGCCGTCTTTGTCTGGTACCATGATGGCGCAAATGGCGCCGCCGTAATTTGTGATGGCTACTTCGTATCCTTTGCGGTTACGGAGGATATAAAGATCGGTCTTCTTACCGTTGACTGTGGTCTGAAAGTCCTCACGCTTCAGACCACACAGATTCACATTTTCTGTTGTGTTCGCCATAATTAAAAGTTTTTAGTTACTGTAACTTTGTTGCAAAGGAACAAAAAAATGCCGACATGTGCAAACATATCGGCAAAAAAATGGTGTTAAAAACAACTAAATGCGCGTTTTCAAGAAGTCGGCTACAACGTAAGTGCTACCACCAATGAAGATAACATCTTCACTTGTAGCATTTTGTAGTGCAGCCTCGTAGGCTTTGGCTACTGTAGGGTAACATTCGCCTTTCAGCCCGAATTGTTCTCCAAATACCTTCAATGAGGTCTCTGGGAATGCTCTTTTCGTACTTCCTTTAGTATAATAATAGGTGGCGTCCTTCGGCAGGAGGTTCATGACACTATAGATATCTTTGTCCTCCACCATGCCGAAAACGATGCGCAGGTGGTGACAGGGGAGTGACTCCAACTGCTTTGACAGGTATTCCCATGCACCGGTATTATGACCTGTGTCGCATACCACCATAGGCTTTTGTCTTACGATTTGCCATCTGCCCTGCAGGCCGGTGATGTTGGTTACGTTCATGAAGGCCTGGTTCACTTCCTGCAGTCCTTTGGTCATGTTGTCGCCTATGTCGTGGCGGCAAAGATAGCCCATTTCTACGAGCTTGCCTATCATCGTGATGATGGTGTTGGTGTTCTTCACCTGATAACTTCCCGTCAGTTCTCCGTCGAACTCTGTGTCGAAGAAGGTCTTGTAGTGCATTAAACCTTCTGGCAGAACCTTGTATTCGATGATGGGAGGATTGTCCTCCGCATAGGTGATGGGGGCATCCACCTCCTGTGCCAGAGCGTCGAACACCATGCGGGTCTCAGGTGTTGCCTCACCGATGACGACGGGAACGCCGGGCTTGATGATACCGCCTTTCTCCATGGCTATCTGTTCCAAGGTTCCTCCCAGTAGCTTGGTATGGTCCAGTGAGATGTTGGTGATGACACTTAGTATCGGGGTGATGATATTTGTGCAGTCCAGTCTGCCGCCTAAGCCCACTTCCACTACGGCAATGTCCACGTTCATATCGCTGAAGTACTTGAACGCCATGGCCGTCGTAATCTCGAAGAATGAAGGCTTCAGTGGCTCGAAGAAAGCCTTCTCCTTCTCTACGAAGTTGACTACGTAGTCCTCTGGTATGGTTGTGCCGTTCACGCGAATACGTTCACGGAAGTCTACCAAATGGGGTGATGTGTATAGTCCTACGCGGTAGCCGCATATCTGTAGTAGTGCAGCAATGGTGTGGGATACAGAACCCTTACCGTTAGTTCCTGCAATATGAATACTGCGGAAGTTCTTGTGTGGATGACCAAAATGTTCATCCAGTGCCATGGTCGTTTCCAGGCCTTCTTTGTAACCTGTTGCTCCTTGGCTCTCGTAGTTCGGAGTCTGACTAAACAGGTATTCGGTTACTTCTTCGTAGGTCATTGGCTTATATTAGTCGAAATAGTTCTTGAACTTCTTAAAGATGCTGTCGCGAGTCTGATTGTCGCCTTTGAAGTTGTCGCTGTCTTTGAATGCTTCGATGGCAGCTTTCTCTTCGCGTGAGAGTGTCTTTGGCACGTAAACGCTGATGTTGACAACCAAGTCGCCCTTTCCGTTGCCATAGCCCTTGACGAAGGGCAGACCTTTTCCTCTCAGTCTCATGGTCTTTCCGGGCTGTGTGCCGGGCTCTATCTTGACTTTCAGCTTCTTTCCGTCAATAGTGGGGATTTCTACGTCGCCACCAAGGGCAGCTGTTGGGAAGTCGAGTAGGAGGTTGTATATCAGGTCGCTTTCGTCTCTTACAAACGTGTCGTGCTCTTCTTCCTCGATGAATACTTGAATGTCACCGGGAATACCGCCGTTTCTTCCTGCGTTTCCTTTTCCAGGCACGTTGACAACCATTCCTTCTGCAACACCGGCAGGGATGTTTATCTCTACTACTTCCTCGCCTTTTACGATGCCTGTGCCGCTGCAGTGCTTACACTTGTTCTTGATGACTTGGCCTTCACCGTTACAGGTGGGGCAAACACCCTGGGTCTGCATCATTCCGAAGATGCTCTGCGTGGTATGAGTGATGACGCCCGAACCATGACATGTGGGACAGGTTTCGCGTCCGCTGTTACCTTCGGCACCTGTTCCGTGACAGTGCTGACAGGGGATGTCCTTGCGCACCTTGAACTTCTTGGTGACACCTTGGTTGATTTCTTCCAGCGTGAGCTTTACCTTCAGACGGAGGTCTGATCCACGATGCTGTTGAGGACGTCTGGCTCTGCCGCCACCGAACCCACCACCGAAACCGGAGAATCCACGTCCGCCGAAGATATCGCCGAACATAGAGAAGATGTCGTCCATGTTCATTGACGCACCACCTCCGAAACCTCCGAATCCGCCATCGGCACCCCCGTTCAGACCTGCAAAGCCAAACTGGTCGTATTGCTTGCGCTTCTGTTCATCGTGCAGCACGTTGTATGCCTCAGCAGCTTCTTTGAACTTTTCCTCTGCCTCCTTGTCGCCAGGGTTGCGGTCAGGGTGATATTTGATGGCAATCTTTCTGTATGCCTTCTTGATTTCGGCTTCCGATGCTGTTTTCTCTACACCCAGCACCTCATAGTAGTCTCGTTTCTGTGCCATTGGTTTATTGTCCTACAGCTACCTTTGCGTAGCGAATTACTTTATCGTTCAGTTTATAGCCTGTGGCCATGCAGTCGATGACCTTGCCTTTCTTGTCGTCACCCATGCCCGGTACCAGTGCTACTGCTTCATGCAAGCTTGTGTCGAAGTCGGCATTCTCAGTCTCAATCTTGCTTACGCCTTGAGCCTCGAGTGCCTTCATCAACTTCTGGTAGATGAGCTGCATGCCTTCACGCAATACCTGTACGTCGTCGGTCTTCTCACCATTGGCAATAGCGCGTTCCATGTCGTCGATGACAGGGAGTAGGGCAGTGATAGTCTTCTCACCACCGTTCAGAATGAGCTCTGCACGCTCCTTCAAGGTACGCTTGCGGTAGTTGTCAAACTCGGCAACGGCACGCAGGTATTTGTCCTTCAGGTCGGCTATAATCTGTTCTGAACTCTCAGCATTGTCTGCGTTTTCCGCGTTTTCCTGCTCTTCTGAAGTCTTAGGATTAACAGCACTTTCATTTTCGACTGCCACTTCGTCAGTCGTCTGCTCTTGTTCTTCTATGTTTATGTCCTTTTCTGTCATATTAGTGTTGCTTAAAGTTTTTCAGAGTGATATGCAAATACCATGCCATTTCTCTTTGCTGGTAGCTAATTGTCACTCTTTACTTTATTCGTACATCTTTGCTTTCTGCTCCTTGATAGCCTCATCGTAGATGTAGTCATCGTACTGCATCAGCTTGTCGATGGTGCCCTTTGGTGTGAGTTCGATGATGCGGTCGGCCACGGTCTGGATGAACTCATGGTCATGAGATGCAAAGAGGATGTTGCCCTTGAAGCCCACCAGGTTGTTGTTGAATGCCTGGATAGATTCCAGATCGAGGTGGTTGGTTGGCGTATCAAGAATCAGACAGTTGGCGTTCTTCAGCTGCATGCGTGCAATCATACAACGCATCTTCTCACCACCTGACAGCACGTTTACATGCTTCAGCACGTCTTCCTCCTTGAACAGCATGCGTCCCAGGAACGACTTCATCATCACCTCGTTGCCCTTGCCAAACTGACTCAGCCAGTCTACCAGGTTCAGTTCCGACTGGAAGAACTCGGTATTGTCCAGAGGGAGATAGGCGGTGGTGATGGTGACGCCCCACTTGTAGGTACCTGCGTCTGGCTCACGGTTACCGTTGATAATCTCAAACAGGGCAGTCATAGCCTTGGGGTTGTGCGAGAGGAATACGGTCTTCTGTCCCTTCTCGATAGTGAAGTTCACATTGTCGAAGAGTACGGTTCCGTCGGCATCCAGTGCCTTCAGTCCTTCTACCTCCAGAATTTGTGTGCCTGGCTCGCGCTCCATCTGGAAGATAATGCCAGGGTATTTACGTGTTGATGGTGTAATCTGCTCTACGTTCAGCTTCTCCAACATCTTCTTGCGAGAGGTGGTCTGCTTACTCTTGGCCACGTTGGCAGAGAAGCGACGGATGAATTCCTCCAGCTGCTTCTTCTTCTCCTCAGCCTTCATCTTCTGGTTCTGAGCCTGGCGCAAAGCCAACTGTGATGACTCGTACCAGAATGAGTAGTTACCGCTGAAGAGTGTCACCTTACCGAAGTCGATATCTACGGTCTGGGTAGATACGGCATCCAGGAAGTGACGGTCGTGGCTCACTACCATGACGCACTGCTCCAGACCAGAGAGGTATTCCTCCAGCCACTGTACGGTGTCCAGGTCAAGGTCGTTGGTAGGCTCGTCGAGCAGCAGGTTGTCGGGGTGTCCGAACAGAGCCTTTGCCAGCATCACGCGCACCTTCTCGTTGTTCGAGATGTCTGCCATCTGTGAGTAGTGTACGTCATCCTTAATACCCAGGTTTTGCAACAGCTGTGCTGCCTCGCTCTCGGCTTCCCAACCGTTCATCTCTGCGAAAGCCATCTCCAGTTCTGCGGCCTTCACGCCGTCTTCCTCGGTCATCTCTTCCTTGGCATAGAGAGCCTCACGCTCTTTCATGTTCTGCCACAAGGGCTGGTGTCCCATCAGTACGGTGTCCATGACCGTGAACTCGTCGTATTTGAAGTGGTCCTGCTCCAGTACTGAGAGGCGCTCGCCAGGTCCCAGTTCCACGGTACCCTTATTGGGTTCCAGTTCGCCGCTGATGGCTCTGAGCAGTGTTGACTTACCAGCGCCGTTGGCACCGATAACACCGTAGATGTTATTGTTTGTAAACTTCAGGTTCACGTCCTTGTAGAGAACCTTCTTTCCGAATTGAATTGCCAGATTGGTGACTGTAATCATCTTTTCCTTTTACCTTATTAATTTTAATTTTGGCTGCAAAGGTACAAATTATTTTCGACTCTACCAAATTATTTCCACCTCTACCGCTGTAAAGTGAAAATAAATTGCATTTTGTTTTGCTTTTCGCTCGCTTTCCACTAACTTTGCACCCCGTATGAGAATGAACACTGGAAATAATACAGAGGCACTGTATGACCATTATACAGTCAGCGAGGCTCAGCCGTTGCTCGAGTTCTTGTTGGCTAATGTGTCGCAGAGTCGCTCCAAGGTGAAGGCAACGCTTCAGGGACAGGGTATCAAGGTCAACGGAAAGACGGTGACGCAGTTCGACTATCCCTTGCAGCCTGGCATGAAGGTGGCTGTGAGCAAGACGAAGCGCAATCAGCGTGGTTTCAAGAGCCGCTATGTGAAGATTGTCTATGAGGACCGTTGGCTCGTTGTTATTGAGAAGAATATTGGCATTCTCTCAATGGCTGCTGGTCATTCGTCGCTTAATGTGAAGAGCGTGCTTGACGACTATTTCAAGAAGACCCACCAGAAGTGTACGGCTCATGTGGTGCATCGTCTAGACCGCGATACCAGTGGACTGATGGTCTATGCCAAGGATATACAGACCGAGCAGATACTGGAGCACAACTGGCACCAGATAGTCTATGACCGTCGTTATGTGGCTGTGCTCAGTGGCGAGATGGAGCAGAATGAGGGTACTATCCAGAACTGGTTGAAGGATAACAAGGCTTATGTTACCTATTCATCGCCTGTGGATAATGGTGGTAAGCTGGCCATTACGCACTTCTTTGTGATGGATCGTACCACCGAGCATTCGCTTGTGGAGTTTAAGTTGGAGACCGGACGTAAGAACCAGATTCGTGTGCATGCTGCTGATATGGGGCACCCAGTGTGTGGCGACCCTAAGTACGGCAATGGCGACGACCCGCTTCACCGCTTGTGTCTGCATGCATGGCTGCTCTGTTTCTCTCATCCTGTCACGGGTGAGCGTATGGAGTTCGAGACACCAGTCCCCACGGCTTTCCGTCTTTTGTTCAAGCACCGTTAAGCAGTCTCCTCATGATGGATAGTTGGGTGTACTATGCCGCCATCTTGTTGTTCTTGATGGTTACGGTCTATGTCATTAAAAAAGTGGCCAGCTGCATGATGAAGTTCTTTGTCTTCTTCGTGCTGCTGGCTGCTTTGGGTATTGGCTACTTTTTTATGCGTTAGCTTCCTCGCTAAAGTATTTGTTGAATTCCTCCCTTAGTTGTTCCTGGTTGGCTATGATGTTGCGTAACTGGTTCAGGTATTGTTCGTTCTGTGAGCCAGGTATCCACAAGCGTATATAGCCTCGTACGGAGTATTTGCTCTCCATGTGTTCGCAGAAGCGTTTCCACTGCTGCTCCTTGTCCATTTCGGGGTAGTTGGCCAGTCCGAACTGCACGGTGCGACGGAACACCACCTCGGGCGACAGGTCACGGTCGGCCTCTGCCACTATCTTGCCATACATGCTGCGCGGAGCCCTTGATGCCGAGGCACGATGGTCTTCCACGGCCTCGCGCATGATGTTGATTTGATCCTGACTGAACCATCGTTTCAGGCGGGCGTCGCTGGCCAGTATCTTACCGCTGGTGATATGGTGTATGGCACGTGGTCCCGATAGTCCCAGATCGTGATAGGCGGCTATGGTGTAAACCATGTTGATGTCGGCGCCTGTGGTGCGTGCCAGCTCCAGTGAGCGGCGTATCACGCGGGTCACGTGTTCCATGTTGTGTGCTTTGTCGAAATGGGCGTATTCGGGCAGTATCTGCGTCTCTATGAATTCCACCAAGTCGAGGCTTGCAGTGTTCTTTATCATAACATTTTTAGGGTTTATGCTTGCAAATGTACGAATAATTATCTACTTTTGCAAACGTTTTTAGAAAAAAGTGCAAAGATGGATGTAAGGAAAGACTCTCTGAAGGCTTGGATGCTGGCTGCTCGTCCGAAGACGCTGAGTGGTGCTGCCGTGCCTGTGATGATAGGCCTCTCGTTGGCGTGGATGGATGCTCAGCAGTATGACGGTCAGGTGTTTAGTTGGACGGCTGCCGTGCTGTGCCTGTTGTTTGCTTTTGTGATGCAGATTGATGCTAATTTTATCAACGACTACATAGACTATGCCAAGGGTACCGACGACCGTGAGACACGCCTGGGGCCTGAGCGTGCTTGTACACAGGGGTGGGTGAGTATCCACCGCATGCGTCACGCCATCGCTGCCACCACCATACTGGGTTGTTTGGTGGGCCTGCCGCTGGTGTGGTACGGCGGTCTTGAGATGATACTCATCGGACTGCTCTGCGTGGTATTCTGCTTCCTCTATACCACCCACTTGTCCTACCTCGGTCTGGGTGATGTATTGGTGCTGGTGTTCTTCGGCATCATTCCGGTCACGATAACCTATTACATCCAGCTTCATACCTTTACCTTCGAGGTCGTTACAGCCTCTGTGGCGTGCGGTCTGGTCATTGACGCCCTCTTGTTGGTAAACAACTTCCGCGACCGTGACACCGACCGTCAGGCAGGCAAGAATACGCTGGTGGTGCGCATAGGCGCCAAGGCAGCCCTGAAGGCTTATATGGGTGTAGGTTTGGTGGCCTGTCTGTTGGGTGTGGTCTTTTCGCACAATGACCATCCGTGGGCCTATAACCTTCCGTTCATCTATCTTTTCCTCCACTATCTGGCCTATCTGGATATGAAGGAAATATGGCAAGGCCGTGAGCTCAACAAGGTCCTGGGTCTCACAGCTCGCAACATCTTTATCTACGGTCTCCTTGTCAGCATTGGTGTGTTGTTGGGGTAAGGAACTTTTTTTTAGGAACTTTCTTGTCAAAACGTTTGGCTTTCTCTTGATTATTTGCTATCTTTGCAGTTGTTTTTGAAATCCAGCACAAAAGCGACACAATTCCCTAGAATCCCTAGGTCTTAATTAAAAAGATTAATCAGGAGAACATGATAAAGAATACCTCAAATATCGACCTTTTCGAACAGTCAGGAATAGCTGATGAATGGGTGTGGGTGGTTAGGAACAGAGTTGCAAAATGGGTGAAGGACAAAGGAAATAAGAGCCTTTGGCGAGAGGTCCTTTATGTGAGTAAGCAACGAGGCTTACTGAAAAGTAAGGTTTCTATCCAGAATTTTGCAAAACTGTTGTTTGAAGAGTGCCGTGACGTATTCGGTGAGAACGAAACAGACAAGACCTTGTTCCATAGTATGGAGAAATATGAGCATAAGAATTCGCTAAGGAAGTTCTCAACACTTGGCGAAGCCAATCAGGTGCGGCGCAATGTGATGAATATCAACGCCCTTTTTGATATGCCTATTCCCCAGGATGCCTCCGAGCCTCCTACTATGACAGCCACGCAGCGACTTGGAGAGTTCCTGACTAACCGCTTTGCTAAAGGACCTTACGACAAAGTGGTGGTGAATCCTTGTTACGATGGAAAGACGGCCAGCTTCTCGATAGAGCAGTATGTGTCCTCTCATTTCTATGAAATCAACAACCCGTCGAGCATCGTTGTGTTTCAGTGCTGTGAGAATGGTGTTACGGAAGAGACGGTGGAGTTGTTTGCCGGCAGGTTCAGTACGTCAAAGAAGGTATGCAAGGTGTTCCTCGCCTCCACAAGCTCATTCTCTCTGCGTACCCGCTCTGAGGCAGAAAAACAGAATATGGGTCTGATTTACGTCAATCCGGAGTGTGAATTGACAGAGGAGAATATCGTGATGGCTCGTTCAGCTTCCCATAGCGACGAGGAGGAAGCCTTTTCCTGTATGTTGAATGGCGAATGTGTGATGACAGAGCCTATGCTTGTCTATGATGGCAGGTGTGTTCGTGCTTCGCTCTCAGACGTGCTTTATGAGCTGGGCTTTGGTGACAACTCCAGCAGGATAGAAGCTCCTTATTGGTCGGATAGCGAGATAGAAAAGATAGCCAGTGGACTTGTGATGAGGGATATAGACCATTATGTCTCTCTATTGGATAACTGCGGGGAGAATGACTGTGTTCCCAATTGTATAATCGACCCCTATCGTCTGGCTAAGGAGTTAGGGTTGAAGATTGTAAGGAAGAAGTTGGGCATGAAGTTGGGTGGTTTTAACGAGAAGGAAAAGACTATATATGTCAGTGCTAGATGTCTTCAGGGGAGTGAACGCGAGCGCTATTCTGTTGGGCATGAAGAGGGACATTACATCTTTCATTCCAAGGTGTATCATGAGCTGATGCGAACCTCTTGTGGCGTGGATGCATTGAAAGAGATAGAACGTGCAAAACTTGAGTGTCAGGCTAATTTCTTTGCTTCCTGCTTGTTGATGCCACGTCCCGTTATCATCAGACTTTATAATATTTACTGGAAGAAGTATGTAGGGAATGAAAACGTGGGTAAACTGGTCGTAAATGCAGACTTCTATCGTGATAAGGATTTCCAGAAGGTTGTGGGGCCGATTGCTCGCAGAATGAAGGTGTCTTTGCAGGCCGCGAAGATACGTTTGGAGAACCTGAAACTCATCAAGGTAGTTTGAATCTTCCTTTGTTTCGTTCCTTTCTTCATAAAAGGAAGAGTCTTATCTTCCTTGTTTGCCTTTCAGCTCTTTTATTCCATATTGCTTTTTAGTAACTTCGCATCGTCATTCGAAAATCGGGTGGCGATGCTTTCACGTCTTGTCGACTGAAAAAGGGCGGATGGCATCGAGGCGCGTCTCATCATTCTTTAATTCTAATTTAATTAATGATGAACGAAAACATCACCAACCAACCTCCGCACGCATGGAGCGCTGCTGAGGCAAGAATGAGCTTCTTCAGGAAGCCGATTACTAACAAGTTTCCGGAACAGAAGGCGGTGTCGCTGTTCCAGGTCTATGACTACGTGAGAAACGGATGGGCAAGGCTCGAGACCAGTGAGCTGCGCGGCATCGCCGACCACGATGAGGCTCGGAACTACAAGGGCACGCACTTCGACTATGTGACGCCTTCGGGCACGTTTAGCTATTGCAGCGACCAGTCGATGATCCGGCACTCGGGGATGATATGCATGGACCTCGATCATCTGGGCGACAGGGTGGAGGAACTGTTTCAGTTGCTCGTCGATGAACCGCTCTTCGACACGTTGCTGCTCTTCCGCTCGCCGTCGGGACAGGGACTGAAGTGGTTTGTGCACATCGACCTCACGCGCTGCGACCACCGCACGTGGTTCATGGCGCTGCGCAACTATCTCATGGCTACCTACCACCTCTCCGAGAAGCAGGTGGACGGTGCCTGCGCCAATGTGTCGCGCGCTTGTTATCTATCTCACGACCCTGAGGCTTTTCTTCGTACGGACTTAATAGAACATTTTTAATCATGAAAGACATTCTGAACTTTGATCCCCTGGCATGGGCAGCTGCCTCGGGACATAACAACGAGGCTGCCAAAGTGACAAACGACAGCGATGAGCTGACACGTGTGAAGGCTGTGGCTGACAGGTTGATGGCTTCGCATGCCAACATTGCCGAGAGCTATGACGACTGGTTCCGACTGGGCATGTCGCTGGCCGACGGGCTGGGCGAAGCGGGTAGGGACGTGTTCCATCAATTGTCGGCTCAGAGTGCGAAGTATCGTGAGGCCGAGTGCGAGAAACAGTGGCAGGAATGCATGCGCCGCCACGATGGCAGAATCAGCATCGCTACCTTCTATGATATGGCTCGTCAGGCAGGGGTGAACCTCAGTGAGGTGAACCGACTTCTTCCGCCAACTCCGCCATTCCGCCAGGACTTCGTGAATGTGAAAAATAGTGAAAAGGAATGGATGAACGAAAAATGGAAAGGTATTGGTAATCAAACTGATACAAATTTAGGTGTTCCTTATTTAGACAGCCATTTTCCTGCTTCTTACGGCGGTGGCGGAGTGGCGGACATGGCGGAAACGACCGACGTGACGCTGCATTTCCGTAAGACCTTCAGTGACCGGATGAACATGGACGACCTGCCTCCTCTCTTGCGCGATGCGGCACGGATGCAAGACTCGGCGGAGACTACCGATATGGCGCTGTTGGGCATCCTTAATCTGGCGTCGGGATTCATGCCTCATGTGAGTGGTATCTATGACAGGCGTCGGGTGGCACCTCCGTTCTATACCTTCATCGTGGCTCCCTCGGGTACCGACAAGGGTATGCTTCCTGCCTGCAAGGGTATCGTTGACCCTATCATCGATGAGGTGCGCAAGCAGAATAACGACGAGCAGCGCGACTACCGGCAGCGGAAGGCGCAGTATGATGCGCTCGCACCCAAGGAACGTGCTGCTGCCACCGAACCCGAAGAACCGCCTTACCGCTGTCCGCTCATAGCTGTCAATGCTTCTGCCACTGCCTTCTATAGTGACCTGGCTGCCAACAACGGGCGGGGTGCTATCTTCGAGACCGAGGCCGACACCGTGACGCAGGCTATCAAGCAGGACTATGGCGACTACAGCAGTGGACTGCGCAAGGCTTTCCACCACGAGGACATCAACTACAGCCGCCGTAAGGATCACGAGCATGTGTATATCTCCAACCCCTGTCTCTCGGCACTCATCACCTGCACACCTGGACAAGTGCCCCTCTTGCTGTCGCCTTCGAACATGGAGAACGGTATGGCCAACCGCTTTGTGTTCTATTTCCAGACCAAGGGGCGCGGCTGGCGCAATGTCTTTGAGGATTGTGAGGAGACGTTGGGTGACAGGATGAAGTTGCTGGGACAGCGCTTCAAGGCGCTCTATGACGACCTGCAGGCTTTCGAGGAACATCCCTTGCTCTTTACCCTTAGCGAGGAGCAGAAAGCGTCGTTTAATGCCTTCTTTGAACCGCTCTACAATGAGCAGGTGGGGCTCTATGGTCATGAACTCGATGCTTTTGTGAAGCGACTCGGTCTCACTACCTACCGCATAGCCATGGTGCTCACCGTGCTGCGTGGTGAGGAGCGGCAGCCTCACTTCTCGCAGACTGGCGAGCCGCTGGTGTGCTGCAACGTTGATTTCTGTACGGCCATCGCGATAGCCGACTGCTTGATAGCGCACACTGCCTATGTCTATTATCGTTTGTTGCCTCATCGCAAGACGATCGTGTCTGTTGCCGGTCGTCCTATGAGTGTGCAGGAGCAGGCTTTCCTTGAAACCCTGCCCGAGGAGTTCACGAGGAAGGAGTACCTGGCGTTGGCGGCCTCGCTGCAGATACCGGAGCGCACGGCCGAGCGTTACGTGGGAAACCTCATCAAGGACTTTGGGGTGGTGGACAGGGTAGGTAACGGAAGGTACCGGAAGACCACCGGAAAAGCGTAACTTCTCTACCGCTATAGTGGCACTTCTCTGTCGCTATAGCGGTACTTCTCTGCCTGTGAAAAAAAAGTGGGAAAATAATGGCAAAAACATTTGGTGGTCTCAGATATTTTTAGTATCTTTGTAGTGAAATAAGAGGTTGAACCTCAGGAGATTAATAATCTAATATTAAACCATTAAAACACGCTTTTTAAAATCATGGCAGACAAGAGAATCGCTATGCAGTATGACCTGAAACAGAACAATGTGAAGGCATCGAAAATGTTTGGTAAGTGGTACGCACAGCCAGTAGTAGTCAACACCCTCAACCTGAAGGGTTTTGCCCAGCACATCGCCTCCCACAATGGCACCTACAAGGCATCGACCATCAAGGGTGTGATGGAGGAAATGGTGGAGTGTCTCACCGAGATGGTGTCGCAGGGTGTGGGTGTGAAACTCGACGGACTGGGCACGTTCTATCCCCGTTTTGAGGGCTCTGGAGCTGAAACCCCGGAGGAGTTTGATGTGGACAGCTACGTGAAGGGCATTCACATTCGCTTCCTTCCCGAGAACACCAAGGACGAGGAGCTCACCTCGCGCAAGTTCAAGACCAAGTGTGTACTGAAACGCCGTTTCCCGCTTCCCACCACCACAACAGAGGAAGGGGAATGAAACGAAGAAGAGGGGACTCGTGAGAGCCTCCTCTTTCTTTATGGAGTTATGTCTGCTTTAGCAGACGGAGTTATGTGCTTCGCACGGAGTTATGCTCGCTTCGCTTCGCGGAGTTATGTGCTTCGCACGGAGTTAATAGCTGCGGGCAATGATGACACGCGCCTTTGAAGGCTTGCCGCTCACCATGTCCACACCAGGAGTCTGCTCTACGCCGAAAGGCACACAGCGAATGGTGGCCTGAGTCTCTTCCTTAATCTTAGCCTCGGTCTCGGCAGTACCGTCCCAGTGGCAGAGGAAGAATCCACCGTCCTTCACCTTCTCCTTGAACTCCTCATAGTTGTCGCACTCGTAGATGCGGCTGTCGCGATAGGCCTTGGCCTTCTCGAAGATGTTCTTCTGGATATCCTCCAGCAGCTGCTCTACGTACTCTGCGATGCCCTCCAGAGAACGAGTCTCCTTCTCCAGCGTGTCACGGCGCATCACCTCGATGGTGCCGTTCTCCAGGTCGCGAGCACCCAGTACCAGGCGCACGGGTACACCCTTCAGCTCGTAGTCGGCAAACTTGAAGCCAGGACGCTTGTTGTCTGCATCGTCGAACTTCACGCTGATACCAGCCTTGCGCAACTTCTCGATGATGGGCTGTACAGCACCGCTTACCTGCTCCAGCTGCTCAGGCTTGTTGGCGATAGGAATAATCACCACCTGGATAGGAGCCAGACGTGGAGGCAGTACCAGACCGTTATCGTCGGAGTGAGTCATGATGAGCGCACCAATCAGACGGGTAGAAACACCCCAAGAGGTAGCCCATACATACTCAGGCTTGTTCTCCTTATTTAAATAGGTAACGTCGAATGCCTTGGCAAAGTTCTGACCCAGGAAGTGAGAGGTACCGCTCTGCAGCGCCTTACCGTCCTGCATCATAGCCTCGATGGTGTAGGTATCCAGGGCACCTGCGAAACGCTCAGTCTCGCTCTTCACACCCTGAACTACGGGCACAGCCATCCATTCCTCGGCAAACTTGGCATATACGTGCAGCATCTTCTTGGCTTCCTCCTCAGCCTCCTCACGGGTGGCATGAGCCGTGTGACCCTCTTGCCACAGGAACTCAGAGGTGCGCAGGAAAGGACGTGTACGCATCTCCCAGCGCATCACGTTACACCACTGGTTGCACATCAGGGGCAGGTCGCGCCAAGACTGAATCCAGTTCTTATAGGTATTCCAGATGATAGTCTCAGAAGTAGGACGGATGATGAGTTCCTCTTCCAGCTTGGCAGCAGGGTCAACTACTACACCGCTCTTGTCCTCGGTAGCCTTTAGACGATAGTGAGTCACCACGGCACACTCCTTGGCGAAACCCTCTACGTGCTCGGCCTCGCGGCTGAGGAACGACTTGGGGATGAGCAGGGGGAAATAGGCATTCTGAGCACCAGTCTCCTTGAACATACGATCCAGCTCATGCTGCATCTTCTCCCAGATGGCATAGCCGTAGGGCTTGATGACCATACATCCGCGCACGGCAGACTGTTCAGCCAGGTCAGCTTTCACAACAAGGTCGTTGTACCATTGGCTATAATTGTCGGCACGTTTCGTTAAATCTTTTAATTCTTTTGCCATTTTTTTATCCAAATATTAAAAATTTTGGTGCAAAGGTACAAAATAATTGAGAATTAGTATTGGGAAAACAGATTTTTTTCTATCTTTGCACCGAAATCGTAAACGTTTAACATTTTTATTAATAAAAAAAATCTAAAAGTATGAAGAAATTCAAAGTTGTTATCCTGACTCTTTGCGCAGGAATGGTGATGGCAGGTTGTAACAATCTGGCTAAGGGTACTGCTATCGGTGCTGCCGGTGGCGCAGTTCTGGGTGCTGTCGTAGGTAAGATGGCTGGTAACACCGCTGTCGGTGCCGCTGTAGGTACTGCTGTAGGTGCTGGTACTGGTGCTCTCATCGGTCGCCACATGGACAAGGTAAAGGCTCAGGCTGAGGCTGTGAAGAACGCTCAGGTAGAGTCAGTAACTGACGCTAACGGTCTGCAGGCTGTGAAGCTGACCTTCGACTCTGGTATCCTGTTCGCTACTGGTAAGTATGCCCTGAACGCTAACTCAAAGGCTGCCCTGAACCAGTGCGCTTCTCTGCTGAAGAACAACGCTGACTGCGATATCGCCATCTATGGTCACACCGACAGCACAGGTTCTGACGCTGTTAACAATCCTCTGTCTGTAAACCGCGCTAAGGCCGTACAGAGCTACCTGCTCTCACAGGGTGTTGCCGCTTCACAGATTCGTGTTGCCGACGGTCAGGGTTCTACCAACCCCGTTGCCGACAACTCTACAGCTGCTGGCCGTCAGCAGAACCGTCGCGTAGAAATCTACATGTACGCTTCTGAGGCTATGATTAAGGCTGCTGAGGCAGGAACTTTGAAGTAAACCGTAGATTTAGGAATTGGAATTCTTAAAAAAGACATTGAAAAGAGTCGTGGTGGCATTCTTTGCCTCCACGATTCTTGCTGTTGTAGTACTCAGGTTCGTGCCCGTGTACTTCACGCCCTTGATGTTCCTGAGACTGCCCCAGCAGGAACACATGAAACTGAGTCACCACTGGGTGCCGCTGGAAGAAATGTCGCACCACATGCCTGTGGCTGTGATGGCCAGCGAGGATGCCAACTTCATGAAGCATTATGGCTTCGACTTCAAAGCCATAGAATATGCTGCCAAGCGCAACCGAGAGCATCCGGAGAAAAACAAACTGGGGGCATCTACCATCTCGCAGCAGACAGCCAAGAACGTGTTCCTGTGGCCAGGACGCTCGTGGCTGAGAAAAGGGCTCGAGACTTATTTCACGCTTCTCATCGAACTGGTGTGGTCGAAGGAACGCATCATGGAAGTCTATCTAAACAGCATAGAGACGGGCGATGGTATCTATGGCGTAGAGGCGGTGGCACGCGAGCATTTTGGTTGCAGTGCCAAGGACCTGAGCGCCGACCAGTGTGCCCTGATAGCAGCTACGCTGCCCAGTCCCAGAAAGTTCAGTTCGCTGCATCCCAGCAAGTACATGAAGAAGCGCCAGCGCGCCATCAGGCGCAATATGAAGTTCGTGGAGCCCTTCGGACAAAAAAAGTGACGGAATAGTTGGCTGTTAGAAGATTTTTTCGTATCTTTGCCGTCAGATATATATAATTCTAACAACAACAACTAAAATTCGTGATTATGGATAATAATGCACAGCTTATTGCCCAGTGTGAGGCAGTTGCTAAGGAATGGTTGTCACCCGCATTCGACGAGGACACACGTAAGGAAGTACAGGCTATGCTCGATGCCGAGGATAAGTCAGCGCTGATTGATGCCTTCTATCAGAATCTGGAGTTCGGAACAGGTGGCCTGCGTGGTATTATGGGCGCAGGAACCAACCGCATGAACAAATACATCGTAGGTATGGCTACTCAGGGTTTTGCCAACTATATCAACAAGGCATTCCCCGGTAAGCAGAGTGCTGTAGTAGTAGGTCACGACTGTCGTAACAACGGTCGTCTGTTCGCTGAGACCGTAGCCGATATCTTCTCAGCAAACGGTATTAAGGTATACCTGTTTGAGAGCCTGCGTCCTACACCAGAGATTTCTTTCGCAATCCGTCACCTGGGTTGTCAGGCTGGTGTTAACGTGACTGCTTCTCACAACCCACGTGAGTACAACGGATACAAGGCTTACTGGGACGACGGTGCTCAGGTGCTGGCTCCACACGACAAGGGTATCATCGACGAGGTGAACAAGGTAAAGATTCAGGACGTGAAGTTCGAGGGCAACAAGGACCTTATCATCCCCATCGGTGGTGAGATGGACTGGGACTACATTCAGGCTGTGAAAGAGGCTATGGTGGATCAGGATGTTATCCTGCGCCAGAAGGACCTCAATATCGTTTACTCACCTATGCATGGCACAGGTCGTGTGATTATCCCAATGGCACTCCGTTCATGGGGCTTCCAGAATATCCACGTGGTTCCCGAGCAGATGGTTATCGATGGTAACTTCCCCACAGTGGTAAGTCCTAACCCCGAGAATGCTGAGGCTATGACACTGGGTATGAAGCTGGGTACCAAACTCAATGCCGACCTGGTGATTGCCTCTGACCCCGATGCAGACCGTCTGGCTATCGTATGTCGTAACTCAAAGGGCGAGTGGGAGATTCTGAATGGTAACCAGACCTGTATGATGTTCTCTTGGTATATCATTGCCAATAAGAAGAAGCTGGGTCAGCTGAAGGGTAACGAGTTCCTGGTAAAGACCATCGTGACCACAGAGGTTATCGCTGAGATTGCCAAGAAGAATGGCGTGGAATATCGCGACTGCTATACAGGCTTCAAGTGGATTGCCAACGAGATTCGCGTATCAGAAGGCGTGAAGAAGTATATCGGTGGTGGTGAGGAAAGCTTCGGCTTCCTGCCATTTGATAAAGTGCGCGATAAGGACTCTCCAGCATCTATCTGCTTGATTTGTGAGATTGCTGCATGGGCTCGTGATAACGGCAAGACCCTTTATGACCTGCTGATGGATATCTACGCAGAATACGGATTCTCTCGTGAGGTAACAGTCAATGTGGTTCGTCCTGGTAAGACCGGTGCTGACGAGATTAAGCAGATGATGGCAGACTTCCGTGCTAATCCTCCAAAGGAGTTGGGTGGCAGCAAGGTTTGTCTGTGGAAGGACTATCAGTCGCTGGAAGCTAAGAAGGCTGACGGTAGTGTAGAGAAGCTGAATATGCCTGCTACCTCTAACGTATTGCAGTGGTTCTGTGAGGACGGTACCAAGGTGAGTGTGCGTCCTTCAGGTACAGAGCCTAAGATTAAGTTCTATCTGGAGATAAAGGATCCTAGCTTCAAGTGTGCAGGTTGCTACGAGCGTTGTGTCAAGGCAGCCGATGAGAAGGTAGCTCTTATCAAGAAAGATTTGAATCTCTAAGAGAGGTCAGGATAAAAGGAAAAAGTCGGAGTAGCCACAGAAGGCTATTCCGGCTTTTTTTTTGAGGAGGGGCTCTAGCGGGACTAGTAGAACTAGTAAAAACTAGCAGGACTAGCAGAACTAGCAGAACTAGTAGGACTAGTAGAACTAGCAGGACTAGTGTCCCTAGGACATCCTAGGAAACCCTAGAACCTCCTAGAACCACTAACACAAAAACAAAAAAGCCTCCCTTCGTGAGAAAGGAGGCCTTTTTGTAGTCGATAGGGGAATCGAACCCCTATGCCAAGATTGAGAATCTTGTATCCTAACCATTAGATGAATCGACCAGGATTGAAAAAAATGTTGGTAGTCGATAGGGGAATCGAACCCCTATGCCAAGATTGAGAATCTTGTATCCTAACCATTAGATGAATCGACCAGACTCGGAGCGGAAGCTGGGGGATTCGAACCCCCGGTACGGGAACCCGTACGGCAGTTTAGCAAACTGCTGGTTTCAGCCACTCACCCAAACTTCCTCGGTTGTTCCCTTTCGGGCCTCCGAAAAGCATTTTCGCTCAAATGCGGGTGCAAAGGTAAGCATAATTTTCCGAACCTGCAAATTTTCCTCGAATATTTTTCAAAAAAAGTTTCATTCCTTGGCTTTTTCTCCAATGTGCAATCTGTACATTGCATTTTCTTGTTACTTTTTTCTGATTTATGTTGTTGGTTTGGGATTTATTTGCTATTTTTGCATCCGCTAAGAAAGAACTATAATTGTTATAACAAAAATATCTTTATGAATTTCACTTTGTTAATCACCGTCGTTCTGACGGCTATTACTCTGGTGGCAGGCGCCTACGTTATGGCAAAGCTTCTGGGACCACGCTCTTATAATAAGGTGAAAGGAGAACCGTTTGAATGCGGTATTCCTACGCGTGGAAGCAGCTGGATTCCCATTAACGTGGGTTATTATTTGTTTGCTATCCTGTTCCTCATGTTTGATGTGGAAACTGTATTCCTCTATCCATGGGCTGTGGTTGTGAAAGAGTTTGGTACGATGGCACTGCTGTCTATCGGCTTTTTCTTGTTGGTACTTGTATTTGGCTTAGCATATGCTTGGCGGAAAGGAGCACTGGAATGGAAGTAAGGAAACCCAAGATCAAGGCTATTCCCTACGACGAGTTCAAGGATAACGAGTCGTTGGAGAAAATCGTTGACGAGCTCCATGAGGGTGGGGTCAACGTGGTAACAGGCAATCTGGATTCGCTGATAAACTGGGGACGTAGTAACTCACTCTGGTCGCTGACCTTTGCCACCTCATGCTGTGGTATTGAATTCATGGCTTGTGGTTGTTCGCGTTATGACTTCTCACGCTTCGGCTTTGAGGTAACCCGTAACTCTCCACGTCAGGCAGACCTGATTATGTGTGCCGGCACCATTACCCATAAGATGGCTCCAGCTCTGAAGCGTCTGTACGACGAGATGGCCGAGCCTAAGTATGTGGTGGCTGTTGGTGGTTGTGCCATCAGCGGTGGTCCTTTCAAGGGCAGCTACCATGTGGTGAAGGGTATCGAGGAAATCGTTCCCGTGGATGTGTTCATCCCAGGTTGTCCTCCCCGTCCGGAGGCTATCCTATACGGTATGATGCAGTTGCAGCGTAAGGTAAAGGTTGAGAAATTCTTTGGAGGTGCTAACCACAAACAAAGCAAGGCTGAACGTGAGTTGGGCGTATCAAACGCAGAGCTTGTGGCACGCCGATTGGGCGACCATCGCCGTGAGACCATCGTGGTGACTGATGTGCCCCAGGAATTTGTTGAAGAACTAAAAGAAAATAAGGAGGAACAGGCATGAAATTAGAGTTCTTATCATTTGACTTTGAGAAGTTCGCTAAGGAAATGCAGAACTTGAAAGACAAGAAAGGCTTTGACTTCCTGGTGACCATCGTCGGCGAAGACTTTGGCGAGGAAGGACTGGGCTGTGTCTATATATTAGAAAATACAAATACGCATGAGCGTACAAGCGTAAAGACGATTGCTAAGGTCGTAGACGGTGAGAACGTCATTCCCACGGTGGTGAACCTGTGGAAGGGTGCCGACCTGTTGGAGCGCGAGGTGTTTGACTTCCTCGGCATCAAGTTCCTGGGACATCCCGACATGCGTCGACTCTTCCTGCGTAACGACTTCAAGGGCTTCCCCCTTCGTAAGGACTTCCAGGCTACCAATGAGTACACACTCGATGATGATGTGGAGCCTGACTACGGACTTGAGTATTCACTCGACCGCGACGGACATCTGCAGCAGAAGGAAAACAGACTCTTTACCTCTGATGACTATGTGGTGAACATTGGTCCTCAGCACCCGTCAACCCACGGTGTGCTCCGTCTGCAGACAGTACTGAACGGTGAGACCGTGAAGCGTGTATATCCTCATCTGGGATATATCCACCGTGGTATAGAGAAGATGTGGGAGTCAATGACCTATCCACAGACGCTGGCTCTGACTGACCGTCTGAACTACCTCTGCGCCATGCAGCAGCGTCACGCACTGGTGGGCGTCATTGAAGAGGCTATGGAGGTTGAGTTGACCGACCGTATCCATTACATACGCACCATCATGGACGAGCTTCAGCGCTTGGATAGCCACCTGCTGTTCACCTCATGCTGTGCTCAGGACCTGGGTGCCCTGACAGCTTTCCTCTATGGTATGCGTGACCGTGAGCATGTGCTCAACGTGATGGAAGAAACCACTGGTGGACGTCTGATTCAGAACTACTACCGCATTGGTGGTTTGCAGGACGATATCGATCCCAACTTCGTGAAGAACGTGAAGGAGCTTTGCAAGTATCTGCGTCCGATGATTAAGGAGTACATGGATGTCTTTGGTGATAACATCATCACGCACAACCGTTTGGAGAATGTAGGTCCTATGTCACTTGCCGACTGTATTAATTATGGTGTGACAGGTCCTGCCGGACGTGCTTCTGGTTGGAAGAACGATGTTCGAAAGAACCATCCATACGACATGTACGACAAGGTGGACTTCGAACAGGTAACCTTCGACACCTGTGATTCCATGGGACGTTACCTCGTTCATATCAATGAGATGTATCAGAGTTTGAATATCATCGAACAGCTCATCGACAATATTCCGGAGGGTGACTTCTACGTGAAGCAGAAGCCTATCATCAAGGTGCCCGAGGGACAGTGGTACTTCTCTGTAGAGGGTGCTGCAGGTGAGTTCGGTGTTTATCTCGACTCTAAGGGCGACAAGAGTCCTTATCGCATGAAGATGCGCCCCATGGGACTCTCGCTTGTTGGTGCACTCGATCCGATGCTGCGCGGACAGAAGATTGCCGACTTGGTGACCACTGGTGCAGCTATTGATATTGTTATACCTGATATTGATAGATAGTATGGAACACATTTTCGATTTTTCACAGGTGACCACCTGGTTTCATGACCTTTTGACGGTGACATTGGGACTGGGAGACTTTTGGGCTATACTCATTGAGTGTGTCCTCGTAGGTGCTGCCGTATTAGGCGCCTATTCGGTCATTGCTATGATACTGATTTTCATGGAACGTAAGGTTTGTGCCTATTTCCAGTGTCGTATCGGTCCTGTACGCGTAGGTCCTTGGGGCTTGCTGCAGGTTGTGGCCGACGTACTGAAGATGCTCATCAAGGAAATCTTCTTTGTGGACAAGGCCGACAAGTTGCTTTATATCGTGGCACCATTCCTGGTAATCTTTGGCTCTGTAGGCGCTTTCTGCTTCCTGCCATGGAACCGTGGCGCCCATATCCTCGACTTTAATGTAGGTGTATTCCTGCTTACAGCCATCTCGTCTATTGGTGTAGTAGGCATCTTCCTGGCTGGTTGGGGTTCAAACAACAAATACTCGGTGGTTTCTGCCATGCGTTCTGCCGTGCAGATGATTTCCTACGAGATGTCACTCTGCCTCTGTCTGATTACAGCTGTGATCCTGACAGGTACTATGCAAGTGAGTGGTATCGTAGAGGCTCAGAGCGGTCCTTGGGGCTGGCTTATCGTGCAGGGACATGTACCCGCGCTGATTGCCTTTGTGATATTCCTCATTGCCGGTAACGCAGAGGCCAACCGTGGCCCCTTTGATATGGCTGAGGCTGAGAGTGAGTTGACTGCCGGTCACCACACTGAGTACTCGGGTATGGGCTTCGGCTTCTTCTATCTGGCTGAGTTCCTGAACCTCTTTATTATCGCAGGTATTGCCGCCACCGTATTCCTTGGTGGATGGGCTCCTCTGCAGATTGGGGTAGAGGGCTTTGATGAGGTGATGCAGTATATCCCTGGCATTGTATGGTTCATGCTGAAGGCCTTTGCCTTGGTATGGCTGCTGATGTGGATAAAGTGGACATTCCCTCGTCTGCGTATCGACCAGATTCTGAAGCTGGAATGGAAATACCTCATGCCATTGGCACTCATTAACCTGGTGCTGATGACTGTTGTGGTAGCCTTAAAGTTGTATCTATAGGAACTATATAAACTATAGGAACTATAAAAAAATAAAGCAAATGGAAAAAGAAAAATCATATTTTGGGGAGCTCGGACACGGCATCAAGACGTTGGCTACCGGTATGAAGGTCACCTTGGGTGAGTACTTCAAGGACTACTGGACCAATAAGTCAACAGAGCAGTATCCGGAGAACCGTAAGACTACGCTCCATGTGGCAAAGCGCCATCGTGGACGTCTAGTCTTCAAGCGCAATGAGGATGGCGCCTATAAGTGCACGGCTTGTACGCTGTGTGAGAAGGCTTGTCCTAACGGCACTATTAAGATAACAGCCCATATGCAGGAAGACCCTGAGACGGGCAAGAAAAAGAAGGTGCTCGACGACTATCAGTACGACCTGGGCGACTGCATGTTCTGTCAGCTTTGTACCAACGCCTGCAACTTCGATGCTATTGAGTTTACCAATGACTTTGAGAACGCTACGTTCGACCGTGGTGCATTGGTGCTTCACCTCGACAAGGAGGTTTATGAGGGTGGCTCTCTGCCCAATGTTCTTGACGGCGGTGCAGAATGGCAGGTAGGTAAGTTTAATACTAAAAAGAAGTAAAGAAAGATATGGCAAATTTAGTAGTATTTTGCATCCTCGCCGTTGTCATTCTGGGATCAGCCCTGATGTGTGTGATGACGAAGCGAATCATGCGAGCCGCAACATTCATGTTGTTTGTGCTCTTTGGCGTAGCAGGTCTTTACTTCCTGCTCGACTATACCTATCTTGGAGCAGCACAGATTGCTGTCTATGCCGGTGGCGTGACAATGATATATGTATTTGCTATCCAGTTAGTTAGCAAACGTACGTTGCAGGGTTTAATTGAGCGCGTTAGTTGCTCGCGCATGCTCTGGGGCGCATTGCTGACACTGGTGAGTGTGGTCACTGTTATCGCGGTGTTCCTGAAGAACAAGTTTATCTTTGCAGGTGGTCTGCTGCCCGATGCCGAAGTGCCTATGAAGCAGATTGGCCATGCACTGGTAGGTAGTGAGAAGTATCAGTATGTACTGCCTTTTGAGTTCATCTCAGTGTTCTTGCTGGCATGTATCATCGGTGGTTTGGTTGTTTCACGTAAAAAGGAGGATTAAGCTATGGTACCTGTAGAATGTTATTTCGTGCTTAGTGCACTATTGTTCTTTATTGGTGTGTTCGGCTTTATCACCCGTCGCAACCTGATTGCCATGCTCATCTCTATTGAGCTGGTGCTTAATGCCGTGGACATTAACTTTGCAGCATTCAACCGCTTGCTTTTCCCCGGAGAGTTCGAGGGTTTCTTCATGACCCTGTTCTCTATCGGCGTAAGTGCAGCCGAGAGTGCAGTTGCTATTGCAATCATCATCAACGTCTATCGTAACTTCAAAAGTGATAGCGTGGAAAGTATAACTAACATGAAAGGATAAAACGCTATGATTTACGAATTATCTTATTTGATTCTCCTTCTGCCGCTTCTGTCCTTCCTCGTGTTAGGACTGGCTGGCATGAAGATGCAGCACAAGACTGCCGGACTAATCGGCACGTGCTCACTGTCACTGGTTACCATTCTCTCGTATTGGACTGCCTTTGCTTATTTCACGGCTGACCGTACGGCAGAGGGCGTGTTCCAGACTATAGTGCCCTATAACTTTACGTGGTTGCCTCTGGGTAATCTGCACTTCGATATGGGTATCTTACTTGATCCTATCTCTGTGATGATGCTTATCGTCATCTCTACCGTTTCACTCATGGTGCATATTTACTCGTTCGGCTATATGCATGGCGAGAAGGGTTTCCAGCGTTACTACGCTTTCCTCTCGCTGTTTACCATGTCGATGCTGGGATTGGTACTGGCCACCAACATCTTCCAGATGTACATGTTCTGGGAGTTGGTAGGTGTCAGCTCATACCTGCTGATTGGTTTCTACTATCCTTTGAAGCCTGCCATCGCAGCCTCGAAGAAGGCATTCATCGTAACACGTTTTGCCGATATGTTCTTCCTCGTGGGTATCCTGACCTTTGGTTACTTCACAGATTCGTTCAGCTTCTCATTCGCTGGCGACATCGTGATGGGGCAGGGCACAACACCCTTCATCGAGGGTAATATCGCAAAAGCTGTGGCTGCTGGTGGTTTCATCATTCCTACTGCACTGGTACTGATGTTCATCGGTGGTGCTGGTAAGAGTGCCATGTTCCCACTGCACATCTGGTTGCCAGACGCCATGGAAGGACCAACACCTGTATCGGCACTGATTCACGCCGCTACGATGGTTGTGGCAGGTGTTTTCCAGATTGCACGTATGTTCCCCTTGTGGATTGAGTATGCACCACAGGCCATGTCGATTGTGGTTTGGGTGGGCGTCATCACCGCTTTCTATGCAGCTGCTGTTGCTTGTGCGCAGAGCGATATCAAGCGTGTGCTGGCCTTCTCAACCATTTCTCAGATAGCCTTCATGATGGTGGCTCTGGGTGTATCTCTGCCCGGACATCATGGTGCTATCCTCGACAACCACGCTCAGCTGGGTTATATGGCTGGTATGTTCCACCTCTTTACACATGCTATGTTCAAGGCTTGCCTGTTCCTGGGTGCCGGATGTATCATCCACGCTGTACACAGCAACGAGATGGCGCTGATGGGTGGCTTGCGTAAGTACATGCCTATCACACACATCACCTTCCTGATTTCATGTCTGGCTATTGCTGGTATCCCCTTCTTCTCGGGCTTCAGCTCAAAGGATGAGATTATCACTGCCTGCATGGAGTACAGTCCGGTGGTAGGTTGGATTATGACTGGTATCGCAGCCATGACTGCCTTCTACATGTTCCGCTTGTACTACGGTATTTTCTGGGGTACTGAGAACAAGGAGGCACATGCACATCATACACCACACGAGGCTCCACTGACCATGACCATCCCCTTGATTGTACTGACAGTGATTACCGTTGGTGTGGGTGTTTACACCACTATTGCAGGATTTGCAGAGTGGGGTGGTTCGTTCGGTAGCTTCGTAAGTGCTGCTGGTACCGATTACACCATCCACTTTAACATGCAGATTGCTGCAACCTCTACTGTGATTGCGATTCTGAGCATCTGTCTGGCCACCTATATATATAAAGGTGAGAGCCAACCTATTGCCGACCGCCTATATAAGACGTTCCCCAAGCTACATCGTGCCGCCTATAAGCGTTTCTATCAGGACGAGATCTGGCAGTATGTAACACATCGCATCATCTTCCGTTGTGTCTCAACACCTATAGCCTGGTTCGACCGCCATATTGTTGACGGAACATTCAACTTCATGGCATGGAGTGCTAATGAGGGTGCGGAGTCACTGCGTCCTTGGCAGAGCGGTGATGTTCGTCAGTATGCTGTATGGTTCCTCACAGGTACCGTAGCATTAACATTAATCCTATTAGCTCTATAGTCTCTATAGTAACTATAAGAAAGGAATAACGACTATGAATATATTAAGTTTATTCGTTTTGATTCCCGTCCTGATGCTTTTGGGATTGTGGATAGCCCGCAACCTCAACCAGGTGCGTGGCGTTATGGTGGCTGGCTCTTCAATGCTGTTGGTACTGTCCATCTGGCTTTGCTATTATTTCGTGACTGAGCGTAATGCAGGTAACGATGCAGAGATGCTGCTCGTAGCCTCTACGCCTTGGTTCAAGCCTCTTAATATTGCTTATTCTGTGGGCGTAGATGGTATCTCGGTAGTGATGTTGCTTCTGTCAAGCATCATCGTGTTTACGGGTACCTTCGCCTCTTGGCAGTTGAAACCCCTCACCAAGGAGTACTTCCTATGGTTCACTCTTCTTTCTACAGGTGTATTTGGCTTCTTTATCTGCACCGACATGTTTACCATGTTCATGTTCTATGAGGTAGCTCTGATTCCTATGTACCTGTTGATTGGAGTTTGGGGTAGTGGTCGCAAGGAGTATTCGGCTATGAAGCTTACCCTGATGCTGATGGGAGGCTCAGCATTGCTGATTCTGGGTATTTTGGGTATTTATTATTTCAGCGGTCATACGACTATGAATGTCAATGAGATTGCTGCTATGCATAACATTGATCCCGATATTCAGAATGCTTTCTTCCCCTTCATCTTTATCGGATTTGGCGTACTTGGTGCTTTGTTCCCATTCCACACATGGTCACCTGACGGTCATGCTTCGGCTCCTACGGCCGTTTCTATGCTCCACGCTGGTGTACTGATGAAGTTGGGAGGCTACGGCTGCTTCCGTATTGCGATGTACCTGTTGCCTGACGCTGCTCAAGATTTATCTTGGATATTCCTGATCCTAACAACCATTTCGGTAGTTTATGGTGCTCTGAGTGCTTGTGTTCAGACCGACCTGAAGTATATCAACGCATACTCTTCAGTGTCTCACTGCGGACTGGTTCTCTTTGCTTTGCTGATGATGAGTCAGACTGCCGTAACTGGTGCTATTCTTCAGATGTTGTCACACGGATTGATGACAGCCCTGTTCTTCGCCCTTATCGGTATGATTTATGGTCGTACGCACACCCGTGATATCCGTGAGTTGGCTGGCTTGATGAAGATTATGCCTTTCCTGGCTGTAGGTTATGTGATTGCCGGTTTGGCTAACCTCGGACTTCCGGGCTTCTCAGGCTTCATTGCTGAGATGACCATCTTCGTGGGCTCGTTCGGTGCACAGCCTTTGGCTGGCGACCCAGATACCTCGTTCCGCATGGTGGCTACCATCATCGCTTGTATGTCAATCGTTGTGACGGCAGTCTATATCCTCCGTGTAGTAGGTAAGATTCTGTATGGTGAAGTTGAGAATAAACATTATCTGGAGCTGACCGATGCAACATGGGATGAGCGCGTTGCTGTGATTTGCCTGATATTCTGCGTGGCAGGTCTGGGTGTATGTCCTTTCCTGTTCAGCGATATGATTTCACCTGCAGCAGGCAGCATACTTCGTTCAATTGGTGTAATGTAAATTAGTAGTAAAGATGAACTATTCGCAATTCTTAAATATGATTCCTGAGGCCACACTGATGTTGGCCTTGGTGCTGGTGTTCTTTGCCGACTTTGCACTTCATAAGAGCGAGCGCAAACCCTTTGTGCTTGGTGTGCTGACAGGTGCGTTGTTGCTGTGTCAGTTGGTGCCTTGCTTCATGGCAGGTTCTGCAACAGCATTTGGCGGTATGTATGTGACATCGCCTATTGTTAATGTGATGAAGACTATCCTGACATTCGGAACCTTCATTGTTGTTGTCATGGCACAGAAGTGGATGGCTAACAATGCCAAGCTATCTGGCGAGTTCTATATGTTGGTACTCTCAACACTTCTTGGCATGTATATGATGATGTCGGCAGGTCACTTCCTGTTGTTCTTCCTTGGTTTGGAGATGGCTTCAGTGCCAATGGCCTGTCTGGTGGCCTTCGACCGTTATAAGAAAAAGTCTGCCGAGGCTGCAGCCAAGTATATCCTCACCGCAACGTTCTCAAGTGGTGTCATGCTCTATGGCATCTCTTTCCTCTATGGAGCTGTAGGAACCCTCTATTTCGATGACATGGCTGCTACTATTCAGTTGACGCCACTTACCGTTATGGGTCTGGTGTTCTTCTTTAGTGGATTAGGCTTTAAGATTTCTCTGGTACCTTTCCACTTCTGGACAGCCGATACATACGAGGGCGCACCCACACCGATAACAGGTTATCTGAGTGTTGTGTCTAAGGGTGCAGCTACTTTGACTTTGGCTATCATCCTGATGCACGTGTTCGGACGTCTGGTGGAGTACTGGGAACCCCTGCTTTGGATTGTTATCATGCTTACCATTACCATTGGTAACCTGTTTGCTATCCGTCAGAGCGAGTTGAAGCGCTTCATGGCGTTTTCATCTATCTCTCAGGCTGGTTACATCATGCTGGCAGTAGTTGGTAATTCTGCTCAGAGTCTCACCGCATTGACATTCTATGTACTGGTATACGTAGCAGCTAATATGGCAGTATTCTCAGTTATCAGTGTCGTAGAAGAGAATAACGGCGGACGTACGGATATGGCAGCCTACAACGGACTGTATACCACTAATCCTAAGTTGGCACTGCTGATGACGCTTGCCCTGTTCTCTTTGGCTGGTATTCCTCCATTCGCAGGTATGTTCTCTAAGTTCTTTGTATTCATGGCTGCAGTCAGTGGACATGAAAGTGCACCATTCTGGCCTTATTTCGTAGTGTTCATCGCCCTTATCAACACGGTGGTCAGCTTGTACTACTACCTGCTCATTGTGAAGGCCATGTATATTACTAAGGAAGAGAATCCTTTGCCAACCTTTAAAAATGGTAGTGCCATCAACTGGAGCTTGGCAATCTGCACTGTGGGCATCTTGCTCTTTGGTATTTGCTCGTGCATCTACGAATGGATAGATAAGGCTGCTATGGCATTGTAGACATGAATTTACTAGATATAATATTACTTTCAATAGCGCTTGCGATGGACTGCTTTACGGTATCCATCGCAAGCGGCTTTATTCTTCGCGTCAAGTCGTGGCGCGTTATTCTTCAGATCAGTTTTCTCTTTGGCTTTTTTCAGGCCATGATGCCTTTCCTTGGGTGGCTGTCAATGGACTATTTTGCTCATTATATTGATGAGTATGGCCATTGGATTGCTTTTGCTTTGTTAGCATTCCTTGGGGCAAAGATGGTTCGTGAGTCGTTCCTTCCTGAAGAGCATCAGTCGTTTAATCCCCGTAGGTTACGTACTCAGTTGCTATTGTCTGTTGCTACAAGCATTGATGCCTTAGCAGTAGGTGTTTCAATGGCCGTAACAGGCTATACTACCGTTCTTTCGCTTGTAGAGCCCTTAGCATGGATTGGTGCTGCATCATTTCTCTTTGGCGTGATTGGCCACTTGCTGGGTCTGCGTTTTGGCAGTATGGCACGCCGTTGGATTCGTCCAGAACTGTTTGGTGGAATCATTCTGATAGCCATTGGTGTGAAGGTGTTGTTGAGTTAATCTTCTCAAATATGGCTTTTATCTCGCTAATTATTTGTACTTTTGCATGCGAAAAAGAAAAAGCAAGTAGATGAAAGCAATAAAAGCAGCATTATTCGACCTTGACGGAGTGGTGTTTGACACCGAGAAACAGTATACTGTGTTCTGGGGTAGCCAGTGTTGTTTGTATCATCCCGAGCATCCAGGATTGGAGCATGAGATAAAGGGTCAGACGCTGGATCAGATATATGACCATTGGTGGAGTGGGGAACTGGAAAAGGAACGCCCTGTAGTTACTCAACGTCTCAATGAGTTTGAGGCTCATATGTCCTTTGAATATGTAGAGGGCTTTGAAGCCTTCGTAGCAGATTTGCGTGCGCACGGAGTGAAAACGGCTGTGGTGACAAGCTCTAATCAGCCTAAGATGCAAAGCGTTTTTCGTGCCAGAAAAGAATTCCAGTCACTCTTTGATGCTATTCTCACCAGTGAGGATTTTGCGGAGAGCAAACCATCGCCCGATTGTTATCTGAAGGGAGCAGCTCGCTTTGGCGTATCCCCTTCGGAGTGCGTGGTTTTCGAAGACAGTTTCAACGGATTGAAGTCTGGACAAGCTGCAGAGATGTATGTGGTAGGACTGACCACTACGAATTCAGAAGAATCAATTAAGTCGCTATCTGATGTTCAGATAGCCCACTATAAGGGACTGTCGTATGACCGTCTCAATCAACTATTTAATTCTTAATTATTAATTAAAGATGGCAGGATACTTAGTATCAGATGAACGCAAGGTGACTACTCACCGCTTCATCGAGATGAAACAGAAAGGTGAAAAGATTTCCATGCTTACGTCGTATGACTTTACGACAGCAGGCATTGTTGATAAGGCAGGTATTGATGGTATATTGATTGGTGATTCAGCCTCTAATGTGATGGTGGGCAATTCTACCACACTTCCTATGACTGTTGACCAGATGATATATCATGCACGTTCGGTGGCAAACGCAGTGAAGCGTGCCCTCGTGGTTTGCGATATGCCCTTCGGTAGTTATCAGACGGGTGTTCACGATGGCGTTACCAATGCCATCCGTATTATGAAGGAGAGTGGATGTGATGCGGTGAAGATGGAAGGTGGTGTGGAGATTCTCGACACAGTGAAAGCTATTCTTGATGCTGGCATTCCAGTAATGGCACATCTTGGATTGACTCCCCAGAGCATTAATAAGTTTGGTACCTATGCTGTTCGTGCCAAGGAAGAGCGTGAAGCAGCAAAGTTGATTTCTGATGCTAAGGCGTTGTCTGAAGCAGGCTGTTTTGCCGTCACTCTGGAGAAGGTTCCTGCAGCTTTGGCAAAGCAGGTTACAGAGGAGATATGTGTGCCTACTATTGGAATAGGAGCAGGTAACAACTGCGACGGACAGATTCTCGTCGTAGCCGATATGTTGGGTATGACCCAAGGCTTCTCACCCCGTTTCCTGCGTCGCTATGCCAATCTGAATGAGGTGATGACCAATGCCATTGGCCAGTATGTCAGCGATGTAAAGAGTGGTGACTTCCCCAATGAACATGAATCCTATTAAAAACAAACTAATAATAAACAAGAAAGAAACTATCTAACGTTATGAAACAATTCAATGACAAGAACTTTGTGCTGGAGAATGAGGTAGCTCAGGATCTCTATCACAATCATGCTGCCAAGATGCCAATCATTGACTATCATTGTCATTTGATTCCCGAGATGGTGGCTAAGGACCACAAGTTCAAGAGTATCACCGAGCTTTGGTTGGGTGGCGACCACTATAAGTGGCGTGCCATGCGTACCAATGGCGTAGATGAGCGCTATTGCACGGGTAAGGATACTACAGACTGGGAGAAGTTTGAGAAGTGGGCGGAGACCGTTCCCTATACATTCCGCAATCCTCTTTATCACTGGACCCATCTGGAGTTGAAGACCGCTTTTGGAATAGAGAAGCTCTTGTCGCCTAAGACTGCCCGTGAAATCTTCGACGAGTGTAACGATAAACTCCAGAACGATCCCAACTTCACCGCACGCGGTTTGATGCGTCATTATAATGTGGAGTGCGTATGTACCACCGATGATCCCGTTGACGACCTCCATAATCACATCGAGTATGCAAAGGTGCGCACGGAGAAAGACCCATTGATGATTCCCGCCTGGCGTCCTGATAAGGCTATGAATATCGAGAAGCCAGAGTTCCCAAAGTATGTGGCACAACTGGCTCAGGTGGCCGATGTCAACATTACGAAGTTCTCTGATATGGTCGATGCCCTCCAAAAGCGTCACGACTTCTTTGCTGCTCAGGGTTGTAAACTTAGCGATCACGGTATAGAGGAGTTCTACGATGAGGAGTATACAGACTCGCAGATAGAGACAATCTTTGAGAAAGCCCTTCGCGGACAGCAGTTGTCTGACTATGAAATCCGTCAGTATAAAAACTGCTTCCTGACTCGTATGGCAGAGATGGATGCTGAATCAGACTGGACACAACAGTTCCATTATGGCGCTATTCGCGATAACAATACAAAGATGTATAACAGCTTGGGACCTGACACCGGCTTCGACTCTATTGGCGAGTTCAATACTGCCCGTGCTATGTCTAAGTTCCTTAACAAGCTGAATATGGAGGATAAGCTCACGCGTACCATATTATATACATTGAACCCCTGCGCAAACGAGGTGATTGCCACCATGCTGGGCAACTTCCAGGGAGGCGAGCCCGGCAAGATCCAGTTTGGCTCTGGTTGGTGGTTCAACGATCAGATGGATGGAATGGTGCGTCAGATGAATGCCCTTTCGGTTCTGGGCTTACTGAGTCGCTTCGTAGGTATGCTCACTGACTCACGTTCATTCCTCAGCTATCCTCGTCACGAGTACTTCCGTCGCATACTCTGCAACCTGCTTGGCAACGACGTGGAGCGCGGACTTCTGCCTGACGACCGTGAGACATTGGCTCGTATGGTAGAGGATATCTCCTATAATAATGCACGTCGCTACTTCAAGTTCTATTAAAGAAACGTCGTGTCTCTGAGAATTTGCCGTAACTAAAGTGCCACTTTGGTTACGGCAAACTTGTACTTTAGTACCGGTAAAGTGCCACTTTACTGGTAGAATAGTGCCACTTTTCTGTTGGAAAAGCTATACTTTATGATGGGTAAAGCATAGTGTTGCCGTTAAAAAATATTAATGACTATTGAAATCTCATAATCATCTACCTCCTAACTCCTAACTTTTTGCTAACTTTGCAGCCGAATTGAACAGTAACGAATATAGAAATATGTTAGCATACAAGAAAATCCTTCTCTTCATGGTGTCTGCCCTGTTTGTTGTTGGTTGTGGCAGTCAAAAGGATGTTCCGTATTTCCAGAATTCAAATAAGGTAGATTTATCGAAATCACAATATCTGTATGATGCCCGCATCATGCCGAAAGATCAGTTGAATATCACCGTAAGTGCAGCAGACGATGAGGCAGTGGTGCCTTTCAATATGACCGTGCCTACACCCTATACTGTAGGTCAGCGCTCAACATATTCTCAGGCCATGTTGCAGACTTATCTCGTGGACAACGAAGGAAATATCAATTTCCCCATCGTAGGTCAGTTGCATGTGGGTGGTCTGACCAAGTCACAGGCCGAGCGCATGATAGGTGAGAAGATCAAGCCATACATGAATGAAGCTGTCAATCCCATCGTGACGGTGCGCATGCCTGGTTACCAAATCTCAGTCATTGGTGAAGTTGCTCGTCCTGGTACCTTTAATGTGTCTCGCGAGAAGATTACCATCCTCGAGGCTTTGGCACAGGCCGGAGACCTGACTATCTATGGTCAGCGTAAGAACGTGCAGCTGATTCGTGAAGACGAAACGGGAATGAAGTCTATTCATACATTCGACCTGACAGACGCGAATATCATCAACTCGCCGTACTTCTATCTGCAGCAGAACGACGTGGTGTATGTGACGCCTAACAAGGTGAAGGCGCAGAACTCTAGTGTTGGTAGCATGACCACGCTTTGGTTCTCTGCAACTTCTATCCTTATCTCGTTGACATCGTTGTTGTACAACATTCTTAAGAAATAGTTACAGAGAGATTGAGATTCACTTCTCAATCTCTTTTTACATAACACAAACGCAAAAAGAGAAAAAGAAACATTATGTGTGGAATCGTAGGATATCTGGGAAAGCGCGAAGCATACCCCATACTAATTAAAGGATTACGCCGTCTGGAGTATCGTGGTTACGACTCAGCAGGCGTAGCTATGATTACCGATAATGGTGACTTGAACGTATATAAGTCAAAAGGCAAGGTTGACAATCTTTGTGAATTCTGTAATGACAAGGACGTGAGTGGTTCTGTTGGTATTGCACACACGCGTTGGGCAACCCATGGTGAGCCCTCCTCACGCAATGCACACCCACATTATTCAGAGAGTAAGAACCTGGCCATCATTCATAATGGTATTATAGAGAACTATGCCGAGCTGAAGGCAAAGCTTGAGGCAAAAGGCATCAAGTTTGTTTCAGATACTGACACCGAGGTTCTGATACAGTTGATAGAATATGTGAAAGTGCACAAGCAGCTGGATTTGCTCACTGCTGTTCAGGTGGCACTCTATCAGGTGATTGGCGCTTATGCCATAGCTGTTCTCGACAAGAACGACCCCAACCAGATTATTGCAGCCCGCAAACAGAGCCCATTGGTAGTGGGTATAGGAGAGGATGAGTTCTTCTTGGGCTCAGATGCAAGTCCTATTGTAGAATACACAGACAAGGTGGTTTATCTGGAAGACGGCAATATCGCCGTGATACGCCGCGGAGAAGAACTCCATGTGGTTAGCATCCTGGGTGAAGAACAAGCCTTGAATGTTAAGAAGGTGGATATAGACCTTGGTCAGATCGAGAAGGGCGGATTCCCTCACTTCATGCTGAAGGAAATCTTCGAGCAACCCGAATGCTTGACCAACTGCATGCGTGGTCGTATCAATGTAGAGGGAACGCACGTCACACTCTCTGCACTCATAGACCATCGTCGCCAGTTGCTTAGTGCCAAGCGCGTTGTGATTGTAGCCTGCGGTACCAGCTGGCATGCTGGTCTGATAGGTAAGCAAATCATAGAGAGCCTCTGTCGCATCCCCGTTGAGGTAGAGTATGCCTCGGAGTTCCGCTACAGAAACCCTGTCGTATGTAAGGATGATGTAGTGGTAGCCATCTCTCAAAGCGGTGAGACAGCCGATACACTTGCAGCCGTTCAGTTGGCCAAGGAAAAAGGTGCCTTCATCTATGGCGTCTGCAATGCCATTGGCTCGTCAATTCCCCGTGCCACAGATACTGGTACCTATATCCATGTAGGTCCCGAGATTGGTGTCGCTTCTACCAAGGCCTTCACAGGTCAGGTTACAGTGCTCACAATGATGGCCCTGGCATTAGGCGATGCAAAAGGCACTATCAGTCGCGGAGATTATTTGAAGGTGGTGAAAGGACTTAGCGAGATTCCCGAGAAGATACGTGAAGTGTTGAAGACCAATGAAAAGGTGGCCGACTTGGCACGTACCTTTACCTATGCTCACAACTTCCTGTATCTGGGACGTGGCTACTCTTATCCTGTGGCTCTGGAGGGTGCATTGAAGTTGAAGGAAATCTCTTACATCCATGCAGAAGGATATCCGGCTGCGGAGATGAAGCATGGACCTATCGCGCTGATAGACTCAGATATGCCAGTAGTTGTCATCGCAACCCATAATGCGATGTACGAAAAGGTTCTGTCTAATATTCAGGAAATAAAAGCCCGTCAGGGACGAGTGATAGCGCTCGTTTCTAAGGGGGATGATACCATCTCAAAGATAGCCGATGAGGTTATCGAGTTACCTGATGTGCTTGAATGCTTAGAACCCTTGGTGGCAACAGTTCCGCTTCAACTGTTAGCCTATCATGTTGCTGTTTGCAAAGGTAAGAATGTTGATCAGCCGAGAAACTTGGCGAAATCAGTTACTGTTGAATAATTATATGAGGCGCGTCGTTTTTAACGGCTCGCCTTTATTTTGAAATATGAGGATGAAAGACGTTACACTTGTCCTTGACGACGGGACGCAATTCAAAGGAAAGTCGTTTGGTTATGATTCACCTGTAGCAGGTGAAGTGGTGTTCAACACAGCAATGATGGGTTACCCAGAGTCATTGACTGATCCTAGCTATGCTGGACAGATGATGGTGCTGACCTTCCCATTGGTAGGTAACTACGGTGTGCCTCGATTCTCTATGGAGAAGAGTGGACTGGCTACCTTCATGGAGAGCGATCGTATCTATGCCACAGCGCTTATCGTGAGTGATTACTCTGAGCAGTATTCTCACTGGAATGCCTGTGAGTCACTTGGTGACTGGCTGAAGCGCGAGAAGGTGCCTGGAGTGACAGGCATTGATACCAGAGCGCTTACCAAGGTGCTTCGTGAGCATGGCGTGATGATGGGTCGTCTCGTCTTTCAGGACGAACCCAGTAATCAGGAGGTCGTAGACTATGGAAGCATCAACTGGGTAGAGCGCGTATCTTGCAAAGACGTTATACGATATAACGAGGGCGCAGGAAAGAAGGTAGTGTTGGTAGACTGTGGCGTCAAGCATAACATCATCCGTTGCCTGGTGGACCGTGGTGTCGAGGTAATAAGAGTTCCCTGGAACTATGACTATACCGATATGGCGTTCGACGGACTGTTCCTTGCCAATGGTCCTGGTGACCCAGACATGTGTGTTGATGCCGTAAACATCCTGAAGAAGCAGATGTCGCAAAGCAGAAAGCCCATCTGTGGTATCTGCATGGGTAACCAGTTGCTGGCAAAGGCCGGCGGTGCCACCATCTATAAGCTCAAGTATGGCCACCGTTCTCATAACCAGCCTGTGCGCGAGGTCGGTACCAATCGTTGTTATGTAACGTCACAGAATCATGGATATGCAGTGGATGCAAGCACGCTGGGCAATGACTGGCGCGAGCTCTTTGTGAACATGAACGATGGAAGTAACGAAGGCATCCGCCATCTCACACATCCTTGGTTCTCATCACAGTTCCACCCCGAGGCCTGCTCAGGTCCTGTAGATACAGAGTTTATGTTTGATCGTTTTATTGAGACATTATGAAAGACAGCCAAATAAAGAAAGTTCTGCTGCTGGGTAGCGGCGCATTGAAAATCGGCGAAGCCGGAGAGTTCGACTATAGTGGTTCACAGGCCTTGAAGGCACTGCGTGAGGAAGGTGTAAAGACTATACTTATCAATCCGAATATTGCTACCGTCCAGACTTCCGAAGGTGTAGCTGACGAGGTGTATTTCCTTCCTGTTCAGCCCTACTTCGTAGAGCGTGTTATTGAGAAAGAGCGTCCTGATGGTATTCTCCTGGCCTTTGGTGGACAAACGGCTCTGAACTGTGGTGTGGAGCTGTATCAGAGTGGTGTCTTGGAGAAATACAACGTGAAGGTGCTTGGCACACCTGTTCAGGCCATCATGGATACTGAGGACCGTGAACTTTTCGTTAAGAAACTGGATGAGATTGGCGTTAAGACCATCAAGAGTGAAGCTTGCGAGACCATAGAACAGGCACGCCAGGCAGCAAAAACCCTTGGATATCCTGTTATCCTGCGTGCTGCCTATGCACTGGGCGGTCTGGGCTCTGGCTTCTGCGATAACGAGGAAGAACTGAATAAACTGGCAGAAAAAGCCTTCGCTTTCTCACCTCAGGTGTTGGTGGAGAAATCGTTGAAGGGATGGAAGGAGATTGAGTACGAGGTGGTGCGTGACCGTTATGATAACTGTATTACAGTCTGCAACATGGAGAACTTCGACCCTCTGGGTATCCATACGGGTGAGTCAATCGTAATAGCTCCTTCTCAGACACTTACCAATTCTGAATATCACAAGCTGCGTGCACTAGCCATTAAGATTATCCGCCACATCGGTATCGTCGGTGAGTGTAACGTACAGTATGCATTCGATCCTCAGTCAGAAGACTATCGCGTTATTGAGGTGAACGCCCGTCTGAGTCGTTCTTCGGCTTTGGCTTCAAAGGCTACAGGTTATCCTTTGGCATTCGTGGCAGCTAAGTTGGGAATGGGCTATGGACTGTTCGAGTTGAAGAACTCAGTCACAAAGACCACCTCTGCATTCTTCGAGCCCGCCCTCGACTACGTGGTCTGCAAGATTCCTCGTTGGGACCTCTCTAAGTTCCATGGTGTAGATAAGGAACTTGGCTCATCAATGAAGTCTGTCGGTGAGGTCATGGCCATCGGTCGCAATTTTGAGGAAGCCATTCAGAAGGGACTCCGCATGATTGGCCAGGGCATGCATGGATTCGTAGAAAACAAGGAATTGAAGATTAACGATATCGATGCCGCTCTTCGTGAACCAACAGATAAGCGTGTCTTCGTCATTTCGAAGGCTATGCACATGCCTGAATATACTATCGATAAGATTCATGAACTCACAAAAATCGACAAGTGGTTCCTGGAGAAGCTGAAGCATATTATTGATATCGACGAGCAACTGAAGGGACAGAATATCAATACCATTGATGAGGAACTGCTCCGTGCTGCCAAAGTATATGGATTCACGGACTTCCAGATTGCGCGTGCCGTAGGACTGGAACAGGAATTCTCAAATATGCACAAGGCTCTGATGGTGGTACGTAACCGTCGTAAGCAATTGGGCATCATGCCTGTTGTGAAGCAGATAGATACGCTGGCTGCAGAATATCCTGCACAGACCAACTACCTGTATGTAACATACTCTGGTGTGGCAAATGATATTCAGTACGAAAATGACAGAAAGAGTATCATCGTACTTGGATCTGGTGCATATCGTATCGGTTCTTCTGTAGAGTTTGACTGGTGTGGCGTTCAGGCTCTGAACACTATTCGTAAGGAGGGCTGGCGCTCTGTGATGATTAACTATAACCCTGAAACTGTTTCTACAGACTATGATATGTGCGATCGCCTATACTTCGACGAACTCACTTTCGAGCGTGTTCTTGATATCATAGATATGGAGCAGCCATATGGCGTTATCGTATCAACAGGTGGTCAGATACCCAATAACCTTGCCGTTTATCTCGACGAGGCAGGTGTACGTATCCTTGGTACACAGGCACAGGATATCGATGGCGCCGAAGACCGTGCTAAGTTCTCGCAGATGCTGAATGAACTTGGGGTAAATCAGCCCGAATGGAGTGCATTGACATCAATGGAGGACATCGACCGCTTCGTGGATAGGGTAGGCTTCCCTGTGCTTGTGCGTCCTTCGTATGTCCTCAGTGGTGCTGCCATGAACGTATGCTCAAACCGCGATGAGCTGGAACGCTTCCTGCAGTTGGCTGCCAATGTGTCTGAGGACCATCCTGTGGTTGTCTCAAAATTCATTGAGAATGCTAAGGAGATAGAGATGGATGCAGTGGCCAAGGACGGAGAGATTCTTGCGTATGCTATCAGTGAACACATTGAATTTGCTGGTGTGCATAGTGGTGATGCTACCATCCAGTTCCCACCGCAGAAACTTTATGTGGAGACTGTGCGTCGAATTAAGCGCATCTCACGACAGATAGCAAAGGCACTGCACATCAACGGACCGTTCAATATTCAGTATATGGCCCGCGAGAACGATATCCTGGTTATTGAGTGTAATCTGCGTGCAAGCCGTAGCTTCCCGTTTGTCTCAAAGGTTCTTAAGATGAACCTTATCGAGTTGGCTACCAAAGTGATGCTCGGTCTGCCTGTTGAGAAGCCCTCAAAGAACTTGTTTGATCTTGACTACGTGGGTATCAAGGCGTCGCAGTTCTCATTCAACCGCTTGCAGAAAGCCGACCCCGTACTTGGCGTAGATATGGCTTCAACTGGTGAGGTGGGATGTATTGGCGATAATACCAATTCTGCACTTCTGAAGGCTATGCTCTCAGTTGGTCATCGTATTCCCAAGAAGACCGTACTGCTTTCTACTGGTGGAGCAAAGCAAAAGGCAGAAATGCTTGATGCAGCTAAGATGCTGGTTAATAACGGTTATGAGCTTTATGCAACTGATGGCACTTCGAAGTATCTTACGGATAATGGAATCGCAAATACACTTGTTCACTGGCCATCTGATAATGCTCAGCCACAGGCTCTCGACTTGTTGCATGAGCACAAGATAGACATGGTGGTTAATATACCTAAGGACCTGACCAGCCATGAGTTGACCAATGGTTATAAGATTCGTCGCGCAGCTATCGACCTGAATGTTCCGCTGATTACCAACGCACGACTTGCAGCAGCATTTATTTCCGCTTTTTGTACAGTTCCTGTAGACAAGATAGGTATCAAGGCTTGGAGCGAATATAAGTAAATCTGTTGAATTATAACTAAAATAGCCAAAAATCTTACGGATTATTTGTTTATTTGCGAAATTATTTGTAATTTTGCACTTCATAAACGGATAAACGTAAGATTTTTAAGGTAAAAAGGTATGAGTGACAGATTGTTTATATTTGACACAACACTCCGCGATGGAGAGCAGGTGCCTGGCTGTCAGTTGAATACGGTTGAGAAGATTCAAGTGGCAAAGGCTCTTGAGCAGCTAGGGGTGGATGTAATCGAAGCAGGATTCCCAATTAGCTCTCCTGGTGATTTTAGTTCAGTAATCGAAATTTCAAAGGCAGTCACTTGGCCCACGATTTGTGCCTTGACCCGAGCTGTGAAGAAAGATATTGATGTGGCAGCAGACGCATTGAAGTTTGCTAAGCATAAGCGTATTCATACTGGTATCGGTACAAGCGATAGTCATATTCGATATAAATTCAATTCCACTCGTGAAGAGATTCTAGAGCGTGCTGTGGCTGCTGTAAAGTACGCCAAGAGCTATGTGGACGATGTTGAGTTCTACGCAGAGGATGCCGGTCGTACAGATAATGAGTATCTGGCTCGTGTGGTGGAAGCCGTTATCAAGGCTGGAGCTACGGTCGTGAATATTCCTGATACTACCGGTTATTGTCTGCCTGATGAGTTTGGTGCCAAGATTAAATACCTGATGGAGCATGTGGATAATATAGACAAAGCGATTATCTCTACTCATTGTCACAATGACTTGGGAATGGCTACGGCCAATACATTAAGTGGTGTGTTGAATGGTGCCCGTCAGGTGGAAGTAACTATCAATGGTATTGGAGAACGTGCAGGTAATACCTCTTTGGAGGAAATAGCCATGATTCTGAAATGCCATAAGGGCATCAATATTGATACGAATATCAATACCCAAAAGATTTTCCCTACATCTCGTTTGGTATCAAGTTTGATGAATATGCCGGTACAGCCCAATAAGGCTATTGTGGGCCGTAATGCGTTTGCACATAGTAGCGGTATCCATCAGGATGGTGTGCTGAAGAATGTGCAGACCTATGAGATTATTGATCCTAAGGATGTGGGTATAGATGATAACAGTATTGTATTGACGGCTCGTTCTGGTCGTGCAGCCTTGAAACACAGACTCCATGTAAATGGTGTGGCTCTTTCTGAAGAGAAACTTGATAAGGTATACGAGAAGTTCTTGCAACTGGCAGACCAGAAGAAAGAAGTGACCGATGCAGATGTCTTGATGCTGGCTGGTGCTGATACGGCTGACCAGCATGCCGTGAAATTGGACTTCCTGCAGGTTACGACTGGTAAGGGAGTGAAGAGCGTGGCTTCTATTGGTTTGGACATCAGTGGCCAGAAGTTTGAGGCTGCTTCGTCGGGAAATGGTCCTGTAGATGCCGCAATCAAGGCTCTGAAACGTATTGTCATGAAGCAGATGACGCTGAAGGAATTTACCATTCAGGCTATCTCAAAGGGGTCTGATGATGTGGGTAAGGTGCATATGCAAGTGGAATACGAAGGACAATTGTATTATGGCTTTGGTGCCAATACTGATATAGTGACTGCTTCTGTTGAGGCTTATATTGATTGTATCAACAAGTTTAAGAGAAACGAATGAATACACTATTTGACAAAATATGGGATAAGCATGTTGTCCAGATTGTGGAAGACGGACCTACGCAGTTGTATATAGACCGTCTCTATTGTCATGAGGTAACATCGCCACAGGCATTTGATGGACTGAGGAGTAGGGGACTGAAGTGTTTCCGTCCTGAGCGCATCTATTGTATGCCTGATCATAACACGCCAACACACGATCAAGATAAACCCATTGCAGATCCTGTTTCAAAAAAACAGGTTGATACTTTGGCACGTAACGCAGAAGAATTTGGTTTGACTCACTATGGGATGATGTCGAAAGATAACGGCATTATCCACGTAGTGGGACCAGAGAAAGGATTGTCTCTACCAGGAATGACCATTGTATGTGGAGATTCTCATACCTCAACGCATGGCGCTATGGGTGCTGTGGCCTTTGGTATTGGAACCTCTGAGGTGGAAATGGTTATGGCCTCGCAGTGTATTCTTCAGCAGAAACCGAAGTCTATGCGTATCACCATCAACGGTAAACTGGAGAAAGGTGTTACGCCCAAGGATGTTGCCCTATACCTGATGGCAGAAATTAGCACGAGTGGTGCCACAGGTTATTTTGTGGAATATGCTGGTCCCGTGGTGAAGGAGATGTCGATGGAGGGACGATTGACGTTGTGCAACCTTTCCATTGAGATGGGGGCACGAGGTGGATTCATAGCACCAGACGACACTACCTTTAATTATATAAAAGGTAGAGAGTTTGCTCCGAAAGGTGAGGCTTGGGATGAGGCTGTTGCGTATTGGAAGACTCTTAAGAGTGATGATGATGCAGTTTATGATAAAGAACTGGTTTTCGATGCAGCAAACATAGAGCCTCGTGTCACTTATGGCACCAATCCTGGTATGGGTATCGGTATTACTGCTTCTATTCCGCAAGATGGTGAGGTGAATTTCCATAAGGCACTCGACTACATGGGCTTCAAACCTGGCGAGAAACTTCTGGGTAAGAAGGTTGATTATGTGTTCCTTGGTGCTTGTACGAATGGTCGTATCGAGGACTTCAGGGCTTTCGCCTCTATTGTAAAAGGAAGGAAGAAAGTTGATGATATCATTGCTTGGTTAGTTCCTGGCTCATGGGCTGTAGATAAACAAATACGTGAAGAGGGAATCGATAAGATTCTAAATGAGGCAGGTTTCGAGATACGTCAGCCAGGATGTTCTGCATGTTTGGCTATGAACGACGACAAGGTTCCTGCAGGAAAGTATAGTCTTTCCACTAGCAATCGTAACTTCGAAGGTCGTCAGGGACCTGGCGCTCGAACGATTCTTTGTTCGCCATTGGTTGCAGCAGCTGCTGCTGTTACTGGAGTAATAACAGATCCACGCACATTATTATGAAGCAGAAATTCAACGTAATAACATCTACTTGCGTTCCACTTCCTCTTGAGAATGTGGACACCGATCAGATAATACCTGCCAGGTTCTTGAAGGCTACTGACAAAGCTGGATTTGGTGCAAATCTATTTCGTGACTGGCGTTACGATAAAGAAGGTAATCCCATCAAGGATTTTGTACTTAACGATCCTACTTATGGCGGTTGTATTTTGGTGGCAGGTAAGAATTTTGGCTCTGGCTCAAGTCGTGAACATGCTGCATGGGCCATTGCCGGTTATGGTTTTCGTGTGGTTATCAGTAGTTTCTTTGCTGATATTCATAAGAATAACGAGTTAAACAACTTTGTCCTTCCAGTTGTGGTATCTGAGGATTTCTTGAAGGAACTTTTCCAAAGTATCAAGGATAATCCTAAGATGGAGGTAGAAGTGGATTTGCCTAATCAGACTGTGACTAACAAAGCTACTGGTAACAGTGAGCGTTTTGACATCAATAGCTATAAGAAACATTGTCTGATGAATGGTTTGGATGATATCGACTATCTGTTGGAGAATAAAGATAAGATAGAGGCATGGGAACAGCAGAACATGTAAACGAGATACGTAATTTCCGTCCGTATATTGAGATCATGGACTCTACGCTCCGTGATGGTGAGCAGACGAGTGGCGTTTCTTTTCTTCCTCATGAGAAGCTGATGATTGCACGTATGCTGCTTCGTGATCTGAATGTGGATAGAATTGAGGTCGCTTCAGCTCGCGTGTCTGATGGTGAGAAAGAAGCTGTCAAGATGATATGTCGTTATGCTCGACAAATAGAGCGATTGGGCAGCGTAGAGGTTCTTGGCTTTGTGGATGGAAAGGTGTCTGTTGACTGGGTGAGGGATGCTGGCGCATGTGTGCTGAATCTCCTGGCAAAAGGTTCTCTTAAACATTGTCAGGAACAGTTGCAGAAAACTCCTGAGGAACATCTTGATGATATTAAGAGAGTCTTGGATTATGCTGATAGCAAGGGCGTCTCAGTGAACCTCTATTTGGAGGACTGGTCGAGTGGCATGAAGAACTCGCCGGAATATGTATATCATTTGATGGATGAGTTGGCTGATTATCCAATTCGCAGGTTCATGCTTCCAGATACATTGGGTATCATGAATCCTCTGCAGGTGATAGAGTATTTTAGGAAGATGTTGAAACACTATCCGGGTGCACACTTCGATTTCCACGCTCATAATGACTATGATCTGGCAGTCAGCAATTCGTTGGCTGCTGTCTTGAGTGGCGCTCGTGGATTACATGTAACAGTCAATGGTCTTGGCGAACGATGTGGTAACGCACCTTTATCAAGTGTTCAAGTTATTTTAAAAGACCAATTTAATGCAAAGACGAGTATCAACGAAAGTAAGCTGAATGATATAAGTCGTTTGGTGGAAAGCTATAGTGGCATCAGTATTGCTCCTAATCAGCCTATCATCGGTGACAATGTATTCACGCAGGTAGCTGGTGTGCATGCTGATGGCGACAATAAAGGAGGTCTTTATCATAATGAATTGGTGCCAGAACGATTTGGTAGAAAACGTGAGTATGCGATGGGCAAAACTAGCGGAAAGGCAAACATTACTCGCAATCTGCGCGAGTTGGGTCTTGAGCTTACTCCAGAACAAACTCAACGTGTAACCAAGAGAATTACAGAGCTTGGTGACAGAAAGGAAATCGTGACGCAGGATGACCTTCCTTTTATTGTTAGTGATGTGTTGAAGCATGATGTTGCCGAGGAACGCGTCAAGCTGGTTAGCTATCAGGTGTCTTTGGCTTATGGCTTGAAACCATTGGCAAATGTGAAGGTTGAAATCAATGGTAATCAGTATGAAGGTCACTCTTCTGGTGATGGACAATATGATGCGTTCGTGAAGGCGATGCGCAAGATATATAAGGAATACCTTGATCGCTCGTTCCCAATTCTTGAGAACTATGCTGTGACGATTCCTCCTGGTGGACGTACGGATGCGTTGGTGCAGACTGTTATTACATGGCAGATGGACGATGGCAAGTTGCTTCGTACACGCGGTCTTGATGCTGACCAGACAGAGGCAGCCATCAAGGCTACCATTAAGATGCTGAATATTGTGGAGAGTAAACAATAGGTTTTCTCTTGGAAAATGATAGCTTTTCACACAATAAACAATAGTTTTTCTCCATATATATAATATAAGTAATAGAAAGGGTTTTTTTATGAAACTAAAGATAGCTGTTCTTCCTGGAGATGGAATAGGACCAGAGATAATGAAGCAAGGTGTGGCTGTGCTTGATGCTGTGGCAGCGAAGTTCGGTCACGAGTTTGAATATAATGAGGCACTTGTGGGTGCTTGTGCCATTGAGGCTGTTGGTGACCCATATCCCGATGCCACCCACGAGATATGTATGCAGGCAGATGCTGTACTCTTTGCTGCTGTAGGTGATTTGAAATATGATAATAATCCTACTGCAAAGGTGCGTCCGGAGACTGGTCTCCTTGCGATGCGTAAGAAGTTGGGCCTCTTTGCCAACGTTCGTCCTGTCGCTACTTTCGACTGCTTACTTCATAAATCCCCTCTGAAGGAAGAACTTCTGAAAGGAGCAGACTTCGTTGTGCTTCGTGAGTTGACCGGAGGCATGTATTTTGGTGAGAAATACCAGGACAATGATAAAGCCTATGATACAGATGTCTATACTCGTCCAGAGATTGAGCGTATCTTGAAAGTGGCTTTTGAAATGGCTCGTCAGCGCAGAAAGCATCTGACTGTTGTCGATAAGGCTAATGTATTGGCATCAAGCCGCTTATGGCGTCAGATTGCCAAAGAGATGGAACCGCAATATCCTGATGTGACAACAGACTATATGTTCATTGATAATGCATCGATGCGTGTACTGACAGAACCGCGTTTCTTTGATGTTGTTGTTACAGAGAATACATTTGGCGATATCCTGACAGATGAGACTTCATGTATTACTGGTTCTATGGGATTGCAACCTTCTTCTTCACTTGGCGAACATACTCCTCTTTTCGAGCCTGTTCATGGCTCTTGGCCCCAGGCTGCTGGACAGAATCTGGCAAATCCTTTAGCACAGATATTATCAGCTGCTATGTTGCTCGAACATTTCGGATTGTCAAAGGAGGGAGCCTTAATACGTGAGGCAGTAAACGCATCACTTGATGCTAATGTCCGCACACCTGAGATTCAGGTCGAGGGTGCTCCTAAGTATGGTACTAAAGAAGTAGGTCAATGGATCGTCGATTATATCAAAAAAGCATAATTGCCAGTACTTTTCTACTGGCAGTTTCATCGCCTTTCGCCACTTTTGCACAAACAGAGCAGGAGTGGCGAGATTCTCTATCTGCTCTAAGCGAGAGAATTCGTCTTGCGCCTAAGTCTGTTGATTTAAGGTTACGTAAGGCTGCTGTCAATATTGAACTTGGCCAATGGAGTTATGCGGTAGACGAGTATAGTAGGGTACTTGAATTGGATCCAAAGAACCTCTCAGCTCATTACTATCGTGCTTATGTTCATAATCATGAGCGAAGATATGAGTTGGCAAAGCAAGATTATGAGGCTTGTTTGGCTATTGTTCCACGAAACTTTGAAGCTCAATTGGGACTAGCCATTGCAAAGCGGAACTTGGGAAAGACGGTCGAAGCAATGAACGAACTGAACCAGTTGATTCAGATGTTCCCAGACTCTGCTATTGCTTATGCAGCAAGAGCAGGTTATGAAGTAGAACAAAAACAATATGAACTAGCTCTATATGATTGGGATGAGGCTATATCACGCCAACCTAATAATATAGAATACTTGATGTCGAAAGCTGATGTGCTTCTTATGCTGAAAAGACAGAAAGAAGCCAATGCCCTGATACGTCGCATCAGGGCATTGGAACAGCGTTAGGCTTTCAAATCTTTAGCATTACGTATCGTAATATCTCTCTGTGGGAATGGTATCTCAATGCCATTCTCATTGAGCGTATTGTATATACATTTGGTTAATTCGCTGATGACGAAAGCTCGTTTAATGGCTTCTACCCATACAACAAGTTTCATGTCAACACTTGAATCGCCAAGTCCAACCATTGCGGTGGTTGCTTTCTTGCTGGGGTCAATGAATTCCAGGTTGAGATTGTTTGCTGCATCTTCTACTAACTGAGATACCTTTTTGATGTCAGAGCCATAGGCCACGCCAAATGGAACTACGGCTAAAACATAACCGTGATTTCTGGTCAGGTTCTTGTAGTTCTTTGCAAACAGTTGACTGTTTTGGAAGGTGATAACCTCACCAGAAAGAGCTTCTATGATAGTAGATGTATAACTAATAGAAGTAACTTTTCCCATTGTTCCGTCTACCTCAATCAAATCGCCAACCTTTATTCTTCCTGCCATCAGCGATGCACCATAGTAAATGTTTTCGATGATATCCTTAGAGGCAAAACCGATACCTGTAGAAAGACCTCCGGAAATGGCGAGCAACCATGCTACACTGATATTCAGAATCGATAGGGAAATCATAAGCCATACACCCCAAACAAATACCTGAATAACATTTCTGCCCATTACTTCGCGACTGGCAGCTGTTGTCGGATCTTGAGTCTGATAGTGAAGCCGCATGAAGGATAGAATGGTACTTGCTGCATAAGAGAATATAAACCATAGGTTCACTACCATGCAGAACTTAAGGATGCTGATATTGAAATTTTCTAAGTCTATAAAGTTTCTTCTGAACAGTTGCCAGCAAAGATCACTCAAGTTGAAAATGTCTGCAGCCCAATAGATGGAAAGCATCACGGAGAGAACACCCATGATGGGGAGTACTACCTTATATATAAAATTATAGAACCATGTCTTGCTAATAGGTTTATCTTCAAGTCCATGCTTTTCTCCGTAAATCTTCAAGTACTGACTGACGCATGTGATAGATAGGATACAAGCCAACTGCATAATCCACCAAATCAAAAACTGTACTGCTAAGAGAGTGTAGCCTACCCATGAACAGCATAGAGAAACAATGAATATAGTCAGTGACAGATAGGTGTAGAACATATCAGAACGAGGCACGTTCTGGTTGTGGCGCCTGATAACCAACCACTGCCATATAGTGCAGAGAAGTAGGATGGGGGGGAATATAATGTCAACCAAGTTGTTCGGAATCAGAACGATACGGAAAGCGATGACAAGGAACCCGATAACAATAAGTGGGGCGTAGATTGAGAATGCACTTTTTATTTGATCGCCATTTACACGTAGCAAAAGTGAAATCAAAACCACGCCTAAAAGCCAAGCATATTCAATTAGTAAGCTGCTGGCCATAATGTAGAAATATTGATTGAGCGTAGCATGAAGCAGTCCCATTATTGCTGCAAAGGTGACTGTTGTTGTTGCCATAATGATGCTTGTTCTTTTCTTCAGAAACTCTTGCGTATGGAAACGCTTAGGCATGATAAATCTGAATACGGCCAGGTTAAGCAATACTGCAACAATAACATAAAAGGCTATTACAATGAACAGACGAAGAATAACGGGACCTCCCCAATCGGATTCTGAATCTTCGGTTTGGTATTTGTTAAAAACGACATCCTTTGTTTCTGATATCTTGCTTCCAAAGTTCTTTAGAACGACAAAATAATTCTCACCGCCATTTTTGAAGATGCTAGTTTGTATGTCGTTGTAACGCTTGTTCGCATAATCATTTAAGTAGCTCAAGCGTTCTTCTGTCATTTCATAAAATGTAATGTAGTCGGCTACCTGATTTCTGTTTTCCATCATAGTGTTTCTGATATTAGTGGCTAGTGTCAGGCACACCGTACGGTCAGTTTTAGCTTTCTGACTCAGATAACCTATATGCATGGTTTTCAGACTGGTAATCAGACTATCGTATTTTGCGACTTCGGCTTCTGAGTTCTTAAGAAAAGATTCGAAGGGGAGCTGCTGACGTTGAAAATCTAAATACTGTTCTGTCGCTTCGTGGCAGGCATAGGTAAGGTCGAAGACATAGCCCTGATGCTGTGAGTAAAGCATTAAGGCATTCTGGTTGCTTCGCTTCATTGTTTCCTGTAATTCTGTTACGATGTCACGCGTTTGCTGCTTACGGTCATTGACCTGGTTGCTCAACTTGCGTTGGTAGTTTGTAAGCTCAACACGTAATACACTAAGGGTTTGCTCCAAATCTTTCTCTTTAAGAACAGCATGGGAGCTAGATAGCATTGCAATAAATGCAATGAGGGTAGCAAGTAATCTTTTCATCTCGTTTCTGTTGTATTTTGGATGCAAAGATAAACAAAATTTTTAAAGATGGAAAAAACAAAGGAAAAATATTTTTAGGGCAATCTTTCCCTCTTATATAATATAAATATGGTGTGTTGTAAATATTTGAAACCATTCCAAAAATATTCTTCAAAAAACTAAGAAAAAAAGCAGGAAAGTTTTGGTGGTTCAGAAAAAAGTCGTACCTTTGCATCCGCTTACGAGGAACACCTCCTCTGAGGCAAAAAAGAAAGAGTTCTTTGAAAGATTTACATAGACAGAGAAGTAGTACAAGAAGCGAGAGTACTTCGGTACTCTTGGGTAACAGAAACGAACCGTCATTCTATTATTAATTAATAGGTAATATGACAGACTTGATACTTTTTGGATAGTCATTCTGAGCAGATAACAAGGACCTAGTTGAACTGGTTAATCCGGTTCTACTAGATCAAGAGATAAAACATTTTACAATGAAGAGTTTGATCCTGGCTCAGGATGAACGCTAGCTACAGGCTTAACACATGCAAGTCGAGGGGCAGCATAGAGAAAGCTTGCTTTTTCTGATGGCGA
>Ga0265298_10000016_pt1 | contig 242698 bp, 256 predicted proteins | sample AusTroGonzalo_MG_3_FD_193486 | JGI IMG/M metagenome (GOLD analysis project Ga0265298, IMG submission 193486) | Bovine rumen microbial communities from tropical cattle in Woodstock, Queensland, Australia - Gonzalo_01 | ecosystem: Host-associated > Mammals > Digestive system > Stomach > Rumen ...
TTTCATTTTTTTTTCTTTTTATGGGCAAAAATAGCAAAAAAAAAAAAATGTCAACATTTTTTGACACAAAATTTGGATTTTGTAACAAAAAAACCGATACAGGTATCGGTTTTTATCAATGCATTTTTAATTTGTTTATTTTTCCAGACCGTCAAATACACCCCTAACATAGGCTTTATATCTGTTCACACCACGACTAAATAAACTGGCGGCCATCTTTTTCGCCATTTTATGCAAATTTGCCAGTGTGGTTTTTAACTTTTCATTTTCAGCCTTGATTTGTGTATTTTCTTTTAAAAGGTCTTTATGCCCCTTTTCCATACTGGTATTAGCCGCAGTCAATTGTTTGTTTTCTTTGCTTAACTGGAAATTTTCCGCCACTAAACCATCCCAGGTGTTTAGCATATTGTTATAATCCAACGCTATTTCACGATATAATTGTAATTTTTGTTCTAATGCTGATTTTTCTTCCTGTAATTTTTTGACTTGATTTCGCAAATCTTCGTTTGCCGATTTTGTATCATCATAATCGCCAATTATTCCACTAAAAGCTTCTATTTTTTCTTGTAATTCGGCGGCATCTGCGTGTTCTATTTCAATAGTTTTTTCAAAATTTCCGATATAATCACCACCACGCAATATTTCATTAAAATCAAATTCTTTGGACAATATTTCCCGTGTTTTCGCGGGCAAAAAGTACGTACAAGTAATAACATTATCGCATATCTTTTTTATTTGGTGTGCATCTGGGATATTTTGTTCCTTTTCAATTTTTATGTCTATTTTTGCTTGGTTAATTAAATCATTTATCAATATCCTGCTTTTTTCGGTACCAGTTCTAGTATTACGTACACAACAAGCATAATCATGGCTGGTTGCTATTTTTTGAGATATTGCAACATTTGCCACAGCATTCAAAATAATATCACCATGACTATGGATAAGTCTGTTTATTTCATTTCCGTATAATCTGAAATAATGCAGAATTCGCTTTTTTAAGTTTTCATCTTTGATTTTGGGAATATTTAACAACACAGATTCAATTGCATTTACCGGGACGTTTGTCGCATCAAAATAAATTTCACCGTTTTTGGACATACCCATAGCATGACGAATAACCATCTCTGTTTGTGACATATCCGGGGTCATTGGTATTTTGGGTGCCATATACTGACCATTTATCGTATATTTTCTGTGATATACGTTATCTATGTTGTCCGGCATACAAAAATATTTCGAATATAATTGTTCTATTTCTTGCATAGTTTTTCCCTTTTGTTAGGGATATTATAGACAAATTATAAAGATTGTCAATAACTTTATAATAAAATTGGCGACCAGATTGTTTCGCTTCGCTTCACTCCCTTGTCTCGTTCGCTTTGCTCACCGGCATACTTCCGTCTGCCTCTCGCCTGCGGGTCGAACTGGCTACTGCCATTTCTAGAATCTGGTTGCACGTCTTGATAAAATTTAACCCCACCGTTTTGGTGGGGTTGAATTTTATGGGGCGGGCGACCAGATTCGAACTGGCGACATTCGGTACCACAAACCGACGCTCTAACCAACTGAGCTACGCCCGCCAAACTTTTGTGCAATTTGCGCTTTTCGTCCGCCTTCGCCGTTCTTAAAAATCGAAATTCTTTTTCAAGAATCCGTCGGGCTACGGCGGGACACTCGATTTTCAATCCTTGCTTCGCTTCGGTGAAAATCGGTGGTGGAGCTGATCAGACTCGAACTGACGACCCCTTGCATGCCATGCAAGTGCTCTACCAACTGAGCTACAACCCCTTTCTTGGGTTTTATCCGTCCACGCACAGCGTGGCCGTGATTCTCAATTTTCAAACCTTGCGTTGCTTCGGTGAAAATTGGAACAACCCCTTGCGCGAAGACTATTCTATATTTCTTCTTGCAAAAAGTCAAATCTTTTTGCTAATCTTTCAAACATATATAGAAGGAGTATTCATCATGGATTATACAAACCTAAAAGCGGAAGTTGAACAAAAGACCGCTCAAACCCTGGAAGTTTTACAGACAGAATTCGCCGGATTGCGTACTGGTCGGGCATCGGTACATTTATTAGATGGTATAAAAGTTCCCGTTTATGGTGCAGAAATGCCTTTGAACCAGGTTGCAACTGTCGCAACCCCGGATACACAGACTTTGTCTGTTACTGTATGGGACATCAATAATGCACCCGCCGTTGAAAAAGCGATTCGTGATTCAGGGTTGGGATTAAATCCTATGACTGCTGGTGGGGTTATTCGTTTAAATTTGCCACCTTTAACCGAAGAGCGTCGTCGTGAATTGACCAAAGTTGCCGGTAAATATGCTGAAGATGCCAAGATTTCTATGCGCAATATTCGTCAAGATGCAATGGGGAAAATCAAGCGCGCTGTGACCGATAAAGAAATTTCCGAAGACGACCAACGCAAATACGAAGAAGATTTACAGAAAGTTTTTGATAACCGCGCCACCGAAGTTGACGCTATGGCAAAACAAAAAGAAGCCGACATTATGTCTGTTTAACCTTTGGTAAATCAGGAATAAAAACATGTTAAGACTTTTAAAAAAAAGACAAAAAGCACCTGTTGATAACGTAAAAATTCCACAACATATCGCTTTTATTTGTGACGGCAATCGCAGATGGGCTGAAAATCGTGGATTACCACCATTGATGGGACACAAGGCAGGGATTTCTAATTTTGAAAATTTGGTTGATTGGTTTATTGCGCGTGGCGTATCAACAATAACTTTCTTTATTTTTTCTACTGAAAATTGGAATCGTTCCGAAGAAGAAGTCAATTTTCTTATGGAATTATTCTATACTGAATTAAGCAAAAATATGAAACACGCAATTGAAAAAAATCTGCGTTATCGTGTTGTTGGGTCACGCGACAGATTGCCAGAAAAATTGGCAAAATTATGTGACGAATTAGAAGAAACATCCGCTGAAAATACAAACGGAACTGTTGTTTTTGCGCTTAATTACGGTGGTCAGGATGAAATTATTCGCGCTGTGAATAATGCAATTGCAAATGGACAACCTGTTGACAAAGAAACTTTCGAAACATTTATGGATACTGGGGATTTGTTGCCCGTTGATTTGATGGTTCGAACAAGTAATGAAAACAGAATATCTAATTTCTTGTTGTGGAAATTGGCTTATGCTGAATTGTTGTTTGTGCCAGAACATTGGCCTGATTTGGTAAAATCAGAAAAATTGTGGGAACATGTTTTACAAGAATACACTAAACGCGACCGTCGTTTTGGTGGTGGGAAAAAGAAAAATTATTCGGGGAAATAAAAAATGAAAAAATCTGATGTGTATGCACGTTTTTTGACCGCTGGGTTTATGTTGGCGGTGTTGGTGGTGACGTTTTTATTGGAATTACAAATGCCATATCTTCATACTGTGCGGTGGATTAGCATAATCGTTGTGATTGGTGCAATAGTTGAAACTATTAAATGCTTTTCGTTCACAACGAAAGAAAAATTTCAGAAAAATGCTATTATATTTTTGGTCTTTTTGGCGTGGTTAGTGTTTATGTTAAAGGCTGCGTATGTTGTTGGTGACCGTCCGTGGATTATGTTGTGGATGTTGATGACTATCGTTGGTGCTGATATCGGCGGATGGATGTTTGGCAAATTAGTCGGCGGTGATAAAATGTGGGAAAATTTGTCTGCAAATAAAACTTGGGCTGGGCAAATCGGTGGCATTTTGTGCGGAACAGCACTATCAATGCTTTATTGTAAACTGGCCGGAACAAATATATTTAATGCCGTGTGGGTCGGTATCAGTGTATCCTTGTTATCGCAATATGGTGATTTAACAGCCAGTCTTATCAAACGTCGGCTGGGCATCAAAGATTTCAGTAATCTTTTGCCGGGACATGGCGGAATACTGGACAGATTTGACGGTTGGATTTATGTATTACCACTGGTTTGGTTTATGATAAGATAGGGGGCAAATTTATGCATACTGTTTTAACGATTGTTTCATTGTTAATAGTCTTAGGTGTCGTTGTTTTTGTTCACGAAGCGGGTCATTTTTTGGCTGCACGATGGGCAGGTGTCCGCGTTGATACCTTTTCTATTGGTTTTGGACCTGCGTTGTTAAAATGGTCGGATAAATATGGAACTGTATGGAAATTATGTTGTTTGCCGTTGGGCGGATATGTTTCCATATACGGTCAAGAGGACATGTTCAACCGTAAAAAATACAAAAGATTGCCAAAGGAAAAAAAGATTGGACATTATTTGTCTGCACCTGCGTGGAAACAGTTTATAATTATCGCTGCGGGTGTGTTTATGAATTTTATGTTGGCATGGATTATATATTCTGCTGATTTTATGTTCCGTCCAAAAACTGTTCAATTACCTGTTGTTGGTCAGGTTGTCCGTGACAGTGTTGCTTTTAAAGCTGGTATAAAACCCGGGGACATCATAGTAAAGATAGATAAATCGTCTATTACCAATTGGGGTGAATTGATTATTGCAAAAGAACTGGCATCTGAACATGGTGCAAATGTTATATTGTCACGCGGAAATGAAATAATAAATGTAACGTTGGTACCCGCTGAAAAATGGGGGTTAGTCGCCGACGGTAGCAAAACTGAATTTCGCAAAAAAGGATTTTTTGGTGCTATTTATTCGGGTTTACGCGAAACATATTATCAATCAAAAAATCTGTTAATTGTTTTGAAACAAATCATTACTGGTGAACGTTCATCTAAACAATTAGGTTCATTCATCACTATTGCCCAGGTTTCAGGCTATGCGATGGAAGCTGGATTTTTCGTATTTCTGTCAATAATTGCCCTGATTTCTGTGAATTTAGGGGTCGTGAATTTACTGCCTTTGCCGGTGTTGGATGGCGGATATTTATTGATTTTAATCATAGAAGCAATAACCAGACGTAAACTTGGTGGCAAAGCAATGGAAATAACCATTCTTTGCGGATGGGTATTGATACTGTTGCTGTTTGCTTTCACTATGTGGAATGATATATCGCGTGTATTTGGATTAAATTGATATGTTTAAAAAGTTAATTTTTTTTCTGGGTGTGTGTTGTTTTTCCGTGGTCGCGGGGGCAACAGTGTTGTCACGTATTGACGTTAATGGTAATCAACGTATGGATGCTGAATCCGTTCGTATATTAGCAGAGGTCAAAAAAGGTGATGACGTTAATAGTGAAAAAGTTAATTCAATCGCAAAAAAATTACAATCAAGCGGATATTTTTCATCTGTGAATGTAAAAATTGATGGCAGTGTGCTAAAAATAAATGTCAAAGAATCACCTATTGTAAATATGGTGACGGTAGAGGGAAACGATGAAATAGATACAGAAGATTTGAAAAAAGAAATCCGGACAAAGGAACGCGCATCGTACGACATTTCTACGATTGGTGGCGATGTGCAACGTATGTTAACGCTTTACCAACGCAAAGGTTTTTTTGGGACCAAGATAAATCCTAAAAAAATAGAACTGGATAATAATCGCGTTAATGTTGTCTATGAAATCAAAGAGGGACATCCCACATATATTAGTGACATAGATTTCGAAAATAATAAAAAATTTAATTCCAGAACTCTGCGGGGTGAAATTTTATCACGTGAACATGCTTGGTGGCGTTTCATGACTCAATTTGATGTTTATGACGAAGACAGAATTCAATACGATCAACAGATGTTACAGCAATTTTATTTACGCAACGGTTTTTTGGATTTCAAAATTACAAATGTCCGCGGGGAATTTACAGAAAATCGTGAATATTATTCTGTGAAATACACTTTGGACGAAGGAAATCAATACAAAATCGGAAATATAACGATTGACAATCCTTTTGATGATGTTCCCGATGAAGAGTTGAAAAAGGCACTGACTATATCCAAAAAAGATATTTACAATATTGATGAAATTGATGCAACTATGAATGCGTTACGCAGTGCGGTTGCGGAACATGGATATGCATTCATAAATGTCGAACCGGTGCCAAATAAAAATGATGAAACGCGTGTCGTTGACATAGATTTTAAAATCAAAAAGACTAATCGGATTTATATCAACAGTATAAATTTATTGGGTAACGTTCGCACATTTGACAATGTGATTGAACATCATTTACCAATGCGCGAAGGCGATCCTTTTTCACTGCAAACCATAGAAACAGGACGTCAAAATTTGATGCGGACTCGTTATTTCAAAGATGTTCAAATGGTTCCTATGCGCCTTGCTGATGCAAATATGATGAATCTGGACGTAAAAGTAGAAGAACAACCAACAGGTGAATTGTCTGGTGGTTTTGGTTGGTCATCAATAAACGGTTTTATGGTTGATGCAGGAATCACCGAAAATAATTTTATGGGCCGTGGACAGATTGTTCAAATCAAAGGTTCAATCGCACAATATCAACGCCAGGCTTTGTTCAGTTTTACAGAACCGTTTTTGTTTAATCGTGAATTATCCGGTGGGTTTGATATTTCTTATACTCAATACAAATATTCGCAACTTGGTGGTTATGGTTACGACAGGGATTCTTTTATGGTTGCTGGACGTTTGGGTTGGCGTTTGACAGACCACTGGACCCAAACAATGCGATTATCTGCCACGTTCGACCAGAATTATGATTTAAATATGGGTGGTTGGCAAAAGGCGAACTTGTATTCACTGGGGACAAATTTGCGGTATTATAATTTGAATACTAATTTTCAACAAAATACGCATACAGGTGTTGTCGGTGATTTGGGTATCACATATACTGGATTCGGTGGAACAAATACATTTATGAGATATAACGCAGATATAACCGCCATGGTCAAATTTCTAGAAGATAGATGGCAATTACGCACTTCGTGGGATGTAGGTTATTTGCAATCTTTACAGTCTGATGATTATATTCCGCGTGTTTATCGTTATTTCTTGGGCGGTGAATCTTTGCGTGGTTTTGATGTAGCAGGAATTGGTTCACGTAATTGGTTTTTCCGCGGATATTCACTTGGTGGATTATGGAAAGCCAATGGTTCGACTCAACTGAATTTCCCAATATTCATTCCAGACGAATACCAGGTCAAAGGTTTCATTTTCGCCGATTATGGAATATTAGGGAAACCACCAACCAAGGAATATTATTATCCCAATCCACGGACACCTTTGACGCGCGATAATATAATCGATGAAGATTGGCGGACATCTGTCGGTTTTGGTATTTATTGGAATACACCCATGGGACCTATGAATTTCTCGTGGGGGTGGCCGATGAAAATGAACAAGTATGACCAAGAACGTCGTTTCTTGCTATCGTTTGAGACACAGTTTTAATTTGCTTGACGGGCAAGATTGATTTTTCTTATAATTTTAACCAAGGAAAGGAGATTTAAACATGAAAAAAGTTCTTTTGCTTGTCGCTTTGGCAACGGTTGCTTTTGGTGCCGCTGGATGTGGTCAGGTTTACGATCGTGAACCGGTCAGTATTGGTTACGACAATAATGAATTAAAGTTAAGTCCTTGTGCTTGTGTTTTGGTATACCAAGCATAGTTTGATTTATGGGGGGACGCGTGGAATATCCAAACGATTTTGATACACCTGTATTTCCAGCGGGTCGAAATGTTGCTTTGTCCCGACGGTTTGCTGTTTGGATTTCGGTATGTTTCTTTTTGATTGTTTGTGCGTGTGGTTTTTTGTTGTATTTTTCGCATTTAAAAAGAAATTATCCTTTTTTGGTATCTGTTGATCCAATCACTAATGAATGGACTGTTATCGCGTATCCCGGCAAAGATTTCAAAGACACAATCAATCAATATCAAATCGTTCAAGAAAAATTAGTTTATGATTTTGTTGACGATTGGTTCACAATTTCCCAGGACAATAAAGCAAATGATGCACGTTGGCAAAAATGTGATATTGATAATTGTTCTAATCCGGAACAATACAATCCTTTTAATGCTGAATGTTCGCTGTTTTGTAAATCTGATGAAAAATTATTTGATTTATTTGCATCAAAGGTTTTACCTGAATACAGGGCACGATTAAAACAAAAGTCTGAACGGTGGTCCGTTGGCAGAAAAAATATAATTCCGAATTATACATCTGAAAATGGTGGTTTTTGGCAGGTGTTTGTTCCAGTATATTCCACTGTCAATGGCTGGTTTAATGTGTTGGTTTTTGTAACAATTGCACGCAGTACAGATTCGTATCCCGCAACACTGGGGTATTATGTTCAAGATTTTAACGCATATCGGATAACACAATGAGCAAAACTTTTTCATTTTTATCAGGGCTTTCGTTGTTGGTGATAATGTTTGCCGCTGTGTTTATTGTTTCTTTGATATACAGTGCAAATAATCGGTCATCAATAAAATCTTATATTTTTCAAATAAATAATGCATCCACGCAACGCATCGGTGCTTTACAGGATATTAACGATATATCTGCGGTGGATTTAAGAAATAAATTGATAAAGAAATATGTATCGGAATATTTTAAAGTTATTCCCGGCGAAAGAGATGTTCAAAATCGCCCTATTTTGCGCAGTTTATCGACCCAGGCTGCTTATAATCAGTGGCAAAATGGTGAAGCAGAAACAATCGCAAAAATGTCTGAAAAAAATATGTTTAGGCGTGTTCGCATAACAGATGCAGATATTGCTACTATGAATATGCCAAGTGGACATAATTACAAAGATGCTGTCCAGGCGGAACAAATATTTTATTCGATACATTATTATACTGAAACATGGACCGAATCTAACAATATGGCAACGGAGCCAATCTATGAAAGTGGCGTTTTGTACATAGAAGCGCGTTTCAAACCAGGTATAGATGAAAATTTAAATGTTAAATCGTATCTTGAATCTGGTCGCGATCCGGTTGGTTTGTTTATGTTTCAAGTCACAAACATAGGGGATAAATTGAACAAATGATAAAAAAATTATTGTTTTTTCTGTCGCTGTTTTGTTGTGTTTTCGTTACATCTGTGACTTTTGCAGATGAAGATGATGAATTTCTATTAGATGATACTGATAATTATGACAATTATACCGTCGTCGAAGATGAAGACGATGATATAAATGTAGAGAAAGTATTTTTAAACAGTGATGCAAGACCTGTAAATGTAAAAGAATTTGATATTGCTGGAATAATGTTGGGCATGGGTTATGACGAAATAAACAATCTATTTTTTAGTGATGGCGGACTTTACGCACCACGCAAAAAAAATAGCATAATATACACAATAAATAATGATTGGAAATATAATCTGGATTACGAGTGTCGTCAAAATAATATTTTTGTTCCAGAACAACTTGAAAAATGTATAAATTCGTTGGCACGAAATCGAGGGTTATTGTATGTGTCTGAAATACATCTGGAACGGACTTTTACGGGTGAAACTATTGATGTTTATTTGACCAGTAACGCTACCGATAACGTTGTGTGGAAAGTGGTTTATAACAATGATGTAAATGTCAAAGATGGTAATTCTGAAAAATACGAAAATCAACGCGAAAAAAAGATTTTGGCTTTCTGGCAGGGTGTATTGGATAAATATGGTGTTCCTAATTCTGGTGAAGATAAATGGATTTCTTCGGAAAATGCTTATGACCCGATGATGCAGGCTTACTATGGACAATTGGTTTTATCTGATAATGGGTTAAATGCCACAGACTCTTCAAAAAACATTCAATCTGCACGTGAAAATTTCCAGGCAAAACCGTATGCGTTCTAAGAAAACATCTTATCAGGTTGGTTTATATTCTGAATTTCTGGTACGGTGGTTTTTGCGTTTTCATGGATACCGTATATTGAAAAATCGTTATATCACCGGAAAAAACACTAATCGTGCAGAAATAGACATTATCGCACGACGTAAAAATACTATCGTTTTCATAGAAGTAAAATCACGAAAAACCGTAACCGCAGCATGGGACGCAATCACACCATATCAATCAGCAAGATTGCGTCGTGCCGCAGAAACATTTTTAATAAATAATCATTGGGTTGGCGATGCCAGATTTGATGTTATTGTTGTTTGTGGGCATAAAATATATTGGGCAAAAAACGCGCTTTAATTTTTTATAACCGCACTTTTTATCAAAGTGACATCTTCTTTGATTCCATCTATTTTTAATTGTAATTGTCCGATACCAGATTCCAAAATAGTGGTTCTATTTTCCAGCGCAGTTATACGTTGATTTTGGCGTTCCAATTCTGTCAAAGAAGAATCTTGGCGTGCAATCCAATAAATCACCCCAAAAACAAAAGCGATTAAAAACCAACTATCGCGCAAGATATCTATTAAATTAAAAATTGTTTTTTCTTTTTGCATTTTTTATTCATAATAATTTACCACATTGATTTATGTTGGATTATTACCCCTTGATATCAAAGTTTCTATTTGATGCACCAATGCGTTTTGCGCAGCCCACCATCTTAATTCATCATTTGAAACATTTGGTCCAAAAATGCGTTCTATGGTCATAGAACGCAAATGTGTCAAAACTTGTTTTCCTGATGCCCCTGCAAAGGTGCGTGCATATTCTTTTTCTATGTCTGTCATTTTTATTTATTCCCCGATGTTTGATGATAATTCTTCGTGTGCCATCTGTGCAATTGGTGCCATATATTTTAATTCTGCATCACTATGCAAAGATATTTTATCTATTAACCCGCGTCTTGATAATATTTGCAAACCACGTTCGCACATTGGTTTTATAAATTCATGCAATAACCGTCCGTATGTCGCCCCTAAAATTCTTATCATATCTGAATTGCGCGCTAATATCTCCGTTGCAGTCATTTCTTTGTCCGATAATAATCCCAATCTGTCTGCCAATAATGTATGTCTGATTCTTTCACGTAAATCACGTAAAACAATTTGAGAAACATCAAAATCAGCACCACTGGACAATGGTGTTAATCCGGAACTGCCCACAGCTTTGGGGATAATAGCCCCCGGGGTTAGATTTATATTTGATAAATTGATAACACCATCATCATCGGCCTGCCAAATACCACTTACAGCAATAGTCGCATTTTTCAAAACTAATTCCACAACTTTGTTTGCTGTCTTTATATCAGGCAAAGCACGTAAAACTGGACCACGACCGTATATTTCACCACTTACCAAAGACCAGCGGAAAATTATGTATGGATTTGTTTCAAATGTTCCACGCGCCACAATATTATTTTCAAAATCACCGCCAATATCTAGCCATGCTGTAAAATCCTGTCCAATCAAAGATTGAACTAATTTGACTGGCGTTTGCGGATTGTTTTTTAATGTATCACGTAAATTATTCGGTAATGTTATATCTGGATATTTTTCAACTATGTCGCACAGTGGTAATGAAGTAGTATGAAAAACCGCGCCTGGTAACAAAGCGATATCTGTCATCGGAATCGCTGTGAAAGAAAATGCAGAATCTGCACCAATTGGATTTTCAGCCATAAATAAACAAGCTGTTCCCAAGACTACTAAGTCCGTATAACATTGATGAATTGTTGTATAAAAATTTGAATCATTTAAATGTGCACGTAATACATTTGTGGCTATTTCTGCGTTCGGTGATAAATCGCTTTCACGAACCAGATTTATCCACAAAGATTCCGGCGGAGTTAACAACGAATACATTGATGCAGATAGACTTTCCACTGCATCAGATGCCGTTGCATCGAACAAAGTTGATGAATCTGTATCATCTGTTGGAATTGTGTATCGCATCGCTGTTTTCCAACGATTAAGCCATACTTCCCGTTCGTCCAACGCACGTTTATATAATTGCATAAGATTTTTTTGCATTTCATTTTTCCTTTTGATTTAGTTATATTTTGAATTCTGTGTTCGCTTTGATTAAACTGACATTATTTACCAAAGGTCTTATCGGAGATGGCATCATTGATAACGCCCCCGCCACAGCATCTAATCCATCATCGTGTTCCATTGACCCAATTGGCGAAAAAGCCAACATTTCCGACAATAGCATTGTTTGCTTTATCCGATTGTGCATAAACAATCGCCCCGAAGATAACATCGGTTCAAAAGTATTAAGAATTCTTGTTTCTTTCTTTACGTGATTAGAAATTTGTATCACATTGATTGGTATCTGATAATTATCTGCAACACGATGAATTATTTCTGGTAATGCATTGCCTATACCGTTTATTTCGATACCTATGCGATAAGTTCTGTGTTTTTGCATAAATTTAAGAACATATTCACATTGTGTAGCCAATGGATGAATATCTTCTTCGTCTGTCATCATATACGCTATATCGTGAACAAAAGCATTTTTATTCTTGTCATCACGATATATTAAAACACAAACACTGCCATCTGATTTATTGTGTCCCAAAGACGGATCCCAGTATAAACAAAAACCCGTAATGTTGTGTTCCCCGATTCGTGCATACCGAATATCAAAATCATCATCGTAAAAGTGTAAAGCCCCTGGATCCAAACATATTTTTTCTTCGTCAACATATTCCAACATCATCTGGGCTGAAAAATGTCTAGGGCCGACAATTTTTTCCAATTCATGAATTTTTTCAATCGGAAACATTTCAGGCCACGCCGAATTTCCGGCACTATCCATTATCGGTATTTTCAATTGTTTATAGCCGTTCAAAAAAGGTATTGAATTATTAAAATTTTCGTTTAATCTAATGGACATGGACTTTACTCCGAAGACTTTACCTACTAATCTAGAAGCAGAACAGGCTGTTCTGGCCGCGGTTTTGATGGATAATCGCGCTTTGGAATCCGTATCTGAATTTTTGTTACCCGAACATTTTTCTCACCCCGCCCACCAAGAAATTTATAAACTGGCGTTGCGTCAATTTTCAGCCGGTATCCCGTTTGATATAATCACCGCAAAAACATATCTTGAACAACAGGGGGTTTTAGAAACTGTTGGTGGGGTTGATTACCTGACTAAATTGGCATCTGCCGGGGCAACGGTGGTAAATGTTGAACATTATGGTCGCATCGTTTTTGATAATGCACGTCGTCGTGATTTAATTGGTCTGGGACAAAGCATTATTGATGATGCCTATACCGAAGATTTGGATAAACCTGTTGATTCTCAAATTGAATCGGCGGAACAAAAATTGTTTAATCTGGCATCTACTGGACAATCCGAACAAAATATGGTGTCCTTGGCTGATGCGTTAAGGGGCGCCTTGCAAGAAGCAGAAATTGCTTATAAAGCGGACGGAAATTTATCCGGATTAACCACTGGGCTTGATGAATTAGACAAATCAATCAGTGGACTGCATCATTCGGATTTAATCATTATTGCTGGTCGTCCGGGTATGGGTAAAACAACATTGGCGATGAATATCGCTTTTAATGCTGCTAATGCCATATATAACGAACGCGCAAACAAACAATACAAAGGTGCGGTTGTATTTTTCAGTCTTGAAATGTCGAATCATCAATTGGCCGCACGTGTATTATCTTCACAATCAAAAATACCCGCTTCACACATGCGCGAAGGTAATTTGACTGACGAAGATTTTATGAAGATGTCTGAATATTCTAATGCTTTGTCTAAATTACCTTTGGTTATTGATGATACGGCGGATATGTCTGTACCTATGATAAAAACCCGCGCTCGTCGTATTGCGCGCAGATTTAATGGTATTGCGTTAATAGTCATCGATTATTTGCAGTTAATGAAATTACCTGGCGGTAAAAACACTGATAATCGTGTCCAAGAATTATCTACTATAACCCGCGGATTGAAAATTTTAGCCAAAGAATTAGATGTTCCTGTTATTACACTGTCCCAGTTATCACGCAGTGTTGAACAACGCGACGACAAACGTCCTATATTATCAGATTTGCGCGATTCTGGTTCTATCGAACAAGATGCGGATATTGTAATGTTCACCTATCGCGAAGAATATTACCTTAATAACCGTTCACCCGAAAATCGTCTATCGGGTAATGCCCCCCAGAAAGTAACTGAAAACTGGCAGGCTCGTCTTGATAGGTCGCGTAACAAAGCAGATATTATCATCGCAAAGAACCGTCATGGAAAACCAGAAACTGTGCACTTAGGTTTCTTTGGTGAATATTATCTTTTTGATAATTTGAATCAGTTTAATCCACAACAGATATCTGGCGACAATAATTTTAATGTGCAATACACCAATAATCCTGAACCGGAAAATCAACCAATTGTTGATATAAATGACATTCCGGACGATATTATTTAATATTTTTCTTGCCAAAGTCAGAAATTTTGACTATCATTTTGTCAACATATTCCAAGGAGACAATATATGGCACAAGAAGAAATCATTTTTCCAAATAACATCCGTAATATTCGCGCAGCCAAGGGCATGAAAATGACTGAATTGGCGCGTCGTGCTAATTTATCATTATCCGCAGTGTCAAAGATTGAAAAAGGTGTCAGACGCCTTAATCAAAAGCAATTGTTAAACGTTTGCACAATATTGGGTTGCAGATTGTCTGATATATTTATCCATGAATCAGATGCTGTTGCTGACCAATGGCAAACAGAAATCAAACGCAGATTAACTGATAACGAAGGCAGCGGATTAAAGGTGTTTGGTTCTGGATTGCGTAAAATTCGTCAGCGTTCTGAAAAAACTATCGCTGAAACAGCCAAGGCCGCAAATATGACATTATCTGTGTACCATAAAATAGAGGTCGGTCAACGCGAAGTTTACGAAGATGAAATCGACGTTTTGGCTAAGACATTCGGATACACTGCATCGCAATTATTTGATGAAATTGCAAAGTTATATAATGCCGGTGAATTGACAAAGCAGATTAACAAAGTCAAAGAGCGTGTTAAGTCCGTTTTAGAACCTGAAAATCCGATATCGGGATTGGACGTCCACGGTGGATTATATGGCGCTCAATTGTATGATAATGCACGTAAAAAATTGGTTCCTGTATTCGGAAAACCAGATGGCAAATCCATCAAATTGAAAAAATCCGATGAAACCATGATTGTTGCACCTGTTGCTTTGGAAGGTGTAAGTGGTATTTACGCGGTTATCCCAAATTCTAAACGTGTCGGCGGATTTATCCCGGAAACAGCGTATGTTTTCGTTGATGCTAATGCTACACCTGTTGCTGGGGATTTAGCGGTGTGTATTGATGCGGATTTTTCACAAATGAAATCTGATGAATTAGTTGATGCACAAATTGCTGTTGTTCGTCAAGATTCACACGGTAAAATCTATGGTCACGTATCTAATCCAGAAGAAAAAGTCATTTATAAAACGATGCACAAAGTTATAATGATTGTCATGAAATAGGATTATTACCAGGAGGGATTATCATGCAAGAACAACCACATACTGTTGCACAACGTTTATTGAACCTTTATCGCCAGGCACATGTTATAAACGGTGGCTGGGCTGCTGTGAACAAAGTTTTAATTGCCGAATCTGACGATGAACAGGTAGTTGAGGCACTTGAAAAGTTACCTACGGGTAAACGCCTTATGGATCATATAAAAAGTTTACGTGAAGGAAAAACCCCGATGGATACTATTGATGATGATTTTTTACCATACGGTGGTTTATTGGCACGTCAGGACAACAAGATATCGTTGGATAAATCAGAAATGGACGAATTGAAAAACGCCCTTGATAATCTGAAAATAACCCCAGAAGGATTAAAAAAGATTAAACAACTGCCTTTTGTCCGAAAATTTGGCAACAACTGGGCAGAAGATATTAAATCCGCGATAAGTGGTGACGATAGTTTGTTGGCCAAGTGGGATAATGTTGTGCGCGCAGAAAAAGCATATCAAATGTGGGATTCTGCTAAACAACTGATTTCTGAAACATTAACCGAACGCAATCGCGCACAGATTCAGGCTGATATGCCTGAATTTGAAACTTATTTGCCTATGTTTGGTGAAGCAGGAAATGAAGTTTTAAAGAAATTGCGAACATTTATATCATCATTAGCACAAACACCAAAATCCGCCGCCGAAGAAGCAGAAGCCCAAGATTAGATTTTATAAATCGTGTCTTTTGTATGCGGTGTTCCTATGTAAATCATTGTCCCATGTGGTGATAAAATAAAATCCAGTTCTCTTAATCGTTCGCGCAAATTTATTCTTTTTTGTTGCGTGTTGCATGTATTTGGAACCTCTACGTCATCACAGATTATTAAATCGGAACGCATCCCGGTAATATTGCCCGATATTCCCTGACAAATAACAGATGGTTCACGAATTCCAACGGGACGTTTTATAGTTATTTTATGGGTTCCCCACTCTTTTTTTACTTCTGGCAGAATCTCGACACACCACGGGTGATTTTCCAATATGTTTTTAATATGCGATACCATACGAGATGCCAAACCTGATTCTGCTGATAATATCAATATTCTGGTTTCTGGACGATGATACAATACACATGCAGCAAAAACCCCGACAACAGTTGATTTCCCAGAATGCCTGAATGCGTTTAATAACCCGCGATGTGGTTCATTATTTAACACATCTGTTAAAAATTGTATTATCTGGTAATGATGTTTTGGTGTTTGAAACCCCAATATTTTATTCCAAGCATCCAAAAAATTATAAACTTCCGTAATCGTCACTGTTTTCATTGTCTGCCGCTTCGGTTACAGAACCATAATCATTTATCAAATTTGGTAATGCGCTATCCAAAACATTTAGTAAATTATTATATAAACCCAGAACAGAACCACCAGAAAGTTTATCTTCTATTAAACTTAACGTATAATCAATTTTTGATAATACCGTATCATGAATATTAGCCCATTGTGACAAATCTATGTTTACGTTCTGTAAATCCTGAAAAGCAGATAATAAAAAATTAAAATCAGAATTTAAATCTTCGGGGTCTATTTTTTCAGTCGTCTGATAATCAATTGTCCGCGACAAAGAAATCTGACGAAAAATATCAATCTGAACTCCTGATTGTGGTGCAGTTGCAAAAACTACTAGTCCCCCTGAAAAATCATTGTTAGGATTCACATCATATTGCGTATTATCCAGCACATTACCGTTGATAGCGACTTTGATATCTGCATTTTGAAAAAAAGGAAAAGCAAAAGAATATTCTGTTTCGTTACCGTTTCCTGTATATGATATTTTATACATCTTTGCCCCCTATCCCGCTATTTTATCTATTCTGGACAACCAAGTTTTTACTAAATTTGTTTTTTTAGATTTAGTATTTCTTATCTTTTCCAAATTATTTTTATATTTTGTATCGTATGGTTCCGCGGTTTCATCACGCAGACGTTTTAATACGGCGTTTTCAGATAAACTATTTCCCATATTCCCTGTGGCGCCATATTTTGCACGTTGATTTGATAAAACTTTTTTTATCAAATTGTTTTTTGTTGATTCATCAGCAGCAATCTGAGCCAAAATCTTTTGACGTTCATTTTCTGCATTTTTTTTAGATTCTTGGTAATCCAAAACTTTTGTCACATCGGATACAAGTTGTCCCATAAAAAATCTCCTTTTGTTTTTTTATATTAAATACCAACCGTCCACAGTCACAGATAGTATTGTTGTTGGCAATTGTTCACTGCTAGAAATTGTCCACAAAGCGTTCATTGTCTCGTTTTCTGTGCCGAACAAATTCATTGTTAAATCCCCGGTATATCCGGAACTATTTTCATCATATTCTGAATTTGGTATTTCCATACGATAACTGTTCACGAATACTGTTTTGGTATTCATCATTCGCACAGATATCTTACGCGCTCGTAATTTTTTGGGACAATGTCCGTTTATTATCATTGGAAAAGCCGACATTTTATACGAAAAACCATATTCGCCTGCATCGTTTAAACAATCTTTATCGAATTTTTCCAACGAATAACTATTACCACGTTTTACAATTACATATGTCGCATTATCCAGAACGCTTACATACAAGAAATCGCCATCTGTTTTATATCTTGCCCACGCAGAAATATCTTGATTTGGATATTTATTCAAAACACTAATCGTGCCATCGTTCATAACTATAAATAATTGATGAGTATTTTGGTTATAAGCTATGCTGGTTGGATTGTTAATCAAATGTTTTGAAAATCCGCATAAATCTGTGGCACTATAATTTTCACCCAGTGCATCTAAATCAAGTTCACGAATATCTTTGCCAGATTGCGAAACGAATACAGTCCGCGATTCAATTTGTTGTGGTGGTAAATACCTATTTGCGATACTGCCTATGGATGTATGCTGTTTTATATTAACATTTGATGGTGTTAACGGCGAATTAGAAATTGCCCATTCACCCACAGACGTCAATATCTGCAATTTATCACTGCTGACAATAGTGCATATTTGATGGTGTTGTGCAGATAACAAAGTGATATAAATTGCTTCGTCATCAAGTCCTGTGCCGGCATCAAAATTGTAATAGTCACCAACTTTTGACATCCAAATAGAGCTTGGCGCGTAACGTGTTCCACCAAATACCAACCTGTTTTGATGAAAAGATACACATGCGGGCCAACCACGTTTTGTATTGAAAGCGCCTTCGTACCAATCATATATTGCGGTTCCTGGAAATGAAAAATCACCATTTGTATAAACTATCGCAACCCTGGCACTTTGTACAGTCGATATAACCCATTGTTTTCCATTTACATATAAACTTTCCCCGACAGCGTTTTGGGTCCAAAAATCTACATTAGTCGTAAACGTTGCATAATTATTGTCAATATTGCTGCTGGTTATGGTAATTGAAACACCGTCTGCATCATCAAACCGCATAAAAGGCATATTTGCACCGGCTTCGGAATTTGCACTGAAAGTGAATTGTTTTATATTAAATCCATCTGCATTTTTAGTTAATACACGCGGTCTATAATCTGGATGCACGAAAAAGATGTCATTAAATCTTTGCGCATATTGCAATTTAGATAAATCCGCACGATACCATGGTGTATTAAGCGTAGTTATTTTTACATCATTACTATAAATATCCATAGTCAAATTCGATATAACCAGTAAATATTTTTCTGATTCTGTTATTGGAAAAGGAACGATAATTGCACCATTATATGAATCGCCTATTTTTTTTAATCCGCATCTGCGTGTTAATCCCCCAGATTCCAAAACATCCATATTTTCCAATTGTGATAATCCATTGATATTATTCGTGGCATAAAATTCAGGCGAAACTTCACCATAAGAAAATAAATTCTGTGTTTTTAAAAAATTTCCCATATTTGCCCCCTGAATTTTAAAATCTTGAACTTATCAAAGAAAAATTATCTATATTTGATGCATTAGATGTTGTGCTATCTATAAATTTTGCAGATTGGTATTCTGATTCATACAAAGCCGTCATCATTTTAAACACGTTAATATCACCAGTTAACGGGATACAAAATTCCATGGCTAATTTTGTTGCAACCAGTGTTGCAAAATATCCTGGGAATACTTCTGGTTCTGTTTTTACTATTGCGATGATTTCTGTTGTATCACCATTTGCATTTATTTTATTTCCGTTTATTTGTCCGTCGCATTTTATGATACGTAAAACATTTGCAGGTATTACAAAATCATCATCTTGATTTTTTATTAAATTTATAGTTTGTGTTGCAAATCGCCACGGAAAAGTTGAAAGCAAAGTATCAACAATCGGGTCAAACAAAGTGCGTGCCAATTGTGCTGTTGCAGAATCTTCACGCAAAGATTGAATCGGTTTTTCACCTATTTTTATCAAAGCCATTGAACATAAATCTATTTTTGTAAACATTTTTATACCTATTAAAAAAATGAGGTCGCACAAAGGCGACCCGTTTATATATAATCAAGAACGTTTATTAAGACAAAGCACCAACTGTAATTGCATCATCCGAAACAGTTAACACTTTGATTGTTGTTCCATTTGATCCGTTAATCAATATGATATCACCAGTATTCATCAAAGATTTTACACTAGCAAAATACCCAGACGCAGTAATCGTTGCAATTGTTGCGCTTTCTTTATAGTGCCACAATGTGAAACCATTTGCATACGCAATCACAGATAAATTTTTATTTTGAAATGCCATTTATTTTTCCTTTTGGTTTATAATTTTTTAAGCGGCATCATCATCGCATTTGATACGAACAATACCTTCTGCATCAATTAACACTGCACCTTGGGACATACTGTTGCTGATGAAATGCGCAGCACGTTCACCATGCCAAGTAATATCTGTTTTAACTTCTTGACCGCAGGCATGACCAATACTGGATGCGTGATAAATAAAGCAATCGCGATCATCACTATTCGCCAAAGGTAACGAATTACACAAAATCCAGTTAATACCCAACCATCTTCTGGATTCACAACCATCAACTAATGGCGTTGAACCACCAACATAATCTGCGGAAACAAATTCGTTCATTGACATCAATTCATTCCACTGGTGTACCCCAACGACAGCAAATCTGCGACCATCATCTGGAACATCGTTGGTATTCAATTTTTCAACAGCGGACATAATTAACGCTTTGGTCAAACCTGTTGAATAATCACCAACATATTGTGTAGCATTGTTCATCGCTGCGATAATCAATTCATCTGTTTTGCGACCCAAAGCATATGCCCCAGCAGACGCAACAACACGACGTTCATCAACGTTAGTTTTCAATTCATCCAAAGCATCAACCCAATCACCCGCGTAATAATCTTGCAAAATGCATTCAACTGGCGTGTGGTTCAAATTCATCACAGGAACAATTCCATGACGAGATTTCGTACTTGCAATACCTTTACCAACTTTTTGAAAAGTTGTAGAAGTCCCAACAACCCCAGATTTACTGCGAATTGTGGAACGTAATTTTGTGCCCATTTGCTGATAAGCTAAATGAACATCTGCTTCAAATTGTTTTATAAACACTTGATCTACAGACAAAGACATAAAAAATCCTTTTGTTTTAAGTAAAAATGAAAACCTGAAAAAAACAGGTACCGAAATTTTGAATAATGGTTATGCGAAAAATTCGCGCCATAAAAACAAAATAAAAACGGGTCCACAAACGGATTATCCAATAAAAAATTCAGTTAGACATAAAAATCTAACTGAAAAATTTATCAAAAAACCCCAAAAATATTTGGGGTTAATAAAAATCATACCTGATAATGTATAAATTTATTATTTTTTCTTTACTACTTTCTTAGCAGCTGGTTTTTTTGCAGGTGCTTTTTTAGCAACTGGTTTCTTAGCTGCAACTTTTTTTACTGCTGGTTTTTTAGCAGCTGGTTTCTTGGCAGCAACTTTTTTTACTGCTGGTTTTTTAGCAACTACTTTTTTAGCAACAGGTTTCTTAGCTGCAACTTTTTTTACTGCTGGTTTTTTAGCAGCTGGTTTCTTGGCAGCAACTTTTTTTACTGCTGGTTTTTTAGCGGCTGGTTTTGCAGCTGGCTTTGCAGCAGCTTTTGTGCAACCACATTTTTTCTTAGAACCAAAGAACATAATTCTCTCCTTTTAAGTTTTTGGATAGAACAAAATCATTTTGTTCTTGATTCTTATTTTATATGAAACAAATAAAATAGTAAAGAATAAAAGTTAAAAATTATTTTTCTGAATATAATTTTTTAAAACCATTTTCTATTTTACGAACATATTCTGGGTCTTGGTCGCGCCAATATTTTGGATCTTTCATCATATTGCGCAAATCATCATCTGTTAAATTTTCTGCGACATTTTTATCAGTTAAAATTTCTGGTTCAAATGATTGCATCATCTTATAGATACCTTGTATTCCCTGGGGTGTAGAGCATAACTCTTCAAAAGCAGATGCTGGTAAAAAACGTTCACCAAATGCATTTATTTCTTTTAATGCATCATTCATTTTTTGTGTTGAACCAAAAAAATTTTTTAATTCATTAATCGCATTTGTTTGTGATTGTAATTCAAATAAATTTTTCAAAGTTGGTTGTAAAAATTTTTCTGCAATGTCATAAATTTTTTCAACTTGTTTCGAAGTCAAACCAATTTCATGAAATTGATTGCGCACCGATTCGTCATCAAACAATGCATTAACAGGATATTCAGATGCATCATCAGGCACACCAATAGCACGATTAAATTTTTGTTTCGTTGTGTCATCGCTATCATCAGACGGTACTGATACCATTGTTCCCATCTTTTTTTCAAGTTCACAATATGATTTAACCAACGCAGATGTATTTAATTCACCATTATCGTCTAGAAATTTTTCTGGAATTTGTTCCATTATGTTTTCCTTTGTTTGAAGATTCTTGTTTTAAAAAATAAATTCCACCCAGTGTGAATATTGTTTGTAACATTGTAAAGATATCTTGTTCACCAACCAGATATGCCCCCAATGCTGATACAATACCTATGGTGGAAATCACATACGTTTTGCGTCCTGATAAATATCCACCTTTGATTATCTTGTTCATAATTTTTCCTTTTGCGATTAAAGATAAAAAAGTAAATCATCAAATTCTGCAATATATCCCCGTGATGTAGCCCAATCAGGCATTACATTTGTATGATGAAAATTTGTCGCACCAAACACACAATCTGGTAAATTTCCATGCATCATAGTATTGATAACACGTAGACACATTTGAAATTTTCTATCATCTGCGGAAACATTTAAATATTGATTTAGTTCAGATGTTTCTGACATCGATTTAAAAATATTTTTATCGTTCGCGATATTATCAAATGATTTATTATATTTAATATGAATATTATAAATCATAGATGCCATTGCTTCGACCGTGCGCAAAGATTTTGCCAAAGTTTCCGCATATACAATCCGTGCCAATTTATAAGATACTATTTTTGTATCATCTTGATTTTTTATCAAAGTTAGTTGCATATTTGCCCCACTTTTTTTATAAAAAAAAACGCACATATAAAATGTGCGTTAAATAAAATCAGAATAAAAAAATCCGCACAACGTGCGGACAGAATCTCTATTCTTGATGGTTCGTATTATATCACAAAATAACATCAAAGTCAAGACTATTTACTTTCATAATTCAGCACCATATATCAAAATGTCTTTATTACCATCGTTCAACACCAAAGCGCCACTATTATCCAAGCCGATCATTTTTACTTGTTTAGTGCGATATTTTATTTCTTGATTTATTCCAACGGCTAAATCCTGCCATCGTTCACGCACTTTTTCAAAATCAGCATTTCGCCACAAATCAATTTTTTTTATCAACATACTTAACAATTCTTGCATAGAAACCTTTACAAAATCGTTCATTTTTGCAGTTTGATATTCCAGCAATTTTGGTGCATGATTCACATCAATACCAATACCAATAATGACAAAATTTTTATCATATTCAATCAAAATTCCGCTTACTTTTTTTCCATCAATTAAAATATCATTAGGCCATTTTATTTTAGGTTTTACCCCAAAATAAATCAAAGTTTCAGCCACAGCCACAGCAATAGAATACGATATTTTCGGATCGTATCGTTTTATTTTATAAATAAAACTAGCGTATAAATTACCGCTATGCGAAATCCATTTGCGACCATATCGTCCATGTCCAGATGTTTGAGAATTCGCAACTATAACCGTTTTATCAGTTGCGGTATTATTCGCAATTAAATCGTGCGCCCAAATTTGAGTGCTGGGGATTTTATCCAAAGAAATCAATTTATATGCGACCAATTTTATATTTTCCATTTACATTTTGTATAAAATCGTGTCCGTAAATTTTTCGCAATTGATATATAGCATTTTCCACTGCATGTGTAGCGACCCCAGGCATCACCCCAATAGATTTTTTTAATTCAACCATATTCTCGTTTGGATTGTTATATAGTGATACGATTATTTTACGTTGCAAAGCGGGCAATACAATATCTTTGCCAAAAACAGCACGAATAACATCAGTATTATTCACAGAATTAAAAATAATATTTTTTAAATCCATAACCGAAATCGGTGCGGTTATATTAGATGTATCAAAAACCACGTCTGCCGCGTTTTGATTATCAACTATAACCGCCCCCAAATCGGCAAGAATTTGTTTCCAATATTTATCCGACGTATAAATTTTTATATTTTCGAACATAGTTTTACAATAGCCCATTCTTGGCCACTGTGCAACTTTTTATTATGTTATTACATAACGCGTTCTGGGGATGGGATAAATTTGGTAAAATCTTCCAAAGAAGCACCGGTTGATGCTAATATTTTTGAAATGCTATTAGTGGACGGCCATCTTGGTTGTCCCTCTTTGGACCAGCGTTTACTTCTATTAAACGTCGTTGGATCCAAACCGCTACATTTCGCAAGACCAGAGCAAGACATGTGATGTTCCATTGCAAATTTTTCTATTGCGCGCCATACATCTTCATGTGTCATTTTTATTTCTCCTATTATGTTTAGTTTCCCAATCCATATTCTAATTATAGTTGTTTGTTTGAATATATTCAATCCTTAAAACATTGTTTCTTTTCCTATCATAGAAATCCGATAATTTTATCCAAAAAAATTTTTTTGACAAAATGCTTGACAAATCATTTTTTGTGTATTATATTTCGATTCGTCAAAGGGGTTAAACCTATTTGACCAGATGCCAAGCGTCTGCGGGCCCAGAGTTTTCAGACTCCCTCCTACATTCTCTCTCCTCTGGACTTTGGGCCCAAACAAAAGTTTAGGATGCCTAATTTCTTTTTCTCCTTTCCTTCCTTTCAGGGCATCCGGAAAAACACTGCCAAACGGCGGTGTTTTTTTCATGTTTCAAAATCCCCTTGCATCAAAGTTTATATATTTGATAATATCGATTCGTCGGGGGATTTCTCTGACTGGGTGTGAGAACCCACAAACAAGCAGGCGTCCGATAAGAAAGTGGACGTAAAAAAACTCCAACTTATGTATTGGGTTGGAGGGCTCGTGAATAATGGCGACACTTTCGTCGTATCAAAATAAGCGGCACAATTTCCTGTTTGAATTGTTCTCAACCTCCAGCCACCCTAATTTCCCGGTGGTTTTTGTTTGCACAAAAGGAGGAAAGAAAAAAATGAAAAAAATTATAATTTTATGTTTCGCGTTGTTTGCAACCGCTGCAATCGCACATACAATTGACTGGTATGTTGACGGACAAATCTATCAAACCACATCTTGCGAATCGGGCGACAGCATAACGCCACCAACCCCACCAGCAAAATACGGATATACATTTCGTGAATGGCAAAGCTTTTCCTGGATAGAATACATTGAATCAACAGGAACACAATGGATTGACACGGGTTTTATAGCAAATGGCGGTATGATTTTGGACGCCAAAGCGATGCCAGTAGATGGAGAAATGTATATTGGTAGTGTTGATGATAGCGGTATTGCAACTCTGGCTGCTTATTCACGTAATTTAATATCGTATACAGGGGGCAGATATTACCCGCAAAAAATGGATAATTATGAAGTTAGTTATACTAATGCTGGCACAACACCTGCCGTGATTCATATAGATACTACAAGGACAAAGTTTTATTGTACTATCGACGGTAATTTAGTGGTTGATACTACGACTGGGGTATTACAAAATCAAACAACTACTGTAAAATTAAGTTTTTCTGATTACTCGCAATCCGTAAAGAAAGGTAGATATTATTACGTACAAATCAAAGATTCAACTGGTACCCTTGTTCGTGATTTTGTCCCTGCTAAACGCAACAGCGATAATGTCGTTGGTATGTATGACACTGTGTCGCGGACATTCTTCACGAACCAAGGCACAGGTGATTTTGTTGCGGGACCAACATTGGAGGGTGGCGAATAATGAAACGATTATTTTTGTTATTTGGTTTTATTGCACAACCAGTGTTTGCTGAGATGATATGCGAAGATGCAACATTGTATGACGCGGTATACGAAATAAATTCATATACATGCCAATCGGGTGAATTTTTGCCGGCAAATACTTTGGGATGTCGCACATGTCCAAGCGGTGCAACTTGCGTTGGCGGAACATTTAATTTTAATCCAAATATTTATCAAGGATTGGATTTTCAAAGTATTTCAAACACAACTTTGAATAATGTTTGCGCTGACAATTTTATTAATGAATTGGCGGCAATATATGAACCAAATCAACACACTTGCGGTGCGGGTTATTATATGCCCGCAAATTATGATGGCTGTACACTGTGTCCGGCGGATTCTTATTGTGTTGGCGGAACATACACGTTTAACGAAAATATCGCACAGGGTGCGGTGTCGTGTGCGTCTGGACTATTTGCCCCGGCGGGTATGTGGGAGGCCGCACAATGCGGACGCATTCTGCATGTGGGTGACGGATTCGTATATTTGCGCGCAACCAAGAAAACTTCACCATCTCTGCACCTGGATTTAGACCATGACGGCGTCGCAGATTATTTCGGCAATATGACAACATTTGACATTCCGATGTCGCGCGATACACAACGTAAATTAAAGGTGCGATACAATAACACAACCTATTCAATTTACGATGACAGTGTGGAATTGAATAAGTATCAGAACTGATAGGTTTGCAAACAGCGTCATGAAGTTTCTCTTGGACGCAAGAGAGAAAAGAACCCAAGACCGTTTTCCCCTTGGGCTTTTTTTTACCCCCCTCCCGTCTCCGACGGCACTCCCCCGGTGGGGGAGAATTTATACCACACCCCGCCCGTTGGGCACCCCTCTCTAGAGGGGAACTTTTGCTCTCGCCTCCACTGCAAAGATTCTGCCCCTATGGGGAAGTGCCTCTTAAAATGCAAAACAATTATTTTTCGAACACACTGAAAATTTCCCAATGCGATGAACCGATGAATTGGTCCACAGGAATTGCAACACTCATCTTATATCCACCGCGTTCTAAAATTATTTGGTCGCGAATAAAACTATTCGGATTGCAAGAAATATAAATCACACGCTTTACATCAGATTTTGCAATTTCTTTGCTTTGCGCCATTGCGCCCGCGCGTGGTGGATCCATTACTATTACATCATATTGATTTAAATTTTTCGCACTTAATGGATTTTTGAATAAATCGCGTTTTATGCCATTACCAAAAATATCAAAACCTGTTGCATTTGTCGCAAAAGTAAAATTTCCCAGTCCACAAAACAAATCAACAACTTTTTTTGCACTATTTACATATTTAACGACCATATCACGCAAGATTTTTTCGGTTTCAATTGTTGGTTGCAAAAAGGCGCCCGTCGGATATTTCACTATTTTTTCATCAAATTTTATTTCAGGTTCCATGTATTGGCGCACTATTTTATCATTCCATGAAAAACGAATTATCGACGACGGTAATTTATCCACCGCTTTTTTAAAATCAGCATTATAATAAGGCACCGAACTGGATACACCAACATCAATGCCATTTTCACATTTTGTGATTAATACACCGCCAGCACCAACCCACGGCAGTTTTGATATATCCAATAACACAGAATTTATTTCAGGCACCAATCCCGGACAATTTTTTACATCAACAATATCTTTTGTTTTATTTTTAAAGAAACCAAAATGTCCGTCACCAAACGCAAAATCTGCACGACGTCGTGTCCCCGGGATACCCCAAATTGGTTTATCAGTAAATTTTATCTTTGGTAATTCAGATATTTTTTCATCGTGATATGAATCATTTGTAAAATCATATTTACAACCGCCACAAATGTTTACCAAAGGACACTTTGCCATAATCAATATACCTCTTGCCGGCATTTTAACATAAATTCTGTCTTGATTCCAACTAGTTTTGAAACTATCATATAATTATGACAAAAAACACAGACAAAAAGATTGCTTTGTTCGCGGGCGCGCTGTCGTTGCCGTTTTTGACACGTGATATATTACGCAAAAACGGATGGGACGTGTATGTAATCGGATTAAAAAATTTTTATGACAAAAAATTAAATCCTGATTTGGTTATACGCGTTGGCGGTGGTGGAACTGCTGCGCGGGAATGCAAAAAGCGCGGCATCAAAAAATTAACTTTTGTTGGCGCATTGGGACATATAAATTTGTCGGATATACGACCTGATTTGTGGTCTATATCTGTATTGTTAAGTGTATTAAAACATCAACGGGGGTATGATTCTATGGCTGTTGCATTTACCAAGGCTTTGGAAAAACGCGGGTACGAAATTGTCGCCGCCCAAGATATAGCGCCAGAATTGACTTTTGAAAAACCGGGCATACAAACAAAAATAAAACCTGCCAAATCTGATGCACGTGATATAGAACGCGCGATTCAGGTTTCTCATACAATCGGGAACGAAGACATTGGCGCATCTGTGGTGGTTGATAAACAGGTTGTCGCTGTCGAAGCCGCCGAAGGCACCGCGCGTATGTTGGAACGTGTCGTTGAAATGCGCAAAAACCGTAAAAAAACGGGCGGTGTTTTTGCGAAAATGACTAAGCCGGGTCAGGATTTACGGATTGATATCCCCGCCATAGGTGTTGACACAGTTCGCGCCGTTGCTGCCGCAAAATTACACGGAATTATTGTCAATGCAAAAACTTGTTTTGTGATTGACCGTGATGCAGTAATTGCCGCTGCTAATAAAGCAAAAATATTTATCAAAGCGATATAAAAATAGCTATGAACAAAGGCGCAGGATTGTTACCTGCGTTTTTTTATTTGTGTAAAAAATTATACTATGCTATAATATCCTTGCCGATAGGTATTCTGTCGGTGGGGTTTGAAAGCCCTTGCACAAAGCGTCAACCAAGCGACGCGTTATACGTCGTTTTTTGATGAAAAATACTCTCCTGGTATAAACAAATGACCAGGAGGGCGGTAAAATATTCAATATACTGCACAATACTTTGTGATTGCTTTCAACCTCCTGGCCACCTGAACATCTTCGGTGGTTTTTTCTTTGGAGGAAAAACACATGAAAAATTTGTTATTTGTTGAAATATTGTTTGCGGTATTTATTGCCAGTACCGCATATTGCGCAAAAATGCCACCTGGGAGAATTCCAGAAGAAAAACAACAACTTCAAAAAAAACAAACAGATTCAAAGAAAACACAAAACAAGAATCAAAAAGACTTAACCAACCAATCAAAAAACATAGAAATCGGGCAAAACGCATTACAAGGTGGGACAGTCGGTGCATTTGGTATCGGGGAAAAGCAACTGGTTCAAGGATTACACGAACAAGATGTCGACACAAAAACAGATGAAAAAATGACGGCATATATAAAAACTTTTCATTGTTCTTATGCAAATGGAAATTTTGTTAATGGGGGTGCTGAACCGATTGAATTACCCGGTGGTAATGATGAAACGTTTATAAAGTTAAGAGATGAATATTTTGCATTGGCCACAGATTTAAAAGAAAGAAAAGAAGCACTTGGGATGGCACCAGGACTTGAAACTGAAATAATCCAGAACAAAGCAACACTTGGGCTTTACGATGATGAAAATATCGGTATAAATGACGGTGTTTATGGTTCTATTTATCGTGCACAAATGGGCAATGAATCAGATAAAACAAAGATAAACGAAGAACAAGAAAAATCTGCTGAACATGTCAAAGGCGGAATTAGTGCAATCGTCACAGGAATCGTAACCAGTATCGGTATAAACACAAACACTAATCAAACAAAAGAAATAAAACCAAAGGAGAAAAATAAAAACGACAAAAAGACCAATGAACAAAACTCGAAAAAAACACAAACAAAACAAAAGGAGAAAAAATGAAAAAATTGTTTGTAATAGCAGCCCTGGTAGCAAATATTAACCCAATATGCGCAAATGCTGATTATGAGACTCCTGATGGATACCCATTAGAAAAAGCATCATATTTTTACTACGAAGACTGTGTCAACGAAAATCCAGATGAGAGAGTTGATTGCGTAATGGAAGACGAAACAGGCATAACGTGGGCGGTTGCACCATTTCCAACATCTGAACAAACAAGTAAAGTTTGGTCTGGTTTAGCTAAAGCATGGTCACAAATAGGAACAGGTAAAAAATTATATATTGATGACGCTGGCGTAAGAGAGTATATCCCTGGAGGTCCCGCTGGTGAAGTGATATACGAATATGAATTTCATAAATACAATGATTTTTATAACCAGATTGATTCTTTCTAACAAAAAACCGCCAAACGGCGGTTTTTTGTTTTATTTTTTATTATCTTACTTTTGCAAAATATCTTTGACGGTCACTTTAAAGACAACGTCTTTTCCCGCCAATCCGGGGACATAATTTTGTGGAAAAGTAATTTTGACATCGCGGCTTTCACCAATTTTCGCACCAACCAGTTGTTCTTCAAATCCCGGAACAAATTGACCAGACCCCAATGTCAAAGGATAATTTTCCGCGGTTCCACCGGCAAATTGCTCATCACCCAAAAATCCGGCAAAATCAATAACCACTGTATCACCATTTTGTGCGATATCTTTTGCATTACTTTCGCAACCAGTCAACATCAAAGCGCCGCACATAGCGACCATTCCAAACATTTTTTTCATATTTACCCCCACGGTTTAATCATTGTAAACACATCTGAATCCGTATTCACGCATTGTGGCGCCTTCGGATTCAATTCTGTAATCAAAAAAGGATGTTGGACGCATAACCTGACTTGACGGACGGTCATATACCATCACGATACTTTCCGCATTACGTCCACACACATGTTTCATTTCGTAATCCGCAACACGTCCCAATATAGTTCTAGAATCAGCATCAACATCAGTGCCATCGGCATTTTGCATCAAACGTAGACGCATTTCGCGAACATCGCTATCCCCCAAAAGAATTTCCACACGAACCATGGTTCCTTTGTATTCCTGCCATCTGGTTTCTTTTCGCGACGTATCCCAATGGTTTGCAATCTCTTCGCGTTCAGCCATTGTTTTTGGCTTATACGAATCGATGCCGGCATATTCATTCTGTGGCGTCATATAAGTCCCGGTTTGTTCATCATAATCAACCCCAGATGCGTCATATCCATAATCAGCTTCGGAATTATTATTTCCACCACCACCACATCCAGCCAGCCCGAACAGCAAGCATAAAACGTAAAAAATTGATTTTTTCATGGTTATTTCTCTTTCTCTGTTTTTTTTATTTTATCAAATAAACTTTTTTGATTCAAGCCACGATTTATGATAAAATAAAAACAATGTCAAACGTAGTTCTTGAATCTTTATTGAAACCACTCGAAGAATTTTATAAACCTTCGTTTGTGGAAGAAATCGCTATAAACCATGCTGGCGAAGTTTGGATGCGTGTGCACGGTGCAAAAATTCCGTGGGTTTCGTATAATGCTGAAATATTATCGAAACAGTATCTGGTTGATTTGATACATACTGTGGCAAATATTTATGAAAAGCCTTTTGAACCGATTCGTGGAATGCCGGTGGTGTATGCTACTTTGCCTGGGAATCACAGGTTTACCGCGATTGCCGGGCCAAATGTTCAATATGACGAACGTGATATTACTGGGGGGGTCGCGTTGAATATTCGTGGTGGTGGTGTCAAAGAAACAAGTTTTGAAAATTATCATTTGGCACGGGGCAAAAAATTATTACAAATAAAAACACGTAAGAATGCTCGTCCAGATGACCCATACGAACGTTTAATGTCCGCTATAAACGACGGCAGTCCTATTTTGATTAGTGGTGCCACAGCCAGTGGTAAAACAACGTTTTTAAACCACATGCTAACATTGATAGATCAAAACAGTCGTGTTATTACTGTCGAAGATGCGCGGGAAATTTCTGTTCCACAAAAAAATCGCGTCCATTTTATTTTATCACGCACAGAACAATTTAATGAATTTAATTATGCCAGATTATTAGATTTGGTTGTTCGTATGACGCCTGATGTTATAATAGGTGGCGAAATATCCACTGATAATGCTGCAGTGTTATGGGAAATGTTGGGAACTGGGCACGATCATTTTTATACTACGATTCATGCGGAATCCGCAGAGGCGGCATACGCAACTTTTGCGGACAGAATTTTACATACTCAACCCGCATATGACAGGTCTGATTTAATAGAAGAAATGAAAAAGAAGATTCGTGTTGTTCAACTATCGCGTGACGGCGCATTACGCGCAGTGACCGAAGTTATATAGTGAAAATATATTACCGTATTATAACATAGCCGCATTAAACATAGCGTTTCTAATGAAAGATTCATTTCTGACATCGTTGGCACACGAATTTACACAATTGGTCACACAATCTGAATCAGAACTGGTTTTATATAAAAACACCCATGACGATTGTGCCAATGATTGCGATACACCGTCTGGCGCTGTATGTTCTATGACACGACACCAACAATTATTACCCGTATTATCGCTATTCATTGTATCTGCAACCAGAACAAGAATATCGTCACTATTTGTCACTTCTGGAACCAGGCCGGACATATTATTACAACTTATTTCCCCTGTCAAAGTTCCATAATCAAAAGTGACAGACCATTTACCTTTGGTTAAATCTATACAATTTTCAGATTCTTGATTAAACAACCATTTGCCGTTTTTGTATATGTCACAACTGTTATTTTGATTATGACTTTTTGCGCTCATGCCATCTTTATATACATCAAAATTTTGTATTTTTAAAGCATCACCCAAACATGTAGAAACACACATAATCATCATTGTTACTGTTATAAATTTTAGTGTCATATATTTTCCCTTATAAAATCCTTGTTGTTTTATCATATCAAAAATAACGTATCAATATACAAGAAAATTTACATAAAATTTTGTGGATTGACATCAATTTTTATACGAACATTTGTTGGTTGTTTTATTTTATTTAACCAATCATGAACAATTGGTTGCAAATTTGCGCGTTCATCACCGGATACCAAGAATCGCATACGATACCAATTTCGGATTTGATATATTTGTGCTGCAATTGGTCCCATTATTTTTCCACCGTTTAATTTAGGCGCAATATTTGATAGTTGTTCACAATATTGTTTTAAAGTTTTTTCTTTATCAGATTCAACTATTACAGCAATTAACTGTCCGAACGGTGGCATCTTAGCAGCACGTCTTGATTCCATATCGGCACACATAAAATCTTCCCTGTTGCCCGCACAAATAGCGGTTATAACCGGATGTTCGGGTTGATATGTTTGTAATAATACACGTCCCGGAAAATCACCACGCCCCGCGCGACCCGCAACTTGGAATAATTGTTGAAAAGTATGTTCACCAGAACGAAAATCAGTTCCGAACAGCCCCATATCCGCATCGATAACCCCCACCAAAGTAAGATTTGGAAAATGGTGTCCCTTTGCCAAAATTTGTGTTCCAATGATTATGTCTATGTCACCGTTTTCCATTTTATGAACAATACGTTCCAATGATTCACGTGACATTATTATATCACTGGATACCAGCGCAACTTTTGCATTTGGAAATTTAACAGATATTTCCTGTTCTATTCTTTCAAGCCCCGCCCCACGCATAGAAACATCATTTCCACACTGTGGGCATTTATCGGGTAAATTTATCATTTTTCCACATAAATGACAAACCAGTTTTCCCAGATGTTTATGATAGTTCAACCCGATGGAACAATCTGGACATTCTGCAACCCAGCCACATTTTTTACATTGAACAATTGGTGCAAAACCACGACGATTTATAAACAGCATGACTTGTTTATGTTGATTCAACGTTTCAGATATTGCATCACATAATTTTGGTGATAAATTTCCAGAAAGTTCCTCTTTGTCATTAGCATTTATTTTGTATGATTCGGGTCTTTGTTCACGCATATCAATAGTTTCTATCTTTGGTAATTGTGCCCCACCAAATCGCGATATTAAACGCAACCGAACATATTTACCACGCGTCACATTATAAAGAGTTTCAAAAGACGGAGTCGCACTGGCCAGCACAACGGGAAACCCTGCTATTTTTGCCCGCAACACAGCCATATCACGTGCGTGATAATTTCCCATATCTTCTTGTTTATACGATGTATCGTGTTCTTCGTCAACAACTATCAACCCCAAATTTTGCCATGGCAAAAACAAAGCACTGCGCGTTCCAACAACAATTCTTATTGAACCATTTGCAACGCCACGCCAAATATCACGACGACGTGCCGCAGTTAAATTACTATGCCAAACCACTGGCGGCGCACCAAAACGTTGTGCAAACCGAGATATAAACTGGGCGGTCAGCGCAATTTCAGGCATCATCAACAAAACCGATTTTCCTTTATTATATGCACGCAACACAGAATCAAAATAAACCTGAGTTTTTCCAGAACCAGTTATACCATCCAACAAATGCACAGAAAATTCATTTTTATCAACAGCTTTTGCAATAACATCCGCGGCAGATTTTTGTTCCGCAGTTAAAACAACGTTACCTGTATCAAAATATTTGTAATCATATAAATTCTGTTTTTTTTCACGTTGTTGCTGTGGAATCAATAGCCCATTTTTTATCATGTTTTTAATAACACTGATTCCAACATGCGCTATATTTACAATATCATTAACAGACATCGCATCGTTATCATTTGATTGAAAAGCATCTGCAACACGTTGCCGCTGTTCCGTCATTTTGGATTTTATATCAAAATTATACGAATACAATTGTTCTGTGACGGGCGGATTAAAAGCATCAGGAACATTTAATATTAAACGCAACACAGCCCCTGGATTCATCAGTGTCCAACTGGACATCTTGTATATCCAATCTATGTCATATTGCGATAAATGTCCCAGATTGCAAACTTCTATGATTGGTTTTATTTTTGATAAATCCAGTCCACTGTCCCCGGCCCCGATAATCACACCGATATATTGGCGGTTCATGACTGTACACCGAACAAAATCACCAACATTTGCATTTGATGTTAAACGATAGTCATAACCAGTGTTTATGACATTCGGAATCAAAACCTTTACAATGTCTCCGGATTTAAACATAGTTATAAAATACTTGTTTTTTTTCTTTTTTTCAATAATCATTTGTGAATAAAGGTATTCATGATATATGTGGAAAATTTTATTTGAATTTGCAGACGGATTTTTTTCTATTATCCCCGTAAGAAAGTGGCGCAATTATCTGCGTATCGTCACTTTGTTTGATTATAAGCGTAAATTAAACGCGCTTGAATCGGCATATCCTGATTTGAATTTTAAAAAGATGCGCCTGGCCAAGGGTGGCGGTAGTTTGGTTTTCATTATTGACAATAAAGTAACATTTAAAGTCCGCAAACATAATAGCGAAACTCAAAATTTTAAACGTTTTTATCGGGAAAAAGAAATTACAGATGCCCTGCGTAAATATTGCACTATAACGATACCGAATATAGAATTCATAGATATTAACGGTTACACTTTTTATAAATCTGATTTTATCCCGGGAAGATTGTTAGTCAGCATCCCGGCATACAAAATCAAAAAATATCAATCAAAAATAAGTCAACAATTGGCAGAATTTATATATAAAAAATCTTTTGCTGATCCACGGGCATTATTAACTATGCGTGGCACAAAGAAAGCCGGATATTGCTGGGTTCATGGTGACATGTGCAGTAATATTTTAATAAATCCAAAAACTATGGTGATAACTGGCATAATTGATTGGGAATGGGCGGAATATGGACCAATTGACAAGGAATTCCGCGGTCTGGTGTGGGTTCGCAAAAAAATGCGTAAAATCGGACTTGATAAAAGTACCAGATGCGAATATATGAAAATTTTAGAAAAACGCAAATAAATATTGACAATCTTTGTTTTTTGTATTACAACAGTTACATCACAAATAAAAAGGTAACAAATATGGCAAACAAACATAACAATCTGCGTGAACAGCGGCACAACGCCGCAACCGAACAGTTTGCATCATATAAAAAATATATTGTCGAAGAGTTTATCCGCAAATTTGGTGGTTCGTATCAAATGCCTGAACAGTATATGAAAACATGGCGCAAAGAGTTCGATTGGACACAAGAACGCGAAGATTTTATCAAAGAAAAAACGAACCTTTTTATCTGTTTGTTATCACCAGAAAAACGAATAATTTATCGTAATCCGATATTCTTTAAAACATTGATGTATTGTATTTGCAATTATTTGGCAGTATATACTTGTCGCAAAGAAGAAACATTGCGAACATTGGCACCAGACGAATTTATCGACAAAACCCCATATCAAGAACAGCTTTTGCACGAATTGTATGAGGACAACAAGTATATCAAAGTGTGGCTTGAAAAATGTACACCTGCGGACGAACAAAAACATTCCGAACAAAAGAAAAATGCAGCATTGCTGAAATTACAACAACAATCAGAAGTGGAACGTCAACAACATATAAAAGAAGCGACAGACCATTTTCGTAAGACGGGGGAAATGACCCCGGGTGTGAATATTTTTCACACATATGCGGACATCGCCGCACTAAAAAGAAAATTGCGTGATTCACAAAACCAATTATAGTTAAATTATCTGTTTGATGATTTCTTCAATATCTGTATTTGTGGGGACGTGCATTATTTCAAAATCCGCATTATATTGATTTTTATACCATGTGCGTTGACGTTTTGCGTATTGATTTGTTTTTAATATCCAATTTTCAATGGCTTCTGTCTCTGATATTTCACCACGTAACATTTTACAAAGTTGTGTTGCACCAATTGCCCTATCTTCGTTTAAATGATTTTCAATAATGAACCTTGCTTCGTCCAGGGCGCCACCACGCACCATTTCCGGGATTCGTTTTGCAATACGTTCCAATAATAATTCACGATTTGGTGATATTAAAATTTTATAAGCATCTGGAACCAATGCCCCACGACGTGGTAATTTTTGCCATTGTGATAATGGGGTTCCAGTTTGTAAAAAAACTTCCAAAGCACGAGCTGTTCGTTGTGGGTCCGTTTTTACAAAATCTTCGGGCAACAAATCACGTACCGAACCAGGACATTTTTTCACCATTTCGCGTGCACGATTTCTTATTTTTTCGTCCACATCTGGAATTGGTGAAATACCATTTATCAAAACATTTATATAATAACCACTGCCCCCAACAAAAATCGGTATTTTTTTCATATCAATAACATCTGTCATCGCCTGGGTCGCCAGTTTTAAATATTCGGCCACACTTATATGTTCCGATAATGACAACACAGAAAATAATTTATATGGAACACCGTCTATTTCAGTTTCATCCGATTTTAGCCCCGCAAACGGCGATGCAGATATGTTTTCTATGTTCTTATAAATTTGAACGCTGTCACAATTGATAATCGCGCCATTTATACGCTTTGCCAATTGATGTGCAAAATCAGATTTACCTGATGCGGTTGGTCCCGCTATAATCAAAGAGTCATATTTCATATTTACGATTATAAAGTCATTGTTATTTTTTTCAAGAAAATCATAGCAAAAATTCAAATTGTATTTTTTTATCATATCGTGGTATCATATGCGTGCATAAAAAAAACGAAAGGAAGAAGATATGAAAAAAATTCGTGTAGCCATCAATGGTTTTGGACGTATTGGACGTCTGGTATTGCGTGCCGCATTAGAATCCGACCGCAAAGATTTAGAATTTGTCGCGGTTAATGATTTGGCGCCGGCTGAACAAAATGCTTATTTACTGGAATATGATTCCGTGCATGGAAAATTAGGCATGGACGTAAAACTGGACGGCGAATACATTTTGGTCGGTAAACAAAAAATCAAATGTCTGTCCGAACGCGATCCATCTAAATTGCCATGGGCAAAAATGAAAATTGACGTAGTTATGGAATGCACCGGATTATTTACCAGTGCCGACAAAGCACGTGTTCATATTGATTGCGGGGCAAAACGCGTATTGGTTTCTGCACCATCTGCAGGGGCTGATAAAACGATAGTTTTCGGTGTTAATGAAAAAACTTTGACTAAAAAAGATATCATTATTTCAAACGCATCGTGCACAACGAATTGTTTGGCACCCGTGTTAAATGTTTTAGATAAAAAATTCGGTATAAATAATGGCTGGATGACAACTGTTCATGCCTATACCGGTGACCAGCAATTATTGGATAAAAATCATAAGGATTTCAGACGTGCCCGCGCTGCTAATTTATCAATGATTCCAACAAGTACCGGTGCCGCAAAGGCGATTGGTTTGGTTTTACCAAAATTGGCTGGGAAAATGGACGGTATCGCTATACGCGTTCCGACACCTGATGTTTCTGTTGTGGAATTGGTTTTAAATATGAAAAAGAAAGTATCGGTGGAATCTGTGAATGCTGCGATGCGCACTGCTGAATCCGAAATATTGGGATATAATGATAAACCATTAGTTTCAAAAGATTTTACTACGGATGCACACAGTTCTATTTTTGACGCGTCACAAACCAAAGTTATCGATGATACGGTGTTGCATGTCACAGCATGGTATGATAACGAATGGGGTTTTTCAAATCGTATGTGCGATACCGCCGTTGCAATTGGAAAATTGATATAACAAGCCAAAACCGCCGAAATGGCGGTTTTGTTTTATTTTTTTTAAGAAATTTTATGCTTTATTTCACGAATACGCGCCAATATCTCGTGTAAATCTTCGTCGGATACAGCTGGCTGCTGACTTTTATTTTGAATTTCATCAATCAATACTATGCATAATGTCGCCAATAATGCCGATTCTTGTAATGGTCCTATTTTATCTAAAATCTGACGTGCACGGGCATCAACCATACGTCCCAATTCTATAAGGCGTCCTTCTTGGCCGTCTTCACATCCCATGGGGTAATTTCTGTTGACAATAGGTATAGATACAACACTCATTTCTTTAATTTTTCCAATATAGAAACAGATTTTTCAATCAAATTTTTTGCGCGTTCATTTTTTTCACGCAAATTTTTAACCTGTTTGGTTAAAATAGCCACTTCTAAATCAGTTTGCTTGCTGGCACAAGTGGCATCAGACCGTAAATGCAACGCCAAAGATTCTATTGCATCCAATTCTTGAAAAATTTGTTGTTTTATATCCGACATGTTTGTCATTTTAAGATATTTTTTATATGCGTTCAACCCCAAAATGTGATATAATCATTTCGTTAAACAAGGATTTTATCTGATGAAGACAAAAATTATCTATATTTCAGGGAACGAAGTTTTTGATATGAACGATATTCGTGCCGCTTTTGACGAGGTTCGAAAAGCACTTAATCTGGATAAAAACACTGTATTATTTGGTGTCCCAGTGGATGAAGATGATGCCGGATTGGCAAAGGTGGAACAAAATCTGGAACCAGAAATAATTCAAGAAATTATCGGTAACGAAAGTATTGCACAAACCGAATCTGTATCTGATATTGAAACAGAGCCGTCGCCAGAACCAGTCATCGAAGCCCCTATAAAAAAACGTAGTTATTCCAAAAAAAATAAAGCTACAGATGAATCACAATCAATTAAATCATCTGAAATAAATATTGAAAAAAACGATGAAGAAAAAATAGTTCCTATTTTATCGGTATTATCGTCCAAAGAAACCGTTGTTTCCGACGAAGAAATAACAGAAGACATCGTCAAAGAAAATTCGAAAATTATCGAAAATGTAACGGATGAAACCCCAGAACTTGCCGAAATCATAGATGAACACATTGAATCTGTTGAAAACGTAGAAGACATTGAACCGGATTTGGAAAAATTGTTATCGGCAATGAAACCGTTACAGGAAGATATTCTGGAAAACAAACCAACCATCGAAGAATCTATTGATTCAAAAGAATCTGAAACAGACAACATAGACGAAACATTAAAACAATTGGCTGATGAATTTGTTCAAACCCAGGATAAAATTGCTGCTGAATCAAAATCATCTGGTCGTGGAAAGATAGGAAAATTACGCAATATCTTACCATTTAAACCATCGAAACACAAAGATCAGGGATTGGGTGATTTATTCGGTTGGGCTGGGGTTGCCGCTAATGATGAAGATTTTTCCGTGCCTGGATTTTTTACGAACGCTGCTTCAAAGAAGTAAAATATGGATAATGTAAAAATTATAGAATATCTTACTAATTCTGGGATACAAGTCGAAGGAATCAGCGACAACTATATTTATTTTAAAGACCCGTCTTGTATTTTTACTGCTGTGGACGTGGCTTTGAATTATGCTTGGATTATAATTCTAATCTTAACTGCGATGACATTATTTGGTTGGGGAATATTATATATAAAAAATGGTTTCAGAATAGAATCTTTATTCAAAAATGCCAGATCTTTGATTTTGATTTTATGTATACTCGGCCTGGCGAAACCAATTGTGAACGCACTATATGGCGATAACTTATTCGGGCAAATTTGTGAAACAAAAAAGGTGTCATTAAGCGCTGTTAATGATTTGTTAAATATGCGTGAAAAGAAATTGCATAACAAACATAATGTTCTTTTTGAAGACTTTGATGTAATTGATTCAGGGATTCAAATATCGGGTGGTATTCAACCGATATCTCTTAATTATCACCAATCGGGGACCGGGGAAAACGACGAATTAAATGCAAACACTTTTTCAAATGTGACTATTTTCAGAAATCAAAATGGCGATTTGATGCAACATATTAACGGTTCGCGTTCGTGGCGTAATAATAGTCCAGGTAATATAAGAAGTTCAAGCGGGTTATTATATGGTGCAAATGGCATACGTGATGGTTTTTTAGTTTTTCCAGATGCAGAAACTGGATTAAATGCGATTTCAAAATTATTTAAAGGGAAAAATTATATTTCTTTGACTTTGGCTGGTGCGATGCAACGATATGCGCCATCTGCTGATAATAATAATCCAGATAGATACGCAAAGAATATTTCAAAAAAAACCGGAATATCCATAGCTGCAAACATCAAAGATTTAAGCGATTCAGATTTAACAAAAATCGCACGTGCAATCCAAGAAATTGAAGGCTGGGACGTTGGGGTTGAAAATAAAATGTAAGCAGGGAAAAGTTATGAACAAATTTGATAAAATTATATTATTTGTTTTTATTGTTTTGTTTTGTGGGTCAATTGCGGTCTTGTATAATGTTTTTTCAAAAAAAGCGGATACCCCGGACGATTCTGAAAAGGTTCAAATATTCAGCGATGGTATTTATAATGATTTGCACGTATTCAATGACGGATTAAAAAATTCAGATTCCGTGACAACTTATAAACTTGATAGGTATGGCATGGGTGTATCTGAAAAAACGATTTATTACGTTGATATAAACGGCGATAGCGTTCCCGACAGAATCACAAAAATTTTTATAGAAACAGGAAATGCTCACTCTTATTATAAATACAAAATTGAATTAAAATCTGGGAACAAATATATTGATATCACGCCAAAGAATTTTCAAACCACAAATGGCGATACCTGTGATTTACAACAAATTCAATTTACTTTTAAACCGCAATTCAAAGTCACTTTGATTTATCGTGAATTGGGTGATACTTGGAATACCAAGACTATGGCATATAAACAAGATTTCAGCATATCAAAAAATAATTTAATACAAACATCAAAAACAAAATTAAAACCTGTATGTGATGTCAAAGAATTATTTTAAAGTCCTATCTTAATATCCCCAGATTCCGGGCAGAAAATACTTTATCACCGGTTACCAATAAATGATCATATAAAGTAATAGATAAACTTTGTAACATTTTTGCTAATTCATCTGTTACCTCTGAATCCTGTGAAGAGAAAAGTTTACCAGGTGTCGGATGATTATGTACTAAAACCACACTATGAGCATTTAAAATCAAAGCTTTTTTGACAATTTCACGATTATACACCGCGGCCCAATCATTAGTTCCAGAACTATGTAGTTCATCTTCAATCAATTTAAATTCTGAATTCAAATAAAGAACGTGAAATTCTTCTATGTTTTTGCCACCCAGCATGGATAAACAATATCGTACTAATTTATCGACATCATAAAATATAGGTGCATTATCCAGATGACATTTGTAATTCATTTCTGATATTTTATGAATCACTTTTAAGAAAATTGCTGTATTTTCCTTAATCCCTTTGTTACCCATCAAAGATTCCATCGATGCAGACAATAATTGTGAAATATTGCCATACTTTTTATAAAGTTGCCGTGACAACACACGAACATCGCACCGCGGTATCGCATAGGTTAATAATAACTCCAAAATTTCATATTCTGTTAAATGTCCGTCTACAAATTTTTTGCGCAAACGCGTTCTGTGACCTTGTTGCAAAGATTGTAATTCGTCAGTTTTAATCATTTGGCAATTTTTCTGTAAAAATAATCACACCATCTTCTGTGATACCAAGAGTATGTTCCCACTGTGCAGATAATCCACCATCCACAGTCCGCGCAGTCCAACCGTCCGCATCAATTTTACAATCTGGTTTTCCAGTATTTATCATTGGTTCAATTGTAAATACTAATCCGGGAACCATTTTTACATTGTCCCACATTTTATCATAAAAATGATATATTTGCGGGTCATCATGCATAACTTTGCCGATACCGTGTCCAACAAAATCACGAGATATCGAAAAACCGTGTGGTTTGACAATGGCTTCTATTGTTTTTCCAATCTCGGATAATGGGACACCCGGTGCACAAATTGAAATCGCAGCATTAAGTGCATCTTGACAAGTTTGAACTAATTCGCGCGCTTTGTTGGAAACATTACCAATCATAAACATACGCGATGCATCACCATGAAAACCATGATATTCAGCGGTCAAATCAACATTTACAATATCACCATCTTTTAATATAACATCATCGCTGGGAATACCATGCACAATGACATCATTAACAGATGTACAAATACTTTTGGGATATCCCATATATCCCAAATCCGAAGAACGCGCGCCATTTTCTTTTAAAAATTGCGCAACCAATCTATCTATTTCACCGGTTGAAATTCCCGCAACAACATACGGCGTTATAAAATCAAAACATCGAGCAACCAAATCACCCGACACACGTAATCTTTTAAAATCTTTTGGTGCATATACAGATGCTAACATTTTTTATTTCCTTCGTTTTAAAGCCAACTTGGCGGCACGCACAGCAATTTTTAATGACAAATCACGAATTAAAATTTCGGGTTGCATGCCATTAGTTCTGCACATTTTTTCTAATTCGTTCAATTTAGACAATACGTTTACTATTTCCGCTTCGGGCCAAATTTTGATAGCCATGTTAAATTTGTCGGCGACTTTCCAAAATAACTTTGGTAATTGTCCATCAACAACCGCAGTTAACAATTTTGTAAAATGGTTATATAACATCCGATTTAACATGTTTGCATCGGCACCCGCATAAATCAACCTATCCAAAGCGACCATAGTTTGATTTATATGTCCCGCTGTCAAAGAATACATATAATCATCAGCACTGGATGCAGACGTATCAGGCAAACATTTTTCAACATCTTCCAATTCAACAACATGTTTATCGGAAACATATATAGCAATTTTTTGCAAAAAACTGCGTGTAATTCCACGGTCTCCCCCAAGATGCGCCAACATATACGACATAGCATCAGGTGTAACCTGTTGTATTCCGGCGCTGCTTGATAATTCTTTGTGGATAAGTGCTTCAAGTGTTCTTGCATCATCGGTATAACACGCAATAGAGGCTATGTTTGTTCCATCTTCAAACAATTTTCGCAAATTTCCGACACGCAAATCACCCGCAGTTACAATAACAGTTGCACATAATGATTGCATAGTGACCAATTCAGAAACTATCTTATAATCACTTTCACCTGCCCCAGATATTATAACTGCCTTGTTACCACCAAACATAGATGGACTGCAACTTTCTGCAAACACAGCATCTTGCTTTTCGCGCAGTTCATTTGCATCTATGGCTAATAAATTATCTTTGTCTATTTCTAATTTTTCAATCGCCTTTTCACATAATTCGTCAACCAATCCTGCATCTGGTCCGTAAATTAAAACGGCTTTGATATTTGATATTCCAGAATAAAAATCAGTTTCTTTCCATTTCATATCAAATTAGTCTTGGTTATGTTGTGTCTTGGCTATGACACGCATACCTATTTTTTCAGCCAACACATGTATTGAATTAGTGACAGCATTATTATATGACGCATTTGATGCAACCAAATACCGAACAAAAGTATAACTTTCCGAAGCAGATTCAGAACCCTTGGCAATTTCTTTTCCATCTTCTTTAAGGACGTATGATGCGTTCAACTTAACCTCTTGCCAGGTGGCATCCCCAGTCCTTTCAAAAGCTTTATATTGTGTTATTGGGTCTTGCAAATTTACGGTCAAAGTATATCTTGCGTTATCTTCATGAATACCGCCAAATCTGGCATTCAAAGCATTACGAAGTTCGATACCATTGATACCCCTTATTGGTGCAACAAAAACATCCGTATTATTTCCAGAAAACACCGGTTTAAAGCTACATGCAGTAACAAATAAAATCAAAAACAAAAATTTCATTGTCTTTTTCCTGTTGAACTATGTTCCTATATTAGCTATACTTTCGACGAATCGCAAGGGGGAAGAATGAATATTTTTTTACTTTTTTTATCTATGTTTATTATGATTGGATATTATATCATGTCCAGTCCGTCTCAAAACGTTAGTCAACAGGAAGCGGGACACGTCATCGAACAGTCTGATTTACGTGCCGTCGCGGATTGCGTTGTGGCTGCCCAGAATGCCGCGATGAGTTGTGTAGATTTTGAAAATGAATGCACTACAAAATACGGAATAAGCACTAATTTTGCTTTTATAAAACGTTCGACTGGCGCATTGTCGACCTCAGTACCCGGGGTAGAGAATTCAGAATCTGGGTTCGGATCCATGCATGATTTTTGTAACAATAATTACATGAATGATGTGATGTCATCGACCGATTATTCTAATTTTGACATGTATATATTTACCAGCAGTAATGTTGTTCCGGAATCGGAATATAACAATATTATGGATATATTGGAAAAATATTATTCTGACATAGGCACTCTTGGGATAATCAAAGATTCAAACTTGGTTATTCCTGGGTCTGCTTCGATGCATGAAATAAATTCCAGTATCAAAAATAGTGCGAATCTTGAAACTGGACAGTTGCTTTATATGACGCAATATATGTTGCCTGAAATTGCTGATAATCCTGTCATTCCTGATCCAAATAATGATTCGTGTCCGTCCGGTATGGTATTAAGTAGTTTTGTTGGTTATAAAACATGTATTGGATTCAGTGATGTTGTTACATGTCAAGCTGATACGGTGTATAATTCTGAATCTGGCGAATGCGAACCAAATGAAAATTTTGTTTGTGAAAATGAAAATGCAACATTGGCAAAGATTGATTACACTTGGACGTGCATAGAACCAAATAACGACATTGATTGTTCGAACGGTGTTCTGGTATTAAATTCTGGAACACTGGAATACGAATGTGTTCCCGTTTCAGATCCGGAAACAGTGAAAAACACATGTAACAAAAGTGAAATCCAACGTGTTGTTTTGACATCGCAATTGAACGATGCAACCTCTACATTAAAAGTAAAAACAATGTCATGCAGCAGATGTGAAAAACCTGTGGTGGAATTGGTAACTATCGGCGATGAACAGGTTTGTGAAACATATTGTGTGCCAGATCCCAGCAAAATAAACAACAGAAGTTGTTTCTGTGGCGATCCTGAATCTTGCACTGGGGATAGGAAGGCCATATATTTCGGTTTTTCAAAACAGACTAAGGTGGACGAATCTGGGCGTGTAAAGGGTATTGGTGACGTGGACATTTATTTGAACGAAGTCTTGGATGAATATCACGAACAAAACAGGAAATTCAACTGTCTAAAATGCACCGATAGCGCGGTGGACACGACCAAATCAACATATCCATACGTTGCTGTTTGTCAGGACAATCAAGGTGAAACCGAATTAACATGCAGTGGTGCTACGTCTTTAAACATTGAAAAAACAGATGACGAATCCGGCAAGCCGAAAGATGCGCAACAAATAAAAGAGGATGAAGGCACCCCCAGAAGCGAAGCAACTGGGACCCCAGAGAAAACAGATGGTGATTTAGGAAAACCCAATCAAACCGTTCTGCATCCGAAATCAAGGGTATAATAACAAACACCGCATCAGCGGTGTTTTTTCAATAAAAATATTTGGCATTTTTAAATATATTCCATTCGGCATCGCGACGATTGACCAATCCTGCATTTTTCTGACCGCCCGATTTATTCCATGCTTTCCAGGCAGATTCTAAATTTGGATATAATGGACTATGAAAATTCGGATTATTTAAATATCTGACAACTGTTGAAGTCACAAAATTTTTTGTTCCAATATTATAGGCAAATATAACCAGTGCATCATACTGATTCTGCGTTAATTGCATCGTGATAGTGTTTCGAACGGCGTTTTCTGCAACTTCAATATCAGCACACAATAATTCAGTGGCAGTGGTTTCTGAAATACCATTTGTAAAACTTTCACCAGATGTTATTAAATGCCCATATCCAATTGTTGCGCCACGTGGTAAAGGTTGATTCAGATTCACTATTTTACCGGTTTTATCATCATAAACAACATGTCTATCGCCAATTTTAACACAGCCTTCAAGTTGTTTTAATTTTTTTATTCCGTTATCGCTTATCCTTAAATTATGTATCATCATTATCCCCATTTATAAAAAAATCCCGCCATAGCGGGATAAAAAATAAAAAAAAAGCGGTGAAACCGCCCGTTTGATGCGTTCAATTATATCATAAAAAGCAATAAAAAGCAATCTAAATCACACTATTTGATTCATTTCAGAAAGTGTTTTTTTGCGATTTAAAACATGCCGCCCCCAATAAACAAAAGGCGTATCAAAAAGTGCGATTATAACCTTAACAAAATATTGTGAAATTATCAGCGGCCATATATCATACAGCCCATAAAAAGCGATAGATATAAACAGAACAGAATCAACAAATTGACTAGCAATCGTGGCACTACAATTTCGAATCCATAAATGTTTACTTATAAAACTTTTCTTGGATTCTTTAAGTCGATGAAATACCACAACATCGCAATATTGACTGACCATAAACGATATCCAACTGGCCATAGTGATACGAAAAGACAACCCAACAACCGTCTCAAATGCTGCCTGGTCTGTATAGAAAGGGGCGGGTTTCCAATAAACCATCAAAAGTGAATATCCTGCAAAAATCAGCATAGATATAAAACCACTATAAACTGTTTTGACCGCCGCTTTTTTCCCATGGACTTCGGAAATTAAATCTGTGATTAAAAATGACGCAGCATAAATAATAACACCGCCGGGGACAGAAAAATTGAATAAAGATATCATTTTTGTTGCTGCAACTGCCGCCGCAACCGCCATTGTGCAATAAAGCGCGGTCAAAATCGAAAAACTGTCTTCTTTGTTTTTATGCAGATAACAAATAGCAACAACGACAAATAGTGTAACCAGAATCCAAAACAATTCAAAAAACATGTCATACCCCATTAATTAATTTAATATGGGAATAATATCAAAATACAACCTAAAAATCTATATAAATAAAAACCGGACTTTTTAGGCGTTTTTTATCCTGGCGATACACCTTGTACAATTCACGAGCTGATTTTATACATGAAATTTGGTTGTTTTGGAAAGAAATTAAGGTGTTTTTGAAAAAATACTTGACAAAATATAATATTAGTGTTATTTTTAACTCAAACAAAAAAAAGGATATAAAATGCCGGACAAACAAACAAACAAACAAACAAACAAACAAACAAACAAACAAACAAAATGTCGCAAGTCTATCTGAACGGTGTTCAATTAACTGAACAGCAAGCAGATAGTTTTTCAGAGGCTCTTCATGAATGGTATGAAAATGGTCGTAAAGTTGAATTAAAAAAAGAAGTAGCCAAACATAAAAAAGAAATCGAACAATTACCAGAGATATTCCAAGTTAGAATAGACGCATTGAAAGAAGTCAATCCAAAAAGGCTTTCGGATTCACCTGAATTGATTTTATCAAGTTTAACAGCGGCTTTTCTTGTTAGAACACTGAAACCGAGCTTTAAAGAAATAACAAAAGAAGAATACTATGACGCACACAAAAAATACGGTCTTGACGTGGGTGGTGATGTTAACCCGTATTTAGTTTCCGAGTTAGTATTTTCATATTTTGAAGATATTAAAAACGGTGCCATTGATAGCAACGGTAAAATCATAGATATAAAAAAATCCAAGGTTATGACTACATTTCACGGTTGGCGCGAAAATGGTATTCCGATGGATGCCGTGAACACAGTTGCTCGTTTTGCTAGCAAAACAACGGATACCAAGAAAGATAAAACAGTCGTTTTAATGAATGCTTCGGCGGCTAACGAACCCGAAGTATGCAAATTAACAGTTGGAACTTGGTCTGAAAGCCAACAGCAAGAATTCATAAAAAGTTTATATAACCACGTACCCCCCAAAGGCATTGGTTGTTTATGCAGTTTTGATGTTGAATATGATAACACACGTCTGTGTGATATAGGTCTTGGCGATGGCGTCAGTTGCACTATTGATGATTGGGATGACGAACTTAAAGATGCCAACAAAGGCGAATTTGCAATCATAATGGCCCCATTTATCTACAAAAAAACAGTCACAGAAGATGAACGCTTGTATTGCAAATGCGGTGCAACATCACCACATCATTGTCCACAAAAAATAAAAAACGGCGAATGCACTGCTATGTCCATTATGGGATTAGTCGGGTCAGTTTTGTTCCCAGACAAATATTTTAAACAATCAGATTTGCTCCCAGACGATTATTTTAAACAAAGATAAAAAAAATAAAAAAAACACCCTAACGGGTGTTTTTTTAACATGCTAATTCGTGCAATTCACGAGCTGATTTTTTCTATTAAATTTTATTGTTCGGGAAAGATGTTAAGATGTTTTTGAATAAATACTATCATATCTGAACTATGTTATGCAAATTATTGACATTTATATATTTTGTATTATATTATAAATAAGAGAAAAAACAAATTGGCAATTCAAATAGATTTTGACCGAGCCTTGCATGATATGGAATATCATGATTCAACAACACGGGTAACCTTTGGGCCGTATTCGCCGACATATCTTATCGCAACAGATGAAGATGCAAACCAAGATATCAAACGTTATATGTATAACGGAAAAGATAAAAAATACTGCGAAAAAGTTCTGACCGTATCGGCATCTGGCGACCATCCATTATTTTGTAAAATGTATGGTGCTAAACAAATTACTACTTTTGATATAACATATGCCTCCAAAATAATTATGGATATTAAAACACTGGCTATAAAAATGCTTACTTTTGACAACTATTGGCAATTATTAAAAGATTTATGGAACAATCCGAACATTACATCTGTGTCAAATTTTGAGAGTATTATGCAAAACTTAGATTCAAACGAACAAAAATATATTCATACAATGGATAGAAAATTCGCATTATTTAACTTTGGAACACCGCCAGGTTATTATCATGTTTCGGATACAAATAACCAAAAATCACTTTACGAAAGATTACATCTGGTTGATTTGCCAACATTTCCTTTTATTTGGACTGATATTGAACACCTGGACGCAAAATTGGGTGATAATACATATGATTTTATACATTTATCCAATATCTTAGATTTTGTAAATGATGACATCAAAGTATCTGTTTTAAAACAATTGACGCAAAGATTGAATTATGGTGGCCGTATATTAATGCGCAGAATAAATGGCAATTATCAATTAGTCGACATATGTCAAAACATAGAAAAACAATCAGATGATTTAGGCTTTGTTAATCGTTGGGAACAAATGATTTTATTAAAATGCAGATAATCAAAATAATTTAAATAGTTCGTAAATGTTCAAAACAGTGTCCCTTTTTGATACCCAACTTACGAACTCGTGGAAATATTAGAAAACAAAGAAAAACCGGGCATAAAACCCGATTTGTTTATTTTGGCAGTCTCAATATGACAACTTTAGAACCGATGTAACTCTACACTATGCAGAAATCATGGAAAACTTAAATGCTTTGGAGGATTTTTTGAACAATTTAAAACACTAAACCAACAGAATTATTCACTTGTGAAAAATTGTTATAACGGCTATTATGCGATTGAAAGGAGTCAAAAATGAAAACAACCATCATAATCGCAATCGTAGCAATTTTAGGAATACTCGGATATTTTCTTATACAATGCAACAAATGGGATAATGTATTTCCAAAAAATCCAAATGTTGTCATGCAAAAAGTTCATTTCCATAACAGATATGGAATCGAATTGACTGGTAATTTGTATATGCCTAAAAATAAAACAGCGGAAAAGATGCCAGCAATCGCAGTATCTGGTCCATTTGGTGCAGTTAAAGAACAATCTTCTGGTTTATATGCACAAGAAATGGCATCTCGTGGATTTATAACTTTGGCTTTTGATCCATCTTTTACTGGTGAAAGTGGTGGCAAAGTTCGTTATGTTGCATCCCCTGATATAAACACAGAAGATTTCTCGGCCGCTGTTGATTATCTGGCAAATCGCAAAGACGTTGATGCTGATAAAATCGGTATTATTGGAATCTGTGGTTGGGGTGGAATGGCAATCAACGCTGCAGCAATGGACACCAGAATCAAAGCAACCGTTGCATCAACAATGTATGACATGACACGTGTAACCGCAAATGGCTATTTTGATGCTGATGATAATGCTGATGCACGCTTTGCAAATAAAAGTTCATTAAATGCACAACGCACAGTTGACTATAAAAACGGCAAATATGATTTGGCAGGCGGTGTAGTTGATCCATTACCAGATGATGCACCACAGTTTGTCAAAGATTATTATGCATATTACAAAACACCACGTGGCTATCATAAACGTTCATTGAATTCAAATGGTGGATGGAACAAGACAAGTAGTTTATCATTCATCAATATGCCAATTTTACAACGTGCAAACGAAATACGCAGTGCTGTATTATTGGTTCATGGCGAAAAAGCACACAGCCGTTATTTCAGCGAAGGTGCCTTTGAAAAACTGAAGGGCGATAATAAAGAATTGATGATTATCCCAGGTGCAAACCATGTTGATTTATACGACAATATGGATGTGATTCCGTTTGATAAAATGGAACAATTCTTTAAGACCAATTTGAAATAAAAGGGATAATAAAAATGAAAAAATCAACAATTGCTGTTTTGGGAGCTGCCACTGCGGTAGTGGCTGGGTTTGGTGTGCATTATGCAACGGCATCAGATGATGTGCCAGTTGTATATTTTACACGTGATATTTCACCTGCTGGATTAGTAAAGGCTTATCATGCGTTGGGTTGGAAACCAACAGGTAAAGTTGGTGTAAAGATGAGTACCGGTGAATCTGCGAAAACTAACTATTTGCGTCCTGAACTTATAAAAGATTTGATTGCAGAATTGGATGGCACAATTGTTGAATGTAATACCGCATATGCGGGTAATCGTAATGATTCCAAATCGCATTGGGCAGAAATCAAAAAACGTGGGTTCTTGGATATTGCCCCCGTTGATATTATGGATGAAGAAGGTTCAATGTCACTGCCGGTAAAAGATGGAAACAGATTGACTGAAAACTATGTCGGAACACATTTTGCCAATTATCAATCCTATGTCGTATTATCGCACTTTAAGGGTCATCAGATGGCGGGCTTTGGTGGTGCATTGAAAAATATCTCAATTGGTTTTGGGTCAAGTATGGGTAAGGCATGGATTCACAGTGGTGGAACATCCAAGGATAACCCATGGGGTGGCGAACAAACCGCATTTTTGGAATCTATGGCAGACGCCTCCAAAGCGGTCACAGATTATGTAGGTCGTGATAAAATGGTTTATATCAATGTATTAAATCGCATCAGTATTGACTGTGACTGTAATGCAAACCCAGCCGAACCAGATATACATGATATTGGTATCTTGGTATCACGCGATCCAGTTGCCGTTGATCAAGCGGGTATAGATATGGTATCTGTTGCCGATGGTAATCAAAAACTGATGGAACGCATAGCTGACAGAAACGGTCTGCATACATTAGAGGCAGCTGAAAAAATCGGTGTCGGTTCACGTAAATATAAATTAGTTGATTTAGATGAACAATAAAAAGGATACAAAATGAAAATACTTGTGTTAAATGGCAGTCCAACACCAAACGGCAATACTGTTGCGTTGGTAAATGCCTTCAAAGAGGGTGCAGAATCCAAAGGACACGAAGTCAATGTTATAGATGTCGCACACAAAAAAGTAAATGGTTGTATGGCTTGTAATTTCTGCAAACGCAACAATGGTCAATGCGTTCAAAAAGACGATATGCAAGAAATATATCCGTTGATTCAAGATGCCGATATGATTGTGTTTGCATCACCAATTTATTATTTCATTATGTCAGCACAATTGGAATCTGTTATACACCGTTTCTATGCTATCAACGCACCAGAAAAAGCAAAATATAGTGCATTGTTGTTATCGTCTTATTCACCAAATGTTTATACTGGTGCAATCGCACAATACAAAGACATGATTAGTTATATGGGTATGACCGATAAAGGTATTGTGACGGCTGATAATTCTACAAATAAAACACCAGAGAAATTAGCGGAAGCAAAGGCACTTGGCAAAAGTTTATAAAAAGGAAAAACACATGAAAAAATTATTATCTGTTTTAATGTTGGTCTGTGCGGTATTCACAAATGCCAGGGCCGACGACAATAAAATCTTGGTCGCGTATTTCAGTGCCACCGGAAACACAAAGGCTGTTGCATCAACTCTGGCAACCGCAATAAACGCCGATTTATTTGAAATTGTTCCGGAACAACCGTATACCAGCGAAGATTTGAATTGGCAAAACAACCAAAGCCGTACTTCCATTGAAATGGGTGACAGAAGTTCAAGGCCAGCGATAGCATCAAAAATAGAAGACATATCACAATACAATATAGTTTTTGTTGGTTCACCAATCTGGTGGGGTCGTGAACCATCCATTATGGATACTTTCATTGAAAGCTATGATTTTACTGGCAAAACAATTATACCATTTGTCACATCAGGCAGCAGTGATATCGGTGATTATGGGGCAAACCTGCAATCATTGACACCAAATGTAAAGGTCCTGACTGGCAAACGTTTTCCAAACAATGTTACATCAGAAGAATTGAAAACTTGGGCTGATGAACAAATGCAAAAAGGGTTATAATGTCTTTATAGTTCGTAAATTTGCAAAATGATATCTATTTTACCAACCAACTTTCGAATTCGTAAAAGTATTGCAAAACCAACAAAAAAACCGCAAAATTGCGGTTTTATCAATCTTAGCAGGGCCATCTGTGCAATTCACGAGCTGAGTTTATGTGTGATTTGTTGCAATTTGGGAAAGATATTAAAACATTTTTATATACTTATTTACAATAGATACCTGACATCACAAATTGGTTTATGTTCTTTGGATGATACAGATTCTATTTTATTACTTATAATTTCAAATTTTTCAATTTTTGCTTTTGTAGGTTCTGCATAATCAGCACCAACATTTCTTGATGCACTTGTTATCAAAAACGGTTGCATTTGGAATTTATAAGCGCGCAAAACACAATCTGCACCCTCCAAAGTTGTTAATCGTTCAAGTTTTTTACCATTATCAAGGTATATATCGTAAAAAGTATAAGAATGCGCAGTTCCCGTCACAAAACGACCTCGTTTAATTGTGTCTTTTTTGTTGTTATTATCAATATCTATGTAAAAAGTATCTATTTGTTTTATTCCGTATTCGTCTGACAAATCAAAATATTCGGTTTTATCTGGTGTTGGCAGACCGTCAGAAAAAACACCAGTATATTCAACTTGTCTTGAACAAGCCGTACATAATAACAAAACAAAAAAACTAATCAACGCTTTCTGCATGGCACCTGCACCCGTATTCTTCTCCTGGATGTGGTGTATCATACCATGTTCTTATCTCTCCGTCCAGTGCTTCGTGTTCTGGTCGAACTTTATCATCACCAACAGTTACCCAAACATATTTTTCATGTTTAGGAACCAGACGTTTTTTACCCGACATATTCCCTTCATGTTTGGTCATTGCTTTCGCCAATTTTAATAAATTATCTTTGGAAAGATTATTCATAGGTGTTGAACGAGGAAAACCAGTCTGTCTTTCCACAGATTTTAAATAATCTTCAACATTATTTTCGTTTGGTGGCGCATATCTATTTATTGCTTCTTCTATTGTTAGTTTTTGATAAGCATTTGTTGATAATAAACCAGCCATAGCATTAAAACCTGTCGCAGTATCTGGGAATATAGCAAATCTGCCATCCGTTCCAATCGCTCCATTATCACATGCGAATTTTCCATCTTCCAGGTTTCCTGGGTTGTTATTGCGCCATGCTCTGCTGCCACCAATTGCTTCATAGATATTTCCGTCGTTTCCAACATACATTCTGGTTGTGCCAATTCCTGGAAATGCTGATATATAGGTAGGTTCCATTCATAACTCCTTGTGTTAAATAAAAAAAGGCGGCAAAATGCCGTCTGTCAAATTGGTTGTATTATATCATAAATCGCATAAAAAAAGCAATATCAAAACACCGCTTAAGCAATTCACGAACTGATTTTATTCATGAATTGTTGTTGTTTGGAAAAGAAATAAGAATATTTTTACAGAAATGTTCCACACAGAAAATAAATTTATTTTTCCAGTGTCTATATTAAATCGGTATAATATAAAATCTGTTTGTTTTTTTGTTTTGCGTATTCTATTTCCGCATTTGTTGAATCGCCGATATAGTTATTTACATTTACAACCAGTATCGCATCAGACAAATCAATCTTTTTTAAATGTGCGGATTTTAGTTTTTGTCTTTGTTCTGGTGTATAATCTCTTTGTTCATCAATTGAAAACACAGGTGTCAGTACACAATGCCCGTTAAGGGTCATGTCCTGGGTAATTTTCATCATTTCTTGTTTGAATCGCATGCTACCGCAGATTGTTATAATCATTGCATTCCTTTTGTTCAGAATAAATTTTAATATGAAATCAAGAAAAACGCAAGTTCGTAAATGGGTGAAACGGTGTGTGTTTTCAACGCCCAACTTACGAACTCGTAAAAACATTGGAAAACTAATGAAAAAACCGACCAAACGGTCGGTTTGAATTTTTGGCATCCGCCTTCGCATGTGCTTAATTGCGTTGAATTACTAACTATTTTGTGCGAGTTATTTCCAAAAAACAAGTTGGCTACGGCGCGATGCTCAAATTTCCTAAATAAAAAACGCCGACTGGCGTTTTTTATTAACTAAATTTGGCAGCCCCACTCGGATTTGAACCGGGATTCTCGCCTTGAAAGGGCGGTGTCCTAACCATTAGACGATGGGGCCAAGAACCTGAATATACCGCCGGTGGAACGGCGGTAAAAATCTCTGGCGGGATGTAAGGGGCTCGAACCCTCGACCTTCTGCGTGACAGGCAGACGCTCTAAACCAGCTGAGCTAACACCCCAGAGCCATTGAATATTATACTTAAAACCAATGAAATGCAAGCTTTTTTTTTCAATATTGTAAAAACACCCTTATAAGTTGATAATCAGGGGCTGATTATTGATAAATTGACAATAAAAACAAAGTCTATTATAATCAGGTTCATGAAAAAAGTATTGTTAATTCTTTGTTTGCTGGTGTTATGCGGATGTGGCGCAAAATCTGATTTGGTTCACGATGCCGATTATCCACGTAATTATCCGGTATATTAAACGGGGGGTATGGCGACTACGAAGTGCCGCCATCGTCTGAACAAACAAAGAAGTACTTCTGTGGACATAACCACATACAAAAAATGATTGTCGTTTTGCGGGTATGGCGACTACGAAGTGCCGCCATCGTCCGAACAAACAAAGAAGTACTTCTGTGGACATAACCACATACAAAAAATGATTGTCGTTTTGCGGGTATGGCGAAACTGGTAGACGCGCTGGATTTAGGTTCCAGTGGAGAAATCCATAAGAGTTCGATTCTCTTTACCCGCACCATCCGTCTTTATCTGTGATAAAGTCGCGATTGAAGAGTTTAATACGGTCAAAGGGTTTTATCACGGCACACGTCAGTGTGACGAAGCTATTTATCCCCACCAGTAATTTGTTACTGAATATAAAAAATTAAATTATGGGCAACAAAAAAACATTTTTACCACAAATTGTTCGAAAAACTATCATCATTGATGATGATTATATTCGTGAAAATTATGATGGTAACACCATAAAAATGCTGCGCGGTCAAACATCGGATGATGTTATTACTATTTTTGAATATAAAATCGGTGAACGTCTTACTCTTTTTGATGAAAGAAAGAAACAAAAACTGCAACAATTGATAGACAATATTGTTAAAAACGAACCCGTTACAATTGCGCATGAATCACAACACGTGCATAATGCATCTTTGGGATATCATTATGTTGCTAATTCCGACAATATTTATGAATGCATGATGTTATCTTTGGCAAATGAAATGTCTGCTATGATGGCTGGATATTTACAACAAACAAAAAATCCAGACCAAGCAATGGTTGAAACTATAAATAATCTATCCGGTAATGTTCGCAAACACTATATTCAAAAAGAATTTGCAGATCATTTTTATTATCTGCAAAAAATCCATGGAAAAAACAAAAATCTGTATAAGCATACATTTGATGCTAAAAAGATTCATGAAATTATTGATTATTATTTTACCATCAACGGACAAAAAATTATGAACCAATTATCAAAAACAACTCTGTTTGCGTTCAGTTCATTTATGGTTGAAATAAAATCAGATATAAATGATTTTATTGATAATCAAATCATGAACAATAAATCCAAAGATAATACACTTTGATTTATTTTATTTTTTTAAATATCAAAGATGTATTTATTCCGCCAAATGCAAAATTGTTATTCATAACACAGTCCGTATCAAATTCGCGTCCATTGTGCATAATATAATCTAAATTTCCACATTCTGAATCCGGATTATTTAAATTTAACGTTGGTGCAAACCAACCGTCGTTCATCATTTTTATTGACCATATTGATTCCAGCGCACCACATGCACCAAGTGTATGCCCGACATAGCCCTTTAAAGTGCTGGCGGGGGTATGCTGTCCAAACACAGATTCTGTTGCCAAAGATTCCGCAATATCACCGTGTTTAGTTCCCGTTCCATGCATATTGATATAGCCTATGGATTTCGGATTTAAATTTGCGCATTGCAAAGACAACCGCATACATTGCGCCATTGTATCTTTGTTCGGTTGGGTTATATGTGTTCCATCGGTATTTGTTCCGAAACCGACTATTTCAGCATATATTTTTGCGCCACGTTTAACAGCATGTTCGTATTCTTCCAATATCAAAGTGCCGGCGCCTTCACCAATTACTAAGCCATCACGATTAACATCAAACGGTGACGGGGTCATTGACGGTGTATCATTTTTAATACTGGTCGCATAAAGTGTATCAAACACAGCCACCTGGGTCGGGTCAAATTCTTCTGCGCCACCGGCAATCATTACGGTTTGTGTACCTGATTTAATTGCTTCATACGCATAACCGATTGCCAAACTGCCCGATGTACATGCTGTTCCACTGGGTATCAAACGCCCAGTTGTTTTGAAATACAAAGACACATTGACTGCGGTCGTTTGTGGCATAATTTTTATATATGATGATGAATTGATAGACCCCACTTCGTGTGTTTTTACCATAGAATAAAAATCCAATACCGGTCCCGCAGAACCAAACGAAGAACCGTATGCTACGCCCGTTTGACCAGACGTCAAAATATCATCATTTAATAATCCGGCATCTGTTAAAGCCTGTTCAGATGCATAGACTGCCATTATTGACACAGGTCCCATTGTACGTAAAATTTTCCGTGTATAATGTTCGGGGATAACAAAATTTTTGACTGGTGCCGCCAGACACGTATTTAACCCGCGTATTTCCCGTAAATCATCACGTGATTCAACAGCATTTTTATAAACGTGCAATCTTTGATACGAAGATTCAACATCGCACCCCAGCGCACTTACACATCCCATTCCGGTCACAACAACACGTTTCATTAAATCATACCCCCATTTACAGAAATCACCTGACGCGTGATATAACCTGCATCTTCGGATAACAAATACGCAACCAAAGATGCTATTTCACGCGGATTTCCAAAACGATGCATCGGAATCATTTTTTTAACTTCTTCGATTGGTAAATCAGCAGTCATATCTGTTTCAATTACACCCGGCGCGATGCAGTTCACTGTTATATCGCGTTTTGCTAGTTCAATTGCCAAAGATTTAACAGCACCGATTATGCCCGCTTTGGATGCAGCATAATTTACCTGGCCCCGGTTACCCATAACACCGGATATAGAAGATAACGCTATTATACGTCCACCATTGCGCGCAGATATCATAGGCATAACCACAGGATGTAAAACATTGTATAATCCATCAAGATTTGTGTGTATCACCCTATCCCATTGGTCACCATCCAGCAACGGGAATGGGTTATCGGCATTTATACCAGCATTACAAACAACGCCATAATAAACGCCATTTTGTGCGATGTCTTCATCTAGAATTTGTTTAGTTTGTTCACGATTTGCGATATCAAAAGATAACAAACGCCCGTGTCCCCCCAATGTGACAACTTCATCAAACGTTTTCTGGGCGGCTTGTTTGTTATTATTATAATGCAAAACTAAATCGTATCCGCGTGGTGCTAAATAAAGTGCTATGGCACGACCTATGCCACGACTTGCACCAGTAATTAAAACTGTTTTATTCATGGTTAGCATCCTTCATAAAATTGGTTAAATCATCAGGTCTGAACGCGTTCAAAATTCCATTTGCCATAATAGTCCCCTTTTCATCCATTATAATACATTCAAACGAAGCCATATTTGAATCACAAAATAATGATTTCACATGTATATAATAACTTTGCCCAATCTTATACACAGATTGTAAAAAATGCAAATCACGTGATCCCAAGATAAATCCAGGAACAGCCCCTGTTTTGCCCGTTAAATAAATATCTTTGCATCCGATAAAACATGCTATGGATTGCGCCATATACTCCATCCCTGCCCACGATGGTACACCATTTATATTTTTTTGAAATAACAAATCAGTATCTTTGATATCAACCCGGGCAATCAAAGTTTGATTTTCCATATCAAAAGATTCAACGGCACTTATAAATTCCATAGGTGTTTTTTGCGGTAATAAATCAGATGGATTATATGTCATTTATTTCCCCATAATTAAACTGGCATTACTGCCCCCAAAAGCAAACGCATTACATAAAACATTTTTTATGTCGCATATATCGCCAATTTGTGCCAACTTTATATTCGAACAATTTTTATCGAAAACACCGTCATAAATATGTGGAATTATAAAATTATACTTTAACATCAGCCATGCCAAACCCATACTGATTGCACCCGCAGCACCCAACGTATGCCCGGTCAAAGGTTTAGTTGACGCACATAAAACATTATTTCCGAAAACAGTATTTATCGCCACTGATTCCATTGAATCATTTGCAGCGGTTCCAGTTCCGTGCATAATTATGAAATCTATATTTTCCGGGGTTAATCCAGCATCTTTTAATGCCCCCTGCATAGAATTTATCGCGCCAAGTCCATTCGGATCCGGACTGGTTAAATGATACGCATCTGACGTTTCACCAATTCCCAATAGTTTTATTCCACAACAAGATTTTTCCATTATAAACAATGCGGCACCTTCGCCTAGATTGATTCCGTCACGGTTTTCAGACATCGGATTTGTATGTGTTTTGCTTAATGCACCCAATGCATCAAATCCGTTTAAAGCGAAATCACATCTGGAATCTACACCACCAACCAAAACAGCATCACATATACCATTATCCATCAGATTTCGTGCGGATTGAAAAACCTTTAAACTGGACGAACAAGCAGTAGAAACACAAAATACAGGACCCAAAAATCCCGTTTTTTTACGAATATATTCACCCGGCGTTCCCAATTCTAATTCACCAAGCACAGATTTATCTATATCGACATTGTTTTTTAATGCATTTTCTATATGTTTTTGAGCTTCGTGAACACCAGTATTAGATGTCCCGATTATTATACCTATTTTTTTGGGGTCATACGTTTTTTTTAATAAATCTATGTCCGCGCTGATTTGCGCCAAAGCAATATCAATCAAATCAAAACAACGTAAACTATGCGTATTTGGAATTTGTGCTGCACCAAAAGGAACCCGTTGCCCGGCAACAAAGACATCACTATTTAACATAGCGTCATAATTACCAGACTTTGCATTTTTGACAATATCATCATGATTTGCCCCTAATGCACACACAAAACCAAGATTTTTTAACACATATTCCATCGTAAAACCAACTTGCAAAATAGGAATCTTTTTATATAATGACAAAAAAAATAGAAATTTCAAGTATGAACGACATGTTATATATCGATAAATATGTATTTTGGTCTGAATCTGACATTGAAAAATTGCCAGACGTGTCATTTATACCACCTATGTTGCGCCGTCGTATGACGAACATTGAAAAAATAGCGGTATCTCTGGCTTTTCAGATAGCACCTGAAAATCACGATTATGTGACTGTTTTTGCATCCAGATTTGGCGAATGGGAACAAACTATCCGTTTAATCAAACAATTTTATTTTGACAATGAAATGTCCCCTGCGGGTTTCAGCAATTCCGTCCATAATGCCGCAGCGGGTCATTTATCACTTTTGACACATAATAAAAAATCATATACATCTATTGCTGCCGGGGAAAGAACTTTGGAGATGGGTTTACTTGAAGCATTGACCACTAAAAAGCCCGCATTATTTATTTATGTTGAAGAATCTGCGCCGGTTGAATATGCACATATGTTTTCAAAGAAATTTTTGGCACACGGTATGGCTTGTTTTATAACCAATACCGGAAAAAATGGATATGAATTCGTAAAAAAAGGCGAAAAAATAGAACCTTTGACGTTTACGGAATTTCAGAAAATTTTATCAGACGGTAATGATATAAAGGCATCTTGCTGGGGATTAGTAAAAAAATAATGAAAAAAATATTGCGTTCATTTTTAAGCGGTCTTTGTTTCACAATTTTTGGTCTGGGTGGCATCGTCACGGGGTCTTTGATAGTCCCTATTTTGTTAATTTTTTGTTCTAAATCCCAACAAAGAAAAACACTATCTATGACTGTTCATTTTTTATGGAAAGCTTTTGTTGGACTTATGTGTGCTTTAAAATTGATTGATATAAAATGTATAGCACACGATAAATTAAAACAAATGCGTGGCAAAATAATTATCGCGAATCATCCGTCGTTAATAGATGTTGTAATATTGGTTGCTAAAATCCCGAATTCTATTTGTGTAGTCAAAGAAAGCCTGTTTCATAATATTTTTATTCGTGCTATTATTCGCCGGGTTTATGTTTCAAACTATATGGGACCCGATAAATTTATTAAACAAGCATCAGAAATCCTGGATGCGGGATATAACATTGTCATTTTTCCCGAAGGAACACGAACCATTACTGGTAAACCAATCCACCTGCACCGCGGTTTTGCATATTTACATATAAAATCCAAACACGATATCCAGCCGATACATATTGAAAATTCACCGCATATATTGGGGAAAAAGCAACCTTGGTATGATGTTGGCGATAAAACATCCGTGTACACTTTGACATTACGCCCCATAATTAAATTTACAGATAACGAAGGTTGTACAGAACGACAAAAAGCTATAATCGTGACAAACAGAGCAGAAAAAGCCCTTTTTGAGCACAAAAACTTGACAATTTAACATTTGTCTTTTAACATCTGTCATACACTAAAAAATTAGGAATAAAACCATGAAACGAGATGTTTTAGAACAAGAAATCAAAGAAATTATCATTTCTGCTTTGGATTTAGAAGATGTCACAATTAACGACATTGATTCTTCTGCACCGTTATTTAACGAAGGTTTGGGTTTGGATTCCATTGATGCATTGGAATTGGGGATGGCGTTAAAGAAAAAATATAACGTTGATTTCAAATCTGATAAAGATGCTAACAAAGAATATTTTAAATCTGTGGCAAATCTGGCTGGATATATCGCTGAATCTAAAAATATTACATTGGAGTAAACAAATGCATACACGTGATGAAATTTTTAATACAGTCAAAGAAATTTTAGTAAACGATTTTGATTGTGATGAAACAAAAATAAAAATGGAATCTAATCTGGTTGAAGATTTAGATTTGGACAGTATCGATGCTGTGGATTTGGTTGTAAAATTACAGGGAATTATCAATAAAAAAGTTGACCCAGAAGATTTCAAACAAATAAGAACTTTGCAAGATGTCGTTGATGCAGTTGAAAAAATTGTTAACGTTAATCGCTAGGCTTATCATTGGAATTTTTGCGTTTGCATATCCTTTTGTGGTGTTTTTTGCACTGCGAAATGATGTTGCAGTAAAGTTTATAGGATTATTTTTGCTGGCGGTAATTGTCGTTTCTTTTGTTCGACATAGAAATAAAATTTTATTGGGTCTGGGGTTAATTCTTTGTTCTTTGATATTGTTTTTTAATCAAGATATTTTTCTGAAAATATACCCCGTGTTGATGAATTGTTCTATTTTTGCTATATTTGCATTGTCTTTGCAAAAAACACCTTTGATAACACAATATGCAAAACGTATGAATTATGATTTAAATGCCAAAGTTATAAAATACACACGTAATGCGACGATTGCATGGGCTATCTTTATGGGGTGTAATAGTTTGATTTCTTTGGTAACGGTATTTTTATCAAATAAAATATGGGTATTATACAATGGATTCATATCGTATATCCTAATCGGGATAATGATGATTGGTGAATATATAACAAGAAAATGGATTTTGCATGTTGAATCAGATAAATAAGATTTTTTCTGAAAACGTAAATGACAATCGTATCGTGTTTTATAACAAAGAAAACAGCATATCTTTTGCACAATACAAAAAAGACGTGGCAAAATATGCTAATCATTTTTCTACAATCCCTGATAAAGAAGTTGTTGTTTATATACCCGACAATTTGTATTTATTTTATGTATGTTTTATGGCGTTATTACAGGCCGGCAAAGATATTATTTTACCCGCCTTGTTAACAGAACAAAATTCAAAACCCTTGTTTGAATCCACACATTATTTATTGACTGATAAGTTTAATTCTTTTGGTGAATTTAACATAGTCGATTTGAATTGCCAAAATAATTTTAATTGGGATTTCAAAGACATAAATGACTGTTGGATTTATTTTTTCACTTCGGGCAGCACCGGCACACCAAAAAAAATAAAAAAACAATTTAAAATGCTGACCAGTGAAGTCGGTTTTCATGCAGAAAATCAAAATCATTTAACATCAAAAAATCCAGTTATGATTTCTTCGGTTGCGCCGTATCACATGTATGGATTGTTGTGGCGTTTTTTGTTTCCTTTGGCATCAAATATTATATCTGATTTAGATATAGTCTTTACCCCCGAAGAATTACAACATAAACAATCAATATATGAATCTGTGTTATTTGCAACAACACCGTCTTTTTTGGATGGTATTACAAGATATAAAAATCAATATATTTTCAAAAATAATTGTATCGGTATTTATTCATCGGGCAGTTTGCTTGATTCCAAAACGTCACAAAATACATATAATATTTTTAATGTGTCGCCATTTGAAATTTTTGGCAGCACTGAAACGGGCGGCGTTGCAGCACGTCAACAAATCAATGGTCAAACCTGGTCTATCTTTGCACCTGTTACCGTGACATTAACCCAAAACAATGAATTATCAATAGAGTCTGATTTTTCATGTGCAAATCCATATTTGATGTCTGATGTTGTGGAAATGGTTGATGATAAAAAATTTTTATTAAAGGGTCGAAGTGACCGCATGGTAAAAATAGCCGAAGAACGGGTTTCGTTACCTGAAATGGAAGAAAAACTTTGTAATTATGAATTCATAGAAAAAAGTTATGTATCAACTTTATTAAGCAAAGACAGAAATATTTTGTGTGCTATGGTTGTTTTAAATGATGCTGGGAAACAAGAAATTATTACAAATGGGCGACATAAATTTATAAATAAATTAAAACAATATCTATTAAATTATTTTCCAAATGTTGTTTTACCCAGAAAAATAAGAATTGTAAATACAATTCCTGTAAATACCCAGGGTAAATATATTAAATCGGATATATCTGCTATGTTTGAATCTAATATTCCAGAACCTATAATGCAAAACGTTACAAAGACAGATTCTGAATTTACCGCAGATTTAGTTTTTTTGAAAGATTCTTCATATTTTCAGGGACATTTTCCGTCACAACCTATATTACCAGGCGTAATACAAATTCATTTTGTAATGACATTTATCAAACAATATTTTAATGTCGTATTTAATGATTATCACATATTGAAATTAAAATTTTCAAGCTTGATTTTGCCTGATACTGCTATCCATTTTGAATTGAAAAAGATATCGGATACGGAATTTAATTTTTCTTATTCAAATGACGACGTAAAATATTCAAATGGAAAAATATCTATAAAGGATTAAACATGAAACCCGTTATTATTGTTCCTTGTTTCAACCATGCCGATGCTTTTGCACCAGTTGCAGAAAAACTGACAAAATTCAAGACCCCAGTCATAGTTGTTGATGACGGCAGTACAACAAAACAATCAATAAAAATCAAATCTGTTTGTAAAAAACACAATTTTATATATGTAAAAAACAAAAAAAATGGGGGTAAAGGTGCCGCCATGATACATGGATTTCAATATGCTTTTGAAAATGGGTTTACACATGCTTTGCAAATTGATGCAGATGGGCAACATGATGTTCGTGATGTTTTATTGTTTTTGAAAATATCTTCCCGACATCCTGATGATTTAATCATAGGAAACCCAATTTATGATAAATCTGCACCAAAATCACGTTTAATCGGTCGAAAAATAACACGTTTTTGGGTTGCAATAGAAACTTTTAATAAACGTATGCCCGATACTATGTGCGGATTTCGCGTATATCCATTACAATCAATTATTCCTTTGTTAAAGACTATTAAATTCAAACGTATGGGATTTGACATAGAAATTATAGTGAAAGCATACAGAAATAAAATTCATATTATATCTGTGCCAACACGTGTCATTTATCCAAATGATGGTGTTTCACATTTTCATGCTTTTAGAGATAATTTGTATATAAGTTTATTACATACTTATTTATGCTGTTTAATTCCAGTATGGTTAGCAAAAAAGTGCTTTCATAAAAATTGATTGAAACGTTTGTGTTTTTTGATTATAAGATACGGATGAATTAGGGGCGAATATGAAAAAATTTTTGGCAATTTTAACGATATTATTTTCGACAACTTGTCTTGCACAACAAATAACTAATGAAATGCCAAAAAAGTTAAAACAATTTGTTGATAATCTGGAAACTGTGTCTGCCAATTTTACACAAATAAAAATATTGCCTGAATCCACCAAACAATTTAAATCTTTTGGATATGTTAAATTTGTCAAAGGCACTGGATTTACCTGGCATCAAACAAAACCATCCGAAACCGTTTTTACATCAACTTTAAAAACATATTGTGTAAATGGCGAAGATAAACAATTGAATGAACTGCCCTATTTCAATCAAATTCAACAAATGATTGATTCAATGTTAAATGGGGATATATCTGATTTCTTATTCGCATTTAACGTCGATTATTTTGATGACAAAAATGGCTGGCATTTGGTGGCAACACCGCGATTAAGCGCTTTGACCGATTTTATTCAAAATTTAACAGTATATGGAACAACAAAAAATTTGGATAAAATAATTATTACTTATGCCGACGGTACAATTATCATTTTACAATTTACCCGTTCATCAAAGGATTTTTCTGATGAAATCGTTTGTTAAGAAAATTTTATTTTGCGCAATTATTTTTATTGGGATTATAGCGGTTTTGTTATTCAAAACACCGTTACGCACTGAAACAAATTTAATGTCTTTGGTGAATATAAATTCGTCAAACCATTGGCCTGTTAATCAAATATCTGAAAAATTTTCATCCATAATGAACATAGTTATTGAATCCACAGATGAAAAAACAGCAAAAAAGACAGCCAACACAATTATACGTGATTTGAATACTGATTCTTTTGATTGTTTACACGTTCAATCAAATAATTTTTCATTAAAAAGTTTAACTGGTGATTTTGTTGCCCATAATGGATATTTATTAAGCGATTATCACAAAAAATTGTTGCATAACGATGACACAAAGACGATAGCAGATATCGCAATAAAACAAATTTCTGAATCTATGGTACCACAATTGTTTTCTGTATCAAATGATCCCTTTTTGTTATTATCGGATTTTTTAATTTCTATGCAAAAGAACGGAACAAAATGGACTTTGCGCGATGGCATTTTATGGCAATATGTTGGTTCAAAACACTATTTTATGATACCTGTAAATACCGATTCTTTGGATAGTGAAAAAACGTCAGCGCAAATCAATTTATTCCATCAGAAATTACAAAAAATCCAATCAGACACAATTAAAATTCATATAAGCGGTGTCCCGGTTCATACTGCTTTTATGATGCAACAAAGTAAAATAGAATTGGGTTTTTTATCTGTATTGGCTTTGATAGCTGCTATGGTATTGAATTATTTGTTATTTAAAAGATTAGTAAGTCTGGTTCCGGTAATATTCAGTTTATTTATAGGTTTTTTATGTGGGACAATCGCGTTATTTCTGTGTTTTGATGCACCACATATCTTATCGTTCGTATTTGGGACAACATTGATTGGTTTGGGAATTGATTATTCTTTTCATTTTATGACGATGGGTTGCTTAAAAAAGAAAAATGCAGTCAGCAAAAATATTCTAATTTCATTGATAACTACAACAGTATGTTTTTTACCACTTTTGTTTTCAAGTATACCTTTGTTACAACAAATATCTATATTTACAATTATCGGATTGATTAGTATTTATTTCGCTTTAAAATTATTTTTACCAACAAATTTAAAATTGAAAACAAAAGATATAAAATGCAAATTTGTTGTATCAAAAAAATATAAATTTATTTTCATTGTTATACTAGGATTGGTTTCAATACTGACTTTGCCATTTGTGCGAATTGAAAATAATATGAACCAAATGTATCAACCAAATGAAAAAATATTACAAGAAGATATGTTTTTCCAAAAACTGAACCAATCGGAACAATCATCAATTTTATTGGTGCGTGGAAAAAGTATCCAAGAAATATTAGAAACCGAAGAAGATATCAAAGCCGCCAATTTTGACTTTTTGTCCGTATCCAGTATTATTCCATCAATCCGCAACCAGATTGAAAATCACAAACTTATACAAAAATTATATGACCAAGAATCAAAATATATTAAACGAAAACTTGGATTGCGTAATTTACCAAAATTAGCGGACACAAAACCGATGTCTATCAATTCCATAGAATCAGAATTTATAAACGATTGGTTAAACAAATTGATAATTCGCGATGATGATTATATCTATTCCATAAGTCAAATTGGTTCAAATATATCCGCGCTGCCCGAAAATGCGAGCATTGTTTCACCATCTGATATTTTGACCCAACGTATGAAAAAATGGACATTTGAAACATATAATCTGTTGTTTATATGTGCAATATGTTTGGTATGTTTATTGGGTTTGATTTATCGCAAACGTGCCATAAAATACCTATTACCATCAATGTTAGGAATATTATTAACAATCAGTATTTTAACATGGTTTAATCAACCAATAACATTTTTCCATTTGTTAAGTTTCTTTATCGTTATCGGGTTAAGTTTGGATTACACTATTTTTCATATCAACGCACACGATTCAAAAGAAATGCGTCCCGTATTATTTTCATTTCTGACCAGTTTTATTGGATTCGGTTTATTGGGATTTACTAGTTTCTTTTTGATAAAATCAATGGGCATAACATTATGTCTGGGGTTGGGAACATCGTATTTGATATCATTATATTTATTCGGAACACAAAAATTGAACAGCGCTGTTCACATCCGAAAATGATTCATTCCAATATGTAAATTCTATGTTTTCTTTTGGTTCCATGCAGACCAAGCATATCATATAATCATTTAGTTTATAAAAAAATTTATACGGTATTGTATCATTGTTTCTGTATTTGAACAAAGCTTCGGTCAATGTAAAATTTTTGTAAAAATCTATTTTGTTATCTGGTACGGGCAATCCCAGGAATCTAGAAATCTGTTTAAAATCACGTTTTTTATTCATGTTTTCAATATCAATACCAACCTGTTTGTCGGATATAGCCACAAATACCCAGTTATCTTTGTGAGATATCGAAACACCACCTTTTTTTAAAAACGGCGCCCCGGTATTATCAGTTTTAACATTTTCACCGCAAACATCTTTAACTATGGCGTGTCCAATTAAAAATTGTAATTTGCGTTTTTGATTACTAAATTTGTTGTATTGTATCAATTCAGACTCTGATAATCTGGTTGATAAATCTGATTTCTTGCTTATTTGTTCAATATTTGCTATATAAACTTTCATAATTTACATTATATGATAAAAATATCAAAAGGCAAATTATGAATAAATGGTATCAACAGCGCGAACAATCCGCCGGCAAAATCAGACTAGAAATTTTATGGTTCGTATATAAAATTTTTGGGATTCGCGTTTTAAAACTAATTACATACCCGGTTGTAGTGGTTATATCTTTGTTCGCAAAACCCGGGGTTAAGGCGTCAAAAAAATACAGAAAAATATTGAATTCATATCAACAAAATCACGGATTAAAGGAATCTAGATTTTCGTCGGTGTCCCATATTTATACTTTTGCATGTGCAATGATTGATAAAATGTCCGCATCATGTGATAAAAAGAGCAAAATAAAATTTGAAATAAATAAAAACAAAGATTGGTATGAATTTCAAAAATTACTGGGAAACAATGTCGGGGTGTTTTTGATATGCTCGCATCTTGGGAATATAGAGGCATTGTCTGCTTTTTCTGGCGCCAAAACAATGCACGCATTTATGCAGATAACCCAAAATAAAACATTTCATAATTTTATGATGCAACATAATAACACAAAGAATACTTTGTTACATTCAACTGAAAACATAAACATCGCCACCGCGGCGGAAATGTTTGAAAATCTTAAAAAGGGCGATTTAGTCATGATGGCGGGGGACAGAACATCTCCAAACACCCCACAAAAAAATGAAACTGTTAAGATTTTAGGTAAAAATTGCCAGATTCCGATTGGGACTTTTAAATTTGCACGTGCTGAATCTTGCCCAGTATTTGCAATATGTTTAATGAATATAACACATGAAAAATACAAGATTTACGTAAAAAAGATTGCCATAGAATCAACAAAATCGGCAATCCAAGAATATGCAAAATTCCTTGAAAAATTGATACTATTATACCCGAAACAATGGTTTAATTTCTTTGATTTCTTTGAAAACACCAAATAAAGGTATAAAACAAGCAAAAAAAACTTGATTTTCAATAAAATATAACATAAAATGCGCACAGTATTAAAAAAGGCGTAAGAAATGGCATCTAAAAAAGGTAGCAACGAATTTATAAAACTGGAAAACAAAGAAACCGGTTATTTTTATACAACTAAGAAAAATATGAAATCTGAAAATACCCAGGGTAAAATGAAATTCCGCAAATATGATCCAAAATTGCGTAAGCATGTGGTATTCACAGAAGCAAAAATGGGACATTGATTGCTTTTAAGTTTTAAATCTATAAAACCCGCGGTTTTGCGGGTTTTTTTATTATATTTGAATTTTTTAATGACAAACTATTTTCAGATATGTTATTATTTCTTTTGAATCCAGGGGACTGGGTTCGGGGCTGTCGAAAGCCTTACAAACGCGGTGCGAAACGCATCGTAATCTGATTATTTCGATGCTTTTTGCATCTTTATATCCCCGATTTACGTCGGGGTGCCGGTGGTATATAAAAGACGGTTTTACCGAAAGACCACGGAATCACTCGTTTGTTGATTTTCGAACACCCCGGCCACCAGTTTTTTGGTGGTTTTTAATTTTGAAAAAATGGGGAAACAAACATGAAAAAATCTTTATTTTTTACCTTTTTGTGTACATTTTACGGTGCAGCATTTGCCACAACTGTAAATTATAATTGGTTAGTTGATGGAAATAATTATATGCAAACAACATGTGAAACTGGTGATGACTTAATTTTACCAACACCCGCGCCAACAAAATACGGCTACCATTTCGTTGGATGGGTTGAAGAGGAAATTTTTGGATCATGGTCACAATCTGGAACACCAACACCACAAAACCCAATAGAACCGGTTTTTACCCCTTTTGGTAATACTGTATTACGCGCGGTCGGCAGTGGTAATGACTTTGTTGCGGACAGTTATGACCCCGAAACCAGAGTAATTACACGTCGAATTGGTGTAAGGGTGCTTGATGGGACTGAAGACTGGGTACAAGGTGCACAACCCCCAACATTTAAAGCGACTTTCAATGTCATAGATAGTCAAGAGAAAGATTATCAAAATTGTCTGTGTTCGCACTTTAAAGTGATAAAAACTAGCATGACCCTGAATGTGAATGATAACCAGGTTGCTATGTTTACACCTGGTAATGCATCAAATTTTGATAAAATTGTTTTTGGAAAATACGATATAGATAATCTCAAAGATTGGAAACAATGGATTGCTGACCAATACAATGCTGGCACCCCTGTAACAATTTATTATCCGTTGAAAACACCTGTCACAGAAAATTATACCGCAACATCAATATCAGAATAAATCGAGAGAGAAATTATGAAAAACATCATTTTTATATTGGTCTTTGTTATATTAAATATAAATATTGTATACGGAACAATTTATACAGAAACAGTATTAAATGGTTGTGTATATTCAACCAGTTTAAATGCACTATTTGAACCAAACGTGCATGTGTGTTCAAATGGTTATTATTTGCCAGCAAATCATGATGACTGTACAATATGTCCATCGGGTGCAACATGTAGTGGTGGTACATACGATTTTAATGAAAACTCATCCCGTGGTATTACATACCCACAACAAATAACATCAAACATTGTTTATGGTTGTGATATGACATTAACGCCTGTGCATGTGGCATTGTTCGAACCGAATATCCATACATGCACCCCTGGATATTATATGCCGGCAAATTATGACGGGTGTGTTATCTGTCCGGTGGATAATTATTGCGGTGGTGGGACATATACTTTTAATGAAACTGTTGCACAAGGGATTGTTTCATGTGGTGCGGGATTATTTGCGCCAATGGGTATGTCGTCATCAAATCAATGTGGACGGATATTACATATTGGGGAAAACATGGTATATTTACACAGCACAAAAAAGACAACGCCCGCATTACATGTTGATATTGACCAAGACGGCACCGCTGATTATTTTGGTAATATGACAACTTTGGACGTTCCGATGACAAATGGCACGGATAAAAAATTAAAATTACAATACGACGGTGTTACTTATTCGGTGTATGACGATAGTGTCGATTTGAGTGAGTATACGAACTAATACCCCCCTCACCACTTCGTGGTCCCCTCCCCCACAGGGGGAGAATTTATTCTCTGGAATTCGCCCCAGTGGGGGGAGAATTTGGCTCTCGGCTCCAACGCAAAGATTCTGCCCCCGTGGGGAAGTGGCTTGTGACGATAGTCACAAGACGAAGGAGGTATCCCGCCCCAACAGTAGAAAAGTTATTTTCCGAATTTACCACTGCGGGGGAATCCAACGGGAATTGTATGACCCTGGGATGCACGTTTAGCGACCCATGGTGTGATATCTTCCAATTTTGTTGTGCCACGCCCAGTCGTCCATCCAAATCCATCGGATTTATTAAAGAACATAGCGTCTATTGTATAAGTGCGTTCGGCATTATATTTTTGCAATATTACACCTTTGCCCCGAGTCATTTCTGGAATTTGTTCAGTTTCAAACATTAACAATTTATCGTTTGACCCGGACAGCGCAACCATATCACCATCGACCCGCACGCATAAAACAGCAGGATTTCTTTCATCTACATTCATAATCTGTTTGCCGTTTCTGGTTTGTGCCACGCAGTTTTCACCAGATACTATGAAACCAACACCATGACGACCAACAACCAGATATTTTGCATTTGTATCCAAAACAAAAGCGCGAACTATTGTTTCATCCGCCCCAATATCAGCCATCATACGCACTGATTCACCAAAACCACGCGCCGATGGCAAATCATTAGCCGCCAAAGTGAACATTTTTCCGCCAGATGCGAACAAATTGATTTTATCATTTGTCATTGCATGGAAAGCAAATTGTAATTCGTCACCCTCTTTGAATTTCATATCAAGATTATTCAAATCCAGATGCCCACGCGCCGCACGAATCCATCCCATAGCGGATAAAACAATGGTAACAGGTTCTTTTTCAATAAAATCGTCGGCATTTACAATGATTTCTTCGCCTATGGGTGCCCACTGAGTCCGACGCCGCCCCAGTGCCGTATTCTTGGCATACTGTTTTTTAATATCATCAAACCAGGCATGCAATTGTTCATTTTGTAATTGTTCGTCACCCAACAAAGCCTTTAATTTTTCACGTTCCGACCGCAACGTTGCATCTTCGCGTTTTATTTCCATTTCTTCTAATTTACGCAACGAACGCAAACGAGTATTCAAAATCGATTCAACCTGAACCTCGGTCAATTTAAATTCGTCCATTAAAACCGATTTGGGGTCATCTTCGTTTCTGATGATTTCAATAACGCGGTCTAGATTTAAATAAACTATTAACAAACCGCCCAGAATTTCCAAACGTCTTTCTATATTAGTCAAACGCCAATTTGTGCGCCGTATCAATACGTTCTTTTGATGCGCAATAAATTCACGCAAAACATCGCCAATCGGCATAACACGTGGCGCACCATTGGAATCGACTACGTTGAAATTCATGTTGAATTTATATTCCAAATCAGTCATAGCAAACAAATGTGCCATCATTTTATCAATCGGAATATTACGATTTTTAGGTGTAATAACAATCCGCACATCAGTCGTAGATTCATCAACAATATCTTCAACCAAAGGCAACTTTTTTGCGTCTATTAAATCAGCAATTTGTTCAACCAATTTAGATTTTATCAAACCGTACGGGATTTCAGTAATAACCACTTGTTCTGCGCCACGTTCTAATTTTTCGACTTCCCATTTGGCACGAATTCTGAATGCACCACGCCCCGTATCGTAATTTTTACAAATAGTCGCAAAATCATCAATCAAAACACCACCAGTCGGAAAATCAGGCCCAACAAGTTTTTTCATTATCTGTTCAGTGGTCGCATCATGTTTATCAACAACCAGATTCAATGCGTCCATTATTTCGGACACATTGTGGGTCGGAATATTTGTTGCCATTCCCACAGCAATTCCCATTCCGCCATTTGCCAATAAATTTGGAAAAGCACCCGGCATAACAGTTGGTTCAACAGTTGTCCCATCAAAATTAGGCATCATATCGACACTATCTTCATCAATACCTTCCATAATCAGCATCGCGGCATTTGTCATTTTTGATTCAGTGTAACGATACGCAGCCTGGGGGTCACCGTCAATATTTCCAAAGTTTCCCTGGCCATCAATAAGCGGATATCGAACGGAAAAATCCTGCGCCAGACGAACCATAGCATCATAAACCGATGAATCACCGTGCGGATGATAATGTCCCAACACATCACCAACCACAGTTGCACATTTTCTGAACGCAGCAGACGGGGATAATTTTTGTTTCAACATAGAAAATAAAATACGTCGATGCACAGGTTTCAACCCATCACGCACATCAGGCAACGCACGTGCAACAATTGTGCTGACCGCATAAGACAAATAACGTTCAGACAAAGCATCAGATAATTGTTGTCCCGATATATTTTCAACAATACTTTCGTTTTTCTTCATGATTATTCCCATTTTTTACCGCAGTCAGAATAAAACATTTGCAAAAATAAAACAAGAAAAAACCGCCCGATTGGGCGATTTTTTTTAAACTTTTTTTTCATCTAGAAACCGAAAACCATACGTTGTTTTGACTGACGTTTCTTTTCGTTACGTACGGCCTCTTCTTTTAAACGTTTACGTTTCGTAGTTGGTTTTTCGTAACGTTGACGTTCTTTCATTTCGCGGTACAGACCTTCTTTCTGTGATTTACGTTTCGCGACACGCAAAGCCTGTTCAACATTATTATCACGAACTAAAACTTTAACCATATTTTTTATTCACCCCCTTTGGCGAATTTGTATTTCAAACATTATTTTGGTCCGCCTTTGCCGTCTTTGTAATTTATCCGTCGGGCTACGGCGCGACACTCAACTTTCTCAATCGTGCGCCATGCGCGCGATGACGAAAATTGGTGGAGCTGATCAGACTCGAACTGACGACCCTCTGCTTGCAAAGCAGATGCTCTACCAACTGAGCTACAACCCCAGAACTTTCTGCACTTTCTAATGAAAGCCAGCACATTTTATACGTTTATTTCACCAAAGTCAACATTATTTTTTAACGTGAACATCCACTTGTGGGAACGGAAAATTCAATTTGTGCTTTGGTAATTCAGTATATATTTTTTCCATTACATCCGCCCGCACAGCCAACAAATCCGCGAAACTGGTCCAATATCGCACGGTCAGCGTAACCGCGCTATCGTCCAAAGATGCCAAAAAAACTTCGGGTTCTGGATTTTTCAAAACACGTTTATCAGACGCCAAAATTTTCAGCATTACTTCACGCGCCTTGTCCACATTATCGCCATAAGAAATACCGACATTTATATCAGTTCTGCGATTTTTACCCTGGCTTAAATTTGTGATTACACCATTAGACAGCGCACCATTTGGCAGAAAAACCACCTGGTTATCAAACGTATGCAATTCGGTAGTAAAAATCATAATTTTTTTGACAGTGCCCGTTTTTCCATCAGCAGTAATAATAACATCCCCAACACGAAAAGGTTTAAACAGCAAAATTACCATACCCCCCGCGACATTTTGCAACGTTCCAGATAACGCCATACCAATTGCCAACGAAGCCGCGCCCAACACCGCTACTATTGACGTCATTTGAACACCCATAGTAGTTAAAATTATGATTATTACAAAAACTTTCAATACAATATTCAAGAAAGAAACACTGAACGAAGCCAATGATGGATCAACATTGTGTTTTTTCATCCCGAAACTTAACGACGCGACAATTTTTTTGACCAACCAGAAACCAAAAAACCAAATAGCGATAGCCGCTATAATTCTTGTTCCGAAATCCGCGGTTATTTGTCCCAAAGTTTTTACTAACGAATCGAGTGTAATATTCATAAAAATCTCCTTTGACCGTGAAAGTACCAGAAAACCAATAAAAATATCAAGACAAAAAAATCAACACCACGCTTGACAAACAAAAATACCGTGCTATATTATCAGTAACAAGGATGAAAAAACGATGATATTGACTAAACCACAGATATCGACTTTGGTAAAATATGAAATTCAAAAGGTCGCCCCTGGTGTCCCGACTAAAAAGATGTCCGATAAAACAAAATTGGCATCACGTGGTTTGAATGATGTTGATTTATGCCAAGTCATCGCTAATTTGGAAAAAAGTTTAAGAATTGAAATTAGCATTGAAATACGCCCGACAACATATCAAAACGTAACTTTTGGTGAATTGGTTAATGCGACATTTGAATCCAACAACACGCATGTCGTGGGGAAAGTGACCCCTAAAAAATCGCCAAGGTCGGTAAAAGCCACTGTTTTAAACGTTGCGCGGCTGGAATTTGGTATGAAATCCGCTAGGTTGGCTAATAGTTTTTTATCATGTAACTTGGATTCTTTTGATGCGTTGGAATTTTATCACATATTGGAAAAAAAGTACAGTTTGCCAGCGGATTACATCAGCGGGCAGATAGATGAAAAGTACGCCTTGAAATCTGGCAGTCCTTTGAGACAATATGACAATATCACATTCAGACAGGTTGCAGATGTGATATCAGACAGAGTTCGCAGTTAAAGAACAGAGTCACAAAAAATCAATTGGTGATAATAGATAGCCAATTGGGCGTTATCGTTAAGATAACGTAGTTTGAGAAACCCAGGAATATTGTTCCTTTTTCTTCCTTTTGAGAGAAATAAAATCGACAATGTTCTTTAACACGAAAAACGGGGATTTTCCCCGTTTTGTTTTTTACCCCCCCACCCGTCCGTCTTCGCTGACGCTCCGCCGTGACGGACTCCCCCGGTGGGGGAGAATTTAGTCTTCGTGCCGGCGCGGTCTTATTCGCCCACAAAAAAATATCATCTAAAAATTTTATGTTTCAAGAAACCGCCCATTTTGCGGGATTCTTTGCGCGCCAATGTCAGTAAACTTTTTCTATAATTAAAACTGCAAGCCCACTTAGCCCATCCATACGCCGCAGCAATTTGTCCAATTGCATGGTCCCCGCGGTCGTGATGGTTGATAATGTTTATTATGCGCCTGCGAATTTTCCGCGCAGTCCACTGACGCAGCACTATGTGTGTTTTAAAATGTTTATACCCGATAAAAGCAATTCCATTACTGGTTTTGCGGATAAAGCATTTTGAAAAAACCAAATTCAAATTTTCGCGTGCAAAATCTTCGATTTTTTCAGCCATTTTCCAAAGAACTTGTTTGTCATTCCCATAAAGACAAAAATCGTCACAATATCGCATATAATCGCGCCAGCGTAACTGTTGTTTCACAAAATGATCCAGTTCATTAAGATATACGTTCCCCATCCATTGGCTGGTTAAATTTCCAATAGGCAGATTTTTATCACCACCCACCGACCAAACAACATCTTGTAAAATGCGCAGAATTCGGCGGTCTTTGATTTTTTTAGCCACGATATCCATCATAATTTTATGGTCAATCGATGGGTAAAATTTCCTAATATCGCATTGTAAAACATATTTATTGCGCCGCATAAAATCCATAGTTCTATGTGATGCAGCATGCAACCCACGTCCGGGAATACAGGCATACGAATCCCGAATAAACATCTTTTGCCAAATTGGCCCCAAAACATTGATTAACGCATGATGCAAAATATGATCGGGATAAAGCGGCAGATTATAAATTATGCGCTGTTTAGGTTCAAAAATGATAAAAGTCCTATACGGGGACGTTTTGTATCGTCCATGAATAACATCTTGGCGTAATTTTTCCAACAAAACTTCGCGATTGTTCAGAAATCTTTGCACAGTTTTCTTGGCTTTTTTACTTTTAACAGCTTTGATAGCAGCGATATTGAAATTTTCTTTGGAAATAAATTCGTCCCAAAGTTTTTTATACGTTTTCATGAAAAAGAGAAATAATTATCGATTTTAACAATAGTTGCATAAAAATGTTTAATACCTTTGTTTTCTGCACCACGCAATTGGTCAATAAGAACGTGACTGCCGGTAAAAAGGACGCAAATTTCATTATTAAATTTGAATTGCAATTGTAAACATTCGGTTCCTTCGCGGCGTTTTGATTGGGTAACTTTGAAATCAACAACAAAAATTTCGCGATTTAAAACATCATTGATTCTTTTTTTGATACCGGGCATAGGCAGTTGATCTTTGGCAAATACTGAAAATCTTGGAATTTCGAATTGGTCTAATTGATTGATTTCTTCAACAGTCATGACATAACCCCCGGAAAAAAAATTGGATGTTGTGGACGTTCATCATGATACAGAACAAATTACTAGCCCAAACATCCCCTGCGTTATTTGTTTGGCATGCACCAAAGCGCATACACCGGTTGTACGATCCCGCCTTTGATGTAAAAGGCATTACAACAGATATGAATTTTTTCACACCTGAAAAGTGTCTATATCTACACTTTGTCCCACAGGTTGGCCAAACTTGTTTTCTTTGGATACAAGTTATACCTTTCCAAAGGAGCACAGAGCCGAACAAGCCCCTGCGCATATCGGCGTTGTTACGGACGTTGTTACCGCAGTTGTTCGCACAGTTTGACTCGCATTCGGAACGCGAACTGTTCGAGTTGTTGAACACCCAAAGCGAAGCCGCAGGCGTCAACCAAGACACACGGAACGCAACTGATCTGACCTTACAACCCATCCCCATAATGGGAATCTTTTCGTCATACAACATGTTGAGATTGTATTCGTTTATTTTTTCTTTTGCAACGGATTTTTTTACCCCCCTCCCGTCCTACGGACGTACTCCCCCAATGGGGGAGAATTTTATTCTCTGGAATTCGCCCCCATTGGGGGAGTGGATGCGTCAGCAGACGCGGGGGTTCCACCGGGGCGGGGGCGACCCCGCCCCGAACCCCACCCCAATTCGTTCGCATATCGCCGGGGGGCGATATGCTCGTTTAATCGATTCGAAAACGAATCGATTAAACTTTAAGCTCTGCGGTACATCAATTACGCACAGAGCCGAACAAGCCCCTGCGCATAGCGGCGTAGGAACGGACGCTGTAACCGCAGTCGCTCGCACAGTTCGACTCGCATTCGGAACGCGAACTGTTCGAGTAGTTGAACACCCAAAGCGAAGCCGCAGGGTGTGTCATTTTACACCAACAATGCAATCCATTTTTTTCACCACCAACAACGGGAACGGCATCTGCGGCGGTTGCACCCTCTACATCCGGATCATAATCCATCAAGACCCCGGCGGTGTATGCACCGCCCAGGGATTTGCCCTGTTTACTGCTAAGACATGCGGATATACCACGCACCGTGCCGTATGTAAACCATGTCCACCATGTGGAATTTGCCGCGCTGTAACTATAATTAGTGCCGTTGATTGACGGGTCCAATGCCACCGATATAGTGTCGTTTTTTACGCACATTGTTGCACCGAATACTGAATCGGTTATTCCAATTATCAATCCAATTATTATCATTATGCGTTTCATGGTGTCTGTTTGCTCCTTTGGTTTTGTGTTTGTTCGGTTTTTTACCCCCCTCCCCGGCTCCGCCGGTACTCCCCCACAGGGGGAGAATTTATTCTCTGGAATTCGCCCCCAGTGGGGGGAGAATTTGTTTCGTGCCGTTGCGGTCTTATTCGCCCCCACCGGGGGAGAGGGCCGGACACGGCGCGGGGGGTTACCCCCACCACCACTTCGTGGTCCCCCGCCCCATTGGGGCGGAATTTATTCTGCGACCAGCCTGTATATTCTCCCCCAGTGGGGGAGAACTTGCTCTTCGTCCCTGGTGGGGCGCGGAATTTACCACATCGATTCGAATACGTCGGTGCGGAATTCGTCGTCGTCCTTCATCGCATTTGCGCATGCCAATGTACAGTCGCTGGCACAGCTGTTTTCGCTACCGAAAACCTGTAAATATACCCAATATGATGTTGGACCACCGTGATCCAATGTAATTGGATACATTTCACACCAACAATGTGTTCCCACGTCCGATGCACCCGTCACCAGGTTCGTTTGAACGTGACCTTTGGTTGAACCGTCTATTTCGTTGCATGATGCAAAACCCGTCAGATAATTCCGGTCGCCGTATATAGTGTAATTAAATGTTACACGCCATGTTTTATCGGCACTGCTGACCACTTCCGCCGATGTGCCGTCAACATTTTTTTGGAATACACCAATGTATGAACTGGTGCGCATACATGTTGTAAATCCGTATGCGGATAGACTGGTTATCAAACCCATTATTGCAATCACTAATCGTTTCATGGTGTCTATTTTCTCCTTTTTTTGTTTTAATCCACCTTTTTTACCCCCCTCCCCGGCTCCGCCGGTACTCCCCCACGGGGGGAGAATTTATTTCGTGCCATCGCGGCCTTATTCGCCCCCACGGGGGGAGAGGGCCGGAACGGCGCGGGGGGTGTCGTATTATTTCACCACGTGATACGATGTATTGTCGTATTCTACGTTTATTCCCGTTCCGGTCCCGGATTCCAGGTTGACATAGCATACCCCGTTTCCAACACCGATGTTTAATGCCGGACTGGACTGTGCCGATGACCACATCGGTATTACCAATCCATTTGACGTCCGCAAAGTTGTCACACCCAACGAACACATTGTCGCACATGTTCCTAATTCCGTTGTCATTTGCCCGTTTTCACACAAATCCAGACATGTTGTCATCGTCGGATTATATCCGCATGTTTCAGTGCCATTATATGCACCATATCCCGTTGCGCATGTTCCCGCGCTTTGTAATGTTATGAAACCATCATCGGTATCTAAATCAAAATAACCAGTTGGACAATATCCCGCTGCATACGTTGTACATGTTGTTGAATCGGGCGAATACCCATTATCACATAACGTCAATTCAGTCCCAATCAATACCCCGTTATATACCATGTTTATCAACACATCCGACAACGTCAGGTAATATGTAAATCCCGTCGTGTCACATGTGTCATTGGCACTGACGTCAACAAAAGATTTTTCAACCCCGGCTTGTCTGTGGAAATTGTTTTCACAGTTTGACTGGACATACGATGTACAAGTGCTGCTGTCCGTGGAATATCCGTTGTCACATAATGTTACCGCATCCCCCAAGATGATTCCGGTATATGTAAAATCAAATACGTCCAACGCGTTTGTATATTTTGTATATGACGATGTTGTACACAGATTATTTGATGACGGCGCCATAAAAGAACCCGTATTTGCCGGCAATTCATAATACCCGGTATCACAGTTGCCCTTGGCATAAGAAACACAGGTACTTCCATTATCTATTAAATATCCATTTTCACATATTTTTACGCCGGAACCCGTTATCTGGGCGGCAAAAATGCTGGACGAAAACAACGCAAAAACACACCAAGAAATAAAAAATCTGGTAAATGCCGGGTATGTAGTTGTCATGGTTGTGGTCTCTCCCTGGGATGTGAATATTCCTTTCGCGATTCGTGCGTCCAGTTTCTGCACGAAACAAACTATTGATTCACGGGGATAGATTCCACAAATACCATTTCGATGCTGTGGTCTGAGATAACCTTTGGCACATCGAAACCCATTATCAATTACCATGATGATAGACAAACTTTCCCGAGCAGGTCAAGAAAAAATATAACAATAAAAAAAGCCCCTGAAATTGGGGCTTGTTCCATTTATATCAAAAATTTTAGGAATTATTTCACGGTTAATTCAGAACCATGAACGTCGATATCGACCGTTGAACCTTCGCCAATGGCACCTGATAAAATCAGGTCTGCTATTTTGTCTTCGACGGCGGTCGTAATCAGACGTTTTAACGGACGCGCGCCAAAAACCGAATCGTATCCGTTATCCGCCAGCCATTTTATCGCCGCATCCGATATGTGCATCGATATTTGACGTTCAGATAAACGTTTTTCCAATGTTTTTATCTGAATCTTGACTATATCAGACATAATATCTTTGCCCAATGTGTTAAAGAAGACTATTTCATCAATTCGGTTAATGAATTCAGGTCTGAAATGCTTTTTCACTGCGTCCAGGGACGGCAGATTGCTGGTCATTATTATTATTGTGTTTGTGAAATTGACTACGCGACCCTGGCCATCTGTCAAACGTCCATCGTCCAATATCTGTAAAAAGACGTTGAATATGTCCGGGTGGGCTTTTTCAATTTCATCAAATAGCAATACTTGGTATGGTCTGCGGCGAACCGATTCGGTTAATTCACCACCCGATTCGTATCCTACGTATCCCGGGGGCGCACCTATTAAACGCGCAACCGTATGCGGTTCCATATATTCAGACATATCTATACGTGTCATAGCCGCATCATCATTGAATAAATATTGTGCCAATGCTTTGGCGACTTCGGTCTTTCCGACACCTGTGGGGCCAAGAAACATAAATGAACCCGACGGACGATGTGGGTCGGATAATCCCGCACGTGAACGACGAATCGCACGCGATATTGCAGATAATGCGTGGTCTTGACCGACTACGCGTTTGCGAAGTTCGTCTTCGATGTTTAATAATTTTGATTGCTCTTCGATGCTTAATCTGTCCGCAGGAACGCCAGTCCATTTGCTGACCACTGTGGCGATATGTTCCGGCAAAACAGTTTTATATTCTTTGGATTCTGTGTTTTGACGTTTGATTTGTTCTTCCAGTTCTGGAATTTTGCCGTATTGCAGTGCGGACGCTTTTTCATAGTCGCCGTTGCGCATAGCCGTAGCAACTTCGGCACGTGCCGCATCCAGCGCAGCCATCGCATCAGAAAGACTTCGCATCTTTTTCTGGTCGTCCATCCATTTCGCTGTCATCTCGTCAGATTCTGTTTGCAATTTTTTAATCAAATTGTCTAAATCAGCCAGACGTTTTTGAGATTCACTGTCTTTTTCTTTCTTTAATGCCTGTTGCTCTATTTTCAATTGCATTAAATGTCTGTCCAATTCGTCCAATTTTTCAGGTTTAGATGCAATTTCGATGCGGACATGCGCAGCCGCTTCGTCGATTAAATCAATCGCTTTGTCCGGCAAAAATCTGTCTGTGATGTAACGATTGGATAATTTTACCGCCGCAACCAACGCAGCATCCGCAATACGGACCCCATGGTGGGCTTCGTATTTATCCTTTAATCCGCGCAATATAGATATAGTATCTTCTACGGTTGGTTCATCAACATAAACTGGTTGAAAACGACGTGCAAGCGCCGGGTCTTTTTCTATGTATTGCCGGTATTCGTCCAACGTTGTCGCACCAACACAATGTAATTCACCGCGCGCCAACATCGGCTTTAATAAATTGCCCGCATCCATGGAACCTTCGCCCTTGCCAGCGCCAACCATAGTATGCAATTCGTCTATGAATAAAATTATTTGACCGTTCGCATCTTTGACCGCTTTCAGAATCGCTTTAAGACGCGCTTCGAATTGGCCACGAAACATGGCACCCGCCATCAATGCACCCATGTCTAACGATAATAATTTCTTGTTCAATAAATTTTCAGGCATATCGCCATTTATAATGCGCTGCGCCAAGCCTTCTACTATTGCTGTTTTTCCAACACCTGGATTTCCAATCAAAACAGGGTTATTTTTTGTGCGACGTGATAACACCTGGATAGTTCGACGAATCTCTTCTTCGCGCCCAATTACGGGATCCAATTTACCATCCGCTGCTAATTTAGTGAAATCAGTCGTATATTTCGCAATCGCTTGTTCCGGCGTTTCTTGCATTTCGTCTGGATTCATAAAAATACCCCTTGGTTTGTTCGTTCTTGTTATTTATATCGCTTTTTATATAGTCGCATTTTTGTATAATTCAAGCCATCGGATAGTTTCCCTATTGGGATATATTCATTATTGGCTTGCACTGAATATGTTTTTCTTCTATTATTCGTGATATAATAGCAAAGGTCTTTATAATGATTTTTTCGGACAAAGATGTTAAACAAATCAAAAATCACGGGCTGACTTTGGACGAAGTTAATGCACAAATGGAAAAATTTCAGTACGGATTTCCGTTTGTTAATATTGTAAAGCCTGCTACGGATACGGATGGTGTTATAAGTTGTTCTGAAACAGATTGCGAAAAATATATAAAAAGATATGAAAGTTATGCGCTTTCGCACAAGGTTGTAAAATTTGTGCCGGCTTCTGGGGCTGCAACCCGGATGTTCAAAGATTTATTCGATTTTTTGGCAACAAATATGCCTAATACGGTTTCCAGAATTACTGTTTCTAATATAACTCTATTTGCTTTTTGGGACGATTTGAAACAATATTTGCCACGTAATGCGTCGGATACAAATATTGTTCAATGTTTAATCACGGATTCTGGTTTGAATTATGGTAATCAACCAAAGGGGTTAATCGCTTTTCATAAATATCCAGAATCTGTAAAAACCCCGGTCGAAGAACAACTGGACGAATGTGGCGAATATGCCACATCTATGGATTCTGTGAATATTCATTTCACTGTATCGCCAGAGCACAGGCATGATTTTGAAGTCTTGCTTAATCGCGTTATTCCCATGTGCGAGGGTAAATATGCCACGAAATACAATGTATCTGTGTCTGAACAGAAAAAATCGACTGATACAATCGCTATGCAATTGGATAGAAATCCGTTCAGGAATCCTGATGGTTCTTTGTTATTCAGACCCGCTGGACATGGGGCATTGATTGAAAACCTTAATGAAATTGATGCTGATTTAATTTTCATTAAAAACATAGATAATGTGACACTTGAACCATTGCGCGGGAACACAATAAAATATAAAAAAGTTTTAGCCGGAATCTTAATTGATATCCAAGAACAAATCTTCGATTTTATGACGTATATAGATTCCGCAGATAATGTTGATATTGATCGTGTTCATGAATTTGTGACAACTAAAATCGGAATAAAATTAAGTAATAAGATATCATTGGCGGAATATAGAAAAATTTTAAACCGCCCCTTGCGCGTTTGTGGCGTTGTGAAAAATACCGGGGCGCATGGTGGCGGACCGTTCTGGGTTCGTGAAAACATCGGGATGGACACTTTACAAATAGTAGAATCCAATCAGATAGCACCCGAATCGCGCGATATTATGAATACATCTGAATACTTTAACCCGGTGGATTTAGTATGCGGCGTCAAAGATTATCACAATAATAAGTTTAATTTAACCGAATTTATTGACAACAATGCTGGGTTTATATCTGAAAAGTCTAAAAATGGGGTCGCTTTGTTGGCTATGGAAAGACCAGGATTGTGGAACGGTGCAATGGCAAAATGGAATACTGTTTTTGTATCGGTTCCTGCGGATACATTTACACCAGTAAAGGTTGTTACAGATTTATTGTCGCCTGAACATTTGATGAAATAATGCGAAAATAAAATCAGGGCTTGACTTTTTACATTTTATATTATAAATTATTGCGCAGTAATTAAAGGATTAAGATATGCCTCGTGTATGTAAAGTAACTGGAAAAAAAACAATGGTGGGTATGAACGTATCGCATTCTGAACGTCATACAAAACGTACATTTTTACCGAATTTGCAAAAATTATCTTTCCACAGCGATATTTTGGCTCGTGATTTTAATTTGCGTATTTCGACTGCTGGGTTGCGCACACTGACCAAGCATGGCGGATTGGATGCCTATGTTATGGCCAAGCCTGTATCCCGTCTGACACCTGAAATGGCCGCTATTAAGAAAGCTATTGAAAAGAAAAATGGGAAAGTGGCTGCGCCCGTGAAAAAGCCTGTTCATAAACCAACACGCAGTGCACGCTTGGTAAAAAAGGTAGAGGCAAAAAAAGCCGCTGCAAAATAAATGCGGTGATTTGCGGTTAATGGCTCTGTGGCGGAACTGGTAGACGCGCTTGACTCAAAATCAAGTTCTGCAAGGAGTGTCGGTTCGATTCCGACCAGAGCCACCAGGAATAAAAAAAGCCCCTTTTGGGGCGTTTTTTGTTTTCTGTTGTTTTTTTGGTCGGAAACGAACCGCGGTTCGTAACGTAGCGAAGCGTAGTGAAAGGGGCCCACCCACCAATTTTTTGGTGGGTGGGAATTACATTCCGACCAGAGCCACCAGGAATAAAAAAAGCCCCTTTCTGGGGTGTTTTTTTGTTTGATTTTATGCATCTTGGTAATATACTGTTTTTTGAATATAACAAAGGAATTTTATTATGAAATTTATCAAAACGAACATAGACGGTGTCATCATCGTAAAACCGCAAATTTTTAAGGACAAACGTGGATATTTTACTGAAACATATAACGAAGAAGCTTTTATAAACGGTGGTATTCCGAACCGTTTTATTCAGGATAATCAATCAAAATCGTCATACGGTGTTGTTCGCGGTTTACATTGCCAACTTGGCAAATACAGCCAGGCTAAACTAGTTCGTGTATTACAAGGAACCGTTTTGGATGTCGCTGTTGATGTTCGCCCAGGCTCTGAAACGTTTGGTCAGTATGTTGCTGTTAAATTATCAGCCAGAAATAAACTGCAATTATTTATTCCACGTTATTTTTTGCATGGATTTATCGTATTAAGCAAAACCGCGATATTCGCATACAAAGTCGACAATATCTATGCACCGCAAGCTGAATTTGGTATAAGATATGATGACCCAGAAATTAACGTAAATTGGGGTATCCCAAAGGATAAAATAATCACATCTAAAAAAGATACAAGCGCACATACATTACAAGACTTATTAAGACTCCAAAAAGAAAACACTCTTTAATATACGCAGGAAACCCGGTTTTTTTTTGTAGAAAAGAAATTTTTTTATAAAAAATGTAATTTTTTTTAAAAGAATGTTTTGTTTTAATAAAAAAATGTGATATAATGCATCACGAGAGAAAAAGAATGTACCATTACAACTTGCGATTTTTTGCCTTTGTTTTGTGCATTAGCACTATATCGGTTGCAAACGCCGCGCCGTCTGTTCGTGTACTTGGTTCTTCTACTGGGTACACACCATCAACTGGTGCATCTAGTACCAAAAGCACGGGTGTTCAAAAAGGAACAACTACTAAATCTTCCGTGTTAAATGCTAATAATCTTGGTGTAAAGAAGGCGGCATCTGTGAAAACTATGTCACCATCTGTTGCGACTATGCAACCTGTGGCACGCGCTTCGTCCGGTCGAATCGGAACAACTGGGGTTGCGGGTATAAAGACCGCTGCATCGTCTGGAACAACAGCTGCGATACCAACTGGTGCGAATCGTTTTCCGGGTATTGCATCCAAGACTAACGTGCAAAAAACCTATAATCCTGTGGCAACGGGGACAATAACATCTACCGATCCTAATGCCCAGGGCTATAATATGCAGGATATGAAGGATAAATTGGGCAATCTGGAAGAAACTATGGATGTCAAAGCAGACAAGTCAGAGTTGGAGAATTACTATACCAAAGAAGAAGTAAATAACGAATTTTATACATCTGCCCAAATAGATGAAAAATTGTCGGCTATTGATACCAGTGCTTCGTCTTCGTATATCACATATTTAACAGACAAAGTTAATTCACATACATCGCAAATAGAAACTATCATTCGCGATAGTGATTTGATATACGATTTAAATAGTGGCGAAAAGAAATCTATATACATCGTGACTGATTTTGATGCAGGCGCGTTGTTTGGGACTAATTAAAGGGTAAAGAAAACAAGGTAAAGCAAAATGAAAAAAATATTGTTTTCTTGGATGGCTTTGTCGATGATGGCGGTGACGTCTGCTTTGGCGGAAGGTACGGCCAACCTTGTAACTAAATCTTATGTAGATTCTGGGTTGCAATATGTTTATAGCAAGGTTCAAAATGCCCAGTCTGATGTCGATGAATTAACCGTGTTTGTAGGTGCACCAAGTGTTGGTGAAAATCCCGGAACTGGATTAACCAAACGAATCGAAGATTTGGAAAATGGCGCAACTGGTGTCAACAGTTTTACTGGGGATGGACGTGGAATTATTGTTACCGACGATCATAAAATTGGTGTTATTGGATTAACCCAGTCAACTGGTACTAATAACAAAGTTTACGTATTTAAGAATAACATAGCGACTGAATTGGAAATGGCGGATACGTGGACTATGGTTGATAATTAAAAAACGTGCCCGAATCGGGCGTTTTTTTTTTACGGCGAAGAAATTAAGAAAAAATCCCCAGATTTCCAATAAAAAAAGTTTAATATTTTCAAAAGTCAAGAAAAAAATTTTATAAAAGAACACAGTAAATAAAAAAAAATTGTAAAAAAAATTGATATAATGTTGTTGAATGAAATTGGAAAAGAAATTAAGGAAGGGGTCCGCATATGAAGAAAATTATGGGTGTGTCTGTATTTGCAATAATGGCTGCATTACCAATGATAGCTGGGGCTGCAAAACAGTCTGCACCAATCACATTACAGGGTAATAATGGGTCTATTTCGCCATCGACCCAAGTTGCTACAACATCTTATGTCCAGGGTGCGTATAATGCGCTTGCTACTGAACACAACAAAGTTGTTAGCGATATCACGTTGACTGGGACATACGATAATACTGACCACATTTCTGCAGGTGCTAGTGTTGCTGAAAATTTAGAATCTTTGAATAGCGCGATTAAAAGTGCGGTTGGTTCATCAAGTGATACTTATGTAACCAAAGGTTCCGCAACGGCAACTGCTGTAGAAGGAAAAACATTACAGTATATTCCTTTGGAAGACGGTGTTACCCCTGGGACAAATGTTGGTGTTAATTTAGGTAAATTGGATAACGCTATTTATACAAATGCTTCTGAAATTGGAACATTTGACGTAAACGGTAATCAAAATTATGTGTCAGATGCGAATACAATCCAGCAGAATTTGCAATCTTTGGACGGACAATTAAAACTGAATACAAATACAATCGGTGTGTATGATGCCGGAAAGAGTCATTCAAAAATAGAAAATACTGATATATTTTCAAACTTACATATCTTGGATGCCCAGGTTGCAGCTAATTCGAATGCTATAACTATAAACACATCTGCTATTGGAACGGTTTCTGAATTGTCGTCTGCGGGTGGTTTGATACCTTCAACAACAACTAATTTGGTTGATGCTGTAAAAGCTATTAACACATCTTTGAATAATGCAAATACTGGGGCAACTATTATCGAAGGAACATACGTTGACGAGGGTGATACAGTTGCCCAGGCCATAGATAAACTTGATGGTGCCATCGAAGTTAACGCAAATGCCATCAGCGATATCAACACGAACAAGATTGGTAATACAGCGATGGGAACAACGAATACAACTGTGACTGGCGCAATCAAAGAAATGCACGACCAGACATTGACTGTATATACCACATGGGGAACAGATAATACACAAAATGTAAATCTGTTTCCGCAACAGTAAGATTGTTGATGTTTCAAAAGAAACGAATCGGTTTGGATGTCCCAAGCCGATTTTTATATAAAAAAATAAAAATTTTTCAGATTTTTATTCACTTTTGAGATTTTTATATTAAATTATATTGGCAAACAATTAAAACCAAGATATTTTTATGTCTGAAATTATTGATTTATATGATGATATGCGCAGGGTTGTCCAAACCGCTGAATATCGCGCACCATTGCCGGTCGGGTTAAGAAAGTTATTTGTTCATATCTGGTTTGTGCATCCAAACGGTCAGTTTTTATTGCAACAACGTGTCAGCACAGCACACAGATTTGCAAATAAATGGACACAAACTGGTGGTTGTGTTCGCAGTGGTGAATCTGTATGGGAATGTGTTTGTCGTGAATCCAACGAAGAACTGGGGTTGACCCCAGATGTTGCACAATCATTTTTTATAAAAACACTTGTTAATATTGATAGTTTTACTGACCTGTGGATTGTTTTTAACACTACACCGATTCAGGATGTGATTTTGCAACCTGATGAAGTTCAAAATGTTAAATGGGTGTCCGCTGATGAAATACGCGAAATGCAAACCAAAGATTTATTAACCCCGTCCATGATACCTGAATTGGAAATAGTAACCGATTATTTATCAGAAATTTGAATTATACTTTGCAAAATATATCCATATTTTATAATGACATTTTCATTTGGTGCAGCAAGAAAATCTGATTTCGTAACATCTATATCACTAACGCCATCCATAGCAAATTTTGTTGCACGCACACTTGTCTTTTGTCCCAATAGTAAATCAAAGCAATCCCTGGCATTGATACGAACCAAACCGCTGACTTCACCTGGTTGAAAATGAAAGTTTGTGAAATCGGACGGTAAATTATTTATATATACGTGCGCGAATGCCCGATCAAACCACTGTTTTGCAGGCTTGTCTTGGCGCCAAAACACAACTTCCAGTGCAACAGCATTTGATACATCTGTATCAACACCAATTTCTTCGAATATTTCGCGACGAAAGGCATCACGCACAGTTTCGCCTGCTAATAAATGTCCAGATGCGGTAGTATATAACTTGCCAGAATCTGCACGAATTTGAAAATATACATTCCCAGCATCGTCATACATCCAACAATGCACAGTTTTATGCCATAATCCGTTTTGATGAACAGTATCACGATATTCTGTTCCAATCTTATTCATGTATTCATCATAAACATCTAATTTTTCCATAATATTCCTTTCTTATTATGGTAAAAATAGTAATAAAATTGGAAATTTCTTACAATAAAAATGTTGCACTGGGATATTTTTTTATTGTGACGGAGTCCTAATAAATAAAGGTATTAGATATGTTAATTACAGGGTATTTACAGGGAATTATTTTTTAATATCAGGGATTTTATATTTATAAATCTGGATTTATTTTGTATTTACGGCCCTTTGTGCGACCTGTCGCAATTAACACACCTTTTTCAACCAAAGCGGCTAACAATTTCTTTGTCATTTCTGGTGATTTATTGGTTAATAACCGTGTGCGATAATTGTCTATTTCGCCATTAGTTTGAATAAATCCGATAATATTAGCCAAGAAATCGCGTTGGGTTTTGGTCAATAATCCGGTAATTTTTTCGGGAATTATTTCGGTAATATTTGATAATTCATCAATAGCACGCAAAATCGCAGACAATATAAATTCTATAAACTCGGTAGAATCTGCGGTCTTTTCGGCGCGACCCAAAACAGCATAATATTCCGCCTGATTTTCATATACTATGGTTTCAACCGGAATCCATGCAAACACATGTTGCCATGTTGATAATACCAGTGTCTGCCACAAACGGCCCATACGTCCATTACCATCTGCAAATGGGTGAATAAATTCAATTTCAAAATGCATAACGGCAGATTTAATCAAGGGGTGTTCTTTGCTTGATTTTGCCCATTTAAACAAATCAGTCATTAACGACAACAAATATTCTGGTTTTGCACCAATATGCACAACTTTTTTGCCAGAAAACACTCCAACATTACCACTGCGGAATTTACCAGCTTCATCAACCAAATCGGCCGTCATCATCTTATGTGCGTGTAAGAAGTCAGAAACTTTATATGGATTAAGTGTCAACGCATGTTCATAGGCATCATAGGCATTACGAACTTCACGAATTTCACGTGGATTGCCGATAATACGACGACCATTAATAACATCTGTTATTTGTTCAAGCGATAAAGAATTACCCTCAATAGCAGTAGACGATTGAATAGAACGCAAACGGTTTACTTTACGCAAATGCAGATTGCATTCATATTCTTTTGCGCCCTGAAGATGTCCAATTTTTTCAGATATTTCTGCAACAAGATTGGTGATGGTGGTTGTTATTGTAAAAGTCGGTGTTTTTGACATATAAATCCTTTTATTCGGTAATATTATATTAAATAATTACCGATTTATCAAGATTATTCTTTGATATTTAAAATTAAGAAAAAATTAGAAACGAATCGGAAAGCCGCAGAAATCCGGGAAAAATTTTCTCTTACCTTAATTTGATGATTGTTTCTAAGCCAGGTTTTCTGCGGATTATAGCTGATATAATATAGTTGAAAACAAAACGAATTTCGTTACAATATATCTTGTAATAGATGTATAAAAAAGGGGTTTGAAAAACAATGGTGGATAGTATCATTGTTTACCCCTGTTTTTTATTAAAACACAATTAACCAGAGGAAGCAAAAGGAGTAGATAAACAAGGAAATAAATGAGTGTGCTATGAATGCACTAACATTAAAAAACTTAAAACTTGGCGATATTCATGGTTATGAAAAGAACGCCAAAATACATTCCGAACGTCAGATGCAGCAGATAATTGTATCCATTAATCAGTTCGGGGTTAATAATCCAATTCTTATCGATGAAAATAATGAAATTATTGCAGGCCATAACCCCTCATTATGCTTGATTTATTTTGAGATATCGACTAATATTTTCCCTGGTAAAGAATTGGAAATGTTGACAGATATTGGTATATTATCATCTGTGTTGTTAAATACCCTGATTATTGGTTCGGGATATGCAATTGTCGCAATGGCTTTCCGGTTGATGTTTTCTGTATCTCCGTTTTTTAATATGGCGTTGGGTGCATCGGTTGCACTGGGGGCGTATTTGGGGTATGCACTTTTGCCAAAGGTGAACACGAACCGATTGTATCAAATGAACTGTTCAATCGTGTCCAGATTGCGCTGGCTGATAATTCAAATAACAAATCATCCAGTACGCGTGCGCCAAATATACTGACAGGAAAATTATTCAATCATAACGGTGAAAAATTTATCAATCAACGTACAAGTGGTAAAAACAAAAAGACAGTTAACTATTATGCAATCAAAGGGTTTTATCTGACCGCCGCATGTATGGATGAGATTGTGGTTAAAACTATCACCAAATTCCTGAACAGTGACATGTCAAATTTGCCCATAAACCTCACCACAGTATTAAAGCGTATTGATATTATAAATATGAATTTTGCAGAAAAACGAAGTGTGATTCAATCACTGGTTGAAAAAGTCGTGTATTCGCAAGAACAACTGATTTATACATTAACCACTGATACAACCAAACTACAACCATTTATGACGGAAAATTATATTAACGCGAACGCTGAACCAATGGAATATATAATCAGTGATAACAACATAACAATCACAGAAAAAGTGTTTCTACGAAAATACGTTAACACGGTGTACGACCACGGTAAAAACGGTGTATTAAATGTCACCGACAATAATCATTTAATTTTGAAAGCCTTTGCCACCGCATGGAAATACAGGGAATTATATGAACGCGATAGCGGGGTTAATAATATAATCCGCAACCTGCACACATCCCCACGGCAATTTTATAGGTATCTGGATATCGCATATATGAATCCGGACAAGATAAATAAATCTTGTCCGAGAAACTAAAAATCAACGTTAATGATTTGTTTCAGATTGCGAGACAAGAACGTCTTTAAATGTGGTATTTACAAACTATATTCAACTGTGTGCTAGTGATAGGCTGTTTTATTTTAACATTAAATGTGTTGTCGAGAAACAACAAATCGCATTTATCAATTGCAAAATAGCCTGATTCTACTTTTCTCAACATACTAACACAACGATCCTCTATACACAATTTGATTTTGTTGTTTTTCATATCATAAATTAAATTTAAATAACCGAAAATTGGTATAGTAATTACAAATATAAGACTCCTTACAATCGTTCTCAGTTGTTCGTATTTAAGAGTTGCATCAACATAAATAGTCGCAACAAAAACACTAAATAATAAAATACAACCAGCAATCCCAAAAAATCGATAAGCAAAACAGAAATATATGCCACATATCAGCAGCATTTGAAACGAGACAACCAAAATTTCCTTCAATAACTGTTTTATTTTTTTATTTGTTGTTTCTATTTCTGGTACAATACGCAGGGTTTCTTTTTGTATAAGGTTGTATAATTTTTTCTGCTTTTTAAAACAATTTGATTGACGGATATGTTTCATCTTTTTGTTTATTTGTTTAATTTTACACTTGATTTTTATACTATTCACCAAAACAGGCATGAAATTTCTGTATATTTTACACATACGAGAAATCAAATTTTCGTCTTTATCAAAGAAAAACAGCCATACTCCACAAGTTAAACACAACATTAAACACATAGAAATAATCGTTGCGGCGTAATAATCGCTTATATGTAGAAAAGCGATATACTTTATATTCAATTTTGCAAAGTAGCCCAGATTAAACAAGGCAGAACAAGACAATATTGCCCACATAAATAAGATGGGGTTATCTTTAATCCAGTTATATGTTTTCTTGATGTTGCTATTTTTCTTTTTCATATTAGTACCTTATTGGTGATAATTATTCATAATATCATGATTATATTCAATAAATTTTTGTAAACTGGCATCGGGATTTTGGGCAAGGTATATAGTTGCGGTGAATTTTGGCGGGTTGGGCGCGGATGGTGATATACACTGGAAACATCAGGCATAAAAACTGCCGGAAATGGGGCAAAAAAGAACATCCTGTGGGATTACCACGGGATGTCTAATTTTCCTGGCGGATGGTGAGGGATTGATTTCGCTTTGCTTCATTCCCCTTGCAAAATTTGCCTGACGGCAAACCGGCATTATTCTGCCTTTTTGCTGTGGGTCGAACCCCCGTTTTGTGTGTTTGAATCTAACCATGCGTGATAAAAACAAAACGCCCAAATGGGCGTTTAATTTTTGTGGCGGACCAGAATTCTATTACATAATTTGCCATACTTAAATAATCAATCCAAATCAATACGCATTTTTTGTTCTATTGGTTCAAAACCATATTCAATATAAAAATTGTACGAACCAATGTTTTTATTGTACACCCCCAAATCAACCTGTTGCATACCACTATGTCTACATTCATCAATAAATGCATCCATTAATTTTTTGCCTATACCATGCCTACGCGCATTAGCGGACACAATAAAATTGGAAACATGTCCTACATGAGATTTTTCCAACCATGGCTTGTGTAATTTTTCGCCAAATATCATACCTACAACATTGTCGATTGAATCAACCGCAATTAAAATTATGTTGGTTTCAGGTTCAGACATATGATTCCTGATGATTTTAGCTTCGACCCCCGAAGATGTAGGCGAAACTGGTTTGAAATAACCATTCAGTACATCTATATGGTGTTGTCTGGCATCATCGGCCAACTTTACCATTTGTGCAAAATGTTTTTCCATTGGTTTAATAATTTTGATATTCATTTTATACCGCCTTATTATTAGTTGTGTTAAAATTATACAATGAATCGTTAATAAAAACAAGATGTCATGACTATCGGAAAATGGGGATTGTATAGAAAGCAGGATATTATGGCGTAAAAATGGGCGATTTTCGCCCATACCGAAGTCAATGCATGAAAAATCCCGCAGAACTGCGGGCTTTTTATCTGTATCGGCATGTATGCCAGAATACTGGCGGGCTAGAATTCTGTTGCTAACTTTCCCATACCTAAATATGCAAACACATGGAAATTGACATATTATGAGAGAAGTATCCAAATATTATAAAAACTATTCCCGAAAAAATTATCGAATTGACTAACATTATATATAAAGTATAATCAATGCAAAAATACGGAGATGTTTATGGATAACCCTATGTCGGAAACTCAAGTTGACGCTTTAATAAAAGTGGTGACACAGAAATTAAACGGTAATATTTTTTCACTACATTTAAAAAAGACAGTCACAGAAACACCACAAAGGGATTTTTGTGTTTATAAAGTTTATGATAAAAACGACGGTTCTGATTATATTGCGACATACGTTACAACTATAGATAACCAAGATATACAAATAAACAAAAATATAGTACAGGAAGTGGATAAAAATATAAATTGTGGGGTTGTATTAAGAACCGACATCAGGTTTGAAAGCATGAATATGATAGATGTAGATATACCTGTTGAAACATACATTCAAATTGTTAAAAACATACTTGGAATAGAAAAAATTCAAAAAATAGCGCAACGTACACAAAAATATCACAAACAATGGATTACAGAACGTTTCATGCGTTTGTATTAAGATAATATTGCTATATAAAAATGTCCCAATTGGGACATTTTCCATTGGTGGCGGATGGTGAGGGGCGCCTCGATGCGCAATAACAAAAATCTATAAAAATCTTGTTCCTGCGATTTTTATGATTTTTCTAATTGTGTATTCTCGTATTCGCTCGCTCGGCACTGCGTGCCGGCTGTGCGGCAATCGTAACGATTTCACCGCACTCTGTTTGTGAAATCTACTGCTTGTCGAACCCCAGTCCGTGGGTTCTTTTATCCCGAACCATACGTGACAAAAATAAAATGCCCAAAGGGGCATTTTGTTTTTGTGGCGGAGTTGTAATAAATGACGGTATTGGATATCCAATATCTCAAAAATAAAATGGGAAATAATGGGAATTTTGCATAAAAATTGGTATGGTGGTTGACTTTTTGCGGTATAACCTTAAATATAATCCGTACAAAAACGATAACAAAAAGGCTGATAACATGAAAATTGATGTGAATTATATTAAACAAATTTTGGAAATAATTGAGTCCGTTGACAAACCAACAATTTATAGTATAGATCTATATGATAAGTTGGTATCGTTATTGCCAGACAATGATAATCAGGGAAAGTTTATAAAACATATTTGGGATTTGCGAGATTTGGGTGCTATTGAAAGTAAAAATGACGATATGGGGTTTCGTCAGGGTGCGAATGGCCACTGGATTGTTAATGGCTGTTTTTACAGGTTAACTGTGCGAGGACAGCAATTATTAGACGTCATGCGAAATGACACTTGGTGGAACCGAATAAAGTCATCTGGAAAAGAGATAACAGTGGAACTATTAAAACAAGCGCCAAGTATCATAATTGATGCTCTGATATCAAGATAATTCCCATCAATGATTTTGTATATAAAAAGTCGAATTTTATTCGGCTTTTTTTGTGTTAAAAAACGGTTTTTTATCAAAATTTAGACCAAAACTATAATTAACATAACTATTTGATTTTACGATGTTTTTAAAATATAAACTTTCGTTGCGCCTTATATATAGGGGGCAAAGGTCTTTTTTGACCGCCTCCTAAAGAAGAAAAAACGGCAATGGGATAGCCATAAAAATATCCCCTAAAACAAGGAGGCAAATATGCCAAATTTACAAGTTGAAAATATAGACGTTCAAAAATTGAAAATTCATGACAAGAATCCAAAGCAACACAGCAAGAAACAGATCCGTCAAATAGCACAATCTATCAAGGAGTTCGGATTTGTGTCGCCAATATTGGCAGATGAGCAACTCGAAATTATTGCCGGTCATGGGCGGTTAGCTGCAGCAAAGACGTTAGGTTTTACACAGGTGCCTGTGATAATTTTATCGCATTTAACAGCTCAACAAAAAATCGCGTATGCCATAGCTGATAACAAACTTACCGAGTTGGGAACATGGAATATGGAACTGTTGCAAGATGAGTTTCAATTATTAATGGCACAGGATTTGGATTTTGATATGACGGTAACAGGCTTTGAAACTGGCGATATCGACCTTATTGTAAATCCGGCAAACAAAACAATTGATACAAAAGCAGATATATTGCCAGAACTAAATGACGTAGATAAGGTATGCCAGAGTGGAGATATTTGGCAACTGGGGCATCACCACCTTGTTTGTGGTAATTCACTCCATAGATGCACTTATAATGCGTTATTTGGCGACAATAAAGCGCAACTTGTCATAGCCGACAGCCCATACAATGTAAAAATAAGCGAAATCGGTTCTATGGGACGTATAAAGCATGATGATTTTCAAATGGCTTGTGGTGAAATGTCATCTGACGAATTCATACAATTTTTAACATCGGTAATGGAATTAACCAAAGATTATTCCAATGATGGTTCTTTACATTATTACTGGATTGACTGGAAACATGTCCGAGAGATGACCAACGCGGGTTTTCAGATTTATACAGAATTAAAAAATATCTGTATTTGGAACAAATTAACTGGTGGAATGGGATCCTTATACAGGTCACAACATGAAATGTGTTGTGTGTTCAAGAAAGGGACAATTGCACATGTAAACAATATAGAACTTGGGAAACACGGACGTTACAGAACCAATGTCTGGGATTTCCCAGGGGCTAATCATTGTGTGGAAGGTCGTGAAACCCTTAAAAGCCATCCCACACCCAAACCAGTACAATTAACAAAGGATATTATCTTAGACGTTACAAAACGTGGCGATATTGTATTCGATCCTTTTTTAGGTTCTGGCACAACTATCTTAGCGGCTGAACAAGCAGGACGTATTGGTTATGGAATAGAAATTGAACCCAGATATTGTGACTTAACAATAAAACGATTTGAAAAACTAACTGGTACAAAAGCTACAAAAATAGGAGAAATAAAATGACAGGATATTGCAATCCACCGATTGAAACGCGTTTTAAAAAAGGTCACAAACCTGTTTCTAGTGGACGACCAAAAGATTCAAAAAACTGGTCAACAATAGTTGATAAAGAACTTAACGAATTAATAACGATAAAAGAAGGTGGAAATACAAAGAAAATAACTAAAAAGCTAGCTGTTTTGAAAAAGTTGTTACAAAACGCTCTTAATGGGAAGTCAGCAGATATTAAAACAGCATTGGAACTGATTGATAAAATTGAGACCGATTTATCGCGCACTCAATTTGATGATAATGAACAAAGTAAAATTGATTCAGAAATAATTGAAAATTACAGAAAATCAATTTTACAAGAAAACAAAGAGGTTGAAATATGAATACCGGTTTATCAACAGCTTTAATAAGGCAAGATTTTTTCAGTTTCTTTCAACGTGCTTTTTATGAAACCAGTGGGGGACAATCTATTGTCCCCGCATGGTATTTTTACGTATTGTGTGATAAATTAGAAAGGGTTAGACGCGGTGAAATAAAACGGCTTATTATAAATCTGCCACCAAGAAGCCTAAAATCTCAGCTCATCAATGTTGCCTTTACTGCTTGGGTTCTTGCGAAATCTCCGAAAAAGAAAATTATAAGCGTTTCTTATTCTGCGGAACTTGCAGATGAATTTGCTCGCGATACAAAACGAATTATGACATCAGATTGGTATAAAACGTTATTTCCAAAAAGTCAGATTGCAAACGAGCAATCATCGGCTACAGATTTTAAGACACATTCTCATGGTGGGCGATTTACAACATCTGTTGACGGAACTATAACAGGACGTGGTGGTAATTTAATTGTCATTGATGATCCAATTAACACATCAAACACAACCAGCGAAACCGCATTAAACAAAGTCAACGAATGGTATAAAAAGACACTGTTAAGTCGTTTGGATAATCAAGAAACCGATAGTATCGTATTAATGATGCAACGAGTTCACGAAAACGATTTAACCGGTTATTTATTAGAAAACGAACCAGACAAATGGGACGTTATAAAAATACCACAAATTGCCATAGAAAACGAAACATGGATTGTTGGTAATAAGACTTTTATTCGTACCAAGGGGCAAGTTCTAAACCCTAGTTATACTGGTTTAGAAAAGTCTCTTGAATTGAAACAAAGTTTAGGTTCATATGTTTGGGAATCTCAATATCAACAAAATCCAATAGCAGTCGAAAGCGGTATAATTAAACCAGAATGGCTACACTACGAAGACCAAATAACTTTTGATAGAAATGATGTACGAGAAGTGTATTTAAGTTGGGATACCGCAAGCAAAACAGGAACAGACAATGCATATTCTGCATGTGTAGTAATTGTCATGACCAGAGATAGAAAATTACATCTCGTAGATGTGTATCGCGACAAATGGGAAATACCGGATTTAATCAAAGAAACAAAAGATATTTATAATCAATGGGCAGACAATCTTGGCAACAGAGAAAAAATAACATTGCTGGTAGAAGAGGCATCAAGTGGTGTCGCATTAAATCAGTTCCTAATGGCAGAATATAACAATGGTGGTGCTTATTTTAATACGGTTGCTATAAAACCACATGGAGATAAGGCATCCAGATTGATAAATAGTAGTGTTGTTATAGAAAGTGGCAGATTATTGTTCCCATCAGAATTATATAATTTGAATTGGTGGTATGAATTCAAGAAAGAATTACTGGGTTTTCCAGGAACAAAATATAAGGATCAAGTTGATGCACTAAGCCAGGCGATAAAGTATATATTAGATGAAGAATCTCAATAATTGCCGTTTTCAAATTTATCTACGATGGCGAGCAAATCATCTGGAACATATTTGCGGGCTGTATCTATCATTTCTTTTGGAATACCATAGTATGCACCCGCAACCGCCCCAGTAATTGCACCGATTGTGTCAGAATCGCCACCAATAGATATCGCATTGCGTATCGCATCTTCAAAACTTTCAGATTCAAAGAAACATTGCAAAGCCGGTGGCACAGTTCCCTGACATGAACCATCCCAACTATAATTTGCTTGTAATTCAGCCACAGACGAACACCAATCGTAATAATTGTCGGTAATGTATTTTGCAATTTCTTCTTTGGACTTTCCTGTGCGCGCCATAAATATTGCAACCGCTGTTGCCTCTGCACCTTTGATACCTTCTATATGGTCGTGGCTGACGGCGGTTACCATATATGATAATCTTTTGACTTCTGTAATACTATTACCAATCCAACCAACAGCAGATACGCGCATAGCGGCACCATTTCCCCAACTGTTATACGGTTCGGATTCTTTATTAAAAAGCCATTTCGCGAACCCAAATCCGTATCCCATATTAGGATGCTTAAAACCAATTTGTCTCATAGATTGAATTGTTAGTTGTTGCAAGTCATTACCGTTACGTTTCCATTTCATCAAAGCATCGGCAACGGCAATCGTCATACAAGAATCATCCGTAATATAACCATTCATAGGAAAGAAAGGGAAGTTCTTTGTCTTTATATTAGAAAATTCGTAAATCGAACCAACAATATCACCAATTATCGCACCCCAAAGCATAGTCATTCCTTTACAAACAAACTCTTTCGTTCAAATCGTTTATAAATCCAGATATTGCATGTCTGCATTTTTCTGACATATCCTGTTTATAAGTATAATATAAAAATACAGGATGACTTACTTCTTGTCTATTATAAATTTTGGTAGTTGCACAAATGCGACGTGTCATATCATATTTATCCGACGCAAGACCAATCACATCATTACTAAAATGATCGAACCATAAAATGCTACCTTTATCAGTTTTAGCACATTCTGGAACATCTTGAAATACTGATGTTTCTGTTTTGGGTTCTTCTGGTTGATTTACAGAACTTTGTTCATTAGCAATTTGGCAACCACACAACAATAAACACAATAACAGTTTTTTCATTTTATAATACCTCTTGTAGAAATTGATGTAGTTCTTTAATTTTATGATTTTTGAATCTGGCACGACTTTTATAAAATAATTTATATTCTTTTAATTCTGGAACTTCGCGTAGCCAATGCGAATAGTAATATCCAAACACAGGGATGTTTTTATACATAAATTTACTTAATAATTTCTTGTTTTCTGATAATGCCTTCTTGGCATAATCTGTCCATTGGTTGTAATTTGGCACCAAAGACATATCGCATGTATGATATGGATAGTATTCTAAAACCGAGATATCAGATGGTTTTAAATTTACTTGCTTAAACACATTAAAGAAATCATCCCACCAATCGTTATATTTACAAGCAATATCAAGTGATAATCCCGCATCTTTATATTTGTCGTCTAAAAACATAGTATAATCAGACAACCGTTCATATTTTAATGGATCATCACCAGGATTACATAGCAAAATTACCAGTTTTGGATTGTGTTCATTGCCATATCGTTTAACAGGTAAAACATACGGATTTCTTTGCATATTAATCCCCGAATAAATATTGACCGCCAACTAAGAATTGGCGGCCGGGGAGTTGGTAATCACTTCATTATTGATTCTGTCGGGTTTCCGATTGCTCGTATTTTATAACCAACAGCTCCCCGACCATAAATCAGGGATATAACGGTGCAAAAGGCACCGAAACATCATATTAACGATGCTTTCGCACCGAATGAAGTGGGCTACCACAGCCCCGAACCCAATTCTCATTGGATTCACTCAAAACATACCTTAAAATAAAGGAATAATCAAGTTTATTAATAATAAAATGCTCTACGGTATTATCTGCTTCTCATTTCTCGCGCTTGATTTAAATTATCAATTATTTGTTGCGCCCTAATAGCGAGTCTTTTGCTCTTTATTCCTTGCAATTTCTGCATTAAGTCCTCATTGGATATGTAAGCATTAAATGGCCATGTGGAAATGCTTTTAAATACCCCTTTTTCATTACTTATTATATTTACATATAGATGTTCCAACAATGTTATAAGATCCGCATCCGTTTTCATGTAGTAGTTCATAGCTTTGGTATAATATTTATTTGTTCGTACCTGCATAAATTGCAAAAGCCTGAAAGGCGTATTATATGTATGAATCTTTGTAAAATTCTTAGCTATTTTGTTGATAAGGATTTTTTCTAATTGTAAATAATGTTGTTTGGTAACTACCACATCAGTTTGATCTTTTATGTCCGGGAAAAAGCCATGCGGAATTCCATACCTAAGCATAAATTCTGCAATAGATGATAAATTATTACTGTTACTAATGGCTGTCTTTAGTATATTAAATAAATACTGTTCGTCTTTTATGTTTTGTACAATCGCATTGTATAACCAGACAAAACGCTGATCGTTATCTATACTCAGAATATGGGAATTATCAGTATCACCAATGTCATTAAAAGAATTTCTGAATTTAAAGATTGAATTGATAAAAAAAGCATCCAATTTTTTATCAACTATCTGTTTCGCAACAGATGTGAATTTTGGAATCCAGAAGAACAATTTGCTTCTACCGGATGACACTTTTTCTTGTGCCCAATTCGAAAATGCTTTATCAAGGTTTTTTTGAGAATTTAATGCATCTAAAAATTTATTTAATTCTACATCAGAAATCTGTCCTTCTTTTAATCTCAACCCAAAATAAATGTGGGATCTTTCGTCAGAACATATTCGTTTTTCTCGGTTCCATTGCTCTTGCCAATCTGCACCATAGCTAGATCCACCTAAGAATTGCCCTGTTTGCGGAAACATAGTTTTGATTAGATTTACATAATTAGAGTGTCTCTCTGAGAACAATTTAAAATATTTGGCCTTTTCGTCTTTAAATACAAATAGCGATTCTCCCACAAAAAATTGTAAATTGTCATTAATTTCTTGATAAAGAGTTGGTTGAAACAATCGAATAATCTCTAATGCTAAAAAATCTAACAGATCAACATCTTCTGCAATTTGACCATAATTACATAACAGTCCGTTAAACAACCTATTTATATCTCGTATACTTTTTATATTTGGTTGAATCAATTCTTTATTATAAGTAAAAAAACGTTCTCTTATATCTGGTGTAACATTATAATTGACAGATTTTATCAAATTATCTAGCTGGGTATAAAATATGTTATTTATATTTTCACTATCAATTTTTGGCAAATTCAATGGTATTTGTACAATTTTCTTAAGATAATCAAAACTGTTAGTACAAAAATCATTGTCAAGTGCATCTACAACTATATGTTGGTCAAAAGCGATTACATAAGTAATAAAATCAAAATCCGCAATAGCTTTGATTAATTTAAAAATATTTCGTATTTCGTCTTTGGTAAGTCGATCAATATCATCTATAAATACAACAATTCTTTTTTGTTGTTTGTGTAGCATTTTTTCAATTTGCTGTTTTTGTTTGCGTATATCATTATAATTTTTCTCTACTTGTTCTACGTATGTAGAAGAAAATATCCCGACAAGACCTTTCCATATTGCGTTGAATTCATTTGTTTCGTTTCTTTTGTGTGATTTAAACTTAATCCAACAAGCAATTTTTTCATTCAAAGGAATTTTTTTATTTCTTTCTGTTTCATATATAATACTCTTTAATTTGGTTCCTAAAGCATGCAAAAATTCCAAGATTATTTTGTCTTTATTATCTGATAAACACCAAGGATTAAAATGTAAAACTTCGATATTTGGTTTGTCTTTTAAATAATATTCTATAAATCGTAAACAAGTAGTTTTTCCATATCCCCAAGGAGCATCTAATGATATAACCAACCCCGTATCAAAATGATGCAAAATAATATTGTCAGCTACAAATTTCGCAAAGCTTGCGTATCCCAAAAGATCTTCAGAAGGATCTTTTTTGGGAATATCATGGTTTATTATTATATCCATATTTGCTCTCTGTATCGCTAAAATATTTTTGAATATTGTTATCAATAATAATAGTAAAACATCACGTAAAATCAAGGATTTTCACATTGCTTATATGGTGTTTGTTTTTTCCATAATGCTACCATTTGAGTCAGCTTATATTGAATTCTGCGAAGCAACCATGCCTGCCGACAGGTTAAACGACCATTGTTTGTTCGGCGAATTGCTGCTTCAAGCTCGTGTAACGAACGGCAAGCGGCAAAATAGAGCATTATAAAATCCATACGATGATTTGGCTTAATATCATCAAAATGTTTGTATTTCATAGCGACTCCTTTTAGGTTGTCGCATTTGTCATTACTTTCAACCGAAAGTCCAGTCATTTTATTGTCTTTATTAACTTGACTTTCGGCGACTTTAGAGCGGTAATTGGACGATGTTATAAAGGAGCCGATATGTCATATAAAGACAACCTGCCAAAGACGATAGATGAGCTAAAAGCCTTGTCTTTTGATGAACGGGCACGATTATGGGCAAAATACTCACAATACCCATTTAAACGACAAATGCGGTCACTTTGGTATTATATTCAATGCGACAGGTTAAATCTTCGAATTGAACATAAATATTTGGTAAAAATTCGTAAATATAAGGATAATCCAGAACAATGTTTAGACCATGCATGTCCAAATAAGTATAACTTTGTTCCTGGCACCATTTTAACCCGATATTTCAAGGGCATAAAACATGCTATCTTGGTCAATGATGATGGCAGTTTTTCTTATAATGGCGACAAATATTCCACATTGTCGGCAGTCGCAACTAAAATCGCAGGCATGAAACTATCTGGACCAAAATTTTTTAATCTAACCATAAAATGACATTTTTGATGTATGGTATTAATTCTTCCATAAGACTTGATTGTTTGAATTCTACACCCGTATGGCTTTCCGCATTATTACCGCTACCGTCATCATAAATTTCTACAGTTGTAGAGGTATGAACTTTTATAAAGTAAAGCCCAGTGCGTAGTAATGCGTATCGTATAGTATTTATATCTGCAGGAATTTTTAGTTGTTTTATAAAATTTTCTCTGTCTTCTCGCCATAATTTGTGATTTTCACACTCGTATATCTCTGTAACGCCATTTTTAACAACCACTGATGTTTCATCAGAATGTTTAGGTTGAGGGTTTAAAATGGGCCAGAGATCATAAGCGATAACTTTTATTTCTTCTTCTGTTAATCCTTCTAAAATTTGAGCAAATTTTAAAAAGTTTTGAGCAGTTAATTTATTATTGTTATGCAAACCTGCGATCATAGCACATAGTAGGCGTAAATTATTTTTAGCAATTCCTTCCATAGCATCTTTCTGCAATCTGTAACTTATCCCCACTAAATCATCACTATCAACATTAGAAAAATCTCCTTGTCTTATTTCTGATAAAATAACCTCCCTTAACATTGTTATTTTCTTCTTTTTATACTTATTCCAAAAAAATTCAACTCCCCTTGCTAAAGGATTATTTGTAAGTTTATCTATTGTGCTTAGAAAGTTCATAATCACTCCTTTTGTATCAAATATACGTTTTTTTACGCTTTTTTCAATCTAATTAACTTGACTAATCACTTAATACAAGCACTAATTGCAAGCGATATAGGAGTTAAACATGACAATTAAATGCGCTATTTATACACGCAAATCAACTGAACACGGATTGGAACAAGAGTTTAATTCTCTGCAAAACCAAGAAGAATCGTGCAAGGCTTATATCTCATCGCAATCATTCAATGGTTGGCAATACTATAAGACTTATAGTGATGCAGCAATTTCTGGGGGAACAATGGACAGGCCTGCATTAAAACAGATGCTGGATGATATGGCACATGGCTTAGTAAATACCGTGGTTGTTTACAAGGTTGACCGATTATCGCGTTCAATCTTGGACTTTCATAATATGATGAAATACTTTGAAAAATACGGTGCAAATTTCGTGTCTATAACCCAGTCGTTTGATACCAGTACATCCATGGGTAAATTGACATTAAATATGTTGTTGTCGTTCGCACAATTTGAACGTGAAGTATCAAGCGAACGTGTCCGAGATAAGATACGAGCCAGTAAAGCCAAAGGGTTATGGATGGGCGGCGCACCACGTTTAGGTTATGATTTGATAAATAAAAAATTGGTAGTGAACACAACTGAAGCAGAACAAGTTCGACGCCTGTTTGAAAAGTATTTAGAACTGCAATCTGTAAATGATTTAACCGAATATGCAAAACAAAACGGTATATATGGCAAACGGTGGGAGACAGCAAAACGACAAATACGTGGTGGCAATCCGATATCTAAAATGAGCATGCATCGCATATTGCGTGATAAAGTTTACATCGGTCAAATCGAAAACAAAAAAGAAGGCACATTTGCCAAAGGCGAACACGAACCAATAATTTCCACGGAACTGTTTAATCGCGTTCAGGTTGCGCTGGCTAATAATGCGAATAATAAATCAGCCAGCACACGCGCACCGAATATATTGACTGGAAAATTATTTAATCACAATGGTACAAAATTTATCAATCAAATGACTTGCGGTAAACGCAAAAGAAAGATTCATTACTATGCAACCAAAGGTTTTTATCTGACCGCTACATGCGTGGATGAGATTGTAGTTAAAACTATCACGAGATTTCTGAATAGCGATATGTCGAACCTACCTATAAATCTGGTAACCATATTAAAACAAATTGATATCACAAATATGAATTTTGCAGATAAACGCAGTTTAATTCAATCATTGGTTGAGAAAGTTGTGTATTCACAAGAACAATTGATTTATATGCTTACGATCGACGGCACAAAACTGCAACAATTTGTATCTGAAAATTATATGAATCCAAACACAGACAAAATGGAATACATAATTGGCGACAACAATATAACAGTTACAGAAAAAGTATTCCTTCGTAAATATGTGAATACAGTATATGACCGTGGTAAAAATGGTGTGCTAAATGTCACCGACAATAACCATCTGATTCTAAAAGCCTTTGCCACCGCATGGAAATATCGTGAATTGTATGAACGTGATAGCAATGTAGATAATATCATCCATAACCTACACACATCCCCACGACAGTTTTATCGTTACCTGAACATCGCATACATGAAGCCAGACAAGGTAAATCAAATCTTGTCTGGAAAATTAAAAATCAACGTTAATGATTTGTTTCAGATTGCAAGGGAAAATCCCTTTTAAAATGGTAACATATCTTCGTATTCTTGTTCTGAAACAATCGCATCGCTTTTCCCTATATTATTTAAAACATTATCTATTTCTATTCTAGGAAAATCTGTGCGTTTAGAACATTCATATAATGTTTTGATAACGCCAAAGAAACTATTGCTTTCTTTTATGTTGTCAGGTTCTGTTTTTATAATATGTAAAATCTTTTTTGCTTGGCTTTCTTTCATATGATCTGCATAAGGGATTAATAATGATGAAGCTATAGAATTTGATTTATACCAGTTGGTACGACTATCAATATACATTTGTACCACTTTATCAAATAAAATATCTGTTGCACGAAAAGATTTTTTTTGGAAAATTTCTTGTAATTCATCGGTATCCAAAGAATTTATAAAATCGTTTATTTTGTATTTCAGATCCTTTATACAAGTTATCTCAGGAAAAGCATCCATGACTAATAATTTATTTCCTTTAGAAATAAAATCGCTTATTTTTGTTTTTGCAGGTTTGAGTAAATTGTCCCATATGTTACCATCAAACTTTACAATTATGCATACGAGTATATGAAAAGCACGATCTTCAACTTTGGTATAATATTTATTAATTTGTTTTATAATTTGTGTTCTTGTGATATCGGGGTATAATTTATAGCATGCATTTAGTACGTTTAGCAAATGTGCAGGTTTTTTACCTGGAAATCTATCGGGTTCAAAACAGCCAAAAAAAAGCTCGTCTACAACACTCTGTTTTAGATGTATTGTGCCGTTGTAAAATGACGAGAATTTTAATTCCTCATAAATATCATCTTTATTTATAGGAAAATATTGAGATTTTATTGTGTCAATTATTTGTTGTAACGCGGCACGTCCTTGTAATGGGGGCATACTAAGTACATATTCAACAGCATTCAATATATATAATCTGGCCAATTCTGGGGAAGGCCGATATGGTGTGTCGTCGTTTCTAAAAGACGGGTGCGAACAACGATTTCTATCGTCTTTTAATCGTGATAAATCTTCGTATTGAATTTTATCGATTATATCCAATTGATCTTTTGCAATATTAAGTATATTTCGTTCAAATTTTAACGCAGCCTCAACACCTTGTTGGTCTCCGCTTTCTATTTGTTCTCTATATTTATTAAATTTATCTAATATTGTTTTTGCTTTTTTGTCACCAGTTAGAGACAATTCTTTCACTTTATCTATAATATCGTAAACTAATGCTATCCAAGTAGCAGCTATACATGGTTTGAATGCCCCAGCTTTATAACAAGCAACAGCATCTGCTATATATTCTTTCGCATTATCTGTACGGCATTTCAATATTAATTCATCAAGATCGGTCATCTTTTATCCTTATTATTTTTTCAATAGGAATATAGGTGTTTTACAAAGAAAATCAAGTTATAGTGGCATCGGGATTTTGGGCAAGGTATATAAGTTGTGGTAATTTGGGCATATTGGTTGCAGGTGACGATATACACTGGTAATGTTATAACTAAAAACCGCCGGAAACGGGGCAAAAAAGAACATCCCGCGTATTTACCACGGGATATCTAATTTTAGTGGCGGATGGTGAGGGATTCGAACCCCCGGATGGGTTGCCCCATCAGCGGTTTTCAAGACCGTCGCATTCGACCGCTCTGCCAACCATCCTAAACTTTCTTTTTTGCGACGTCTTTCAAACCGGCGGTTTTGGTAATGCGCAAAACTTTGTTTTGCTCTTACCTCGCTTCGCAGTCAAGACCGTCGCATTCGACCGCGGCTTCCAACCATCCTAAACTTTCTTTTTTGCGACGTCTTTCGTCGCTAGTGTTCCACGTTTTTCAATCTTTTTAAATTTTTTCAATGAAAACCGCTAAAAAACACTGTTGCATTTTATATATTAGTATACAAAATGTCAAACGTTTTTATTTTTGCGAAAAGCATAGTAAAAAACGCCCGCCCCCAATAAAAATAATCCCATGGACAATAATTGTCCCATCGTTAATCCCCACGAAGTCAGGAAACCGATTTGTGCATCAGGTTGTCTGAATTGTTCACAAAAAATTCTGAACATCGCGTAAGTCATGCAAAGTATCCCACCCAATGCCCCAGGATATTTTTTTAAATTCGTTTTGTTATAAAGCAACCACATTATTATAAATAAAACTATTCCTTCAAGTATGGCTTCATAAATAGGACTGGGGTGACGCGGATAATCATTGATACCACGAAAAATCACACCAAACGGCGAATTAGTTGCCCGACCCATAATTTCCATATTTATAAAATTTGCTATGCGCCCCAACCCCAATCCGACAGGTGTCACAACAGCCATCAAATCCAATAAACATAATGAATTTTTGGTGATTGATTTATCTGTTTTGTTTTTAAGAAAAACAGCATAAACGATTGTCGCCACAATCACGCCAATTAACCCACCATGAAAACTCATTCCCCCATGCCAGATAGCAAATATTTCCAATGGATGCGCGAAAAAATAAGAAAAATTATAAAACAAAACATAACCAATACGTCCACCAAGTATAACACCGAAAACGATGGCTGTTAAAAAATCATCCATTTGATTTTTATTAAGTTTTATTTGAGAATCATCCCGCATAACAAGGTATTTAAACAACCAAAAACCAAATACAAACCCAGCAATATATGCCAGCGCATACCACCGTACTGGCATTCCAAAAATCGAAAATGCAACTGGTGAAATAGGATTTATAATTATAGCCATGAATCAACCCTTTTTTGCATTTTATTATTTTGAACAAAATTTTTGCAATAAAAAATTAAAGTCGCGTATTTAACGCGACTTTAATTAAATTTAATCCTAACATAAATTGTTATCTGCCATAAGGTCCGCGTCCTTTCATTCTATGCAGATACCCAGGATCAATAACCACAGACGGTACATACACACGTCCACCCTGTCCCTTGTTTGATTCTTCGGTATTTTCTTCCTTGGTATTTTCTTCCTTTTCGTCCTTACGCTTTTTCTCGTGTTCGGCAACGATTGAACTATAAAAATCCTTTTTTCCTCTTCCTCGTCTTTCTTTTTGTAAGTCTTGTATTGCTTTAATAGCTTTCAATTTGCATCTTTCACGAAACGCAGTCACTTGTTGTGGCGTAAATCCGTTCTGTTTTATAAGTTTCTGTTCTGCTTCCTTTGACTCTTGCAGTTGTTTTTTCTGATTTGCAAGACGAGTCTCTAATTTTACAATTGCTTGGTTATCTCCTGAAATACAGCCATTTCGAACATCTTTCTTGTTATTAAATGCATCAAGCGTTCTTTGTGTTTCTTTAATATTAAATTCCAGTAACATAGTTGTTACCATTTGGTTTTCAATTGCTGGTGATGTTGGTACCATATCATAACTCCTTAAGTTTTTTACAAAAGGTATTATATATTGACAAAAAAAAACTGTCAACCAAAAAATTAAAAAAATTATATTTTTCTTTAATCTTGAATTATTTTGTAACCTGTATTATATTTCCAGTATGTTAAAAAGGAGAAAAAAACATGGTTACAAAAAAATCTGTTTTGGCACAAAAAGCCGGTGGTATTGAAAATTATTTTAAACGTATATTTGGTTTAATGACGGGTGCTGTTGGGATTACGGCATTGACTGCTTTCATTATGGTGGTTTCTGGTGGGTGGACCAGTTTGATTCATAACGGTGGGTTGTCAGCTACTTATTACATTATTGCATTTGGCGGTTTGGCTTTGTCTATTTGGGCCCAGGCGCGTGCATTTTCGATGAAACCGTCCAGTGCTATGTGGCTATTGTTTTTATATTCAGTTTTAATGGGTGTTGCCATCACGCCGTTGGTTTTGGTATCTAATCCGATATCAATATTGTTGGCTATTGTGTTGGCGGCTGTTATGTTTGGTTGTATGACTTTGTTTGGATATAAAACAGTTAAAGATTTATCTTTTCTGGGGGCATTTTTGTTCCTGGGCATGATTGGGTTAATATTGGTTGGTGTTGTATCTATGTTCTTCCCGTTGGGTGCAACATTTAATACCGTTATTTGCTTAATCGGTGTTTTGGTATTTGCTTTGTTTGCAGCATACGATATGCAAACTTTGAAAAATGCCTATCACATGTTGGGCAATAACACAGAACAAAAAGACCAACTGGCTGTGTTGGGTGCTTTGCACATGTATATATCTTTTGTTGCTCTGTTTGAATATATATTAAGTTTATTAAATAATCGTAATTAAAGAATAAAAAAAGGAAAACAAAATGGCTTATAAAATAGATTCAGATAAATGTATTGGATGTCACTCGTGCATGGGTGTTTGTCCTGCGATGGCTATATCCGCAAAAGAAGACGGAAAATGTGTCATAGATAAAACAAAATGTATGGGATGTGGCACATGCGCAAGTATATGTCCTGCGGGGGCTATTGAGCCTGATTTATAAGTTGCAAACTTGTAAAAACTGTATAAAATATTGGCAACAATAAAGTAATAGAGGTAAAAAATGCCAGCAAAATCGATTAACGACATAGTTGCACTTTGTAAAAGACGTGGTTTTATTTTTACTGGGTCTGAAATATATGGTGGTATGGGTGGAACTTATGATTACGGGCCATACGGCGTGGAATTGATGCGCAATATCCGCAATGCTTGGTGGAACGCCATGATTTATTCCAGAAATGACATAGAAGGCATGGATGCTTCTGTTATAACTAACCGGTTGATGTGGAAATATTCTGGACACGAAGGTAACTTTTCAGATCCACTGGTTGAATGTAAAAAATGTGGTCTGCGTATGCGCCAGGATAAAATGAAAGACCCAACAAAATGTGATAACTGTGGCAGTACGGACATAACCGAACCACGTGCGTATCAACTAATGATGGGGTTGTCGATTGGTGCGACGGCTAATGGTGAAATAAATGCTTATTTACGTCCTGAAACAGCAACTACTACATACGTAAATTTCAAAAACGTTTTGGATTCAAGACCACATAAATTGCCGTTTGGAATTGCTCAAATCGGAAAGTCTTTTCGTAATGAAATTTCACCGCGCGGATTTGTTTTCCGGATGCGTGAATTTGAACAGGCTGAAATGCAATATTTTGTCAATCCAGATATGGATGAAAAGTATTTTGAATACTGGAAACAAACACGTTTGGACTGGTGGATAAACGTTATCGGTATTCGCAGTGAAAAATTGCGTTTTAAACCGCATGAAAAATTGGCCCATTATGCCAAAGCGGCAGTGGATATTGAATACGAATTCCCAGATGGCTTTGATGAATTAGAAGGTGTTCATAATCGCCAGGATTTTGATTTGGGTTCACACACAAAATCACAAGATGAATTTAAGTTGGCTGCGCACGTTTTGGAAAACAAAGATTCTACAACCAAACTTTCGTATAGCGATGCCCAAACTGGTGAAAATTTTATTCCATACGTGATTGAAACAGCGATGGGTGTTAATCGTGCTATGCTTGCCGCTATGTTGGAAGCCTATGATGATGAAGACTTGGGTGATGGAAAATCGCGCATAGTATTAAAATTGAAACCTTGGTTGGCACCTGTCAAAGCTGCTGTAATTCCACTAGTTCGTAACGTTCCCGAAATTACAGATTTATCAAATGAAATAGTTAATAATTTGCGTAAACTTGGTATCGGCAGAATTGAATTGGAAAATTCTGGAAATATCGGTAAAAATTATCGTCGTCATGATGAAATCGGAACACCGATATGTATAACCGTTGACCATCAAACAGTTGAAGACGGCAGTGTCACTCTGCGTCATCGTGATACAATGGAACAAGAACGTGTAAAGAAAGAAGATATCGTAAAACGCGTTTTAGAAATAATTAATCAATAGTAAAAAACCGCCACAATGGCGGTTTTTATTTTCTTGTTCTTTCGTGTTCATATTCGCGTTGTCTATCCATTTGCAGAATATTTTCGTTCATATTAACATTTTCTTTCGTTGGCATAGAATCACGCGGTGCAGACAATAAATTTTTTATGATGTTTATCCCGGTTTGTATTTTTTCATTTGCAGATTTTTCTAATTCTGCGCGTTCGTCATCACGGATTTGAATATATTCATTTATGTGCATACTGGATTCCAGTATCTTTAATGTATGTTTTCTGTGTTCAAATACGGCGACCTGTAAATAATCAACAACGTAATTTTTTTCGGGCAAACTGAATATGAATCTGCGCATTTTATCCAATGTAATTGTCCATGCCATTTTCAATGTAACATTATTCATCCATTCGATTGTTGATAATCCGGAAAATATTTGATTAAAAGCAAATTTTATTTGTGCTTTTTCTGAATCAGTTAATATACGTTCCGCAAAATTTTCAACATTTTCGCCGGATACTTTTGCAAAAATTTTTTCCAATTCAAAATTCATGTATATCCCTTTGACTGACTGTTTTTCCAAGTTTTATCCGCTTCAGACAAGATATAAGTCCGGGGTTACATATTTCAAGTCCCCTGTCAAGTGAATTTATATTTTGACATACCCAGCAAGATATATCACAATATTCCTGTTATGTCACAAAGCATACTATTGCCAATAATGGGTGGTATGGATATAACGCCAATCTTGCCAATAATGGGGGTTGGTTATTTCATCAAGTGAACAAAGGAGTATTTGGATGAAAAAATCTTTGAAACGTTTGATTGCTGTAACGGCGTCCGTTGTTTCTACGGGTGCATTTGCGGCTTCGAATATGGAAAACCCGCTGTATATGCCTAAAAATCGCGAAGTATACTTGAAAACAGGTGCCGCGATGATGTATAAAACAGTGGAAAAAACAGATGCCACAATAAAAAAGAATACTGATGGAAATATGGAATTTCCTGTATGGCGTTTTACTGGTGACATTGGATATGGTATCACAGACAGATTGGATGTCCATGGACATTTCGGTTACACCAAAGACGGCGAAATTGACCGCAAGGGTATGCATCGTGGTCGTATCGGTTTAATGTTACGCGCTTTGACCGAAGAAGATCCGTTCGTTTTGGATTTTTACGCTGACGGTTATTTGTCCGGTGTATCACCGATGAAGGGAACGTATAAACGCTATGGCAACACGACAGCCTTTGATTTTGATAACTATTCAAATGGTCGTTGGGGTGCAATTGCTGGGACCCGTTTCGGTAAAACGTTTGGTGATTTCACGTTGGCTGCACACGTTGAATATTTGCAAACATTTGGAAATCATAATAACAAAATTGCAATTGATAAAAATATTCCAATTCCTGGAACTCCGTTTACAATGGGACAAATGTTCCCGGACGAAATTTCTGTTGATTTGAAATCAACACATGAAACGACTGCTGGGTTTGATGCTATGTATCAAATGAATTCAAAATGGTCCTTTGGTGCAGGCTTTGAATATATTGAACATTCCAACAATGGTGTAAAAAGTATTCATACTCAATTACCAGAACTTGCCGGTATGCAAGCGATGGTTCAACAAAAAGTTGTTGAAACTCTGTTGGCTTCAACCAAAAACATGAAAGATGGTTGGGATGAATATGTAATAAAAACCAGTGCGGCATACCAGATGAACGAAGATATCCAATTTGCAGTATTTGGCGAATATACGATGGATGATACAAATTCACAATCGCAAAATGCTACTAATTGTAAACTGGAATTCGGTGTTCGTTTGAATGCACGTTTCTAAAACAAATAAAAAATAACTTTTTATATTGGACAATTTGCACCCCAATGGGTGCAATTTTTATTTTATTATTTAAAAACGTTTTTTAACGCTTTTTTTGAATTTCAATTTATGATATAATGTTCACAAAGGAATTTGGGAAAAAATGAAAAAAGCCTGCTTTTTTGCGACTTTTGTTGGAATTGTGTCGTCATTACCGTTTACGGTTGATGCTGCGTATCCTGTGTATAACCCACAACAATTACAACGCCAGGGCTATATTATAAACACACAACAGTATCCAACACAAAATTTACAAACAATGCCTGGACGCACAAATATTATGCCACAGCAATTGGCGGCGGCATCTGCTGTGAACGGTCGTCCAATGGCTGCTACAAATCCAAATCGTGTTACGGGTTCGTTACCACGCGTGGGTTCATCTGCAACAAATGCTGGACGTCAATATTATCAGTCTGCTGATTACAACAGATTGGCAGATAGTGGTTTATATGTCGGATTATCCGCCGGATATAACGCGATGTTAAGTGGTCAGATGTCCGCCGATTATGCTGGTCAGGAAAAGGCTTTCTTGGCACCGGGTTCATTTCGCGCATCTGATTTTCAAAAAGATACGGTGATTCCTTTGCAGGTTTCAGTTGGTGCCGCAATCAATAGTGATGTTCGTGTTGATTTTTCGTTTTTAAGATATTCTGGGATTTCATACGCTGGCGAAGTACAAACTTCCACAGGTGACGGCTTTACAGATGCATCTGTCAGCGGTGGTGCAATCACATCAAATTCAACTATGTTGAACGTGTATTACAATGTTGATTCTTTTACGGGTAATGTTGCAGGGGGATCGTTACGCCCATACGTTGGTGCCGGGGTTGGATTGGCATTAAATACAATTGCTGATTATGTGGTATTTGACCAACATTTTTATGATGAAACTGATGGTTTGGGACCTGGTTCCGTAGCGGCGGGATATTTGACTGCTGTGTCTGATATTTATGGATATCACAATGGTGGCACAATGGAACAATTAGCATTCAGTTTAGAGGCAGGTGTGACGACCAGCATGAACGATGGTTTAAAATTGGATTTCTTTGTCAGATATGCGAATCTGGGTAAAGTAAAAACATCTGGTTCTGTGGTTGTTTCACAAACCGAATGGTTAAGTGATGGTGCCGGGGATGAATATGAAGCACCATACGATAGCGTCTTCCATTATACAGACTGGTTTGAAAGTGGCAGATTAAGCATGTTGGATGTCGGTGTCAGATTACGATTGGAATTTTAATCTGGAACACGGAATATATCGATAAAAAAATGAAAAATAAAATATGTAAAATATCTTTGTTTTCTTTGATGTTGGCGTGTGTTGCCACTGTGCCCGCCGACGCGCGTATAACCGTAAAAAAAAGTGGTAGTTACGCAAATTCTTATAATCAAGTCATGAACGTTCGGCAACAGGCTGAGTACGCATCTCAAAATCAAATAACTGTCGCTACAAATAGTCAGACCGCTGATTTGCCGGTGGCTGTGGATGATAAAGATTTAGCAAAAGATATATTGAATAATGCCTCTGGTACGGTCAGCGCATCTGATTTGGAAATGTGTTCTATGATTTATCCGTCGGGCATATTCAGATGGGGTATACCCGAAACGGGTATCCGCAGAAATCCTATTTCACAATGTATTGCCGAAGTTGAATTAAGGGATGCCAATACCAGTGCTGTTTTGGCAAAAACTACGTTGGCATCCGGGGACGCAATGAAATGCAATATTGATATGTTTCCTGAATCTGGGTGGTTAAGTGCTTTGGGTGATGTTGAATTGCCCGCTGATGAAGCGCCTACCCTGGCCCAGGTTGAACAAATTATGAATATCGAACAAAAGCAAAATGCCGGGTTAAAAATTGCTGCTGCCGCAATAATAAGTGGCGTTGCAGGCAACATGTTGGCTCCAAAAGCCGCAGGGGACACTAAATTACTAGGAACCAGTAAAACACAATTGATTGATACTGCGATTGGTGCAACAGCGGGCGCCGGGATAATGGCGGCCAGTACTTACACCGGCAAAGTCGCGGGGGACACAATTAAATCAACCGCTGTAAATGCTGCGACCGGGATGGTTATTGGCAATATGGCGGCGGGCGCATCTGGTGGAAATAGTGTTTTGTCCACTGCGAAATGTCTGGTTGATGGTGTTGAAAAAGATTGTGTTATGGGGAAAATCCGCATTGCTAGTCCTGCGAACGAATATAAATATAGCAGCAAAACTGGTGGTTTTATATATTTTGTTGACACCAATGTTAAAAACGTATGGCGGTGCGATGCCTCTTTGTGTGACCCGATTGATGTGTCTGATGATAGATGTGTGAAATCTTGTACCCAGGAACCAAAAGATTCGTTGAATAGGATAATGTTAAAATCACAACAAAAAGGGTTGAAATCCGTATCTAGTTTAAAGAATGCCCCGGATTGGCTTAATCTTGATGACGTATATGAAAAAGGACCGGAAAAATTTACACGCATTATTAACCCTGTTGCCCGTCAACAAAATAATGATAATATTTATTATGTCGTTCACGAAGCTATTTTGCCATCAAGTGGTGGCGATAGTTATGCTTATGCAGTGTTTGATAATCTGAAAAAGAAAATTAGTGGGTATAAAGTTTCTGAATATGATTCATTGGTTGCCATGTATCAACCGCGCTATTATCGTCGTAATTATGATGGCAGTGTTGGTGAAGAAATAACCCAGGCATCTGGTGAAACTTTGTATTTTACACCGTTTGAACGTGGTGCCGATGATGGTGCATTGGTCGATTTATCAAACGAAGCCCGTGCCAAAGCAACTATTGCTGGGGCTGCGACTGGTGGTGCAATTGGTGGTTTTGCAGGATACCAGGGCGCTAAACAGGAAGTTTCTGACCGTTGGACCGCCGCAGTGCGTGAGTATAATGATTCACTATCTAATTTCTATTGTGCAACAGGAACAAGATTTTTAGCAAAGTATAATGATTATGTTGAAATCCCAACAGTAAAAACAGACGAATAAAAAAATGCCAAATTGGCATTTTTTTATTTATGCTTATACGCCAAAACCAGCGGAACAAATTTGTCACGATATTGCACTGGAATCTTTTCTATTGGGATTAAAATTGAATTGTGCTGTCCAGCCGACATTTTTGGCAATATTTCGTTATTTTTTGCGTTTATGATTTTATCAATAACAACTGAAACTTTTTCTTTGATATTTGGTAATATAAATTTGATTTCATCACCCGCTGTGATTTCATTACGCAATTCAAACACTATGTTTTCAGAATTAACCCCCGTAATAACACCCGCAGCATGCCAATCAGATGACGACCGCGTAGTATTATAATCATGCGCATCTGGCGGAACAGGTCCATCAAAGAAAGCCGTTGTATACCCACGCGATTCCAACACGTTTAAATCATCCATAAATTGTGTTGGGTTAAAATGTTCGGGGTCACGAGCATATTCATCCAATGCAAGACGATACGCACGCGTTACGGAACCAACATAATATTCGCTGCGGTTACGACCTTCGATTTTAAGACTATCGGGGGCAGATTCAATTACTTCCTTTAATCTTGGCATCAAACACAAATCTTTGGAATTCATGATGTACGCGCCACGTTCATCTTCGTCAATAGGCATTTCAATACCAGTTTCAACTTCGCGTAAAATGACATCATATTTCCATCGACATAACTGTGCGCATGCACCACGATTTGACGGTCGTCCCGTAATAAAATTAGACAACAAACAACGACCAGAATAAGACATACACATCGCGCCATGAATAAATATTTCCAATCCTATATCTGGACATTTTTGACGTATAGATTTAAATTCATCGTGTGAAACTTCGCGTGCTAAAACGCACTGCACAGCACCCGCCTTTTGCCAAAATTTAACAGTTGATGCCGAACAAATATTAGCCTGGGTCGATATATGAACCGGGATTTTCGGATGATTTTCACGCACCCACAATAATATCCCAGCATCAGACACTATCAAAGCATCCGGTTGTAAATAATCCAACACTTCGGACACACGGGACATATTTTCATAATCTTTGTCGTGTGCAAATAAATTAAAAGCCAGATAAACCCGTTTTCCATGTTGGTGTGCTAAATCTATGCCCTGCTTTACTTCGTCCACAGTAATTTTAGCACGCGCCCGCATAGAAAATCCGGGTAATCCCGCATAAATAGCATCAGCACCATAAAGAATCGCAGTTTTAAAAGCATCCAATGTTCCCGCAGGTGCCAAAAGTTCAGGTATTTTTATCATTATATTTCTCGCTTTTTAATATTTCGGTATATATTTTTAAGGTATTTTTAATAAAAGCAAGTTTTTTATCATTTTTTGCTTGAAAAAAGTTTTCATTCCATATAACATATGGCTTGCATTGCCGGTTTAGCTCAGCTGGTAGAGCATCTGATTTGTAATCAGAGGGTCGGGGGTTCAAGTCCCTCAACCGGCACCAGAATTAAAAACATTAGAAAACCGATACTCGTGTCGGTTTTTTTTTACAATCAAAAATCAGTAAAATTGTAAAAAACCGGGAAATCCAACATTTTTTACATTGGCACACTTTAAAACCAAATGGCAAAATATTTTGTTTAAAAAGTGTCAAGCAGATAAACACCTGTGGATACGAAATAACGTTTTTTATGGTCGAATTACCAAAGGAAAACAGCAAAAGATTTTTCTAGATTTATTAAAACAGGCTGATTATATGCAATACGATTTGTCTATGTTTTTTTAACAAAATATATTGACATTTATATTTTTTGTATTAAAATAAAAAACGTTATTCAAAGGATTTATATATGATAAACGAAAAACAACCCTTTACAGACCAAGACCTTTTCCAATCCGTTGATGAATTGGCAGCTGTATCCATGGGGCCATATGTATCAAAACCATTGATGTTCAGTGTTAACAAAGGAACTGATTTTTTTGATTTGCGTGAAATATCCCCGACAGAATATTATGAAATGATACGGGACGAATACGATAATACCCCGTCCAGCGCACGCGCACTGGACCAGCAACTGGAAGCTAAAGGTTTTAGCACAACCTATAAATTTTCATATAACTATAAAATGCCCCCACAAATGCGCGACCGAATTGTCAAAGACGGATGGATTCTAGGATATTTCCAAAACATATTTAATCATCCAAATTTGCCAAGAAATGAAGTGGTACATAATAAACAATTTGAACAAAGCATATTAAATGCTTTGCATGTCACATATGGGTACGCACAATTTATTTGGTATTATAACCCAAACGTTTATGATTACACAAATCTTCTTAACCCCAGCACAGGGTGGTATCATGTTCTGAATTTTGTAATTGGTGCCGGATACGAATTTCACCCATTGGATATAAAATTTCACGAAAAAGTTTTTGCCGATAATTACCATATCAACCGGGAAGAATATAACAAAAAAACCGAATTTAAAAGGTGGTGTAAAGAACAATACGACATTGATACAGGTTGTCTGATATTGTCCGATGTAAATATGGCAAAATTAAGAATGATATTAACAAACCAAGAACGTCTTATGTAATACAAGTTAGCAAATAAGTTCTAAAACGCGTAAATTGTTAAAAAAGAATTATTGGATATGGGGTTAACCCGATATCGAATTGCCAAGATAATGCCTGTAGTGTTTTTAAGTCAAGATTGTCATTTTAAGGGCAAATTTGCGCTGTTTTTTTGATATTGTAATGTTCCTTCAACCAGCACCATCCGTCTTTGCTGATGCAAAGCCGCGACAAGTGGTTTTTAGTCAAGCAAAACGGAATGCCGCGGCCATGCATCGTTTTTTTTATAAAAAAGCAAGACACAGGACGGGCCAATTGCAATTAGTTTTTTATATCACAAAAAATTTGTGATTGATGAATTTTTTTGTTTTATGCGATTTTATTCCAATGTCTCTGTTTTGTTTTAAAATCAATACGTGTGGCGGAACTGCTTGATGGTAAAATATTTTTTTCAGACACTTTGAAATCAATGTTTTGTTGTTTTTGTGCTTTAACAAAATGCTTGTATGCTTCTTTGCCATTGAAAAATATTTTTTTGCCTTGCAAAACACTTAAATCATTATATTTTGGGTTTTTAATATTTTTATCAATACTGCCAGAACGTTCACAAGATTCAATAACATCCCACAAACCAATATTTAATTTTTTTAATGTTTTGAAATCGTGTTTTTTCAGGCCTAATAAAATCCAAAAATGGTTGCTGTTGTCCGAATAATATTTTTTTGCACACAAAGATTTTTCACCAGGAAAAGTCCCCAAAATAACAAATTTCGCTTTTTCAAGATTAAATGCTGGTAGCCCTCTTTTGAATTCTTGCTTTTTGTTTACATTAAACAAAATTAACGATAAAACAGAAATCAAAAAGATGCATACGGATAAAACACATGTATATTGAACGAAAATCGGTACGAAACCAGTATTTAATATTGATAACAAACAGAAAAAAATCATACAAACAGACCAAAATAATGAAAACCCTGCACATGCTTCAAAAATATTTTTAAATGATTCTTTCATATTATATCCTTTTGTTTTTAAAAAAATTTCTTTACAAAAAAATGATAAGCGGCGACAATATTTACATCTTTTTCATGTTGCATGCCATCAATCAGATAATCATTAACGTGTCCTAATCTGGAACTGCTGGCAGAATACACACAGCCATCATGAATCTTGCCGATTAACACACCCGCTGGGCTGCGTATTTCGTCGTTTCTAGTTTTACATAACAAAGTCCCGTGTTTATCTCGAATTTCGTCATTTTTTAATTTACCAAGTAATTGCCCATTTTCACGGATATCACCATTTTGAAATTTGACTGTCGCCATTTTTTACTCCTTAGTTTCAATAACAAAAAACCACCGAATCATAGGTGGTTGGAGGTTGGAAACAATTCAATCTAAATTGCGCTCGTTATTCAATATATTCGCGCGCCCTCCAACCGCAGGGTTGGAGGCGTTTAACGTCTGCTCTTCGGACGAGATTGAAATGGGTTTCCAAGCCCAGAACCATGTCCATGATTCAGTTTCATTATATCATTATTTATAGTTTAATGCAAAAATTCTTACACAGTTTTACTTAACTGCTTTTGGTTTTATCTGATGCTTTCATCGCGTTTAATATATCGAAAAAAATTGATTCTGTTTTTTTGTGTTTTTTGAAAAAATGTTGAATAGCAATTAAAACCAATGTTGATACAAAATATTCTATGTCGTGTCTGCTAATCGTGTTGTCGTTTGTATTTTGTGATTCAACGTTACACGATTTGTTTGCGCCTGATATATCATGCCACCACCATAATAATACACCTATTAACACAGGCAACATCAAACACATAAAAAGATATTTATATATTTGATATTCACAAAAATTTAATGCGAAAAAATTTGTACAATAATCCAAACGATGTAAAATAACCACTATTACAAATTCGTATATTACAAAAAGTGTAAAAAATATTTTAAATTTTCGCATACATATATTATATCCGACCAGTGCTTGCATAACCACAGGACACTATTCATTCAACAAAAAAACCGTCCAAATGGACGGTTTGATAATTGTTACTTTAAGATTTAGTCCTTAATAGAATCTATTTGCAATAATTGTTTTTCCAACGAGACACGTTCTGACGATTTATATCCTACTTCTACTATTTCTTTGCCAGATTTAGCCGATTTTGTGACCATAACCGGTTTAGAATTTGTTTTTTTCACGGGACCAACACCCGCACTTACTGCAAAAGGCACAAACAATAGCCCTAATACAAAAATTGTTTTCATATACTTCTCCATTTACACTGACAAAGAACCAGTACCATCAAGACACCAGTAGGTTGGAGCTTTTTACGTCTGCTCGGACGGTTTAACATTACTTTTTACCCAAAATCATTTGGGCGACTAAGGCCCTAATTCTACCATAGAATATTTTTAAATGCAAAAATTTATATATGTTTTTTTAATTTTTTTTATTTTTTATTATCAACAGTGATTATTTTAATTATATACCCGATAAAAAACTGCCCAATCGGGCAGTTTTTTTATAACAAACGAAAAACTATTGCTGTTTTTCCTGGGCTTCTTGGATAGAATTTGCGACAGATTCTATCTGCAACAACTGATTTTCCAGCGCAACACGTTCGGATGATTTATAGCCCGTTTCTGTTTCTTTTTCTGGTGCAGTTGATTTTTGATTTATCTTTTCAATCGCAGGATTTATCAAATTTTCAAAAATCTTTTGTGCTTCGACAGCGCCAGTCATATCACGCTGTAACAACTTATTTTTTCCAAAAAAGAACCATTGGTCTAATTTGACAGCCGTTAATTGCATCACTGGGCGTGTCCGGGCATCCGCAGCCCATTTTGGTAATCCCTGGGGGACGTCGGAATAATACCATAATATTCCCCAATAAACAAATCCCATAACAACAATACTGCGAATTATGCCAAATATCACACCCAAAGTTTTGTCAGTCACAGATAAAACACTATCTTGGATTCTGTCGCGGATTTTGTGATTTATAAATCCAACTATGACCAAAATCACAAAAAACACGATAAAATAAGAAGCAACCAATGTTCCAACTGTTGACGATGATAAATCAAACCATTTTTGCAACAATCCATCTAAATACGGGGATATAAAACGCGCTGCAAATCCAGCAATCACCCATGATAATGTCGCGATAGTTTCATATATTCCGCCACGCACAGTTGCCCAAATAGTAGAACCTATGACCGTAGCAATGTAAATATAATCCAAAATAGTTAAATCAAACATTTATATTCTCGTTCTTTTTGTTTTAGCAAGCCCCCACACTATACATACTGCCAATAAAACCCCTATTGTAAATAATGCATAGAACATGCTATCATTTTTTACTTTTTTTTTGCGTTGCCTTCTACCGTTGTGATGGATTTCAATCTATCACCGTGTGTGGAAATAAAATTATTTCTGTTTTTGTTTAATTCAGTTCTGTTTTTAATTGCAGATTGTTTTTGCGTGTCGGTTAAATCTATTTCCACAGCCTTTCTTATATCATCGCGTATAGAATCAGCATAACCCTGGAAGCATTTTTCACCAACAACCATAACCGGAACACCACCAGATTTATATTTGCATTTTGTCAGAGTATCAAGAAATGTCTGTCTGTTATCCAAACTTGTTGCGTTTATTTCAATAACTTTTAAATTATCATATTCATAAATCAGTTCATTTTTTATAAAATCGCGTGCATGGTGACAATGTGGACAACTGGGCGAAAAAAAGATTGTTATATCTGCGGCATTTGCAGTTGAAACGAAACCCAATAATAAAAATAAAAACTGTAATTTTTTCATAAAAACCCCTTTCTTTTAAGCACACGAATTATAGAAACAACGCAAATACAAAATCAAGTGTTTTTTATTTTTCCCTTGCGTCAAAAAACGAAAGTGTCTAGAATATTTTCGAAAGGGAAAAATGAATAAAATTGGCGATATTTTATGGAAATTTTTCACCAGCATAGTGGTGTTTTCTTGTCATACAATATCGAATTCAAATGCTGATGAATATGTTCAAACACGAACGTTATGTCGGGCTGGGTATTATGTTATGAAATGTGGCGATCATAACGTTGGAACATATTGGTTAAAGGGCTTTCCACAAAATATTTCTGTTCCGTTAATACACGATGTAGAAACAACACAAGAACAACAATTTGCTACTCGTGCCGGGACATTGCAAACGCGTGTTATATTAAACAATCCGAACAGTGCGAATTATTATGATTATACGGGTGCTAATAATCTTGTCAATTTGCGCAAATTTTTTTCAGACGATGGTCAACAGTTAATATACACATCTAAATCTGGGATTTTGTCTGTCGCGAATCCAGAGGTGTATCAAGATGTCAGAAATAATTTGCTTAACGAATATTGTGACCCCACCAAGTCACAAATAAGTTGTGCAAAATGTCCCGGTGCCGGCAATATATCTGCATCAACTGTTGATATAACATACGATTCCGGTTTATTAGTTTCAGGAACATGGAATTTTCACACTATTGCCGATTGTTATATGCAGGAATTTTCTGATTCAACTGGTGTTTTTGAATATGTGGACAATGAAAACACAACCCAATCTTGTTATTATGCCAATGATGTAACGGGGGATTCTTTGGTTACTGAAAATACTGAATACGATTCAATATACTATGATGAATAGACCTTTTTTTACAATTATTATAAAAAAAACAACTAGTGTAACTGCAATTGATGCATTGTTTAAACAGAGTTTTTCTGATTGGGAATGTATAATTGCGAATAATAACGTTGAAAACATAGAACAATATATTGCTAATGATTCTCGATTTAAAATATTACCCCACCAATCCGATGACATATATGAAAACGTCAATCGGGCAATCGAAGTTTGTAATGGAAAATATTTCATCATAATAAATTCAGACGATGTTTTCACGCCAAAATCTTTGACTGATATATCACGCATGGCAACATTAACGGATGCTGAAATCATAAAATACGAAACAATGACTGTTCAAAGTGTATCCGGCGTCGAAATGGACGAACAACAGTATACTTTTAATTATATAATCAGAAAAAAAATAATACTGGAATCGGCTTTTGGTAATCTGTTTGGATTTTGTTTTAAAAATCATATTATGCAAAGTGAAAAAATTCACAGCCCCGAACATATTTTCATTTTAAATAAGTTAATCGAAGCGCATGCTATTACGCGCACTAATCAAATATATGTGTTAAGCTTAAAAAATACTGACAATACAACGTCTGATGATTATGTAAATATAGTAAAAAATTATATTAGTCATGCTGACAATATTGATGATGCATTTTGGAAAAAATATTTTTATTCAATTATGCCAAAGTTAATTATAACAATGGTAACAAATCACGAACGCGATAAGTTTATATATGTATGTCATAATGTTCCGTTGCGTTTTATTCCGCACAGATATAGATTTATGATTTTTCTTTTGAAAATAACCCATAAAAAAATATAGGCCGATTCTGATGACGATAACAAAACATAAAAATCTTGATACGAAATTATGGGATAAAAACAAGACGTTGAATCCCGCAGTATCTGAATTATTGATGTCAATGGTGTGGTCTTTCATAGATAACGTACGCAGTATTCATTTAATAGATATAAAAAATTCGGACATTTGTGATGTATTTATTTATGGTTCGTGTGCTAATTATTTTTATACCACTAAATCTGATATAGATATGTGCATAATTTTTGATTTTGATACAATATTCAAACGCAATCCCGGATTAAATTCAGACAAAGATTTCAAATTATACTATTATAATTGGATGATGACACATACCTGTTTAATATACGGGCGAAAAATAGACGTTTCATTTGAAGATAAAAAAAACACCATTTCCGATAATGGTCGCTATCGTTCTGGACCAGTGTGGTCGTTGATGCAACACAGATGGTTATTTGAACCGATAAATATATCTGATTTGGAATTCAAAAAAATAGTTCACGATTCAAAGGCTGTTTATAATGAAATAGTATCTGATTTTGATACGGTGAAAAAAAACGGATATAAATTGGCTGAAATGCAAAAACTATATCATGACATATACGCATCAAAAAATGCATCACATACGATGAATTTGGACCAGCCAGTAACATATATGTATATTGCTTTTCGAAAAATTCGTGATACTGGGTTAATAGATAAACTGCGCAACCGCATAATAGCAACGGAATCTGAAAAATTCATTTTGAAATAAAACTAATCAGCATGCGCAAACATGTGCAAAATTATGCTGATTATGAAAATCACAGTTATAACGCAAAGAAAAATCTTCTGTCGTTTATGAGCATTTTTGTCGTTGCAATCTGCACATGGACAATCATGCAGAACCAATATCCACGACAACCCCAACATTAACGAAGAAAACACAAACAACCAAGGTTCAATCCATTGTGGTATAAATGGCGTATGCGCAATTTCAGGTGTCACCAGACTAATCAAAGATAAAACTATGGGCAAAACGCAACAAAATAAATGCGGCAAAATCGACGCAATCAAACCAATTTTAACAGCTTTGTTTTTCATAACAAAATCCTTATGCTATTCACCATTGGCACAGGCAGCCCCGTAATACCATACAATGGCGTCCCCAGCAGAATTCGAATCTGCATCTAATCCTTAGGAGGGATTTGTTCTATCCAATTGAACTATGGGGACCGAACGGCACGATTTTACAACAACAAAAAAATAAATCAAAATATATTTTTATTTTTCGTGGGAATTTATTTCATCCCACCGCGGGCTTATTCGCCCCCCACCGGGGGGGAGCGCGGCGTCAGCCGGAGGGGGCAAATTCTGCCCCGGCGGGGAAGTGGATTGTGACGCCAGTCACAAGACGAAGGGGGTTACCCCAAAAAAAACGTTTTTTCAAAAAAGTCAAGTGAAAAATTTCATAAAAACTTTTTTGACATATAAAAAATAAATTTTTTGTTATGATATAATAACAATAAAAGATATGCTATATCTGTCTTGGATGTTGTATATCTATATATAACAATAACCAACAACAAGAGAGAGAACAAAATGAAAAAATTATTACTTGTTTCAGTTTCTGCCCTGTTCGCTGCCGCCCCAATGTTGGCGCACGCGGATCCGACGCATTACACCGCTGGTGAGGGCGTCTCCGTTCCAACAACTAGCGTTGTCGCCCCGTACGCATTGGCTGAATCTGCCCAGGGCGATACAACAAACGTTGTCACCGCCAGTTATGTCAAGGGTGCATATAACGATGCAATCAAAGCAATTAACAATGTTGCATCTGCCAATGCAACGGACGCCGGTAACGGTTTGACAAAAAGTAACGGAACATTTAGTGCTAACCTGACTAACAATGGCGGTTTGCAACTGGATGGGACGACGGATGGTTCAAAAACACTTGGTGTCAATGTCGACGGTGAAACTATCAAAAAAGATTCATCCACCGGTGCTTTGAACGTTCAATATGATAATTCAACAATCGTCAAAGATGCGACTAGCAAGAATTTGAAAGTCGGAACAATCACAAATGACAATATTACCGACGGGTCAATCAATCAAGCAAAAATCAATGGCTTAGGGGATGCTTTAGCGGCTAAACAAATTCAATTGAAAGATGGTTCTGCGGCTAATGCAAATAATGTTTCCAACGTTGTTCAAACAACAGTTCGATCCGCCGCTGACATAACAACTGCTGGTGTTGGTGATACAACATTGGTGTCTGAAAAAGCAGTTCGTACGGCAATTGATAATGCTACATCTGCCAATGGTGGTATGGTAACATTAAATGGCACACAAATATTAACCAACAAGACTATTGATGCCGATGATAATACGATTTCTGATTTAATGGTTAGCGATTTCAAGGCGAACGTTGTTAACACAACGGTTAATAGAACAGCCAATGCATTAGACAGTAAATTGGTAACAGAAAAAGCGGTTGCGACGGCAATTGATAGTTCAACGGTTACGGTTACCGCGTATACACAATGGGGTCAGACATCTGATCCAACCGAGATTACTGGTGTGACGTTCAATCCTGGAACTGCTGCAACTGGAACAAATACAGCACCAACCTCAAGGTCTTAATAATTGATAATAAACCTAAATTTTTGTCTGGCAATTATGTGAAATTCGTGATAGCATAGTTGCCAGACGGAGGGTTTTATCAAAATAAATCCAATAAAAACAAATAGAAATTATGAAAAAATTTTTGGTCATTTTTGTCGGTTTAATTATGATTGCACCCGTCGCCCGTGCAAACGGAGGGAACGAAGGTGGACAACAAACGCCGGTTAACAATTATCCGTCCGATACGCTTGTCACCGCCAGTTATGTCAAGGGCGCATACGATGCAATCGATACTAGTATTGGAACGTTGGCTGATTTAAACACAACGACAAAAACGACTGTGGTCGCCGCCGTTAACGAAGTCAACACCAATAAACAGGAAAAATTGACATCGACAAACGTAACCAGCACTACTACGTCCGGAACGTCCGGCGCAATAGTTACGGCTGTTACTGCCAACAATGGTGCCGTTAGTGTGACCAAGGGCGATGTGACTGTGCCGGTTGGCAGTTATGCTTCACCGACGTCACGTGCTAATATCTGGATTCAATAGTGTGAATTGGGTCTTTGTTTAAATAAAAAATCGGGTTTACCCCGTTTTTTTTTACCCCCCCACCCGTCCGTCTCCGCTGACGCTCCGTCGTGACGGACTCCCCCGCTGGGGGAGAATTTTATTCTCTGGAATTCGCCCCCACCGGGGGGAGAGGGCCGGAACGGCGCGGGGGTATTCTGCCCCAACGACCAGTATTATTCCAAAACACAAATTTATAATTGATTTCATACAAAGTTTTTGTATAATGGGTGCATAATTTGGGGGTAAAAATATGGCGACTGTGACTCGTATTGATTTAGCCAATGTTTTGCGAAATCGTTTTGGTTTAACAACTGTGGATTCGTACAGGATGGTTGACATCATTTTTGATGAAATTCAACAATCTTTGATTCATGGCGAAGACGTCAAAATTTCTGGATTCGGAACATTTAAAATATTATCTAAGTCTGCACGAATTGGTCGCAATCCACGAACTGGTGTGCCGGCGGTAATTTCTGCGCGTCGTGTTGCTAGTTTCCGCCCCAGCAACGAATTCAGAAAAGTTGTATCCGACCAAAAATAAACCGGGAATGTAAAAATGTCTAAAAAAGAACCAATTGACCCAAATCAATTAGATATATTCAAAGAATCGGCAAAAGAACAGTCTATATCCCGCAGAATAAAAGCTGAAGATGACTATTATGAAACAAGAAGCGCAGAGTTACAAAACTGTATTAAACCTTTAGAAGAAATGCCAAGCAGAGAACTATCCGTTGAAGATAGAAATGATTTGGTTTGCTATAGAAACGAGTTAAGAGCTCTTGAAGAATCGCATAAGAGTGCTATTGCTGCCATAAAAGCGGGAAGATAGTAGATTGAAAAACGCCATATCGGCGTTTTTTTTTACCCCCATCCCGTCCGGGGATTTTACCCCCCACGTCTGCTGACGCATCCACTCCCCCGATGGGGGAGAATTATTCGGTCCCGTCGCGGACTTATTCGCCCCCACCGGGGGAGAGGGCCGGAACGGCGCGGGGGGTATTCCGCCCGTGTGTGTGGGGGGGGATTTATTCCGTTACTATTACCAAAGATTCACCCTATTTTCCGGTTCAACATACATTGTATCGGATTCAGTGATATTAAATGCTTCGTACCATGCATCAACATGTGGCAAAATGCCATTTACACGCCAACGCCCCAAAGAATGTTCATTTGTTTTGGTTTGACTTAATAATGCTTCGGGGGTCATATTACATGCCCAAGCAGAGGCATACGCAACAAAAAATCTTTGGTCAGATGTCATATTCAACGCATCTTCTGATTTTTCCCCAAAGTTTTTATATGCCATATACGATATTGTTACCCCACCGTAATCAGCCAGATTTTCACCCAATGTAAATTTTCCGTTTGCATGTGTATCAGGCGCAACCAAGATATTATCGAAAAATTTAACCATGACATCGGCACGTTCTTCGAATTTTTTGGCATCTGCATCTGTCCACCAATCACGCATATTTCCAGTTTTATCATAATGGCGTCCCGAATCGTCAAATCCATGTGTCATTTCGTGACCTATGATTGAACCAATTGCACCATAATTAAAAGCATCATCCGCAGACATATCAAAAAATGGACACTGTAAAATGCCCGCTGGGAAACAAATTTCGTTCGTCGACGGGTCATAATAAGCATTAACTTCGTGCGCGTTCATATACCAAATAGATGGGTCTTTTTCTTTGCCAACTTTGTCCAACCAAAAAGCATCTTCAAAGGCATCTACACGCATCATATTATCAAACAAAGAATCATTTTTTATTTCCAATTTTGAATAATCACGCCATTTATCTGGATAGCCTATTTTTGCACGGAAAGTATGCAACTTTTCAATCGCTTGTTTTTTTGTTTCTTCGCCCATCCAAGTCAAATTTTGGATGCGCATTTCATAAGCGCGACGCAAATTTTCAACCAGATTTTCCATACGTTTTTTCGCAGATTCTGGGAAATATTTAGCAACATAAAGACGACCTGTTTCTTCACCCAGCGCTTCATCAACCAATCCGACAGCAAATTTCCAACGTGGCTTTTTTTCCTTTTGACCTGATATAGTCCGATTGAAAAAATCAAACGATATATCAAAAGTTTTTTCATCTAGCAAAGTTCCACTGGCATTAACAAATCTTAATTTCAAATAATTTTTGATTGTTTCAATATCTGTATCGTTAATTATCGCTATGGATTCCGCAATTGGTTCCGGTTGCATAACGTTAATAAATTCAGGTTTTACACCACGCGATTCAAAATACATATCCCAATCAAATCCCGGCAAATCATGCTTTAATTCAGACATAGATTTTTTATGATAATTTACCAACGGATCACGCAATTTTTCTTTTTTGTAAAATGATTTTGCCATGCGCTCTTCCAACGCGTATAATTTATCTACATTTACAGGGATACCAAAATTATCCATTTGCTTTTTTATGTATTCTTTGTATTTTTTGCGGATTTCAATCGATTTTTCATCATCATCAAAATAATAATCACGCGATAGACCAATACCACCCTGACCCATAACAAGAATATAGTGGTCACTGTCTTTGTCATCTAATAAAACACTATCACCCCAAAAAGCATTTATGTATTTTTGATTTTTTGCGATATATTTTGTTAAATCTGATATAGTTTTTATGTTATCAATTTCATCTAAATATGGCTTTACAGGGGCTGTTTTTTCAGCATTTAATTTATCTGTATTCATCGCTAGTTTATAAAGCGTTCCTATTTTGCCATTATCATTTTCAACAATCTCACGAACACGTTCGTTATTTGTTTTATCTAGTACTTCAAAAGAACCAAAGCGAGTATAATCGTTCGGTAATGGATTATTTTTACGCCATCCAGATGTAGCAAAATCATAAAAATCTTTGCCCGGATTCACTGATAAATCCATATTTTCTTGTCTAATTCCTATGTTCATTGTTTTCTCCTTGGTTAAAAAAATCGCCAATACAGCCATAACAAATACGGCTAGTATCCCAACAAAGTTTAAAAATTTATTCTTCATTTTATTAAACCCAATATTAAGTTATCAAGTATTAACAACCCTTTTTTTGTTGCACGTAAATATCCATCGGATTCAGTAACTAAATCATTATGATTTTTTACCCAATCAAAATTTATTTGTCCTGCAACGTCGTCGGTCAACAATACACCAAAAACTGTTCGCATGCCAGTAATTATTTTTTCAATTGCACGTGTTTCATTACTTATTTTTTCAAAACGTTCATAATTGCCCAATTCGTCATACCAATCGCCATTAAAAAACACCCGACCAGCCGCCGCGCGTCCGATACCTATGTATGCCCCGCCCGCCCAGATATTTTTGTTATGTAAACATTGATTATCACGTGTTGCATAATTAGAAACTTCATATCGCGGCAAATTCAAATTTTCAGCAATTCCTGTATACATTTGTGCCATAGTATCATTATCAGGCATATTTAAATTCATTTGTCCAAGCGGAGTATTTTTTTCAATTGTTAATTCATACATTGAGACATGTTTTAAATCTAAATAATTTATTTTTTTACATAAATCAATTACAGACTTCACATTTTGATTTGGCAACCCGTAAATAAAATCAGCAGACACACGAATTCCCATATTTTGTGCGTTTTTTAATAAATCCAGTGCCTGTTGAACATCATGTTTGCGACCTAAAAATCTTAATTCTTCATCATTCAATGATTGAACACCGACCGATAACCGATTTATTCCGTTTGATATAAAATCTTGTAATTTTTCACGATTTAATGTCCCGGGATTTGATTCCAGAGTTATTTCACAATTTGTATCAACTATGAAATATTGATTGATACAATTTATAATTCTTTCAAAAATATTTATCGGTATCAAAGATGGTGTTCCACCACCAAAGAATATAGTTGGAACCGAACACTTACCAATTTTTTCAGACCAAAATTTTATTTCGCCACAGATATCATCACTGTATTTTTCCCAATCAGGATTTGCACACACAGTCGAATAAAATGCGCAATATTTGCATTTTGACATACAAAAAGGGACATGAATATAAATATTGTGCGGATAATTCATACGCGTATGATAAACCACTAAAAACGAAAATCAATACAAACAAACCCTTTTTTTAGATTTGTTTTTATGATATAATAACGGTCAGAAAGGAAAAATGAAAACAAGATTTTTATCTGTTTTGTGCGGAATTGTTATGCCTTTGTCGTGTTTGGCGTCTAACGAAGGGGTGCCGTCGTATTATGCTGCGGAACCCGCTATGAACGCTAACAAGGCTGCTTTTGGCAAATATCAGCGCCAAGGATACACAAAATACGTTGGGAATACGGGAAAAAAGCAGATAGTTTCACGACAGACTTATTCTTACGATGTTCCGCGCCAAACATATACAAATGTTTATAAAAATGCGGGCGCTGCAACAGCTAATGGTGTTGCAAAACCTGCGGATGAAAATAATACGACTATTTCGGCGGGGTATTCCCACAGATTTGCAGATTTTGAATTTCAAACGGGTGTTAATTCCATATTGGAATGGGACGATATGATATTCAATGAAATAAATGTCGGTCTTAAACATGTGTTTGATATTCACGGATTTGATTTATCCGTATATGGTCAATATACACGTGGTGAAATGGCATCTGGTGGGTTATCTATGGATTATGATTTGGAACCATACGATTATTCGTACCCAACCGACGGTATATTCACTATTTCTATTGGTGACCAGACGGGAACCACGGATCATCTGCGTTTCGGAATTGGGGCGCATCACATATGGGATCTGGGTGGATGGAAAATAACCCCGTACATTGGTTATGAAATTTTCAAACACAAACTAAAAATGGGTAATCATATTTATCCAAATCCCGGGGTTTATTTGCCTTTGATGACCAGTTCGGGCGACTATGTTTTTGGTGATTTAGAAGGAAACTATTACGCAATTGCACCCGATGTTAATGTTGAAGATGATTCCGGATTATACCAGATTTGCATGGGACCCGAAGATATCAAAGTTGTTCCTGCTAATTATAGCGCGGGTAGTGTTAATAATTTATTGTATCCATTGGGTGATACATTAACAACCGTGGATTATAATTCTTCTATGGGTGATTTGCCCTGGGGCGTGGTACAGGGCGACTGTGTAGTAATCGGTGGCGACGGCATGATTCAAGTCGAAGGGACTACCCATATTTACGATACGACTTGGTCCGGTTTTTACCTGGGGTTAGAGCTGGAAAAACAAATGACCCTGGCTGATAAGTTGCGTTTTTATGTCCAAGTCAGCATGCCAAAATATTCATCCGAAGGAACGTGGCCTAATCGTGATGATTGGCAACAAAACCCAAGTTTCTTAGACGAAGGCGACAATGGTGCGTTCGCATATAGTGCTGAAATGGAATATACATATAATTTATCAGACCGTTTGGCTTTGTCATTAAAGGCGGATACTAACTATTTTCATGTGGGAAAAATTCCGGGTGAATTATATGTCGCAGAATCCACAGTATACGTAGAAGATGAAAATAATCCTGGGAACTTTATAGTAGAAGTCCAACCGGCCTATACCGAATATGTCGCAGAATCTTTAAAAGAAGCAACCTGGCGGTCATATGGGCTGTATATCGGATTGAAATATTCTTTTTAAGAAAATATTTATGGGGTTGTAATGCATAAAACAATTCGGTTTTGTCGAATATTTTTATTATGTAGTTTGGTATCAAATTCTGCATTTGCAGAACGTGGTGTTTTTGATTTTGAACGCTGGGATAGTATGCTGAATAACATCAGAAACCAAGCAAGCAAACAAAACATCAGTCAATCCGTAATAGACGAAACATTGAAAAATCCGATTTTTATTCCAAGCATAATAAAATCAGATAAAAATCAGACTGAATTTACATTAACGCTTGACCAGTATTTAAATCGAACCGTCACCAAGGATAGAATTGCCCAGGGTCGTAAAAAATCTTCACAATATCCAACATTGTTGAATCATGTTGAAACAAAATACGGTGTTCCAAGAAACGTCATTCTGGCATTTTGGGGATTGGAATCTAATTATGGAAAAACTAAATCCAAATACCAATTGACTAATTCTTTTTTGACTTTGATTTATGATGGTAGACGTGCTGAATTTTTTTCAAAACAATTATTATCTTTGATGAAAACAGCGGATAGAAACAAACTGTCCATAACCAGTATTCATGGCAGTTGGGCTGGCGCCATGGGTCATTTTCAATTCATCCCAACAACATTGGCACAATATGGTGTTGATGGTAACCAAGACGGACATATTGATATTATAAACAGCATTGGTGATGCTATGTATAGTGCTGCAAATTATCTGAATAAATTGGGCTGGAACCAGGATGAAAAAATTGTCCGTCGTGTTGTTGTTCCGGCTGATTTCGATAGAAAAATGCTAAATGGTGACGTAAAAAAAACTTTGCCAGAATGGGCAAGCCTTGGCATTACAAATCCTGATGGTTCACCAATACCACAATCAAACATGATAGCAGGCTTGGTCGCGGATACTAAATCAATAGCAAAGCAAGATTTATTCAATACCGCCAATGGTGGTGATGTTGAATCTGATACCGATACGGCACCACAATCCGTTATAAATGCTTATTTAACATATCCAAATTTTTACAGAATAAAAAAATGGAATAATTCATCGTGGTATGCAATAGCGATTGCAGAATTGGCCGATAAATTAAAACAATAAATTTTCACGTTGTGTTTTTTTTCCACGTTATTATATAATCTTTTTTGAATCCAAGAGATTGGGTTCGGGGCTGTAGCAGGCCTAACGAACGCGGTGCGAATGCATCGTAATCTGATTTTTTTGATGCGTTTGCATCGTTTTGTTCCCCCGATTAGTGTCGGGGTGCCGTTGGTGATATAATACGGTTTATCCGAAAGACCCGCGGAATCTTCGTTCGTTGATTTGCTAACACCCCGGCCACCAGTTTTTTGGTGGTTTTATTTTTTTTAATTCTCCCCCCGTTTGGGGGAGTGGATGCGTCAGCAGACGTGGGGGGGTATTCTGGTTGTTTCGTTGTTCAGAAAAATAAATTGCTTATAATCATTTTCTTTGCTACCATTTGTAACACGTTATACAAAGGAAATATATTATGGCTATAAAAGTTCGTGATTTTGAAGTTCGATTAACCAGAACCAAAGAAGAACGCAAACAGGTTCGCCAACTTCGTTACGAAGTGTTTTGTTTGGAAGAAAATGCTTCTGCAACCGAAGAACAAAAAAACCTGGGCGAAGAATATGATGCTTATGATACTTATGCTGACTATATGGCGGTTTTTCACCAAAATAAAATCGTTGGAACATATCGTATCATTGACCGTGATGCTGCTGAAAAAATGGGCGGTTTTTATACTGAACGCGAATTTAATTTATCAAAAATAAAAAAAGTAAAGGGCAATATTGCTGAAATGTCGCGCGCCTGTGTCAAGGCTGAATATCGCGATAGCGGTTTGGTTATACGTTTACTTTGGGCGGGGCTTTGCGAATATATTGTAAAACGTAAAATTGCATTGTTGTTCGGTGTTCCATCTTTTGTCGGAACAAATCCGGCACAATCTGCCCAGGCTTTATCCTATCTATACTATAATTGTTTGTCGCCGTATTATTTGCGTGCAACTGTTATGAAGGAAAATTTGGCCCCCGGGGTTGACCCGCGTATGACCCAGATGAATATCCTGCCACGCGCATTTGTTGACGAAGCAGAAGCAAGAAAACAAATGACCCCACTGATTAAGGGCTATTTGCGATTAGGTGCAAGTTTCGGTCGCGGTGTTTTCATAGACAAGGGTTTCGGCACTTATGATGTTTTCGTTTTGGTTCAAACAAAAAATTTGGATAAATCATTTCAAAAACATTTTACTGGTTCTGAAAATGCATTTGATGATTTTGATATCAAAGAAGGCCCATTACAAATACTCGGAAAAATTATTATATCACCTATTACTGGGACCGCTAAGTTGATAAAATCATTTGCTGAATTATTCATGCGCGAAGATGCTGACGACATTGAATACATAGCCAAAGAAGAATCAGAAACAGAGGAAAAAAATGAAAATTCGTAAACCAAATTTTTTTATTATACCTTTTGTGTTTTTATGGTTCTTGCTTGCATGGTCCACTGTTGGTATCCATGCGTTAATTTTATGCTTAATCCCCCAGGGACGTTTATCCGTAAAATACATGCGTTTTTTCATGCGTCAATTTAATTTTATGACGGGTGTCAAATTCAAAGTTAATGGTAAATTATCATCAAAACGCCCCCTGCTTTGCGTGTGCAATCACATTTCTATATTTGAATTAGCTACTATGCCGGTGGCTTTTGGTGGGTCTTTTTTTGGCAAAAAGGAAATTTCACAATGGCCATTAGTTGGTTGGATTGCAAAAAAATTTGGTGTCATATTTATTGACCGTCGTCCATCACATGCTATGGATGCATTAAATGCAGTACAAAACGAATTAAATCGTGTGGATTATCCTATGTTTATTTTTCCAGAAGGCACATCCACCAATGGTGCATACGTAAAACAATTCAAAAGTTCACTTTTTGATGTTGTTGAAAAAACAGATGTAACTGTGCAACCTGTTGTAATTCATTATCGTTTAAAAGACGGCACAAAAATAAGCGACGAAGATATGGCAAATCATTTTGCTTATTTTGATAATAAAAAAATGGATTGTGGTCCCTATTGCAAAGTCGAACGCAGCGCCTTTATGCAGGTTTTTCATATAATGCTGCTTGGCGGTTTTTTGGTTGAAATTGATGTATTACCTGTTCCCGACTTAAACGGGCTGGACAGAAAACAAATTGCTTCAAGTTTGCACAAAATAATCTATGATGAATATATGAAAAACAAATAAAACAAAGAGTGGTAAAAAAAATGAGAATTGAAAAATTATGTGTTAATCGGTTGTATGGTGATGTTGCTGGTGCAACTACGCGTGGACATAAAATCGCTGTAAAGGGTGGATATATATACCAAACTTTCCAGGGCGGATACACATTAACCCCGCTGGGGTGGAGTGTTGTTCACAAAATTGAAAATATTATTCGTGATGAAATGAATGCTATTGATGGTCAGGAAATTTTAATGCCTGTCGTTTGCACTGCTGATTTATGGCAAGAAACTGGACGTTATGATGCTATATCTGTTTTGGCAAAATTCAAGGGGTCATCTGGTGCAGACTATGTAATTTGTCCGACCCATGAAGAGGTTGTAACAGACTATGCGCGTTCAGTCGTTACGTCATATCGTCAATTGCCATTTATGTTGTATCAAATTCAAACTAAATTCCGCGATGAATTACGTGTTCGTGCGGGATTAATCAGAACACGTGAATTTATCATGAAAGACGGTTATTCTTTCCATGAAACCCAGGAAGATTTGGAACAATACTATCAACGTTGTTTTGATGCATATTATCGGATATTCAGACGATGCGGTTTAAAAAACTTTACAGATGTTATGTCATCAACTGGGGATATGGGTGGCAAAGTTGCTCATGAATTCCAATTGATAAACGAAATGGGCGAAGATACTTTGTACATTTGTGATTGCGGATTTCGTGCAAACAAAGAATTAGAAGACACTGATTCCACAGTGTGTCCAAAATGTGGAAAAACTTTGAATAAAGTTCGTGGCATTGAAATTGGAAATATTTTTCAATTGGGTAAAAAATATACTGAATCAATGAATATGAAATACACCGCCGCAGACGGTTCTGAAAAAACACCTATTATGGGTTGCTATGGAATTGGTGTTGGTCGTACTATGGCGGCTATCATAGAAGAAAGCGCGGACGATAACGGTCCAATATGGAATATGGAAACAGCACCTTTTGCGGTGGAAGTTATCGGATTGGTGGACAAAGAAAATAAAACTTTGCCAATGGCTGAAAAAATTTATAACGAATTAAAGACACAGCATATTGAAACTTTGTTGGACGTTCGCGATTGTCGCGCGGGTGAAAAATTTGCGGATGCAGATTTAATTGCTGCACCAATTCGTTTGATTGTTTCACAAAAAAATCTGGAACAAAATAAAATTGAAATCAAATACCGTGTTAATAATTATGACACGTCCAGTTTACCCGATGCGGTGGATGTGGATAATTACATTGATACGGTAAAAGATTTAATTTTAAAAATGTCACAACATTAAAAAAAATCGCCCGTTTGGGCGATTTTTAATTCCTGCATACTAACGCAATATTTTTAGTTAATACTTGTTCGGTTGCACTGCGTGAATTTAATATAACTGTGTTTTTTGCACCCATTAAAAAACATGATGGTTCCCAATTATTGCTTAACACAGACAAAGATTTAAATATCGCGTTACTGGTGTTGATATTATCACCAACTATGATATCTGCCAATTCACCAGTTAAATGTTTTTCAGCCCGAACATTTTTATCCAGCGCAACATCTAATTGTTCAATCCGCAAAGTTCCGGCTGGAAAATCTTTGGCATGCGTTGCATACCACGAATGCAACACCGGCGACAATTTAGTATTTGTATCCCCACCCGCAGATATAAGTGATATAAACGGCGGGCGTGCATAATCAAAAACTTGGACAAACAAAGATACCGCATGTTCCACAATATGCGTTAACTGATTTTCATCTGGTAATGGAACACATGCCGAATCAGTCAGAATAAACGGCGGGCGTTTTCCCGATATATCACGGAACAGCGCACAATGTGTTAAATAAAATTTTTCTTGCGTTTTTAATTTTTTATTTATCGCGATAACGCGTCGTAAAAAATCGTCACTATGAATATCACATTTCATCAAAACATATTCATAATCCGATACCGGCAATTCATCAGAATCAGTTGCCAATTCCCACCCAACAATATTTGGACATTCGCGCATAGCGTTTTCAATTGCATTTTTGTATTTTTCACTAACATCGCCAAAACATAAAATTTTTTTCATAAAAGCCTTCCTTGATTGTTATTTTTGTGAATCCTAGCAAAACATAAATGTTTTTATCAAATACTTTTTGTGATATAATTGTTCCATAAATTATACATAGGGAGATTTCAAATGAAAATTGCGATTATTGGTGTTGGTTCTGTTGGATCTGCTGTGGCAACTGCGGTAAAAAGCACTGGGTTGGCACATGAAATAGTTTTATACGACCGCGACGGCATTCGCGCACGTGCCGCAGCCGAAGATTTGGGACACGCCGCGGCTTTTTCTTATGATATAAAAATTACAGCCGCCAGTAATTATCGCGCAATTCGCGGTTCTGATATAGTCATAATTGCCGCGGGCGCCAATCAAAAGCAAGGCGAAACCCGCATGGATTTATTGCATAAAAATGCGCTTGTTATCCAAGATATTATCCCACGCGTTATGGATAATGTTGATGCAAAAAATGTTAAAATTATTGTTGTTACTAATCCGCTGGACGTTATGGTTATGTTGGCACAAAAATTATCAAGATTGCCTGCATCTCGTGTCATAGGAACCGGAACTATGTTAGATTCTGCACGGTTTAAAATTATATTATCCAGACAACTTGGGATATCAACACGTTCTATCACTTCGTATGTATTGGGCGAACATGGTGATTCATCGGTTGTGAATTGGTCGTCAGTATGTATCGGCGGAATCGGTCTGGACGATTTTTGCAAACAATCAAAAATAGCATTACCACAAACTACACGCAAAACTATTGAACATCGCGTTAAAAATGCAGCCTATGAAATTATTCAGGGACGTGGTGCAACATGGGATGGAATCGGCGCAGCGGTTGCTGATTTGTTATACGCAATTATAAATGACGAAAGACGAATATTAACAACATCTACGGTTGATGGAATTGGCAAAAATGCGGTTGCTATGTCAATGCCACGTGTTATTGGAAATAGCGGGGTATTGATGAATTTAAAATCAAAAATGAGTTCTGTTGAATCTGCAAACCTGCGCAAAAGTGCGAAAATTATCCGCAGAAATTTTGATTTAATCTGATTAAAGAAATCAATCTTATAGTCAAAAAAAAATCCGATGGTATAGTCTTTTTTGAACAAAAGAACAGCCAAAGGATTTTTTATGTTAAAACAAGAAATAAGTTTTGAAATTACTGATGATGGCTGTCGTATATGCGCAATATGTCACGGTAAAAAAGTCGGCAGTATATTTTTTATCAAAATTGGAACTGATAAAATTATGATTTCAGATGCAGAAGTCGAACCAGATTACCCAAATGATGAAATTGAATTATATCTGATTCAAGAACTTATCAAAATAGCCCGTCAACAACATAGAAAAATTATGTCTATATGTCCGTATATTTCAAATATATTTAAGCAACATCCAGAATTTGACGACGTCCGATTATTGAACCAAGGACGATAAAATCACGCTTGTTTATCTTTTCAAAATTTGATAGAATAATCGTGTCGGAAAGTGTTTTTCCGATGGGGTGTCAGAACCCGATTAAGGCGTGTCCGTTATAAAACGGATGATTTTGTGTATCTCCAACTAAAAACGGGTTGGAGGGTTGCTAAATAATGCCGGTGTGTCGTATCGCCGTTGCAAAATAAGCACACAATTTCGCTTTAAATTGTTCTGAACCTCCAGCCACCAAAGATTTTCGGTGGTTTTTTTGTTTTTGCCGATATGGCAAAAACAACCGCGGCCCCGCTGTGTCGGGGACGGGTTAAACAAGTAAAAAGAGGGAAACAAAATGAAAAAGATTTTTATTTCAATATGTTCGATTGTTGTATGCACCGCGCATGCAAACACCGAAACAATACAATGGTATGTTGATGGAAATCTTTACGATACCACAACTTGCCAATCTGGTGGCAATATTATTTTACCAACCGCACCGATAAAACGTGGATACACATTTGCCGGATGGCAATCATATACACCCATTGAATATATCGAATCGACCGGCGGGCAATATATTGATACTGGCGTTTCTGGTTTGGGTAGTGGAGATTGGGAAATTTACATGAAATGGACGCCATTGAATACAACGATTACGGGTTATACTGCACCGCTTTCTGCATATACAAACGATCAAACAAATACATACCGAATAATCTATAACAATGGTTTAGCGACTTCATTTATTCTTTATGGGAACATTGCGGGGGGTATTCTGCCCCACGGGGGAAGTGGATTGTGACGTCAGTCACAAGACGAAAGGGGTTATCCGCGAAGTGCGGTTATTTACAAAAAAAAGCACCGCCACAGTATGAACTGTGACGGGACTCCCTTCCTTCCGCAAAAGCGGAAACTGTATTTATGCCGCCATACGGGTTGCGGATTTTTCCGCCATATCACCAGAATCCATAATCTTTTTAGCTTCGGCAAAAACCATTTCTTTTACTTTCTGTGCCAACGATTGTGTATCCAATGTTTCCGCTGCAACATCAAAATTATCTGTTCTTATCTGTAACGAAACATACGCACCAACCAATGATTCACGTGATAAATCTTCGATTGAACGTGGCGCATTATTTTTACCAATATGCAATTCATCACTTAATGAAACAATCTGGCGTTCAGCATTTACCCATACCGTAGAAATCAACACTTTGTTCAGGGCAATCATTATTTCTTTTATATTTTTTGGCATTCGGTCCCCCCTTTCTTTTGTTTTTTGTATAAAAAATTCAAAAAAAATTGTATTTACCGCTGTATTTACAATTTTCGATTTTGAATTTTCTAGTTTTTTTATTTTTTCGCCAGAAATCCGATTTTATTCGATTTTCTGCCGTTTTGGTTTATCCTTTCCCTTGTCTATACAAGCATCTTAAAACAAAAACGAATCGCACGTCAAGCGGAAATTTTATTTATTTACAAAATATTTAAAAAATGGCTGATTTTATATCAAAAACCATAAAATACCATAAAACAACTATAACTTGTCATTGACAACCATAAAACAGTATGCTAAATTCAAACACGAAGAACAAAAAGCAACACCATTTCAAAAAGGAAAACCATGGGGTTATTTCTTTCTTGCTATGAAAATCGTTTGGATACCAAAGGACGTATTTCTGTGCCTGCTGCTTTTCGTTCTTCGCTGAATAATGAAAGTTTTGCTGGGGTGGTATTATATCGTTCGTTCACACATAATTGCATAGAAGGACTATCCATGTCACGCATGGAAAAAATCGCAGGCGCAACCGACCAAATGGGAATTTTTGATGGTGACTTGGACGATTTAAGTGCACTTGTGTTTGCTGATGCTCGTCCGTTAAGTTTTGATGTAACTGGACGTATAATTATTCCAAACGAACTATTGAAACATGCGAACATCAAAGAAAAAGCCCTTTTTGTGGGTGTGGTAACAGTTTTCAAATATGGAATCCGGATGATTTTATTGCCGTTCAAAAAAGTTCCCTTGATAAATTAAAGAAAATTCGTCCGTCTTTGAAAATCAACGCATAGCCACGTTTTTATGCTTGTAAAAAATTTCACACTATGATAAAATTATTTCTATATAAAGGAAGGATGGATTTTACCATGAAGAGATTTATTGCCGTATTAAGTGGTTTGCTGGTATTGCCCGCATTTGCCGAGGTTGCACCTGTATTTTATGACGAAATCGTCGAATATACAGACGAAATGATTGATGCCGAAAATGCTGTGGATACCGACGAAGAAAAGGAAGTATCTGACCAGGAAAAACAGGTTGCACCGCGGACAACTATAAACCGTTCGACATCTCGTGCAATTTCAACGGGAACATCAAATACGGCTGGGCGTGCAAAAACATCTTCGCGCGCGATTGCTTCGACAAGGAATTCTCAAAAAATAAGCCGTGGGACGGTATCCCGCACCAAGACGCCAGTTGCAACAAAATCTGTAACGGCGCGCACTGCGACGACGGCACGCAACGCACAGCCTGCACGGGCAACCACCAATGCACGGCTTAGTGTGAATAATTCTGTGGTGGCGGCGGTTCGTAATAATGCTGCTGCAGAAACTGCCCAGGCGACAAAACTAATTGATGACGGTGTGCCATTGTACAATTCAAATTCTGCTAATACGAATATTGGCGAAGCCCGCATTGGTGTCGGCAATCGTCGCGCAACTGTTCGTATTTCTACACCTGTATCGTCTAACACCCCGGTAATTACCGAAGAAGACGTATCATCTACGGCATCAAATCTTTCCAAAATTGCTGAATTGACCGATTATTGCAAGGCTCAATATGCGTCATGTATGGATAATTACTGTAATATTTTGGACGATAACCAGGGCAGATGTTCTTGTTCTAAAAACTTGAAAAATTATGAAAAAACAGAACAGGCTTTGGCTGCTGCAACCGAAGAATTCAAAGATGTAGTTCAAAAAATCAAATATATTGGTTTAACTGCTGACCAGGTGTCTTCTCTGTTTGCTGAAACAGAAGCTGAATTAACAATGAAATCCAAAACTGATTCTTCACAGTTAAAAAATAGTTTGGATGCCATTAAAAGCAAGATTATAGATGCTTCATCGCCAACATCATCTGCCACCAGCAGCAGTGTCACTATGGATGTTGCAGGATTGTTAAATGCTGATTTTACATCCGGATTTGATTTAAGTTCGTTTTTGGGAACTGCAACGGGCGCGAACAATGTATCAAATCAACGTGGTGAAACATTGTACAAAACTGCTACACAACGTTGCAAAATCGCAGTATTAAATTCTTGTACTGCCCAGGGGATAGAGGCTAATCTTATCACCAATTCGTACGATTTGGAAATTGACAAGCAATGTATCGCATACGAACGCAATTTGAACGAAGCAAACAAAGAAATGAAAAGCAACGTCAATAATGCAACAACTATTTTGCAACAGGCACGTTTGTTGTTGATGCAAAATAAAAATTCTTATGATTTACGTAGTTGCGTTGCGGCTATTGATGCATGTATGCAGGATGAATATGTTTGTGGTTCCGATTATGAATTATGTTTGGATCCAACTGGAAAATATTTGGCAAACGGTGATGTTGTAAAGGGTGGTACCCCGGGTGTTTCCGGCGGAACTGTCGCAAACACAACTGATATTACCGAACAAAATATAAATGATTGGACCAGCAAGGGTATGTACGAATTATATTCCACATGGAATTACAGCGAAGACGGCGTATCTGCGGTTCCTGGTTCAAACGGAACAGTTAACGCATGGGGTGGCGGTAAAAATGAAAACCTGGGCAGTTATATAGAGGTTGCCCTGAATAACTGGTCAAGCAATTATAGTGAATCTTTTGCATCTGATGATATGGCTACGTACATTTTACAAAAAGTTGGATACATAGACAGCAAAAACAAAATCCATGGTATGTGTGCATCGGTTATGAATCAATGCCAGGATTATACGTTCAGTTCAAACAAAACAAATAAAAAATATTTACCATCTAACGAAGTTGTTCGCCAATATCTTGCGTCAACCTTAACAAAGATTAAATTGCAACAAGATTCAATCTTGGCGGATTATGCCGAAGGTTGCCGCAGCGATGTATCGTCTTGTTTATCAACAAATGGTTACGATGAAACAAATACAACGACTACCGCATCCAGAACTGCTGTTAACGCGTGCCGTGCAGAAATCGCAACATGTATGTCGGTTGGTGGATTTAAACCATCTGATTCTTCGACATTGACTTTGCGTGCAATGAGCGACTGGGTGGCAAGCATGTTAAGAACTTGTCCGGCTGGATATTATCTGACTGATAATGAGTCGTCAACTGTGTCTTGTCAGACGTGTCCTCAGGCTGTTGTTGTGAATTCTTCTGGTGTTTCAACACATCAAAATGTTCAACTTGATTCGGCTGGTGGGCAAGAAACAATTTGTCATTGTCCGGATGGATATACGGATTACCACGTGAATTCGGACACAAATCAACCGGATCAATGTAAAGAGTCTAATTAACACGATCAAGACCGCCAAAATGGCGGTCTTGTTTTTTTAATATATCACCATAATATATTTTTTATTTTAACACTTGACAAAATCATATTTATGTATTACATTATAAAAACAATAGAAACCAAGGGAGTTTAATATGAATCTTAAAGAATTATGGGAATATTTGACTAAGGAACCAACCGATGACCAAGAATTTGTCGCGCGGGAAAACCAACTTTGTAGAGAAGCCCGGGAATTTAGACAAACCCATGACACATCATTTTTCGGTTGTTTAAAAAGCATATTGCAAAATACAAAATAGTCGAAAATATTCAATTGTATGGGAACAGTATTTAATAAAATCGCCATTTTGGCGGTTTTATTTTTTAATACATCACTATAATATATTTTTTATTTTATCATTTGACAAATTTATATTTGTGTATTATATTACAAAAACAATATTGAGCCAAAAGGGTAAAAAATGGACCTAGACAAAGAAGAAAAATTTCATGAATTTATACGTGCAGTGTTTTATTCGTTCGAACAAGGCGATAAAGTAGACGAATTAAAAGATAAGATGTATACCGCAAGGAACACCATCACGGAACAACAAACTTTGTTCACAAAACCAGTATGGCACACAGGTTGCAAATGCAGGGTTACTTCTTTATTTAGAGTTGTTGAATGTCCATGTATATGTAAACATGATTATTCATGCGAGAACAAACTTTGTGAACATCACAAAGATTATTCGAAATACTTTGCTGCATTAAAACTTTACAGTATGCAACAACAAATATATGTTGATAGTCGTCAAAAACTGTCTGATTCTTGGAAAGAATTCCGCAGATCATAATAATTTTTTCGTATTATATTTTATAAAAGAGATCAAAGGGGTATGAAATGAATGGTGAAAAAAAAGAAAAATTTAATGCATTTTTGGGTGCTTTGTTCGTTCAATGCACAGCTGGCGATACATTTATTGATTTAGGTGAAAGTCTGGCGACCAAAAAAAGCCTTATCGTTAAACAACGTTTATTAAGAAAACCTATATGGCAACCGGGGGATCCATGCATGGTTTCTTCGTTATTTTCATCGGGTCAATGTCCATCTTATAATTCGGATTGTGCTTGTAAAAAAGAAACTTGCGATTTTCTTGAAAAAAACAAAGCATATTTTGAATTGTTGGAAAAATATAACCAAGCAAAGAAAGATCACGAAACAAAAGCTGATATTACCAGTGAAAAATGGAAAGAAATTTTTAGATAATAATACTTTCTTATATCATATTTTATAAACCGCCAAAATTGGCGGTTTATTTGTCGTTGTTTGTCGGATTTTTTAATTCATTTCTAATTTTCATCAATGCATTTGTCCGTTCGCGAATTTTACCATAAAAATCCGATTTAGACAGATTCGCCGCATATTCCAACGCATGCGTCCATGCCAAGGCATCACTGTTCCCATGTGTTTTTATTGAAAATCCATTAAGTCCCAAAAATACAGCCCCTGCATACGAACGTGGGTCAATTTTATGCTTTAATCTTTTAAACAGGTGGATAAGGAAAAATGTCCCCAAAATCGCCAACCATGAACGCTTGTAATTTGCCTTTACAATGCGGGAAATCATTTTAGCGGTACCTTCAACCGTTTTTAACATTACATTACCTGTAAAACCATCTGTGACGACAACTTGGACATTCCCAGCGGTAACATCGTTACCCTCTACAAAACCGATATATTCATACGGTAATTCTTTGACATGTTCGGATAATACTTTGTTCAAGCGCTGTAAACTATCACTGCCCTTGGTTTCTTCTTCGCCGATATTTAATATTCCAACGCGTGGACGTTTCATTCCGCCCATAATTTCAGCATATACACTGCCCAAGATAGCAAAATCAAATAAAACTTCTTCGTCACATTGGACGTTGGCACCCAAATCCAATCCAACCACACGGGTATCGCCATTTCCAGATGGCAACATAGTCGTTATGGCTGGACGTGAAATTCCATCAACTGTTTTTAATGCTAATTTAGAAAGTGCCATCAAAACACCCGTATTACCCGCAGATACAACAGCGGCAGAGTTTCCTTCGCGGACATCTTTAATCGCCATATACATAGATGTATCTTGGGCATGACGTATAACATCACGAACTTTATCAGTTCCAGAAATTACCCCATCACAATTTATGATTTCACAATTGCGCGCAACACGCGGAAATTTTTTTAACAACTGACGCAAAACGTCTTCTTTGCCAAATACGCGAAAAAATATGGAACCTTCGCCATATTGATATAAAAACTGGTTAATACCACCAAACACAGCCCCCGGCGCATGATCGCCGCCCATCGCATCTATGGAAATAAATCTTTTTTCTTGTGACATTTTTTATAACAAAGAAAGGGCTTTGGATATGATATCCCCCGCCCTTTGATTTTCCTTTATTCCAAAATTATTTGGATCCACATGCAGGGCAAACATGATGTGGACGTTTCTTTTCGCCACATTTTTTGCAAACACCCACAGGCATAATCGACAAAGCATCGTGTGAACGACGCTGTGCAGAACGTGCTTTGCTTGTTTTACTTCTTGGAACTGCCATTTTACAATCCTTTTATTTAACAGTTGTTAATTTTATTCAATTATTACCTATTTGCAAGCGAAAAATATGCCTGGCAACCCGTTTGATTGCCAGGCATTTTTGCACATAATTAAATATCCAACAATTGTTGTTCGCCACTTTCACGAGCCAATTTTTCGGCACGCTCTTCTTCTTTCGCAATTTCACGAACACGACGAACATACGCACCTGTTCCAATTGGTATCAAGCGACCAACACTAAGGTTTTCATTAACACCAACCAGTTTATCAACTGCGCCACTGATTGCAGCATCAACCAAAACTTTCGTTGTTTGCTGGAACGCCGCGTTTGATATAAACGAACGAGATGTTAACGATGCACGTGTTAAACCAACCAAAACTTGTGATGCTTCGGCTATCTTGCCACCGTCGCGGGCAACACGAGCATTTTCTTCTTCGAAATCAACACGGTCAACAACAGAACCGCTGATGAAACTAGTATCACCTGGATTGCTAACTTCAACACGACGTGTCATTTCACGTATCAAAATTTCGATATGTTTATCATTGATGGACACACCCTGCAAGCGATAAACTTGTTGAACTTGTTCAACCATGAATTGTGCCAAAGCTTTCTGACCCAAGATACGCAAAATATCTTGTGGCACAGGATCACCATCAACCAATTTATCAGCTTTGTGAACCGTATCACCGCTGCGCACCAACAGATTTGTTCCCTTTGGCACAGCATATTCAACCGGCGCAGTCCCATCAGTTGGTTCAATACGGATGATGATTTTAGATTTCGCATCTTCCAATTCAATGGTTCCGTCTGTTTCCGCCAATAATGCCGGATTTGCAGGACGACGAATTTCAAGCAATTCTTCAACTCGTGGCAAGCCACCTGTAATATCGCCTGTCTTTTTGGTTTGAACAGGAATACGAGCCAACACATCCCCAGCACGTATCTTGTCACCATTTGACACATTAAGTGTCGAATATGTTGGCAATAAATATTCTGCTACTTTTTTACCGCCCAAAGAGATGATATTTCCGTTATCGTCAACCAAACGAATAGACGGACTTAATGCTTTTTTGGTGTTCGCTTTCCAATTGATGACTTTGCGTGAAACGATACCTGTCATTGAATCAACTTCTTCTTGATAGGAAACGTTTTCAATCAAATCATTAAACGAAACAATACCGTCTTTTTCTGCAATAATTGTGTTAGAATATGGATCCCATTCGGCAACTTTTTGACCTTTTTCAACTTTGTCGCCTTCGTTTACGACCAACATAGACGCATAAGGTAACGCACAACTAAATAATTCTTTGCCGTCTTTGTTGACAACCGCGATTTTCCCAGTGCGTGATAACACAACAACACGCCCAGCAGAATTAGTAATTGTGTTCACATTATCCAATTTGACTATACCGGCAACCGGCATTTCAATAAAGTGTGATTCAGAACCACCCTCTGCAATACCACCAATGTGGAAAGTACGCAAAGTTAACTGTGTTCCAGGTTCACCAATTGATTGTCCAGCAACCAATCCGACCGGTTCGCCAACATGAACCAATGCGTTACGCGACAAATCCATACCATAGCATTTTGCACATAAACCGTCGCTTTGGCATGTCAAAACGCTGCGCACATCAACGCTTGGCAAACCAGATTCGTTGATTTGACGTGCCGCAGATTTGGTAATTAAATCACCCTCTTTGACTATAATTTCCTTGGTCAAAGGATGAACAACATCATGTGCAGCCGTACGACCCAACACAACATCACCCAATGCAACAGTCAAAGTAGAACCCTGATATACTGGTTTTGCAGTGATAAATTCATGTGTCCCACAATCATGTTCTGTGATAACTGTGTTAAGCGCCAAATTAACAAGACGACGTGTCAAATACCCAGCCGAAGCGGTTTTCAAAGCAGTATCTGACATACCTTTGCGCGCACCGTGTGTTGATGTAAAGTATTCAGACATGGTCAAACCTTCTTTGAAGTTCGAAATAATAGGAACTTCGATAATAGAACCGTCCGGTTTCTGCATCATACCACGCATACCAGCAAGCTGTTGAATTTGTCCTTTGGAACCACGTGCCTTGGAATCAGCCATCATATAGATAGAATTCCATTTGTCGCCTTCGGTTTTACCCAATGCTGCAAAAGACAAATTACCCAATTCATCAGTTGTATGTTGCCACAAATCAATCAATTTATTGTGACGTTCACCACTTGATAACAAACCGTTTTGATATTGATTTTCAATTTCCGCCGCAGCTTTTTCAGATTTTGCAATCATTTCTTCTTTTTCAGCAGGAATCACAATATCGTCGAAACCGATTGATATACCACTGCGCACAGCTTGTTCAAAGCCAGTATCTTTCAAAGCATCAGCCAACAAAATCATTGCTTTGTCGCCGCAAACCTCGTAAGTTTTTGACAACAATTTCTTGATTTCACCAGCCGGCATAACTTTGTTCACAGAATCAAAAGGCATACCATCTGGCAATAATTCACCCAAAATCATACGACCCGCAGTCGTGGCATACTTCTGTCCACGAACACGAGCATAAATCGGGGTATGTAACGTAATTGTTTTGTTTTCCAATGCCAATTTAACTTCGTCCATACCGGAAAATTTAGGTGATGTTTTTTCATCGTGTTCACCGTTAATCAATGAAATATAGTAAACACCCAAAACCATATCCTGGGTCGGGACAGTCATTGGTTCACCATTAGCCGGCGACAACACATTGTTTGTTGATAACATCAATGTGCGGGCTTCTAATTGTGCTTCTAATGAAATTGGAACATGAACCGACATCTGGTCACCGTCAAAGTCCGCATTGAATCCACGACATACCAACGGATGCAGACGGATTGCTTTGCCTTCTATTAAAACTGGTTCAAAAGCAATCAAAGACAATCTGTGCAAAGATGGTGCACGATTCAACAACACAGGATGTTGATAAATAACCTTTTCCAAAATTTCCCAAACGATATCTTCGCGATTATCAACCATTTTACGTGCTGTTTTTAATGTATTTGCATAATCACCAGCCAACAATTTAGCATAAACAAATGGTTTAAATAATTCCAAAGCCATCATTTTCGGCAAACCAACCTGGTGCATGCGCAACGTTGGTCCCGGTGTAATAACACTACGTCCAGAATAATCAACACGTTTTCCCAACATATTCATACGGAAACGTCCAGATTTACCACGCAAAGAATCAGATAATGATTTTAATGGGCGACGGTTTTGTGAAACCATTGGACGTGCTTTGTGTCCATTATCAAACAAAGAATCCACTGCTTCCTGTAACATGCGTTTTTCGTTGCGAACGATGATTTCAGGCGCATGCATTTCCATAAATCTTTTTAAACGATTATTACGGATAATAACACGACGATACAAATCGTTCAAATCAGACGCAGCAACATGTCCAGCATCCAAAGTGACAAGTGGTCGCATATCTGGTGGAATCACAGGAATAATATCCGGCAACATCCATGCAGGTTCTGTCTTGGAATCCAAGAACGATTCAACTAACTTTAATTGTTTGATAATTGATTTACGTTTGGCTTCGGATTTGGTTTCTGCCAATTCTGCACGCAGGCGTGTTCTTTCATCACCCATATCCAGATTAGCAATAATAGAACGGACACCTTCGGCACCAATACCAACATGGAAAGCATCTTCGCCAAATTCTTCAACAGCGGCTTGATATTCATCTTCGCTGATGACGTCATATTGCTTCAAACTTGTTAATCCTGGTTCGGTAACGATATAAGCATCATAAGAAATAACCTGTTCCAATTTCTTTTGTGGCAAATTGTTCAACAGTGTAGCAATTTTACCTTCACGTAAAAACCACGTATGTGCCACAGGAATAGCCAATTTAATATGTCCCATACGTTCACGACGCACGGTCGATGAACCAACTTCTACGCCGCAACGTTCACAAACAACACCGCGGAATTTAATACGTTTATACTTTCCACAGGCGCATTCGTAATCTTTGACCGGTCCGAAAATCTGTTGACAGAACAAACCTTCTGCCTCTGGTTTCAAGGAATGATAATTGATGGTTTCCGGTTTTTTTACTTCGCCATGCGACCAGGACAGAATTTCTTCTGGGGACGCAATAGAAATACGCAAAGCATCAAATTGTTCCTTGGTTTCTATTTGTCCAAATATCTTTTGCAACATATTTGTCATGTGTTTATGCTCCTTTTACGTCACTAAAAGTGCCTTGTGGCCGGCAGGCAACCTTAAATTGCCTGGGGCCCGGCCACTAATCAATTTTTTTTGCTGTTAAAGCTAACCCAAGTCCGCGCAATTCACGCACAAGCACGTTAAAGGCTTCTGGTGTGCCGGTTTGAATATCGGTATTTCCAGAAATAATTGCTTCATACATTTTATTTCTGCCGACGATATCGTCAGATTTAACAGTCAACATTTCGCGCAATAGATGTGCCGCACCATGGGCTTCTAATGCCCAAACTTCCATTTCACCAAGTCGCTGACCACCCATGTGTGCCTTTCCAGCCAAAGGTTGCTGCGTAACAAGTGAATAATTACCAGTCGAACGGGCATGAATCTTTTCATCAACCAAGTGATGCAATTTCATCATGTACATTACACCGACGGTAACTGGACGGGCAAATTTTTCCCCTGTGATACCATCATACAATGTGAACTGTCCAGATTCTGGCAATTTAGCCAATTTCAACATTGCTTTGATTTCTTCTGGGGTTGCGCCATCAAATGTTGGGGTTGCCATTGGAACACCATCTTTCAATAATGCTGCTTCTGCACGAACATCTGTATCGGTCATCTTTTCCAATTTTTCGGCAACAGATTTACCATAAATCTTGCCCATAACCGCACGCAAATCATCGGTCACAGCACGTTTTTGTTTTACTTCTTCTAAAACAGCACCGATTTGTTGTCCCAATGCTCTTGCAGCCATACCAAGGTGCGTTTCAAATATCTGACCGATATTCATACGGCTTGGCACACCCAATGGATTCAATACGATATCAACTGGGGTTCCATCTTCCATGTGTGGCATGTCTTCAATAGGAACAACCTTGGATACGATACCTTTGTTTCCATGACGACCAGCCATCTTGTCACCCGGTTGCAGTTTCATTTTATGTGCGATGTAAACTTTGACTTCCTTTAAAACCCCTGCTGACAAAGCAGTGCTTTCTGTGGCTTTTGCAATTTCAGCATCTGCACGTTCGTTCAAATCTTTTAATTTCAAAAGATGTTGTTCGCGTAATTCATCGATTGTCGATTGAATTTCCTTGTTAGAAACGACCAATTTCTTCATATCCGCCGGTTTGATTCCTTCGAATACTTCGGCAGTCAGTTTTTTACCAATAAATGGCTTTAAACTACCTGCCCCCGCAGAAATTGTCTGTTTTTCAGCCAACTGAAAGACCTGGTCTGCAAAACCTTTCTCGATAATAGAGGTTTCTTCATCACGGTCTTTGTTGATTTTTTCAATTTTCTGCAATTCAATCATCTGTGTTCTGTCGTCTTTTTTGACACCATGACGAGTCAACACATTAACGCCAATAACAGTTCCTTCTTCGTTTGGTCCAACCTTTAACGAAGAATCTTTCACGTTTAACGCCTTTTCACCAAAGATGTTACGCAAAAGCGCTTCTTCTGGGGTTAATAATGTTTCAGATTTCGGCGAAACACGACCAACCAAAATATCACCCTGTTTCACACGGGCACCAACATAAATGATACCAGATTCATCCAAGTTTTTAAGCGCTTCTTCGCTGACATTTGGAATATCACGCGTGAAACTTTCTGGTCCCAATTGTGTATCACGCAATTTGATTTCTTTTTCAACGATTTTAATAGACGTATAAACATCATCACGTGAAATACGTTCAGAAATCACTATCGCGTCTTCGTAGTTATATCCACGCCATGGCACGAACGCAACCAAAACATTACGTCCCAATGCTAATTCACCATAATTCATGGATGAACCGTCTGCAATAATATCGCCCGCAGAAATTCTGTCACCGACATGAACCAATGGTTTTTGGTGGATAAGCGTTTCACCATTTGAACGACCAAATTTTTCAAGGTTATAAATATCCACACCTGTCACGATGTTTCTTGAATTCATACATTTCACAACTATACGATTTGCGTCCACAGATTCAACAATACCACTGTGTTTTGCAACCTTGCCAGTACGTGAATCACGTGCAACTTCGCGTTCAATACCTGTTCCAACCAATGGGGCTTCGACCCGCATCAAAGGAACACCTTGACGTTGCATGTTTGAACCCATCAAAGCACGGTTCGCGTCGTCGTTCGCAACAAACGGTATCAAACCAGTTGCAATAGAAACAACCTGACGCGGTGCCACGTCGATTAAATCGATTTCTTCTTTTGGAACCATTGTAAATTCACCGTCAACACGTGCAGTAACCATATCTTCGGCCAAAACACCTGTTGATGTAGTTGGGGTATTACCCTGGGCAATTTTGTGTCCCAATTCTTCATCAGCAGTCAAATACACCATTTCATCTGTAATCTTGCTGTTTTTAACAACATAGTATGGTGTTTCGATAAACCCGTATGGATTTACACGTGCATAAGAAGACAAATGTGAAATCAAACCAATATTAGCACCTTCGGGTGTGTGAATTGGGCATAATCTGCCATAGTGTGTCGGATGCACGTCACGAACGTCAATCCCAGCACGTTCACGATTCAACCCCCCTGGACCCAATGCAGAAACAAGACGTTTGTGTTCCACTTCGGCCAATGGGTTATAAGAGTCCATAAATTGTGATAATTGGGATGTTCCCAAAAATTCAGCAACCAAAGACATTAATGGTTTCGCATTAACAACATCTTGGGGTTGCATTGTAGCAATATTCGGCGATGTCAAACTTTCACGGACCAATCTTTCAATACGTAACATACCGTTGCGGAAAGTTTGTTCAAACAATTCGCCAACTGCACGAACACGACGATTAGATAAGTTATCAATATCATCAATTACATCTTTGTGATTGATAATATTCATCAACGTCTTTAAAACCGCTAAAAAGTCCGCTTTTGTAAGAGTCCGTTCATCTTCTGGGCGTTTACCAGAATCAATCTTTAAACGCTTATTCATCTTGAAACGACCAACCGCAGACAAATCATAATATGCCGCATCAAATCCCTGACGCAGGAACAAATTTATTGCTGCTTCCAGGGTTGGACGTTCACCAGGACGAACCAAATCATAGATTGCAATCAAAGCCTCTTCACGAGTGGTTGTTTTATCAGCCATCAAAGTATTACGCATGTGCGCAGAAATAGTTGTATTATCAATTGCAATCAAAGAAATATTTTTTACACCTAATGTTTCCAATTCGTTTAAAACTTCTTCGGTGATTTCGGTGCCTTCTGGGAATAAAACATCGTCGCCATTTTTGACAGCGCCAAATAAATATTCGCCAATCAAAGCATCACGAGAAATACCGAACTTTTTGGATTCAGATGCAATTTTGGATAAACGTTTAACATTTAAACGGTCGCCCTTGGATGCCAAAACTTTTTTATCTTTTGGATTTAATAAATCGTAATTTAAACGATATTTATCCAAACCTTCGAATACAGAAACATCACCAACCCACAATTTACCGTCAAACGACAAATCAATACGTTTATAGAAATTGGATAAAATTTCTTCTGCATCCATACCAATAATTGTCGCTTTGCGCGGGTCAGCTGCAAACTTTTTTTCATCAGATGCCGCTGGTAAACAACGCAATAAAACTGTTGCAGGTATTTTACGTCTGCGGTCTATACGAACATAAATAATACCTTTGGATTCTTCGAAATCAATCCACGAACCGTGTTCAGGAATAATACGTCCCGTGTATGTTTCCGGATTCCCAGCAACTTTTGCTTCTTTTGTTGTTCCGAATACAACACCCTGGGCACGATGCATCTGTGATACAACAACACGTTCCACCCCCGCAGCAATAAAACTACCGCGTTCAGTCATCAAAGGAACGTCGCCCATAAATATTTCTTGTTCTTTGATATCACGCAAAGATTTTTTGCCATCTTCTGCGATATCCCATAAAATCAATCTCAGCTTCAATTTCAGTTTGCTGGAATATGTCATATTGCGCAGCATGCATTCTTGAACATTATATACAGGCTTGTCCAAAGAATATTCAATGAATTCCAAATCAGCAATCCCCGCATAATCTTTAATCGGGAACATAGATTTGAAAACATTCTGCAACCCTATATTTTTTCTATTTTCTGGGGCTACATCTGCCTGTAAAAAATCCTTGTAGGAATTATACTGAATTTCAACTAAATCAGGAAGCGGAGTTTGCAAAAAACTTTTACCAAAAGATTTTCTGAGTTTCTGGATAACTGCCATTTTCTGAATCCTTTTTATTGTTCTCTTTTTGCAAACGAAAAAGTTTGTCACCTTTTACGCCTGTGTGCCCGCCAGAGATTTTCTTTGTCCCAGGCGGGCGGCGAAATTGCAATAAATGCAATTTAATTTTTGAATCTTTCGATTCCCATCAATCATAGAAATTATTTCAATTCTACTTTTGCCCCAGCTGCTTCTAATGTAGCTTTCATTTTTTCAGCTTCATCTTTTGCAACTGCTTCTTTAACAGCCTTTGGTGCAGATTCAACCAAAGCTTTTGCTTCGCCTAAACCCAAACCAGTGATGTCTTTAACAGCCTTGATAACTGCCAATTTATTGGCACCAGCTTCAGCCAATACAACATCAAATTCTGTTTTTTCTTCGGCCGCAGCACCAGCAACAGGACCAGCAGCAACCGCAACAGCAGCAGCAGCGCTAACGCCCCATGTTTCTTCTAATGCTTTAGACAATTCGACTGCTTCTTGAACAGTCAATTTTGACAATTCTTCAACTATTTTTTGAATATCTGCCATTTTTTACTCCTTATGAGTTTTTTTAATTTTGTTTCTTTCCATACTCTGCTGAAACACGTGCAAGACGTGATGCCGGTTCCACCAATATACGAGCGATAGTAGAACGGATTTCCAACAAAGACGGAAGCTTGGATAATTGCACAACGCCGTTCACATCCAGAAGTTCTGCATCCATTTTTCCACCAACAATGGTTAAATTTTGATGTTCAGCTGCAAATTTTGCCAAAACCTTGGTCACAGCCAAAGCATCCGTCGCAACAGCAACCGCCGTTGGGCGTTTCATCAAATCGGATACAGGTTCAAAATTAGTGTCTTTTAATGCTAATTTCATCAAACGGTTTTTGACAACTTTGAACAATGAAACCAATGGGCGTAATTCGTTACGCAAGGCTTCAAATTCTTGAACTGTCAAACCATGGTTTTCAATAACAAAAACACCGTCTGCTTCCTTCAAGGACGACTGCAACGCTGAAATCAAATCTGATTTTTCTTCGCGTCTCATCTTTATATATCCTTTTAAGCTTCTTTTGTTAAACTTTCCATCTGTGGTGTTTTCCACTGGTGGGGCTTTGTGTTCCTGCCCCAAAGAATCTTTTCTTTGTCTATGATGGAAATTAAGTGATCTTATTCACACCATCAGTCTTGGACAGAAATCTGGTTTTATGGTGGGAAAACCCACCATAGATTATTTTACATCAACTTTCAGACCTGGGCCTTGGGTTGTTGCAACACTGCATCCCAAGATATATTGACCCTTGGCAGACGCAGGTTTAACTTTTTTCAACTGTTCAATCAATGCATTTGCATTTTCGACCAATTTATCCGTAGCGAAAGACATCTTACCAATTCCAGCATGGATAATACCGTTCTTTTCAGCACGATATTCAATCTGACCAGCTTTTGCATTGGCAATTGCTTCTGCAACGTTGTTTGTGACTGTTCCCAATTTCGGATTAGGCATTAAACCCTTTGGTCCCAAAACACGTGCAATTTTAGACATTTTGGGCATCATATCAGGTGTTGCAATAACCCTATCAAATTCCAAAAATCCATTTGCAACTTTGTCAATCAATTCTTCGCCACCAACAACATCTGCACCAGCTTTTGTTGCTTCGTCTTGGCTATTAACAGTAAACACTGCAACACGAACTTTTTTACCAGTTCCATTTGGCAAAGACAACATTCCACGAATGTTTTGGTCTGCTTTTGCTACATCGATTCCCAATCTGATTGCTATTTCAAGACTTTCATCAAATTTAGCAGAACAAAAACCACGCAACAATTCAATCGCATCAGCTAAACTGTACGATTTGTTTGCATCCAATGTGGACCAAGTTTGTTTTCTTTTTGTAACTTTCATAGCTTAGTCCTCCACCTTTACACCCATTGAACGACATTGACCCGCAACAATATTCATAGCAGATTCAATTGTTGAACAGTTCAAATCAGGCATTTTATTTTTTGCGATTTCTTCGATTTGCGCTTTGGTAATAGTTCCAACAAAATCACGACCTGGTTTTTTAGAACCAGATTTCAATTTCAAAGCCTTTTTAATATAGTACGACACAGGTGGCAATTTCATAATAAATTCGAAACTGCGGTCTGTATAAACAGTAATAATGCAAGGAATTGGCATTCCTGGTTCTTTATCCGCTGTTTTGTCGTTAAATTGTTTGCAGAATTCTGCGATATTAACACCGGCAGCACCCAGCGCAGGTCCAATTGGTGGCGCAGGATTTGCCTGTTTAGCAGGGACCACTAGTTTAACAATCCCTTTTAATTCTTTTTTTGCCATTTGTTCACTCCATTTTTTCGATGTTTTTCAACATCCGTGTTAGTGTCGTGGTTCGATGTGGCGCATCTACCACGCTTTTATTAACCGATTTTGTCGATTAAATTCTTTCAACCTGGGCAAAATCCAGTTCCACACTAGTTTCACGCCCAAAAACTAAAATCGTTACCGTCATTTTTTGTTTAACATTATCAACATTTGATGCAATACCGTTGAAATTAGCAAAAGGCCCATCAATAACATGTACTTCCTGACCTTCTTCGTAAATAGTATCTTCAGTAACCACCGAGCCCTCTTCTACTTGTTTCAACAAACGACGAGCTTCGGCTTCTGTAATAGGAATAGGTTTTGGTTGATTTTTAACCTTTTGTCCCAAAAACATAACAACCTGGGGCATCAGTTTAACCAAAGAAAAAGTTTCATTATTCATAACCATTTGAACAACGATATATCCGGGGAAAAATTTCTTTTCAGTTTTTACACGTTTGCCCGATTTTATTTCAGAAACTTCGCGTGTTGGAACCAAAATTTCACCAAAAAAGGCATTTAATTTACGCTTGTCAATTTGTTCACGCAATTCACGAGCAACCTTGTCTTCACATCCCGTGTGAACATTAACGACAAACCACTGCATTTTTTCTTCCATGATATATTCCTTTGTAATTCTAGAAAATCCATCCAACTAAAGCATTTAAGATGCTATCAACTACAAAAAAGAACAATGCCGCAAGACCGGAAAACAACAATATCATACCAGTCGTCCGAATAACTGTTTGACGGTCAGGCCAAATAATTTTAAACCACTCTGAACGAACCGATTTAATAAATTCAATCATTTTTTTCATAAGATTTTCCGATTTTGCTTCGTTATCCCGATGTTTTACTGGCAGGGGCTGAAGGAATCGAACCCTCATCCGCGGTTTTGGAGACCGATATTCTACCGTTGAACTAAGCCCCTCTTATCTACTTATTTTGTATCAGTATCCGGACCACACCCCACTATTCAAGCCATTTTACATCGATAATCGGTGCAAGCATAGCATACCAATACCAAAAATCAAGTGAAAATATTATAATATCTTAAAAAATTTAAGGCAAGCAAAAAAACATCTTGTTTTTTACCCCAACAACAGCCCACAAAAAATTGTTTTACCCCCCACACCGCTTCGCGGTCCCCTCCCCCGGCGGGGGCGAATTTTATTCTGCAATCAACCAGTGTATTCGCCCCCAACGGGGGAGTGCGGCGTCAGCCGGAGGGGGCAAATTCTGCCCCGTGGGGGAAGTGGATTGTGACGTCAGTCACAAGACAAATGGGGTTACCCCCCTCCCGGTCTTCGACCGTACTCCCCCCGTGGGGGAGAATTTTATAGCGATACTAATAAATAAAATAAAAAAACGGTTCAAACCGAACCGTTTTTTTATTCTTTAATCCAAATGGATTATTGTGGCACAACATCATACTGTATGTTTGAATTAACAAGTGCAACCGTGGCGTTCGCATTACCCAAAGCAGCACCACTATTCCATGTGTTATAAACCGGTAATACCTTGGCATCAACATTGTTAATAGCAGTAACTAAATTCGTTACTTTATGCGTTGCGTCTCCGGCATTAGTGGTACCAGCAAACCCGCTAGTTAAATTTCCAATATGATCTTCATTGTTTTTAACCGCCGTATCCAATGCTGATAATGCAGCCGAAACAGTTCCTACATTTTTACCGTTATTCGTTCCGATATAATTACCATCATTAACCGTCGCATCGGTATTTGAAGCGGCAACTGTTGCGGCAACCGCGTTAATCGCCGACACAACGCTGCCTTTATTACCACTCAAACCAGCATAATTAGACAAAGTATTTAAGTCACCGACATTCGCATCAACTGTATTGATCGCCGATACTAAATTAGTCTCACCAGTATTTCTTCCGGTAAATGTTCCGTCAATTTTATCAAAGTTGGATTTCACCTGACCATCCAATGATTGTAAGTTTTGTTGAATTGTATTACTATTGGATACGTAAGTATGGTTTGCATTTTCAGCTGTGTCAAACGTACCGATTTCTGTTGTATTAGCATAGATCTGGTCGTCTAAGGCTTCTAAGTTTCCTGCAACATTCTTTGTGGTACCATCACCGGTAGATTTAGTAAGGTAATGGTTTCCGGTGGTTCTTACTGCACCAATTGCGGTATCAAGATTTGTTAAATTTGTTGCTACGCCGGCTTCCGGATTTAAATAATTAGTACCGGACCCAATTGTACCGACGGATGTATCACGTAAACCCTTAACCGCGGTGTTCAAAGCTTCTAAGTTTGAACCAACATCGTCACCATTGCTAATAATATCACCTGTACCCCCAGCCCCATCTACCGTGATAGCGGTGTTAATGTTGGTAAGTGTGCCTTGTAATACGTTATAAGCACCCTTGACATACTTTGTGGTCGCAATACCATCATCCCCAGTCATGGTTGCTTCCCCTGGTACAGTAACAAGGCCTGTTGCATGTGCCAACATAGGCATAGCAGCGAACATTGCGGTTACTGAAACAAGTAATAATTTTTTCATTTGTTCTCTCTCTTGGTTTGGTTGTTATTGTTTGGATATAGATATCCGGTGACGGACATAAATATCTTTTACCCGTATTATACCACAAAAAAAGTGCTTTTTTTCGTATGTCAACAATTTTTTTATGAAATTTTTCACTTGACTTTTTTGAAAAGTGTATTTTTTCAGATGATAAATTCTGCCCCAGTGGGGAAGTGGCACACCGTGCCGAAGGGGGTTACCCCCCACCCGTCCGTCTTTGTTAACACTCCGTCGTGACGAACTCCCCCGGTGGGGGAGAATTTTATTCTGTATATGTTCTATATATATATAGTATATAAATTTTGTTCATTTTTCACTTGCACAGTGTGAATAATTTTTTCTACAATCCACATAAATAATGTGGGGGATATAGTGTCAAAAGTCGTAGAACCGCCCGTTTTAATATCAAAAATATTAACGTTCGTGTTGGCAACGTCTGTGGTTGTTTTGGGGGCTTTGGTATTTACGTTGATAAAAATGATACCGCTTGAACGACCAGAGGTTTTCTTTCTCTGGACACCAACACGCGCTATGAATGTTACTATTGTCCCGATGAATCCGGATACAACGAATAAAACCACCATGAATCAATACAAAGAAGGCTTTATCCGTGAATATATAATCGCCAGAAATACTCTGCAAAGTGGTACTGGGGTTGCTATAACTCGAAATAATTGGAACAGTGTTATAAAACCTTGGTCCGGTAACAAAGTTTTTTCTGATTTTGCAAATACTCGTTTATATAAAACTATTATGTTCAATCGCACGCCGTTAAATGTATCTTGCTCTGTTGATTTTTTCAATACGAACAAAGAAAGCGCTGTTGTTGATATGCGTGATGGCTGGTACCAGGTGAATTTTGCTTGGATTTGTAAAAACGAAAATATTGGTGGACAGATAACAAAGAAAAATTATAAGATACAGATAAGAATACAATCTGAACTTGAAAAAAAGATATCCGGTGTGGTGGATGATTTGGAAAAATTGCGCAAAAATCCGCTGGGAATTCGGGTTGTTGATTACGTTATAAAAAGTGGTAATGGGGATCCGTTGGATTCAGATATAAAGTCTTGGTAGAAAGATTTGAAAAAGGAAAGGATTACAAAAAATGGCTTTCATAAGTGTATGCAAATTAAACATTTCAATATTGACGATTTTGTGTTGCGCATGTCCTGCGTTCGCTGATTTTCAAGCGGCATGGGATAATCCAAATGCAAATATGGCTGCGGGGTCAATTCAGCCTGGGTATGCTAATTTGACTTGGTCAACGGGGACTGTTTTGCCAATCAAAACCAGGACCGGGATGGCAACATTGGTGACTTTGCCGGCGGGCGAAAAAATAGCAGATGTTGTTGTTGGTAATGATGGTTTGTTTAATGTAGATACTGACAAGGGTTCCCAGACAATGTATATAACACCTGAATCTACAAACCAGGGAAATGATACAAATATGATTGTAACTGGACAATCTGGGAATAAATATATATTTTATCTGCGTGCATATCCTATAAATTCAAGCGAAATTTCGTATTCCCAGGTTGATATTTCACTGGGTAATGGCGGTGTGATTGCTGGAACGTCTGCTGCGCCAGCATCAAATGGCAGTATGGGTTCTTTGTTTGCAAAAAATAATCCGTCTCAAAAATCAGTTATTGGTGTTGACGGCGAAGATTATGGCTGGATAAAGACAATGAAAATAGACCCGGCTGAATTTCGTTTTGATTTGGATATATTTGTTCCAAATCCTGATGATTATGTGATTGCACCTGAACGTGTATGGCGTGATAGGATATTTACATATATTGATTTCGGTGACAAAGTTATATCTATGACACAACGTCCGGTTGTTGCTCTTTTGGTTGAAGGTGGCGAAAGCCCGGTCAGTTTCCGCACCGATGGCGAAGACGGTCGTTTGCTGATTGTCGAAGCCGTTGGCGATATGGTTTTACGCAGTGGTCAAAGAATTGTTTGTATCAAAAAACGTGAAAAACCGTTCTTGATTGCGGATACCGCATCTGTTATGGCTTTGGCAGAGGCCAATGTTGCGCAATCTATGATGGCCAATCAATCTTTGAATTCTATTGCATATACAAATGAACAATATGCTATAAATGCGAATTACAATGATTATACAACTACGCCGACAATGGTTTATAACCAACCTATGGGTTATACGATGCCCGCTATGAGCTATGGTGCTTATGGTTCCGCAAACGGCGTTAATATGATACCGACGGAACGTGTGACTGCGGGTTCCTATTTACCACAATCAAATATTCCTTTGATTGCCAGCAACCAAGGTGGTGTCGCGGTTGAATTAAAATCTGACACTTCGGTCAAAGCATTAAATGACTATTGGAACGATTTGTTGGCTAAATTCAGCGGCGACGATGGTAATGGCATTTTAAGTCCGTATAAAAACAGTGTATTTTTTGCTGTCGATGAACATGGGGTTGGCGATTTAGGTGCTGAAGCTGCAACGGCTCGTTTGTATCGTTTGCGGATTGGACCATTGTCTGATATAGACAGCGCGCAGAAGCTGTGCGACCAATTGTTAAAATTCAGCGGTGCAAGTTGTCATGTGGTAAGAATACAGTAGAAAAAATGAAAAGTATAAAACAGCAATTTGATGATTTTCGTTCTAATACACCAAAGCACGTGCAATGGTTGTTGGGGGGGGCTGCGTTTATTATTTTTGTGATACTGTTGTTTTTAATATTTGGTAACAAATCAAGTGATGATAATCTGAAAGATGTTAATCAAGATGTTTCTTTTAATATTCAACCAAAAGAAATTGATTTTACAAACGTTATTGTGGGTGAATCTGATAATCAAAATGTCAGTGTCGATGTAAATACCCCCGTTGTGTTGGATAGCATTAACATTGATGTTGCCGATATAACAACAACTAATAATTGTGATGATTTGATTGATTCTTGCCTTATCAACGTTATATATAAACCACATGCCGCACATGATGTAGCACGCGCCACGTTGAATATAACTTGGCATGCGATAAATCAAGAAGATGTAATCAGGACAGAATCAATCCCTGTTTTGTATAGTGCAAACGAAGCCTTAATCCCAGTTGAAGAACCCGAACCCGAACTGGAACCAGAAGAACCGGACCAAGAATCAGAACCGGAGCCAGAGCCGGAACCTGTTTTTGTTCCCGAAGAAAAGACTGAACAAATAGCAGAAGAAATCAAAGAGATTGCACCGGTTGAAGTGTTCGTTGAAGAACCAACCGAATATATTCAACCTATTGAAATAAAAAAAACAGAATTACCGAAGATAGCAGAGAAAGAAGAATTTTCTTTGCCCCCGGAAAAATGTTCGGACTTTGCGATACCCGGATACAACCAGGCTGGTATTCAGATTGGTTGGATAAAGCCAGAACATGGTGCAAATTATTTTCATCCTTTTTCAGACAAAGATTGTAATCACCCAACTGGAAAGTATGATTTTTCAACGGGAATCATAACATCGTTGACTGATGGTTCAAAAATAGGCACAGACGCAAACCATATTGGGTATAGAAATATTCGTAACAATGGATTATCTTTGCCTGCTTTGTCTGAACCAAAGACGTCTGCTGTAAAAACTGCAAATGGAAAATTTGAAAATGCTATTTGGGATACGGACGAAAAAACTGATACTGGCGGAAAAATGTTACGTTTCAGTGACAAAGATGCGTATGAACAAAAATATAACAAAGATTGGGGAACAGAAGCAGACGAAAAATTATTACTGGGTTCTGCTCAATCTGGTGAATATGTTACATCATCACCGCGTTATGATAGAACGTTTATCCTGCGGCAATTTAAACCGATTCCCGCTACGATTGTATCAGAGGTTCGCGCAGACCCCAGTGTTTATGGATATGACAAAGGTGGTAATAAACTTGATGACCAAAAAAAGAAAAATCATAGCATACCGGTTCGTGCAACCGTGGATAGAAATGTGTTTTCTGATGATGGTCGTACAATAATTATACCAACTGGAACGTTGTTAATGGGATATCTGGACGGTGAATTACCGGGTCCATATCAATCAATCGGTCGTATGAATATCAAATGGTATCAATTTATACGCCCGGATGGTGTTGAATTCAACTTTGAAAACGAAAATCAAGATCCATATTCCGCAGATGCCCAGGGTCGTGTGGGTGTTCCAGGGCACGGCAGTACCGATTATATTGAACAAATGGTTATGCCTATATTGACATCATTGGTTCCAGCCGCTGTGAATATGATTGCGCCGATTGCCGATACAGTTATTAACCAAATCAATTTAGATAGTAATACAATTGTGCAGTCTGGAACAATTCGTTCATCAGAAATGGCAAAACAAGAGGTCATTGATACCTGGAACAAAGTCGCACAGAAATTATTGGTTGATGTTATGTCAAATACTACACCACCATTTTCAATTGCCGCTGGAACACGTATAAACGTATTTTCGCCGGTTGATTTGATTGTTTCGTGTGCTTCACCTGAAAACACAGGCAAGAAATGTGCAGTAATCCCCGCAGGTTCCACAGAGCGTCGTAAATGGTCTGACATAAAAGACAATGCAACATTTGATTCAAAAGATTCTTCGTGGGTGGGTCAGGTTCGTTCGTTCAATTTAGTAAGTTTCTGCAAAACACAAAATGGCAAAGTGACTATTGGTGATAATTGGGCACAATCTGGTTATGATTATCGGACGGTTTATGCATATTGTGAATCGCAAAATTATCAGGCAAAAAATAATGCTAAACAGGCCGTATATAATCAAAACTTAAAAAATACCGCGGAAAATAAATATGGAACGTTTGAATTTAATCAAACAGATGGTACATTCAGCCAAGGTGGCACAGCCGAACAACAGAAGGCCTATAACCAAGATATTTTAGGATTAAAATATAACGAAGATGACGGAACGATTATAAACCCGTTTGCAAAGACAGCATCCGCCGCAAATGAAATTGTTGCTGATGAAAATGTGTTGACTTGTGAAGATGGCACCGCGCCAGATGCAAATGGTTGTTGCATTGGCGAAACGTTTACAGATATGGGTGATATGGGGTGGAATTGTTGCCCCGATAGTGGTGGCGACTGTTTCCCGCCGATTACCATGGAATAAAAAAAATCCGCGTAATGCGGATTTTTTTTGAAGGAAACATATATGGAACCGATTCGATTAGATATTACAAAAAGTCTATTTCGAATCGGTTTTCTGATTCGTGTTTCTATCCAGGGTTGAATTGTTTTACACAATTCGATTTTTAAACTAATTTAACAAAAAAAAAGGAGAAAAAATATGCAAAACACAAAACAACTTTCAGATTTCACAGAAAAATTTCAAAATGCCGAACAATTGTGGTTTTGGTTTTTGTATTCTAAATCTATTCAAAATGGTTTCATGCGGAATTATTCCAGTGTAAAAAGACCTTGTGAACTATTAGATGTAGAAACATTGATTACTAAATTATACCTATCTGGAAAAATAACAGAAGAACAATTGAACATTATGAAAAAATTTGGTGATAAAAAACGAGCCCCCCATCAATATATTTATTCTGAAAACCGCGCTGCTGCGCTTTGGACAGATGCTATGAAAATAATCGGCGATGCAGCACGTAAAAACGGTTGGATATATTAGTATAATTATTCTGATTTATGAGACACTCACAGGGAGGTAAATCAGAATATTAACATACGGGAAAACAAAAATGTTATACATTGGATTTTCAACAAAAACTCATAAGAAATTTGCACGAATTGTATGCAAATATTTTAGGCATTGTGCGCCAATCATAATGTATAATGATAAATACGTTCTTTATCAATTTGTGGATAGAAAAAATATAATACCTATTGAAATTAAGCCCCGGGATATACAAATTCTTGTCCAGCACGGTTGGACATTCATAAAATATAATGGAAAATTTGATATTACAATCGCATTAAAATCTAAATCAATGACATGTGTCCAATTTACAAAAAATCTATGTGGAATAAGAAATATAACGATACAAACACCAGACGGATTGTTTAAAAAGCTTAACAAAAAACCCGTCGGTTATGGCGGGTAATTTTTTATTATTTCATAGTCTTTTTTATTATGTGCATTTGTAATATACTAAATACATTGGATATAGTCCAATATAAAACCAAACCCGCTGGCATCCATGCGAACATAATCGTAAATATCACGGGTAACCATTTCATTACTCGCTGGGTCGATGCCATAACATCGTTTTTATTTTGATTTTGTGGGGCTTGTAAAAATTGCTGTAACCACATCGTGACGCCCATAATAATAGGCAATATAAAATATGGGTCCATTGCTGCTAAATCAGATATCCACAAAAAATGTGCCGTCCGCATGGGAACTGAAATCAATAATGCCTTGTACAATGCGAAAAATATCGGAATTTGAATCAACATGGGCAAACAGCCAGACATTGGCGACGTTTTATGGCTTTGATAAACTTTCATCATTTCAATTTGTAAACGTGCTTTGTCATTTGCATATAATTTTTGAACACGTTGGATTTCAGGTTGCATTTTTTGCATAGCCATTGTCGAAGCATAAGATTTACGGGTTAACGGCCACATCAATAATCGCAAAATCAATGTCATCAAAATAATAGCCACACCATAATTGCCAACCAACGTATAAAGCCAATTTAGCATCCACAACATTGGCTGGGCAAAAAACCAGAACCAACCATAATCCATAGTTTTCGAAAGCCCTGGGATATTTTCAGATGATGAATTTAAGATTTTTCCAATACGTGGTCCTGCAAAAATGTATGTATCAATAGTTGTACTATCACCAGCTGCGATTTTAACAGGTGCAACAGTTGTATCGGCAAGATATAAATCACCAGATTTTTTTAAACTTATTGTTTGGTCATTTGCATCAACAGATACCATTGTTTCCCAATATTGCGCTGCAAATCCAGACGAACCGCGAACTGTGGAATAAGCATAGGATTTTTTATTCAAACTCATGAAATGAGCATAATTTAAATCCGAATTAGCATAAACAATTCCACCTGTTTCAACCGCCGCTGATTTAGCATCCCTAGCAGTTGAAAAAATATGCACATATGGTGCGATGCTTATTTCTTGTTTTGAATCATTTTTAATTGTATCTGATATTTTTATAATATAATCTTTGATGGAAATATCACGATTAAAAGTAATCTTATCTTTGTTTTTCCAATTAAAATTGTTTTCTTTGATATCCCATACTGTGTTAATATTTGGTGTTTGCGTATCAGACGATAATAAACCTATTTCTATAAAATTATTATCTTCATTTAACAAAGCAACTGTTTCGTCCGACTTTGATGTTTTATAGTGTTCTTTTAACGAAATATTTGATATACGTAATCCACGTACATCCAAAGATATTTTGTCTGAATCTATATTCTTTGGTTCCAGATTTGATGATTCTATGTTCACATTTTGTTGTGATTGATTTTCAATATTTTTTGGTTGAATAAACAGTCCCATTACCCACCAAGCCAATAAAAATAACAATAACCAACCCCAAAAACCAAGCGATTTTGACTGTTTTTTCTGGGTCTGCATAGAATTCCATTGATTAAAACCAGAATTATTATCAAGATATTTTACCATTATTATCCCCCATATTTTATTTTACATTACGCATACAACGACGTCTGTTTATAAAAAGATTTATTAAATACAAAATCACACCAAAGGTTATAAAAATATCACCAATGTTAAAAATAGCCGGAAATGTCCATAATCCCCCAATATGCCATTGTATAAAATCAGCAACAGCACCGAAACGAATCCTGTCCACCAGATTACCCATGGCGCCACCAATAATCATTGCAATCGGTAAACGTTCAAAATTTGCCGATTTTTTAAACAAATAATAAAATAAATATGAAATTATGATTGCTGTTATAAAACTTATTATCCATGGCATGACATTATTAAACGCAGAAAAAGAAACCCCGCGATTCCAAACAAATTGGATATTGAATAAATATGATATAAATGAATCACCACCGATTATATACCGCCATGGAATAAAGATACCTTCTATATGGCATTTTGCACAAATGACATTTGGATTATAGACAACCGTTCCGTACTTAGCAGCCAAAAAATCCAACAATGCTATTTTTGATAAAAAATCAATTAAAAATACAACGGATATAACTGCTATGTATTTTAAAAACTTTTTCATGTTTTGTTTCCTTGGTTTTCAAGAATATAGCAATTACATCCGATAAAATCAAACAGAATATGCCTATTTTCCATCAATAGGTTTTTTCACATTTGCGTAATTATGTTCACGTAAATATTCTGTTAACGAATTTATTTGTGATTTAGATACACCCAAAGATTCCATCAAATTTTCACCCAAAGTAAACGAAGATTCGATAATTTCTGGGGTCGCACTTTTTACACCCAAAGCAATTAAATCTTTCGAAGTTTTCAGACTATGCGCACGTGCAAAAATCTTTATACGTGGTGCCAAAGAACGCACAGTTTCAACAATATCACATGCAACGACTTCATCATTAAGTGCAATTGCCACAGCACGTGTTTTGCGTGGTCTGAAACCAGCAGCTTCTAAAATTGCTTTCTTTTTTGAATCGCCATAGATTACGTTATATCCGTTTTCGCGTGCCATAACAACATTATCAACATTTTCATCAATTGCCACATAGGATATATTTTGACTTTCCAACATTTGTGCGATAATTTGTCCCATACGTCCAAAACCACAAATCACAACCGATGGAATTTCTTCTTTTGCTTGTTGTGATAATTTTTTATGCAGTGCACCCCTGGGGGTTATGCCAGCCTTTAACAATTGTTCATAAACAAATAATAATATTGGTGTTGTCATAATGGAAACAATTATGATAGCAATCAAAATTTCTTGATGTGTTGGCGGAATAGCCTCTATACCACTAGTTTTCATAGTTTGCAAAATCAATAATCCAAATTCACCACCTTGGGCTAAGATTAAAGACATAAGTGCTGCTTCTCTGATTGATAAATGACGAACGCGTGCAACCATAAACAGCGCAACAAATTTAATAAATACCAACCCTGCACATCCGATTAAAATCATTTCCCAGTGGTTCTGTAAAAACGGTAAATTTATCCCCATACCCAAAACTATGAAAAAGAACGACAAAAACAAAGTAGCATACGGTTCAATAAGTGCGTTCACTTGGTGTCTATAAACTGTTTCAGACATTAACATACCCGCCAAAAATGCACCCAATGCCGGTGGCAACCCCATCATTTTTAAAACGAATGCCCAAATTGCTATGTTAACCATTATCGCTAAAACAAAGGCTTCATTGGATTGCACCTGTGCAACAACATGCATCAATGGGTTGATAATAAATTTAGATACAATTATTACACCAACTATTAAACCAACAGACATAACCATAACGTCTATGGCAGATGCACCCAGATTTATAGACTTACCCGCCAACACAGGCAACATCGCAAGCAACGGAATTGATAATAAATCTTGGAATAACAAAATAGAAAACGTTTGACGTCCCATATTCGTCTGTAATTGATTTTTATCAATTAATATTTGTAAATCTTCGGATGTGCTGGACATTGCTAAAATCAAAGAAATCATTATAGTCCCAATCAATGACCAAGGCGTAATTCCAACTAATATCGGGAATAACATTATCGCAACCATTAAAACCTGAGATGCACCAAGTCCAAAAATAGTTTTTCGTAATTGCCACAAACGCTGCATATTGATTTGCAAACCAATATTAAACCATAAAAACATTACTCCCAAATCACCAAGGAAATTCCATGCGCCCGATAATTGGAATAACCCCAATACATGCTGTCCCGCTAAAACACCTGTTAATAAAAATGCCAACAAAGATCCCATCTTAAAAAGTCGCATAAAAAAGACCGCTATAAAAGCAATTACAAAAAACATAAGTGTTGCAGTTGACATTTTTTCCCTCTCCCTTTTTTTCAGATTTTATTATAACAAATTTGTATCTATAATTCCCGATATTTTTAAAAATATTTCTGGGGTTAATTCTTCGGCACGTTCTGTACCGCATAATCCGAATTTTGTCCAGTCTGTTTTTATAATAGATCGTATCATTTTACGACGCTGACCAAATAATTTAGCTGTTAATTTTTCCAAAACTGTAATATTTTTAATTTTTTCTATTTTATCTTTATTCGGAATAATTTGAACAACCGCAGATTGCACCTTTGGCCGTGGAACAAAAGCAGTATTTGGAACATCAAATAAAATTTTTGTATCTGCTATGATATTAGACAACACCGATAAACGCCCATATTGACTGTTTCCGGCGTTTGCTGTTATACGTTGTGCGACCTCTTTCTGAAACATCAAAGTCAAAGATTTTATATTTTTTCCGTTTGCTATATCATGTAACCAATTTATCAATAATTCGGTTCCGATATTATACGGCAAATTTGAACAAATAGCATAACCATTATTATTTAAATCTGATAAATCTGTTTTTAATGCGTCACCAAAAATAATATCCAAACGATCCCCAGCAACAGAAACTATTTGTGATAATATCGGTTCTGTGGTTTTATCTTTTTCAATTGCTATGACTTTTTTTGCACCCGCCATTAACAAAGCACGCGTTAATCCGCCGGGACCGGGGCCAACTTCAACGACAGTTGTTTTTTGGACATCTGGGACGCTGCGGGCAATCTTGCCAGTTAAATTTAAATCGAACAAAAAATTTTGACCAAACTGTTTCTTTGGTTCTAATCCTGATTCACGCATCATTTCAGATACTGGGGGCAAAGAACTTATTTTATTCATCATATTTTTTTGCGTCCCCCAAATGCCAAGGTTAATGTTCCATCATCAATATAATCCAAATCACCACCCAACGGAACCCCAGATGCCAATTCAGAAAACACTACATTTTTATCGTTTATTACTGACATAATATATTGTTGTGTGGTTTTTCCTTCTATGGTATTAGGCAAAGCAAAAATTATTTCGTTTATTTTTTCAAATTCAATTCGTTCATTGATATTTGAAATATTTAAATCATCTGGGGTAACCCCGCTAATTCCAGATAAATTACCCCCCAAAACATGATATCGACCATTAAACACACCGGATTTTTCCAACACCAAAACATCTGATAAATCACGCACTATACAAAGTTGTCCATTTTGTCGTGATATGTCCGAACAGTATTCACATTTATCATTATCAGTCAACACACCACATATATGGCACGGATGAATAGTTTTTGCCGCATCCAGTAATAATGCTGCAAGATTTTCCGCCCTATCGTTTTTATCCTGTAATAAATTTAGAACTATACGCGTGGCAGCCCGCGTTCCAACACGTGGTAATTTAGCAAACTGTTTAATAAGTTTTTCTATCTTTATATTCATATTTTTTTCTTTAATGAAAAACAAAACAATCTATGCCATTTGCAATAGCGGCATCTTTTGCACTTTGTGCCGCTGATTCAGAAATCCCAGTGACACGCACCCTGTATAATCCCGTACTATTTTTTTCTATATTTGCAGATAACCCTGTCACATTTTTAACACGTGCAACCTGTTTTTGTGCAGAATCATACGAAGAAAAAGCCCCAAACTGAACACCAGTATTCCCATAATTATATGAAATATTATTGTTTTCATATACGGGTTCTGTGTATTCTGGTTTTGTTTCTGCATATTTAGCCACCGGGTTATTTTGTGTTGGTGCAACAACATGGTTCATAGATGGTTTAGTGTATTCTGTTGTTCCTTTGTTAATTTTAGTAAATCCTAAATTTAACATTTTTGTTGCGACAGCCGCGCGAACATCTTTGTTTTCAGCACCCAGAACGACAGCTATTAAATGTTTATTGTCGCGTTCAGCGGTTGCCACCAACGAGTATTTTGATTTATTTGTGAATCCAGTTTTCATACCATCACACCCCGGATATGTCCCCAACAAGCGATTTCCATTTGTATATGTTTTTCCGTTATAAGTCCAAGATTTTATTCCAAAATATTTCCAATATTGTGGAAAATGTTTATATACCGCCATAGATAATAATGCTATATCACGTGCGGTCGACATATGATCATCATTTGGCAAACCCGATGAATTTTCAAAATTAGTGTTTTGCAATCCAATTTCATTTGCAACCCGTGTCATAAGACCCGCAAAGTTACCCTCTTTGCCGCCTTTTAAATTTTCAGCCAACACACGCGCTACATCATTTGCTGAATGCACCGCAACAGCTTTGATTGCATCTTCAACCCGTATCTTGCTGCCCGCAGTTAATCCCAACTTTACAGGCTGGGCATCCGCAGCATATTGCGAAACAATTAAATAGTCATCCAAATGCAATCTTTTGTGTTCCAATGCGTCAAACGTCAAATACAAAGTCATTATTTTTGTAAGAGATGCCGGATAATTTAATTCATTTGCATTTTCTTGGTATAAAACGTGTCCGGAATCAATATCCGCAACCAGCGCAGCGCGATATTGCGCAGCATTTGCGCCCCAAAATAAAAATGACCAGCAAATAAATATGGATAATATTCTCTTCATGGTTAGAAATGATAATAAAAATATTATAATCGGGTCAATAGTAAAAATCGACAAATAACTTGACACCTTATATTTTTGTCTTACACTATGTGCATAATACAAATATAATGAAAAGGATATAAGTATGAAAAAACTAAGTTTTACACCAACGGAAGACAATACAACTGAAAATGAAAAAACTAAACTTGTTCGTACGTACGTAGCGATCGCGGTTGAAACTGTTGTGGTGGTGGCGATGGCTGTTTATACAGTGTCGATTATAACCGATGCCTGTAGTGGCGATATAATAAATTCAGATAAACTTGGATTGGGTGGTTTTATAGGTTTTCTGGCCGCTGGACTTGCATGTTATGATGGGCTTACCATAGCAAATACGATTAAATATCGCAGACAATTACGTAATAACGAAAGATAAAAAAAATACAGGGCGGATATTTATCCGCCCATGTTTTAACCTAAATTTCTTAAACTGACTTTATCTTCATCAACAATAACTATTTTACCTATTTCCATCCCCAGCCCACGCATCGCGGCAAACGCATCGCGTTGTCCAAACAAATATCCATCACATATTGGCAAAACACCGCGCGACAAACATAACTGATTTGCAATAACATCATCGTTGCATATTGCTATGATTGGAATATCGGGACGACGACATGAAATTTGTATCGTTGATTCTGTATCACGTGCAAAAACAACAATGGCAGATACTTTGTTTAATGTTGCCATTGAAACGACTGACCGTGACCAATCATTTTCAGGTACCGCATCAACCCGTGACCAATCATACGGATTTTCAATAGTATCCATATCAGCATAGGATAAAATTTTATCCATTGTTTCTATGACATTTACCGGATTATCACCGATTGTTGTCTCTTCGGATGTCATTGTGGAATCAGCCCGCAAATATGCAGCTGTCGCCACATCAGATATTTCTGCACGCGTTGGGAATTCACTGTGCACCATTGACGATAACATTTGTGTAGCCATAATTACCGGTCTGTTTAATCTTCTGCATTCACGAATAATTTGGCGTGATACTGCCGGTACTTGTTCAAAAGGTAATTCAACAGCTAAATCACCACGCGCAATCATAATCGCATCAGCAGCAGTCGCGATATCAGAAATTCTGGGGATTGCGTTGGGACGTTCTATTTTTGCAACTATCTTTACCGGGTGAGATGTACGTTGCGTAATAAAATCACGAACCATTGAAATATCTTCGGCACGTTGCACAAATGAAACCGCCACAAAATCAGGATTTTTTGTTAATGCGTATTCCAAATCCGCCCTATCCTTTTGGGTTAAAATATCAGTATCTATATCTGTATCCGGTAAATTAAAACCACGTCGCGACCAAATTTCATCGCCACGAATTACGGTCGTTTCAACTTTATCATCAAACACAGCATCAACACGTAATTCTATTTTACCATCATTTAATAACACCCTATCCCCGACGGACAAAGAACGCATAACATCTGTATCTGGCAATTGAACCCGCGTTTCATCACCGGGCACATCATCAGAATCCAAAGTAAATTTTTGACCAACCTTTAATGGATAATGATTTTCAGTCTTGAAATTACCAATTCTGTGTTTGGGGCCTTGGATATCGACCATAATAGCGACGGGGATTTCCAATTTTTTTGCGATAGAACGTATCATATCTATTTTTGCACCCTGAACATCACCGGTGTCATGACTAAAATTAAGACGACAAATGTTTACACCCGCTTTTATCATTTTAATCAAAGTATCTTTATCTTCGCAATTTGGACCTATGGATGCAGTAATTTTTGTAAATCTGGTCATATTAGAAATCTCCCTATGAACAACTATTAAAATTATTTGATTTTTTCAATTGTTAATATATCATATATTATGTAAAAAACCAAGAGGAAGGATATGAAAAACGCAAATCATGGTGCAATAGATAATGCTCAACTAATCAGTATTATTGAACGTATTGAAAAATTAAACGAAGATACCGCAGCAATTGCTGCTGATATCAAAGAAGTTTATAACGAAGCTAAATCCGCAGGGTATGATCCAAAATATATTCGCCAAATGATACGTCTGCGCAAACTAGACCCTGATGAATTGGACGAAGCAGACGAATTAACAAAAATGTATCGTGATGCATTGGGATTATAGATGAAAAAATTTACACGATGTGTTGAAAATTTTACCTGCGCCCATTGTGGCGCAGATGTTTTGGGTAATGGATATACAAATCATTGCCCAAAATGTCTATGGTCAAAGCATGTGGATAATAATCCGGGTGACCGCGAATCAAATTGTGGTGGCATGATGCGCCCAATCGCGGCTCAACCGACTGGCGACGGATATATCATTACCCATAAATGTGAAAAATGTGGCAAAATAATCAAACAACGTTCATCAGAATCTGATGATATCGACGCAATTATCGCAATATCATCAAATCCTGATTTTATTTTCGGAAAATAACACATAAAATGTGTTATAAATTTGCTATAAAAGTTTTTCTATAAATTTTAATATTTCCTGGTCTGTACAATTTAATGCTCGCAGTATACGTATTAAATCTATAATGTCTAACCTTCGTTCACACGTTTCTGCACGACCAATAAAAGAATGCGCAACATGCAATTTTTTTGCCAAATCTCGCTGGCTTAATTCTTGTTTTTTACGCAATGATTTCAAATTGTCAATCATCGCTTTATATTTTGGATCAAAAATAGTTTTCTTTATCATGATATCATTTTGATATCAAAAAACTCTTGAACCCAAATTGAGAGCAATATATAATACAAACATAACAAATAAATATGGAGATAAAAATGATAAAAAAACAAATCATAAAAAATGCTATCGATATGATAACTGGCAAAACCACTAGCGACGCAGCCGCTATTTTAAACGAAAAATTTCAACTGGTTGCAAATCGTGCCAGCGGATACGCAATTCTGTACTTCAGAGGCGGAATGATGGACTATCTTGAAAACTTGCACACTTTTGAACAAAGGGGTGCCGAACGAACACCATTGCTTGGCACACAGGATTTTACGGCATACGACGCACCAACACCAATAAAAAAATCTTATCAATACGCTGAAGCAGAAAAAGATGCGGTCGAAAAAATAGGGCTTACCGATGTATTTGTTGGATATACAAATTCTGCAACAGTATCGACCAATAATGGCCCCCAAAAAGTTCAACACCGGCTTTTTCTCACATTTCCAATCGACAAAAATCACAAGAAAAATATTATTATCGCAAAAGCCATGGCTAGAATAGACCCTACGACTAATCTCTACTACCGAGGCAGATAGTTAAATCGCTTTTCGTAAATTATTTCTTTTTTGCCGCAGCTATAAACGCGTTAAACATCGGATGACCGGTAAAGGGGTTACTTTGAAATTCAGGGTGGAATTGTCCCGCGATAAAAAACTTATGTGATGGAATTTCAACCATCTCTGGCAATTTGCCATCTGGTGAAATTCCAGATATAATCATACCATGTTTTTCAAGTTCATCTTTGTATTTTATATCCACTTCGTACCTATGCCGATGACGTTCTGATATTTGTTTTTTACCGTATATTTTTTCAGCCAATGTGTCTGGAACAATATTGCATGGATACGCACCCAGCCGCAACGTTCCGCCCATATCAGATGTATCACAATCGGACATAATCCCAACAACCGGGGTGCATTTTTTTGAAAATTCGGACGAATTAGCATCCTTTATCCCAACAACATTTCGCATAAAATCTATGACTGCGACCTGCATCCCCAAACAAATGCCCATAAAAGGGATATTGTTTTCACGTGCATAGCCTGCGGCGGCTATTTTGCCATCAACACCGCGTGTTCCGAATCCACCCGGGATTAAAATACCGTCAACATCTTGACAATCATCTGGTGAAAATGTTTCGGCATTTATTTTTTTGATTTTTACATGCACGTTGTTTTGAATACCCGCATGAAACAGTGCTTCGTTCAAAGATTTATATGCGTCCGCAACATCAAAATATTTTCCAACTACACCGATAGTACATGCCGGTAAATCATCGGATAAATATTTTTCAATTCTTTGTAATTTTGACATATCACCCGCAATTGCAGGCAATCCAAAATGTTCAGCCATTATATTAAATACATTTTGTGATTCATAAACTAATGGAATTTTATATATATTATCAACGTCCATACTGGTTATCACATTACTAGCCGGTAAATTACAAAACATACCTATTTTGGCACGTTCTTCATCCGTTAACATACGTGGCGAACGGACAAATAAAACGTCCGCTTGGATACCGCTTTCTAATAATCTGCGAACTGACATCTGGGTAGGTTTCGTTTTTAATTCACCACTTTGTTCCAAATATGGCGCCAAAGTTAAGTGTGCAAACATAACGTTTTTCCGACCAATATCATTAGCAAATTGACGTATAGATTCTAAAAACACAGTTCCTTCAATATCACCAACTGTGCCACCTATTTCACAAATTACAAAATCAGTATTCGTTGGACAGCCGATATATTCTTTGATTTTATTTGTGACATGCGGAATCATTTGAACAGTTGCCCCCAAGTAATCCCCGCGACGTTCAGCATTTAAAACATCCCAATAAATACGTCCACCAGATACAGAATCATTTCTGGATAATTTTACACCCAAAAATCTTTCGTAATAACCCAAATCTAAATCGGTTTCAAATCCATCATTTGTAACATAAACCTCGCCATGTTGTAATGGGGACATTGTTCCCGGGTCAACATTTAAATATGGGTCGAATTTGCGAACGTGAACACTATATCCACGGGATTGAAGAAGGGCGCCCAGTGAAGCCGCTGAAACGCCCTTGCCTAAACTAGAAACCACACCACCGGTGACAAAAATATATCTGGACATAAGTTTTTTCTCCTTATGTGTCAATATAATAAAAAATTATTAGTTGCGATGCAACTAAATAAAATCCTATAATTTTTATATGAAAGAATTCCTGGATAATCAGCATAAGAATTTATTTTTATGGACGCCTTTCTTAATTGCTTTTGGCGCAGCGTTGTATTTTTCTTTGGATACGGAACCAGATTTTCATTTTCCGATTATAATCTCTTTTTTATTGGCATTGATAATATACAAAAGAAAAAATATATTTGTTCGCGCAATTTCTTTATTCTTATTCGGATTTTTTTATTCTATGTCATTTACCAATATCTTAAATACCCCACAGATAAAAGATTCTTTTGGTGAAGTTGAAATTTCCGGAAAAATAACAGATATAGATTACACATCTGATTCAACCAGATTGATTATCAAAGTTCCGATAAATCAAATCGATTCAAAATATTTAGACAATAAAAATATAAATATTCGTATATCGTTAAAAGAAACTTCTATTAAAATAAAACCTGGGGATACAATCAAAGGCAACGCCTTGATATTTCATCCATCACCAAAATATGCACCAGATTCATTTGATTTTTCAAGATGGGCATATTTTAAAAAAATTTCTGGGACTGGTTTTTTCAAAGATTATCAAATAATTCCGTCAAATTCTAAAAATAATCACATAAGAAACTTTATTCACGATGCAACAAAATCTAAATTAACAGATGCTTTGATTTTAGGTTATAAAAAATCCATACCGGACAACGAAGTAAAAAAGTGGCAATCAATTGGTCTGGGGCACATCTGGTCAATAAGTGGTTTTCATTTAACACTTGTCGGTGGTTGGATGTTCGCGTTGTTTTATTTTATATTCAGATTATTTGCACCAATTACAAAAAGAATACCCGCTAAATATCCAGCCATGATTTGTGCATGGGGCGGGTTATTGTTTTATCTATTCATGTCTGGGATTAGTGTGGCGACAATTCGTGCATTTATTATGACTTCTTTGATTTTCATAGCCGCCCTTTTTAGTCGTGGAATTTTATCTTTGCGTAATGTGGCTTTGGCTTTTGTTTTAATATTTCTAATAAATCCGTATTATATTATGAATGCTGGATTTCAATTGTCTTTTGCCGCAATATTCGGAATAGTTTGGTGGTTTAGGGATGAAAACTATATAAAGCGAAATTTTATAAATCGCATTTGGTATATTGTAAGTGCGTCACTGATAACTGCAACAATTGCGACTTTATTTACATTACCTTTTGTAATTGCGCATTTCGGTTTTATTCCGTTATATAGTTTGATTGGAAATTTACTTCTTTTACCAATATTTTCATTTGTAATTATGCCGTTAATTATGATTGGAACTTTGCTGGCATTGTTTGGAAATGGTTATTTTCTATATATTACAGATATTGTTTATCAACACAGTTTAAAAATTTGTGATTATATATCAAATATGCCAAACGCCTATATATCCGTTCCACATATTTCAAATACTGCGTTAATAATTTGGATTATTGGTATGATGTGTATAATTTTAATCGTAAACCCAGATTCAAAAAAATTCATATTAAAACATTTAAATTATGTTATCGGATGCTGTTTTATTTTTATAGCGTTGTTTATATTTATTGCCACACCACGCCCGATGTTTTATACATCGGACGACCATAAACTAGCTGGGTTTGTTGTTGGTAATGAAATCTTGTTTAATAAATCTAAATCATCAAAGCATTATTTTGCTTTTAACACATGGCGCAAATTTAATAATGAAATCGAAAAAGATAAAAATCGAAAATATAAATGCAAATCCGGATTATGTATCTATAAAACACAAAAATGGAACATAGCATATATGCAAAATTTTACCGCGGTTATGGATAACATAGAAAATTTATGTGATGATGAAAATCTGAATTTCATAGTTTCAGTATTTGATATAACGCCACAAAAATGTCATGCAAAAATTTTAAAAGATGGTATTTTGATTTATCCATCTGGACGTGTTAAGAATTTTTCAAATCGCCGTCCGTGGCATAATCTGCATTAACAAAATACAAACCACATGCCGGGGCATTAACCCCCGCAGCACTGCGTTTTTTCTGGGCAAAAATTTCATCAATATCATACGGTTTTCCCAAACCTATATCAACCAAAGTACCAACCATATTTCGAACCTGGTGATGTAAAAAAGAACGCGCAGCAAATTCAAAAATAATTTCATCACCATTTTGTGTAATTGCGACAGAATCCAAAGTCTTTATAGGGCTATGTGCCTGGCACTGGGCAGCACGAAAAGACGTAAAATCATGTTTTCCGACTAATTTTTGCGCCGCTGATTTCATTTTTTCAGCATCTAGTTTTTGTGGCACCCACCAAACACGATTTTTTTTCAATACAACCGGTGACGAACGATTTAAAACTATATATTTGTAATAACGTTTTATACAACTGAATCGCGCATGAAAATCATTATTTACTCGTTCACAAGACAAAACTGACACCGGTTCATTTATCAAATAAAAATTCAAAGCGCGCATAACCGTATTTGAATCTTGTTCTTTGTCCAAATCAAAATGAGCGGTCATACAAATCGCATGCACACCGGCATCGGTGCGTCCCGCAGATACAACGTTTGTTTTTTCACCACAGAATTTATAGATTGCATCTTGGATTAAAGACTGCACAGATGGACCATCTTGATTTTCCTGCCAGCCAATCAAATTAGTCCCATCATATTCAAGATTTATTTTATATCGCGTCATTTTATTATCTTTCTCTGCAGCACAAAATACATTGTGAATTTTCACCTTTGAAATAATCAATAGTATTTTTACATTTATTTGGCATAAAATCTGGACACAACACCCCACGACACTTTTTTTCAGGACATTCTAAACAGGGACATTTGCCATTGTTATTATGTTCTGAAATTTCTACATATTGTCGTTTTGATAAACAGTATTTTTGAACCATATTTTATTCCCCATATTTAATTTCTGCACCACGCAGGCCATTTACAAAACTTTTCCAATCCATAGGATTTTTACCACTTGGTTGAATTTTTGTTATTTTTAATTCATCGTTTTCAATTCGTGTTTCCAGAATTTTAACATCAACACCATTTATTTTTGTTCGTCCAGCACCAATCGCACGAATTTGATTATGAATTTGTTGCGGTGTATTTGACCAATCTATGATTTCATCTGTGCCGGTAAATTTACGTGTGTATATAGGGATTCCAACCTGGGGTTTTGGTGGATATTGTGTCGGATTTGCCATATATTCGTTTAATAGTTCAATCGCGATTGCTGATACTTTTTTTTCGACATCTGGACAAGTATCATTTTCATCGATTAAGATATTTTTGCGCATTAACACGTCACCAGTATCCAATTCAGATGTCATTTGCATTAAACAAATATCCATATCATTATCACCGTTTAATAGCGCGGTTTTTATGGGTGACGGGCCACGATATTTTGGTAACGAACTGGGGTGAATATTTAAACATTTTGCAGCATTTAAAATATTATCACGCAAAATCACACCATAAGAAATAACAACTATGAAATCTGGTTTCTGTGTCAAAGAATCAAAATCTTTGATAGTCGTATGCACGTCCAGACCGCGAGATTGCGCCCAAATATGAACCGGAGATTTTGTTAAGATATGTTTACGCCCAGCGGGCTTTGGTGCACGAGTAAAAACCGCGATAATGTCATATCGCGATGCCAGATTATCAAACACAGGAACAACAAAATCATTTGTTCCCATCAAAATCAGTTTCATTTAATGTCTCCGATTTACTTTGCGCATCAACATTTCGCGTTTTACCCCGGATAGATAATCTATGAATAAAACACCATCTAAATGGTCTGTTTCATGTTGCACTATGCGGGCCGGTGTGCCAGACATGTGCGCTTGTTTAGTAGCCCCATTTTCATCCGTCCATTTTACATCAACTGATTCTGGACGACGAACATTTGAATACACCGGTAAATTGTCAGGACCAAGAACGGACAAACAACCCTCTTCCATAACACAGGTTTCCGTACTTCGCGAGATAATTTCTGGATTTATCATGCGATATATAACATTAGTATCAGGATCCATCATAACCAGAAATCTTTGTGTAATTCCAACCTGGGGTGCGGCCAAACCAACCCCATTTTGTTCATTCATCATTTTAACCATTTCGTCCATGGTGTTCAATAATTCAGGTGTTATATGCGACACAGCATCGCACTTCTCACGCAAAATTAAATCCCCACAAAGTTTCATTTGCAACATTTGTAAAACCTTTTATAATCTTATATAGAATTGTAGCAAAGGATTTTCAAATGACAACTTATATTTTATTGCTTTTAATCATTATTGTTGCTTTGTTGGTCGTTTTGATTTTTCGCAAACCAAGTTTTGATATATCAAGTCTGCGTGAAGACAATGCCAGATTACGCGAAAGATTAGCAGAAAGATTGGGAACTTTGTCACAAAATGCGACGGAATTAAAAAATATCAGTGCCGATATTGCTAATTTCAAAGATATTTTAATGGGCAACAAACAGGCGCGCGGTTCATTCGGCGAACGACAGTTGGAAGATTTAGTCGCCGATATAATGCCACCAGAAACTTACGCTTTTCAAAGTGTATTATCAACCGGGGTGCGACCTGATTGTATAATTCGTCTGCCGTATCCGCCGGGGGATATGATTATCGATAGTAAATTCCCGTTGGAAAGTTATAATCATATTTTAGAAAACAAAAAAGATATCGGCGCACGCAAACAATTTGAAATTGACGTTCGCAAACACATTGATGCAATTGCTGAAAAATATATTATTGCGGGGGTAACAGCGGAAAGCGCGATGATGTTTATCGCTTCGGAATCTATATTTGCCGAATTACATACTGAATTCCCAGACACAATCGAATATGCCGCACGCAAAAAAGTTTTTATAGTATCCCCCGCAACACTTTGGGCGACTTTGAATACTATTCGTGCAGTGTTGTCCGACATAAAAATTAAACGGGTTGCCGGGAAAATAAAACGCGAATTGGATTTGTTGCTTACAGATTTGAGCCGCCTTAATGACCGCGCAAATAATTTGCAAAGACATTTTTCACAAACTGCATCAGACATAGAACAAATTCAAACGTCAGTATCAAAAATCACGCCACGTGCAGAAAAATTACGCGATATGGATTTTGGCGAAGATTGAAAAAACGCCAATTTGGCGTTTTTTTTATTGTTTTTTATCTTGTTCCATATTCTGAATCATTTGTTCATAAATTTCCCCAGTTGGAACCATATATCCACTACGTGCATGATATGATCCCCCAATAGTCGCAAATCCTGTTTTGTGCACACCAACTAGATAATTTCTGTTATCAAATGATGGACCACCAGAATCAGCCGACCAAATATGACAACCGCTATTATCATTAAATTTACATTTCGACATTTTTAAATTATGATCAGCAAATAAATTTAACCAATAATTAGACGGCATATTATCTATAAATTTAACTACATTGTTATTTTTTGTTACTAACCCATTGTTATGAAAGCCATAGTTAGACGGCTTAGTCGCAACATCAACTATATCTGCTGTCTTTATAAGATAAAGCATATATTTTTCTTTAAATTCTTGGATATCTTGGTCACTCATAATTTTTAATGTTCCATAACCAAGTTTTGATATATTCCTATCGTCTGGTTTACCGTTACTATCTGCAAAAACATATTCAACACCGTCATTTATAAAAACATCTGGTAATTTATACATTGCCCAATCATTATAAGAGTTTGTTCCTGTATTTAAATCGTAATTACCAGATACAACAAAATCGACATCAAATACACTGCCGTTTTGTAATTTAATATGTAATATTTTATCTGGGTTGCCATCATCATCAACATCAGAGCAATGCTTTGCAGTAACCATGTACACAATATCATCAGAACTAAATTTATCATTATAAGACGGAATTTTATATGGTATTTTATCCCATTGTACCAATGTCCCAGTGCAATAAATATATTCAGGCTTTCTGAGTAACGCCGCCACAGAATTATACGGTGTTTGTTTTTTCTGTTCATCGGTAACATAGCAACGTTTATCAATGGTGTATTTATCCGGATCTGTACAATGGTCCGCCCCAAACACAACACACGGCAAAAGAAATGATAAAAATAATAATTTAAAACGCAACAAAACCGCACTCACTTAGTATACAAGCGATTGTATCATAAAATTGCATCAAATTAAAATAAATTCTGCTATTGTTTCCGCAAACCGGTTTTGCGATTTATCCAGATTTGCTCTTTGGCGATAGACATTATCGGTAAATCTGATTTGCTGTCTGAATAAGCGCGGATGACATTTGGAATTATTTTATTTTCAATAGCCCATTTATCCAATGCAATTACTTTATTTTTTCCCCAGCACAAAAATTCATATTTCCATGGTTCTTTGTCAGACATTTTGGAACATATAACCGCATCAAAGTTTATATCAGAAACCAATTTTGGAATTAAATAATCTGGTCCCGCCGATATCAATACAACTTTGTTACCCGCTTTTTTTTCTTTTTCAACCTGATTTTTAGCCCAAACAAAACGGTTTTGTTTATGTTGTTTAATAAAAGAATTTGCAAAATCGTTAACCATTTTTGGCGTTATAAAACGACGCATAATTTGCCGCCACCATATACCACCGCGTTTTATTTTAGCCCCCACCAATCCCGCCATAACATATGGTAAAAACATCCACGGTCGCACTGAATGTTTAAAACAATATTTTAAAAATTCTGTATTTGAATCAGATGCAGACAAAGTCCCATCAAAATCAAAAACGACTATATCTTTTTTTTGTAACATATTTCAAATTCCTTATTTAAATTTTTGTAATTTTGTGCGCAATTTTTCCATTGTAAAAAATAATGCTGGTGTCAAAGTAAAAGTCCAAACAAGTGATGCTATCATACCACCAATCATAACCGCACCCATTGCTACCTTTAATCCGTCAGTTGACCACAATTGCGGCAACATACCGGCGACAACAGCGATAGTTGTCATCCAAATCATACGCTTTTTGTCCATTAATTCAGACCACAAAACTGTTTTTGCATTTTCACCCTGTTGCACGCGCGCGACGGTCGGTTCCAACACCAAAATATTATTATTAACAACCAATCCAACCAACATAATGAACGCCAACATTGCACCGACATTAAATGATGCACCCGACAAAAACAACATTATAAATACGCCAGCAAAACTGGTTATGATAGATGTAGCAATTGTGAACGGATGAATAAATGAATTCATTATCGCAGCCAATAACATAAACGTCAAAATAGTTGCTAGCAAAAACGCTTGCGCTATTTCAGCGGTGGATTCTTCCTGTATTTCAGACATCCCGGCAAAAGATGCACTGTATCCGGGTTCCCAATCAATTTTATCAAGTTGTTTTTGGATTTCTTTTTGCACCGGACCAACCGTGGATTTACCGATATTTATATCTATTTCTGTCACTCTGTTTTTATCCAAACGGTAAATATTAGACGTTGCAGGAACATTTTCTATGTTTCCTAACTGCGAAAGTGCCACCATACCTTTTTGTGAATTCACATAAACATTTTCAAACATAGATTGTTTTTTAAATGCTTTTTCAAATTCCAAAATCATCGGATATTCATCACCATTTTCTTTGTATTTATATGTATCATTACCAAATAATGCTGTGCGCAAAGTCGAACCCGCATTAGAATTTTTTACACCCCAAAAATTCATTTTTTCACTATCTGGGATAAAACGAATTTCATTACCCGGTGTTTGTTGCGCTAAAACTGCGCTTTGCACAGCATTTATTTGGGTTATCATATTTAATATTTGATTGGCATACATCGCGCGTTTTGCATCATCATCACCAAAAATATTTAACACCATATCCGAATTAAATCCAGAACCACTAATATTTTCCCCTGCGCGAATTTGAATTTCAACATCTGGAATATCAGATAATATCGGCAAAATTTTTTGGGCTAATTTCTTATCAGAAATACCTCGTTTTTTAACATCAACCAAAGTCAATTTTACATCGATATTTTGTAATCCTTTGTCACCTATTTTTACAGTCGTTGATTCTATTTCTTTGAATTGACTTACCCTGTTTTCTATCTGTTTTGCAATAGATTCCGATTTAGTATAGGTACTGCCCATGGGTGTACGTGCTGTAATTGTTATTTCGTTCGCATCGGTTGACGGCGAAAATTCATTTCCAACAAACCCCATCAATCTAGCAGATAAAATCAATATAACTATGGCACCAATAATCACAGTCCACGGGTGATGCGCCTGATATTCATACCAATTATGCAAACGCGTAGAATTATTATGCTGTTTCAATTCTTTGATATCTTGTTTTGTTTGCTGTTTCTTTGGCAAGCGTAACAATTTTGCAATCATCATTGGTGTCAAAGTAAATGAAAACAATAATGATAACAAGGTTAAATAAACAACAGTCATTCCAAATTGCAACATAAATTGCCCGACAATCCCCCCCATAAATGCAAGTGGTAAAAACACCACTACGTTTGTCCCGACACCCGCTAATACAGGAATTGCGACTTTGCGTGTTCCATCTTCGGCGGCTTGTTCCGGGGTTTTACCAGATTGTAATTCGGTTAATGCTGATTCAATTAAAATAATAGCGTTTGATACCAACGTTCCTAAAGCTGTTGCGTATGCTAATAATGTCATAGTATTTATTGTAAATCCAGAACCGTTCATTAAAAAGAATCCCGATAATAACGATGCAGGAATCACTACCCCGGCGATAATAGTAGAACGCCAATTGCGCGTAAAACCCAACAATACGATGATAGTGAATATAACCCCCAGAATAATTCCGTTGATAGTGCTGGTTGTATCGTCAGATACATGCGTTGAAGAATCAGATACTATTTGCATTGTCGCGTCTGGGAAATGTTGTTGTAAATCAAATTCAAGTTCCGGCATTTTTTTGCGCAACGCATTTGAAATTTTAATAGCATTTCCATCTGACGCTTTGACAACAGACATGATAACCACGTCTTTGCCGTTATGACGCGCAGCTTTTTCGATATCTCGGGCTGCATCCGTTACATTTGCAACATCAGACAATTTAAAAATGTCACCTTCTATTGTTGTGATTTCAAGATTTGCAATTTCTTCTATATTTTTAAATTCACCAACAAATCGAACATTTTCAGAATTTATGTCCGTTTCTATCTTCCCCCCGGGCACATTTAAATTACGCGCAGCAATCGCAGATACTATATCATTTATAGTAACTCCACGGGCCGCCATTAAATCTGGGTCCATTGTAATACGAACTGCACGTTGACGTCCCCCAAATGTGTTCACAGATGCAACCCCACGCACAGCGGTAATTTTATTTGACAACGTATCAGATATATATTTTTCAACATCTCTTGGATTTGCACTTTGGATTACGATATCTAAAACAGGGGTCTGCAAAGGATTTAATTTTGCAATCACAGGTTGTTTTAAATCAGTTGGAAATTCATTAGCCAATCCGTCTATTTTTGCTTTTACTTCATTTGCTTTGTCATCGACATTCACCCCCAGATTAAATTCAGAAATCACAAATGCAGAATTTTCATAAACCTGGGATGTGATTTTTTTTACCCCTGCCACTTCAGAAACCGCATTTTCAGCCTTTTTGACAACCTGTGTTTCTATTTCTTCACTGGATGCGCCGGGATAAACAAAAGTCACAGTTACATAAGGAAAATCAACCGACGGGGTTCGTTCAATATTCATTTTTGGAAAAGATACTATGCCCAATATCACAAAAAACAAAACAAACATTATTGTTGTGACGGGTTTACGAATAAAGAATTTTAACATTTTTATTTTCCTTTGCGTTCAATTATTGTATAATTTTGATTTTCTGGTTGTTTTTGACGTTTGATAAAATAATTATGTCACCATTTTGGATTCCTGATTTTACCAATACATTTTGTGTATCACGTGCAGAAATTATAATTTTTTTTGCACTAGCAATACCATTTTCAATAACATAAACAATGTCACCATGCACAGCAGACACAGGCACATAAAAACCATTTTTTTTATTTTCTGCATAATGCAAGCCATTTGAACAAGACAATGTTTTTATAACATGCATACCGGTATCTAAATCTATGTTTTTCGATACAGAAACAATTTTACAATCATCTAATTTTTGCCCAGGATAAAATAAACCAGCACGATTGCCCGACACATAGGCACGATTATTTTTCACAGTCAATGGTTCATATAACACACCATCTATTTGTTCCATTTTTAATACATTAACAGGTATCCCATGTTCAGCATCATTACGAACAATGTTAAAAACATCAATATTATTTTCCAAAGTGACGGAATAAAATCTGTAACCGAACAAAGAAACAGTTAAAACAATCAGTGTCAAATAAATAATATTTTTTGATTTACGTGTTTTTAGTTTTTTAATTATGTTTTCTATTTTTTCAGATATATTCATTTTATTCACCTAATTTTTTTATAGATTCTTTTGACATTAAAATATTATATTTCGCATTTAACAAAGCTATATCCATTTGGTAAAGAGTCCCAGAAACATCTGACAATTCAATCGCTGATGTTTGTCCAGCAGCAAAACGTTTCACAGACACATCGTATGCTTTCTGTGCCAGATTATACGCTTCGTTTAACTTGCTTAAATTATCGCACAAATGTTTATATTTGTTTACGGCAGTATTGTATTCTTCGGTTTTTAATTTTTTCGATTTATCTAAATCCTGACGTGCGCTTTCTGCATTCATTGCTTCAATAGTAGCATTAGCAGAATGCAATCCACCATTAAACAACGGCACTTGAAGTGCTAGTCCCCAATATGCTGCTTGGTCGCCTTCTTTTGCAAATAAATGTCCGGCATCTTTACCCATAGAAAAAAAGTCATACGAACCAACCGCTGCCAAGGTTGGATATGCACCCGAACGTTTTGATTTAGCATTTGATTCATACATTTTTATTTGTTTTTGATAAATATCCCATTCTGGATTTGATGTTAATTTACCCACCGCCAAAGGTTCAAAATTATCCGGGAATTTATCAGTCAAAACTATGTCTTCATCAAAATTTATTCCGGCCATAATTTTCAACATTCTGTATGCCGTATCACGACTAAATTCAGCATCAGATAAAACAATTTCTTTGGATGCGATATCGGATTCAATTTTTATCAAATTACTACGATTTGCACGTCCAGCTGCTGTTAATTTTTTTCTGGCGCTCCGTGCATTATCAAGATTTCTTTGACTTGCTGCAACAACTTCATCGGTCATTTTTGCAGTCCAATAAAGATTTGCCGCTGCATATCTTATTTCGCGTAAGGTTAAATCTTTGGCCGATTTAGACATATCAATTGCATCATGCACCGCATCAACCGCATGACCTATTTTGCCAAAAGTATAAATTGGTTGTGTTATTTTAATACCAGCTGAAAAAATATTATCCGGAATTTCACTCATTTCAATAACGTTACCTAAAATAGCCCCTATATCAGATGGTAATTCGATTCCACTTGAATCAGTAGGTTTTTTAACATTTATCAAATTCATATACGACACAGTTCCATCAATGGACATCCATCGATTTGCATTAACCGCGTGCAATTGCGCCTTGGCTTTTTTAACATTTGCTTCGGCAGTTTTCAAATCATTTGATTCAGCGACTATTTTTTCAATCGCATCATTTAACGACAAATCCATCGCAAAGACACCAGGTGTAAACACAAAAAACACAAATAAAAACGATAAAAATTTACGCATTTAATAACTCCATCTTTTTTAAAATACCGTTCATAACCCGCACAGTTTCTGCCAGTGCATCTTCATCTTCTTCGGGTAAAACTTTGCACAATCCTTCTAACGCAATCATAAATTTATCGATTATTTTTTCCGCTAATACCCGGCCTGATTTAGTCACTTCGTACCATGTATCACGATGGTCATCCGTGTCAATAGAACGCATAACCAATTTATCTTGTTCCAGTTTTTTAAAAACGCTACACAAATTAGCCGTGGAAATAACCTCGCGATTGGCAAAATCTTTTAATTTGATTTTTCCAGCCAGATACAACCGAACCAAAACAGACATTTGCTGACGGGAATTTTTCGAAATCTCTTCAAATATAGGATTCAATCGACTGGACAAACGTCCCATAATCCGCATATTTTCAGCCATCAAACTTGTCACTTCTGCATGTGTCATGATAACCCTTTTTGAAATTATTTACAAAATAAATTATTAAAAACTTTAATGATTGTATATATGTTAAAAAATTAAGTCAAGCATAAAACATTAAAAAATTTAATAATTTTTAAAAAACAACCAAAAAATTTTATTGCAAAACACAATAAACTATATATAATTACCACAGTCCTTGGAGCGTCGTCTAATGGTAGGACAAGAGATTTTGGTTCTCTTTATCATGGTTCGAATCCGTGCGCTCCAACCAAAAATTCAACCGGCATTTTTGCCGGTTTAATTTTTGATCGCGCACGGATCGGTCAGAGCCCGTAAGGGCGCATGACCAATACGCAGATGAACAATTAGCAACCGTGCAAAAACGGATATTTTTAATAGAGTTTTTGCCCTTACGGTTGGTTATTGTTCATCAAGGCAGCGTGCGCATTCCAGAGAGCAAAAATATAAGACTTTGGCAAGTTCGAATGTTTATTTATGAAAAACTATGTTCTTTTTTACACTTTCGAACTATCAATAAATCACCAAAAACATTCGAACAAATAAAAACGCTGAAAACCCAATCAAAAATCGCTCTAGTTGCTATTTTTGTTCAAAGTGGTGTGTGGACGAGTAAAAATAGTAACAAACCAAAATCTATGATGTAATATAGTGATGAAATTTAAGAAAAAGGTAAACAGATGGATATAAAAATAAGAAACGCTATTCCAGAAGATGCCAAAGCAATACAAAATATTATTGCTGTTGGTTATAGGCGCTCTTTTGCCTCATTACATACACCGGAATATTTGGAAAATAAAATTCAAGAATATTTAAGTCCAACCAGAATAGAAAAAATGGCAAATATTATTCGTAATAAAGATTCAATAAATATTGTTGCAACAGACCAAGATGATAATGTTGTTGGTTCAATCGGTGGAATGAAAGATGAAAATGGTAATTGGGAATTGATTGCATTATATGTGGATGAAAAAGTTATAGGCGATATTAAATTTGCACTTAATTTAGTTAAAGAATTTTCAAAACGTATTAAACAAAATGGTGCAGATAAATTTACTACCGGAACATTAACAGGGAGCAGAGTATGTAAATTATACGAATTATTAGGTGGTAAAAAAATAAAAGAATTCATAAATGAAAAACGCGATAATGTATCAGAAACAGAATTTGAATTTGATGTAAATAGATTTCTTTAATCTATGTCACATAACCAAACTGTGTAACATTGATACTTTGTTAAAAACATAGATTTTTCCATATTTCGTGCTATGATTGAATCGATAGATGTAAAAAAGGAATAAAAAAATGGTAAGATATTATTGCAGCGGTTTTGATTTAAACAATATTTTTGGTCATGGGTTGGGCAACATGATTAAATCCGAATTAAAGAATACAAAAAGCATTGTTTATATTCCTGGGGATATGGATAAAATTGAAAAATATAGAAAAAAATACATAACAAATTTTACTAGTTGTTTTAAAAAAATCGGCATTGAATTTGATGATGTAATTTTAATTACACCTGAAATGTCCAGCGAACAAGCACAAGCCGCTATAACAAATGCGAGTTTTGTAATACTTATGGGCGGTAATCCATTTAAACAAAAAGAAATATGCAAACAACTTAATATAATGGATACATTAAAGAAATATGATGGTGTTATGTTGGGGGTCAGTGCTGGGGCTATGTTAATGTCAAAATATATTATTATCACACCTTGCAGCGACGAATATCCTGATTTTCATATTGAGCCCGGGTTAAATTTGGACGGCATATCAATATATCCGCACAATAATACAGACAAAGTGGAATATCCCGATGAATTGGTTGCTGGTGATGAAGTATATAAAAAATCTGATTTGATACAGGTTGCAAAACAATATGGAAAATTTTATTTATTGCAAGATAATCAACGTGACAATGGTATGGTAGATGTTAGTGTAATAAAGTCTTGTAATGGTAATATTGAATTTTACACTGAAAACGAAGGAAAAATTTGGGAAGTCAATAAAGATGTTAACTTGTTAATAAAAACTATGCACCAAAATAAAATGTTAAAAACGATGGGAACAAGCAAAGAGTATTAAAATTCTGGTCTACGTATTCCATTACACAATCGTTGATTTATTGAACTTTTTATTGTATGCTTAGACAGCGAAGTTTATTAAAAGGATATTTTATTATGAAGAAAATCGTTATTACTGGTATGGGTATTGTGTGTCCTGTGGGATGCGGTTTGGATTTTGCCTGGAAAAATTTATTAAATGGCAAAAGCGGTGTTCGTAAAATTACTGATTTCGACACATCCGAAGTCGCTTCACAAATAGCGGGCATGCCACATCGCGGAACTGAGCCTGGGGATTTTAATCCGGACATTTTAATTGAACCGCGCGAACAACGCAGATTAGATAATTGCATAATATACGGTCTGGTTGCTGCAGACGAAGCCATCAAAGATGCTGGATTACTGGAATACGACGGCGATAAAAATCGTATCGGTGTGTCGGTTGGCAGTGGTGTTGGTGGTTTGTCCAGTATTTCCAGTACCGATATCGACATCATGAAAAATGGCTCACGGTTTGTAAGTCCTTTTTTTGTTCCCAAATCAGTAGTAAACATGACGGCGGGACAGATTTCTATTAAATACGGTTTCGGCGGGCCTAATATCGCTATGGCGACGGCTTGCGCAACTGGTGCACACTCTATTGGCGAAGGTGCTGAAATTATAAAACGCGGGGACGCCGATATAATGATTTGCGGTGGAACAGAAGCCGCTGTATGTCCATTGGGTATGATTGGATTTGCTGCTATGCGCGCGTTAAGTACACGTAATAACGAACCGGAACGTGCTTCGCGTCCATGGGACAAAGAAAGGGACGGTTTTGTCATGGGTGAAGGCGCTGGTATTTTAGTTCTTGAAGAATATGAACACGCTGTTAAACGTGGCGCAAAGATTTATGCCGAAGTGGCCGGTTTCGGTATGTCTGCAGATGCACATCATATTACTGCCCCGTCACCAGATGGCGCGGGCGGTAAACGTGCAATGCAAATTGCACTGGAAAAATCCGGATTAAAACCATCTGATATAAACTATATAAACGCACACGGAACATCAACTGGTTTGGGCGATGTCGGTGAATTGGTTGCAGTCAAAGAATTATTTGCAAATACAGACGTTTGTATGTCGTCAACTAAATCTATGACCGGACATTTATTGGGTGCTGCTGGTGCGATTGAAGCGATATTCTGTGCCTTGGCAATTCGCGATAATATTGTTCCACCAACTATCAATTTAGAAAATCCAATTGACGAAGTCGGTGATTTTAATTTAGTTCCAAACAAAGCACAAAAACGCCCGGTCGATGCAACATTAAGCAATTCGTTCGGTTTCGGCGGAACTAATGCCAGTTTGATTTTAAAACGTGTGAAATAAAAAATTTTGCATATTCTTTTGACAAATCGAACTAAGTGTTGCAAAATAGGCAGGCAAAAAACAAAATTAGTTTACTTTTTTTTCGGGGTATAGCTCAGTCTGGTAGAGCGCTACGTTCGGGACGTAGAGGTCGTAGGTTCGAATCCTGTTACCCCGACCATAAAATCAAAATCGGCTTTATGTCGATTTTTATTTTATGCATCCGGGTTCAAGGTTCGATACCTTGCAACGAAGTTGTTTGGTTCGTAACGCAGCGCAAGCGAAGTGAAAGGGGCCCATCGCGCCAAAGTGATAACGTAGGCGGATGGGAATTACAATCCTGTTACCCCGACCATAAAATCAAAATCGGCTTTATGTCGATTTTTATTTTATGCATCCGGGTTCAAGGTTCGATACCTTGCAACGAAGTTGTTTGGTTCATAACGCAGCGCAAGCGAAGTGAAAGGGGCCCATCGCGCCAAAGTGATAACGTAGGTGGATGGGAATTACAATCCTGTTACCCCGACCAGAGAGTTCAGATCGCTCGTCAAGGGCGGTTTTTTGTTTGTTTTCTAATACTTACACCGAGTTCGAGAGTTGGGTTTGTGGAAAACACCGTTTTCGGTCCATTCTCGAACTCTTTAGTATCAAAATTTAATGGTTTTTGTATGGTTCTGAAATATGTCCGAAACGAAGAATTATCGAATAAAGCACAATTTAAAAAATTATATTAGATATATTGACAAATAAAAATATTTTGTCTACAATAAGCCCTATAAAAAAGAATCATACTGCAAGGATACAACAGAGACAAAAGAAACACAGGTTTATTAATGAGTGTCATATTATAAAATTTTTATAATATCGATGCTGTAAATCGATGCACAAAATGATGAATTATGAAAGCGTACTTTATACGGAATTAGAAAAATATGAACAAAATGGTGACTATCAAAAACGCATAGCGGGGGATGTTTCATCATTCAGATATCCACATTTCAATCACCTGGCTTCGATGTTTGAATTTGATAAACATATAGGAAGTTTTATACTTAGGCCTGATATTAATGTTGAAAGTGTAATTTCAGAAATTGCGACAAACGATATAACAACATATGAACTTCTGAATCAACAAGCAAAACGACTTCATTTATATGATTTTTTTGGTTTTAAATCCAGTGGTCAAGAAAGATATGATGCTTTTTCCAGTGTTAAACGTAATTATGAGATAAATAACGAAAGAAAAAGTTGGAATCTACCGCACAAAATAAAAAAAATTCCCATTAAAGATGTAAAAATAAAAGATGATTTTGAATATCTGAACACATTTATGAATAAATCAAAAAACGCAACAGTTTATTTTTATGAATTCCAAGATGTTGGCAGTATATTTCAATTTGGTAGCACCCTAAAAGGGACAAACATAGTCATAATTGATGATAATAAAGCCAATTTTTACCAGGAATTATTTCATATTATTTATCATCTAGAAGAAACTATCCCGGGCGTGAATAATGATAATTTAAATATTGAAGAAATTTGGGGCAATGCTGATGCTTTGTATCTTAAACAATTATTGGATGGCAGGTTATCCAGAAGAATAAGAAAAAACACCAGTCCACACGATGTTAAGTTTTTGGATTATGTGTTTTTACGTGCATATATCGGAACGGCTTTTGCCAAAGATAACGAAGCATTACAATTTCATTGTGCATTTGCTTTGATTGAACCAACTGTAAAATTATTGTTTCATTGTATCGATGGCGATATCAAGCATAAAAACCAAGTTATAATTGATTCAATTTGTTTTGATAAAACAGATGAATTGAAATCAGCATTTAATAAAAAATTTGGTAAAAATGCCTACGAAAGAGTTTTTTACGATTTCAATTTGTTTAACAGGTTGAAAACCATACGTATATTATGCCAAGAAAAAAACATCAGTTATGATGACATATTAAATATAATGTTCAGTCATCAACATATGGTACCAACCAATTTTGATAGCAATTTTGTTAGGCATATTTGGGAAAACGATTCAGTGAATCAAAACAAAGATTTTGTTATCGGAATATTAGAACATTTTTCCAATTTTGCCAGACAAAAAGCGAAACAACCAACAATAAATCTAGAAAGAGTAAAATAATGAAAATATTATTGTGCTATCCAACAATCAGTGAAGAATACAGCAAGATAAGAGATGCTGGATTAACACCGCATTTAAGTTTGTTGTGTATTGCAAGTCATTTAAAAAATAAATTTGATGATATAGATATTGATATCATAGACGGGCATCATATATCTTGTGATGAGATATGTAAAAAAATAGCATTAAACAACTATGACGTCATAGGTTTTAGCGTTGATTTTACTAATTATGTCACATCAGTCAAATTGGCGAATTTTGCAAAGCAAATCAACCATGATACGAAAATAGGCTGTGGTTCAAATCACGCTTCAAATATGTATAAACAAATTTTGAGCAATCAAAACTCTTATGATTTTGTTGGAATAAATGATGGCGAAAAAGAATTTGAACAATATATCAGATATCTAAAAGGCGAAATAAAAATAGAAGAAGTAACTAATTTGGCATACAGAGACCATGGTCAAATCAAAGTAAATCCAATCAGAACTTTTGATTTAAAACAACATGTTCCTGTGAATTATGAAATGATTGATTTAAATGCGTATTTCAACGTTCAAAAGGAAATATTTGGTGATAATTTTAAAATGTTGCAATTCACGTCACAACGCGGTTGTGCAAATCATCCATTATGTGTTTTTTGTGGCAGATTTGATGACGGTATGCGTTTCAGAGACCCGAAAGAATATGCTAATGAAGTGGCTCTTTATACCGAAAAATATCAATTAACAGAAGTATGGGACAGAAGTGATTCTTTTATCCAAAGCGTAAGCTGGTTAAGAGCTTTCACAAAAGAATTGAATGCCAGAACAGACAGATTTTCATCTGGGAAAACAACTTTTAAAACGTATTCCAGAGCAGACCAATTGTTAAGACAAGATGTTATCGACATACTAAAAGAATTACATTTCAGAATGGTATTTATTGGTTATGAAGCTGGTGATGACAGAATATTACGAAATATCGGTAAACATGCAAATTTGGATACTTATTACAAAGCAACTAAAAACGTATTAGATAACGGCATAGATATTGATGCCAGTTTTATTGTTGGGTTGCCCGGAGAAAATAAAGAAAGTTTAAGAAATCATGTTAAATTTGTGCAAAATTTAATTGATATGGGGCTTGATAAAATTAGGGTTAACAGATTGTTGGTGCTCCCTGGAACACCGATTTATCGCAAAATTGTTGAAAAATATCCAGAAATTGCAAAAAAAGATATTGTCCCAATGGAAGATTTGCAACGGCTGGTTTTCACAACTGATTTATATGATTTAACAGATTTTGATAACAGTGTCAATGTCTTCTTGGATAAAATAACTAAAACAGCAAATGTCATGGCAGGGATGGTGGAAAACAATCATGGTGCAACAGAAGGCTATGGTCATTATGGGACACAGAAAAACATAGCCGTTGGAAACGAATTAACTTTAATGCAAAAGGGGCGTTAAAATGATAACAAAAAATAATTTTTTTCGTACAAGCGATGATGCAATAATCTATTTTGAAGATCATTCCAAAGACAAATCAGATGTCATAGTATTGATACCTGGATTTTGTTGCACGACAAATTTCTTCGCAAAGAATATACCTGGTTTATCAAAAGACCACAGAGTGATAACTTTTGACCCACGTGGTCAAGGAAAATCTTCTAAAGGATTACAAGGACACACCGTTAAACGCAATTGTGAAGACATCAAAGAATTATTAGACCATCTTGACGTCAAAGATGTTACAATGTTGGGTTGGTCTATGGCCGGACAATATATTGTCAAATATTTTGATTTGTATAAGAATCATCGTATCAAAGCTTTGGGATTAATCGATTGTCCATTGGGCGCTGCGTATGATGAAGATTGGAATCAACATGGGTTAAAGGGATTCAATATAACTCGCTTTAATGAAAAAATGGAATTCTGTTATAATAATAATTTTGAATATTGCACCAAATTCAGCCACATGATGTATGACGGAATAGACGAAAACAGAATTGAATGGGCAACAAAAGAAATGATGCAAACACCAGCATGGATAAGTTTTGCTATATATTACGATTTAGTTATGCAAAACGGATTTGAATTGTTGGAAAAAATTAATGTGCCTATGGTGTTTTTCGGTGCAAACGGAACTGTCACCGCAAACGGCAAAGAATTAGCGGAAAAATGGTGGCCACAAACTGCCAAAAAAGTTCCTTATTACGAAAGCTACGGTTTTTCACATGGTGGGCATGTGTTTTTTGATGTTTATCCTGATGAATTTAATGAAAAATTATTACACTTCATAAATTCTGTGAACACCACAACTTATGGAAATTAATGTAAAAACCAACAGAAAATGGTATAAATATATTATTGTTCTTTACCGTTTACACTGTTGTGTTTTGTATTATAATAGTAATAACAATGAGGTGTTGTGTAAATTTTCAGACACCTCATTTTTTATTAAATTGCCCGTTTACGATAAAACACATTTGTTCAACGCAAATTCACCAATCCCAGTTTGTCTTTCGAGTTATCAATTTCCAGACCAATGTTAATTAAATCAGCATAATTAATAGTTCGCAAATTGGTTATCAAGCACGACCATAAAATCAAAATCGGCTTTATGTCGATTTTTATTTTATGCATCTGGGTTCAAGGTTCGATACCTTGCAACGAAGTTGTTTGGTTCGTAACGCAGCGCAAGCGAAGTGAAAGGGGCCCATCGCGCCAAAGTGATAACGTAGGCGGATGGGAATTACAATCCTGTTACCCCGGTGTGTTATGAATTTTTTGACAAAAAGATGCCCTCTTTCATGCAGAAAAAACTGTTCATTATGTGCGGAAATTGATGCATTAGCAAAAAGTTCTGGATTTTTTTCATCAACAAAAGGCTATACTATTTACACGCCAAATTTCTTTTGCAACAGCAGCGACCCATTTGATACGTCTGCACAGACATCTATTCATGAATTACAACATAAACATTGCGATAAATGGAATGACGATATTATTTCGGAACTAGATTCAAAAGAAATCGTTATAACAACGATATATAGTTACACTCCGCATGCTGGGGAATACATTCAAAGAAAGACTTTGCCAGATGGATTGGCGACGAAAAATCTAGATTTAAAATATTTCGGATTTATATCGTCTGATAAAAAACCAGACATTATTGGTCTAGCCTACCTTGCTCATAAGAACATATATGAAAGATATTAATATATATTGTTGATATGTTACAAAAAATAATCTGATATCATATTTTGATACAGATTATTTGTATATAAACTTTGATATATAAAAGGTTATGTGATACAATGCAGAGAGAGCGATATGACATCACATAAAAAAGATTCTTTTGAAATAAACATGTTATAATTACCAAAAAGGATTTTTGATATGAAACAACATGATATGCATTTACAAGCCGAATATTTTGATTTAATAAAAAGTGGTCAAAAAACTATTGAACTGCGTTTATGGGATGAAAAACGGCGACAAATCGCTGTTGGTGATATAATTACTTTTACAAACCGCGCAACAAATGAATCTATAAAAACAAAAGTAAAATATCTTGTTATCGCAGAAAATTTCAAAAGTTTATATGATTTGATAAATGTAAAAAGCACCGGATTTGAAACAAAAGAAACAGCAATTCAAACTATCGAACAATTTTGGGATAAAAAAGCGCAACAAAAACATGGCGTTGTCGGTATATGGATTGAGATGCCGGATAAAAATAAATTAGCATAAAAAAATAACAAAATTATAAATCCAAAATAAATAAACACCGATGATTTCATAATATGTCAAATACATGTATGCTTTTTTTTAACATATAAAATCTTGTTGCACAAAGTTTGGTTTATTTTTATTATTGAAATCGCTGTGAACATAGATATAAATGATATTTTTAAATTTTCTGAATTACGAATCGCGTGCCATGTGCGTGCTTTGAATTATTTTGCTGGGATTTTAGGATATAGTTTCCCGGAACATGATAATGATAAAAATGTTGAACCAATGCGAACTGGGTATGCCTATATTATCTATGCTGCGTATCATAAAAATTTTCGTTTATTACCGGAACACGAGCAACTTTGCCTGGATGCCAAAAAAGTTCATTATCAGCATGCCCCGCACCATGTAGCACACTATCAAAACGTTACAGATATTCCAGATATACGAATTTACGAGATGGTATCGGATTGGTCATCGGCTAATTTTGAACAAAAATATATTTTATGTTTAAAAGATACGCCCGATATAAACGATTGGTTTGAACAAAATCACGCTAAATTACCATGGACACCACACCAATTAGAATTGATAAGAAAATCGTTAAAAATAATAAGTGAAAAAACAGATATCGATACAGTTCGTGCCATTTGGCAACCCGCCCTGGCCCAGGCAGATTTATAAAAATATTGCAATAAAAAAAATTATCTGTAAAATACGAGCGTATTACGGTCCCATCGTCTAGCGGTCAGGACATCGGATTCTCATTCCGGTAACATGGGTTCGATTCCCATTGGGACTGCCAAATTTCGTTATTGCGCGCAGAGCGCACAATTAAGAAATTTGAGCATCGCGCCGTAGCCAGCGCGTTTTTTCGATAATAATTCACACAAAATGATTAGTAATTCAACGCGATTAAGCACCTGCGAAGGCGGATGCCCTCCGCTTACGCTACAGCGAGATAAATCCACTTGCACTAGTTCGAAAATATGATGTTAAAAATCATACCACGAACTTTTCATACGAAAAAAATCCAAGAAAATTATTCCCTTACTTCTAAATCTTGTGGTTGTATTATAATTCGCTTTGTTGCTTGTTCAATCTTTTCATATATCTTTTTACTTGCCTGTTCTGCCATTTCATCTATGTGTTTATGAACACGTTGGATTGCTATTGCAAAAGCAGCAACCCTGTTATATTCTGCGAAAATTTTCAATGTTTCTTCTGGTAATTCTGGGGCATAAAAATGTTTTAGATTTGGTTGATCTGCAGACATATAACCGATATTTTTCGCCTTTGGCAAGTTTATTGATACCATATTATGATTATTTTGCAACGAATAGGGTCCTATATCTGTAACTTCTGGCAAGTTCAATTCTGTTAATCCTGTATTACAAGTCAAAAAATCTTTTCCTGTGCTTTTAAGTTTCGGTGCATAAAAAGACGATAATATTTGATTATTAGGTATAAAATTATCATCAATCTTTTTTACATTTGCCAAATTCACGGATATTAAGGATTGGTTTGAATATAAAAAATAACGACCAATGTATTCAACATTAGGCAGACTCAATTTAATGATTTTTCCGTCCTTGACTACTACAGTGTTTCCGTCTGGGGTGGCTATGGTTGTTGTCTTATCAATTTTGTTAGTAGTAATTTTTATATTATTTTTGCCATCAAACGCATCTTTAAAAATATTATACGTTTCATACTCTTTTAAGTATACTGGGGAAGAAAACGTTTTGGTTTTCAAATCCAAAATCATATAATCCATCATTATTTGGTGGGTATTATCAAGTTTAGTAATATCACTGCCAGAAAAATAATAATCTGGACCGAAATAAACGTTATCTATTTCATAGTTATACCGGACAAATCTATCATTAACCATTCGGAAATTGTCCGGCAACGGATTTTTAGATGTGTTAAAATCAACAAAAAAATATCTTTTTAAAGATTCACTTAACCCAGGAATAATATTATCGGGATTATTGTTAAATGTTGCATCTGGGTCGCTTATCGTATGATTATAACGATTTTTTATTGATATAAACCCACCAGATTTAGCAATTTGAATTGATATTACCGATGTTCCATATTCATCCTCTCGTTGTGGGTGGTCTGACGGTTTAATTTTATTAGCACCACGTTTAACCGCATGGATTATATAATAATTTTTGTGACGATCTGGATCACGAAAAGTGCATATTTCTTCACCTGGTCTGTAATACTTTTTTATAGAATTTTTTTGTTCTTCATTTGTCACAACAAACGCATCATAACCCGCTTCATTTAATAATTCCAAAGGATTTTTAGTTGTCTGATATTGAGAATCTTATTTAGTAAGATATATTTCTTTTAGAATTGGGCGTAATTTTCTTGCTTCATCTTCATCATGCCCGGCAAACTCTAATATGTGAAGAATATTTGGAATAACAAGCAAATTTCCATCATGATCTCTATCACCCCTGATAGCCTGTGCAAATTTTTCGCCATTTTGTTTTTTTAGTTGTTTGAAAATTTCTTCTGTATTTATTTCTGTAGCCACTTTCACACCTTTCTTTGGGATTATATCACAAAATTCGTAAAAAAACCTAACTTCTTTCCCGAACTGCAACAATTCTTTGATTCCATTAGTTCGTGAATCGGGTGCTAAAAACAGATAAAATCGTATTGATTAAAGGGGTTACCACTTTATAATCGGCATGATTTCTGGTAATTCGTCCCCTGTAAAATGACCACGTCCAGAAAATTTATGAACGCGAATATCCGGAATATTTTTTATTATTTTATCAAAACTACTTTGTATATGTGGCATATCATCATCAGAAAACATTAAATCAATACCTTGCTTTGATTGTGCCACGATATCGTTATTCAATTTAAAATCTTTATAAAAACCAAAAGGTTGAAAATCTTCTGCATCTATCCAGGGGGCAACTAATATAACCTGATGAACTTTTAATTCTGGGTGCTTGGACAAATATTTTAATACAAAGCCACCACCCGCAGAATGCCCAATCAAAACTGTATCTTCATTTATGTCTTGTTTATTCATTATCTGTTCCCATTCGTCGTATTTCATCAACAACGCATGGGCATGCGGGAAATAAGGTCTTTGCATAATGACATCGTGTTCAAGTTCAACCATAAATTGTAACCAATCTGCCCACCAACCAGCCGGATCATAAGTCCGTTTATTCCAATCATATTTTGGTCCCATAGCACCATGGCAAAAAACTATATTCATTTTATATTCCTTTGATATTATAAATGTTCACAACAAATCAAGTGCAGATTTCAATAAATCAATTGCAGTATCAATTTTATCTGTATCGACATTTTCAGATTTTTCGACGACAGTTTGTTCAACGTTTAATTTTTCTGGAACAAAATTTTCAATTATGTCGTCTGTCAATTTATTATCAACATGTGAAAATTCGCCGTTATGTATCATTTTTTTGACCCCGGCAATTGTCATACCGCGATCGTATAATAGTGTTTTTATTGTTGCGATTTTTTCAACTACTTCGGGTCTATAATAGCGCCGTCCCGCCGCCCCGGTTGTTGGTTTTAGCGCACCTGGAAATTGTTTTTCCCAATAACGCAAAGTATGCGCAGGCACATCTAAACGTTTTGCAACTTCGTTAATCGGAACAAAATACAAATCGTTTTTTTCCATGCCTGTGCATCCTGTTTTTTTATTCAGCAATATTATTATCAGCCCCAGATTCCGCCGTATAGGCGTTTTCTGTATCTTCGTTTTCTTCTTCGTGATCGATTGAAATTGCAGATACAACTTTTTCATTTTCAGCCGTTCTGAACAATGTTACCCCGGCGGTTGAACGACCCGCTATACGAACGTCTGCGACAGGGGTTCTGATAATCTTGCCACCATTTGTCACCATCATAATATCTTGGTCATTATTCACAGGGAACGAACCAGCAACCGCGGTATTTTTACCACCTAATTTTATATTGGTAAATCCGCCACCGCCACGATGTGTTAAACGATATTCATACGAAGATGTTCGTTTTCCAAATCCATTTTCAGATACAGTTAAAATAAATTCTTCACGCAGAGCCATTTTTGCCATCTGTTCATCATTTAAAACAAGCGTTGTGTTTTCTTCTTCGGCATCTGCTTCTTCTTCTATACCTGTTTCTGCACGACGTAGTGCACGACTTTGTTTAACATACGCAGCGCGCACCACAGAATCAGATTCACCATGATTCAACATAGCCATACCGATTACATAGTCGCCTTTTTGTAATGAAATTCCACGTACACCGGTTGAATTACGTCCGGCGAATATACGAATTTCTGGGACTGCAAATCTTATACAACGACCACGATATGTGGACAAGAATACATCTTGGTCTTCGTTGCAAGGCATGACTGATATCAAAGTATCACCTTCGTCCAATTTCATAGCTATTTTTCCATTTGAACGTATTGAATCAAAATCAGACATACGATTGCGACGCACTGTTCCAGATGCTGTTGCAAACATCAAGAAATGTTCAACACCGGATTCCTGAACACGTTTTACTTCATCTTCTGGGACTGGCAAAATAGCTGTTATCGTTTCACCATCTGTTAATGGTAATAAATTCACCAATGGACGACCCTTGCCAGCGGCAGTTGCGGTTGGTAATTTATAAGTTTTTAATTTATAACACAATCCCTTAGACGAGAAGAACAATAACGGTGTATGTGTATTTGCAACAAAAACGTTCACAACATAATCATCATCTTTGGTCGTCATGGCATTACGTCCCTTGCCACCACGTTTTTGTGCACGATACGTATCCAAACTTACACGTTTGATATAACCAGTATTAGAAACAGTAACAACCATATCTTCGCGTGCTATCAAATCTTCGATATCTATATCAATTTCAGCATCAGAGATTTCAGTTCGCCGTGGTTGCGACCAATTATCACGCACAGTTGTTGTTTCATCACGAATGATTTGAACTATACGTTCGTGACTTCCCAAAATCGCCAACAAATCTTTGATTTGTGCGCCAAGTTCAGTTAAATCATTATGTATCTTATCACGTTCCAATCCAGTCAAACGATGCAATTGCAATTCAAGTATTGCCTTTGCTTGGTCTTCGGACATATAGAACATACCATCTTTGTATTCAGTGTTTGGGTCATCAATTAAATTGATATAACTTTCAATATCAGATGCCGCCCAACCACGCGCAATTAACGCAGCACGCGCTTCGTCTGGATTTGCAGATTCTTTAATTAACTTAATAACTTCGTCTAAATTTCCACACGCTACGGACAATCCTAACAAAGTATGTGCACGATTGCGTGCTTTGTTTAAATCAAAAATCGTTCGGCGACGAATAACTTCTTCGCGGAATTCAATAAACGCATCCAAAACAGTTCTTATTGTGAACAACATAGGACGACCACGATTCAGCGCCATCATATTAACTGGAAAATTAGACTGCATTTCCGTATCTTGAAAAAGATGATTTAATACAACATCCGGCATAACATCGCGTTTTAATTCGATAACTACACGTAATCCTTCTTTGGAAGATTCATCACGAATATCGGAAATACCCTCAATCCGTTTATCTTTGACCATTTCAGCAATTTTGATAATCAATTGTGCTTTGTTCACCTGGTACGGTAATTCGTCAATCACAATTGATGGATGTTCATGCACAGTTTCAAAATGTGTTTTTGAACGAACTATGATTGAACCACGACCAGTTGTGTGTGCTTTATAAGCCCCAGCATGCCCCATAACGATACCACCCGTTGGAAAATCAGGTCCCGGTATAATTTCAAACAATTCATCATCCGAAATATTTTTATTATCCAATATCGCCAAAATACCGTTACAAACTTCGCCCAGATTATATGTCGGAACATTTGTTGCCATACCCACAGCGATACCAGATCCACCATTAACCAAGAAATTTGGGAATTTAGTTGGCAAAACAACCGGTTCTTGTAATGTTCCATCAAAATTTGGTTGCCAATCCACGGTGTCTTTGTCTAAATCTTCCATCAATGATGCACCCAGTTTTGAAAGACGTGCCTCTGTATAACGCATAGCCGCTGGTTTATCACCATCACGCGAACCAAAGTTACCCTGACCCTGGACCAACATTTCACCCATGGAAAAATCCTGGGCCATACGCGCCATAGCATCATAAATAGATGAATCACCATGTGGGTGATAACGTCCCATAACATCCCCAACAATACGTGCAGATTTCACAGTTGATTTTGTCGCAGGTGCAACATCGTTCATAACATATAAAATACGTCTATGCACCGGTTTACAACCGTCCCGCACATCGGGCAACGCACGATCAACAATAACCGACATAGCGTAATCCAAAAAACTGGTCCGCATTTCGTGTTCAATCGGTGATGTTGGGACTTTGATTTCATTTATTTCATTATTTATTTCATTGATTTCAGACATTACTTTTTCCCTTGTTTTTCAATATCAAAAACATAGCAATTTTTGCACTTTGGGTCAAGGATTAAAGCGCACAAAAACACTAATAAAAATTTGTAAAAATATAGCCTAATAAAACTTGACAAAAACATCGACCGTGTTTACAATATAGCCAGATAAAATAAAAAGACGCAACGATATGGGAAAAAGTGTATTTTTACCATTTTGGAAACTGGCTGGAATAGCCCTTATTATAAACATATTCATATGGGGGTGGGAAAGTTTATTTTCACCAACTAAAAAAAGTAAATAAAAATGTTGCGTTTTTATAAAACGTATGATTAAATATAGTGGCAAAAGGATTTAATTATGGCAACAAAAAGAACTTATCAACCGTCAAAAACTCGTCGTGTAAAGACACATGGGTTTCGTGAAAAAATGGCTACAAAAAGTGGACGCGATGTTTTGAATCGTCGTCGTGCAGCTGGTCGTAAGCGTCTGGCGGTGTCCGCAATAAATTAAAAAAATCGCCAATCGGCGATTTTTTTTATAAATCTTCCCAATAACAAACTACTTTGGCATGTTCGCCATTATCAGTCATTATTTTATGTCTGGTTTCATTATTATGCATAGCAACCTCTATGCGCACAGTGGGGGTATTTGGATTTATTTCATGTTCAAAATATATATCCATACCACGCAATTTATGTTCGTTTCTGAAATTAAATCCAACAGATTCTGTTGCCCATACCGCATAAACCGCATTATTTATATGCTGATTTATATCAACATCATCATAACGACATGATAAAACTTTGGATTTAAGCGGAACAAAATTCGGACATTTATCAAACTCGCGTTTCCAAACACGTTCCGGCAACCCAGTCCAATCAGGAAAAAAATCAGATATTCTGGCGGGACGACGTGTTTCCAAATCTATTAAAACCCATTGACTGATTGCACGAATTTTCAATTTACCGTTTTTATCACGAACTTCGAAATCACGTTCAGAACGAACCGCCCCGGTCGTTGATGGCCACGTAGAATAAACAAGTTCATCTTTATCACAGGGCATATCAACAATATCAACAAACATGTGTGTCACAACCCATGCAATACCGCGTTCCAAACAGACATTACGACCAACACCCAACATATCAGCATGTTTGCCCGCCAATCCCTGCAACCGATTCATCAACGTAATCGGACGCATAAAACCATATCTATCGCATTGATATGATTCAAGGGTATGATTTTCAACCAGTTTTGATATCATAACATTCTCCCTTCTCTATTTTTTTTATTCTTTAATTATTTTGTGCAACCACAAAATCAATATCTTTGCCCAGAATAATTTCATTTGCACGTGCTGCAGATTTTATAAGCCCATGCAAAATTTCCGGTGTATCAAATGGAATTGTCAAAGTTTCCAACTTTGCACCGTTACCGATTTTGCGTTCCGTACGAAGCCCACGAACTGTTTTTAAAATATTCAAAGCAATATTCATGCATGATACATCTGTATCATACTCTGAATTTATTTCTGGATATTTGGTCAAATGCAAAGTTTCACCACCTTCGTATTGTTTATAAATCTTTTGCCATAATTCTTCGGTAATAAATGGAACGAACGGCGCATACAACCCGATTATCGCGCGCAAAACAGTGAACAGAGTCCATTGTGCCGATAATTTGGATTCCGCACTGTATTTTTCAGGTGACCAAAATCTGTCTTTGATAAATTCGATATATTGGTCACAGAATATATCCCAAAAGAACGAATCTATCGCACTGCGCGCATTATAATTATCGTATTTATCAAGATTTTTACGTGTTTCCGCAATCGTTTTATTTAATTCGGATAGCACCCACCTATCTTCAATAAAACGGTCAGATACAGCAACATTTTTCGCCTTGTCTGGTTCAAAATCAGACAAATTCATTAAAACAAATTTTGCCACATTCCATAATTTAGTTAATAATTTCGAACCACGTTTTACTTCGTCATCACTATATCGCAAAGATGTCCCAATAGGTGCAGTTGCAATCCAATAACGTAATGCATCAACACCGAATTTATTGATTGTATCCAATGGATCAACACCGTTGCCCTTGGTTTTAGACATCTTTTGACCCTTGGAATCCAAAATTAACCCATGGAAATTAACCGTATGGAACGGTACATCACCCATAACATAAATTCCCATCATTACCATACGCGCCACCCAAAAGAAAATAATATCTGCAGCCGTATACAATAAATCAGTCGGATAATATTTTTTCAGTTCCAAAGTATCATCGGGCCACCCCAATGTTGAAAACGGCCATAATCCAGATGAAAACCATGTATCCAAAACATCTGGGTCACGCGTTAATTCTTTGCCCCCCGACTGTTTGATTGCTTCTTCTTCGGTTTCTGCAACATAAACATTACCGTCCGCATCATACCATGCCGGTATATGGTGTCCCCACCATAATTGACGCGATATAGTCCACGGACGAATCTCGCGCATCCATGCCATAAACAGATTATATCTATGTTCAGGCATAAATTTAATTTTGCCTTCTTCGACCGCCTTAATCGCAGGGATTGCCAATTTCTTTGTATCAACAAACCATTGTGTAGAAATCATTGGTTCCACTGGCACCCCACCACGTTCAGAATACGGTGTGGGAATAACTTTGTCTTCTATTTTTATCATCAATCCGGCGGATTCGATATCTTCGACGATTGCTTTGCGGGCAACGTATCTGTCCATGCCACGATATTTTTCGGGTATCACAGATTCATCATTTAATTTTGCATCTTTTGTTAAAATACAAATCGGGTCCAGATTATGACGAAGTCCAACTTCCCAGTCATCAAAATCGTGCGCGGGCGTAATTTTTACGGCACCCGTACCCTTGGTCGGGTCCGCGTGAACATCGGCAACAATTGGAATTTCAATATTGGTTAATGGAATAATTGCGCGTTTTCCGATCAAATGTTTTAAATTTTCATTTTCAGGATGCACCGCAATTGCTTTATCACCAAACAAAGTTTCCGGACGTGTTGTCGCAATTTCAACATACCCACCACCAACCAGCGGATAATTGAAATAATAAAATTTTCCGTGTTCTTCGCGTGTTTCTATTTCCAAATCAGAAACAGATGTTTGTTGTTTTGGACACCAATTAACAAGACGTTTTTCACGGTAAATCAAACCTTCGTTATACATCTTTACAAATAATTTCGTAACAGCACGTGATAACCCCTCGTCCATAGTGAATCTTTCGCGTTTCCACACCGGTGTCACACCCAAAATATGCAATTGTTTTATAATTTGTCCGCCTTTGTCCGCTTTCCATTTCCAGGCATAATCCAGTTTTTCCTGTAAAGACAAAGCATGCGGATTTATACCATTTTTTGACAAATCACGTTCAACTAATAATTGTGTAGCTATGGATGCATGATCAGTTCCGGGTTGCCATAAAACATCAAAACCGGACATACGCTTATATCGGCAAATAATATCAGTCAACACATTATCCAACGCATGTCCAATGTGTAAATTACCAGTCACGTTTGGTGGTGGCATCATAACGCAGAAAGACTTTTTATCAGAATTAACATCATTATCCCAAAAACTATTATTATCCCAAAAATCCTGGATTTTTGTTTCCAAATCACGTGTATTTATATTTTTGCCTAAATCTATATTCATAAGTATGCACCCTTGTAATAATTGCTAACACCTGAATTTTTGCACAATAAAAATACAAAATCAAGTAATTGCAAAATAAAAGATTCCTAGTGCAAACGGACGGGTAAAATCATATTATTTAGTTATCAAAAAACAACCCAAGGAACATCATCCATGAATAAAATTCTTAAAATGCTTATCAAAGAAGCAATCCATAACAACATATTGATTCACGCAAAAACTAATACTGGGGATAAATACACGATATTTGATAAATATGGCAATCAGGTTTTATCTGTCGATAATGGTTGGGCGACAAATAATTATAGTGTCTTAGTAAATCAAAAATGTATTTTATCTGTCAAATGGGACGAAGGAAAATCCAAACCGCTGTCCAAAGAACAAAAAGATATGTTGGATATCATAAACACCTGCAAAGAAAAAATAGATTTGCAAGAAACAGCACAAACAATGAATTCCAAAGAATTAGAAACTGCAAATTTTTTACAAAATGCCCTTTGTTCTGCAACAAACTAAACGATTATATAGCATGAACAACACGACAAAAAGAAACCGCATATACCGCACAAGCGCCCGCTTTGCGCAAAACTCGATTTAATTCGTAAAACGTTGCACCACTTGTCATAACATCATCAACCAGTAAAATCTTTTTACCAATAATTCTGTTTTTATCAACAACAGTGAAAACACCGCGAATATTTTCTCTTCTTTGTTTAGCGGTTTTATGTCCCATGTCTGGCTTATATTTTCTATGCACAGAATCAAAATCAATATCCGCATTAAAATATTCCGCGATTGGTTTTGCTAATAACGAAGCTTGATTATAACCACGTTTGAATAATCTGTGCCACGCCAATGGAACCGGCATAACTATATCAACATCTAAATCCAAATCCCGCAAAGAATTTATCATTGATCGTGACATTAGTATTTGATAATTCAATTTAGAAGCATGCTTGAAAGGTAACATTATATTTTTAGACACATCATCATATACACACGCAGAACGAATAAAATCCAGACCACAATCACCCGCTGCACAATGTGGACACAGTGGGCGTTTGCCTAAATCTAGGTTTGCGGGAAACGGATAACCACATTTAAAACATTTTGGATTAGAAATCCAATTAAAAGATGCCCAACATTTTGAACACAGTAAACCATGGTTTTCAACAATATCACCACACACGGGACAAATCGGCGGATACAAAAAATTAAAAAATTTATTAAAAAAGTTTACCACGTCATACTTTTGTATGTTTTCTTGGAAACATTATCACCAAAAATATTGCGTTTCTGCTTGGTCAACGTTTCAAAAACATCCCCAGAAATAACACGCAATACAAAAACATCTTCGTCACGTTGTGATAAAACCGGAACTATGCGTTGTTCTGCAACACCCGTATCACGTAAAACTTGTTCCACAATTGCCAAGCGACGTGCTGCAAGTTTGCGACCATCTTTGGTATAAGTAACAGATTCAGGAATTGCAATCTGTATTGCACGTTTTGGGTTATTAACAACGATTGATGCTGTTTCACTTAATAATTTGTAATTTTCGCGCGAAAGCCCCGAATCGCCGTTCATAAAAGATATTTTTATTTCCAAATTACGTATCCCACTGGACATTTCAGACAAGTCACGTTGCGCAGTGAAACCCTCTATTTCCGTATCCATATCACTAGCCATATCAAAACGTTCATCAACCCGATATGTGGAAAGATGTTTATTTTCGGATAAATAAGTCTTTTTAAATGCCTTTTTCAATTCATTTGGTGACATTTTAGACATATTATCATCATGTGCAACAATCTGTGGTTCCGCAGCCTTGGTCTTTAAACTGCGCATAACAACATCTTTGTTCGTTTCCATCGGAACAATTTCACGACGAACATTGACAACACGCATATCATTATTTTCAGATACAGGCGATATATTTTCCACAACATCATTTCTAGCTGCTTGTATTGGTTCCGGTTTTGATTCCGTATTTATTTTTTCAGCGGGTTTAACCATTGATTCCCCAGATACTGGTGTCCGAACCACAACGGGACGCACAGACGCGATTTTTTCTTCGCTACGTTTTTGACGTTCGGTCAATTGTGCGATTTCTTTACGTAAAACATCTATCTGCGCCAACGTATCATTTTTAGAAACATTATTATCAAAACCATCAATATTATTTTCAGCAAACAACACCGGCGACGAATTCAAATTTTCTTCTGGTAATAAAGCATCAGAACGAATAACCGAAATTTCTTCCATCCGCGGCATACGAAGTGGTGCTTCGTTATTAGCCCATAAATCGGAACTTGGTCTGTGTGGATTTAACACATCTACATTATTTGTCGTACGCGCAACAGTAATAGGTTTATCAGCCTGCTTTTTTGCATTTCGTGCAACAACTTTTTTTGCAACTTTTTTCTTCAACGGTGCAACAGAAACTTTGTTTTGTGGGACAATTTCTTCCCCAAAAGCAGCACGCGCAGACACAGTCCCATTTGACACATCAACAACAGGCAAATTCACGCCAGCCGTGGCATCCAAACAAATCATACACAACAAAAAAATAGAAAAACGTTGCATAATTCCTTTCCTTCCTTGGATTCATGATAGAACAAATCACAAAAGTCAAGCAAGCAAAAAATACATATAAAAAAACAATCGATATTATCCACGAACCTTATTATCAAATGATTTTTCTAACACTGCGTCTTTATACCCAAACGGGTCAATATAATCTTTACCATAAAATCTATTATCAGCGGCTGTCCACATGGCTTTATATCTATTAAACAACACATTATCTTCTTTCTCATCAACAGAGAAATAACTATTAGCCACCCAAATAGAAACATCATCGTTATGGTGCTTTTTATCAAACGCGGCCGAATAGCTCACACTATATAACCTTCCAAAACGATAAGATATGACGCGATAAGCCGAGGTCTCCCCACCAGAACAATCAGGTATTCTATCATCTGCTAACGCATAGTAAAATCCCCGTTCTTGTTCTTCTGTCAAAATTTTCATATAGCAATACCCCTTGTTGTTTTCGATACTATCACAATGTTTACTAAATACAACCAAAAAATTCTATCAAAAAACACCCGTTTGGGTGCCTTTTCTATTTCGTAACGACGTCTGCTATTTTTTGAACAGCCAGATTTTCCACATACGATTTCTTTGCCATTTTATCCAGACGTGACGGATTTTCAAATAAATCATCCAATGTCGATGTCAACCATTTTACTGAAAATTTATCCTGAGACACATCAAAACCGCCACCCAATTTTGCAAAAGATGCCGCATTTGCAGCCTGGTCTGGGTTAATATTTAACGGAACTAATATTGCGGGTCGTCCGATAGTTTCTAATTCTATAACTGTGCTGGCACCACTGCGACCGATAACCAAATCCGCATCAACTATTGCACCTGCCATATCATGAATAAAAGACAAAACATTAGCACGAATTTTATGTTCCGCATAAAAACGTTGTAATTTTTCCACATTCTCGGGGCGCGTTTGATGTGTTATAAATACTTTTTTATTTTTCATTTCTGATATTGCAAGTGGAACTATTTCATCAAGAATTTGTGCCCCCAATGACCCACCTGTTACCAATATTTTATTTTCATGTTTTAATGGTGATTGTGCCGCATTTAAAAAATCAGCGCGCACTGGTAATCCGGTATAAACTATTTTAGTTTTTGTTTTTTCTGGCATTCCAGAAACATTTTGAAAACTGGTCATCAAAGTTTCAACCATTTTCAAAGCAAATTTATTTGCACGACCAATCGCTGCATTTTGTTCATGTAAAAAAGTTGGTATTTTCCATAAATGCGCTGCAAATATAGCCGGCACAGATGCATAGCCACCAAATGCAACCAATCTGTCCGGTCTGAACAACATAAAACGCAAAGATAATGCAACGGCCGAAAAACCTATTTTTGTTAAAGCAATCATTTGTTTAATTTTAGATTTAGCACCCACGCCAGACGCCCAAACAAATGCCACCCGCGCAGATTTTGGTTTTCCATCCCGAACCATTTTTAAAACGCGACCATCTGTTGAAATCGTTATTTTGTGTCCGCGTTTTTCTAATTCTGTGGCAACACTTAATGCTGGAAACACATGTCCACCAGTGCCACCTGTTGCAATCCATATTTTCATTTTTACCCCCATTATTTATTCCAAGTATCTTCACGTATAATTGCTAGTAACATACCGAACAAAACGCAAAATGTTATGAACGATATACCACCATAAGAAACAAAAGGCAATGTCATACCTTTGTTTATAAACAAATGCAATGCAGTCATTAAATTAAAACAAATCTGTCCACCAAATAACGCAGCAGCACCCGCGACACCATACACAACAAAGTTATCTTTGGCCAATGTTGCATGTTTAATCAAATTGCTTAAAATCAAAAATAAAACAACAACTAATAAGCAAGCACCTATGGCACCCCAATCTTCTGCGATAGCTGAATACACAAAATCGTTTGTCGATTCCGGTAATACATCTTTGACATAAGATTCATCGCCACTGCCAAATAAACCACCGTGTTTAATTGAATTGATTGAATACCAAACCTGGGTTCGTGGTGCAACATCAAACATTTGTAGTGCGCGCGCACGAATATGCGGCATAACAGCAAATGCAGCAACCGCCATCAATCCCAATACCCCAAACATTGCTGGCAACAATTTCCACGGGAATCCAGCAATAAACAACATAACAAACAACACACAAACATATAACAAAGAATTACCAACATCAGGATGTCTGAATATTACAAAAATACATATTGCGAACAAAACAAGATATGGCCACCAACTGATTTTGTTAAACTTCCAGGCTTCTTTATTCAGAAAAATATCACTGCCGTATGTTCTATGCATTTTAGCAAGAAACCACGCAGTCAGTATTATAAAAGATGGTTTTAATATATCGGCTGGCATAAAACTTATTCCACCTATATTTGCCCACCGACTACTTCCTTTGACGACCATAGGATTTACAACAGTACACACAAGCCCCAGCAATCCTATGACTAAGCCAACTATTGATATTTTTATTATTTGCTGTTTATTTAGCATACTAAATCCAAACAAGCATGTTAATCCAATTAAATATGCAGGAAAAGCCTTTTGAATAAAATAATACCACGGTTGTGGCGGAATCATACGTGCAGCCTGGGCCGCCCCCGCAGATATCATTGTTATCGCACCGATACAAACCAAAATCAGTATCAAACCCAACAAAGCGCGATCTATTTCAAAATACCAGCCGGTTAATTTACTATCTTCGCCACGTGTAATTCTTAACATTTATAAACCACCCGTTTATGCAAATTTCAACAAAATCAATGCAAGCCCTGCAAACAAAATCGATAAAACAAAAAATCTATCTACTATCTTTGTTTCTGGCCACCCCAGTTCTTCAAAATGGTGGTGTAATGGGGCTCGTAAAAATATTCTTTGACCCGTCCCTGTCATTTTACGTGTAAATTTAAAATACATCGTTTGGATGAACGAAGACAACAAAATCAAAACCATCATCCCAGCAGCAATTCCCATTATAATTTCTGATTTAAGCAACATTGCAACTGTTCCCATAAAACCACCGAGTGCCAACGATCCAACATCGCCCATAAATATAGATGCTGGTTTAGCATTAAACCATAAAAATCCCAACACACCGCCAAACGCAGCACCCAACAATGCATAAAGTGCGCTTGCTTCTGGTAAAAACATAACAGCATCCATAAATCCGATTCTGGTTGCGCCGTATAAAGCGACCACTAAAACCACCAACACAGGCAAATAAAGTTTAGATAACATTCCATCCAGTCCATCTGTAATATTGGTGGCATTCGCAGAACCACATATAACAAAATATGCAAAAATATAATATAAAAATCCCAACGTTACCGGAATACCAAACAAATAACCGATATTCCAACTATCCAATGGCAAAACGATTGTTGAACCAACAACTATGGATAAACTGGGGACATACCCCGGCATAGTTTTATTTATAAAATACGCCAAAAATACGACACAAATTGCTTCTAGCCCCAATCGCATAGCCGGCGATAAACCATTAGCGGCTTTTTTTGATTGACTGGTTATTTTTTTATAATCATCCGCAAAACCAATCAAAGCAAACAATAACAAAGATACCAGCGCAATCCATCCAACGGTATTATGCATCGGCATAAATAACAAACCAGCAACCAACATAGCAATAATTATTAGAATTCCACCCATCGATGGTGTTCCTGCTTTTTTAATATGTTCAGCGGGAACATTTTCACTTATGGGTTGACCTTTGCCTTGAATTTTTCGCATAAAACGTATGAAACTATTTCCGAAAATCAACATTATCAAAAACGCCGTCCCAAAAGCAGCACCAAACTGGACCCAACCACTTAAAAACACAGAATAACCATGATTTATCATAAAATCTGTAAGCATATAAAAACTCCTTTCCTTTTTTTTCTTACAACTATTTTATCACAAAAACTAGTCAATATAAACGAATATGAACAATATATTCTATATCTAGAATATACCACCCAATGTTGGTTTTTCACCAGATGTTTCAATAGATTTTGCTGGGTTCGGTTTTTGACCGGGTTTAAACACTTCGTTTATTATTGTTCCGTTTGGATCTTGGGCTGCAGCAATTCCTGTATTACGATTTACACGCACAAATGTCAATCCATCAGGCACAGAAAAAGGTTGATTACTTTCTTTCTCTAATGCGACACGCATAAAATCAGCAAACACACGCGCCGCCATGTGTGACCCAGCACCCTTGCCCAAAGGTTGCGGCGTATCATACCCCAGATAAACCCCCGCAATTAAATTTTTTGAAAAACCCACAAACCAAACATCTTTGACCTGGTTCGTAGTTCCAGTTTTTCCGGCAATAGTATGTCCGGGGATGCGTGCTTGTTTCCCAGTTCCCCTTTCCACAGCACCCTGTAAAATAGAAATTATTTGATACAAACTTTGTGCGTCAGATAGTGGTTCACCAGATTCTTTTGATTCAGGTGGCAAAAGTGACGGATTCCAATCAATTTGATTAACTGTTTTGCCATCTATTAAATTGCCATGTCTATCTTCTATGTAATCAACCAACTTTGGTTGTATTACATGTCCACCGTTTACAAAAGCAGAATAACCTAAAACTAATTTTTCCAATGTTGTTTCACCCGACCCCAATGCCAAAGATTCATTTAAACGCGACGTATCAAGATTTTTCGGATAAACACCGAATCTTTGTGCTGTTTCAATAGCATCAGCCACCCCGATTTGTTCAACCAATCTAACAGTTGGAACATTTCTAGAAGTTTCCAATGAAAACCGTAATGGTATATTTCCCAAAAATTTTCTATCGTAATTTTCAGGTTTCCATTCTTTGTTATTTTCACGCCATCCGACAATCGGAGCATCTAATATCAAAGTTTGCGGACTATATCCCTTTTCCAGCGCAGCCAAATATACAAACGGTTTTATCGTTGAACCAATTTGACGATATGCCTGGGTTGCACGATTAAATGAAGATTCACGAAACGAACGTCCGCCAGTCATCGCAACTATGCGCCCAGTGTATGGGTTCATAGCAATTATTGCACCCTGTAATTTTGGTTCAGTTGCAGATTTATTTTGATTAAAATCATCCAACTCTTTTGCTAATGCCGCCGCCGCTGCACGTTGGTATTCAGGGATAATAGTTGTTTTGATATATAATCCACCGTTATATAAAGTTTCGCGACCAATATCTTCTAATAAATTACGACGAACATCTTCTGCAAAATATTGAAAATCCATTTCCATTTGTTCGGTAAATCCAGAATTTATATTTAACGGTTCAGATGCAGCAGCCTGGGCCTCTTGTTTGGTAATATACCCATCTTTGACCATACGATTTAAAACATAATTTCTGCGGTCTATGGCACGACTTCTGTCGTTTGGCGCCTTTGGCAAAGATGCCAAAAACGCACATTCTGACAAAGACAAATCTTTGACTGGTTTATTAAAATACATTAACGCGGCAGACCCAACACCATATGCACGTGCACCCAAGAATATTTCATTTAAATATAAAGTCATTATGTGCTGTTTTGAAAAACTGCGTTCCAATCGAAGTGCCAAAATAACTTCTTTGACCTTTCTGGATATAGTTCTATCCGATGTTAAAAAGAAATTTTTTGCAACCTGTTGCGTAATTGTGGATGCGCCAGTAAATTTTGTATTAAAACCAAGAAAACGCATAGCATTATTAGCAGATGCACGTATAATTCCACGCATATCTATTCCCGGATGCGTCCAGAAATTTTGATCTTCTGCGGCAACAAAAGCATTTACAAGCTGTTTTGGTATATCTTCAAAATTTATAAAAACACGACGTTCCGCCGCATATTCTATCAGCAACGATCCATCAGCAGCATACAACCGTGTTGCAACCGGTGGCGCATAAGTCGCAAGATTTTTATATTCTGGTAAATCATGTCCATATACCAATACCAAAGCAGCCAACCCAGCCATGCCAGCAACGACACACCAAAAAATAATACCTATGATGTAATGCAAAAATTTTTTAAATCTCATAAGTGCAATTTTATTTTAAATATTTAATCTTTGCAAGGTAATGTTTTAAATAAAAAAACCGGCGATGCCGGTGAAAATTAAAATTCAACTTTGCCGTTCGTTGCGATTATATCCCCAGCACGCTCAAGAACCAGCCCGCCCGCTTCGCGAACCAATAATTCACCAGCCGCCATTTCAGAATAATCCAATGCGTCTGATATGAACATATCCATTTTTCCAGCCGCAACCCAAGCAAAATCCAATGCCGGACATCCCGTTTCGCGTGCAATTCCACGAATCAGGGGACGCATACCATTTGTATTATATCCGATTGTCAAATCCACAGGTTCTTTAAGATTGGAAACGCGTATTTTTTCAGAATGATATGCAGAAAACACATACGCACCATTACCCGATTCGGCATAATACAAACGTTCTTCGATTGGGGAATAAACCAAAGCGATTTTTACATCGCCATTTGTTCGCAAAGCCAAAGAAATCGCAAAATGCGAATTTCCCCGAACAAAATTAGCAGCCCCAGACAAAGCCAAAATAAATTCGTCGCGACCATCACCGTTTTTTGAAACGTTCGGTGTTAACAGCCCCGCACTGGGACGCACCAATTGTAAATCGGATAAAATGCTTTCTTCGATTCGATTTGATGCTTTGGCAACAAAGTCACGCGCACTGTGCAAAGATTGTTGTAAATTTTCTACTTCGCCGAAATCGTGGCGCAAACCAGACGCAGTATTCTGTAATGCCGCGAACATTTTGTTTAATTCAGTAGAACCTTTTATCAACAAATCCATATTGCCCATCCAACAATATTAAAATTTAAATCCAGCAAACTTGCTTTTAAATTTCTCTGCACGTTTACCCTTAACCCCTTCGTTGCTGCGTTGACCAGTCCACGCAGGATGATTCAGATTGTCTGTGGATAAAACCAAATCTTTCTTTACCGAAGAATACATTTTAACAGTTTTTCCGTCAGTGGTTGTCACATTTATTTCGTGATATTCTGGATGAATTCCTTGTTTCATCGTGATGTCCTTTTTTAATTATTAACTACTTATAGCTTGAAGATTATACCCGCTTTTTTCTTAAAATCAAGATAAACTTGTCCCACAGAAAAAATACGATTCGTTTAATATTGCCCGATACAACCCAAATATGAATTCCCAGTTGATTCGATAATATTTATAAATTGATTCTGATTTTTTCCGGAAAACAAAGCCAAAATCGTCCCAGCATCAGTTGCTAACATATCCGCCACAGTTGCCACCGAAGAATTCATTTTTTTAAAAAAGCCGCTGGTTGGACGAATTTCTGCGGCTAACAATTGGTGAGAACCATGCAATTTAGCGTTTTGTTCTGCGACAATAACCATCAATTGACATTCGGGGGATACTATTATTTTTTCAACGATTACACCTGTGCCACCTAGTAATTCACCCCACCATCCAGTTGATTCGCAAAAAACAGGATAAAAAATGGTTGCGTCTGGATTTTTATCAAAAATAGATTCTATGTCCAAATCGTCAACCACGACATCCGGCATTATGCCAGTCGCAGTATTTATTACCTTGCGAGACAACTGGTAATCCGCATCACCGTTTGTTTTTCGTGGCCAATAAAGAATCGGAAACTTTCTCATCAGTGAGAATTATATCAGATTCGGTTGTGATAAAAAAGCAAGCCATGTTAAATAAAGCACTTGATTTTTTATTTTTTTATGGATTTGCTTATTTTCTTGATATCAGCCCATGCCGTAGTGATGTCTTTTTTGGCTGTGTCATAGTATTTGTCAGATATTTTTATTTTGAACAACATTGACGTTAACTGTGGAATCATGGTCATAAACATAGCAATAAATATCCCCATCAATATAATTGTAACAAGGCTATTATTCTGTAACATCAACCCGTCAAGCAAATATTTCGAATCGTTTGTTGCGATTGCTTGTTGCAAAAGGTCAGCCCCAGACCAGCTGCCAAATGTGGCATTTAAAAATTTCATTGCAAAAGTTAAAAACACGACCGTTAAAGCGATTCCAACAACAGCATTTAAAACATCGTCTATCATTTGACGAATCGTTCGTCCGCCCTTTGGAAAGATTTTAAAATCTTCATCATCAAACATCCACGACATTAACATCAAAGGCAACATTATTAAATCCATGGATAATTTTATAAATATTTCCAGAAAATACAACGGTATCGGTAATAATGCAAAAAAGAACAAAACTAATACCAAAAGCCCCGCTGCTAATATAGGAACATTTGGAAACACAGGTATCCTGGTTAAAATATGATGCATGTAATCACGATCAAAAGCCATACCAGCCAATGTCCAACCAACTGTCATTCCCAAACCCGTTAATTGATGAATATTAGCCACTTCACAAGCCAATTGATGTCTTAATTTTGGTGAAAAAGCACCATATTTAGCCACACTGGACGATGCAGAAACAGGGTCAGCAATCGCAGTCGCAATCATACATTCTGAAAATTTATCATTATCAGAGATAACATAGTCAAATGTTGTTCCGATGGACAAAGATGGTTCTATTAAAACATTTGTGATTAACCGTGGCAAAGGCATCAAAAGCACACCTATTAAAATTGCCAATTTAAATACATAAGTTCCAAAATTACCGACCATTTTTGATGCATCATCAACCTTGGCATTTAAGAAACCAGATACCAGACGCCACGCAATAAACATCGCCAACAAAGCAACAGACATCGGGATTATCACACGTCCCAAAGCATTATATACGCCCGGCAACAAATTAGACATTGAAAACATAACATCGGAAAAAACCTGACATGTCCAACAGGACGAAAAAAATTCCAATGCACTTTGCATATCAACCGGGGCATTACTGCGCCATATCGACACCCCGATAATTCCTGCAACACCGACCAATCCACCGATAACCACTGGGCCCAGTGCACCCGCCGATATTGGTATCATCGCAATAAAAAACATCCAAATTTTTTTTAATCTTGTCATAACTTTTATTATAACATAAAATATACAAAATGTGATATAATTCAACATATAAAAATAAAAAAAGAAAAAATGCCTAAAACAATATCGCAAATATCATCAAAGGTTAATCGATTTCCGGTGTTTGTGTCGGTGTTGGTTTGCGGTATATTGTTCACTAAATCCGCGCGTGCTGATATGATAGATGCTTTTAATCTAGCGCAATTTGTCCCGTTGGTTCTTGAATCTATGATGAATATAGCAACATCATTGTATAAATATTTTGTTGGAAATGGTGATGGGCTTATTTATGTTCTGATATACGTTTTTTTAGGATACTATTTGATTTTATATTTGATAAAAATGCATTTACCCAAAGATTGGCTTTCGTTTATGGGATTTTCTGGTGGTGGCGAAATGTGGTCTGGGAATACTGATGCGTGGTCTATTGTGGATAATGTTGCAAAACCATGTATTCGTGTTTTAATTGCGGGTTTGATATTATTACAGGTAAAGCCTGTATATGTAACAAAATGGCTGGTTAACCCTTTTCTTGAATTCGGTGCCATATATACCGAAAGTGTGTTAAAAAGCATAAATAATTCTTCTATTGCTGGGGCGGATGCGCCAAAGTGTCCAGAATCCGTAACCCAGGAAGATTGGATATCCCAAGAAAGTTGTGATTTTCTTGTTTCGCCTGTTTACATAGTATCACGTGAAAACAACAAAGTTATCAAATATGGTTTGGGCTTTATGAAAACTGGATTGCGTGGATTATTAACACTTATTCCGCATGGCGGTGAAAATATTTTGAATATTATCACTGGGGCATTATTGGTATCGGCCTTTGTTTCGGCAAATGTATTTATGGCTTTGCTTATTATCCAGGCTATATTTGATTTATGTTTATCGCTTATTATGTATCCGTTTAATGTTTTGGCGTGGGTTGCAAAAAAATCTGATAAATGGTTTGATATATTGCCTGCGTTTAATCAGATTATTGACGCATTAAAAAAAATAGTGATAACTATGATTGCCTGTGCGTTTATATTATGTATAAACATAGCAGTTGTTCGCGCGCTGTTTAATTGGTCTTCGTCTGTGTTTGAAGTCACTGCGGGGGGGGCTGCAACATCAAATGTTCCAACTATAACTAATTCTGCGATGAGTTTTGGTCAACACTCTTTGTTATGGATATCATCACTGTTAACATTTTTCTTGATGCAAAATATATTCAAAATGACACGTGAAAGGTTGGATTTGTATACCAAAGACACCCCACAGACGTTATACAAAAGTGTAACAGGTGATGCAAAAACAGTATGGGATAAAACTAAAAATGCCCCCAGCAAGGCCAAAGATATGTGGGAAACAGGTCACGATATAGTGAACAAATTTAAAAAGTAAAACAATGCAAGAACTGGTTAATTCTTTACTGGATTCTGGAACGATGTCTTGTTGGACATGCGGGTTGTTTGATTCGTTATTTGTAATCATATCAAACATCGCAGCTGTGGCGTATGAAAGATTGGCTTTGTTCAGCATAATTATTTTTTGTATTTTGTTCAGTTTTTATATTGCAAATGCATTTTGGCAAAATATGAAAAACGGTATGTCTGATCCGTTTTTGTTAAAATCTGTGAAGCCAGTGTTAATAAAATCCTTGGTCGTGTTAACTTTGTTAACAATGGGCATTATGATTCCAAGATTTATATCAAAAATTACTTTTGAACCGGTGGCAACTTTGACTTTGGAATATTCCAAAGCAATGATGTTAGATAAAGCGCCAGAAATCCAAAATTATACACCCATACCAATCAATAATGATGATGGATTTTTCAGTGCCGATTTACGTGATACTATTTTGCAATTGATACGAACAAGTATTTATAATTTCCAAGATTATGTAAAAGTAGGTATCGGTATTATTGACCAGTCATTTTGCATATCTTGCTTGTTTGGAATCGGGTCATTGATACGGCATATCATAGTATTTTTTATAGGATTGTTTTTGACATATAATTTTATTCAACTGTTTATAAAATATTCTTTTTGCTTTATGGATATTATTGTTGCTATGGCTATGTTTGCGTTCTTTTTTCCGCTATCATTGGTTTTGTTCATATTCAAAGATGCGTCTGATTTGCCAGGTTGGATGAAAAATTTGGGTGGAAGCCTGGGGTCGGGACAAATAAAAAAGCTTATAAACGCAATAGTATCGATTGCATCAACTATTTTAACATATACAATTATAATGATGGTTATTCGTGGATATCTGGATTCAAATGGTATGGATGTAGAAGCACTGAAAAGCGGCACGATGTCATTATTTGAATTTGATTTAGAAGATTCTGATGCCATGCAATTAACATTTGCTGGGGCAATTGTGTTAATTTATGTGGTAAAATACATAGCAGACCAAGTCCCAGAAATCACAAAAAAAATTATGTCTGTATTCGGTGTATCCCAGGAAGACAGTGTATCCAAAGAAATGGGCGAAAGTGCTTGGCAATTAACAAAAGCTGTCAAGGATAACGCAAAACAATTTGTTAAAAATGTAGTCAATCCAGATGCCGCCAATGCTAATGCAACAGGTGGGGCGCCAAAGAAATAAAGAAAAGAGATATTATGATAAAAAAATGGTTAATATCTAAAGCGTTTAAAATTGTGGTCGGCATTATTGTGCTGGGCATAGGTATTTGGTATTTATCATCATCAATTGGTGGCGCTTCGTTATCATATACCAGTGTTAATACATTTATGGAACAAATTGGTGCAGGAAATTCTGGCGAAACAGGTGTTCCAGGCTGTTTTCTGTGTGGGTATATTCGCGAATTATTCGCCATTATGGGAAATGCCACAGAAATGTTTTGGACCGGCATAGTTCATAATTTATGGATACTGATGGCTATTGGTTTTGGAATATTCCTGGGGTATCATACTATCCAGATGCTACGTGAACAAGCAACGTCAAAAGATGTTAAAAATTTGACCAGTGGCGAACCACAACTTGATTTCAAAAAATGGTTCGACCGTGTTTGGAAAACAGGTGCCCGTGTTTTATTGGCGGGTGCTTTGATTGGTGCGCTGAATTGGGCTGGGACAGGGGCTTTGCGTACCGTAACAAATTTTACAATAACACCTGTTATGTACATTGGTTCTGCGTTATCTTCGGCTGCAACTGGGGTTGTAAGTGGAAAGACATGTGAAACAACACAAACCGCACAAAAAGACACGGATATTTTAAATCCTGTGTTGGAACCGTTTATGTGTGTTATGAATAATTTAAACATGGTGATGTTGGCTGGGGCTGGTGGCGGATTTGCTTTGATGAATTATGGATGGTTAAACGAACATGGCGGCGGGGTATTCACATGGCTGTCCGGGTTGGCATTGGTTATTATGTTCCTGGTTATTGGATTTGATTTATTATTCCAGGTTTTAAGCGTGCTTTTTAAATTGATATTTATAATTATATTTATGCCTTTGTTATTAGCGGCTGTCGGTTTTGAACAGGTTTGGGGACTGGCCAAAGGATTGATGAATTCCGCTATATCGATGCTAGTGAATTCCGCGGTCAGTATATTAAAAATTAGTTTAAAGATTTGTATAATTTATGCGATTGTATATTTTTCAGCGGACACTTTCTATCCGGAACCACAGGATGGTTTTACAACTATTCTGCCACCGCTTTTGTCAGAAATAACACCAAATAGTAACAAAGATTCACAAACACTTTCTGTGATGAATGCTTTTTCAACCTGTGAACAAAAAGCGTTAATTAATGGTGAAATGGACAAAGATAAATTCAAAACATGTTTCAAGCAACAACAAGCTATTGTCGAAGCTAAATATCCTGGTGCATTTAAATTTATGTCGGATGGTTTTGATTTCTTTATCTTTATGGTTGGGGTATTCTTGTTATATTTCTGGGTCATATCGCCACAAATAGATTCTTTGTTGGGTTCCAAAGATGGCAAAGAAACTTTCGATTATGGACAGTGGGTCAAAGATTTTGGTAAAATGACTGCTAATGCGCCAGAAAAGATATATACATCTATTAAAAACGTTATTGACAAAGGAAAATGAGCAACATGCAAATTCGCAAATTTTTAAAATTTTTGCTAATCGGAATTTTTTGCATATTTTGCATTTCGGGGTATGCCGATGAAACCAATGCGCCGTTGGGGGAAACAGCCGAATATGGTAATTATATAAATCCTGATAATGCTGCGGAATACAATCGGCAAATTTCGACAGATATTACAAATTTTCAAAATCAGTTCGAAAGTAATTTACAATCAAGTAACTTTGTTCCAATTGAAGTTCGTATCGGAACTATGTTTATGCAAGCTTTAAGTGCTATTGACCATATTTTACAATCGTCATTGGTTCGTTTTACTATCATATTCTTATTCATTATGTATGCGTTCTGGATTGGATTAGAATCATATAAATTGATTCGTGAATCAAATGATTACAAAGTTGTTTTATATGATTTATTTAAAAAAGGGATTATTATTGCGGTTTGGGTCATGATTTTAAATTACGGTTCCGAAAAAGTATTTAATATGTTGATTTCACCGATATTGGCATTAAGTGCGTATATATCCGATTTCATTATGGATGCTGTGGCTGGGACTTTTAATTTAAAACTACCTAATACATGCGGGGCAATTCACGATTATGTTAATGCCCACAGCAGCGTAGACACCGCAACAGGAACGGCAAAATTGTTAATTGATGCTGATGCCGCTGCTAATATCATGTGTTTGCCTGGACGCATATCTGTGTATTTTTATAAATTTGTGGCCGCTGGGTTAAGATGGATGATAAGTGGTTTTGGACATAGTATAACCGCTGTTTTGGTTGGCGCTGCGTGCATATTCATATTTGTAAAGTGCATATTTAAATATGCATTTATGACATTGGGGGTGGTCGCTAATTTATTTTTGACTTTGTTAATGTTACCTTTTACCGCAATGGCAGAGGCGATGCCCGCAACCAAAGAATCTAATTATGCGGGACAGGTATTTAGTGGTTTATTAAAAATTTTCAACACCAGAAAATTATCAGATGTTATTTTAACTTTTATAAATGCTGGTGTTTATTTTATAAGTTTGGCGATTGTGATATCTATTTGTGCCGCACTATTAGCCCAGGTTATCCCCAGTAATGGAAATATTGTATATTCCACCGCAACTGGGATGACAGTATTATTGACCGGCTGTTTTATATTATATCTTGCCAACAAAGCCGATGAATTGGCTACCCAGATTGGCGGTAAAATTGATAATTCGATTGGTAAAAAATTACAAGGGGATGCAAAAACTTTCTGGGGCGATACAAAGAAATTTGGCACTATGATTTTCAAGACATGGTTAAAAAAATAAAACTATACTAATTTAACAAAATCACGTGCGACGTTTTTTATGCCCTTGGTTTTAAAAGCGACCGTTAATATATTGTTATTTTCACCGATTACAACACCAGTTCCCAATTCATTATGAATTACCATTTTTCCAACTATTGATTCCGTATGTTGTGGTCGTGATTTTTGTGAATATTTTGGTTGATGCGCAGTATTATTTTCACCATCGATGCTGATAAAATTTTTATCTATTTCACCGATAAATCTGGACGGGGTTTGATATTGACGTTGCCCAAATAAAACCCGCACCATCGCATTTGTTATTATCGCACGTTGACGTGCACGTGTAATAGCAACGTATGCAAGACGACGTTCTTCTTCAATATCGCCTTCTTTGGTCGTTTTTTCATTTGGGAATACGCCCTCTTCCCAGGCTGGTAAAAACACGGTATTAAATTCCAATCCCTTGGCCGCATGGATAGTCATTATATTAACGACATTTTTATCATCGGTTTCATTATCGTTATCATCTGTCATCATCAATGCTGCATGTTCCAGAAATGCGGTCAATGTATCGTATTTACTAATTACCACATTTATCAATTCGTTAATATGTTCTATGCGTTCCGATGCATCAGCATCTTTGGATTGACGCCACATGTTTATATACCCAGATTTTTCTAGCAATTGTTGAGTGGCATCCTTTGGCGCCATATTTTGCCAATCAAAATCAAAAGCATCAAGAAATTCTTTGACAGATTCTTGTTGTTTTGAAGACAATTTCAATTGTTTTAACCCATCCATCAGGTTTGTTCCAAACGCACGCATTTTTGAAATAGCAACTGCGCCAATATGACGTGCTGGTTTTGATATAATGCGTTCAAACGAAACATCATCAAATGGATATACCAATAATCGGATATAAGCAATCGCATCACGGATTTCCATTCTGTCGTAAAATTTAGTTGCACCAATCAATCTATATGGTATTTGTTTTGTTGTAAATTCTTCTTCAAAGGTTCGTGATAAAGATCCCGCACGAATCAATACTGCAAAATCAGAATAAATTTCATGACTGTTTTTTATTATTATATCTGAAATAAAACGTGTTTCATCCCACTCGGACAGCAAAGTAAAAACGTAAACCGGTTCCCCCATCCCAATATTGGGTGGCGTGCGTAAATCCTTGCCCAGGCGGCCCATGTTATTTTTTATTAACGAATTCGCCGCACCTAGAATATTTCCAGAACTTCTATAATTAGTTTCCAATCTTATTATTTTTGCACCGGGATATGTTTTTTCAAAATCTAAAATATTTTTAATTTCAGCACCACGCCATGAATATATAGATTGATCATCATCACCAACGCAACAAATATTCGGATTTTCAATATCTTTGGTTAATAATTTTAACAAAGACATCTGTGCCGCATTAGTATCTTGGAATTCATCGACCAGTATATATTTAAATTGATGTTGGTATTTACTTAAAATTTCGGGCCAGGACGCAAATAATTTTAAAACATATAATATAATATCACCAAAATCAACCGCACCCATACGGACCAATTCTGCGTTGTATTCTGTTAATATTTTTCTGGTATTGTCATCCAATGACATTTTTGAAAAATCAATTATTCCTTTGTCTTTTATCCCAGATATTTTTTCAACCCAATCGGACGGGTTAAATTCTTTGGTATCAAATCCCAAACTTGTTAAAACACGTTTCAGAACGACTTTTTGGTCATCTTCGCCATAAATCAGAAAATCATGACGCAATCCAATAGCAGCACAATTATAACGCAATATTCGCAAACACACTGAATGAAAAGTTCCCAACCACAAATCACCACATAAATGGGAAATTTCTGGATATTGTGCAACACGAAAACGCATCTCGTTTGATGCCTTGTTTGTAAAAGTTAATGCTAAAATTTGCCATGGTTTTGCGGCATTTTCATTTAATATATGTGCTATTCTGGATGTTAAAACGCGTGTTTTTCCAGTTCCTGCCCCAGCCAACACCAACAATGGTCCGTTTATTGTTGTAACGGCTTCGATTTGTTCAGCATTTAAATCTTTCATATATTCTGTGGACATTTTATCAATTTTCCGTATTGTAATTTATAAAAGTTTTCTATACAATCTTTTTGTTCAATAAAAATGGTTTTAATATGACACGAATTATATGCTTTGATATAGAAACAACAGGATTTGAATACCAACGTGGTGATAGGTGTATAGAAATTGGCGCTGTGGAATTGATTGATGGAAAATTAACTGAAAATACTTTTCATGAATATATTAACCCAGAAGGCAAAATCATTCCCCCAGAAACATATATGGTTCATAAAATTTCAAATGCATTTTTGGAAGACAAACCAACAATGGCCGTGGTTGCGCCTAAGTTTTTAGAATTTATCGGTGATTCACAAATTGTGGCGCATAATGGTTTGGACTTTGACTTTCCGTTTATAAATTACGAATTAACTAAATTAAATTTAAAAACGATACCACGCAGCCAGATGCTGGATTCGATTGTTATCGCACGCAATCGTGTTTATGGACCAAAGGCTTATACTCTGGACGCATTGGCAAAATGGTTTGGGGTATCGTTGACCGCGCGCGCTGATGCGCACGGCGCGTTGATTGACGCTGAAATTTTGGCGCATGTATATTTGGAATTGGAAAATACTGCCCCTGCTCAGGATATAAATGAATTTATGGATACTCAGCATGCTGCATTTTTAAAAACCCCGAAAATAGGAAAAGATTTTCCCAAACGTGAATTTACTGTTCCGGACGAAGAATTAAAAATACACAATGAATTTATGGATAAAATATTAAATCCTGATAAGAAATAAAAAACGGACAATCGTCCGTTTTTTTATATTCTGCCTTCGTTTGCACCACCGATAGTGCTGGTTGATGTTCCAGATGATACTTCAACACATGAATTATTTTCAGTGCTGCCTGATGCACCTGTGGGGGCAAAACCTTCGCCACAAGAAGAACATATACCCAAACTATTACGATATTCATTATTACTGCATGTACCGACACATGCCCCGCCCCATACAGTGTAGCCTTCGTCACATTGACAACGATTATTCGCATATCCACCCTTGGTTCTATTAGCAGATACAGCATGTTCAGTTGTCATAAATGTTGAATTATTTGGACACAATAATGATTGATAGAACAAATCAGAAATAGCCTGGATTAAAATCATTTGACGTTCGCTTTCCGTTGATGCAGCGTTAACCTGGGCACCAATATCCGCATCATAAGCAAACACAGCATATCCACATGTCAACGCAACATTATAACACGTTCCCGTCATGATACTGTATATATTATTCACATTAGCAGTCGTGCTTAAAGAATTTATCTGGTTCATCTGTTGATTATAGCACGTTGAAATATCTGCCATACATTTAGAAGCATAATCAGATATAATCCGCGATTGGGCTGCTTTGATATTCACCATTGCGCGTTGAATATAGTTTATTACAACGTCGTTATAAGGTTCATACTTTGCGGTTTTGGCAGTATTTCCAGAATAAGTAAATTGTTGACATTTATCCAATACTGCACGACATAAACCACCATCTTTGATTGTTTGCCCGGTTCCAATCTTGGACATTAAATAATTTACTATACATGCGCCATCACCATTTGGACACGTAGTATCACGACTGGAAGCTTTGATGAAATCTTCGGTTATATTTGAATTATTATAATTTTCCATAAACGCGATTATGTTAGTAATATTTTTACCCAAAACAACTTCGCCATTTTCGTCGATATATCTTTTGGTTGGGTCAAGGCATTTTATGTAATCATCACCACATACCATATCATCTAACATACAATTTTCCAGCGCACCCACACATTCTTTGATATCGTATTCATTTTTATTTTCCAACACGGCTAGACGCGCCTTTTGCAACATCAAATTAGCACTGCGCACGTTCGAAACTAATTGCTGGTTTAATTTTTCAAGGCCCTGTTCGTATGCAATACAATCTTTGTCGATGGCTAAATCATAATTGCCCGTGATTTGTGATTCAGTTCCACCGGCTTCTTTGCATTGATTAAGTACATTTTTACAACGTTTTGTTGCTTCTTTGTATAAATCTTTGCCACGTTTGCTGGATATATCGCTGGACGAATTAAATAATTCCAAACCGAACAAATCAGAAGATTCAGACGAAAAATCAAAATCCATATCCAGAATCAATTCGCCCTGGGACGATGAAGTATATGATGTCCCTGCAGTTGGGTCTTTTATCATATCGGCAATATCATCCAACAACGAACGATTTTTCGTATTATCTTTGGTTTTAGACATTTCCAGTTCTGCTTCTGTGGCGGAAAAAATTGCACGAATTTCATCAGCCGACAATCCAACATATCTTATGCGTTGTGCCACATCATTTAATTCAGCATTTGCATCTTCGACAGCCTGTTGCGCCTTGGCATAACGCGCCAAATTAGCCGAACAACTGCAACGTTTTTGATTAGTATCAACCACCGCACAAAATTGATCCATACAATCGTTATATTGTTGTTGACAAGTGCTATTTAAATCCGCGGTACGTTCTAAAATCTCTTTGGCATTTGTGATAGATTCAGCAGTCGGTGTCACTTGTTTTTTTGTCGACGATAATAACGATGCACGTCCCTGGACACCGCGCACTTGTTCATCCATATTAGAACCAGTTTGCGAATCCGTACCCGCAATTTTCGCACGACCCCCAACTTCTGCCGTGGTGGCACGCAAAGTCAAACCTGCACGACGCACAGCAGCCGAACTATTCATGCTGGCCGCTTCGGTTCGTGGATTACGCCCGGAAACGTTCATAATTTCTTGTCCGGTATTACCATATCCAGAATTTCTTTGCACACTGCGTGAAATAACATTAACACCAGTCTTTTGCCCGCCACGTAATATACTTTCATTTGTTTTCGCAGTATTACGGGATAGATTGCGTGAAACGTTTGATTTATCATCTGATTCCCGCGTTGCAACATTTACACGTCGCGTGGCGCGATTTACAGATACTTCACCAGTATTCCCAGTATTAACATTTTCAGAATTATTATTTTTTCCCGGAATTACGCGCGATATCACCACGTCCCCCGCACCAAAAACGTCGGCGGTGGCAAAAACAGCCATGAAAAAATACAAAAATATCTTTTTCATTTGTTCGTCTAATTATACCATAAAGCACAATTGAAAAAAAGGATATTTATAACAAAAAACCCGTCATGTCGACAGGTTTATAAATAATAAAACACATTTATTATTTTTTAGATTCGTCTGGAACAACGGATACAGTTTTTCTATCGCCGTTGCCACGTTTAAATGTGACAATTCCAGCAATCTTAGCAAACAAAGTATGATCTTTGCCCATACCAACATTCAATCCAGGATGAACAGATGTTCCACGTTGACGAATGATGATGTTGCCTGGGATAACGCGGCTGCCGCCACTTTTTTTCACACCCAATCTGCGTCCGGCTGAATCGCGTCCGTTTGTTGATGCGGAACCCGCTTTCTTATGTGCCATGTTAAAACTCCTTCATCTAAATGGGTCTGCTAGGCCTTGATTGATTTAATTTTCAAAACAGTGATAAACTGACGATGACCGGCAGTTCTGCGGTAATTTTGGCGACGTTTTTTCTTAAACACCAAAACTTTGTCATCACGTTTTTGTTCAATAACATCAGCAACAACTTTGGCACCCGCAATAAACGGATTTCCAACTTTGTCACCAACCATTAAAACCTGGTCAAATTCGACGGAACCAGTGGCGTTAAGTTTTTCAACCTTGATGGTATCGCCTTCGGTTACACGGTATTGTTTGCCCCCGGTTTGAAAGATTGCAAATGTAGCCATATTTTTGCTCTTTTATTTATTGTTGTTTTTGTTAAATTTCCATTTTGTTGAAAATTTTATGCAAATTATATCTATAAAATACAAAAAGTCAACATTTTTGTATAAAAATTTATGCAATTATAAAAAACACCGTAAAAAAGGTAAAAAAAAAAAAAAAAAACTAAACAAACAAACCGTCATAAAGACGGTTTATTTTCCAAGCTTACGTTTTATTGCGTTGGCACGTTCCATAATTTCATTTGCACAACCAATTATTTTTGATTTATCTTTGGTTGATATTTTGCAAGTTTTTCCAGTATAAACTTCCCCAGGGTCACCACGAGAATAACGACCTGTCGGCGATGATGGTTGTTTTGTATCCTCAAAGAAACTTAAACATTTTGACCAACGTCCACCAGTAAGAATATTTACACCATCAAAATCTTCCATGATAAAGCGATTGTGTGCTTCGTCCAACGTGTATTGTAATTGCAGACATGCTTGTTTGGAATTACTGTTTACTTGGTCTTTTATCAAAGAAACATTAGCCTGCAAACAATCGGCAAAATCTTTGAATTCGCCACGGTCTGAACAACTTTCCGCATCTTTTAATACAACATGAGTTTCGGCGCTGTTATTATAACCACCGGACGATGGATTACCAGATGATGAACCACCACCGGACAAACCGCCAGCGGCTTGCAAATTGGCTGATAATACTGATTTTTCAAGATGTATTTTCAACCGACGTAATGTTGCCGATAAAAATTCATATTGTTTATACATCTGTTCGGTGATAACAGTCGTTTTAAGCGCGATAATTTCTTTCATCGTCGCACGCAACGAAGAATCGTTTTTCAAATCTTTGGTATCATAATGATCCGCGTTATACAGGTGTGTATCGCACAACGCGTACAATTTATTGATATATGGACATTCATCAGGACTTGTTGGTTTGCGTGCGGACCCCAAATTATCCACACATAAATTCGTGGTTAATGTTTTGCTTAACATCGATTTACGCAATTCGGTATCGTCAGGCACGGCACAATATTTTTCGAACACATCACTTGCTACTTCACCCTTGCGCAGGCTGCCTGGTTCGACCTGACTTAACCAACGTTCTAAATAGTCTATATCAACAATATCAACACCACGTTTTCTGCGTGTTCTGCGCCCAATAAATGAATCCTCCAACGCGGCCGATGCACACGCAATAACAGTTTGATTTTCAGTTGATGTAGTTTCTGCATTTATCCAACCAGTATAAACATCGTCATTACTAGTCAAGGTTTCTAATAATGTACATGGTTGGCAATTTGCTGGACTGCCCATGGCACTAGAATAACATCTCGCATTACAGGCTGCCCGCCCAATAAGATCCGTTGGAAAATCAATAGTACATTGTGCAGAACACATCAAATAAGCAGAATTATCACATACCTTTGGCGCCCCACGTTGTCCTTTGGTATTTTTATCATAAACAACCGTTCCCATCGGACATAAATACTTTCCCCAACGATTACAAGAATCATTCAACATTAAATATATTTCGGACAAATCAACACCGACCATTTGGGCATCGGATAAAGCATCATAAATCTTGTCAATTACGTTGTCGTATGGGTCGATAAAATTCAATGCAAGTTCACGAAATTTCTTTACACGTTTTGGTCCGGTACAATTATTTCCACGTGTATCGCACCCCGCATATTCAAATGCACCAAGCATGGCTGTTTTAACCTCTTTCAAAGAAATTTCGGCATTTTCGATTTCGGTCATTATTTGACCTGTAATCGTTTTACGCGCCAAAATTTCTTCGGATATTCCACGGTCTATGGCTTCTTGTTGATATGCGGTTACGCCCGATTCTTCCTGTTGTGCGGCAGCATTTGCAGCGGCAGCCGCAGCCATACCATCCAAAGCAGCCTGGTTCTGTTGTGCCTGTTGATTTAATGCAGATTGAACCTGTTGTTGGGTTTGCGCATTTTGTTCAGCTATCTGTTGTTGCATTTGCGCCATCTGGCTTTGCATTTGCGCCTGCATTTGTTCCAATTGTTGTTGCTGAGCCGCCTGGGCAGCCTCGGCTGCCTGGGCATTTGCAGCATTTTGTGCATTAACTTTGGCATTAGAATTAGCAACCAACTGTGCCGACATATATGAAACCAAATCATTACCGTATTGCTGACATACCTTGTTAGATTGCACACAGCCCGCAACAATAGCCGATGCAACGTTCATGTCCGTACATCCGCCATTTCCACATTTCGGTTGTGCACAACGTAAAATCAACGCGTTACAATTACCAAAATCAGCCTTTGCAGAAACACCGACTTCTTCACGACCATTAGAAAGTGTCGCCCATTGATTGTTATAAGTGTTGCTGGTATGATACGCAGTCAAATTATGCCCCGCAGTTGTAGCAACAGCAGCATGCGCCCCGGAACTTACAAACGGCACAGAAAACAAACATATCGTTAAAATACGCGATAATGATTTCATTAACTCTCTCGTGCTATAATTTTATCATAAAAAAAAATTGGTGTAAAGCGGAACAATCATATAGACATAGAAAAATTTTGCATTAGTGTTTGTGTGTCACCCCTTCACCACTCCGTGGTTTCCTCCCCCGTGGGGGAGAATTAATCTCTGGAACGTCTTTATTAAAAACAGCAAACAAAAAAACCGCCAAAAGGCGGTTTTTCGTTATTTTAATCATCAGCATTATTTTGGTCTAGTTTAGTCCAATTGCGCAAACATCCCTTTTCTTCACCGTACGGTGCTAAACTACCGCAATTAAGTGCTTTTTGCAGACATCCTTCACGTATAGCCGACGAGTCACGTATTGTGGATGTTGCCGTTGTTACGTCAATCGGATTATTCGCACCCGTTCCATATAAAATTTCACTTATTGTCACAACATTACGACATGTATTTGTTGTGTAATCATTAGAGAAATTACATGATGTTGCATCCGGTTTATCCACAACCGCCGCCAATTGAGATTGTAACGGTGAACAAATCATGGTTTCATAACAATGTGGAACCTGGGATACCTGGGCACAGTATGCCTTGATACGGGCGGTCGTCCATTTTTCTTCTTCTTCAAAGTTTTCATAACAATCCCAAATTTCACTTATACATTCGTTGAAATTATCGATTGCTGTTGTTGCCTCTGCCAAGATGCGTTCTTCCTCTTCTTGGACAAATTCAAGACGTTTTTGTTGTAATGCTTGTTCCGCTGCAATTTTTTGATAATTGATATTTTGTGCGGTTTTTTTCAACGCTTCGCCATAAACGTCACATGCAGAATTAGCATCTAATAAATATTTTTGCATAATACTGCGACGCGCATCTGCAACCGGACCACGTAAAGACACATATGGATCAGACGACGACGATGCCGTTACCCCGGAACGAGTGCCCGTTGTTGTAGTTGTTGAATATCCAAAACAGCTTGATGTTGCTGTTATAGATGCACTGCTGGAACCACGTTCATTTAAAACAACATCCCCGGTTGTTCCATCAACCGAAATATAACTATTGTAATTAAATGGACAATTTGTCGTTGCAGATGTGGCACATTTCGAATGTGTCTTTCCATCAGAATCTGTCAAAGTTCCGGGGTTACCACAGCCTTCGTAAATTCCGTTAAAGCAAGAATCTAAAACACGTCCACAAACGTTATTATGCGCATATTCAAATAACTTGTATCCCCATTTATCAGCCAGAGAATCCAAAGATGCCTCGTCTGAATCAATATCAACAGTTATCCCAGACAACGCATTAACGATGCCGGATATAGATGTAAATTGGTTCAATAAATTATTGGAATCATCAGATGTATATTGCTTTGCCAAATCCTTGGCATCCGCCCAAGCCTTTAATTGTGCCAAAATATCAGAACCAGACCCGTCAATTGCGCCAATTTCAAATCCAAAATTATTATTTGAACAATAATATGGTGCGTTATTATATGACGTTACTAAATTATTAGAATTGGCACTGGTGTATGTCGGATGGTCTTTGTACCATTGTTCTTTGTCAGTTGCTTCCTTCCATGATACGCAATTCATGACTTTTTCAGCATCTGTCAAAGAAAACGCAGCCGCCAGATCGTCACCTTTGCCCTTGGTCGCGATTAACAAAGATAATTGTCCAGATAATGTGATTAACTCTTCATTGGCCTTTTCCAACGCATCTTCGGCAGCTAAAAAATTAGTCGCACGTCCAGCGCACGAACAACGACCCTTGGTCGTGCTGCGCGCCGTGCAGATTTCATCCATACAAGTATAATAAGAATCCAAACAATTCGAATAAGCATCAGCCGATATCAATCCCGTCGAAGAATCTATGATATTCGAATAATTACCCGTATAAAGTCTGCTGGATAAATACGAATAAGATGTCGAAGTGCTGGCACGGCCACCAGACATAGCCGATCCCATTACACCAACACGCGATGTTGTTCCAGTGGTGCGCGCACGAATTGCACGATTATTTGTATTGCGTGTCGCAGCAGATTTCTGTGTTCGCGAAGAAACACCTCTGGACGTAGAATTATTTGAACGTGTTTGAACATCGGCACGCGAAGCAACCGAACGAGATGCCACGCCACGCGATACTGTATTCTTTTCAGTTGTTGGTGCAACAGTATTAACACCACGCGATACTGTTGACCGAGATACAGTTTTGTTCGTTGTTGTGCGTGATGAACGCGGACTTTGACGCCCAGACTGTTGCAAATTTGTATTCGTTGGCGCGATTGGATCTGCAAAAACAGAACGCATAGAAATAAATGTCGAACAAACAAAAAACGCCGTCGCCAACAAGAACAATGTTCCCATTGCATTTTTGCAAGATTCTGTGTTTATACGAATTTTCATAAGAAATCTCCTGACCTTTTTGTCGTAAGCAAAAGCGCCGTTTTCCGGCATTTTCGACAAACAACATCTTTCACCTTTTGGAATTATAACATTTTTGCCAATTTGTGTAAATAACAAAAATCGTATAGGTGGCATAAATTCTTCTATATTTTGTTTGTTTTATTATTTTTTTCATTTATTATGTAAAACATGATGAAAAAGATTTTAATACTGTTGTTTTTCATAAATTTTGTTTTCCCGGTTAATGCACGTGAAAACATTATGTTTGGCGACAAAATAAATTCAATTACACTATACGCTGCCCAGGGTGTTGGTTCTGGTTCATTGTTAAAATTGGTTCAACCGGGTTTATGGAAATTTAATCCCCAAACGTTTTTGATGCTGCAATATAGTCAACCCATACAATTCTTTCGTTTGGATTCACGATTAAATCTTAACGTGGGTCAAAATTTTTCTTATAAATCAAGTCACGGATTAAATTTTTTAGGAATTGGTATTTCAATAGATACTGCCATTTTGCAATATGATGGTTGGTATACGGGGATTGGGATTGGACCTTTTATGCGTGATAGCATGGATAGATGGGTCGAAAGCCGTCTGGTATTCGGTGAAAAAGTATTCATCGGAAAAAACATAGCGGATAATTGGCACGTTGAATTGTTTACTATACATTTTTCAAACGGTAATTTTACCCCTATGAACGAAGGCTTTAATTTTGCAGGACTTTCAATTGGATATAAATTTTAAGTATGACAAATTTAAAAGACAAAGATTTTATAAAAAAGTTAAATGAACATTTGAATAATGGCGGCGTTATCGCTTTTCCAACAGATACAGTTTGGGGGTTGGGTGCCCTGCCAAATCGGCGTGGTGCAGATGCTTTGTTTGAAATAAAAAAGCGACCACATGAAAAACACTTGATAATAATGTCTGATAGCATCGAACATATAAAACAATACATGTCGGAATATCCCAAAAAAGCTTTTGATTTAGCAAAAAAATATTGGCCCGGGGCTTTGACTATTGGTGTGCCGGTATCGGATAGTGATTCTATGTCATTTGGTGCCGTGCGGGTGCCCAACTATAAACCTTTTCGGGATTTATGTTCTGTTATTGACGGACACTGTTTGGCAACTACGTCCGCAAATATATCGGGACAGCCCACATTAAACAGTGCTGACGATATAAAAAAACAATTCCCAAATATAATTATTATTGATAATGCAACCGATAATATTGGTGGGAATCCCAGTACTGTTGTAATACTGTCTGATGATGAAATAAATGTTGTTCGTCAGGGTTCTGTTGTTATTGATTAAATTAAGAAATCATACCCATAGAAAATTAACCTTATATCATGTATGATACAAATGTTTACATAAAAGACACCCCCAAATAAAAAATGGGTTAATGTAAACAAAGGACGTTTTTTTAACAAAAAAAAACTCCTATCCCCGGCTGGAAAGTCGGGGTTTATTTTTGAAAGAAATTAAGAAATCATACTTATAGAATTAAAATAAAAAAAACATACAATATCTATTGTCTATGACACACGGCAATCCCAAAGAAATTTTTCGACTGCGGATTGAGTCACAGACCATCAATGCCCCATTACCGTGGTTAGGGGCGTTGAAATTCCCCGCTATCCCAGCGGGGGTTTATTTATAAAAAATATTGAGAAATCATACCCATAGATAAATAGTTGCAAATATGTATAATCTAAAATGTTTACAAATCTGCGACAGCCCCAAAAATAAACACTGGGTTTAATTTGTAAACAAGATGCCTTCTACCGTGGTTTGGGGGCATCAAAAAAAATCCCGCCACAGTGGCGGGATTTTTATTTATTAATATACAAAATCATTACGATTACGAACGCGTTTTACACGTGTATATGAACCAGCAGGAACATATCTTACAACAGGTCTATATTGTTGAACGGTTTCACGAACAAAATAATCACGTTTTACGACCGCTTCCATTGGTTCGGCACAACAACCACATGTATAGCAAGAATCCACAACAGAATAAGAATTATCCCATGTTTCTGTCCGGGTTTGGGTTGCTGTTTTTACCGCTTTGTTGTCTTCGCATTCGACAACCGTGACAACTGCGCGTTTTTCAGCCGCAGCACGATCCAACGCTGCACGCATTTGCGCATCATCACAATCAGAAACTGTGGTTTTATAATAACTGGCAACGGCACCATTAGAAACCAAAGCAGCAAGCAAAGACAAAAGAACAAATTTTTTCATTTTATAACCTTTTTCGTTTGTTCTCTCTCCGATTAGTTAATTGAATTGTATAACATATTTTTCGATGTGCAACAAAAAAATACAAAAAAATCAAGTTGTCAAAAGGTTTTTAAACTTACGGCCATATTTCATAAAATATATTAAAAATATAGCATGATAAAAAAATTTGATTGCAAAGGTTCTATTATTTTGGGCATGCATGATGCAATTGTGTCACTGACTGGGCTGATTGCAGGGCTAGGGTTCGCACTACATAATACAGTGACAATAATTTTATCATGCATAATTGCATCAGTTACTGCTGGGTTATCCATGGGTGCTGCAAATTATCTAGCTGTAAAAACAACCAACAAAAACAATGCGTTACGTGCTGCTTTTTATACGGGTTTTGCATATATAATAACCTGTATTTTATTGATATTTCCATTTTTCATATTTTCATCCAGAATCGTAACTTTGGTATCAGTATTTCTGATGGCATTATACATAATATTCTTTTTTAATTTCTTTTTTTATAGAAGGCAAAATTTTTATAAAAATTTTTCAGAAATGTTAATTATATGCACACTTGTATCCATAATTTCTTTTTTTATCGGATTTATCGGAAAATACTTTTTAGAAATGTAAAAAATGCCCCCGGGGCATTTGATTTTGTTGGATATAAATTAAATTTCTTAATTAGTTATATTCTGTCTATGGAAAATTTTGCTATAAAGTTTCCTGACTTTCAAGATATGCCTGTTGAATCATCATTTGTTTAACTGATTCACGTGCAAATGCAACCTGGTCTGCATCATACATTTCTTCATCATAACATGCTATACCTTCAAGAATGTATGCCATACGATTATTTTTCGGCATATTAAGTATGGAACTATAATTATCAACAGTCCCATCATCATGAACAACTTGTATTTGTTTTTTCAAATCACTATCTACCGAACGTAAAAATTTTGCCATTTTTATAAAAACCTTTGTTACATTTATTATACGATTTATCGGGTAAAAAAACCGCCACTTGGGCGGTCAATATTCGGTTTTCATGCCTGCCGCGACGATGCAACACACCGGCGGGTCTATCTGGATTTAATTCTGGCGACGACCTACTCTTCCGTGGCTTAAGCCAAAGTACCATCGGCGATACGGCTTTTCCCTGTCTGGTTCGGAATGGAACAGAGGGTTACATCCGCTCTATAATCACCAGAATTAAATCCAGCGAACTTTATTATAATCTCTATATTCTTGATGTCAAGAATCTTTCAACGTTCTCTTCAAGCATTCGTTTGACAAAAGTCAAACGATAAGATAAAAAGTCAATGGTTCGATTAGTATTGTTAAGCTAAACCCCTCGCAGGGCTTACACGCACAACCTATCAATGTCCTAGTCTAGAACTGAACTCATGGGGATATCTTATCTTGCGACCAGCTTCCCGCTTAGATGCTTTCAGCGGTTATCTGTTCCGGACATAGCTACCCTGCAGTGCCGCTGGC